>Ga0308407_1000011_pt1 | contig 222772 bp, 247 predicted proteins | sample HotsprSampleMSe2_FD_203476 | JGI IMG/M metagenome (GOLD analysis project Ga0308407, IMG submission 203476) | Hot spring phototrophic mat microbial communities from Mushroom Spring, Yellowstone National Park, Wyoming, United States - 20060911_MSe2 ...
TAAACTATTAAGGTAATTCATTTTTATACCTCCTTAGTGGGATTTGAGGGTATTATAAACCTCTGCCCACTAAGGGCTTTTTGTCAGAAGATTTTTCCAGCTTTTGTGAATTTCTCACCCAAGGTATCTGTGTTATTATATTAAGGTAGAAAAGGCGCGTAGCTCAGATGGAAGAGCGCCGCCCTTACAAGGCGGAGGTCGGCGGTTCGAGTCCGCCCGTGCCTATATAAAAAAGGAGGTGTTGCTATGGAGAAGAACCTTGCGGTCTGGGACAGGGCAGTAAGGGTAGTCATAGGGCTCATACTTATTTACCTTGCCTTTACCAACGGTGGTCTATGGTGGATCTTGGGTATAATAGGTTTGGTGCTTATAGGAACAGCAATAACGGGCTTTTGTCTTCTTTACAAGGTGGTGGGCTTCAGGACAGGTTGAAGGTTCTGGCTATAGATTGGGGCACAAAGAAGCTGGGGCTCGCCTTAGGGGACACATCCCTAAAGTTGGCCGTCCCATTGAAACCTATTGCCAACAGGGAGGGAGTTTATAGTTCTATACTTTCCATAATTCAAGAGTATGGGGTAAACCTTGTCCTTTTGGGTCTTCCTCTAACTCCCAGCGGAAAGGAAGGACAGAGAGCTTTGGAAGTTAGAAAGTTCGCAAAGGAATTAGAATCCATACTCCCTGAGGGCGTATCCCTTGACTTTTGGGACGAAAGATACACCACAGAAGAAGCCCTTAGGCTACTAGAGGACTTCCGTAAGAAAAAAGAATTGAAGGATTCATTTTCGGCTTATGTAATGCTCATTGAGTTTTTTGACAGTCTATGATAAAGCTTTTGGCTGTTCTTGGCTTGGTTTTTGTCTTTTTGGTCTATTCCTTTTTTCCTGTCAAGACCGAGAGGACGGTGGAGATACCCTACGGGAAAACCAGCTTAGATATTGCCCTTTTGCTCTACAGGGAGGGTGTAATAAGAAGCCCTATATCTTTTATAACTATCCACTCTTTAATTAGGGGAAAGTTGGAAGCGGGGGAGTATGAGTTCAAGGGTTGGGTTTTTCCTTGGGACGCTTATCTAAAAATCCACCGAGGACAAAGAAAGCTTTACAAAATCACCATACCAGAAGGCTTTGACCTGTATGATATAGCAGATCTTCTGGAGGAATACTCCATCTGCAAAAGGGAAGATTTTTTGAAAGTAGCCAACTCTCCAGAAACTGCCAAAAGATATGGGCTCAAGACTTACACCATGGAAGGTTTTCTGTTCCCAGATACTTACTACTTTTCAAAAAACACACATCCCCTCCGGGTGGTGGATGTGATGTTTAAAAACTTTCTCAGAAGGACGGAACACCTTAGGGCAAAGCTGGAAGAGAGAAAGCTAACCCTTGAGGATTGGGTAATAATTGCCTCTATGGTGGAAAAGGAATCTGCGGTGCCAGAGGAGAGACCTCTTATTGCCTCGGTTATACTAAACAGGATGAAATTGGGAATGCCCCTTCAGATAGACCCAACCGCCATATACGCCCTAAAAAGAAGGGGAGAGTGGAAGGGTGTCCTAACCAGAAAACATTTGGAAATAGAAGATCCTTACAACACCTATTACCATAAGGGACTTCCCCCATCTCCCATATGCAACCCAAGCCTTCAGTCCTTGGAGGCTGTTCTGAACCCCGCCAAGACCAATTACCTTTACTTTGTGTCTATGGGCAATGGCAGACATGCTTTTAGTTCCAATTACAGGGACCATTTAAAAAATATTGCAACATACAGAAGATAGGTTATATATTTAACTTTTATGGTTCCAAAGGTGTATTTAGGTGTGGAATGGTTGGGGGCGGAGCGCGTGCTGTCCTCCTATCAGCCTCCAGAGGATTGTGGTGCCAGTGTGGTTTTCTTGGGAATAGCCCGGGAGGACGATGGGGTGCAAGAGCTTCATTACGAGGCATTCCCAGAGATGGCAATGAAGGTGATGGAGGAGATAAGGCAGGAAGCCTTAGCTAAGTTTCCCATAAAGGAGGTTTTTATCCATCACCGGCTTGGTGTGGTTAAAGTGGGTGAGCCCTCCTTTTTGGTGGTAGCCTACGGTGGGCATAGGGAGGAGACCTTTTCTGCTTGCAGGTATGTGGTAGATGAGGTAAAAAAGAGGGCGCCCATTTGGAAAAAGGAGGTCTATAAGGACGGTAAGGGAGAGTGGGTTTTGGGAGCATAAAAACTATGGAGGTCGTCCAATGCTAAGAAAGGGTGCAGACATTGTCATAGAGACCCTAAAAAAAGAAGGGGTGGAGGTGATCTTTGGCATACCCGGCGGTGCCATAATGGAGGTCTATGATGCCCTTTACAGGCATGGTGGAATAAAGCATATTTTGGCAAGGCACGAACAGGGTGCGGGACATATGGCAGAGGGCTACGCAAAGGCAACCGGTAAGGTGGGCGTTGCCATGGCAACCTCCGGACCGGGTGCTACTAACCTGGTAACTTCCATTGCGGATGCATACATGGATTCGGTGCCCGTGGTCTTCATCACCGGACAGGTGCCCACCCATCTGATAGGCAACGATGCCTTCCAGGAGGTGGACATAGTAGGGACTACTAGACCCATAACCAAACACAGCTTCTTGGTAAAGCGTATAGAAGACCTTCCCCTTATAATAAGGCAGGCTTTTTACATAGCATCCACCGGAAGACCGGGACCTGTGCTCATAGACATTCCAAAGGACATAACCCAAAAGCTCTCCGATGTTTCCATTCCAACGGATGAGGAGGTCAGAGACTCCCTTCCCGGCTACAAGCCCCATGTGGAAGGCAACCCTCAGCAAATTAAAAAGGCTGCAAAGCTCATAATGTCTGCAAAAAGGCCGGTGATGTATGTGGGTGGTGGTGCAGTTCAATCTGAGGCACAGGAAGAGCTTGTGGAGTTGGCAGAACTTATGAAAATACCCGTTACCACCACCAACATGGGTAAAGGTGCCTTCCCCGAAGACCACCCCTTAGCCCTGCATATGTTGGGAATGCACGGCACCTATTATGCAAACATGGCAGTTTATAACTGCGACCTTTTGATCGCGGTGGGTGCCCGTTTTGACGACAGGGTTACGGGAAAAATAGAGGAGTTCGCACCCCAAGCCCAGATCATACACATAGACATAGACCCCGCATCCATATCCAAAAACATAACGGTGGATGTGCCCATAGTGGGAGATGTGAAGATAGTCCTCAGAAAACTCATAGAGGAGCTAAAAAAGGAGGGTGCAAAGATGCTTTTCCCCAAAGAAAGACAGGAATGGATAGAGCGCATAGAAGGTTGGAAAAAGAACTATCCTTTGAGGTATAGAAATTCTGACAGCGTTATAAAGCCTCAGTATGTGGTGGAGCAAATATGGGAAGCTACAAAGGGAGATGCCATAATTACCGCAGGGGTAGGTCAGCATCAGATGTGGGCGGCTATGTTTTATAAATACAAATTCCCAAGGCAGTTTATAAACTCCGGAGGGCTTGGAACTATGGGCTTTGGCTTTCCTGCTGCCATTGGGGCAAAGGTCGGAAGACCAGAAAAAGAAGTGTTTGTTATAGACGGGGATGGTTCTTTTGTTATGACGATGCAAGAGCTCATTACCGCAGTGCAGTATAAGGTGCCCGTAAAGGTTGCCATAATAAACAACGCCTACTTGGGAATGGTTCGTCAGTGGCAAGAGCTCTTTTACGACAGAAGGTATGCGGAGGTAGACTTGAGCGTCCAGCCGGACTTTGTAAAATTGGCAGAAGCTTGTGGTGCGGTAGGCTTCAGGGCAGAAAAACCCAAAGAGGTAAGGGAAATAATAGAAGAAGCCCTGAAAATCCAAGACAGACCAGTAGTCCTTGACTTTGTGGTGGATAAGGAAGAAAACGTTCTTCCCATGGTGCCCGCGGGCAAGTCTTACAGGGATATGATCTTGGAAGATGGCAAAAAGGCGGTGGAAGCGGAAACTATGTATCTGGTAGGTTAAAATATTCCCTCCGTGGCAAGGTATATATTCGTAACGGGTGGTGTTCTATCTTCCTTAGGCAAAGGGGTATCCTCTGCGGCAATAGCCTCCATCCTTGAGGAGATAGGCTATAGGATCACCCTTCAGAAGCTGGACCCTTACCTAAACGTGGACCCCGGAACCATGAGCCCTTATCAACACGGAGAGGTCTATGTAACGGAGGATGGTGCAGAAACGGACTTAGACCTTGGGCATTATGAAAGGTTTACCAAAACCCAGATGGGTAGGGAGAACAACATCACCTCTGGAAGGGTCTATTTCAATGTTCTTCAGAGGGAAAGAAAGGGAGATTACCTTGGTGCAACAGTTCAGGTAATACCCCACATAACCGACGAGATAAAAAGACTAATAAGGTCCATCGAAAAGGACCACGACTTTGTTATCGTGGAAGTTGGTGGAACTGTGGGAGATATAGAAAGCCTTCCCTTCTTAGAAGCCATCAGACAGCTTGGCATGGAGCTTGGCAGAGAAAACTGCGTCTATGTACACGTAACCTATGTTCCCTATGTAAAAAGCGTGGGAGAGCTTAAGACTAAACCCACCCAACATTCAGTTAAGGAGCTGAGGGCAATAGGTATTCAGCCCGATGTTTTAATATGCCGGTCTGAGTGTGAAATACCAAAGGAGGTAAAGGAAAAGCTTTCTCTTTTTACAAATGTTAGCCCTTCTGCGGTAATATCCGCCCACGATGTGGAAACCATTTATGAAGTGCCTCTGCTTTTCAAGAAACAGGGACTACATCTTTGGCTTGCCAGAAGGTTTAACTTAGAACCCAAGGACGGTGAAGTAAAGTGGGAAAAGATCGTCAGCATAATAAAGAACGCAAAAGAGGAAGTAAAGGTAGCCCTCGTGGGCAAGTATGTTAGCCTAAAGGATGCATACAAAAGCGTGGTGGAGGCACTTATTCACGGAAGCATCGCCAACCGTGTTAAACTGAACATCCTTTGGGTCAATTCGGAGAACTTTGAAGAAGAACTTTTACAGGAAGCTGACGGCATACTGGTGCCAGGGGGCTTTGGAGAGAGAGGTATAGAGGGTAAAATTAAAGCCATCAACTACGGAAGGCTCGGCAAAAAGCCCACCTTTGGTATATGCCTTGGTATGCAACTTATGTGTGTGGAGTTTGCGAGGAATGTTTTGAACCTTCAAGGTGCCAACTCCACAGAGTTTGACCCTAACACACCCCATCCAGTTATTGACATAATGGAGGAGCAAAAGCAGATAGAAGAGCTTGGGGGCACCATGCGTTTGGGAGCCTATCCGTGCGTGTTAAAGGAAGGGACAAAGGTCAGGGAAATTTACAGAAGGGAGGTAATATACGAAAGGCACAGGCACAGGTATGAGTTTAACAACGCCTACAGGGAAGTCTTTGAAAGGAATGGCTTTGTTATTTCCGGGCTTTCTCCCGACGGCAGGTTGGTGGAGGTAGTAGAGCTAAAGGACCATCCTTGGTTCATAGGTTGTCAGTTTCATCCCGAGTTCAAGAGCAAACCCTTTGACCCGCACCCTCTGTTTGTATCCTTCATAAAAGCCTGCATTGATGCAAAGCTTCAAAGAACCACCGACACAACCGCCCCCACATCCTTAAAATCTTCATCCTCTAAATGAATATAGTTTTCTGTAAGCGCCCTTCCTTCCTCTAAGATTATTGCCCTCAGGGTCTTCCCTTTCATTGAACTTTTGAATTCTTCTCTCTTTTTTTGGTCCAAAGCTTTAAGCAGTCTAACCCTCTCTTTCTTTATCTTTTCTTCTACCTTTGGGAACATCTTGCTTGCCTTGGTATAAGGTCTGTCTGAATAGCTAAAAACGTGAAGGTAGGCAAAGGGTAGGTTTTGGACAAGCTTATAGGTTTTCTCAAAATCTTCCTCTGTTTCTGTGGGAAAGCCCACTATAATGTCTGTTCCTATGGCGGATATGGATCTCCTTTGGACTATAGTTTCCACAAGTTTTGTGTAGCTTTCCACTGTGTAGTCCCTCTCCATAAGCTTTAAGATTCTGTCGGAACCACTTTGAAGGGAAAGGTGAAAGTGGGGAGCAATCCTTTCTTCTTGTATGAGTAGGTCCAAAAGCTTTTGGTCTATCTCGGATGGATAGAGGGAGGAGAGCCTAAAGAGTTCTACATCCTTTATCCGTAGCAGTTCCAAGAGCAGTTGATAAAGGTTTGTGTTTAGGTCCCATCCGTATTGGGTTAGCTGGGTGCCCGTAAGGACAATTTCTTTAAAGCCCCTTTCTGCCAAGCCCTTCACCTGCCCAAGAACCTTTTCCATTGGTACGCTACGGAGCTTGCCCCTTGCATAAGGGATCACACAAAAGGTGCAAAAGTTATTACATCCTTCCTGAACCTTGAGAAAGGGTCTGACCCTCTCAAAAAAAACCACCAGGTCAAAGTTTTTAACTTGGCTATCTTTGAAGATGTTATCCACAAAGACCCTTTCACTCCTGCCCTGAAGATAATCCTCAAGGATCTCCACAAGCCGGTCCTTGTGGGAATTCCCCACCACCAAATCCACCTCCTTTAGCTTTGCCAGTGCCTGTGGGTTTGTTTGGGCATAACATCCCGTAGCCACCACTATAGCCTTTGGGTTTTCCCTCTTTGCCCTGTATATAAACCGCCGGGAGGACCTATCCGCCTCGGAGGTTACAGTGCAGGTGTTTATTATGTATATGTCTGCTTGTTCTTGAGCCCTTGCGTAGCCCTTCTCTGTTAATTTCTTGGCTAAAAGCTCACCGTCAAAGTAGTTGCTCCTGCACCCAAGGTTGATGACAGAAAACTTCATACCACCATTATATTTTCTGTCAGGTCCTCCCACTATGATATAAATCATCGCCCCATTTTCTCCTTTCCCTTACTGCCCTTTTAACTTAATCTTAACCTGTCCTTTATTTCTTCCTATCTTTGCCCTTTCTTCTCTTGCCCTTGCGTTATCTTATTCCTGTGGATTACATCACCCATAACCTTAATGAACTAAACCCTGACCTTCTGGATGTCCTCTCCTTGGAATGCTAAGTATGAAACCGTCTATAGATGGTTCGCCTCTTTTATTGTCATTTATACCATCATGGAGCTGAAAAGTTGACATACTCTTACTTGTATGTTTATGCAGTAGGCTACAGTTTCTACAGAAATATCAAAGTTCAACTATGTGCTTGATTTCTCTTTAGCGTATGTTACAATTATATTCCACCAACGCTTGACAGGGAGGTTATGCTATGGAGAGACCCACTCCAAAGGATGTGGAAAGGCCGGTGCCAGAGGACGAGTTCTTGGTTTCCAAAACGGACCCAAGGGGTGTAATAACCTACGCCAACAGGGCGTTTATTGAAGTTTCGGGCTACACAGAAGAAGAGCTCGTAGGAAAGCCCCATAACATCGTCCGGCATCCGGACATGCCAAGGACCGTCTTTAAACTGCTATGGGACACCATAAAGAGCGGAAGGGAGTTTTGGGGTTATGTGAAAAACATGGCAAAGGATGGCAGTTATTATTGGGTTTTTGCCCATGTGACGCCCACCTTTGACAGCTCCGGGAACATCATTGGCTATGAGTCAGACAGAAGACCGGTTCCAAACAGAGAGCTTTTGAAGAATGTTATAGAACCACTTTATGCCAAGATAAGGTCCGCTGAGGCTGTGGGTGGCATACCAGCCGGCATGGAGGTGCTAAAGTCCGAGCTTGGGGACAAGGACTACGAGGAGTTCATATTTACATTAACATACGGAGGTGCGTTAAAATGAGCAAAAAAAGATACTCCTCCTTGGATCTTATTCAGTATGCCAACATTGGGGGCATAGCCCTATTTACCATTACCCTCGGCTTGGAGATTTACAGGCATGGCTTTGACCCAGTAAGAATTCTGAACATCGCAAACTTCCTGCTCGCTTGGTTTATTTTTGTGAAGATAAGAACCCTAAAAAGCTTTCTCCGCAGGATTAATGTGCTTTTGGATCAGGTAAGTAAAGGAGACATTGAAAACAGACTTGTAAAAGAAAAGGAAGGGGGCGAGCTTGGGCAGATGGTTTTGTACCTAAACTACTTCTTGGATGTGGTTGAGGCATTCCTCAGAGAAATTATCACACCTCTGAAGTATGCAGGCGAAAGAAAATACTGGAGAAAGGTGGTTCATTTTGGGTTCCCCGGCGTGTTCCAAACCGCTGCAAAAGCTTTGAACGAACCGTTAAAAGCCATAGAAAACAACGACAGGTTTATAAGGAAAGTCCACCTTATAGAAAAGCTGTCTGAACTTGGTGGAGGCATACAGGCATACTTGATGCTTATACAAAAGGACCTTAACAACATAACTGAAAGGCTATCCAGAATAAGGAATGAGAGCCAGAAAACGGTGGGAGTTGCCAAGGAGGGTAGAGAAAGCGCAGAGAAGATCGTGTTTGAGCTGAACGGTCTTATAAAAACCGTGGAAGGTTATGCCCATGTGGTGGAGGAGTTAGCCCAAAAGGCGGGCAGTGTTACCTCCGTGGTCTCCATAATAAACAGCATAGCGGAGCAGACGAACCTCTTGGCTTTAAACGCAGCCATTGAGGCGGCAAGGGCTGGAGAGATAGGCAGGGGCTTTGCAGTTGTTGCAGATGAGGTCAGAAAGCTTGCAGAAAAGACCCAAGAATCCGTGGCGGAAGTAACAAGGATCATAGAAGAATTGCAAGAGGGAACAAGGTCTGCCCAAGAGACATCCCGTAAAATGGCTCACATAGCCAAGGGTTCCGCGGAAAGCTTGGCAGGCTTGAAGGATGTTTTCAACAACTTTGAAAACAGCGCCCAAATAACCTCAGACCTGACGGACAGCATTGCAAGGACGGCCGTCCTTTCCGTCCGAAAGCTTGACCATATCATTTTCAAAAACGATGTCTATCAGTGCGTCACAAGAGAAAAGTGCGTCTTTGAGTTTAAAGACTATAAGAACTGTGCCTTTGGTAAATGGTATTATTCTACGGGCATGTCCGAGCTTGGCGCACTGCCCGCCTTCAAGGAGATTGAGCAGTATCACATTGAGTTTTATAACAGCGCATACATTCCTTATAGCATTGTTGCTGAGGGTAAAGACATACTTGAGCATGAGGCTGAGATCATATCCGCCTTTGAGAGGGCAGAGGATGTAAGCCATAAACTCTTTGATAAGATGGATGAGACGATTGTGCAATACATGGAAAGGTTCAAGAGTATTCAGTTTTAGAGGTGGGCTATGGCTATAGAAGACCTAAAAGAGTTGGTTAAACAGCTTTTAGAAGAGATAAGAAGCATGGAGGTGAAGATTGAGGAGGTTTCCAAACCCTTGGAGGAGACCTCCAGCACCCTGCCCATGGCAAGCGCGAGCCTTGAGGATGTGATCCACTACACAGAGCAGGCGGTCCATCAGGTCATGGACGCCCTAAACCAGATCAACGAAAACTCTCAGGTTATAGAAAAGGATGTGGAGTTTTTACTCAGGTTTTCTCCCGTGCGTTCCATCCAAGACAGGCTGGAGGAGATAAGGGAAAAGAACAGGGAAAATATAAACAAGCTCTTAGAGATCTACACCCTCATGTCCTTTCAGGACCTCTCAAGCCAACAGCTGAAAAAGGTTATAGAGTCCCTTGAGAACTTGAAAAAGAGTATAATTAAGCTGGTGGCAAGCTCCATAGAAAGCATGGGCTTGGAAAAGGAGCAGAAGGAGAAGATCAGTGGCAAGGTAACCGAGTTGCTCACAGGAGATAGGGTGTCCCAAGAGGATGTGGATGACCTTTTAAAACAGTTGGGTTTGTAGGAGGTTAAGGATGCCACCAAAAGAGACACGCTTTTTGGTTGTGGATGACATGAGCACCATGAGAAAGATTGTAAAGACCATATTAGCTCAGCTTGGCTACACAAATGTGGATGAAGCGGAGAACGGGAAGGAAGCTTTGGCAAAGTTGCGGGTGGGAAACTATCAGTTCGTTTTGTTGGACTGGAACATGCCCGAAATGGACGGTCTTGAGGCCCTAAAGGCAATAAGGGCGGATGAAAAGCTAAAGGACATTCCGGTGATCATGGTTACCGCAGAGGCAAAGAAGGAGAATGTGCTAACCGCAATACAGACGGGTGCCAACAACTACGTGGTAAAGCCCTTTACACCGGAAGTGCTAAAGGAAAAAATAGAAAAGGTTTGGACCGCACTTAAGGGAGGTTAAAAATGTTTGGGAAAGAAAAGGAGCTTCAGCAGGAGTTGGAGAGGTTAAAGAGGCTGGTTAAGGTCTACGAAGCCATCTTGAGGTTTCTCCCAGAGGGCTTTTTGGTAGAGATGGACGGCAAACTGGTCTTTGAAAAGCTCCCTCCAGAGGGTAAGGGTTGGGAAGAGATAAAGCTAACGGAGGGTGTTAGCGTGTTCGTAAAGGCGGAGGAGCCGCAAAAGGTCCGAGAGGTCCGGCAAGAAAAGCGGGAGGTCAAAGAAGATGCGGTGGGTAAGCTTTCGCAATTTATGAGCGACTTTAGCCATATAACAGAGTTATTTGAAAGCTCCCTAAAGGAGATAGAAGATATACACAGGACGCTATCCAACGGCATTATGGTAATAGACGAGATGTTTGATAAGCTAAGCAAGGAAGGGGAGCAAATAGAAAACATAAAAGCCATAACGGACCTGCTCAGGGAAAAATCAAAATATATAGAAAACATCACATCCATCATCGGTGGCATAGCGGAGCAGACGAACCTCTTGGCTTTAAACGCAGCCATTGAGGCGGCAAGGGCTGGAGAGCACGGCAGAGGTTTTGCGGTTGTTGCAGATGAGGTCAGAAAGCTTGCCAAAAAGTCTATGGAGGCAGCAGAGGACATAAACAAGAACTTGGGAGAAATAAGGGACAAAATCAAACATATGGCAAGCCTCGTGGAGTCTATGTTAACAACCACAAAAGAGATAGAAAGCCTCTCGGATGATGCAAAAACTATACTTGAGATCATCAACGAGAGGCTTGGCAATCTAAAAGAGGCCCAAGAGAAGGCTAACCAAGAGCTCAGAGAAGAATATGATACACTCGGAGAAGTTATTGAAGGAGGTAAGCCATGAAGACAGAGAGCCTTGAAAAGTTGCAGGCTGAGTTGGAAAGGTTAAAGGAGCTTTCCGAAGATTTGACCAAGGCGTCAAAGCAAACAAACCTTTTGGCTCTGAACGCGGTCATAGAGGCAGCGAGGGTTGGAGAAATGGGGAAGGGCTTTTCGGTGGTGGCTGCGGAGTTTAGAAAGCTGGCGGAGAACACCAACAAGGTGGTGGCTGAACTTAGGGATATCATAAAAGCCATTGAGGAGGAAATGAGGCGTTTAAGGGAGGAGTGAAATGGACAGCTACGCCCTGCCAGAGATACTTAGAACTGGCTCAAACGAGTTTGAGCTTGTTAGCTTTAGGATCTACGAAGATAGACCTACCGGTCTTTATGAGTGGATCTTGGGTGCCAATGTGGCAAAGGTCAGGGAAGTTTTAAAAATGCCCACAATCACAAGGCTACCCAACATGCCACCTGCAGTGGAAGGTTTGGCAGAGGTGAGGGGAGAGATGATCCCAGTAATAAGCCTTGCCAAGTGGATGGGTATAGAGGAACCTCCCGAGAGAAAAAAGTATCTATTGCACCTTGAGTTTCTTAGGGAGCATGTGGGAATAATTGTGCACGACGCCAAAAGGATCATAAGGGTCTCTTGGCAAGATATAAGAAAGGCACCAGAAGGGCTAAATCAACTGCTAAAAGGCAGAATAACTGGCATAGTGGATACGGAGGAGGGAACTACCCTTATCCTTGACCTTGAGGGTATAGTTAATGACCTTGGTCTGTTAAAGGTCTTTGAGCTTGAAGAGGCAGAAAAGATCGCAAAGGCAGAAACAAGGCATTACAGAATACTGCTTGCGGAAGATTCTGCGGTGGCGAGGAAGATAATAAAGGACATCCTTGAAAGCGCAGGGCATACCATAATAGAGTGCGAGGACGGAGAAAGCGCGTGGAACAAATTGATGGAGCTTTTAGAAAATGCAAACAGAGAAAAGAAAAACATAAAAGAATACATAGACTTGGTCTTTACGGACATAGAGATGCCACGAATGGACGGACTTACCCTTACAAAAAAGATAAAGGAAATGCCTGGGTTCATGCACCTACCCGTGATCGTCAACACTACCCTCTCCGACGAGGCAAACAGGGCAAAGGCTTTTACGGTTGGTGCAGACGCCTACTTGGTAAAATTTAACGCAAAAGAGATGTTAGAGTTGGTGGATAAAATGGGAGGTAAAACATGATCCCGGATGAGATGAGAGAGATCTTTGAAGAGTATGTAGTTGAAGCAAAGGAACATCTGGAAAATCTCGAGCAAAAGCTCTTGGAGCTTGAAAAGAACCCAAAGGACAAAGAGCTCATAAACTCCGCCTTCAGAAGTATGCATACCATAAAGGGCGGTGCGGGCTTTTTGGGTCTGAATGTAATCGTGGAAACCGCCCACTTGGCGGAGGAGGTGCTCGGAAAGCTTCGTTCTGAGGAGTTGGAGCTTACGCCGGAGATCAACGACCTTCTCCTAAAAAGCGTAGATTTCCTAAAGCATGCCTTGGAATGCTACCTCAGAAATGAAGAGTGCAGTTTAGACCAAGGGCTGTGTGAAAATCTAAAGGCTATATCCGCGGGAGGGAAGGTCCAGCCCAAAAAGGAGGAAAAGTCCATAGAGGAGCTTTTGGAGGAGTTTGGACTATCCCACCTCAAAGGAAAGCCCGTGGAGGACATATTAGAGGAGCTTGTGCTTTTGCCACCGGACAAGAGACCAAAGGAGCTTATATCCGCCCTTGAGAGGGAGGTCTACGCAGGAAAGGCACCCGCCGAGATAGAGGAGGAAGTGGAAGAAGAGGCAAACAAGCTTATGCTTGAATACGCAAAGGAAGGGCTCCTGGGTGAAGAGGTCCAAGAAGTGGTTGAGGAGGAGGAAAAAGAAGAAAAGGTTGAGGAGGAAAAGAGGGAAAAAAGAAAAGAGGTAAAGGCAAAGGAGGAGAAGAAGAGAGAGGAAGAGGGAGAAAGGGTCCTTAGGATAGATGTTCAAAAGATTGAAAATCTTATGAACTTGGTGGGAGAGCTTGTCTTGGAAAGAAACAGGCTTTTAAGGCTCTCCCAGTCTATGGCGGAGGAGGGGCTGTCAAAAAAATCCGAGGAGTTGGAGGTGGTTGTATCCTCTATAGATCGGATCGTGGGAGACCTTCAATTGGCGGTTATGAAGACCCGCATGCAACCGGTTAAAAAGCTCTTCCAAAAGTTCCCAAGGGTGGCAAGGGACCTCTCAAGAATGCTGGGCAAGGAGGTAGAGCTAATAACTGAAGGCGAAGACACGGAGATGGATAAATCCCTCATAGAAAGGTTGGAAGAACCGCTCATACATCTAATTAGGAACGCAGTGGACCATGGTATTGAACCTCCCGACGAAAGGGAAAGGCTTGGAAAGCCAAGGTCTGGGCAAATAAGGCTTAAGGCTTACTATCAGGGAGACAGGGTCTTTATCTCCGTAGAGGATGACGGAAGGGGTATAGACGTAGAGAAGGTGAAGGCGAAGGCAATAGAGAAGGGTATAGCCACGAAGGATCGGCTTGAGAAGATGACAGAAAAGGAGATCCTCTCCTTGGTTTTCAGTCCGGGCTTTTCCACCGCGGACAGGGTTTCTGAAGTATCCGGCAGGGGTGTGGGTATGGATGTCGTTATGGATGTGGTTATGAGGTTCAGGGGCACGGTGGACCTATTCAGCGAGAAGAGAAAAGGCACCAGGGTGGTCATGAGCTTTCCGCTCACCATCGGGATCATAAAATCTCTGCTGGTTAGCATGGGTGGCAGGCTCTTTGCCATTCCAATACATTCGGTCCTTGAGATCGTGAGCGGTGATGAGGCACAGATATCCCTTGTATCGGGCGAAGAGGTGCTGATCCTCAGGGGAAATACCATTCCACTGATAAACCTTGGAGAGGTGTTGGGAATACAAACCCAAAAGGTAGGCTTTGTGGTTGTGGTGCTGACTGGAAACAGGAGGGTTGCCATGGCGGTGGAGGACATGCTTGGAGATGAAGAAGTGGTTATAAAGCCCTTGGGCAAATTCTTTGGAGATGTGGAGGGCATATCTGGGGCAACCATAACGGGAGATGGTTCCATAGTGCTAATATTAGACCCTGTGGGTTTAGTTAGAAGATTTGTGGGGGTGTTTTAACCATGGCGGACTTGGCAATACCAAAAAAAGATAAGGATATCCAAAAGACTGCTACCAAGATAATAGAACTGTTAGGTTTCTATGTGGAGGGCGAGCTTTTTGGATTGCCTCTAAAGGAGGTGCTTGAGGTGCTGAGGGTTGTTGAGCCAGTTCCCGTTCCCTTCTCTCCACCTCTTATAAAGGGTATAATCAACGTCCGTGGTGAGCTAATACCCGTTTTGGACCTAAAGTCCGTTTTGAACCTGAGAGTTACCAAAAAGGAAGAAAGGATCGTAATATTAGAGAGCCCGAGGGGAAAGGCGGGGATGTTGGTGGATGAGGTTCATGGCGTTATCAGACTGAACGAAGAGAGCCTTGAGTCAAATCCAATGGTGGGAATGTATAGCAAATTCGTTAGAAATGTGGCATACATAGACGGAACTCTAATAAGCATCCTTGAGTTTGACCGCATAGCGGAATCGGTATGAAGGGCTTTTATGCTAAGGTCTTTGACTACATCTTTGACAAGAGGATGGACCTTTTCCAAGCCATGTTTTACAAGCTATACGAAGATTTCAAAGGAGATGAAGAGCTTTTCCTGAAAGCTTGGTTTGAAGACTACGCAAAGCGAAAACTACTAAAATACTTCCCTTTGTGGGACCTTTTAGAATACTATCCGGAGTATGTGGTAAGGAAAAGACCGGTGCTCAGGTCATACATAAATACTTACTGGAGGTTCTGCCTCAGTCCATATAGATGCCCTGCAAAGGTTAGAGAGTCTATGGAGTTTTTTGGTATTAAGGAGTTGAACCTCCAAGAATTAAAGAAGCGATACAGGCAGATGATCAGAAAACATCACCCAGACGTCCATACCGATAAAAAGACCGCCCACAAACACATGCTTTTAATAAACTATCATTACCAGGTCCTGCTCAGCTACCTGAACAAAGCTGAGTAAAATCATAATGAAAATTTGCCCCTAAAATACATTTAACTTAAATTTTTTAGGTAAGGAGGTGTAATATGGCACAAGCTTCTACAGAGAAGGTTATATACAACAGGGCAGGTCAGAGGGTGGTCTCACCCGACTATTTGCTTTTTGAAGCCCCGAGGACCAAGCACTTTATGACAGGTTCTGAGGCGGTCAAGGAGGCGGTCAAAAGGTCTTCGGTGGATGCGTCCGTTTCTTATCCCATAACTCCCCAGTCTGAGGCGGCGCACCTGATCGGTGAGCTGTGGGTAGAGGGATATGTGGGCGTCTATTTCAGGGGTGAGTCTGAGTTTGGCGTTATGTCTGAGCTGGCAGGGTGTGCTATGGCGGGGGCAAGGTCTATAACTACCACCTCCGGACCAGGAACCCTCAGGGCGATGGAAAACTTCCCCATGTGGGCTGGCACCAGAATTCCTGTCCAATTGGTTTTGATGGCAAGGGGTATAAACTCTCCACTTTCCATACAGCCCGACAACTTGGAGGTTTCTTTGCTTTTGGATACGGGATGCATGATCTGGTATGCAGAAAACGCCCAGGACCTCTTTGATATGATCATGGCTGGCTTTGTGGTGGCTGAAAAGCCCGAGGTCCATGTGCCCGTGATCACTGTAGTAGATGGCTTTTTTGTCTCCCACACCAGAGAAGCAGTGATGTTGCCTCCTGATGATATAGCCCTGCCTCCCTACGACCCATACGAGTCTCCAATGCCGGTCATAGACGCAGAAGTTCCTCCCGGAAGGTTCCTCAGGGACCCCTTTGTTATGAAGTCCAACTATATCTCTTATGCCACCCACGCCAGTTGGCAGTTTGAAGTAAGGTCCGCCATAGAGAGGTCAAGACCTTACGCAAGGCACTACCTCAGAGGTCTCATAGAGGAGTTTGGAGACCCAGAGGCGGATATTGTGTTTGTTGCCTGTGGAACCGCCGCAGCCCAATCCAAGGAAGCGGTAAGGCTTCTTGAGGATGAAGGAATAAAAGCAAAGGTGGTAAAGCTAAAAACCATAAGACCATTCCCAATTGAGGAGCTGATAAACGCCACAAAGAACGCCAAGACCATCTTTGTGCCCGAGTTCAACGTGGTTGGATGGCTGGAGAGGGAAGTCAGAAGGTATCTTTACAAACGTTCCGACGCAGATATAATAGGAACCCCAGGGGTGGCAGGCGGCATGACAATGCCCCCTGAGGTAATAGTTAAAGAAGTCTTAAAAATACTTGGAAAGGAGGTCAAGCATGTCATATAAGGTCTATCAAGTAAACGAGGCACTTAGGGAATTTGTCCCAAGGGAAATAATAGACCTTGAGGAGAAGGCAACCTGGGGCAACCCCAAAAGGGGTGTTATGGACCTGCCCTACGCCAAGGAACTGATAGAGGAGCACTCCCTCTGTGCAGGCTGTCCCGAATCAATGGCTTTTAGGTATATCCTTGCATCCCTTCCCGCACCCGAGGACACTATAATTGTTAATTCCACCGGTTGCACCTCCTTGGTGTTCCCACACATAGCCCTTCATACTGTTCATTCTCTCTTTGGAAACCAAAACGCAGTGGCAAGCGGTATAAAAAGGGTCCTTGAGTGGAGATTTCCAGACAAGGTAAAGGATGTGGTGGTTTTGGCTGGCGACGGTGCCACTATAGACATAGGTCTTGACTGCACACTGCAATCCTTCTTCAGACAGGAAAAGATCACCACCATATGCTTTGACAACGAGGTTTATGCAAACACGGGAGGTCAGGAGAGCGGTTCCACCGTCAAGGGACATGTCTTTAAGATGGCACCCAAGGGCAAGCAGTTTGAAAAGGTTCCCATGTGGCAGTTGGCAATAGACTCCGGTTGCCACTACGTGGCAAAGCTAACTGTGTCCTCTCCTAAGAGGGTAGAGCAGGTAGTCAAAAAGGCTATATATGTGGCAAGGGAGGTGGGACCCACTTACATACACCTTTATACCCCTTGCATACTTGAGATCGGTTTGAACTCCGACGATGGCTTGGAGGAATCAAGGGCAAGGGACAAGGAAAGGTTCGCCTTCTTTGAGTATGCAACTCCACAAGCCCAAGAGGTTATAAACCGCAAAAAAGAGGAGGGACTGCTATGACAAGAAGGAGAGTAAACATACGGATGCCCGCTTTGGGCGGTCAGGGTGCGGTTACCGCCGCCCATATAATAGCCACCGCAGCGGACTATGAAGGATACTATGCGGTCTCAAACCCCTTCTTTGGTGCAGAAAAGAGGATGGCACCCGCCGAGAGCTACGCCCGTATTGGCATAGAGCCCATCTTTGACAGAGGAGAGGTGGTCTATCCAGACGTGATCATGGTCTTTCACCCGCAGGTGATCACCATGGGTAAATCCTACACCATGCCCTTTTACTCTGGCATAAAAAGGAAAGGTCTGATCATCATAAATTCAGAAGAAGACTTTCTCACCGAAGAGGACAAGGAATACTTGGAGGGCTTGGAGGTAAAGGTTTTTAACTTCAACGCCACCAAGTTTGCCATAGACATAGCGGGTACGGAGCTTTCCACCAACATGGCTATGCTTGGAGCCCTCTTTGGTGCCATAGGTGGAGTGGGTATGGAATCCATAGAGGAAGGTATAAAATCCAGGTTCCTCAAGAAGTTCGTGGCGTCGGGTGGAACTGCGTCCTTGGACTCTGCCTTGGAAAGGAAGTTCAAAAAGAAATTAGAGCTCATACAAAAGAATTTGGACACCGCAAGGGCAGCATATGAGATGGCTCAAAGATGGGCACAGGAGCAGGGACTTGAACCATTCTTGCCACCACCTCCAAAGAAAGCTTTAGTATAATAGGTTTATGCCCATAGAGGAGAGCTACCGAGGGCAGGCGCTTGAGAAGGTCCAAAAGTTAGGAAAGTTTCTTGAGGAGGAGTTGCAGAACCTTTTAAAGGAAGTGGAAGAGGAAGACCTAGACTTTGGCGTGAGCGTTAGCCTCTCTGGCAGCCTGCTCTCCTCCCTTTGGAAAGAGTGCGTAGAAGACAACAATTACGTGGAAGTTTCCTTTGTGGAAGTTATGGAGCACCACGATGGTGCCTATCTGAAGGCAACCTTTAGAAATTCAACGCAAAAATACATCGCAGAGCGTTATGTTAGCGTCAGAAGTTCCGGGAGGGTGGAGATAAGCTACGCCTTTTTTGTGGAGATGGACAGTGTGATGGGCAGAGTGGAAAGGGAGCCTGAGGGCAGTTTTAAAATCTTTTTAAAAGCTAAATGAAAGTTTTTGTTTCTGTAGCGGAGAGGTCTGCCAGCAACTACCTGCAGGCTATATTCAAAGACTTTGGCACGGTGGAATTTTTTGGCTTAACCGATGAGAATTTAGAAGCCCTTGGTTTTAAAAGCATAGCAAGGTACGAAGACATCTCCGTGGTGGGCATATGGGAAGCTATTCCAAAAATTCCAAAGGTTTTAAGGCTTTACTCCAAGATAGAGAGCCTTGCAAAGGATATGGATGCCTTTATCCTCTGCGACGCACCCGCCTTTAACATTCCCCTAATGAAGAGGATAAGGGACAAAGTAAAGAAGGTCATATACTTTATATCCCCCCAAGTTTGGGCTTGGAGGGAAAATAGGGCGGAGGTGATCTCAAAGTTAGCGGACTACCTTGTGGTGATCCTACCCTTTGAGGTGGAGTTTTACAAAAAATACGGAAAGGAAGCCCTGTTTGTGGGACATCCCCTCACCGATTTAGCCAAACCCACACTGCCAGAGGAAAAGGTAAAGAGCCTGGTAGAATGGGAAGATTATTTGGTGATCTTGCCGGGCAGTCGTTGGAGTGAGATAAAAAATCACGGTGAATACATTAAAAGGACCTACGAAGTCCTTTATGAAAAAACCAAACTGCCCGCAGTCATTCCCACCTTTGAACCCTTTAGGAGGAAATTAGAACAACTTTTTAAAGGTTTGCCCGTGAAGGTTTTTACCCCCTTAGACTTAGAAAAGCCGAGCTACAACCTTTCCTTTTATGCCAAATTTGGGCTTGTGGCAAGCGGGACCGCAGAGCTGGAGCTTAGCCTTTTGGGAGTTCCCCATGTGGTTTTTTATCGGGTTAATCCTATTACCTATTGGGTGGGTAAGAGGCTGGTAAAAGTTCCCCACATTGCCCTAACCAACTTAATACTAAAGGAGGGCGTGATCCCAGAGATGGTTCAAAAACCGTGGCAAGAGCTAGCGTCGGTAGCCCTCAACATGGACACTCAAAGGCAAAAGGAAGCTTTTGCAAGGCTCAGAACTGAACTGGGTGGAGAGGGTAGTATAAACCGCCTTAGGGCACTCTTTAAGAAGCTCTTAAATAGTTGAGCACTTTGCTGAAAGGCTCCACATCCTCCACCTCAAACTCAAGCCATTTCTTATCTACCGGATGGAAAAAGCCAAGTTTGTAGCTCAAAAGCATATGGCAGTTTCCCATCAACTCAAGGATTTCCCTTGAGACGCTCGCAGGTTTAAAACCGTAAGTTCTGTCTCCCAGTATTGGGTGTCCCAAGGCAGAAACATGCACCCTAATTTGGTGAGTTCTTCCCGTGTGGAGCCTAACCTCAAGAAGCGTGGCATTGTGTTTGGGAAACCTTTCCTTTACAAAAAACTCACTCTTGGAATACTTTCCGCCCTCTACCACCGCAAATTTTTTTCTGTCTATGGGATGCCTTCCTATGCTACTTTCCACAACTTTGTGTTCCCAGCTTACTATCCCTTGAACTATTGCCCTGTACAGCTTAAAGACTTTTCTTTCTTTGAACTGCTCCGCCAAACTTCTGTGCACCTGGTCGCCCTTTGCCACCACCATAAGTCCCATGGTGTCCTTGTCCAACCTATGGACTATCCCCGGTCTTTCTACACCACCAACGGAGGAGAGGTCTTTTACATGATAGAGAAGGGCATTCACAAGGGTTCCAGTAGTATAACCGGGTGAAGGATGCACCACCATGCCACAGGGCTTAACAACCACCAAAAGATGGACATCTTCATAGACTATCCTTATGGGAATGTTTTCGGGAGGGATCTCCAGGGGCTCGGGCTCTGGCACCAAAAGTAAAACTTTTTCCCCCCGCTTTAGCCTCTTTGAGGGCTTCGTGATAACTTGGTTCTCCACCAAAACATACCCCTCCTCTATTAGCCTTTGCAGATAGCTCCTTGAAAAGTCCGGATAAGCCCTTGCCAAAAATCTGTCCAAACGGTCTTCTTCTTCCACAAGAAATTCAAGGATTTCTTGGATACTATTGCGCATTATCTATCCAGACTTTGAATGCATTGTAATGTTGCCAAAATATCATGCTTATGCCTCTGCGATGCACATCCAAAGACCTTTACCAAATTTAGCACAGAGTCTTTATTATCAGAACCCAAAACATAAACTACTTCTTCTGTATCTTGTGGATTTTCTGAAACATACTGGCTACCAAAAGGTATGCAAAAATAAACCATTATCTGCATTTGATATGCATATTGCTGTTTTTCCTTGACCGCCTCAATGAATGTTCCATCTTTGTTGTAAATCCTGAAGACCGGAGTTATCCATTTTGTCGTTTTGAAATCCAGTGAGCCAATCCTGAGCTCTTCGTATTTAGGTTCTACATATGTTGGGATATCTTCTAAAAAGGCTTGATAGCTATTGATTTCGTTAATAAGGGTTTGCAAGTCGCCTCTTGTAATTAGATTTCTGCATTTCATTTCATAGAATATTTTTGGCAGTTCATAGAGAAGCTTTCTCTTGCCTTTTGTATCTATATAAAAAGCATGCTCAGAAATTAATAGATCCGGGTTATAGTCTGTGCTATCATGTCTCAAGTTATAGGTTATTAGCCACTCTATGTATTGGTTTGTATCACTCAAGTTAATGTCTTCCTTTTTAATTTGTTCGCCAATTCCATATGCGTTTAAGCGTTTAAATCGTATCTTGCCTCTTGTGGTTTTTCTTATCCCTATTTTTACCTTGTCTCTTTGTGATAGGTCAAGCCTTAACAAAGAGGACCTCCAAGCTTATAATGTCCATAGAGACATAAAGTATGACTTTAGCTGTTTTTCAATACTTTCTAAATCCACTTCATTTTCTTTAATGCGATAAAACTCAAAAATCCTTTGAAGTAAATCTTTGCGTTTCTGAAAAATCTTATGATCCATTGTCGCACTAATAACAAAAAGCTTTTTATTCATTTCCACAAAGTCTTTATTAACTAACGGAGATATATTTCCATAGACCCAAAGATGGTCTATCTCTTTTTTCATACTGAGAATTGCCCTTTTTAAGCAATGAAGATATGCGTATTTGTAGAAATTCTCAAGAGTTATCACGACGCTATTTCCTTTTTGTTCTTCAATAAATGTGGCATTTCTCAAAAGGGAGTTCAGGTCTCTGAATGAGTAAAAGTAAAGCCCTATGGGCGATGTCTTTGCTTCTCCACTGCGTGGTGGATATTTATTTATGTAGCCATCTATTGTTTCCAAACCTTTTAGGACAAAATCCTTCTCTCCGTTAAGGAACTTAAACCTGAAGCTTCTGATATATTCATAACTCATTCCACCAATATCCCTTTCGTATAGTGCTATTAGGATAGGAAATTGAGAAGTTTTTGTAAAGTGAAACTCAGAGCTTGGAAATATATAGCCATATTTTAGTTTATATAGACGAGTGAATTGCTTAAGCCTTTGAAAGTTTGACCTCTTTATAAGATAAGAAAGCGGATGGACAACGCATATAACATCCGCCTTTAACTTGGCAAAAAGTTTTAAAAAAGCAATGCCTAAGTCCCTATCATAAAGGTCTGGGTCGCACTCAAAGGAACCCTTGTTCCCTTTTTTATAAAGAGATGTTATATCATTATAGGGTGGATTGCCCACGATGATTAAGAAGTGATCCTTCCTAATGTTAAACTTATCCCGGCTTGCTTGTTGTAATGAGTTGGTGTGAAAAATTTTTTCGTGAGAGAAGAATTTCTTTAGGAAGTTTATAGCAGATTTATCATAGTCTGCCACTCTGTAGTCTGCTCCCAAGGATAAAATCGGGAATATGAAAGCTCCACATCCTGCAGAAAGGTCTGCTATCAAGGCTCTTTCTTTGTGATTTTCGTAATATGGTTGGATAAGTTCAAACACTTTTTTCACTATATGTGGCGGAGTGTAAAAGGCTCCAAGTTTAATCCTCTCAGTTTCTAATAAATGAGCTGGAATATAAGGGTTGCACAATTCAGCATTCTGGCTAAGGAGATCGTTCTTTGACCTCTGGACACTCATCACAAAAAAAAATTTAAATCAATCCCTCTTTTCTTCTTTCACCTCAAGCTTCAAAACCACTTCCTTTGGCTCCTCCTCCAGTTTAAGGCTTTTCAAAAAGCCAAGGACCAAGTTGTAGAGAGCCCTCCGAGGGAAGTCCTTAAGCTTTACCTCCTTTCCATTAACCAATATTTGCACCTTCATAGCTCTCCTCTTCCAACCAGATGTATTTATCCTTTTCTGGGCTTGTGGATAGCATGATCACCGGCCCACCCAAATACTCTTGGATAAAGTTTATGTAATCCCAAGCCTTTTTTGGGATCTCCCTTCTATCCACCGCACCGTATGTGCTCTCTTTCCAGCCTTCAAAGCTTTTGTACACGGGCTTGACCTTTTCCAAGAGTGTAAGGCTGGCAGGGAAGTTTTCTATTACTCTATCCTCCAATTGGTACGCAACGCAGACCTTTATCTCATCAAAGGCATCCAAAACATCCAGCTTTGTAAGGATTATGCCGTCCAAGCCGTTTAGTCTGACTGCATGCTTTAGGGCTACCAAGTCCAACCAACCGCACCTTCTTGGTCTTCCGGTGGTGGAACCATACTCACCACCCCTTTCCCTCAAAAGTTCCCCTGTGGAGTCCTTCAGCTCGGTGGGAAAGGGACCCTCTCCTACCCTTGTGGCGTAAGCCTTGGAAACTCCGTAAAATTTGGCGTTAGAGAAAAACTTTGGTGGCAGTCCCGTTCCCGCAGAGAGCCCCAAAGCGGAGGAGTTGGAGGAGGTCACATAAGGGTATGTTCCAATATCCACATCCAAAAGGGTTCCCTGGGCACCTTCAAAGAGGATGCCCTCTCGCTTTTCAAGGAGATACTGGGAGGTGTCTATTACACAGTCTTTGACCTCCTCAAAGTTTTCAAAACTACGGTCTATTACCTCTTCTATCTTTAGTTCAAAGTTCTCACAATAGACCTTCTTACAGAGCTCTTCCACAAACTCCAAGTTGTCCTTCACCAAAGAGTAAAAGCGGTCCTTGTCCCAAAGGTCGCAGACCCTTATGCCCTTCCTTGCATACTTTAGCATGTAAGCGGGACCTATGCCCCTCAAAGTGGTGCCTATTTTCCCCTTTCTCTCCAAGAGGGAATCCAGAACCTTGTGGTAGGGAAGCACCAAGTGTGCCCTGTCGCTTATGAATAGCCTGTCCCTTACCCTTAGCCCCTTACTCTCTATATCTTTGATCTCCTTTACCAAGAGCTCCAAATCAACCACCATACCTTGGGCTATGACGCCTACCGTGTGAGGGTGCAGTATGCCCGTGGGTAGCAAGTGCAGGATAAACTTTTCTCCGTTTATGACTACCGTGTGCCCCGCGTTGCTACCCCCTTGGTAGCGCACCACCACCTCGTAATTTTCCGAAAGAAGTGCAACCACCTTTCCCTTTCCTTCATCGCCCCACTGGGCACCTAAAATTACCAAGTTCATAGGCTCGCCCCCGCTAATTCTTCCACCTTTTCCCTTATAGCCTTTAAAAGTTCTCCAAGCCCCCACCCAAGCTTGCTGGAGATCACCACAGACCTACCCTCCAAAAAGGCGGGCTCCGTCAAAAGCTTTATGTCCTCCTCTTTACTTACCACCTTGTCCGCCTTGTTAAAGACGTATATGGTGGGCTTGTCATCTGCGGAAAGCTCCCTAAGAATGCCCTGCACCACTTTGACCTTTTCCAACCACTTTGGGTCCGAGATGTCTATCACATGCAAAAGTATGTCCGCCTCTTGGACCTCCTCCAAGGTTGCCTTAAAGGATTCTATGAGCTCTGGAGGTAGTTTTCTTATGAACCCTACTGTGTCTGTAATGAGTATTTTGATGTCTGGAAAGAGAAATTTGGCGGAGGTCTTTGTGTCTAAGGTGGCAAAGGGCATGTCTTGTATGTAGGTTTCTCTTCCCGTCAGAGCCTGCATTAAACTGGATTTTCCCACGTTGGTGTAGCCCACCAGGGCAACCTTAACCACCTTTGTATCTCCGAGGGGTCTTTCTCTGCGTTTTCTTTGCTCCCTTCTCTGTCTTTTCACTTCTTCAAGCTCTTGTTTTATCTGCTCTATCTTTCTCTTTATTGCCCTCCTTCTGATCTCAAGCTCTTGCTCACCGGGACCCCTTGTGCCCACTTTACCACCCAAACGGGAGAGCTCCTTTCCCCTTCCGTAAAGCCTTGGAAGTTCGTGGGTGAGCCTTGCCAGTTCCACCTGAAGCTTGGCGGTCTTGCTCCTTACCCTTCTTGAGAAGATCTCAAGCACCAAATCCGCCCTGTCAAAGACCTTTACCTTTAAAAGTTCCTCCAAGTTTGCCACCTGAGAGGGAGACAGAAAGCTGTCAAAGACCACGCAGTCCGCACCGGTTCCACTGATAACTTCCTTTAGCTCCTGAGCCTTTCCTGCACCTATGTAATACCTTGGGTCCGGAGAGTGCCTTCTTTGGTAGATGTAGCCCAGAACTTTACCACCTACAGCCCTTACCAGCTCCTTTAGCTCCTCCAAAGATTCCCTAAACTCCTCCTTTGTCTCCGAGGAAAGAAGAAGGACCAGGATCGCTTTCATTCACCCACCGACTACTATGGTGCTTATGGCGTGCTTGTAAATCAGGTTTGGCTCTCCTTCCACTTCCAAAAGCACAGTGTATTTGTCGTGGTTGATAATCTTGCCGGTTATCCTGTTTCCCCTTGTTAAAAATACCGTCACGGTGGCGTTCTTTCTCTTTAGTTCTTCAATAAACTCATCCTGCACATTGCCGTTCTTTTCAATTGGAATCATCTTCGCCTCCTGCTTATATAAAATATAATACAAAACAGAGCGGGTGTGGCGGAATTGGCAGACGCGCGGGATTCAGGATCCCGTGGGCTTACGCCCGTGAGGGTTCAACTCCCTCCACCCGCATTATAATAGCCCTATGAAATTCTTGGTCGTAGGAGACATAATAGGAAAGCCCGGAAGAAAAGCCCTCAAATACTACGCCATATCTCACCCCGGCACCTTTGATGTGCTGGTGGTTAATGTGGAAAACTCCGCAGGAGGCTTTGGCATAAACAAAAAGGTCTATGAGGAGCTAAAAGCTATCGGTGTGGATGTAATGACCTCTGGCAACCACGTATGGGACAAAAAGGAAGTTTTGGAGTTTATAAACACGCCGGACCTTTTGAGACCTGCGAACTATCCAGAGGGAGCACCGGGAAGAGGGTATGGCATTTACGAAAAGAAGGGTGTAAGGTTTGCGGTGATAAACCTTATGGGAAGGGTCTTTATGGACCCAAACTTAGAAAATCCCTTTTCAACCTTTGACAGGATATACAAAGAAATAAGAGGGCAAACGCCTATAATTCTGGTGGATTTTCACGGAGAGGCAACCTCCGAGAAGTCCGCCTTTGGCATATATGCAGACGGAAGGGCAAGCTTGGTTTATGGAACTCACACCCATGTGCCCACCGCAGACCAGGTCATACTCAAAAAGGGCACAGGCTATGTTAGCGATGTGGGTATGTCTGGATGCTGGTATTCCGCCATAGGTATGAAGTCGGAGGATGTGATAAGGAAATTCCTTACAGGACTGCCCCAGAGGTTTGAGGTGGAAGAAAAGGAAGATGTGGTCTTTAACGGCATTTTGGCGGAGATAGATGAAAGCTCGGGCAAATGCTTGCGTATAGAAAGAGTTCAAAAATACATCACCCGGGAGGAGCTCAAAGAATTATAATTTTTTCATGCTTTGCATAGATCTATCAGACAAGAAAGCCCTCATTACCGGCTCTACCCGGGGTATAGGAAAGGCTATAGCGGAGTATTTGGCTAAGGCGGGTGCCTTTGTGGTGATTACCGGCAGGGATGAGGAGAGGGCTCAGCAGGTTGCCAAATCTATCTCAGAGAGAGCCTTAGGTGTTGCCATGGACCTTTCGGACCCCAACTCCATAAGGTCTGCCTACGAAAGGATTGAAAAGGAAGTGGGTCCCGTGGATATCCTCGTCAACAACGCAGGCATTACAAAGGACAAGCTCTTTATAAGAATGTCCTTGGAGGATTGGGAGGAGGTTATGAGGGTAAATCTGACGGGGACCTTTTTGCTAACCTCCTTGGTAGTAAAGGGTATGCTAAAGAAACGCTGGGGGCGGATCGTAAACATCTCCTCCGTGGTGGGCTTTATGGGTAATGTGGGTCAGGTCAATTACTCTGCCACCAAGTCTGCCCTTTTGGGCTTTACCAAGAGCTTGGCAAAGGAGCTGGCAAGCAGAAACATAACGGTCAACGCCATCGCACCCGGGTTTATAGAGACGGACATGACCGCAGTGCTCTCGGAGGATATAAAAAAAGAGTATCTTAAAAACATACCCTTGCAGAGGTTTGGAAAGCCGGAGGATATGGCGGGCATGGTAGCCTTCTTGTGCTCTCCTATGGCAGATTACATAACTGGGGAGGTTATACACATAAACGGCGGAATGTTCTGATGTTTAGGTTTGAGGTTTTAAGGGCGGACGGAAAGGCAAGGAGGGGAAGGCTTTACACACCCCATGGAGTTATAGAAACGCCCGTGTTTATGCCCGTGGGCACTCAGGGAACCGTGAAGGCTATGATCCACAAGCTTTTGGAAGATATTGGCACCCAAATAATCTTGGGAAACACCTACCACCTTTACCTCCGCCCCGGGCTTGAAGTGATAGAGAGCGCGGGAGGACTACACAACTTCATAGGCTGGAAAAAGCCCATCCTTACAGACAGTGGAGGCTTTCAGGTCTTTTCTCTCTCTAAGGATCGGCTAAAGGACGGAAGGTCCAAGGTGAAGGTGGAAGAGGAGGGCGTGTATTTTAGGGACCATCTGGCAGGGGACATCCACTTTTTCACGCCCGAGTTTGTGATAAAAGCTCAGGAGGTCTTTGGCTCGGACATAATCATGCCCTTGGATGAGTGCGTGGAGTACCCTACCACCTATGCCTATGCCAAGTCTGCCTTAGAGAGAACGCTGAGGTGGCTTGACAGGTCCATAAAGGCAAAGAAGAGGGAGGATCAGGTGCTCTTTGGCATAGTTCAGGGGGCTTTCTTTGAGGACCTGAGAAGAGAGTCCGCCTTGAGGACTATGGAGAGGGAGCTTTTTGGGTATGCCATAGGAGGTCTATCGGTGGGAGAGCCAAAAGAAATTATGGTGGAGATGGCACAGCTGGTCTGCGAGGAGCTTCCTTGGGAAAAGCCCCGTTATTTAATGGGGGTAGGTATGCCCGAGGACCTTTTGATGGCAATAGGAGTGGGTGTTGATATGTTTGACTGCGTGGCACCCACCCGTATGGCACGCACGGGGACCCTATTTACCTCCCAAGGAAAGTTGAACATAAGAAAGGAAATTTACAAAAAGGACTTTTCTCCACCGGACCCAGAGTGCGACTGTTATACCTGCCAGAACTTCTCTCGGGCTTATCTGAGGCATCTTTTCCACGCGGAAGAGATCTCCGCTTACATTTTAAACACTATCCACAACCTCCACTTCTACCACAGGCTTATGGAGGGTGCAAGAAGGGCAATAGAGGAGGGAAACTTTGACAGCTACAGAAAGGGCTGGTTGGAAAGGTTATCGGTGGCTGTGGGCTAAACTGCTACTGGTCATTTTTAGCCTACTGCTCTCCTTTTCCCAAGAAAGGCTTTCCGAGAACACCGCCTTAGCCCAAAGAAAGTTTTACAGTGGCACAATAAGCTTGGAAAATCACAACTATGAGGATGCCATAAGGGACCTAACCAGCGCCTTTAATCTGGATAGAAGGGGTTATTATGGAGAACTTGCCTATCTGTGGCTCGGAAGGGCATACGCCTTTCTTGCCTACTCAAAGGCTGACAAAAGGGGTCTTCTCTCCGCCATCGCCTTTTTGAACATGTATCCCTATTACTTTAAAAGACCCAACTATGGAGACCTTCAAAAAGAATTTCTGGGAGACGTATATCTACTTTTGGAAGAATACTCCAAAGCCAAGGAACTCTATCTTGATCTATACAGAAACAGTAATCAGAAAAAGTATTTGGTGAAGTTTTTGTATGCGGACGCCTTGGAAGGAGGCACAAAAAACATAGAGCTTTTAGAGAACCTTAGGGCATCGGAAGAGGGTGTGGACCCGTCCATGCTTCCCCTCATAAGGGGGTATTACTTTTACAACCAGGGTAGGTTTAAAGAAGCCCTATCTGAGCTGACGCAGGCAAGGGCACAGAATAGAAACTTGGAGGAGGACCCACACTTTTTATACAGGTTAGCCTTGTCCTATTACATACTTCAAGACTGGAGAAACAGCCTCTTTTACTTTGAGCTACTGCGAAGGAGGGACATTTACAGTAGGTACGCAGACAAAACCAACTATTTCTTGCTCTTTATAAACCTGGACAACAAAAACTACTCGGAGGCTATGGAGAGATTGCAAGAGCTTATGAAAGATAGGGACCCCCTGACAAACCTGACCCTAAAGCTTGCCCTTTCACAGCTCTGGTTTTATGAAGATTTAATTGATAAATACAAACTCAGCTGGTACAAACCGTTGCTCTTGAAAATAGCCTGGGTTGATTACGCCAAAAGCTACGGGCTACCCTCCCTGCTGGGTGTCTATTATTACTCTTTAAAGGACAAAAAGCCTATGGACGGGGAGCTTTTGAAAAGGGCAAAGGTCTCAAGGGAGAACTATTTAACGGTGGAGGATATAAAAATAAGCATGGAACCTTTTTATAAGAGCTTGGAGGCTCAATACAGGAGGCTAAACCCTTATGAAGACAAGGATTTTGAAGCTATTGAAGCTATATATAAAGCCAATGAAGGGAACTTCCTCACCCTCTTTGACGCTTACGCACTGCTGAGGGGCTCCCTTTACAGGGGCAAGCTGGATTATGTGGGGCTTTTGGATATCGTTGGGGAACCCACAAAGAGCTTTCTAAGGGCACAGGAATTTTTGCTAACAGGCAAAGAAAAGGAAGGGGCGGAGCTTTTGAATAAGGTCAAAGACCAGCTTACTGGAGAGGATCACACCGAGGCATTGTTTCTCCTGGGCTTTTTCTCCAATAACAAAAAACTTCTTGAGACAGCTTTGCAAACCAAAGACTTAGAAAAATCCCAAAGACTGAAGGGATACATACCCACCGCCCTTCTTGAGCTTGGAGATTATTACTACTCGTTGGGAAATTTCGCAAAGGCTAAGGAGTTTTACAAAAGCTATTTGGAGAGATCGGAGGAGGAAGACAACCTCTATTGGCTTACCGCCCTTAGGCTGGCAAGGCTGAGCGGTTTAACCAAGGATGGGGAAACCCTCCAATGGGTTGTCAAAAGGGCTGAAAAGACAGATAATATATTAGGTAGGCTTATAATTAGTCTATGGGGGGAATGATATGGATATTTTTGGAGGCATTGACAAGGTCCTGCCACACCTGAATTTTGTGTGGAAAAGGCACAAGGTGATCCTGAGCAACATAGCCAACGCGGACACACCCAACTACAGGGCAAAGGATGTGGTCATGGAGGAAGAAAGCGTGGGCAAGCTAAAAATCACGAGGGAAAGTCATATAAACCCAAAAAGTGGAGAGGGGTTTAGAGTTGTGGATGTTCAAAGAAGGCTCGTGGGTAACGATTTTAACAATGTTAGCCTTGAGGAGGAGATGGCAAAGCTCACCCAAAACAGGGTCGCTTACGAAGCATACATGAGGATGGTAAGGGGCAGTGTGGATAAGCTAAACAACATAATAAAGGAGGGTAGGCAATGAACGACCTTTTCCGTGCCTTTAACATATCCGCCAGCGGTATGTATGCCCAGAGGGTGAGGATGAACGTGGTAGCCTCCAACTTGGCAAACTACGAATCTTACAGGGCAAACGGGGAACCCTTCAGAAAGCTGGAGGTTGTTTTTCAAGCCCTTGAGGACCCAAAAAATCTATCCAAGGGAGAGGTGCCCGTAAGGGTGGTGGAAATCCGAGAATCCAACGAACCCTTTAAATTGGTTTACGACCCCACAAACCCAAGGGCAAACCAAGAAGGTTATGTGCAAAAGCCCAACGTGGAGCTTGTAAAGGAAATGGCAGACATGATAACCGCGGTTAGAAGTTATGAGGCAAACCTAAACGCCTTTTCCGCCACCAGGGAAATAGCCCAGAGGACCTTAGAGCTATGGAGATAAGACCTATAAATCTAACGATCAGCCCAGAGAGAGAAAAGGCGAAGGCAGGTTCCCCGGGCTTTCTGGACGAACTTTCCAAGTTCATTCACTGGGTCAATCAGGAACAGCAGAAGGCTGAAGCCATAAAGGATGCAGTGATGAAAGGTGCGGATATACCCTTGCATCAAATGGTGGTAGAGTTTGAAAAGGCGGGCATTGCCCTGAACCTGCTCATTCAGGTCAGGAACAAGCTGGTGGAAGCCTTCCAAGAGTTAAACAGGATGCAGGTTTAAGCCATGGCTTGGCAAGACACCTTGAACCAGTTGAAGGAAAAGTTCCTCTCCCTTAGCACTTCCCAAAAGGTTCTCGTTATTGGCGTGCCCCTTGCGGTTTTGACCTTACTTTCTTCGCTCCTTTTCTATGCGGGAACACCCAACTATGTGGTCCTCTACGGAGGATTAAGTAATGAGGATTTAAACGCAGTTCTTTCTGAATTGGATAAAGAGGGCATTAAATACAAGCTGAGCCCAGATGGTTCCACCATCTTTGTGCCGGAGGATAAGGCAAGGGACCTGAGGCTAAAGCTTGCTGCCAAGGGAGTTCCGAGCAAAGGTATAGTAGGCTATGAGGTCTTTGATAAGGAGCGTTTTGGCGTTTCTGACTTTCAAAATCAGGTGAATTTCAAGCGGGCGGTGGAGGGAGAGTTGGCAAGGACCATAATGAGAATTGAAGGGGTGGATTATGCGAAAGTGAATATTGGTATGCCAGAAAAGTCCATATTCTTAAGGGAGGAGGATGAACCCACCGCCAGCGTTTTAATAAGGTTAAAACCCGGACATGAGTTGTCGCCCGAGCAAGTAAAAGCAATAAGGAACTTGGTTGCCCTGAGCGTCCCAAGACTGAGCCCAAAGAAGGTGGTTGTGGTGGATGACAAGGGGCGAGACCTTACCGCATTGATTGAAGAGGATGAGATTTTAAAGGATAAGGAGCTTAAGCTAAAGGCGGAGTTTGAGAAGAACCTTGAGAGAAAGATCCAAAGGACCTTGGAGGAAGCCTTAGGCATGGGTGCGGTTAAGGTAAAGGTCTCCGCAGACATAGACTTTACCAAGAGGGAACAAAAAGAAGAGATCTACGACCCGGACATGACAGCCATAGTCAGTCAGCAGAAGAAAAAGGAGAGAACCTTTGGGGTGGTTGTTGGAGGGGTGCCGGGTGCGGGTGCCAATGTTCCCCCGGGTGCGGGTGCAGTGCAGGGTGCCGGAGGACCATTAACCTCAGAAAAGAGCGAAACCATAACCAACTACGAAGTTAGCAAGAAGGAGGTATATACTCAAGACCCTCTGATAAAGGTCAGAAGGTTAAACGTGGGTGTGATGATAGACAGCAACCTTAAGGGTGTGGATTTGGAAAAGGTAAGACAGATGGTTCAGGCATCCGCAGGCATAGACCCAAACAGGGGTGATGTGCTGAGCGTGGTTTCTGTCCCCTTCAAGAAACCCGAGGTGGAAAAGCCACCCATTTCTTACGCAGAGTATGTAAAGTGGGTTGCATTGCTTGTGTTTAGTTTGGTATCCTTTGTAGCCCTTCTCATTGCCTTGAAGAGACTAAAGAAAAAGCCCGTCCCCACCGTTTACATACCCCCTGTTCCCACACCGGTTCCTCCTGAGCTTGAAGAATTGGCTGGGGTTGAAGAGATAAGGATAAAGGCAAAAGAAGTGGCAAGTATAGAAGCTATCTCCAAGTTGGCAAAGGAAGAACCCCAAAAGGTAGCCAGGATCATAAAAGCCTGGTTAAAGAGTAAAGGCTAATCATGGATGAACAGCTTTTATCCCAAGAAGAGATAAACCTACTCCTAAAGACCCTCGGAAAGGAGGCGGAGAAAAAAGAGGTAGAAGCTGTAAAAGAGGTTCAACCCTTTGATATATCAACATTAGAGCATATATACGCGGGAAGATTGCCAAGCTTGGAGCTTGTTTTTGAGAAATGGACGAGCGGTTTAAAGAGGGGGTTGGTTTCAGTAATAGCGAGTGTGCCAACGATAATGAAGGAGGGCGTAAGTTCTGTGAGGTTCGGTGAGCTTGCCTCAAAGCTACCCTTTCCATCGGCGGTGGGTTATTTTAACCTCCATCCCTTCAAAGGTAATTTTATGGTTATACTTGACCCAAAGCTAATATACATGGTTGTAAGCAATGTCTTTGGCGGCTCCACCAAACCCTACAAGATTGAGGGTAAGGAATTCACAAAGGTGGAGATGAGAATAATAGAGAGGATGTTGAAGGTTATGTATGCGGAGTTGGAGGAAGCCTGGCGTACTATTATGAACGCGCAATTAGTTCCAATAGGCATAGAAACGAACCCAGCCATACTTATGTTTGCAAGACCGAGGGAAAGATACATAGTTTTAAGGCTCACGGTAAGCTTGGAAGGGGGCGATGGCTACGTTTTGCTTACCATACCTCAAGAGGGAATAGAACCCTATAAGGAAATGCTAAAGGGTGTCCTTGAAAGGAACCCCGAGTATCATGAAAAGCTACTAAAGGCTATACTCGGAGTGCCTTTGCATATAAGCGTAAAACTTGGCTACACCAAAATGACCTTAGGAGAACTATACAACCTTAAAGTGGGGGATACGATAACTTTGGACAAGCCCACAAGGGAACCGGTGGAGGTCTATGTGGAGGGGATAAAAAAGTTTTCGGGTGTATTGGGTCATTCAAAGAACAAAAAGGCTTTCAAGCTGATGTAAGATGTCCAAGAATAAAGAGATCACAGAAATATTCTCTAAGATGGCAGACATTATGGAATTCTTGGGAGAAAATCCTTACAGGATAAACACTTACAGAAGGGTGGCGGATGTCCTTTCTGAGTTGGGGATGGATGTGGAGGAGTTGGTTAAAACCGGCAAGATATACCAAATACCCGGAATAGGAGAGTCTTCTGTAAGCAAAATATTGGAGTATCTAAGAACTGGGAAAATATCCAAGTATGAGGAACTAAAAAAGCAGGTGCCGGAGGATCTGCTTGAACTCCTTGATGTGCCCGGCATTGGTCCAAAAACCCTAAGGTTAGCCTACGAAAAGCTAAATGTCAGAACCAAGGATGACTTTTTGAGGACGGTTAGAAGTGGTATGCTTGCTACCTTGCCCGGCATAAGGGAGAAGAAATTACAGAACATAATGAGAGGGCTTGAACTGTATGAAAAGAGTAAAGAGCGTATGTCTCTTATAGAGGCTTACCAAGTGGGTGAGAGGCTTTTGGAACATATGAAAAAAGTTGGGGAGCTTTACCAAAATATAGAGCTGGCGGGGAGCTTAAGGAGGAGAAAGGAAACCGTCGGAGATATAGACCTCTTGGTTTCCGCAGATAAAAGGTTTTGGTCCGCACTGCATGAGCACTTTACTAAATTTGATGAAGTTCAGGATGTTCTACTTAAGGGAGAAACAAAGTCAAGTGTGATTTTAAAAAACGGAAAACAGGCGGATTTCAGGATCGTTGAACCCCACCAGTGGGGCTCTGCCCTCCAATACTTTACGGGTTCAAAGGAACACAATGTTAGGATAAGGGATATAGCAAAAGCTAAGGGATTAAAGTTGAGCGAATACGGCGTCTTTAGTGCGGATACGGAGGAGTGGTTGGGTGGAAGAACGGAAGAAGAGGTCTATGAACTTCTTGGTATGGATTGTCCTCCACCCGAGCTAAGGGAAAACGTGGGAGAGGTGGAGCTTGCCTTGGAGAGAAAGCTACCGAGGCTTGTGGAATGGGAAGACATAAAGGGCGATTTTCATGTGCATACCAACTGGAGCGATGGGCTTGGTAGCGTTGAGGAAATGGCGGATACTGCCTACAGGCTGGGGTTGCAATACATCGTCATAGGGGACCATTCCCCCTCCGCAAGGGTGGCGAAGGGTTTGGATGTCCAAAGATACAGAGAACAGTGGAAGGTAATAGAGAGGTTAAACAGCTACTATAACAAGAAGGGCTTTTATATACTTAGGGGGTGCGAGGTGGATATACTTCCCGATGCCACTTTGGACCTTCCCAATGAATTTTTAGAGGAGTTTGATTTTGTGGTAGCTTCCATACATACACGCTTTGGACAGGATAACACCTATAGGCTTTTGCGGGCGATAGAAAACCCCTGTGTGAATTTAATAGGACATCCTACCGGAAAGGCTTACGGAAGCAGGGAAGGCTACCCCCTTAACATGGAACAGATAATGAACTTAGCAAAGGAGACGGGAACCGCGTTGGAGCTAAACACGTTCAGGGCAGACCTATCACCAGAAATGGTTAGGAAGTGCGTTGAAAAGGGCGCGCTCGTTGCCATCGTAACCGACGCCCACGCGCCGAGCCACCTGAGGTATTTAAAGATCGGTTTAGGTTTGGCAAGAAGGGGATGGGCAAAAAAAGAGGACATTTTAAACACAAGAACTGTAGAGGAAATAAAGGAGTTTGTAAGGAGAAAAAGGTATAATAGATAAACATGCCGCGCGTTCAAAACACCAAGGAGAAGATTTTAGAATCTGCCCTCAAGCTGTTCTCGGAAAAGGGCATAAGGGAAACCACCATAAAGGATATAGCCAAAGAGGTGGGCATAACAGAAGGTGCCATATACAGACACTTTTTTAGTAAAGATCAGATCGTTAGCACCCTCTTTTCCACATATGCCGAAAGGCTGTATGAAGAGCTGATCTCGGTAGTTGAGGAAAAAACATCAATAAAAAACAGGTTTTTCAAGCTTGTAAAAACATTCTTGAACTTTTGTTTTGAGAATCCGCAAGCTTTTAAGTTCATAAACTTATTCCACTATCTGAGGGCTGAGGAAGTAAAGAACTTTCAAAACCTTCCCAAAGACGCCCTGATGAAGTTCGTGGATGAAGGTTTTAAGAAGGAAATTATCAAGGTCAGAAGGGAGCTGGCTTTAGCGGTGGTGGTAGGTACTTTGGAAAGGACATTCCTTTTAGTGGAGGTTGGAATAATGGAAAGGGAGGCGGGCTTGGAGGAGGAGTTGGCAGAAGTCCTCTGGAAGGCGATCACTTACCAATAACGAGGATTGCCCCAGGACGTTTTATCCTTGGTGCCAAAATCTCCATTACCCTGAATTCATGAACCATGTTGGTTGTCTCCACATAGGCAAGGGACATATCAAGGGCTACCACTATGTCCATGTTCTGTGGACCGGCGGAGACCAGTATAGCCTTTCCCTCTGGCACTATGGCGGAGGTGTGAACTTCGCTGACTATTTTCTTTATCTGCTCTATCTCAAGTAGCCCTGTGTTGTGATAGACGCGGTTTAGCTTGAAGTAATCCTTTGGGTTCAAAAGAAGATGGTATGGACCAAAAAATCCGCCCTCGGTGAGCTTTGCCACACCCAAGGACACATCGTTAAAGGCATTTCCCATCACATCCCAGTCACTCATTGAGATGCTTTGCCTTCCCTCCACCGTCAAAAGCCCTTCTATGCCCAGCTTTTTGTTGCCGTGTATTATAAGGGTGTCTTCTGCCACAGCGGTGGCAAAGGCTGCGGCAGATGCGGTGGATGTATCTATGGGTAAGTTAAACTGCCTCCAGTGTTCAAGGTCCCTCCAGCTTATGGAAAAGGGCTTATAGATGGTGGGAAGAGCTATGTGTATTCTTTTGCCTACCCTAACTGGCTCGCAGGTTTGGGCTTCCTCTCCGGGTCTCACCTCACAGCTACCAGGTTCCACCCCAAGAAACACATCGTAAGATATAACCTGATGCCCTGCACCTATGGGACCGACCACGGGCATAAACCTTCTGCAAACTAAGGTATTCTTTGCCACACTTATAACTGCCTCCTCTAAGGCAGCCCACTCTTCCTGCGTAAGGGGTGATTGGTCTCTACCCAGAAAGTCCATATCGCACCTCCTTTTTGTTAAATTTTAACACTATTCTTCTTCCCTCTCCTTCAAACAAAAACTCAAGGATACAATCGCAAAGCTCTAAGTTCCTTGCCCACTCCACCACCACTACACCTTCTCCCACAAACTGTTCCACATCAAAGTCCTCCACCCTGTATAGGTCTATGTGTATTAGCCTTCCCCTTTGGGTGGGATACTCATTGACGATGGTAAAGGTGGGACTTCTAACCTGATAGCCCTCCCTTATTCCTAAACCTTCTGCCAGCCCCTTCACAAAGGTAGTTTTGCCCGACCCCAAATCTCCAAGTAGGCATACTACTTCATCCCCCTTTAGCCTTTTGGCAAACTCTTTCCCAAAGTTTATAGTCTCTTTCTCGTCCTTCAAAAAGACCTCATCCATCCTTACATTCCTTTATGCATTCGGCTATGTGGGAGAGGGCTATGTATGGGCTTTTTTCTTCTGTTTCCCACACAAATATACCCGCCCTGCTCATGTTAAGCCTGGCGGTTTGGTCTTCGGGATGCCACCCGCATACTACAATATTCACTCCGTTTTCCGCCAATATTTGAGATATCTCCCTCTCACCGCCGGAGATCTCCTTTAAAAGCTCCCTCTTTCCGTCGGAGAATATGGCTAAGTATTTGGTCCTTTCAAAGTGGGAAGAAACCTTTTGCTCTTCGTCCAAAAGCACGCCCACCCTTGGCTTTATACCTCCCACCGGTTCGTAATGGATAAAGACCATCTCCAACCCAGGGATCTTCCTCTTTAGCCTTTCTTCCAAAGCATCCACCGTTTGATGGATGTGGTGGAAGTTCCAGCCCTCTATGGCTACCGTAATATCCGCAAAGAGCCTTCCGCCAGAGGACCTAACATAAAGATGTTTTATTTCCTTTATGTTTTCAAAGTCCAGTATGATCTGCCTTATTCTCTCTAAGGTTTTTTCATCGGCAGAAACATCCAAAAGCACCGCAAACTCCCTTTTGAGTATGCTTATGGCGGTCCAAAGGATCAAAAGGCTCACAGCCATCGCAAAGTACCTGTCCAACTGGTGCCCAAGCTTAGCACTTACAAAGCTCAAAAGCACCAAAGAGGAGCCAAAGGCATCCGTTAGGGTGTGATAGGAGTCCGCTATGAGGGCTGGAGAGTTGTGCCTTTTGCCCGCCCACCTTTCCAGCATAGAAAGGCTAAGGGAACTAAAGAGAGAAAAGACCACAACCCCCGCACCAATGCCCCAAAACTCCTCCTTTATCTCCACCCTTTGGGAAAAAGCCCTCTTTATTATCTCGTAGCTTGCCAAAAATAAAAAGAAAGAAATCACCACAGAGGCTAAGTTTTCCAACTTGTAAAGCCCGTAGGGAAATCTCTCGTTTCTTTTGGTAGAGAACTTTATGGAGATGTATGTGATCACGGAGGCAAAGGAATCCGAGAGGGAATGAACCGATTCTCCGATCAGGGACAAGCTACCGGAGAAAACGCCACCTATAAACTTGGCAAGAGACTGCAGTAGATTAACCAAAAGTGCGATTAAAGCCCAGTGTTCCTTGCTCATTGGTTGAAGGGAGACTTACAGCCCTGATAGCTACCTCTACTTTCCATTTCCCTTTGGATAGCCTGAAGGACCTCCATCTTTCTCTTGTAGGTGCAATAATCTGGAGCGATGAGCCTGTCCTCCTCCACCTCTCCCGTTAGCCTGTGTATTACCACATTGGGAGGTAGGATCTCTATTAGATCCACCGCCCTTCTTGCATACTCTCGAAGGCTCAGAACCTCAAACTCTCCGTTCAAATATTGCTGTGCCATCTTGGTTCCCTTTATAACATGGAGTGGGTGTATTTTAACGCCGTCTATGGGTAGGGCGCATAGGAGCTTTCCGGTCTCTAACATATCCTCCTCATCCTCTCCAGGAAGTCCCAGTATTACATGGGCACAAACTTTTAAGTTTCTCTTTTTGGTCCTCAAGACCGCATCCACAAAGTCCGAAACTCCGTGCGCCCTGTTGATCCTTCTGAGGGTGGTAAAGTTGGCAGACTGAAGTCCATACTCTACCCACACCTCTAAACCTTTTTGTGTGTAGCTTTCCAAAAGGTCCAGCACCCACTCGGGGGCACAATCGGGTCTTGTTCCCACGTCAATCCCTACCACCTCGTCAAACTCCAAGGCGGTGTCGTAAATGCCCTTTAGGTAATCTCTCTCTCCGTAGGTGTTAGAATAGGACTGATAATAGACAAAAAAGAGTATATTTTTGCCGTATCTTTCCTTCGCCCTTAGGATGCCCTCCTCTATCTGTTTTTTCAGTGGCACGCTGGGGCTGAGGTGGGCTGGTCTTGTGCCAGAAAAACAATAGGTGCAACCCCCCACAGCCTTCGTGCCGTCTATATTAGGACAAGTAAAGGGTAAAGACACGGTGATCTTCTGAACCCTCCTGCCATACCTTTCCTTTAAATAGTCCTTTAACGAATAGTAAGTGCTCTTTTCTTTGAGCATAAAGCATAAATTTATGCCTTCGGGTTAAGCAAGCTCCATATAAGAAAGGCCACGGGTTCAGGAACTATTATGGTTTTTTTGTTGGCGGTTTGACTTAGGATCTCGTATAGTTCCGTCTTAACTATTGCATCCCCCGTCAAGTCAAAGAGGATATCTATGGCGTCTTCAAGGGACATCAGCATGTCTCTGGCATCCCTGTAATAGGCTATTCCCCTCTCCTTCGCTTTTTTAACGCTTTCTAAGTCTTCCCTTGGCTCCGCCACCGCTATAACCTTTACCGCGTCCGTGCTAACGCTGAGAAGGGCATCAAGAAATTGACTTCCCACCCTACCTAAGCCCGCAATGGCTACGTTTATACGGCGCATGGAAACCTCCCTTTGTAAAGTGGCCCAGGGCGGATTCGAACCGCCGACACCCCGGTTTTCAGCCGGGTGCTCTACCAACTGAGCTACCGGGCCTCTTTGGTATTAAAATTATACCACATGATAAGAATTGAAACGCCTTTAACAGAAGAAACCGTAGAACGCCTCAGGGCAGGGGACAGGGTGCTCATAAGTGGTGTCTTATACACCGCCCGGGATGCGGCGCACAAGAGGATGGTAGAAGCCCTGGAGAGGGGAGAACCACCACCCTTTGACCTAAAGGGACAGATCATATACTATGTGGGACCCACCCCACCAAAGCCCGGACAGGTAATAGGTTCCGCTGGACCCACCACCGCCATAAGGATGGACAAGTATGTGGAACCCCTTCTAAAACTGGGTCTAAAGGGCATGATAGGTAAAGGCTACAGAAGTCCTCAGGTGAAGGAGCTTTTGGTCAAATATAAGGCGGTTTATTTTGCGGCGGTGGGTGGAGTGGCGGTCCTTTTGGCAAGGGCAATAAAATCCTCCGAGGTAATAGCCTACGAGGACCTTGGCACAGAAGCCATAAGAAGGCTTGTAGTGGAAGATTTTCCTGTAATAGTTGCCAACGACATCTACGGTGGGGATGTCTTTGAAGAGGGCAGAAGGAGGTTCGCAAGGATAGACCTATGAGGCAATTAGCCATAATAGGTGGAGGGCCTGCGGGCATTTCTGCTTCAATATACGCAGCAAGGAAGAAGATGGACTTCGTGCTGATCACCAAAGAGGTGGGAGGGCAGGTGATAAAGGCGGGCAACATTGAAAACTACTTGGGCTACGCCATGGTGGATGGCATCATCTTTGTGGAAAAGATGATGGAGCACATGAGAAAGTTGGAAGTGGAGCCCATATTGGATGAGGCGGTGGATGTGGAAAGGCTGTCCGATGGCTTTGAAGTGAGAACCGCCTCCGGACAATCTTTCAAGACAAAAACCGTACTCTTTTGCACGGGCGCAGAGCACAGGAGGCTGAATGTACCCGGAGAGAAGGAATACACCGGTAGGGGTATATCCTACTGCTACACCTGTGATGCACCCTTCTTCAAGGACAAAAAGGTGGCTGTGGTAGGTGGAGGGAACTCGGGCTTTGAGGCGGCAGAGCAGTTGTTAAATTATGCGAGCACCATCTACCTTTTGGAGATCTCCGACCACTTTAGGGCGGATGAGGTGCTGAGGGAAAAGGTGTTAGGAAACGATAGGGTCGTTCCCCTCCTCAGGCACAGGGTTCTGTCTGCGGAAGGGGACGGCTTGTTTCTCAAGGGTATTGTGGTGGAAGACTTGGAGAAGGGCAAAACTTATCGGTTGGATGTGGAGGGGCTCTTTGTGGAAATAGGGCTGGAGCCAAACACCAAGCTGGCTCAAAAGCTGGGAGTATTGCTTACCAATAGGGGCGAGATCATAATAGACTGCAACAACAGAACCTCCGAGAGGGGTGTCTACGCGGCGGGAGATTGCACCAACATATTTGCAAAGCAGATCATTACCGCCGCAGGGGATGGGGCAAAGGCTCTACTCTCTATATACCACGACCTTACCTACGGCGTGAGCTCATGGATATAGCCAAGTTCATAGACCACTCCATACTCAAACCTCAAACCACCGAAAAGGATTTAGAAGAACAGATCAAAAGATGCATAGAGCTAAAGGTCTATGCGGTTTGTGTCCATCCCTACTGGGTAAAAAGGGCGGTAGAACTGGCGGGAGGGGAGCTGGTGGTGTGTGCGGTGGTTAGCTTTCCCTTTGGAATGGATACCAAAGAGCAAAAGCTGTTCCAGTGTTTGGAAAGCTTGGAAAGGGGTGCAAAGGAGCTGGACATTGTTATGAACTTCTCCGCCCTAAAAAGTGGTCATCTTCCCTATGTTAGGGAAGAGCTCATTACCATCGGCAGAAACACGGAGGGTTTTGTGAGGAAGGTAATAATTGAGACGGGCTACCTTAACGAAGAGGAAAAGAAGCTTGCGGTGGAGCTCATAGCAGAAAGTGGCATGGAATTTGTGAAGACTTCCACGGGATTTTCTTTCCCCGGTGCCACGGAGGAGGATGTTAAACTGCTTTACTCTGCCTCAGGGGGTAGGCTAAAGGTCAAGGCGTCCGGTGGGATAAGAACGAAGGAACAGGTGCTTAGGTTCCTGTCCCTTGGTGCGGAACGCATAGGCACCAGTGCTACCTTTGATATTCTTAGTTAAGGGCACTTGCTGGCATCGTAAGAAGGTTTGCCCAAGGCAGTCAGAAAGGCTTCAAAGGGTCCCATGTTCTTCATGGCAACACCCTTGGGACCTTCAAACTTGAGCCTTCCGAGCATCATCGCCTTCATGGGTCCATATGCCCCCTTCCCCATCTCTTCCCATCTTTTGGTTTCTGCATACATCAAAAAGTCATCTTTGCCCCTCTTATCCTTTGCAGGTCCTCCATAAACGCATACAGTCTTATTCCCTTCGTTCTTTATGGTAAGTTGGACCTGCTTCTCGGGCGAACAGTCTTCCCTATACAAGAATAGCTTTCTCTCTGGCACCGAAATCCAGCTTTCGCTCTTCCCAAGCTCTTCCGTTAGCTTGGGCGTCTTGTTCCAAACCTCGCACAGCTCCTTTGCATACTCTGGACCCATAAAAACATTGGCAGACAGGGCACTGCCAACTAAGGCTAAAGAAAGAAGAAGCGCCTTTTTCATCTTTTCACCTCCCAAAGTTTTTCAGTAGAAGAATAACGCAAACCCAAAGGAAAGGGCTTAAAAACTTTTTATATGCCTATAAAGCATGCAAATATTCGCATCTTCTAAATATCTATTCCCTGAGGGATGGATTATATTTATCCCTTATGCTACTGGTTGAGTCCAAAGAGAAGCTAAAGGAGTTAAAGGAGAGGTTTGAGGATGTCAAGCTTAGTCTTGATCCTGCTGCCCTTGAAAGGGAACTGGAGGAGATAGATAAAAAGATGGCAGAAAGCGACTTTTGGAGCGATGGAGAGAGGGCAAAGAGCCTAACCCAAAGGAGAAAAGTGCTTGAGGAAAACATAAGAGCCCTAAAAAGCGTGGAGAGGTCCCTACGGGATGTGGAGGAGCTCTTGGAGATCACCTCCGAGGAGGACCTTGAGAGCCTTCAGATGATAGAAGAAGAGTTAAAAACTGCAGAGAAGCTAATAGAAGAGCTTGAGGTAAAGGTCTTTCTCTCTGGTGAGATGGACCAAAAGAACGCCTATCTTACCGTCCAAGCGGGGGCAGGAGGAACGGAAGCTTGCGACTGGGCGGACATGCTCTTTAGGATGTATAGAAGATGGGCTGAAAAGAAGGGTTATGAGGTGGAGGTAATAGACTACCAACCCGACGATGTGGCGGGTATAAAGAGCGCCACCATGCTAATAAAGGGACCTTACGTTTATGGCTACCTGAAGGGTGAAAGCGGTGTGCATAGGCTTGTTAGGATATCTCCCTTTGATGCCAACGCAAGGCGTCATACATCCTTTGCATCAGTTTCTGTAATGCCCCAGATAGATGAATCAATAAATATAGAGATCAGGGAGGAGGACCTTGAGATGGAGACCTTCCGTGCCAGCGGTGCGGGCGGGCAGTATGTGAATAAAACGGATACAGCAGTTAGAATAAGGCACAAGCCTACAGGTATTGTAGTCTCCTGTCAACAGGAAAGGTCCCAATACCAAAACAGGATGAAGGCTTTGGAGCTTTTAAAAGCCAAGCTCTACCAGTTGGAGCTTCAGAAGTTGGAGGAGAAGAAGAAGGCTTTAGAGGGAGAAAAGACAGAAATTGGATGGGGATACCAGATAAGATCCTATGTGTTCCAACCCTACCAGATGGTCAAGGACCTCCGCACAGGCTTGGAGGTGGGTGATGTGGAAAGGGTCATGGACGGAGACATAGACCCCTTCATAGAGGAATACCTCAAGTGGAAGGCAAAGCAATCCTTAAAAGCTTAATCCTTGGGTTGGTTCTCTTTCAAACAGCCATGGGCGGAGAGGTATGCCTCAGTGAGTTGAAAAATTCCTATCCTGACGACTATTTGGACTATGCCTTGAGAAGGACTGTGGAAAGGGCTTTCCTTCAGGCGGGAGAAAAGCTAAGGTGTGGAGAGGGTTCAGAAAAAGTAAGCGTGGAGGTTCTTGAATACAAAGACATTCCCACGGGGCTTTCACCCTATCAGAGGGTAAATAGCTACAATCTATTTTTAAGCTTTGAGCTAACAACACAAGATAAAAGTTATAAATACAGTGCTACAGTTCCCTACTTTTTGCCCTCCGGGGGGCAGGGAGATATGCCAAAGCGCTCTGCCCTGGAGGACGCCCTTGGTATAATATATCCAAGGCTAATAGAAGACTTAAGCAGGAGGTAAAAACATGCTTATAAACTTTGAAACCCAAAAGGATGTTCAAGAGGTAAGAACCGCTTTGGAAGAGAAAGCCAAGGCTAAGGGTTTCGGTGTGATGGCTGTACATGAGGTCTCTAACATTCTCAAAAACAAAGGGGTGCCTATAGATTATGAATGTGTGATCGTGGAGGTTTGCTCTCCAAAGCACGCCAGTCAAGTGCTTTCCAAAAACGCCTTCATATCCACCGCCATGCCATGCAGAATAGCTATATTCCAAAAGGATGGCAAGACGGTTGTTAGCACCATGGCACCCACCGTTATGTTGGAAATGTTTCAAGAGCCTCAGCTCAAGGACGTGGCGGAGGAGGTAGAAGGGTTGATGAAGGAGATCATCCAAGAGTCCCTCTGATGGATGATCAACGCTTTATGGAGCTGGCCCTAAGGCTGGCTCAGGAGAGAAAGGGACTTACCCACCCTAACCCTACAGTAGGTTGTGTAATAGTCAAGGAGGGGAAGGTTATAGCCCAGGCAAACCACGAGAAGGCGGGACTTCCACACGCAGAGGCAAAAGCCCTTTCCATCGCCGGTGAGTCTGCCAAGGGTTCTACCCTTTATGTCACCCTTGAGCCATGCACCCACTTTGGAAGAACTCCACCCTGCGTGGACGCCATAATAAAAGCGGGCGTAAAGAGGGTAGTCATTGCCACCTTGGACCCAAACCCTTTGGTCTCCGGAAAGGGAGTTCAGAGGCTAAAGGAGGCGGGCATAGAGGTCAAGGTGGGGGTTTTGGAAGAGGAAGCAAAAAGGCTCAACGAAGATTTTTTCACGTACATAACTAAGGTGAGACCTTACATAACCCTTAAGTTTGCCCAAAGCCTTGACGGTTCTCTGGCAACAAAAGATTATCATAGCAAGTGGATCAGTTCCGAAGAAAGTAGGAAATATGCCCACAGGCTAAGGGCTGAGGCATCGGCGGTGTTGGTGGGAATAAACACCGTCCTTAGAGATAACCCAAGTCTGACGGTTCGGGCTTTCGAGTGGGAAAGAAATCCCACAAGGATAGTTTTAGACCCAAGGCTAAGAATACCAATGGATTGCAACCTTGTAAAGGACAAAAAGGCTAAAACCATCGTGATAACAGCGGTGGAGGATAAGGACAAGATAAACGCCCTGCAGGAGGAGGGCGTGGAGGTCCTCTTGGCTGAACACAGGGATGGACTTTTGAACCCTCGGGAAGTTCTCCGAGGGCTATACTTTAAAGAGGTTATGCATCTTTTGGTGGAAGGTGGAGCCCACACGCTTACCAGCTTCCTCCGGGAGGGTATTTACGATAGGGTTTGCATCTTTTTGGCGCCCATTTTTATCGGGGAGGGAGTAAGGCTTGGAGACTTGGGAATAAAAAGGGTGGAAGACGCTATAAGGTTAAAAAGAAGGGAGCTTAAGTTCTTTGATGGGGACCTCTATTTGGAGATGGTTAGAGAATGAGAATTGTCTTTATGGGCACTCCCTCCTTTGCACTTCCATCCTTGGAGGAACTTTTAAAACACTTTGAGGTGGTGGGTGTGATCACCCAGCAGGACAAGCCTGCGGGTAGGGGGCAAAAGCTTACGCCTCCACTGGTAAAGGAGTATGCCCTTAGGAAGGGGCTAAAGTGCTTCCAGCCAGAGAGTAAAGGAGAGATATACTCCATAGTAAGGGAGCTAAAGCCTCAGTGCGTGGTGGTGGTAGCCTACGGCAGAATACTTCCCAAAGAGGTCCTTGAGCTTCCAAGCTTTGGCTGTATAAACCTGCATGCGTCCTTGCTTCCCAAATATAGGGGGGCGTCTCCTATACAGAGGAGCCTTTTGGCGGGGGACCTTTTAACGGGCAACTCGGTCATGCTTATGGACGAAGGCATGGACACGGGTCCTGTGCTCCTCAGACAGGTAATAAAGGTCCAAGAGGAGGACAACTATCAAACCCTGTCCGAAAGGCTCGCCAAAGAGGGGGCAAAACTACTGATTCAGGCACTAAAAGGTTGGTTCAGAGGAGAGATCAAGCCAAAGCCTCAAAAGGGTTCGGCTACTTATGCACCACCCGTCAGCAAGGAAGAACTCAGAATATGCTGGAGGGCATCCGCCCAAAGCGTGATAAACCGCATAAGGGCATTCTATCCTAACGCTTACTGCTTTAATATCAAAGGAGAAAGGCTAAAGATTTTGAGGGCTAAGAGGGTGGAAGGATTGGAGGGGGAGGAAGGGCAGATATTGGATAACAAAAGGCTTGTGGTAGCTTGCGGAGAGGGTGCGGTGGAAATTTTGGAGCTTGTAAATCAGAAGGGTAAAAGGATCTCCGGAGAAGAGTTTTTGAAAGGCTACAGAGGGGATTTTCTTTTATAATTTTTTGCCGTGATAAACATAATAGAGCCGAGGTTTTTTGAAGAGGAAGAAGAGGCGATACTTAGTATCTTAAAAAGCCGTAAGATCACAAGGGGTGAATGGACAAAAGCCTTTGAGGAAGCCTTTGCCAAATACTTGGGGGTGAAGCACACCTTTACGGTATGCTCGGGCACCGTTGCCCTCTTCATAGCCCTAAAAGCTCTCGGAGTGGAAGGGCAGAAGGTGGTTGTTCCTGCCATGAGCTTTATGGCTACCATAGACGCAGTTTATTTGGCTGGTGGTGTGCCGGTGGTGGTGGATGTGGATGAATACTACACCATGGACCCAAACCAATTGGAGGATGCGGTAAAGAAATACGACCCAAAGGTGGTAATTCCCGTCCATCTTTACGGTCAGCCCGCAGACATGGATGCCATAATGGAGTTATCTGAAAAGTATGGCTTTTATGTGCTTGAGGATGCCGCCCAAGCCCACGGTGCAGAGTTCAAGGGAAAAAAGGCGGGTAGCTTGGGACATCTATCTGCCTTTAGCTTTTACGCCTCAAAGAACGTGCCCATGGGAGAAGGGGGAGTTATAGCCACAGACGATGACAAGCTTGCCAAAGAGGTAAAAAAATGGATAGACTTTGGGGAGCATCCCGCCTTTAATGTTAGGATAACCGAGTTTCAAGCTGCCCTGGGCTACATCCAGCTTAAATACTTGGACCAAAGGAACAAAAGAAGAAGGGAAATAGCCCAGAAATATAAAGAGCACATAAACTCTTCCTTTGTCCATCCTACAGAGAGGGAAGGTGCCTACCACGTTTACCATCTTTACACCCTAAGGCACAAGGAAAGGGACCGCATTATGAAACTTTTAAAGGAGAGGGGCATAGATGCCCGTGTTTACTATAGTTATCTTTTGAACGAGCTGAGAAATGCAGAACATCTACCGGTGGACAGGGCAAAGGTGTTTAAAGAAGAGGTTTTTTCTATACCCGTCCATCCCTACCTTACGGAGGAGGAGGTGGATTTTATAATAGAAACCCTCAAGGCTGTTGAGGTTCCTGTTTAGTGAGCTCTGAGCCCTTTATGTTGAGTATTACGACCTCTACCCTCCTGTTCTGAGCCCTGCCCTCCGGTGTAGTATTGGAAGCCATTGGCTTAGTGTCCGCGTATCCGGATGCCTTCAGTCTTTCAGGGTTAATACCCTTGGCTATAAAGTATCTAACTATGGAAGAAGCCCTTGCAGTTGAAAGCTCCCAGTTGGAAGGAAACTTTTCAGTGGATATGGGTATGCTGTCTGTATGACCTTCCACCTCCACCGGGTTTGGCAAATCCTTTAATATTTCATAGAGTTTGTCTAATATAGGATAAGTCTCCTGTCTCAGTTCCGCACTGCCGGATAGAAAAAGGATCCTCTCCTGCAATATCAACCTAATACCTATCACTTCGTATGAGACTTTAAACCCACCCTCCAAACCCATCCGCTTTAACATCTCCTCCAGTTCCCTAATTTGTCTTTGGATCCTTCTTCCCTTCTCTGTGGGCTCGCCCCTTGGCACCATAGGTTGGGGCAATATCTGCTTTGGTAAGCTCTCCTGAAAAGGAACAATTCGCATACCAAAGGCTCTGGCAAAGGCTTGAGCATACTCCAACGCCGCTTGCTTTCCCGCTTGAGCCATGGCAAAGAGGGCTATAAAAAGGCAAAGCACTAGTGTCAAAAAGTCCGCGTAAGGGACTGCCCATTTTTCTGAAATTTCTTCGGGGCACTTCTTCTTTCTTGCCACTACTTAACCTCCACAAAGGAGTTGAGGCGTTCCTCTATGAGCCTTGGGTTTTCGCCCCTCACCATCATCCTGCATGCATCAACGATCATATACATCCTGGCAAGCTCCTCCTTTGATTTGATCTTTATCTTTTTTGCTATGGGACCGAATATAAGGTAGGAAAAGGTTATTCCATAGACTGTCGCCACAAAGGCGGCGGATATACCAGCGGCTAATTCCTGGGCATTGTCTAAACTTTTCAGAGCCTTCATAAGACCAAAGACTGCTCCCACAAGTCCAAAGGTAGGTGCGCTCTCTGCGGAGTTCTTCCAATATTCAATCGCTATTTCAAAGTCCTCCTCCTTTTTGGTAATTTCCGCCTCCAAGCTTTCAACTAAAACATGCTCCTCAACCCCCAACACCATAAGGTCAATGGCTCTCTTCAAAAAGGGGTCTTTTATCTCTTCTGCCTTGGTTTCCAAAGCTAACACACCACCCTTCCTTACAAGGTTGGCGAGTTCCACCAGCTGGTTTTTGGTTTCCAAAAGTTCATTGCTACCGCCAGAAAAAGCCATCTTCAAACCTTGGATTATCAAAGAAAATTTAGGCAAAGGAACGGTTACCAGACTGGCAAAGAGTGTGGTGGGAACCACGATAACAAAGGCGGCGGGCTGGATCAAAAACAGAATACTTGCACCTTTTAATACAGCACCTATTAATAGTGCAATAAGTCCCCCTATTATACCAACTATGGTGAGTAAGTCCATAGTTAAATTAGTATATCGTAAGAGGGTTTAAATTTGTTAAAATTAGATACCCATGTATTCCCTAATTCATAAAAACAAAAAGTTTGTAGCGGGTGTTATAGGTCTCGTATCTTTAAGTTTCTTAGTCTGGCTACTTTGGGTTGGGGGTGTGGGAGATATTGCTAACATAGGGCAGAACTGTGTGGCAAACGTGGACGACTCATGCATAACACTAAGGGACTACAGAAGGGAGCTTTTGAGATACGGAGACCTTACTCAAAACAAGGATATGGAACGATTGTTAAGACAGCAAGTGCTTGAAAGTTTGATAGTTCAGGAGCTTATTTACGCAAGGGCGAAAAAGCTTGGCTTTCTTGCCAGCAACCAGGAGGTCATAGACCTTATAAAATCAGACCCAAGCTTTCAGGAAAACGGCGTATTTAGCACTTCCAAGTACAAAGAGAGTCTTGCCCGTCTGGGCTTGGAGCCAACGGAGTATGAGGAATACATAAGAAAAATACTAACCATACAAAAGCTACTGAACCTTATAGGCAACGGTGTTTATCTGACGCCAAAGGAGGAGGAAATTAACCTGCTTAGCCAGAGCTTTGAAATAAGCGGTAGGCTTTACATAATAAACCCGGAGGATGTATCGGTTAGCGTTAGTGAAAAGGAAATCCTCGACTTTTACACCCAAAACAGGGAAAACTTTAAAAGGGAACCAACAAAGGTAGTTCGGCTTTGGATAGAAAAGGACAAACAAAAAGCTGAAGAAATATACAGAGCCCTTAGGAATAGGCAAGAAGTTCCAAATTTCAAAGAGTTCAAACTGCCTCAGCAGGAGGAGGAATTTCCCACAGAGCTCAAGGGAGAGATAAACAGGCTCAGCCCTGCTGATCCCATAAGCTTGGTAAAGACAGGAGAGGGTTATGCCATAGTTTTCCTCTTTAAGGAAGAGACCGCCGGATACAAAAGCCTGGAGGAGGTGAAAGCCCAGATTGAAAAGACGCTAAAAGAGAAAAAAGCCCAAGAGCAGGTCCAATCTTTGGCGGAGAAGGTTAAAGAGGATCTAAAACAGGGTAAAGATGTTCCTTATAAGTTCCTTGAGTTTTCTAAGACGCCAGCCCTCCAGCTTCTCTCGGTAATGAAGCTCGGAGAAAAGGACCTCTTTGAAGTTTTGCTCCCCAAAGAAAAGGTCTTTGGTCCTTATCCCCTGCTCAAGGGTTATGGAGTGTTGGTGGTTCAAGAAAGGAGCAAGAAAGAAATCGACCAAAGGCAAAGGGCAGAGTTTATTAAAGACCTTCTTTCCCTCAAGAAGGACGCCACCATAAACTACTACATAGAGAGCCTTAGAAAAGGTGCAAAGGTTAAAATAAACAGGGAGTTAATAGGAGGTTAGAGGATGGAAAAGAAGTGGAGAACAGCCATCACCCAGCATGTGGGTCATGAAACCTACATAAGGGGCTACAGACTCTTGGACTTGGTGGGCAACCTGAGCTTTGCCCAAGCCATCTATCTGATCCTGAAGGGGGAACTACCCACAGAGAAGGAGTCCAAGATGATGGAAGCCATGCTGGTTTCGGTCATTGACCACGGCACTGCGCCACCCTCCGCAATAGCTGCAAGGGCTGTGGCATCTGGTGGGAACTCTTTAAATGTTGGTGTTGCGGCGGGTGTGCTTGCCTTTGGCTCCGCCCACGGGGGTGCCTTGGAGGATGCCATGAAGTTCATCCAGGAGGGTGTAAAAAGTGGCAAAAGCGTGGAAGAAATAGTCAAAGAATACTTAGAAAACAAAAAGCCTATACCCGGCTACGGACACAGATACTACAAGGACTTTGACCCAAGAACCAAAAGGCTCATGGACATAGCCAAGGAGCTTGGCTTTTATGGACCCCACTGCAGGTTTGCGGAGGATGTGGAAGAAGAGATCGGTAGGCAAAAGGGCAAAAGGTTGGTGCTCAATGTGGATGGTGCCATAGCGGCGGTGGTATCTGAGATGGGCTTTGACTGGAGGCTCGGAAAAGGCTTTTTCATAATAGGAAGGGTGCCGGGGCTTGTTGCCCATGTGTATGAAGAGCTCACCACAGAAAAGCCCTTCTCCAAGAGATTGGACGAGGAAACGGAAGTGGAATACACTGGACTGCCACCAAGGGAGTTGCCAGCGGAGTTTAAAAAGGTTTAAAATAGAAAAAATCTCAATTAGGAGGTATTGCCATGGCAGTGCAAAAACTTCAACCCAAAGACCACCTTAAGCCCTCCAACCTAAAGGGCATATCCAACGATCAGGTGGAGCCTCACTTTGAGGCACACTACAAGGGCTATGTAACCAAATACAACGAAATTCAGGAAAAGCTGGCGGACTTGAACTTTTCCGACAGGTCCAAGGCAAACCAAAACTACTCCGAATACAGAGAGCTAAAGGTGGAGGAGACCTTCAACTACATGGGTGTGGTCCTTCACGAGCTATACTTTGGACATTTGGGGGCAAAGGGACAGCCATCAGAAGCCTTTAAGAAGAAGGTGGAAGAGGACTTTGGCTCTTGGGATGCCTGCGTGCAGGAACTGAAGGCAACGGGCATAGCTTTTAGAGGATGGGCGGTGCTTGGCTTGGACGTATTCTCCGGAAGGCTTGTGGTAAACGGCTTGGATGCCCACAATGTGTATAACTTCACGGGTCTCATTCCGCTCATAATACTTGACACCTACGAGCATGCCTACTATGTGGATTACAAGAACAAAAGACCTCCATACATAGACGCCTTCTTGGAAAACATCAACTGGGATGTGGTGAATGAAAGGTTTGAAAAGGCTCTGAAGGCTTACGAAGCCCTGAAAGACTTTGTTAAGTGATCCCTTGGGGGCTCTGCCCCCATGAAAATAATACTTACCGGCGAGCCGGGTATAGGAAAGACCACAATCATAAAAAAGCTACTCCAAAGGCTCGGAGACAGGGCAATAGGCTTTTGGACTGAGGAGGTAAGGGACAAAAAAAACCAAAAAGAGAACGGGCTTTAAGGTAATCAGCACGGAAGGCAACACCCAACTTTTTGCCAGCAAGTTTTTCACATCCAAGCATTTGGTAGGGTCCTACGGAGTGAATACCGCCCGGTTTGAGTCGGTGGTCCTTCCCATCTTGGAAAAGGCAAAAAAGCAAAGGACCTTTGAGGCTGTTCTAAAAATATCAAACCCATTGACACACAAGAGTTTTGAGACTAAAATCTAATCCTGATGTTTGTTAGCCTGCAGTTCAAGCCTGGACTAAAGAAGGAAGGTAAGCAAAAACTCATTATGTTCAATATTAGAACATTCTAATAGGTTTTAAATATAAGCCATAAGATATTGTGTCCCAAGCCTTAGCCCTTTGCGGTAAGGTTTCATCTTGGGTTATAATACTTTCTTGTGGAAATCTTAGAGGTTCCCATAGAAGAAGAGGTCAAACAGTCCTACATAGACTACGCAATGTCTGTTATTGTGGGGAGGGCTATTCCTGATGTTAGGGATGGGCTAAAGCCTGTTCAGAGAAGGATACTCTATGCCATGCACGATATGGGGCTTACGCCCGACAAGGGCTTTGTGAAAAGTGCAAGGATAGTAGGTGCAGTTCTTGGACATTTCCATCCTCACGGAGATCAAGCAGTTTATGAGACCTTGGTTAGAATGGCTCAGGACTTTGTGATGAACTATCCGCTCATTGTTGGGCAGGGGAACTTTGGCTCTATAGACGGAGACCCACCCGCCGCCATGAGATACACAGAAGCCAAGCTCTCTAAGTATGCGGTCCTTATGTTGGAAGACATAGACAAGGACACGGTGGATTTTGTTCCCAACTTTGACGGCTCTACCCTTGAGCCTACTGTCCTTCCCTCCAAGTTTCCCAACCTTTTGTGCAACGGTGTCTCGGGCATAGCGGTGGGGCTTGCCACTTCTGTCCCTCCTCATAACCTGAAGGAAGTTTGCACTGCCCTGATAGAACTTGCCAAAAACCCAGATATAGATACAAAAGAGATAATGAAATACATAAAAGGACCCGACTTTCCTACGGGGGGTGTGGTGGAAAATTACGATGAGCTTATAGAGTTTTACGAAAAGGGTAGGGGTCAAGTTAGAATAAGGGCAAAGGCGCATGTGGAAAAGCTCTCTGGTGGCAGAGAGCAGATCGTCATAACGGAAATTCCCTATCAGGTCAATAAGGCGGAGCTTATAAAAAGGATGGCGGAGCTTGCCCGGGAGGGAAGGCTGAAGGAAATTTCGGACATAAGGGACGAGTCGGACAAAGAGGGACTAAGGATCGTGGTGGAGCTAAAAAGGGATGCGGACGGTTCAAAGGTTTTGGAAAAGCTCTACAAATACACACAACTGCGGAAGAACTTCCCAATAAACTTTGTGGTGCTAATAAACGGAGAGCCAAAGCAGGTAGGCATAAAGACATTGCTCTATGAATTCTTCCGCCACCGCTTGGAGGTCATTCACAGAAGGTCCAAATATCATCTCAAAAGGGCTGAGGAAAGGCTTCATGTAGTGAAGGGACTTTTGATAGCCCTTTCCCACTTGGACCAGGTGATCCAAGACATCAAAAGCTCCAAGGACACACAGGAGGCAAGGGAAAAACTCATCAAAAAATACTCCTTGACGGAAGTTCAGGCGAACGCAGTTTTGGACCTAAGGCTCCAAAGGCTAACTTCTCTGGAAAGGCAAAAGCTTGAGGAGGAAGAAAAAGAACTTTTAGAGAAGATAGAGTACTACACAAGGTTGGTGGAAAGCGAAGAGGAGAAGATCAAGGTCTTTATAGAGGAAACCTCCAAGCTATCTGAGAGCTTTCCTGCGGTTAGAAGAACCTTCGTGGAGGGTGTGGGGGTTGAGCAAAGAACGGGGAGCATAACGGTGGTTGTCCTTTCTGACGGTAAGGTTATGCCTCTAACGGAGATAGAAGAGGGAGAGGTGGTCAATATTTTGGATGTGCCCTTTGATGATGGGCTGTTTATGGTTTCAAACAGGGGAAGGGTCTATTGGGTGGCTGGGCTTCAAGCCCTTCAGGGGAGCAAGGTCTCCTTTAAGGAAGCGGAAGAACGCCTTGTGGGTGCCTTTGTTAGGTCTCAGGCATCAGACAGACTGCTTTTGGCAACCTCTGAGGGTTATGTGAAAAAAATACCCTTGGTGGATTTTGAATACAAAGCCCAGGGAACTAACATCATCAAGCTGACGGAGGACCAAGGGAATGTGGTAAAGGTCCTGCAGTCTCCGGAAGAGGGGGACCTTCTGATCTTTACCAAGATGGGGAAAATGCTAAGGTTCCCTGTGGCGGAGATCTCACCCGCCACCATCGGCTCCAAGGGAGTGGTGGGCATAAAGTTAGACAGGGGGGACAAGGTGGTGGGTATTAGGGTTCTAAGAGGAGAAAAGTTCCTGTTGGTAATAACAGAAGGGGGAACAGTGCAAAAAGTTTCCTCTGAACATGTCCCAAAGAAATCAAGGGGGAACAAGGGTTTATCTACGCTCACCAGGGAAAGGCTTGTGGATGTTCTGCCTTTAGGGGAGGGGCAGTCCTTAGACCTTATGCTAATAACCCAAGAGGGTAGCGTTTTCTACGACAGGCTTAGAGAGGAGGAGTTGCCTTTAAACAAGGTGCAGAAGAGGTGGGACACTAAGATCGTTAAAGTGGTGATAAAATAATCTTTTCAAGGAGGTCAAGATGATAAGCGCAGAGCTTGTAAAACAGCTTAGAGAAATGACCGGTGCTGGTATGTTGGAATGTAAAAAGGCTTTGGAAGAAGCCCAGGGAGACATAGAAAAGGCTAAGGAGATCCTAAGGATCAGGGGGCTTGCCAAGGCGGAAAAGAAGGCGGGCAGAGAGACAAAAGAGGGCATAGTTCAGACTTATGTCTCCGAGGACAGAAAGGTGGGTGTTATATTGGAGCTGAACTGCGAGACGGACTTTGTGGCAAAGAACGAGCAGTTTGTGGAGCTCTCTTTGAACTTGGCAAAGCACATCGCAAGCCTTAAGGAAAATGCCAACAAGTCTGGTAGCTTTGAAGATATAGCCCAGCAACCTTATTACGCAGACAACTCCCAAAAGGTGGAAGACCTTGTTAAGTCTGCCATAGCTCGGATCGGGGAGAACATAAAGCTCAGCCGGTGGGCAAGGTTTGACGCAGAGGGTTATGTGCATGCCTATGTGCACGGTATAGGTAGGGTGGGCGTTTTGATGGAATACAAGGCGGATAGGATCTCAGATGATGTGCTTAGGTTAGCCCAAGACATTGTCCTTCAGATTGCAGCTATGAAGCCAGAATTTGTCAGCGTAGAAGCTATTCCCTCGGAGGTTTTGGAAAGGGAGAAGAAAATACTGGCAGAGCAGACCCGTCAGGAGGGCAAGCCAGAGCACATGATAGACAGGATCGTGGAGGGTAAGCTAAAGAGGTTTTACCAAGAGAAGGTGCTTTTGGAACAGCCCTTCATAAAGGATGAGAAGAAATCCGTTAAGCAGTATATCTCTGAGGGCGGACTAAACTTTGAGGTGGTTAGGTTTGTCAGGTTTGAGGTGGGCTCCGCCTGATGGAAGTCCGATACAAGCGGGTCCTTTTAAAGCTCTCCGGAGAAGCCTTTGCGGGGGACCTGGGCTACGGCATTGACCCAAACTTTTTGGAGTATATAACCGCAGAGATAAAGAGCTTGGTGGATGAGGGCGTCCAGTTGGCGGTGGTTATTGGTGGGGGAAACATATTCAGAGGTATTACAGGCTTGGAAATAGGCATAGATAGGGCTACGGGAGACTATATGGGTATGCTGGCAACGGTAATAAACGCATTAGCCCTTCAATCTGCCCTGGAAAAGCTGAGGGGAATTCCTACCCGAGTGCTCTCTGCCATAGAAATGCGTCAAGTGGCGGAACCATACATAAGACGAAGGGCAATAAGGCATCTGGAAAAGGGCAGGGTGGTGATCTTTGCTGCGGGCACAGGAAATCCTTTCTTCTCCACCGATACTGCGGGTGCCCTCAGGGCTGCGGAAATATCTGCCCAGCTTTTTATAAAGGCTACAAAGGTGGATGGCATATACACCGAGGACCCAGTAAAAAATCCACAGGCGGAGTTCATAGACGAGATCTCCTACTTAGAGACCATAAACAGAGGGATCAGGGTTATGGACCATACCGCCCTTACCCTGTGTATGGAAAACAAAATTCCCATTTTGGTGCTCAACATAAACAAGCCGGGCAACCTGCTGAGGGCTGTGAGGGGAGAAAGGGTTGGCTCTTTGGTTAGGTAAGCATCTCTTCTATGCTCCTTCTTGTCTCTTGAATGATCTCTTCCAAGCCCTTTCCCTCTGGGTAGATGGGCTTTCCAAAAATTACCTTTATCTTTTTAGGTTTTGGAAACCTGTCCCTTATGGACAGGGATGCGTAGGTGCCAATTATGGCGGTGGGAACTACGGGAACTTTAAGCACTTGGCTAAGTATGGCAAAGCCCTTTTTAAAGGGCAATAGGTTTCCGTCTCTTGTCCTTGCACCCTCGGGGAAGATCACCACGTTTTTGCCCGTTCTCAAAAGCCATGCGGTCCTTTCCATGGATTCCTTTACCTTTTTTTGTAGGTCTATGGGCACCACATGGGCGAGCTTACCAAAGGTGGAGGTTATGGGATTCCTAAAGTACTCTTCCTCTCCCAAAAAGTAGGTATTAACCGCCACAGAGGTGGGCAGAGCACTTGCTAAAACAAAACCATCCAAGTAGCTAGCATGATTGGGGGCGATTATAAAGGGTTGCGGGGGAAGATTTTCTACACCCTCCACCTGTAGGGAGTTGTACAGCTTAAAAAAGAGCTTGAGGGTGTATAGTCCTGCCAAGAAGATGGGTTGGTTGTGGTAGGGAACATAGGGCTGTGCGGAGAGTAAGATTTTTTCCCAGTTGATCTCTTCCCACTGGGTTATTTGCTTTTGACTTTGCACAAAGTTCAAAAGTTCTTCTACGGTGGCATAGAGGGAGAGGTCCTCTTCCTTTATCTTTATCCCAAAATTGGATTCCAAAAAAGCCAAAAGCTCCACCTTTGCCAAAGAGTCCAAGCCCAAATCTAACTCCAAGTGGTGGGACAGTTTTACCTCCCTACCGGAGAGGGAGGAGAGAAAGTCCATCAAAAGCTTGCCCTCTTGGTCTAAGGGCTTTGGCTCCTCGGTCTTTTCTTCCCTCTTGATTTCCAAGCTCTTATAAAGCTGTGGCAATAAAAACCTTCTTAGCTTTCCAAGGCGGGTTTTTGGTAGCTCTTGGGGGGAAATTTTAAAGCCCACAACCCTCTTCCAAGGGGGAAGCCTTCTGTTTACCTTATCCACCACTTCCCACCTTATGTACTCTTCCAAGTTTAAAAGCTTTAGCTCCTTTGCCCTTTCAAAATCGGGATGGATCAGGGCATACAGCATGCCGTCCATTTCCAAAACTCCCACCTCTTTGACCACAGGGCTCTCTTTCAAAAACTCCGCCTCTAAATCTTCTGGGTTTATGTTCTTTCCGCCAGCTAAAACGATCAGCTCCTTTTTTCTGCCGGTGATGTAAAGGTATCCCTCCTCGTCCAAGTAGCCCAAGTCTCCAGTCAAAAACCAACCTCCCTTAAAAGCCCTTTTTGTCTCCTCCTCCTTTTTGTAGTATCTCTGCATGACATTGGGACCTTTTACTAAAACCTCTCCGTCCTCTGCGATCTTTACTTCCACGCCCTCTATGGGTAGTCCCACAGAGCCAAGCTTTACTTTGTGGGGTGGGTTAAAGCTAACGATGGGAGAGGTTTCCGTCAGCCCGTAGCCCTCCAAGACCACAAAGCCAAGCCGGTCAAAGAACTTGGCGGTTTCTAAGGGCAACTTTGCACCACCGCTTACCATATAACGGATCTTGCCTCCAAAGGCTTGATGAACCCTTTTGAAGACCAGCCTCCTTGTCCTTCTGCCCATAACTCCGCCCAGGCTAAAGAGCAATCTACCCAAAGGATTTTCCTCTATTCTTTCTTTTAGCCTCTGATGAAAGAGTTGATAAAGCCTTGGAACGCCTATTAGGATGGTAATGGAGTGCTTGCGTAGTGTTTCCATGAGGGCTTCTGAGCTGAGCTTTTCCAAAAATACTACGGTAGCACCCAAGTATAGGGGCAAAAGCAAAGATACCACAAGGGGGTAAGAGTGATGAAAGGGCAACAAGGCTATGGTGCTGTCTTCTTTTGATGCTACCTTTAAGCGTTCCACTCCACGTAGGTTAGAGATAACGTTTTTAAAGCTGAGCATTACGCCCTTTGGCTCACCGGTGGTGCCGGAGGTGTAAAGGATTAGGGCGGTGTCATGAAAACCCCTGCTCATAACCTTCTCTACGGGGTTCGGAGGCACCGCACGGTCAAGGTTGAGAACAAAAGCCTTTAAACCCAAAGATAGAAGGGCTTGGTGCACGCTTTCTTCGGTTTTGTTAGAGCAAACAACAAAGGTGGGCTCCGTCTCTCCGAGTATGTATTCCAGCTCTTTTGGAGATGACATAAAATCTACGGGAACTGCAATGCCTCCCCTTTGCCATATGCCGTAGAGGGCATAGACCCACTCGGGTCTGTTTTCCGCACAGATAACTACCCTTTCTCCGGGCAGTATATCCAAATACCGGGCATACGCCTTAGTTTCTTCAATGAGCTCTGCGTAGCTAATTTCCGTGTCTTTGTATATTAGGGCGGTTTTTCCGTAGTCCTTGGGAAGGGGGATAACTATCTTTTCCTCAAGGTCTATATGCATTAAGATTTCTCTTCTTCTTTTTCCCTGTGATAACCGCTTATGTGTTCTTTTAGGAATGTGATACGTGTGTTGGCATCCACCTTCAGGGAAACTGTATCCTCTCCCACCTCTACCACCGTGCCTATGATCCCAGAGGAGGTTATAACCCTATCTCCCTTTTTGAGCTTGGCTAAAAACTCCTGGTGCTTTTTTCTTGCCTTCTGCTGAGGTCTTATGAGCAAAAAGTAAAAGAGGGCAAAGAGGAAGATAAAGAAAAACAGCTGAAAGAGTAAAGCAGACCATGGGCTTGAGCCATGGGGGGCAGAGCTTTGGGCAAAGGCAAAGTCCAACATCTCAGTCCTCCTTTATCTGTTCTATCTTTTCCAACACCTGTTTTTTAAAGTCCTCAGAGAGCCCTTCCTTTGAGGAAAAGATATAGCTTCCTTCCTTTTCCAAGACCATTGCCGAGAGTTTTAGTCCCTTTACCTCCGCCTCAAGGGTCTCTCGGGTGGTTCGGTCTAAATACTTTTTTATACTCTCCGGGTCTGAAAAATCCACCTGCAGGTCTATGATCTCTAAATCCTCTATGTCTCCGTCTTCGGGCATGTAAAAGTTGTAAATTCTGTACTCTCCAGCGTTTTGCTTTAGATGGCTAAAAAGCTCTTCTATGTAAAGCCTTCTTTGATGTCTTACGCTCATGGTTTTTATTTTAACCTAACCATGAGGACGGCTACCCTCAGGATATATCATAAGCAGGCTTTAAAAAGACCGCACCCAGGGGTGGAAGGGTCAAAGAGAGGGAATACTGCTTCCCGTGAAAGGGAACATCCTCTGCCATCACCCTGCCCATGTTTCCTATGTTGGCACCGCCGTATAGCTCCGAGTCTGAATTGAAGACCTCCAACCAAAGCCCGCCCTTTGGCACACCCACACGGTAGTTATATCTTGGCAAGGGCGTGAAGTTCAAAACCACCAGAACCATCTCTCCAGACTTTGACTTTCTCAAAAAGGAGATCACACTCTGCTCATAATCGGAAAAATCCACCCACTCAAAGCCCGCCGGATCGCAGTCTAACTCGTGAAGGGCTCTTTCTTTTCGGTAAATCTCGTTTAAATCCTTCACGAGCCTCTGCACCCCTCTGTGGGGGAAGTATTCTAAAAGGTGCCAATCTAAGCTCTGATTGTGGTCCCACTCCCTCCACTGTCCAAACTCTCCACCCATAAAGAGCAGTTTCTTCCCCGGAAAGGCATACATGTAAGAGAACAAAAGCCGAAGGTTGGCAAACTTTTGCCAGTTATCCTTGGGCATCTTTCCCAGAAGGGAACCCTTGCCATGAACTACCTCATCGTGGGAAAGGGGCAGGACAAAGTTCTCAGAAAAGGCATACCAGACGCTAAAGGTTAGCTTGTCGTGATGGTATTTTCTGTATATGGGGTCCTTGGAAAAGTAAAAGAGGGTGTCGTTCATCCAGCCCATGTTCCACTTGTAGCCAAAGCCAAGACCTCCCAGGTATGTAGGTTTGCTAACCATAGGCCACGCGGTGGATTCTTCTGCGATGGTGTGAATGCCCGGAAAGTCCCTGTATAGAGTTTCGTTTAGCTTTCTTAAAAACTCTATGGCTTCTAAGTTTTCCTTTCCACAGTAAACATTGGGGACCCACTCGGTGCGGGAATAGTCCAAATACAGCATAGACGCCACCGCATCCACCCTTAACCCATCCGCATGATATACATCTATCCAAAAGTGGGCACTGCTGAGCAGAAAGGACCTAACCTCTCCCTTTGAGTAATCAAAGACAAAACTGTTCCAATCGGGATGCCATCTTTTCCTCCAGTCTTCATACTCATAAAGGTGGGTGCCGTCAAAGAAAGCCAAGCCGTGCCAGTCGGTAGGAAAGTGGGAGGGCACCCAATCAAGGATCACTCCAATGCCCCTTTGGTGGAGGCTGTCTATAAGATACATCAGGTCCTGAGGTGTTCCATAACGAGATGTGGGTGCAAAATAGTTGGTAATCTGATAACCCCAAGAGCCATAAAAGGGATGTTCCATAATGGGCAAAAATTCCACGTGGCTAAAGCCCATCTCCTTCACATACTCACTTAGCCAATGGGCAAACTCCCAATAGTGCAAGGACCGGTTTTGGTCCTCTGGCACCCTTCTCCAAGAGCCCAAATGCACTTCATAGATGCTAACCGGTGCATGATAGTCAATGTGCCTTCCCCTTTCCCTCATCCAACCATCATCCTGCCAGTCATAGCTAAGGTCCCACACAATGGACGCATTGCCGGGGGGTTGCTCGCAGAAAAAGGCAAAGGGGTCTGACTTTTCCCTGCCCACTCCGTCGGCACCCACCACAAAGTATTTGTATTTACAGCCCTTCCAAACACCGGGCACAAAGAGCTCCCATATGCCGGATGGGTCTGGGCGTTTTTTCATTGGGTGGGAGAACTTGTCCCAACCGTTGAAGTCTCCAAAGACATAAACCTCCCTTGCGAAGGGAGCCCAGACTGCAAAATGGCACCCATCCTCCATTAGATGTGCCCCAAGCTTTCTATAGAGCCTTGTGTGGGTGCCCTCTTTAAAGAGGTATACGTCGTAGTCAGTTATGGGAGAGTAAAAAGTCATTAATCAGAAAGCACCGCCCCCTTCGACGCACTTTGGACGAATTTAACATACCTTCTGAGCCACCGGCTCCTTATCTCTTTCTGCTTGGGCACAAAGTTTTTGAGCCTCTCTTGGAATTCCTCCTCTGGGATCAGCAACTCTATCCTTCTGCCTGGTATGTCTATGAGAATTTCATCGCCATCCTTGACTATGCCTATGGGACCGCCCGCAGCCGCCTCTGGGGATATGTGTCCCACACAGGCACCACGGGTGCCACCGGAGAACCTTCCGTCGGTGATCAGGGCTACTTTGTCCCCCAAGCCCATACCCATGATGGCGGAGGTAGGAGAGAGCATCTCCCTCATACCCGGACCACCCTTTGGACCTTCATACCTTATAACCACCACATGCCCCGGCTTGACCTTGCCGGACATGATACCCTCTATGGCGGACTCCTCCGAGTCAAAGCATATGGCTTTTCCTTTAAAGACGAGCATGCTTTCCACCACGCCCGCAGTTTTCACCACCGCACCCTCCGGTGCCAGATTGCCAAAGAGGATCGCAAGCCCGCCCTCTTTGGAGTATGGGTTCTCTATCCTTCTTATTACCTCTCCGTCTGCGTCCGGTGCAGATTCTGCGATCTCCCTAAGGGTCTTTCCGCTTACCGTCATCTGGTCCGGATGGGGCAAATACCCGCCCCTGATCATCTCCTTGAGAAGGGCAGGGATACCGCCCACATTGTCTAAATCTTGGATGTGATAGTTGGAAGCTGGGGATATTTTGCACAGGTTGGGTGTTCTCTTGGATATTTCGTTTATGCGGTTCATGTCGTAGTCTATGCCCGCTTCGTTAGCTATTGCCAAAAGGTGTAAAACCGTGTTGGTAGAACCGCCCATGGCTATATCCACCGCAAAGGCATTATCAAAGGCTTCTATGGTGAGAATATCCCTTGGCTTTATGTCCTTTTCCAACAGCTCCATGATCTTCCTTGCGGCAGTTCTTGCCAGCAGTTCCCTCCTTGGGTCCACCGCAGGAATGGTGCCGTTGCCGGGCAATCCAGGACCCAAAACCTCAGTTATGCAGTTCATAGAGTTGGCAGTAAACAGCCCCGAACAGCTACCACAGGTAGGGCATGCGGATTGCTCTATGACCTTTAACTGTCCCTCGTCTATCTTTCCGGCTTTTAGCTGTCCTATACCCTCAAAGACACTTATTAGATCTACCTTTTTGCCGTTGACCTCACCCGCCAGCATAGGACCACCGCTTATGAAGATGGTGGGAATGTTTAACCTCGCAGCAGCCATAAGCATTCCTGGGACGATCTTGTCGCAGTTGGGTATGCATATTAATGCGTCAAGCTGATGGGCTTCCACCACCGTTTCCACCGAGTCTGCGATCAGCTCCCTTGAGGGCAAGGAGTAGTGCATGCCATAGTGCCCCATGGCAATGCCATCATCCACCCCGATCACGTTGAACTCTATGGGCACACCGCCCGCCTTTCGCACCTCTTCCTTGATGGGCTCCACAAACTCCCTAAGATGCACATGCCCGGGGATTATGTCTATGTATGAGTTTGCTATGCCAATTAGCGGCTTGTCAAAATCCTCATCGGTGAGCCCGCAAGCCCTGAGCAGAGCCCTATGTGGAGACCTTTCTATGCCTTTTTTAATCTTGTCACTCCTCATGGTGATTAAGTATAAATTAACTCTCTAAGATTGCAACCCTCTTTAACCCGAACCTTCTCTCCCTTTTCCGGCATCTCTAAAAAAATTTCCAAAGCATGGCAGGGTTTGTGGCTTAGGGCTTCTTGGTAAAACTCTTGGGCTTGGCTTTCTTGCCCCAAGGCTAAGTTTGTTAGTGCAAGCAAAAGATATTTTTCGTGGCAATCTTGGGCGAGCATGAGCCACTTGGTAGCCTCCAAGTATCTAAACTCGGTTATATACCTAACTCCCACCCAAAAAGGGTCCCTATCTCCCAAAAGGTCTCCTTTGCTTAGTTTTTTTCCATCCCTGTGTATAACAATTCGGAATTTTACCCGCATGCTAAAAATCTAAATCGTAGTCATCGGGAGAAAATTCCTCTTCTTCTGCCGGCTCGTAGGGTTCCACCGTCTTTGTGCCGGAGTGAGTGGGAGAAAGGGACTTAAACATGGTTGTGTCCTTCATAAAGGCGAGCTTTACTATGCCCGTGGGACCTTGACGCTGTTTTGCCACAATTATCTCCGCTATGCCCTCCTCCTCTGGGGGCGGGGTCTTTTTGTAATACTCAGGTCTGTGGATAAAAAGTATCAAGTCCGCATCCTGTTCAATCTGTCCGCTTTCCCGCAAATCCGCCAACTGTGGGCGTTTGTCGCTTCTGTGCTCAACCTGACGGGAAAGCTGGGCGAGGGCTACAACGGGCACCTGAATTTCTTTGGCAAGGGCTTTTAGGTTCCTTGATATTTCCGCAACCTCCTCTTGGCGGGAGCTTCTCCTGTGGGGTGGTCTAAGAAGTTGCAGGTAATCCACAAAGATTATTCCCACATTCTTTTCCTTCTTTAACTTTCTGCTTTTGATCCTTAACTCAGTAGTGGACAAAGTGGGAGTGTCGTCTATGTATATATCCCTTGAGGAAAGTTCCAAGGCTGAATTGAGCAGTTTTCTCCAATCCTCCTCGGATATAAAACCCTTCCTTATGTTTTGAAGCCCTACACCCGAAAGCATAGAAAGCATTCTCATCACAAGTTGTTCCTTACTCATTTCCAAGGAAAATATCGCCAAGGGCACCTTTTCTTCATAGGCAAGGTTAATAACCATAGAGAGCATAAAACTACTTTTGCCCATCCCGGGTCTTGCGGCAACTACGCACAAGTCCGACGGATGAAAGCCTGTGGTTAGCATATCAAGATCTATAAAGCCCGAGGGTGTGCCAGTGATCACCTTCTCTTCGTTTTTTCTCTTTTCAATGATCTCCAAAACTTCGTTGGCTACCTCTTTTATGTGATAATAATGGCTTATTTGGTGTTTTTCGGATATTTCATAGAGCTTTTGGGTTGTTCTTTCCACCAAAAGATTAAGGTCGGGAGATTCCTGGACGTTCTTCAGGATCTCAATGGATAAGTCCATTAGCCTTCTTAATCCTGCCTTTTCCTTTACGCTGTTTATTGCCTCCAAAAGCAATGGTCCCTCCGCCGCCTCTTGGGCTAAGGCATAGACCAAATCCATGCTGACCCTGTCCTGCAGTCCGGACTTTATCAGATAATTTCTCAAAACAATGTCATCCCAATCCTTCCCTTTATCCTCCCACACCTTGCAGAGCAGGGAAAACAAAAGCCTGTGAGTTTCAAAGTAAAAGTCTTCTTCACGGAGGTATTCAAGGACGGTGGGTATGTTGTCGGGGTCCTTGATCATGGCACCCAAAACCGCCCTCTCTGCCAGCTCGTCGGTGGGATGTTCAGGAAGCTCCATGGTGAAAAGTATAAATATAAACCCTCAATCAAAAATGGACCCACCCGCCAGCAGATGCCCCAATAAACCAGTCATGTTGAGATAAACCCGGTCAAATTCCAGCACCCAAAAGTTTTCTTCTTTTTCCAACCGCCTTTGTAGTATTTGCACTTGTGAGGAGGCATGCTTTATGTTTTCAAGAAAGAGGAGGGCATTTTCCCTTGTTTTAAACCTGCACCGGAAGGTCCTATAAACACGCCCATCCTTTTTGGACATTTCCATTGCCTTAAGAAGTCCTTCCAAAAAGGCTTTCCCTACTTTTAAAAAGAGCTCTTGGTCTGCCTTTATGCCTTCCTCTTCCATAAAGAGGGCTAACCTTAAAAGCCTATTGGTAAAGTAATCAGACGGCAAACCAAGAAGATTTATGGAGGTTATTTCTATGTCCTTTAGGCTTGAATAAAGGGTAACATACTTTACCCTTTTGTCCCTTTCCGAGTCTTCCTTCATTACTACTCCCTCTATACCCTCCTCGTTTAGCCTTCTCATCAAACTTTTTAGCTTATCCACATCCTCCACACTAAAGAGTCCATACCTTTCCACCGAAGGAAGCCCATACTTTTCTATAAGCTTCTCTTTTTCCCTGTATGGAAGGAACCTTTGGGAGTCTTTCTCCATTATGTCAAAGACAAAGAACTGGACATCCTCTTTGATGTAAGGGGGATGCTCATCCACGTATGGGTTTTCGGGTCCTGCCGCCTCTGCACATAAAACGAGGTTAGGGTGGTCCTCAAAAAACTTGGGGTTTATAAAGTCTTCAACCCTCTCGGTGGTAAAGGGGCATACATAACCTCCTCTACTCAGGGCTAAAATCTGATCCTCGTGGAGAAAGATCCGTGCATTGTATCCATCCACCTTTTCTTCCACAAAGAAAGGATGTGTGAATTGTTCCTTTAGCCCAGTGCTCAGCTGGAAGATCCTGCCTATGTGGGGATAACCCCAAAGGGTAAAGGACTTAAAAAGGGCAGTGCCCCTTGGCACATCCTTAAAGTCGTCCACAAATCTTAGGTATTCCACTTCCTTGTAGTTTTCTATCTTTACTTTGTTCTTCTTGAGGGCTTCCTTTATCAGTTCTGGCGGTAGCTGTGTCATTACTAAGGTATTATAAGGGCTAAACCTCAGGTGAGAAATTCAAGAAAGCCAAGAGTCTTTTGGGAAAAAGCCCTTGGTAGGGAGAGGGCTTATTGTAGCTTTTTTAGGAAGTCTCAAAAATATGGGGATAATTTTTCACACGAGGTCTCCCTTCTGAGTTATCATATTTAATGGTCTGTCCCATGATTAAGGTTTTGCTGGTGCTCCATAAGGCTCTGTCAAACAGGGAAGACCTGTTGAAGAAGTTAGAGGAAGAACTTAACCTGCTTAGCAGGGTAATAGGTCCAGATAGCATATATGCGGTTATCCCTTCAGAGATGAAGGACCTATTTGACCGTTTTCCCGAGCTGGTTTTTATAAGAAACGACAGGGATAGCTTTCTCTATGGGCTTTATAAGGGGCTAAGAAAGCTGAGGGGAAACCATGTCCTTGTTCTGGACCCAGTGGAAAGGTTAACAAAGGAAAAATTGGCACAGGTTTTAAGTGCAGGAAAGAAGAATGTTCTTTCCAAAGGTTGGGCATTGCTCAAGCTTGTGGACCTTGACTATGTTATAAGGACCGTGGAAAAATACAAGGAAAAGGAAGGTAGCATGGAGGAGATCCTTGAGGAAGTTTATAAAGAATACGGTATAAAATACGAAATACTTTGAGGAGGTTGCCATGGAAGACATATGGGTAGGAAAGTATTTGGTAAAGGCGGACAGATATTACACCAAAGATCACGAATGGGCTTTAGTAAAAGGAAATAGGGCTTGGGTGGGTATAACCGATTACGCCCAAAGGGAACTGGGAGACATAGTTTATGTGGACCTCCCTTCTGTGGGTGAGGAGTTTGAAACCGGAGACACCTTAGCCAATGTGGAATCAGTGAAGAGTGTATCTCCCGTCTATGCACCTCTATCCGGTAGTGTGGTGGAGGTAAATGAAGCCCTGAGCGATGAGCCCGCCCTCATTAACGAATCTCCCTATGAGGATGGTTGGATGGTGGTTTTGGAGCTTAAAGATCCCTCCGAGGTGGAAGACCTTTTGTCTCCAAAGGAGTACGCGGAGATCCTTGCGGAGGTTGTGATAGAGGAAAAAGGAGAAAGGGTGAACCTGAACCTACCGGAGGAGGAAACGGGAATTATAGAGGAATCCTTGGAGACCCTACCCGAGGAGGAGATAAGATACGAGGAAAAGGAAAGGTAAATGTTCTTACCCCATTCAGACAAAGAAGTTAATGAAATACTTCAAAATCTGGGTCTCTCTTCTTTAGAAGACCTCTTTTCCCACATTGACCCTTCCCTTTTGGAGCCTCCAAAAAACCTACCGGAGCCCAAGTCAGAGGAAGAGCTGAGAAGATATTTCAAGCAGCTTGCAAGTCTTAACAGACCCCTCGTATGCTTTGCGGGTGGTGGTGCCTATGACCGAATAATCCCCTCAGCTATATGGCAGATTTTAAGCAGGGGAGAGTTTTTGACCGCCTATACGCCATACCAAGCGGAAGCGTCTCAGGGAACCCTTCAGGCACTCTTTGAATACCAGACCCTGATATGCGAGCTAACTGGTATGGACTGTGCCAACGCAAGCATGTATGATGGTGGCTCCACCTTGGCGGAAGCGGTTCTTATGGCAAGGGCAATAAAAGGGAGTGGCAAAAAGGTGGTGCTGACGGAGGGTATAAATCCACTCTACAGGCAGGTGGTCCAAACATACCTTTTGGGCTACAAGGATGAAATCCAAGTGGTAAGCCTTACGGAGGAAGGCACCACGGACCTTGATAGGTTGGAGGGACTACTCAAGGACGGAGAATGCCACGCCTTGGCAGTGCAACAGCCCAACTTCTTTGGCTTTTTGGAACCCCTAAAGGAAATTTCCCATCTGGCAAAGAGATACGAAGTTCCCCTTGTGGTGGTGGCAGACCCCATAGCCCTCAGCATACTAAAGCCACCGGGCTACTTTGGTGCAGACATAGTGGTTGGAGAGGGTCAGCAGATGGGTGCCTTCTTGAACTTTGGGGGTCCCTATGTGGGCTTTTTTGCCACTAAAATGGAGTATGTAAGAAAGATGCCCGGTAGGTTAGTGGGCTTGGCGGAGGACATTGAGGGAAAGAGGGCATTTACCCTAGTGTTGCAGACCCGAGAACAGCACATAAGAAGGGAGAGGGCAACCTCCAACATATGCACCAATCAGAACCTAATAGCCTTGGCAAATTTGCTATACATGGTCCTCCTTGGAAGGGAGGGAATGAGAGAGGTAGCCATCCAGAGCCTTTCCAAGGCGATGTATCTAAAGGAAAAACTTTTGAGCCTTGGCTTTGAAATACCCTTTAGCGGAAAACACCTCTGGGAGTTTCCCGTAAAACATCCAAAAGCCCAAGAACTCCACAAAAAACTCATAGAGGAGGGCTTTCTCTTTGGTATAAGGCTTGACAGGTTTGGATACAAGGGTCTGCTTTTGATAGCCATCACCGAAAAGAGAACGAGGGAGGAGATGGACCGGCTTGTGGAAAGGTTGCGGTATAATATCTCCCATGAAGGAACTTCATCATCCACACCAAGATGACGCCCTTGAGGTTTTAAAGAACGCCAAAACTGTTGCAGTGGTGGGCATATCTCCCGACCCGGAAAGACCCTCCTACTATGTTAGCGAGAGGGTGGTAAATAAGGGAATGCATAAGGTCTATTTTGTCAATCCCAAGTATGCGGGGCAGGAGATTTTGGGGATCAAGGTTCTCTCCTCTTTGGAGGAGGTGCCAGAGCCTATTGATATAGTTAATGTCTTTCGAAACCCAGCCCATATAGAGCCCATCTTTGAGGAAGCCCTAAAGGTGGGTGCCAAGTGCGTATGGCTCCAGCCAGGCTGTGAAAACATGGATGTGATAGAAAAGTATAAAGACAAGATAAAGGTAGTTTGGAACGCTTGCATCGGCGTAGAAGCTGGTTATCTTTAATTGAGCCATGAACCTGAGCATATATTTGGTAACAGACGATGCCTTTTTCAAGGACAGGGACCTTGTAAGCACCATAGAACAAGCCATACAGGGTGGCATAACTGCCCTGCAGTATAGGTTCAAAAACAAAACTTCAAGGCAGATGTATGAGGAGCTTTTGGTCCTCAGGGAACTGACCAAGCGCTACAACGTGGAGCTTGTGGTAAACGACAGGGTAGATTTGGCATTGGCAGTTTCCGCAGATGGCGTTCATGTGGGAGAGAATGACTTGCCACCGGATGTGGTCCGAAAGCTGGTGGGTGATAGGATGTACATAGGCTACTCGGTCAATAGTCTGGAAAAGCTCAGGGAGGTGGAACACCTGCCCATAGACTACATAGGCTTTGGTTCTATTTATGAGACCTCCACAAAGAAGGATTACAAATTGGTGGGCATAGAAGCCCTCCGCCAGGCGGTGAAGATGACCTCAAAGCCCATTATCGCCATAGGGGGCATAACACACTACAGGGTTAAGGATGTTCTCTCGGCGGGAGCCAAGGGCATCGCAGTGGTTTCTGCCATTCTTGGCTTTGAGGATGTAAAGAAGGCTACGGAAGAATTGGTTTCCGCCTGCAGGAGCTATTACAGAGAAAAGCTCCACTCTGTATGAAAGTGCTCTATCTTTTTGATGGGTCTGCCTTCCTTTACAGGAGTTTTTTTGCCCTGCCATCTTTGACCACGAGTTCTGGCTTTCCCACAGGAGCCATATACGGTTTTTTAAGGTCTATTCTGGCTGTCCTAAAAACGGAAAAACCTAACTATATGGCAATAGCCTTTGACCTGCCCGCACCCACCCAAAGAAAGCTCGCCTATTCTGAGTACAAAAGCCAAAGACCACCCACCCCAGACCCTCTGAAGGTTCAAATACCCGTCATAAAGGAGTTAATAAACCTGCTTGGTATAAAGCTTTTGGAAATACCCGGCTACGAGGCGGACGACCTGATTGCTTATCTTACGCAAAAAGCTAAAAAAGAAGGCTTTAGGGTCAAGATATACTCTCCAGACAAGGATGTCTTGCAATTGGTGGAAGGAAGCCAAGTGGTGGTGATAAACCCTATCTCCGAGGAGGTCTTTGACGAAAACAAGGTTATAGAAAAGTTTGGTGTGCCTCCCCAAAAGCTTGCAGATTACCTTGCCCTAGTGGGGGACAAGACGGACAACATAGAGGGTGTGAAGGGAGTTGGACCAAAAAACGCCATAAACCTTCTTAACACCTTTGGTTCTGTGGAAAACCTTTTAGCCCGCTGGGATGAGTTCAAAAGGATGTTCCCTCAGGCAGATAAAAACAGCTTGGAGCTGTCCTACTGGCTGGTAAAGTTAAAACCGCCCGAGGAACTAAACATAGATATCGGAGAACTAAAGAGAAAAGAGCCAAACTTGCCCGCATTGAGGAAAAAGCTCGAAGGGCTTGAGATGAAGAGCATAATAAAGGACTTGGATAAGATCTTTGCCCAAAAAAGCCTGTTCTAAACTAAGTTGTTAATTGTCCTCTCGTGGGCTTGATCCAGTGCCCTTATTAGGTTGGAATAAACCTCATGAGCCCTGTGGGTTTCAATGAGCTTTGCCATTTCAAGTATAGGATTTACATTGGAGCCCTCCAAAAAGCCCTGCATTACCTTGAAGTTCTGAGCTCTCTGGGGCTGACCGGTAAATAGGTCCCTTCCCACCTTTTGAGGCTGGTCTAAGGTGTATATACCGAGCCTTCCTATGGGTCCTCCTTCTGTAAAGAGGGAGCCATCGGGTGCCACCTTCAGGCTACCAACCACTCTTATATCCCTGCCTTCTTCGTCCAACACCCTCATACCCAGTTCATTGACCAAGTATCCCTCCCTGTCTATGCGAAAGTTTCCCTTTCTTGTGTAAAAAATCTGACCCTCTGACCTTACCGCAAAGAAGCCGTCTCCTTCTATAGCCAAATCCAAGGAGTTTCCCGTTTCCCTTATGGGACCCTGAAGCGTTAGAGCAACCACCCTTTCCATCAAAGGATACACAAAGTTGTTGGTGGGGTTCTCGGGGGAGTTATCCGGCTCCCTCTGTCCGTTGGGCGTATCCCACAGGCTTACAAGCCCTACATCCATCTTAAAGGCGGGTGTATCCACATTAGCCAAGTTGTTGGTGATAACCTCCAACTTTCTCTCCTGCAAAAGCATACCGCTTGAGAGCACATAAATACCCTGATAATCTACGGGCATTTTTCCCTCCTAAGGCTAAAAATTTATCACATTTTTACAGAATGAGCATCCCATCTCCGTAGCTGTAAAATCTGTATCTCTTTTCTACAGCCTCCTTGTAAGCGGAGAGTATAAAGTCCTTTCCGCCGAAGGCACAAACCAAAAAGAGTAAGGAGGACCTTGGAAGGTGAAAATTTGTTATCAGCCCATCCACCACTTTAAACCGATAGCCCGGATAAATATAAAGGTCTGTCCATCCCTCAAAGGGTTCGAAGGGCTTAGTCTCAAGGGCTCTGACGACGGTAGTGCCGACCGCTATTACTTTTTTACCCTTTTGTTTAGTCTCCACTATCAGATCCACTGTTTCCTTGGGAATTTTTATGTATTCGGGGTCTACGCGATGTTCCTCTATCCTTTCCACTTTTACCGGCTTGAATGTGCCATAAGACACGTGCAAGGTTATAAAGGCGGTTTTTATGCCAAAGTCCTTCAGCCTTTGAAGTAGCTCCTCGGAAAAGTGTAAGGATGCAGTGGGTGCGGCAACGGAACCCTCCTCCTTGGCAAATACTGTCTGATAATAGACCCTGTCTATTTCCTCCTCTTCCCTTTCAAGATAAGGAGGGGTTGGGATCTTTCCATATTTGTCCAAAGCCTTTGCAGGGTCCTCTGTGAGGAGCCTTACTCTGAATTTGCCACCTTCTATGTGTTCCAAGACTTCCACTTCAAAATCTTCTGCCACCAATATTTTGATGCCCTCCCTTATACCCTTTCCCCCTATTAGGGCGTCCCAAGTGTGTTTGTCTATGTAATCTGTTAGCAAAATCTCTACCTTGCCACCGGTAGGCTTTCTGCCATAAAGTCTTGCGGGCAAAACCCTTGAGTTGTTAAAAACCAAAAGGTCTCCTTCCTCCAAGTATTGGGGAAGGTTCCAAAAAATGTCGTGCTTTATGCTTTTGTCTTTTCTGTTTAGAACCATAAGCCTTGCGCTGTGGCGGGGAACTGCTGGATATTTGGCAATGAGCTCCGGCGGAAGGTAGTAGTCAAAGTCCTTTAAGTTCATAAATATATTCTACAACCCTTATAAGCTTGCCTTCTTAAAACCAAAAGAATAAAATTTACCCACAGGAGGGAAAGTCATGAAGAGGGCTTTGGTCTTTTTTGCTACCCTTGGCTTGAGCTTTGGTGCGGACCAAGTGATCCTAAAAAAGCCTCCCGCTTCTTTGGGAAAGTATTATCCTCCTCAGTCCAACAAGTTTGAGTATGTGTCTGTTATGCACGAGATGAGCACTGCCTTTTATGGAGTGAGGCTAAACATAAACGAAGGAAAATGGGACAAGGCTTTAGATTGGGCTAACCGGCTAAAGGATGCCTACACGAGGGCACAAAACATGGTGCCAGAATGGAAAGATTATTTCAAGCCCGCCTTGGCAGACAAGTTCATAAACGCAGTGAGGGCAAAGAACCCAGACCAAGTGATAAAAGCATCCAGAGAACTGGGAGAAACCTGCACCAAGTGTCACGCAGACAACCAAATAGCGGTAAAGCTCGTCTATCATTACCCACCCTTTGCCACCTTAAAGATGGAGGACCCCATAGAGTTTGACCAGCTTAGCCCCAAGGAATACATGAGAAAGCTCTCGGATTCCATGAAAGCCCTGAGAATTTTCCTCCTTCAGGGCGATGTTCAAAAGGCAAGGGAAGCGGGAGAGCAGGTAGTGGAAAGGGTCAAGGGAACGGAGGCTATATGTTCCAAGTGTCATACAGACAAAACAGTTGTGGATAGAATACACGGAAAGGACCACGACCAAGCCCTTGCGTCCATTCAAAGGCTCTTGAAGGAACCACAACCCAACAGGGATGCCATCTTCAAGGCTATGAGCGTAGTAGGGCAATCCTGTAATAGATGCCACAATCTACACTTGGTCCCTGCCATGGTGCAAGAAGCCTTTAGAAAATGATCCTGCTTGTGCTTTTTTCCCTTCTTCTCCTTGGGTGTGGAAAATTTGAGGAGTTGGCAAGGGAGGAGGATCTATTAGAAAGACCGCGGGCAAAAAGGTGTGCGGACTGCCACGCAGAGATCTTTAAAGAGTGGGAAAAGAGCCGACATGCAAGGGCATGGGTCAGCGAGCAATTTCGTTTAGAGTCGGAAAACTACACAAAGAACAAATGCCTCTCCTGCCATGCCCCCCATCAAGTGGACCCAGATAAAAAACCCCTTCTGAGGGTGGAGTTTAAAGAGGATGGCGTTAGCTGTGTTGCCTGCCACTTCAAGGAGGAAACCAAAGCCATGCACGGACCCCTGAAGGTTTGGTCCCCTCCACATCCATCAAAGGAGGACCTTAGCTACCTCCGTTCTAACTTCTGTGCGGGTTGCCACCAAGAAACCTTCAAACAGTGGCAGATGGTAAAAACCCAAAAGAGTTGTCAGGACTGCCACATGCCAAGCCTTGGCAAAAGGGACTTGATTCAAAAGTTTCCCTTTCATCTATTTCACTTGGCAAAGCCAAGACATTCCCATGAATTCCCAGCCCTAAAAGCAAAGCCCGAGGACTTATTGCTTGAAGTAAAGGACGGAAAGCTTTACATAACCAATGTGGGCGTGCCCCACAACCTTCCCACCGCAGACCAAGGAGACCCCAAGCTTTACATAACAGTTATTGTTAATACCCCTCAAGGACGGCAAACTATAAGAAGGCTACTCTCCGCCCAAGCAAAGACTGCCTTAGAACACGGAAAACCTTACGAGATAGAACTACCTCAAGAGATCAAAAACCTAAAGGTTCTGATCCACAGGAAACTTTCTCATAGCGAGGAGAGGGAGCTGGTCATTGAAAGGGATTTATAGCTATTCAAGCCTAAAATTAATTAGCAGTTTTACCACTACGCTAATCGGAGGTTTGGGAAAATCTTTGTAGCTTCTCCTTATTGCGTCCAAAGCCTCTTTGTCTAAAACTTCGTATCCACAGCTCTTTAAAACCTTCAAGTCTCTTATATCTCCGTTTGGTTCCAAAACAAAGCCGATAAGAACACTTCCCTCCCATCCCATCCTTCTGGCTATGGGTGGATAGTTTATATGCCTTTGGACTATGTTTGATATGACCGAGAGCCTTTCCCTGAGGAGGCTTTCCTCTGCGTTCTTGTTTTCATCTGCCAGCCTTGGACCTTCTGCTTCTCTCTCTTGACTTGCAGGCTTTTGGGAAATCTCTTTGGCTTGGGGAGCCCCTTCTCCCTGCCCTGAGTGTTCTACAGTTTGGCTCTTTGTCTCTTCTTTTGACGGTGGGACGGTTTGGACTTGAGAGGTTTGAATTTCTCTAATTTCCGCCTCTGCGGGCTTTGGTGGGCTTTGGACTTGGCTCTGCCTTTCTTCCTGCTTTAGCTGTTTTGCGGTTGAACTTTTTATTTCCTCCTTCGTAGGAGGAATGGCTGCCTGTGGGACTGGCTGGGTCTGAGGCGGTCTTACGGGCAAGGGTTGGGCTTTTTGCAAGAGGTCTGCGGAGGGTTGTCTTTGCACATTTTCAAGGGATAGGTCTATTTCAATGAGCCTCTTCTCGGAGAGAGTGAGCCTCTGAGTGAGGAGGAAAAAGCCAAAGAGTAAAAGTGAGTGGATCAAAAAGGACAGGCTGTATGCCTTGAAAATTTCCCTCATCCATTGACCTCTGTTTTTATTGAAACCTTTTTAAAGCCAAGCCTTTTGAGAAGGTCTAAAACATCCACCAAGCTCTGAACCGTTGCCCTTCTGTCTGCTATCACCTGCACTTGGCTGTCCCTCTGATATTTTTCAAGCTCCCTCTCAAGTTCCAAAAGGGAGACCCTCTTGTCTTCAAAAAAGATCGTTCCCTCCTGAGTTATGGTTATAAAAAGTCCCTTTAGATTTTCCTCATGGCTTGCCTTTGCTTGGGGTAGCTGGACGGGGATGCTTCCTTGCACCACAAAGGTGGCGGTGATGAGCACAATGGTAAGTAGCACGAGCATTATATCCACCAAAGGGATCACGTTTATGGAACTGAATTCCTTATCTTCCATTCTTTATCTCCCACAAGAGCAAAAGGTTTTTTACCTTTTTTAAAAGCAGGTTGTAAAGAACAGAGGAAGGAATAGCCACCAACAGACCCACTGCGGTAGCCTTGAGGGCTAATGCCAAGCCCACCATCACCTTTTTTGTATCCACAAAGCCCTCCTGCCCTATGGTGTAAAAGGTCAGCATTATGCCAAGAACTGTGCCCAAGAGCCCTATGTAAGGTGCGTTGGACGCAACGGACGCTATAAAGGTCAAACCCTTTGTTAGCTCCATCTCTAACTCTTGCTTGGTCTTGAACCTTTCCACTTCAACCTTTCTGTAAAAACTCCACCGCTCAAGGGCTATGGCTATAGCAAAAAAACTCAGCAGTAAGAGTAGCCCTATGATGCCGTAATCAACGAGCTCTTTTAGGAGGTGCATAGGTTAATTATAAAATGTTTTATCTTGAAATTTATGTTATAATTGACATACTAGGAGAATAGGTTTTACAGGAGGTTTCCCTAAGTGTGAAATTGTCTTTAGATGGCTTGCCTCCTCTATTGTCATGTACGCCTCCTTGAGCTAAAAAGTTGCCGTCCTCAAATCTTCCCTTTTTTCTTAACAATTTCTTAACATTTTACCTTTATAATTTTACCTATGGTAAATTACATAGCCACTTATGGCAACACGCTGAGCCTACACTTTGATAGTGTAGAAGGGAAAGTTCTCTTTAAAAGTAGGGTGGAGGGGTCTAGGGGTATAAGAATAGAAAAGGAAGGCTACAAGACTTTAAAACTCAAAGTGGAGGACCAAGCCCTCTTAGAAAGCTTGCGTGAGAACTTAAAAAGAAGAGAAAGTCTAACGATTGAAGACTTGCATTTTTATCTTTCTCCTTTCATCAAGCACCCTGCCTTCAAGCTTGCCTTTTCTGTTTTTACCTTTGGTTTTGCTGTGGGGTTGCTAAGTTTTTCTATATGCACTATGTTTATTATCCCTACCCTCAAAACTACCTTTGGGAGGTAAAAGATGCTGAACTTTAACATTCCATCCACCGTAGGAGGATGCCTAAGCACCAACATGCTCCTTTATGGCGTAGGTGCATTTGTAGGTCTTGTGGTGCTAAACAGGCTCTTAAAGGACTCAAGACCTTTACTGGTGTCTGCCACCAAGGAGGTTATAGCCTTCAAGGAGTGGCTATCGGGCAACTTGGATGAGAGTAAGGAGTTCTGGGAGGATGTGGTGGCAGAGGCAAAACACCTTTATAAGTTAGAGATTGAAAGAAAGCTTGAGATCCTCCAAAAACAGCAGGAAGCTTTGCAACGCATAAAACAAAACCTGTAAGGAGGTTAAGAGATGAACTTTAGCCAGATCCTAAGCAGGACTTTTTGCTCTGGACCTTTCAGCTTTGCCTTGGGTTTTGGACTTGGCATTCTTGGTGCCTATATGCTAAGCAGAATGCAAGAGCACAAAAAGTTAGAAGAAGCTCAAAAGGAAATAGAAGCCCTAATTAAAGCGTTGGAGAGCAAACTTCAAGAGAAGAAAGAGGAAGGCTGATGCCCATACCTTACCAGATCAAAAGGCTCAGGGCGGGTAGCCTCAAAATCTCCTCGCCCCTTTTTAGCCTTCTCCACCACCCAGAGGAGGTCATAGGAGCCTTCTTTGAGAAGTTTGGAGGGGTAAAGGAGGTATCCTACAGCAAATCCTTAGGAAGCATAACCATACGTTACGAGCCATCTGAGTTTGACCTGATAGGCTTTATAAACTACCTTCAAACCTCTACCCCTGAGCTCTTTTTAGAGGACCTAGGCAAACAAAATGCAAGGGTCAGCCCAGAGAAGGATGGAGGCGATGGTTTTTGGTTTGGGGTAGCAAGCCTTGGGCTAATGCTAAATTTTCTGTCTCTACCAAACCCTCTTTTGAGAGGTCTTGCCCTTTTCTCCAGCCTACCCGTTTTTAGAAAAGCCTTTAACTCTTTAAAAAGAAAGAAGATAGATGTTCATAGTCTTGATGCGTCCGCCGTAGTTCTTACCTCCCTTTCGGGTAGCCCTTTCTCCGCCCAGCTTATGGCTTGGCTTTTGTCCCTTGGGGACTATTTGGAGGAGAAGATAGAAAGGAAGGCATACAGTAGCATAGAAGCCCTAATGGAGTATAGAAAGGATTACGCTTGGCTGGTGGTTGCGGACGGACAGGCAAAAAGGGTAAGGGCTGAAGAGCTAAAGGTGGGGGATATCATAGTAGCCTATGCAGGAGAGAAGATCACCGCAGACGGAGAGGTTATAGAGGGAGAAGCTTTAGTAAATCAGGCATCGCTAACGGGCGAGTCAAACCCTGTTTTAAAGAAGGTAGGGGATAAGGTCTATGCGGGCACCTTTGTGGAGGATGGAAAGCTCTATGTAAAGGTTCAGGCGGTGGGAGAGGATACGGTGGTTGCGGGCATAGTAAAGATCATAGAGCAAAATATAGGGGAGGCATTGGGCGTCCAAAAAAGGGCAGAGGAGTTTGCCAATAGGTTTGTCCTTCCCACCGTGGCAATAGGGCTTTCCGCTTATGCCCTTACGAGAGACCTTCAGAGGCTGTCTTCTGTGCTAATAGTGGATTATCACACGGGCGTGCATCTTTCTACTCCTGTGGGTGTTCTCAGTGCCATATCCCAATTGGCTGAGAGAGGCATTTTGGTAAAAAGTGGAAGCAAGCTGGAGCTTTTGGCAAAAACGGACACCTTTGTAATGGACAAGACAGGCACACTGACAGTGGGGCAGCCTCGCATAATGGATGTTGTGGGTCTGTCCACCTCGGAGGAGGAGGTTCTGCTTTATGGTGCATCCCTTGAGCAGAGGATCACCCATCCCGTGGCAAGGGCAATAGTAAAGCTGGCGGGAGAGAGAGGAATAACGCTATTGCCAAGACTGGATTCTAAGTATCACATAGGGCTTGGTATAGAGGGCGTTCTTGATGGGAAGCACTTTTTGCTTGGTAGCACACGATTTATGCAAAAAAAGAGAATAAAGATCTCCCAGGAGATTAGAGAACTGGTGGATAAGCTCCACTCGGAGGGAAAAAGCGTCCTGTATCTTGTCCAAGAGAGAAAAATCGTGGGGCTTATAACCTTCTCGGACCCGCTTAGAGAGGAGGCAAGGGATGTGGTCAGAGCCCTAAAAAGCAGGGGCAAGAGGGTTATCCTTTGCACTGGCGACAACGAGGGTGTAGCCAGCTACATAGCCAAAACCTTGGGCTTAGACCAATTTTATGCGAGGGTCTTTCCCGCAGAGAAGGCTCAGATCGTCAAAAGGCTCAGGGAAGAAGGCAGGATAGTAGCCTTTGTTGGAGATGGAGTAAATGACTCGCCAGCCCTGACCAGTGCAAACGTGGGTATATCTCTAAGAAGCGGAACGGACATAGCCATAGAGGTAGCCGATGTGGTTATCGGAGACAGTCTGTGGCACCTTTTGGACGCGGTGGATGTGTCCCAAGGGCTCATAAGAAGGTTATCCAAAATATACAGCCTTAACGCCATAGCAAACACGGTGGGTTTGGTGGGCTCTGCCTTTGGACTGATAGGTCCAAGCATTGCCACCTTAATAAACAACGGTAGCACCATAGCTTTAGCTACCTATGCCCTTAAAAAAATTAAGGAGGTTTAGCCATGGAAGAGAAGGACCTAAAGCAAGAGTTAGAGAGGATCAAGCAAGAGCTGGAGGAACTTAAGAAAAAACTCTCCGTTGAGGAGGGCAAGTCCGTAAAGGAGCTTCCTCAGGAGGCAGTCAAAAAGCTGGTGGAAACTGCCTCGGAGGTGGGCAAAACCGCCATGGAGATAGCGGAGAAAGCCTTTGCGGTGGTGAAGGGTGCCGCTGTTGGTGCGGTTGAGGGAGCCAAAGGTGCCCTCAAGGAGGAAAAGAAAGAGGAAGAACAAAAGCAATGAAACTGATAAAGACAAGGAGCGGTAGATATATAAACGCCTACCATGCCATAGCCTTTTCTATAGAAGAGAGCGTAATAGAGGTGGAGGGCAAAAGGAGAAGGGTGTATAATCTGGTGGTTCATTTGCCCCAGCCCCTCCTCCCTGCCATCCTTGGTATATATCCCACCGAAGAGGAAGCCCATCAATACTTGGAAGTTCTGGTAAATGCGCTCTGCGGAGAGAAAAGCATAGTCCATGTTGAAAGCTACTTCTGAGGACATCAAAATAGAGCTCAGGGCTCTGGCACACAAGCTGGAGGAAGGGCACAGGGAAAAGCTAACAAAAATATCCCCTCCCATACTGGTGGCAATAGAACTACCCCACAGCCTCGAGAGGGTTCTGTTTTTGGTAGGAGAGGGGAAAATAAGGGAAGTTCATCAGGAGGACCTGTCAGACAGTAAAATATACTTGGGCTACAGGGAGTTTAAAAGGCTCTTAGAAAAGCCCCAGAAGATCCTTCAATACATTGCCAGCGGAAGGGTGCGTATAAAGGGAGACCTAAGGCGCGCTCTTTCTTCCCTTGAAGTCCTGAGTGAATAAGCTTCATAAGTTCTTTACTTTTTCTACATATTTTTTAATGTCAAACTTTGCCTCCAAGCCTGATGCACTCATGTATCGGATTTTTCCAAAGATTTTTCTCTCTTTCCAAGGTCTATCGTGGGTTCCAAAACACCAAGATATTCCCGCATAACCGTTTGGGTCCCTTCCATCAAGCTCATATTTATCGTTCAGATAGCACGCTATATCAAAGGCTTTCTTTGGGTCATCCGTCCATTCTATAAGCTTTTTGCACCAATACATCCTCATGTAGTTGTGCATCTTTCCTGTTTTCAAAAGTTCCAACTGTGCGGAATTCCAATATTCATCGTGGGTTTTTGCGTTCTCAAGCTCTTCAATTGTGTAAATATACTCCCTTTTGTCGTTCTTATGTTCTTCCAATGTTTCTTTAGCCCAGTCCGGAATACCTTCATACTGATTATAGTTTGGATTGTAGTAGCAAAAGTTCCTCGCAAGCTCTCTCCAAACTATAAGCTCGCTAAAAAAGCTATCCACGTTTTCATCGTTCCTTCCATACTTTGATAAAACCTCAAGGACCACTTCTATGGGTGAGATCTGTCCAAAGTGCAAATAAGGGCTAAGGTTTGATTGATAGTCAAGCTCTGGATGGGACCTGAACTCTTTGTATCTATGCAGTTTTTTCTCAATAAACTCCTCCAAGTATTTTCTTGCTTGACTATAGCCTCCCACAAAAGGTGATAAGCTAACGCTTTTGTCTATGTTGAGAATGTCCAAAATCTCCAAGGAGTTGTTGAAAGTTATCTCTTCTATTCTAAAATCAAAGCTAACCGATTTAGTTTTCGGCTCCCTTTGCTTTAATTCAATAATGTATTTGTCCAACAAACTATAAATCTTTTTTCTAAAGGTAAAGGCATAAGGTTCTTGCCTGTCTGATGCAATCTCAACCGGAACGCACACATCAGATTCTATCTCATACACCGGAACATCTAACCTGTCCGCTATGTGCCTGTTAAGCTTTCTGTGATACTTTAAATATGCTTTATCTGTAATCAAAGCATAGGCATTCTCTGATAGCTCTATAATCCTTTGTTTGATACCATTTACCTTTTCTATAGCAAACTTTATCCCTCTCCCTTCTACGGATTTTTTGGCTTCTAAAATCCCATCCAACATAAATTTGTAGTATCGCGCATTTGAGTGTTTATACTTGTCTGTTATTGGGAAATATACCAAAAGTGGTTTTCCGCTTTGATTTGATAACTCTATGGCAAACTCAAGGCTGTGGTTAAAGTTTGCCCTGTGGCTGTGAGACATCCAGTATATTATGTATTTGCCATTTGTGTTAAATTGTCTGCGGTTTATAACCTTTACTCTTCCTGCAAATTCTTGCTTCATTACTTATCTCCTTTTTTCCATAATAACTCATGCTCATTTTAGTTTTTTCACAAATAACCTGTAAAATTTTAAATTTAATGCGATAAAAATTAGCTTCATCACGAAAAACATTTCCTGTAGAATGTCCAGTGAAATAAACCCTAAGAGGTAGTGCCATGAGAAGGTTTTTAGTAGCCCTAATGTATTGGTCGAGTACCTTTAGTAAGCAAAAAGCAAATGTTTAAAATAATAGAGAATGGTTATACCCTTGGATATGTCCCACGGCCGCTTATTATAGTGGTAGTGGGCGAAAATCCCTTTACCGTTGGCTGGCACACGCCTGTAAATAAAAATCCTTTCTTGTATTCTATATCCATAGACAAAACAAACTACAGCCACAAGCTTTTGAAAGACAACTTTACAATCAATTTTTTAACATCAGAATACTTTGAACAAATTCTTATTGCAGGCTCCTATCATGGAGACCAAGTTGACAAACTAAGCTTAATGAAGAACATACATTTGATAGATAGTCAAAAGGTGGCTTCAAAAAGCATTTTAGAGTCCTTTATGGTCTATGAGTGTGAAGTTCATAAGAAAATAGAGTTTGAAGATCATGCCCTCGTAATTGGAAAAGTCCTCGCAATAGAGTATAAACAGGGAAAGGTAAAACCGAAAAACAAGCTTGTTTTCTTAATGGGAAAGAACTACTACTGCTTTAACACTAAGGGATTTTATAAAAAAATCTGAAGGTGGAAAACTTTCCATCATAAAAGTACTCTAACTCTCCGTTGAAAAATATCTTTAACCTCTCCCTCAGATTTTTAAGACCCGTTCCCTCCTTTATATCTTCAAAACCTTTTCCGGTATCTTTAACCTCCACATAGAGATCTCCATCTTTTATGTAAGAGTTTATGATCACTTTACCGCTGTTTCTCAAACCATGCTTTATGGCATTTTCAACAAGAAGCTGTATGGACATCTTAGGGACTTGCAAAGATAGTGTATCTTTGTCTATGTTAAACTCAAACTCTATAGCTGGGAATCTTAACTTCTCAATAAAGATAAAGTTTTTCACTATTTTAAGCTCATCCTGTAAGGTTATGATGCTATTCTCGTCTATGATCATTCTTAGGAATTGAGATAGTTTTAGCATTCCTTTTTCCGCAAGCTTTGGGTCTATGTAAATTAACTCCGAGAGTGTGTTTAAAGCGTTGAATAAAAAGTGTGGATTTATCTGATACTCTAATGCTTTTAGCCTTAGCTCCATGTTTAACCTATTCAACTCTTCTTCTATCTTCTTGGAATTTACAATCATGTATAGAAGATTACCTATTAACATTGTCAAGAGTCCTACCATTACGCTCAGATAAAGGAGAAATAGAATAGAAAATTCCAGTTCTATCAGTTTTAGCATCTTTATAAATTCAAAAGCGGTTAGGCTTCCAAGAAATCCAGCAAAGAAAGCCATTAAAAGGCTCACAAAAGTCCAGTATTTATCGCTCAACAAGGGCAGGATCTTCTTGTTGCTTAGATTGATTAAAGTAAAGGAAAACACAAATATAAAGAACCCAAAAATAGCACCAGAGATCATTCCCTTTATAACAGGAATGTTCAAAATTAGAGATATAAAACCGCCAAGAATTGAACCAAATACTAAGCCAAAGATAAATACTATCGTCCAGTCTTTTCTGTTTATCTCAATAAAGTATCTCATCTACATCCTCTATTTGCAGAAGTAAGTTTAGCACGCCCACTATAACACCAGGCCAACCTTGACCTGGGAAAACAGAGTCTCCAACCAAATACAAACCTTTTATTGGTGTGAAGTTAAAAGGATACCTTAACGGAATGTAGTCCTTTATAAGCGGTATTCCTCCTACCGTTCCACTATACCTTCCGGTGTATCTTTGAAAGGTCTTTGGAGTTCCTACCATAGCATTTTCTATGCTGAGGTATTTAAACTTGGACACATACTCAAAAAGTTTATTTAATATAAACTCCTTTGCCCTCTCCTTTTTTTCAAGATATTCTTGTTTGTCTAAATCCTGCCATGGGGATATTTTGCAGTGTGTGGAGATAGTTACAGATTTCTTCCCATCCTTTGTAAGCACTTCGTCTTCTTTGTCTGACACGGATACGAAGAAGGAATTACTGCCGGTGTAAGGATTTATGTCTTTGTGAATTATCTGGTAGTGATAATCATCAATTAAGTTCTCTTTATCTTCTACGTTAAAGTAAATCGTCAAGCTTGACCATATTTTTGAGTATATCTTTCTGTTTTTGATGCAATCCTCTTTCAAATCCTCAAGCAAGTCGCAGTAATCCCAAATGGTTTTATTTAGGATCACGTTCTTAGCCTCAAAAATTCCCTTGTCTGTTATAACCTGAAAAACATCTTTTACTTTTCTAATTTTTATTACCCTATGCCTTAAAAAAACATTCTTGTAGTCGTGGGCTAAAAAGTCAAAGACCTTTCCCATTCCACCATAAACGTAATAATTATCAAGGTTTGGGTATGTTAAACCCATAGCACCAACAGAGATAGGAACATCTTCACTGTACCCTTGCGATGTCATCAGAATCTGATTGTCTAAAAAGTGCTTGAAATCTTCATCAAAATTTCCCAAGTTATCTTTGAAAAACTCGTAGGAAGTCTTGAAGTGGTAAGGTAAAGTTTGTATTATGTATCTACAATTCTCAAAGAACTTCTTTAAAAGTAGTTTTGGGTTTTTGTAGTTTACGGGTATCACATCGTAGATGCTTTGCCAGTTGGCATCAGAGATAGAATAAACCTTTTGCCAAAGGGGTTTTAGTTTTTTGTATTTAAAATTTTTCTCAAGCTCAATAATTGTTTTTTCTCTATCTGAGTATCTTTTGATTACTTTATCTCCAACATAAACAACCATTGGAACTTCAAGTTTTTTCACTTTTGGCTTTGGAAGGTTTAAGAATTTAAAGACCTTGCCCAGTGGCATATGCTCTTCAAGACCAACCAAAGTGGAAGCTCCCGCGTTGTATAAGTAGCTTTTTCTTCTAAAAGTTGCGCTACAACCGCCCAAGTATGGTTCTTTTTCAAGCAAAGCAACGTTTCTACCTATCTTTTTTAATATAGCGTAAGAAACTACTCCACCAATACCGCCACCAACAATCACATAATCAAACATACGATATCCTCAGCTCAGAAAGAACATTTGCAGGTTGCTATTTATAATGATAAAAATCTTCACTGAAAGTTTGAAGACTGGTTATTTCAGTATGCATTTGGATTTTGAAATTTAGGGATTAAGTCTAAATCACCTCCTCTGGGAAAGGATTAAGATAAATCTGGGATTGTAAATATTTATCGTTAAACCTGTATATAAAGCCTTTGATGTATTCAAGAAGGGTTTCAAGTTGAAGCCTGCCTTTTCTCAGTTTATCCAGCATCTTAAGTAAATGTCTTTTTTCTGAGTCGGAAATTTTTTCTGAAAGATGTCCGTAGATGTGCTGAAGGACGTTTGAATGCTTGTTTATGTCTGATTTCTTACTCAAAGCTCTGTGGAATAGGTTCTCATAGCGTTTCATAGTTTCATCCAATCCGAACTTCTTCCAGTTTGCGAGAAGGTTTCCCATCTGTTTTAGGGTGTGTGGGTCATAAAGCATGAGTAAATATTTGTGCTCTTGATGGAACTTTAGTAAATCGTTAATATCTTTGTAGTTATTTTTCAAATGTCTAAGCCTTGCGTGTGAGAAAATCTTTGTCAAAAAGTCCCTTCTTATCCAATAATCGTTTAATCTTCCTTCATCTTCAATGGGCAAATATGGATAGTATTCCATTGCTTTTTGGGCAAACAGACCGCTACTTCTTGCGTTTATCAGACCTTTCAGGTTCTCCTGATAAAGTTTAGTGTCTTTTACTCCACAGCTTGGAGATTTTGCCTTTAGTAAAAAGCCATCAACCTCTCCGAGGGACTTTAGAAAAGTTTCGGAAAATTTCAGCATTTCGTCTGTGTAATCCTTCATGCTATTGGGCTCTATCATTCTTATTTGATCGCCTTTTTTGTAAAGCAAAACGGTGGGTCTTGGAACGGGCATTCCTATATCCACTTCCGGGCAGACTGTTATGTATTCAACATGATCAAGGAGTTTTTTGCTGAATTCATCGTTAATAATTCCGCCGTTGTATCTAACAGGTTCTATGTTTAGACATCTGCTTATGACAATTCTGGGTTTGTATTGAACCATTTCTGTCCTTCAAATGTTTAGGTAATCCCTTAAATATTTTGCACCGTCCCTGCTTGTTTTTATAGTGTCTGAAATATCTTGGAAGGTGATTAAAAATTTACTCTGTTCTACCGACCTCATCTCTTTTATTTTTGCGAGGTTTACTAAATAGCTTCTATGGACTCTGAAAAATCCTTTATTTTTTAAAAGCTCCTCAAATTCATAAAGCTTTCTGCTGGAGAAATATTCCCTATCCTTTGTCTTTATGACCGTCTCAGAAAGTTCAGCTTTTATGTAGTAAATATCATCAGGTTTCAAAAGAACCACTTTGCTAAGATGCTTTACGGGTATGAGTATGTCTGTGCCGGTGGTAATGGTTGCTATCTTTGCGAGGTTTGATATTTTGCTTTTTGTGTTTTTTATTTTGCTTAGTGCCTTTTCTACGTCTTCTTTTGTGAAGGGCTTTAAAAGGTAGTCTATTGCATTTACTTTGAAGGCTTCCAACGCAAACTCTCCGTAAGCGGTTGTGAAGATTATGTATGGTGGGTCTTCCATAGTTTCTATAACTTCTTTTGCGACTTCTAAACCTGTGCCTTCTGGAAGTTTAATGTCCAAAAACAGCACATCAATTTCTTTATCTTTTATCTCCGATAGGGCTTTTTCTTTGCTGTCTGCTTCTCCAATTATTTCAATACCACCAATTTCTTTTAACAATCTCTTTAGTCTCTCCCTCGCTATCGGCTCGTCTTCTACTATAAAAGCTTTCATGAACCTGTCCTCCGTTTAAATTATGGACTTATGCCCACCCAACCCATCACCGCAAGTTTGTGTGTCTTCTAGAAAAATATAAAACAGCCCCCCGCTGGGAGGGAGGAAAAGCTTGGCATCTTTAACCGAATATTGCACCGCCAAGCTTATGTCCAAGGTAGAACACAAGGCTAATGCCGATTATATGGACTACCCACCAACCTATCCTTAGAAACCTAAAAGCCTCTGGTAGCATGGTTCTCACCTCCTTAAATGGGATTTATGGTTAAACAAGATAAACCCATGGTAAAGTTCTGAAATGGAAGCTGTGTCATTTTATGTGGTGGATTTTTAAGTTCGCAGACAAGAAGATCAACGCTGGTTAATCTTTAGGACCCGCAAATGGTTTTGGTCGGTCTTTTTCCAACCCGGCACCTTCATGGGCATTGATCAAAAGTCTATGATTAAAAGCAATTGTTTTTGTTCAGATGGTGTATAATATTTAGCCCTAAAAATTTCCCTTTTAGGAGGTTTGTATGAAGGTTAAGGTGGTTCAAAAGGAAGATTTCCACTTTGTAGGCATTGGTGAAGCCGGAAGAGAGGTGCCCATAGACGCTGCGGGTTATGTGGGCGGTAAGGGAAGGGGCATAAGACCTCCTGAACTGCTCTTTCATTCCATAGCAGGCTGTGTGGGAATACACCTCTATGAAGCCCTTCACAAAGAGGGCAAACACACGGAGCATATAGAAATAGAAACGGACGCAGAGAGGATCACGGAAGGCTATCCAAAGGTATTCACTAAAATATATCTCTTTGTAAAAGTTAAAGGGAATGTGTCCGAGGAGGATGTGAAAAAAGCCCTTGATAAGACCATCTTTGACCCGGGCACATGTTCCATTGCATACATGATAAATAAAGTGGCACCAATTGAATACAAGATTGAGATTGTGAGGTAGGAGGCGGGTATGTTTAAGAAGGTTTTGGTTGCCAACAGAGGAGAGATAGCCTGTAGGATCATAAGGGCTTGCAAGGAGCTGGGAATACAAACGGTAGCCATATACAACGAGATTGAACCCACCGCAAGACATGTGAAGATGGCAGACGAAGCTTACATGATAGGGGTAAATCCCTTGGATACCTACCTGAACGCGGAGCGGATCGTGGATTTGGCTCTGGAGGTAGGGGCGGAGGCTATCCATCCGGGTTATGGCTTTTTGGCGGAGAACGAGCACTTTGCAAGGCTTTGCGAGAAAAAGGGCATTACCTTTATAGGTCCCCACTGGAAGGTTATAGAGCTAATGGGAGATAAGGCAAGGTCTAAGGAGGTTGCCAAAAAGGTCGGTCTTCCAACTGTGCCCGGTAGCGACGGTATTTTGAAGGATGAAAAGGAAGCCCTTCACATAGCAAGGGAAATAGGCTTTCCGGTTCTGCTAAAGGCTTCTGCTGGTGGTGGCGGAAGGGGTATAAGGATCTGTAGAAACGAGGAGGAACTCTTAAAGAACTATGAACTTGCCTACAACGAAGCCCAGAAGGCTTTTGGAAGGGGAGATCTCCTGCTGGAAAAGTACATACAGAACCCTAAACACATAGAATATCAAGTTCTCGGAGACAAATACGGAAATGTGATCCATCTGGGCGAGAGGGACTGCTCCATCCAAAGGAGAAACCAAAAACTGGTGGAAATTGCTCCCTCTTTACTGCTAACTCCAGAGCAAAGGGAGTATTACGGCTCTTTGGTGGTAAAGGCAGCAAAGGAGATCGGCTATTACAGCGCAGGCACTATGGAGTTTGTGGGGGACGAAAAGGGCAACCTCTACTTTATTGAGATGAATACCCGCGTTCAGGTGGAGCATCCCGTAACGGAAATGGTCACGGGCGTGGATATAGTCAAGTGGCAGATACGCATCGCAGCGGGAGAACCCCTGAGATACAGGCAGGAGGACATAAAGTTCAATGGCTACTCTATAGAGTGTAGGATCAACGCAGAGGACCCCAAAAAGGGCTTTGCCCCAAGCATAGGGACTATAGAGCGCTATTATGCACCCGGGGGCTTTGGCATAAGGGTAGAGCATGCTGCATCTCGTGGTTTTGAGGTAACTCCCTACTACGACTCTATGATCGCCAAGCTGATAGTCTGGGCTCCCACTTGGGATGTTGCTGTGGATAGAATGCGCGCAGCCCTTGAGACCTACGAGATCACGGGTGTAAAAACAACCATCCCGTTGCTCATAAACATAATGAAGGACCCAGACTTTAGGGCTGGTAAATTTACCACCAAGTATTTAGAAGAAAAGCCACACCTCTTTGATTACCCAGAGCACAGGGACAAAGAGGACTTTGTGGCAATAATTGCCTCTGCCATAGCAAACTATCACGGCTTATAAAAGGAGGTCTAACATGCATACAGTTGAAATAATTGAACAGATAAGCCAAGAGCTAAAAGAGCTTGAAAGGAAGGGCTTTAAAAAGAAGATCCTCATAACAGACCTTACGCCCCGGGATGGACAGCAGTGCAAGCTGGCAACCAGGGTGAGGACCGACGACCTTCTGCCACTATGTGAAAAGATGGACAAGGTGGGCTTTTACGCGGTGGAGGTGTGGGGCGGTGCCACCTACGACGTCTGTCTCAGGTATCTAAAGGAGGACCCTTGGGAGAGGCTCAGGCGTATAAAGGAGGTAATGCCCAACACTAAACTTCAGATGCTCTTTAGGGGTCAAAACATCGTAGGATACAGACCAAAGTCCGACAAGCTGGTTTATAAGTTCGTGGAGAGGTCCATAGCCAACGGTATAACCGTCTTCAGGGTCTTTGACGCTTTGAACGACAACAGAAACATAGCAACCGCAGTGAAGGCAATAAAGGAACTGGGCGGTGAGGCGCACGCAGAGATCTCTTACACAAGAAGCCCCATACACACCTACCAAAAGTGGATAGAGTATGCCCTTGAGATCGCAGAGATGGGTGCGGACTGGCTGTCCTTTAAGGATGCCACCGGCATCATCATGCCCTTAGAAACCTATGCCATCATAAAGGGTATAAAGGAGGCAACCCAAGGAAAGCTCCCCGTGCTACTTCATAACCACGACATGAGCGGAACTGCAATAGTGAATCATATGATGGCGATCCTTGCGGGTGTGGATATGGTGGATACGGTGCTCTCTCCCTTAGCCTTTGGCTCCTCCCACCCTGCCACCGAGTCAGTGGTTGCCATGTTAGAGGGCACACCCTTTGACACAGGGCTTGACCTAAGGCTCATTGACGAGTGTGCGGAGATCACCAAGCAAATAAGGAAAAAATACAAAAAGTATGAAACCGAGTATGCGGGTGTCAATGCAAAGGTTCTCATTCACAAGATCCCCGGCGGTATGATCTCCAACATGGTAGCCCAACTCATAGAAGCCAACGCCCTTGACAAGATGGAAGAGGCACTAAAGGAAGTGCCCAACGTGGAAAGGGACCTGGGCTATCCACCCTTGCTAACACCATCCTCTCAGATCGTGGGCGTGCAGGCAGTTTTGAACGTAATAAGCGGAGAAAGATACAAGGTGATCACCAAGGAAGTGAGGGACTACGTGGAGGGCAAGTATGGAAGACCACCCGGTCCCATCTCCAAAGAGTTGGCTGAGAAGATCCTCGGTCCCGGGAAAGAGCCGGACTTCTCCATAAGGGCTGCAGACTTGGCAGACCCCAACGACTGGGACAAGGCTTACGAAGAGACAAAAGTCCTGCTTGGTAGAGAGCCCACCGACGAGGAGGTTCTGCTTTATGCCCTCTTCCCCATGCAAGCCAAGGACTTCTTCATAGCAAGGGAGAAGGGAGAGCTTCATCCAGAGCCCATAGAAGAGCTGGCGGAAACCACGGAGGTCAAGCCCGGCACAGTGCCCGGCGCAGCACCTGTAGAGTTTGAGATCATCTATCACGGCGAGAAGTTCAAGGTGAAGGTGGAAGGTGTAAGTGCCCACCAAGAGCCCGGAAAGCCAAGGAAGTACTACATCAGAGTGGACGGAAGACTGGAAGAGGTGCAACTTACTCCACTAATGGAAGCCATACCCGCCGGTGGAGTATCTCAGGCGGTAGCACAGCAATTGGAGGAAAAGGGCATTCCCAAGGCTACCCAGCCCGGAGACGCAACCGCGCCCATGCCCGGTAGAGTGGTAAGGATCCTTGTGGAAGAAGGTCAGCCTGTCCAAGAAGGGCAAACGGTGGCAATAGTGGAAGCCATGAAGATGGAGAACGAGATCCACGCACCCATAACCGGTGTGGTAAAGAAGATCTTTGCAAAACCGGGCGATAACATTACACCGGAGGATGCCATTTTGAGGATAGAACCGGTTAAAGGTGATTCCGATACCTACGGTTGATGGGTTATAATTATGGTTATGCTGAAGGAAGGAGATAAGGCACCGGACTTTTGCTTGGAAGGTATAGACCAAGAGGGCAAAGAGGTAAAGGTATGCCTCAAGGATCTGCTTGGGCAGAACCTGATAATATACTTCTACCCGAAGGACAACACCCCCGGTTGCACTCAAGAGGCTTGCGATTTTAGGGATAACTTGCAAACCCTTATATCAAAAGGCTACAGGGTCCTGGGTATAAGCCCGGACCCCATCTCCTCCCACAAAAAGTTCAAAGAAAAATACCAGCTGAACTTTCCCCTTCTGAGCGACCCCGACTGCACGGTGGCAGAGCTATACGGAGCCTACGGCACCAAAAAGATGTGTGGTAAAGAAACCATGGGCATAATAAGGAGCACCTTCGTTATAAACCCAGACGGAACCATAAAAAAGGCATACTACAATGTAAAGGCAAAGGGACATGTCCAAAAATTCCTTCAGGAGTTATGAACCATCCAAAGACCGACGCACTTCTCAGCTGTTTGAACCATACCCTAAAGGTCTTGAAAAGGACTCAGAGAGGGATTAAACTCATTAGCCTATGATAGACACCCATTGCCATTTGGACCTTCTCAAAAGGGAAGACTACGAGGAAGCCATAAAGGATAACTCCTTAGAGTATTTGATAACGGTGGGTTATGATCGGGAAACCATACAGAACGCCCTCAGAATTTCCCAAGAGGTGGAAAAGGTCTACTGTGCCATCGGATTTCATCCCCACACCGCGGACAACGTAAAGGACGAGGACTTGGACTGGCTAAAGGAGCTGGCACAAAAGAACCCAAAGGTAAAAGCCCTTGGTGAGATGGGACTGGACTTTTACAAAGAATACTCCGACAGGAAAAAGCAGGAGGATGTCTTCAGGAAGCAAATTCAAATAGCGAGGGAGCTGGGCATCCCTATAGTTGTGCACTCAAGGGATGCGGAGGAGGAAACTTACAGAATACTTAAGGAAGAAAAAGCCTATGAAGTGGGCGGTGTGATGCACTGCTTTACCGGAAGCTACGAGTTTATGAAAAAATGCGCGGACCTTGGCTTTTACATATCCTACTCGGGCATAATCACCTACCCAAAGGCAGACGCCCTCAGGGAGGTGGTAAAGAGGACCCCCACCCAACGCATACTTTTGGAAACGGACAGCCCCTTTTTGGCACCTCAGCCCGTCAGAGGCAAGCCCAACAAACCCACCAACATCTGGCATACTGCAGAAGTTATGGCACAACTGATCCCAAACACCAGTCTGGAGGATGTGGATAGGATGACCTCAGAAAACGCCAAGCTGATCTTTAACCTGAACACCAACGGTAAAAGGGAAACCATAACATACGTAATCAACAACAAGCTTTACATCAACCTAACCAACAAGTGCAACCTTCACTGTGCCTTCTGTCAAAGGGAAAGGGAAAGGAACTTTATGGTAAAGGGCTACTGGGTGTGGGTGGAAAGGGACCCATCGGTGGAAGAGGTAATAAGAGAGATAGGAGACCCCACCAAGTATGAGGAGATAGTTTTTTGTGGATACGGAGAGCCCACCTTGAGGTTCTCTGCCCTTAAGGAGGTTGCAAAGTGGGTGAAGTCCAAGGGTGGAAGAGTGCGCGTAGATACCAACGGTCTTTTGTTTACCTTTATGCCAAAGGAGAGCCTAAAGGAGCTTGTTGGTCTTGTGGATGTTTGGTCCGTTAGTCTAAACGCCCCCGATAAAGAGACATACGACAAGGTCTGCAGACCTGCACAACCGGATGCCTTTGAAAAGGTAATAGAGTTTATAAAGACCGCAAAAAGCTTGGGCTTTGAAGTGGTCGCCACTGCGGTAGATTACCCGGGCGTGGATATGAAAAAAACAGAAGAGCTGGCAAAGAGCCTGGGTGCCAAGTGGAGGGCAAGAATTTACGAATCGGTTGGATAATGAGCCAAAACTTCATCACCAACGCCCAAGAAAGGACTTTAGAGGGAAGGCTGAAAACTCTTATAAAACACAGCAAAGAGCTCAAGTTTTTGGTGGGCTTCTTTTACTTTTCCGGCGTGCAGGCACTATACGAGACACTGAAGGAGTTGGAAAAGGAAGGACAGCTAAAAGAAGAGCACATAAAGGTCCTTGTGGGCTTGAGCGTGGATAAGGGCGTCTATGGACTCTATGAATTGACGCATGGAAATAAAAGCAAGGAAGAGGTGAAAAACAGCTTTTTGCAGTCCCTTGAGAAAGCCTTTACATCGGAGGAGCTTGACAAGAAGGAAATATACGAGCAGGTGGAGTTTTTCCTAAAGCTTTTGGAGGAGAAAAAGTTAGTCATAAAAAAGACCAGAGAGCCAAACCATGCAAAGCTTTATCTTTTCAAACTTGAGGGAGACCTCCTACAGCACACCTTTATCACGGGCAGTTCCAACCTAACCCTTGCGGGACTGAGAGGACAAGAGGAGTTCAACGTAGAAATAAAGGATTACGGCTTTGAAAGTGCAGAAAAATACTTTGACGAAAGATGGGAAAGGGCAGTCCCTCTATCCCCGGAGGACATCATAAAAGTTTTCAAAACTCGGACATTCTTTAAGGAGATCACACCCTTTGTAGCATACGCTTACCTTCTGAAAAACTACTTGGAACTCCATCAGGGAAAGCTTCCAATGTCTGAGCTTGAGGAGATAATGGAAAGAGCAGGATACAAGCCCTACGATTATCAGCTTTCTGCGGTAGCCCAAGCGGTTGCCTGCTGTGAAGACCACGGAGGCGTAATACTTGCGGACGTGGTAGGACTTGGAAAAACCGTCATTGCGTGCCTTACCGCCAAGGCTTTGGGAAAGAGAGGTATTGTTATATGCCCACCACACCTTGTGGGAGACGAGTACGAAAAATCCGGGTGGAAAAAGTATATAGAGGACTTTGAACTTCATGGCTGGAAAGTCCGTTCTTTGGGAAAGTTAGAGGAGGTTAAAGAGTATGTAAAAGATAAAAACATAGAAGTGGTCATCATAGACGAAGCCCACCGCTTTAGGAACCAAAGGACAGAAAGCTATTTTTACCTTAGTGAAATATGCAGAGGGAAGACCGTTATACTTTTGACCGCCACACCCTTTAACAACAGACCCGCCGACATCTTTGCCCTCTTAAAGCTTTTCACCATTCCCAAAAAATCCACATTGACCTTGGACGGAAACCTCGCAGACAGGTTTGACGAGTACGACGACGAGTTTAAAAAACTGGCATACATCAACAACTATCACAATTCACCCGACAGTAAAAAAAGAGAGAAGGCTAAAAAGTATTACAAAGAGCTTTTTGGAGAAAGGGAAATAGATATTGAAAAGGTCTCCAAGAGGGCAAAGGAGCTTTCGCGAAAGATAAAGGCAGTCATTGAAAAGGTGGTCATCAGAAGGAACCGTCTGGACCTTAAATACTACAAAGACAAAATCCAAATGCCAGAGGTAAGGGACCCGCAGGAGTGGTTTTTTGAGTTGGACAAAAAACAGCTTGACTTTTACGACGAAGTGATAAAGGCTTTTTATGAGCCGGAGGAGGGCGGAAGATTTCACGGAGCCATATACATTCCCATAAAGTATGAAAAGGGCTATGTGCCCGAAGAGGATGAGCTTCCAAAGGATATAGAAGATAGCTTCATCTATTATTCCCAGAGAAACCTGTCCGACTTTATGAGAAGGCTTTTGGTAAAGCGTTTTGAAAGCAGTTTTAAAGCCTTTTACGAAAGCCTGAACAACTTCATAGAAATACACAAAACTGCTTTGAAGTTTGCCGAAAAAACAGGAAAGTTCATACTTGACAGAAAGCTAATGGAAGACCTGGTGGATGCAAGCGATGAGGAAATAGAGGAAAAGCTTGAGAAATACAAGCAGGACCTTGAAAAGGGAGAAATCAACAAGAAATACCACAAAATTTACGAAATTGACAAATTCAAAGAAAAGGAAAAGTTCTTCCGGCACATACAGGAGGACATAGAGCTTTTCGAAGAGCTAAAGCAAAAGGTGGAAGAGTTAAGGCTTTTGGAAGAGGACCCAAAGGCAAAAAGGCTTATTGAAGGTATAAAAGAGTTTTTGGAAAAGAACATAAAGGTGGTGGTCTTTACCGAGTATGTGGATACCGCAAGGCACCTAAAGGAGTTGCTGGAAAGGGAATTCAACGGTAAAGTCCTTTCCGCCATAGGACAAATAAGCAAAAGAACACAGGAGGAAATCCTCAAAAACTTTGACGCCCAATACGAAAACCAAGAGGACAAATACCACATACTTATAACCACCGACAAACTTTCGGAAGGCATAAACCTAAACAGGGCTGGAGTGGTGATAAATTACGACATACCTTGGAACCCCGTGCGCGTGATCCAGAGGGTGGGAAGGATAAACCGTATAGGCAAAAAGGTTTATGATGAGATATTCATCGTCAATTTCTTCCCCACGGAGAAGGGAGCAGACATAGCAAAATCACGAGAGATAGCCCAAACAAAGATGTTTATGATCCACCATGTTTTGGGAGAGGATGCCAAAATCTTTTCTCCCGAAGAGGAGCCCAAACCATCCGAGCTATACAAAAAGCTAAACACATACCAAGAAGAAGAAGAAAGCTTTTTCTCAAAGGTCAAAAAAGAATACGAAGAGATCCTTGAAAAACATCCTTGGGTAAAAAAGGAGCTTGAAGAGATGCCACGCAGGGTAAAGGTAGCCAAAAAGGGAGAAAAGAACGAGCTTATGGTGTTCATAAGAAGAGGAAAAGACCTTTTTGTGGGATACAAGGACTACAGCCAAAGCATGCCCTTGGAGGTTAGCTTTGAGGAGGTTTATGAAAAAATAAAGGCAAGCCCGAAGGAAAAGGGAAGGGAGCTTTCTCCGGAGTTTTGGGAGCATTACCAAAAGGTGCTTTCAAGCCATTCCTTTGTAATCAAAAGGGCAAGAAGTGAAAACAGCTTGGAAAGTAAAGCATTTAACATGGTTTCCACCCTTTTGAAGATGGATGAACTCAAAGAGGAGAGGAAATTTTTAAACGCCTTGATGGAGGACCTAACCGAATACCGAACACTCCCCGAGTATGTGCTTTCGGAAATCACAAGTTGGGAGACAGTCTTAAACAAGCCAGAAAAGTTAAAAGAGAAAATACAAGAGCTAAAGGCAGACCTTGGAGAGGACTTCTTGGAAAAAACCAAAGCACGCTTTAAGGAAGAAAGCCAAGAGGTTATAATAGCAGTAGAAAACCAACATGAGTGAGGGAGAAAGGTTAGCCCAAAAGCTGGCAGAGGACTTTTCCCTTGAAAGATTAAAGGACTTTCTCTTTGAAAAGGACTTTACAGTAGAGGAAAGTCAGCCTCCCATTGAGCTAAAAGAGAATTTAAAGGAAAGCATCCGTTCCATAAGGCAGGTAGCGGACAAAAAGCTTGATGACGTAGGAAACTTCAATGTATATGCCATAGAGCTAAAAGAAAACATCACAGAAAGGAGCAGTAAAAAAAGACAGTTTGAAATCGCCAAGGAAATCCTAAAAGCAGACAGACTAAACGCCGGGCTTTTTGTTTTTTACCCGCAGGAGGGAAAATCCTTCCGCTTTTCTTTGGTCTTTACAGAACCCTATGGCACAAGGAGAGAGTATAGCCCATACAAAAGATACACCTACTTTGTGAGCCCAGAGCTACCCAAGAAGACCTTTATAACGCGAGTGGGAAGGTGTGAATTCAAAGACCTAAAGGAAATAAAATCCGCCTTTAGCATCCAACCACTAACAAAGGAGTTTTACGAAGAAATTCAAACTTGGTTTTATCATGCGTTCGAAAACTACGAAAAGGAAATATTCTTCCCCGGAGGAAAAAAGGAAGAAAACCTTATCCGCCTTATCACAAGGCTAATGTTTGTGTGGTTCATCAAACAGATGGGACTTGTCCCCGAAAAGCTTTTTGACCAAAAGGAGTTAAAAAACATAGTCAAGGACTTTGGAAACGGACACAACTACTACAACGCGGTCCTTCAAAACCTGTTTTTTGCCACTTTGAACAGACCCATAAACGAAAGAGGATGGGCAAAGGACGAAGGCTTTCTCAAAAACAGAAACACCTTTGGAATAAAGAGCCTATACAGGTATGAAGACAAATTTTTGATACCCCCGGAGGAAGTCTTAGGGCTTTTTGAAAACATTCCCTTCATAAACGGAGGACTTTTTGAGTGTTTGGACAAAGACAGCCAATACATAGACGGCTTTTCAAGAAGACCCGACAAACAAGCCAAAGTGCCCGATAAATACTTCTTCCAAAAGGAGGAGCAAGAAACAGACCTTTCAAAATATGGACTTGGAAGGGCAAAGTTCAGAGGACTAATATCCATCTTCAAAGACTACAACTGGACCACCGATGAGTCCAGCCCCATAGACCAAGAGGTAGCCCTTGACCCAGAGCTTTTGGGAAAGGTCTTTGAAAACCTGCTTGCATCCTACAATCCAGAAACCGCCACCACCGCCCGCAAGGCAACAGGAAGCTATTACACCCCCAAAGAGATCGTAGATTACATGGTGGAAGAAAGCCTAAAGGAGCACTTCAAAACAAAAACGAGCTTAAGTGAAGAAAAGATTGAAAACCTATTTTACCAAGAGGAACCCCAGCTTTCCGATGAAGAGAGAAAGGAGCTTGTCCGAGCCATAGCGGACATAAAAATCATAGACCCCGCCTGTGGCAGTGGTGCCTTTTGCATGGGAGCCTTACATAAACTCGTGGAACTTCTTAACAGAATAGACTTAGACAACGAACTTTGGAAGTCAGAACAGCAAAGAAGACTGACCAATGAACTCTCCGAGCGATGGGAAGAGATGACCCAAGAGGAAAGAAACGAAGAAAGGGCATACCTTTTGGAAGTCTTCAACGAGCAAAGAAATTACCCCGACTACGGAAGAAAGCTTTATCTCATCCAAAACTGCATATACGGAGTGGATATCCAGCCCATAGCGGTGCAACTGACAAAGCTAAGGTTTTTCCTGTCTTTGATCCTTGACCAAAAGCCCAGCAACGACAAAAACAACAACTTTGGCATACTTCCATTGCCCCACCTTGAGACAAAGTTCGTATGTGCCAACACACTAATAGGTCTGGAAAGTTCAAGGCGAGGAAGTGTAGGAATTATAAGAACTCAAGAGATGATGAAAATAGAACGCGAGCTAAAGAGGATAAGGGAAAGATACTTCAGAGTTAGAAACAGAAAACAAAAGCAAGAATTGGAAGAAAAAGACAGAGAGTTAAGGGAAAAGTTAGCGGAGCTTTTGAAAAAGCAAGGATGGGACAACAAAGATATCCAAAAAATAATAAGCTTTGACATTTTGGACCCCACCGCAAAGGCAGATTGGTTTGACCCCGAGTGGATGTTTGGAGTGGTGGATGGGTTTGATATAGTGATTGGAAATCCGCCGTATGTATCTACAAAAGGCGTTGATGAGGGTTTTAAAAAAGTTTTACAAAAGTTTTACGGCTTTTCTGATGACCTGTATAATCATTTTTACTTTAAAGGCATTGAAATTTTAAGAGAAAATGGAATTTTGGCGTTTATTTCATCTAAAACTTTTTGGACTATTCAGACAAAGAAAAATTTAAGAGAGCTGATTTTAGATAATAAACTTTTACAGTTGGTAGATACCGCAAATCCTTTTGAAAGTTCTATGGTGGACACTTGCATTACTATTGTTCAAAAAACAATTGTTCAAAAAACAAAAGCTAAGGATTATGAAATACTTTTTATAGATGCAAGAAATGGATTGGATAAGAAGGAAGTTTATAAAGTCAAAGATGAAGTTTATAAAAACGTTGCGAATAATGTGTTCTTTATACCAACGGAGTTTAATTTAAAGATTTATGAAAAGCTTGGAAAGAAGGTTAAAGAGCTTTTAGATAGATGGTGGTCGTTTATATCCGACAGTAAAAAGATTGATAAGTATAAGGAATATCTTGATGACTACAGAAATTCTTTAAAAGCGGGCGATATAACTTTGCTTGGGTTGATTACTGAAGGCGGACAAGGGCTTGCAACTGCTAATAACGGCAAATACATTGGTGTATTGGAAGGCACAAAATGGGCTGAAAAGGTTAGAAAGGAAAGACCCGAGAAACTTTGGAACTTTATAAAAACTAAAAAACCAAAGGAGCTTAGTAATTTAAAGTCTAAAAAAGATGTAGAGGAATATCTTAATAGTTTATCTGAAAAAGAGATTAGAAAGTTATTTGATGATCTAAAGGAAAAATATGGAAGGGATATTTTTGGTCAAGGCTGGCTTTATAGGATTGTTAGTAAAGATGAGATAGCGGATGTGGATAGTTTGAGTGATGATGAAAAGTTAAACGGAATAAGCGGAGATAAAACATTTGTTCCGTATGATAAAGGAGATAGAGACGGCAATCGCTGGTGGGCACCAACGCCGTATTATATAGATTGGAGCAGGGAAAATGTTAGAGTTTTACAAACAGACCCAAAGGCAAGATGGCAAGGTTATCAATTTTATTTTAGAGAGGGTTTTTGCTGGACAGATGTCAGTTATACTATCAGGAGCAGGATAAAAGAAAAAAGTATCCATGACGTTTTGTCTATGTCTCTGTTTCCAATTACTCAGAAAGCAAATGAAAAATATATTGTTTGCTTGTTAAATTCTAAATTTATGAGCATATATCTTAATGCTTTCGTAAACACAACTGTTCATTTTCAAATTAACGATGCCCGCCAACTTCCGATAGTAATACCAACTCCTGAGCAATTAAAAGAATTTGAACTTGTCTTTGACCGAGCTAAGAGAATTCAGGAAGAAAAATTTTCTGGGAAAATAACTGAAAAGGAAGCCGAGGAAAGATTGGAAGAAATCCAGAAAGAGCTTGACGAAAAAGTATTAAAGCTGTATGGCTTGGAATGATAAAGTGAGAAATGAAATGTATGAGGTGAATTACTCCCTACCCCCAATCACAAAAGAAAACCAACCCCTCGCAGACCAAATAGTCCAAAAAGTCCAAGAAATCCTCACGCTTACCCAATCCCCCGACTTTGAGACCAGCCAAGAAAAACAGCAAAAAGTCAAAGAGCTTGAAAGAGAAATAGACCAGCTTGTTTATAAGCTTTATGGCTTAACGGAGGAGGAGATAAAAATAATAGAATCAAACTAACCCCTTACTCCCCCTGCTTGTGAGGAACCTCTAAAACCTTGTAAAGAAGAAGTTTGATCTCTTTAGTCTCTTCCCTCAAACCGCCAATCTCTTCTCTTAAATCACCAAACCTTCTATCCATATCACTCCTTAACTCACCAAATCTTTTATCCACCTCACCCTTTAACTCACCGAACCTTCTGTATACATCCTCAAACTTTGTATCCATATCATCCCTCAACTCACCAAGCCTTTTATCCATATTATCCCTAAAGTCATCAATCCTCTTATCCACCGTATCAATTCTCTTATTTATCTGTTGAACAAGCATTCCCATAATCCATATAAAGATAGCGAATATCCCGATAAGCCCACCAAGTATTGCAATGTAATCCCTGAACTCCACAAGGACAATTATAGGCAAAGGTTTAAAAAATAGTAGCCTTATTTGAGTGATGATATATTTTTTAAAACTATGCCAAAGGCAATAGACCTTGAACTTTTGCAATTGCTTGAGGACAAACTTGGAAAGGAAACCGCAAGGAAAGTAGCACAAGCGATAGAGTTAGGGCTTGAGGTTATGGAAAAGAGGGCAGAGGAGCTTGCACTTCAGAAAAAGCTTGAGCTTAAAGATGAACTTACTAAAGAGCTGGCAAGCAAGGCGGATTTGCAAGTATTGCGGGCTGAAATCCAAGCTATGGAAGCTAAGATTGAAAGAGAAATCTTAAGGCTTGACCGTAAATTTACCATATTGTTTATCATTCTCTTTTTCACCCTGATACTTGTTAATCAAAATGCCCTTGAGTTTTTGCTAAAGGTTTTGGGAGTGATAAAGTAGGACATAAGATAAGTTAAAATTTTTCCACCATGCGAGTGGTTTTGGGTGCCCAAGATATACCAAAGAGATGGTTTAACATTGTGCCCTATCTACCAAAGCCCTTGGAGCCTCCCTTGGACCCAAGGACTATGGAGCCGGTGGATCCTTCAGCCCTCCTTGCCATATTTCCAGAACCCATAGTGGAGCAGGAGGTCTCCCAGCAGGAGTGGATAGACATCCCCCAAGAGGTGCTTGATGTGTATTCCCTATGGAGACCAACGCCACTGCACAGGGCTAAGAGGCTTGAGGAGTATTTGGGCACACCAGCAAAGATATACTACAAAAACGAGAGCGTATCACCACCGGGTAGCCATAAGCCAAACACTGCGGTAGCCCAAGCTTATTACAACAAGGTCTCCGGTGTGAAGAGGTTGGCTACAGAAACGGGGGCGGGTCAGTGGGGAAGTTCTTTAGCCTTTGCCTGTCAGTTCTTTGGTTTGGAGTGTGAGGTCTTTATGGTTAGGGTTAGCTACAATCAAAAACCCTTCAGAAGAATACTTATGGAAACTTGGGGAGCAAAGGTGGTGCCCTCTCCCAGCAATCTAACTCAGTCTGGCAGAAAGTTTTATGAAGAAGACCCAGAGCATCCGGGGAGTTTGGGAATAGCCATAAGCGAAGCCATTGAGCGTGCGGTTTCCTCTCCGGACACCAAATACTCCTTGGGTAGTGTGCTAAACCATGTTTTGCTCCATCAAACAGTTATAGGACTTGAAGCCAAAAAGCAGATGGAGATGGTCGGTGATTATCCCGATGTGGTTGTGGGTGCGGTGGGTGGTGGTAGCAACTTTGCAGGTTTATCCTTTCCCTTTTTGAGGGATAAGTTGGCGGGCGAAAAGCCAAACCTTGAGGTTATTGCGGTGGAACCATCCGCATGCCCAACCCTTACGAAGGGTGAATACAGATACGATTACGGAGACACCGCAGGGCTAACGCCCCTTATAAAGATGCATACCTTGGGACATGATTTTGTGCCCCCTCCCATTCATGCGGGAGGTTTGAGATACCACGGAGATGCACCCTTGGTTTGCTTGCTATACAATGAGGGTTTTATAAGCGCCAGTGCATACAAGCAAAGGGAGGTTTTTGAAGCGGCTGTTCTCTTTGCAAGGACGGAGGGCATAGTGCCAGCCCCAGAGTCCGCCCACGCCATAAAAAAGGTAATAGACATAGCCTTGGAATGCAAAAGAACGGGAGAGAAGAAGACTATCCTCTTTAACCTATCAGGGCATGGCTACTTTGACCTGAACGCTTACCATAAATTCCTAAAAGGTGAGTTGCCGGATACTTAGTTTTTAACTTTCAAAACTCCCTCCTTTTCCATCAAATTTTGGGTTTTTTTGTTATTTTGTAGCCCACCACTGCGGGCAAAACTCTCTTGTTCATAGCCTTCTCCAAAATTTTCGCCCTGTTTATAGCCCTCTGCACATCAAAATCGTCTATTGTGTAGGAAACCTCCACTGCCACCAACACAGGCTCTCCCGTGTTTAACAAGGTTCCCTCAATAATTAAGTCCAATCTAAGCACATCTACCCTCTCTTCTTTGGAGATAATTCCCTTTTTCATTGCCAAAGATAGGTATTTGTTGATCTTCTCTTGGTCAATAGTCTTTGCGTCCAAAAGATATTCCGAAAAGAAGGAAAGTATATTATCCTTTACTTTCATCTCTAACCACATGCCTTTGAGAGGCCACACATCTTTATCTAACTTTCTCTCTATTGCATCCGCCTTCTTTTTCACCTCTTGCACCTCCTTTTCAAGGGTATCAAACCTCTCTTCCACCCTATGTCTAAAGTTTTCAAACTTCTTTGGAAGTTCCAAAAGCTCTTGGGCTAAGATCATTCTCCTTAGTTCCTCAAGCCATTCAGGATTTTCCATCAAAGCCTGCATAAGGTCTGCAAAGTTAGAAATCTTATACTCTTTCATCCCTTGGCTCATCATAAACATTAATCTAAAGCAAAAAAGTTTTTAGGTCAATCAATACCAAAGTTTAAAAGAGTATGATTTATATCATTGTTAATAATTAAAAACAAAGTAAATCTATATTACTATCAATGGCTAAAAACGAAGTAAAAATCGCCATTGAGCTATTACTTGAGGAGGTTGGGAGGACACCTATAATACATTAAATCGGGAGCTACAAAAAGCTGTAGAACTCGAAGAGTTTGATAGGGTTCAGTATATTACAAGTATGTGTCAGGAAGTAAAGGCTTTCAAAGAAAAAGTGGAAAATCTTAAAAGCGAATGAGATGCTATATTTAGCGGTGTAGCGTATATGCCCACTAAAAATTGTTCAGGTAGAAAAAAGGAAAATAAAAGCAGATTAAAAAGAGAATTGAGAACTCCAGAGGAGAAGTTTATCCTTCCAATCTTGGAGGCACTGATTGAATTGGGAGTAGAGGCACACGCAAGGGATGTTTTAGAGCGTGTCCATGCAAAAATGAAAAACATCTTAAATACCTATGACTACGAAGATCTTTCGTCTAATAATCAAAAACGATGGGAAAACACAGCTCTATGGGTGAAATACAGAATGGTAGAAGAAGGGCTTCTTGATAGGAGTGTTCCACGAGGAGTCTGGAGGATAACAGAGAAGGGCAGGAAATTCTACCAAAATAATAAAGCTTTGACTGTCCAAGATATTGTCAGAAATTAACAAAAGCTTGTGTTATATAAAATAACATGGCGACCCCAGTGGTTGAAGTTTTGGGGGATGTTTTTGAGTTTGCCTTTAAGTTGGGCTTTTTGAAGGGCAGGGTGGAGGATTACGAAAGCTTTAAAGAGGGTGGGTTTGAAAGCATAAGATTTAAGTTTCTTGATAAGGAGTTAGAGGAGCTTGTCTTTGTGTGGGAACAACTGAAAGGGCTTGTGCCCTTTGAATTGGAAAACCCCCCGCAAGGGCTTAAAAATTTGGGATTGGGACAAACTGATAAAAACACCTTGCTGTTTTTGTTTTTGCTTGGCTATTACGAGGGTGCCCTTTATGGGAGAGGCTTTAGAGATGTAAGGCTTATAAAGTATCAACTGGGAGAGGGTAGTCAGATTGCGGGCATATATCCCAACGCAGACTTGCTGTTTGTAGCGGATGGAGTTCTCTATGTGGTGGATTTTAAGCTTGCGGGTGCAGAGGGAGACATAAGGGCTCTGCTGGATAAAGGGGAAGGGTCTATTCCCTACAGGATTTATGGCTTGCCGGTGAATGTGTCCTTGGGAGAGGTGGGCTTTGAAAGGTTTGTCTTTAGCCTTTTGGAAATGGAGGAGCTTTTGTCTTTGGAAACCGCAAACCCAGAGCTAAAGGGCTTTCTTCAGCTGGTCTCTTACGGGGTGGATTACTTGTGTGAAGAAAAGCCCAAAGATGTGCGGGAGGTTAGCCTTTCCCTCTTTTATCCGTTGGCGGAGCCATTTTCTGCAAGGTTCTATTGGAACGGAGAAGACCTCTCTCCTTACAGGGAAAGGGTAAGACAGCTTTATGAAGAGATCAAAGAAATAGACTGGGAATACTCACAGGCGGTGGCGGAGGGTAGGGCAAGAAGGGAAAGGCTCTTGGAGGAGGTGCCAAAGGAGATAGAAAAGCTCAAAGAAGAGATGCAAAAAAGAGAAAACACTGAGGAAATTATAGAACCGGGAAAGATAGACGAGGCAAGAAAACATGTGGGAAAAGAGTTGGATGAGTTCTTTTCAAAGGCACAAGACATAAAAGCCCTCTGCCTTTTGCACTCTGCAGGCTCGGGAAAGACCACCCAAACCAGAAACCGCATCCTGATGCAAGAAGGAAAGCACATAGTCCTTTACATGGCAACCCGTAAGGTATTGGTGGATAGGGAGTATAAGAAGCTAAAAGATTTAATGGATGCATTAGAGGGAAATGGAGAAGACATAGACCTACAGGATGAAGAATACAAAAAGGTTTTGGAACATTTAAAGAACTCCAACAAAAGCATAGGTTTGGTCTATGAAAGAAGGCAAGACCGCAAAGGTAAGCATGTAGAAAACATAGGAGACACCTACAGAAATTTAAGTGCCAACAGCGGCATTCTAAAGAGAACAGTAGAGCAAATATCAAAACTGATAGATGATAAAAGGGACATCATATGGGCGCTTTGCACACAACAGGCGCTCGTGGAAAGTCAATTTGGAAAAGCTACTTCGGAGCATTTAGATAATCTTCTTTCTAGACGCATAACAGACCAATACACCTTTCACATCATCTTGGATGAGTTTTTGGGAGACCGCAACGGACTTTATGCCATTGAGCAGATGTTTGACTTTTTAGGAAAGGTTAAAGAAAAAGGCGGAAGGGCAAACTTGTATCTCTTTGATGCCAACGGCTACTCACCCGCAATATTAGGAAAGCTACTTGAAGAGTATGGAGAGTATAAAGTCGTGCCCGAGTCTTTGGTTATGGTAGATTTCAAAAAGGAGGAGGACTTTAGGCATAAAGACATAGAGGTCAGTGTTCGTGCAAAGCATGGCTATCCTTCTCCCAAGATAATAGTAAAAAGGAAATTCCTTTTTATGGATTACGCTAAGGATGAAATCAAAGAGGAACTGGTAAGTAGAATAGCCGGGTATATAAAACACACCTTTGAAGACAGACACAGTCAAACCGCCTTTCTGTTCTTACAAAACAAGGAACTTCTGGCTAAGTTAAAAGACCACCTTGAGGATAAGGGTTATAGCTGTTTGGTTGCCACCGCGGACTCTCGCAAAAGCCAAGACAGGATAAACCAAGGAGACGAGGACATTATCCTTTCCACATCCGCCCTTTCAAGGGGCATAGACCTTTCAAGACCTCACAAACCCATAAACAAGATATACGCTATCATTATGGACTTTGGCATTGAGTCCAACTTGGTGGAGATGATCCAAGCCATCTCAAGGGCGAGGGGAGACGAAGAAACGGAGAAAAATCCAAAGGAGCTTCACTTTGTTTATCCCATATATCCGCAGTGGGATGCTTTATTTGAAAGAATATTGGAGTATGAACCCAAGGCGGACGAGCAGATCCTTAGGCTTATGATAAGAAAGCATACGCTAAAGCAAAAGCTCCTTTTGGACCAGGTTGTTTTTGGCATAGTGGAGCAGTTTGTAAAAAGTGGCAAAGGAAAGGTTCTTGTTCCACTGCCAAGCCAATATGCCACCAAATACATACCCAACGAGGTGGCAAACATAGAGGGCTTTTTGAGCTTTTTGGAAAACATTGTTCCCTTTGTGGAAGACAAGGAAAAGAAAGAAGAAGTAGAAAATCTATACCACACCCTTCTTTCTGCCCTTTTTGTGAATGCGGTGCAGATTGATTTTAGAAAAGAGTTTGAATACTACCATCCATACATCCTTTTTGAAAGACAGGATGTGCGCTACGCCTTTGAAAACGAAAAGAGGTGGAAGATAAAAAAGCTTTTTGAGGAGTTAGAGGAAGTCCTAAAAGACCATAACCAAGACAAAACGGATGAGCTTAAAAGCTTCATAGAAGGTGGTCTGCCTTCTACTTCAAAAAGCATGCCCACGATAATTCCTGTTTATGCTTTGGTGCTCACCGAACACTTTTTGAGGGAAAAGGAAATGGTTGAATTTGAGATAAGGGGAAGGATAGGCAGGGGTAAGGCAGACACCCTTATGGGAAGGGTAAAGCCCACTACATACTGCTTTGTTGGAACTCAAAAGGAATATGCCTGTGTGCCCTTGGGGGAGGATTACCCATACAAGGAGGTTTTGAGCGGTAGGTTTGCAAAGTTTCCCATTGAATTTATAATAAAACTATTGGGGGAGTAGTATGAAGGGAAAAGACTTTGAAATAAGAGGAAGGGCAGGATTAGAATGCGTTGAAATGTTTGCCAAAAATTCCTATTTCTCTTCTAACAACTACATATACGGTGGGCTCTTTTGGAGTGGCGAGGAAGATTACGCCAGAAATTGGTCTGTTTTGATCCATCGGCTACTTGACAAAAAGAAGAAGGATCTAAAAGTCCTAAGGGAGGAAATGGCAAACTTTTTGCGAAATCCAAAGGATCAACTAAAGGGTGTTGCTCGGTATGAAAAAGAGCGAGTGGTGTGGATGCAGGGCTTTAGGGCAATAAAGGGTTCAAAAAGGTTTGAGTTTGATAGGTATAAAGAGGGCGAAAAGTTCAACCTGGTGGTGGGAAGGGTGGCAGGTCAAGAATTGGACAAAAGAAGCGGGCTCGTCTTTTTAAAGCTGGTGGGGGAAGATGGCACACAGCTTAGCAGGGAAAAAATTTGGGAGGGTAGGAAAAAAGTTCTCCGGGCTTGGGAGAGCCTAACAGACGATTCAAAAATCAAAGAGGAGCTCTCAAGGGTAAGGGAATTTATCCAAATTTTGGAAGAGTATTTGGAACCAAACATAAAGTCAAAGCCTCTTCCTCTCAAGCTGGTGGGCTATGTGGCACCCTTTGACTTTAAAGGTTTTTCGGACTCTCTGCTTGTGGGTAGGGCAAGGCTCTTTTGGAAAAGAAAAACCGCAGAGGAGCTACTTGAGGAGCTAAAGTCCGATGAGCCTTTCTGGAATGACCTTTTGTATGCCCTAAGGAAGGGTCTTTATAAGACAGAAGACGAAGAGGTTGCAAAGCAAAAGTTTTTGGAGTTTTTAAAAAAGTGGGAAAGCAAAGAATTTCTTGAAGAGCTCAGAAAGGACTGGAAGGAAACCCTAAAAAAGCTTTTAAAAGGAGAGAGGGATGACCTTTTGTCCGCCTTTGTTAGAAAGGACCAACAAGAGGGAAAACTTACCTACGGCACCTTCTTTGCACCAAGCCGAAAGATAAAGCTTTACATCTTTTATGAAAAGGGCTTGGAGAAAAAGCTTGAGGATTTTAAAAAGGGTTTTAAAAGGGCTTTGGATTGGGCAAAAAAATACGTAGGCAACGCAGAGATAGAGCTGGTGGAAAATGCCATACCAATAGATGAAATCATACACAACTTAGAAAAACTTAAAAAGCTTGACCTTGATAATCTAAAGCATGAAGACTCTCTGGACTTACTTTTTAGCCTTCTTTACTTTGCCTGTAGGATAAAAAACCTAAAGGCTATTGTGGAAAAGGAAAAGAGCTTGGTGGGAGCCCTTTTGCTACTTAATACGGATGTGCGGGAAGAAAATGGTGGCTATGGCTTTTGGGATTACTTTAGCTTTGTTTATGACTTCTTTGGCATCCCAGTGCAAACTCTAAACAAGGAGACGATTAAAGTAATTTCCAATCCAAAACCAAAAAAGGATGAAATAAAACACATAAACTCTGTATTCAAAAACCTCTTCATCAGTCTTTTGAAAGACTACAAAGGTCTGAGCTTTGATTTTGAGGGCTTTGAACTTCCACCAAAGTTAAACATCTACCTTATCCTTGAAAAACCTTCCACGGGCTTTTGCTATCAGAGGTTCAGCCCGGATGCCAAACCCTACAGGCACTTTTTGTATGAAATTTACTCGTTAAAGGTAGAAGGAAGCAGGGCAGAGGTGGAAGTGGAAGACAAAACCATACTGCTTACCGGTGGGCTTGACTTTGAGAAGGACAGGCTAAGAAGGTGGATAGAGGATAAGGTTTCTTTTGAAGATGTTAGGTTTTGCTTTATAACCGCCGGCAAGTGGGAGGATTCTTACTTGGAGGAGATCGTTGCCCAATCCCAAGAGAGGGAAAAAATAAAACAAAAGAGCCTTTTTGTGGAGTATTCCGAGTTGCCCACCGCCCATATATCCAGCAAAGCAGAGGAGGACTGTTTTGTTATATACACCACCGAGTTTGAAAGGCTAAAAGAAAGGCTAAAAATAAAGGATGATAAGCTCAGCACCGCCATAGCCATAAAGCCAGCCGGCATAAAGAAAGAAGATTTTATGCTTGATGGAGAGGAGTTTTATCACTCCGCCCTTCAGGTATTTTCCACAAAGGGTCCCGGTTGGGAAAGGGAGGAGGTCTATTCGGAAAAGAAAAATCTCTTTCTGTTTTCGGTGCTCTCTTTGTCCCTCTACGAAAGCGAATCCTTTAGGACGCCTTACAGCAAGTTGGACCTGTGGCAGAAGAAAAAGACTGTCTATTTGAGCATCAAGCGGAACAACAACAGGGAATACAAAATGCCACTGAACACAGTTCTTTATGAGATGCTATACCTTTTGGGCAAGGTGCCAGATGATTTATAATACTGCAAGCTTGTATGAACGTCCAAGAGATTATAGATAGCGTAAGCACAGTCCTGAAAGGAAAGGAAGAGGTAGTTTTACGCTCTTTGGTTTGTTTTCTCTCTGGGGGACATCTGCTTTTGGAGGATGTGCCGGGAGTAGGAAAGACTACTTTGGCTTTGTCCCTCTCAAGGGTTTTGGGGCTTTCCTTTGCCCGCATCCAATTTACCAGCGACCTTTTACCCTCGGACATATTGGGAGTGAGCATATATGACCAGTCCAAAAAAGCCTTTGTTTTTAAGCAGGGACCTATCTTCCATCAGGTAGTTTTGGCAGACGAGATCAACCGGGCTACTCCAAAGACCCAAAGTGCCCTTTTGGAAGCCATGGCAGAGGGTAAGGTTAGCGTGGATGGTATCACATACGAACTGCCAAAGCCCTTTTTTGTGATAGCTACACAAAACCCGGTGGAACAATACGGCACCTTTCCACTGCCTGAATCCCAATTAGACCGCTTTAGCATGCGCCTTTCCCTTGGCTACCCAGATAAAGAAACAGAGGTAAGCATTCTCCGAGGAGAAAATCCTTTGGAAAATGTGGCAAGGCTGAGCCCTATGGTAAAGCCTCACGAAATACTGGCAACCATGCAACAGATAAGCAGGTTTTATGTGTCGCCCGAGGTGGCAAGGTTTGTTGTGGAAATTGTATCAAGAACTCGCAACCATCCGGATGTGCTTCTGGGTGTTTCCACAAGGGGTGCCATCCATTTGGTTAGCTGTGCAAAGGCGTTGGCTTACTGCAGGGGAAGGGACTTTGTAGTTCCCGAGGACATAGTAGATCTGGCACCTTATTGCTTGGCACATCGTATGCTTTTGAGGGAGGGCACAGACGCAGAAGCCTTAATAAAATCCCTCTTGGAGGAGGTGCCAGTTCCTTGACGAAGTTTGCGGTTTTGCAGTGGCAGATAGCCTTTGGCAACATCCAAGAGAACAGAAAAAAGGTCCTTGAACTGCTGAGCCCCTCGGAGGATGCCTTGGTAGTCCTGCCGGAGATGTTTCCCTGCGGTTTTGACTACGATAACTTAAAAAACCACGCCAAAGAAAGTCAAAGGCTTTTGGAAGAGCTCAGGGAACTTTCTAAGGAAAAAAGGCTAACATTGATAGGAACATACCCAGAGGAGAGGGAGGGAAGGCTTTTTAACACCGCCTTCGTGCTCTCTGATGGGTCATTGGTGGGCAAAAGGGACAAGATAAAGCTTTTTCCAATATACAGAGAGGGGGAACACTTTAGCCCGGGGCAAGAAAACCCAGTTTTTGAAACAAGGCATGGAAAAGTGGGAGTACTTGTATGCTTTGAGCTAAGGTTCCCAAACTTGGGCTGGGAGCTGAGAAGGAAGGGAGCCCAGATTATTGCGGTGCCATCTCTTTGGGGTGCCAAAAGGAAAGAGCATTTAAAGGTTTTGTCGCAAGCGAGGGCGGTGGAGTTGCAAAGCTACCTTTTACTCTCCAACGGTTGGGGAAAGACGGGAGAGGAGGAGTATGCGGGCAACTCTGCCATATACGACCCATGGGGCAACACCCTTGCCTTTTCGGAATTGGGAGATAGCGTCCTTTTGGTTTATGCGGACCTAAAGAAGGTGGAGGCAGTCCGAAGGCTCATACCGGTGGATACTGATTGAAATCATATTGCAATTGAGAATAATTTGCCTATAATATATACAACAAAAATCCCTAAAGGAGGTGTAAAGATGGTTAGAGTAGGTCAGAAGGTGCCAAACTTTGAGATGGAGGTTTATTACCCTGTCATGGGGGCCTTTGGTAAGGTGTCTTTGGAGGACTTTATGAGGGAAAGGCGCTGGGTGGTGCTCTTTTTCTACCCGGCGGACTTTACCTTTGTGTGTCCCACCGAGCTGGCGGACTTGGCGGAACATTACGAAGAGCTTTCAAAAATGGGTGTGGAGGTGATCTCTGTATCCACCGATACCAAATACACCCACTTGGCTTGGCAGACCACGGAAAAGCTTTTGGAGAAGGTGCGCTATCCAATGGGTGCAGACCCAACGGGCAAGGTATCAAGGCTCTTTGGAGTCTATGACGAAGATACGGGCTTGGCTCTGAGGGGAACTTTCATAATTAACCCAGAGGGAGTTTTGGTGGGCTCTGAGGTCAATTACTACAACGTGGGAAGAAACGCAGAGGAGCTTGTAAGAAAAATGAAAGCAAACGTGTATCTTATGAGCCATCCAGATGAGGCATGCCCTGCCAAGTGGGAAGAAGGAAATAAAACCCTAAAGCCCTCTGCGGAGTTGGTGGGTAAGGTCTATTCTGCCCTGCAGGAGTGATTATATTTAATAGCATTGGAGGAAGAACATGGAGCTAACCTTGGACTTTGGCAGCGATGAAATATACGATGTGATCATCATTGGAGCCGGTCCTGCTGGCTCCTCCGCTGCCATATACACCGCAAGGGCGGGACTATCCACCTTGGTGCTATACAGGGCAGAGGCGGACGGTGCCCTGGGAGTAACCCAGCAGATAGAAAACTACCCCGGCATAAGGGGTCCCATCTCTGGCTATGAGCTTTTAAAACTTATGCGGGAACATGCAAAGGACTTTGGTGCCAAGTTTGTAAGGGGTAAAGTTATTGCCACAGACCTATTGGGAGATATAAAGAAGGTCTATACCATAGATGGGAGAGAGTTCAAGGGCAAAGCCCTGATAGTAGCCTCCGGGGCTATGGAAAGAACCAACAAATACAAGGGAGAGGAAGAATTCTTAGGAAGGGGTGTATCTTACTGTGGCGTTTGCGATGCGGCATTCTTTAAAGGAAAGCCCGTGGCGGTGGTAGGGGAGGATGATTACGCCTTAGAGGAGACGGAGTTTATAAGCAGGTTTGCCAGCAAGATATACCTGGTGGTTCCATCCTCCCGCATAAAGGCACCACCAGAGATGATAGAAGAGATAAAGTCCCATCCCAATGTGGAAATCCTCATCCATCACAGGGTTATACAGGTCGTGGGTTCCTCCTTTGTGGAGGGCTTGGAGGTCCAAAGCATAGAAACCAAAGAGAAAAAGGTCCTGCCGGTGGATGGTGTGTTTATATTCTTGGGAGGGAACAAGCCATCGGTGGATTTCCTTATGAACCAAGTGGAGATGACGGACGGACACTGCATAGTGGTAAATGAGGAGATGATGACCTCCGTGCCCGGCGTCTTTGCGGCGGGAGATGTGCTCTGCACCAACATAAAGCAGGCGGTTATTGCGGCGGCAGATGGTGTAAAGGCCGCTCTGGCGGTGGATAAATACCTGAACAAGAAGGCAAAGATCACCTCCCAATGGTAAATGTTTGTCAAAGAGCTTCCGGAGGAGGTACGGTTCAAAATATCCGCGGGTGAAGTCATAGAAAGCCCTGCGGACTGTGTGAAAGAGTTAATAGAAAACTCCCTTGACGCAAGGTCCAAAAGGGTAGAGATAGAGGTAATCAGGGGTGGAAAGCACTACGTTTCTGTCAAAGATGACGGCGTGGGCATACATCCAGAGGACCTCCCTAAGGTAGTCCTGCCCTTTTACACCAGCAAGATAGAGAGGTTTGAAGACCTGCTTTCGTTGAAAACCTATGGCTTTAGGGGAGAAGCCCTCCACGCCATAGCCCAAGTTAGCAGGATGTTTATAAGCTCCCGTTTTTACCAAGAGGACAGGGGCTACGAAATGAGGGTGGAAGAGGGAAAGGTGGTGCATATGAGGGAAAAGGGTATGGCGGTGGGCACAAGGGTGGAGGTCTTTGACCTTTTTTACAACTTGCCGGTAAGAAAGAACCTTTTGAAGAAAGAAGATACAGAGAGGGCAAGGATTCTGAGGCTTGTAAGAGACTACGCAATGGCAAGACCGGAGATATCCTTCAAGCTTACAGCGGAAGGAAGGGAGCTTTTGAACCTACCCTCCACCCAAAACGAAAGGGATCGGTTGGAGGAGCTATACAAAACCAAGTTTGAAGAGAGGGAGATTGAAAGGGATGGCTTACACTTGAGGGTCTTTGTTTCCCTCTCCCAAAGGAAAGGGGAGGTAAAGCTTTTTGTAAATTCAAGACTTGTTCAAAACAGGGGCTTAACGGAATACATAAAAAGAACGGTGGGAAGACGCATAGCGGTCTGCCTTTTGGAGGTCCCACCCTTTGTGGTGGATGCCAACATCCATCCCAAAAAGCTTGAGGTGAAACTCCAAAGGGAGGGAAACATCAAAGAACTTTTCAGAGAACTTTTTAAAGGACATAAAACACACATACCATCCTTGAACCAAGAGAGCCATCCATACAAAGCTGAGCCGGAGCTTTTGGGCATCTTGGAGGATACAATACTTATAGTGAATTGGATAGAGAGCCTTTACTTCATAGACCTGCATCTACTTGCGGAACGCATAAACTACGAAAAGGGACAACCCTCCGATAGAGCATGCAAAGGTGCCATAAAGGCAGGAGACAAGCTATCGCCCACCCAAGTTAGGGTTATGCTTAAAGAGTGGGTGGAACTACAAAACCCTCACACCTGCCCTCACGGAAGACCCATATACTACCGCCTGCCTCTTAAAGAGGTCTACCAACAGATAGGAAGGGAACGCTGATGCTTGCCAAGAGAATAATCCCATGTTTGGATGTGGATAAGGGAAGGGTGGTCAAGGGTGTAAAGTTTCAGAACCTCAGGGATGCGGGGGACCCGGTGGAGGTGGCAAAGAGCTACGAAGAGCAATCCGCCGATGAGCTTGTCTTTTTGGACATAACCGCCTCCGCAGAAGAAAGAAAGATCATGATAGAGGTGGTGCAAAGGGTAGCGGAAACGATCTTTATACCTTTCACGGTGGGAGGTGGCGTGTCCTCCTTGGAGGACATAAGGAGGCTTTTGTCCGCCGGTGCGGACAAGGTTTCCATAAACACTGCGACGGTAAAAAACCCACAGCTGATTTACGAGTCTGCCAAAAGGTTTGGTTCCCAGTGCATAGTGGTAGCCATAGACGCCAAAAGGTCCCAAAGGGGATGGGAGGTTTATATTCACGGTGGGAGGACACCCACGGGGCTTGACGTTGTGGAGTGGGCAAAGAGGGTGGAGAGCTTGGGAGCGGGGGAAATCCTGCTTACTTCAATGGACGCAGACGGCACAAAAAAGGGCTACGATATAGAGTTAAACAGGGCTGTAGCGTCGGCGGTAAGCATCCCTGTAATAGCCTCCGGGGGCGCGGGCACAATGGAACACTTTTATGAAGTCTTCACAAAAACAAACGTGGACGCAGCCCTCGCCGCATCCCTCTTTCACTTCAAAGAGGTCAGCATCCCAGAGCTAAAGGCATATCTTAAAAACAAGGGTGTTCATGTTAGGCTATAAAATGTTTGAGCCAAAAACTCCATACTTGGCGGTGGATGGTGTGGTCAGACTTTGGGAGGGAGAAAGGTTTAAGGGTATTGTGCTTATAGAGAGAAGGTATGAGCCCTTGGGCTATGCCCTGCCGGGAGGCTTTGTGGAGGTGGGAGAGACGGTGGAAAAGGCAGTCCTGCGGGAAGTCAAAGAAGAGACAGGGCTTGATGCACAGATTGTTAAACTTTTGGGTGTGTATTCGGAACCCAACAGGGACCCACGCTTTCATGTGGTGTCTGTGGTCTTTGTTTTGGATGCCTACGGAGAGCCAAAGGGTGGCGATGATGCAAAGAAGGCTGTGGTCTTTCCCATAGAGGACTTACCCTTTGATAAAATAGTCTTTGACCACGCAAAAATTTTGAAGGATTTCCTGAGATGCCCATAGAGAGAGAAGTGCCAGAGGAAATAAAGAGAAAAGTATTGGAGAAGGTCTCCAACAAAAGCCTGGCAGAGATCGCTTTTAAATACATAAAACTTGTGGAAAAGGAAGACGGTAGCCTTTGGGTAAAGGAAGAGCTACCAGACACCCAAAACCACGCCCTCATGTTCATGGTCCTTGCCTGCGTAAATTACACCCAAAGAATACTAAGAGGAGAGGACATAGAATGACCACCATAATTGCAGTAAAAAGGGATGGTGTGGTAGTTATGGGCGGAGACGGACAGGTCACCCTCGGCTCCTCTGTGCTAAAGCACGGGGCAAGAAAAGTCAGAAAGATCTACAACGGCAGTGTGTTGGTGGGCTTTGCAGGCTCCGCCGCCGATGGGCTTGCTTTAATGGAAAGGTTGGAGGGAAAGCTGGAGGAGTTCAGAGGAAACCTCCTGAGGGCTTCGGTGGAGTTGGCAAAGGAGTGGAGAACAGACAGGGCTTTAAGAAGACTTGACGCCATGCTTTTGTGTGCAAACTTGGAAAACCTTTTGGTGATCTCCGGCACGGGGGATGTAATGGAACCAGACGAACCCATCATGGCAATAGGCTCTGGAGGAGACTACGCAAGGGCTTGCGCCTTGGCTCTTTACAAACACACCAACCTATCTGCAGAGGAGATCGTCAAAGAATCCCTCTCCATCGCAGCAAAGATTTGCATATACACCAACGAAAGCTTTTACTTGGAAAAACTGCCATAAGGTTTGGTATAATATAGGAGGGTAGTTTGAGGGTTCCACTGGGACCCTTGTCAACTTGGCAACTGAATATGGGAGTGGTGTTTTTGTTTTGAAAATCTCAATTTTGACAGGGAAAAAGTTTTGATTTTTAAGCTTTTGGAGGGTTAGTCTCAGCATAAAGTCATCATGATGCAATGATGCAATGATGTAATGATGCTCAGTGGCGGAAAGCGTTGGAAGACAAGGGTTTAAATTTGACAATAACAGACTCAACTTTGCATGATCTCGGATTTCGGAAAATTAACTTCATTTGAAAGGGGTGTCCTCTTGACAAAATTATTGATATGTCTTATTTTAATTAATGTGGCAATTTGGGGTTCCTAATGCACCGTGTGGAGTTGAAAGAACACATGTTGGACAAGCTTGTTTAGCGCATTGAAGAGGTTCCTAATGCACCGTGTGGAGTTGAAAGGTAGGTGGCATGCCCTATAGGTCAGTGGGCATTAAGTCAAGGGAAGTTCCTAATGCACCGTGTGGAGTTGAAAGCAAACATTTATAGACTGAGGCCATATAGTGCCGTAAAGTTCCTAATGCACCGTGTGGAGTTGAAAGTCCTACTTTGCTTGTGGTTCAGCTTATAAATCGGAGTGTTCCTAATGCACCGTGTGGAGTTGAAAGTTACCTGGCTCATAAGTAAAGCAGAGTCTATTTGCGAGTTCCTAATGCACCGTGTGGAGTTGAAAGGCGTTCTATCTCATCTACTATGTAGGCTTTGATCTTGTTCCTAATGCACCGTGTGGAGTTGAAAGCGCAGACCGCCTCTGGAGTTTGGCATTAGCCCTTTACGTTCCTAATGCACCGTGTGGAGTTGAAAGGAATTTTTGCAGAAAGTAGAGTCTGTCCTTGCCCAAGTTCCTAATGCACCGTGTGGAGTTGAAAGATCGGCAAAGGGCAAGAGGGCATCAAGCACTTTCTGTTCCTAATGCACCGTGTGGAGTTGAAAGAAGGCTTGGGAATATCCGAGGGCTTAGGGCTGTCCTCGTTCCTAATGCACCGTGTGGAGTTGAAAGGCATCTACAGTGCGGATGTGCTGGTGGCATCTTTGAGTTCCTAATGCACCGTGTGGAGTTGAAAGCTTGCCATTACGACTTATAAAAACCTTTGCGGTCTGAGTTCCTAATGCACCGTGTGGAGTTGAAAGATTTCTCTAAGCTTGCTAACACTTCTAAATTGAGTGTTCCTAATGCACCGTGTGGAGTTGAAAGTTGTATCTTTGATATACGATCCACAACTGTGGGGCTGGTTCCTAATGCACCGTGTGGAGTTGAAAGGCTTGCAATGAATCGCTATGGGCATAGGGCATACTTAGGTTCCTAATGCACCGTGTGGAGTTGAAAATGTAGAGTTAAAAGAAAAAGGCTTAAATTTTTAACTATGCAGACAGTTTTATCAAAAAAGGTCGAAAAGCTACTTTCCATGGTGGAGGAGGGAGACCGAGAGGATATTTTGAGGGCAATAGAGTTTTTGGAAGAAAGACATGCTGGGCAAAGGAGGGCTTCGGGAGAGCCTTATGCGGTGCATCCTATAGAAACTGCCATAATAGTCGCAAGTATGGGACTAAAAAAGGAAGCTATCATCTCCGCATTGCTCCACGATGTTTTGGAGGATACAAACACCACCTACCAAGAGCTAAAAGAACGCTTTGGTGAGACGGTGGCAAACATAGTGGAGGGTGTTACCAAGATAAGCAAATACAAAATAAAGGATGTTAGTTCAGAAAAGGCGGAGAACTACAGAAAGCTATTTTTGGCTACTGCCAAGGATATAAGGGTTCTGTTGGTAAAGCTGGCGGATAGGCTTCATAATATGCGCACCCTTGAGCATCTTCCAAAAGAGAAGAGAATAAGGATAGCCAAGGAGACCTTGGAGATATACGTCCCGTTGGCAAACAGGCTGGGAGTTTGGCAAATAAAGACGGAGCTTGAGGACCTTTGCTTTATGCACCTTTACCCAAAGGAGTATGAAAGGGTAAAGGAGTTTGTTAGAGAGAGACTTGCCAAGCTGGAGGAATACCTCAAAAGGCACTTTATACCCAAGCTAAAGGAAGCCTTAAAAAAGGCTAACATTCAGGCGGAGATCACATACAGACCCAAGCATCTTTTTGGCATATGGCAAAAAACCATAAGAAAGGGCATAAGCTTGGAGGATGTGCACGATATTCTGGGAGTTAGGGTCATAGTCAATACGGTGGAGGAGTGCTATTTGGTGCTTGGGATCATTCATAACACTTTTACACCAGTGCCGGGAAAGTTTGATGATTATATATCCCTACCAAAGCCAAACCTTTACCAGTCTTTACATACTGCGGTGATCGGTCCCAAGGGAAGGGTGGTGGAGGTTCAAATAAGAACTTGGGAGATGCACGAGAGGGCAGAAAAGGGCATTGCGGCACATTGGGCTTACAAGGAATCTGTTAGTCTAAAGGACAACAGCGTTTATAGCTGGCTAAAGGAACTGGTGGAGAGCCTAAAGGGTAGCAAAAACGCCCAAGAGGTCCTTGAGAACATAAAGCTTGAGCTTTTCTCGGAGGAGGTCTTTGTCTTTACTCCAAAGGGAGACCTTTTGGTCCTTCCAAAGGGTGCAACACCGGTGGATTTTGCCTATCACATTCACACAGACATAGGCGATCACTGTGCGGGTGCAAAGGTAAACGGCAGGATCGTCCCATTGGATTACAGGCTTCAAAACGGAGACCAGGTGGAGATCATAACAAACCCTAACAAAAAGCCAAACCCTGAGTGGTTAAAGTTTGTGGTTACCTCCAAGGCAAAGAGCAAGATAAAGGCTTATCTCAAGGAGTTAGAAAGGGAAAGGCAAATTCAGGAAGGTAGAGAGCTTTTAGAGAACTTAGCAAAAAAGCTGAACATAGACAGGCAGGAGCTTTTGGAAAAGATAAAAAAGCAAGAGGGTATTGAAAGGGACGAGGATGTTTATCTTTTGGTGGGAAGCAAAAAGCTAACAAAGGAGAGGATTTATCAGCTTCTCGGAGTGAAAAAACCGGAGGTTAAAGAAAGGGTCCAAAGTCCTCGGGTGCGGGTGCGGATGGAGGATATAGAAAACGTTGCCTATCAGTTGGCAAAGTGTTGCAACCCACTGCCGGGAGATGAGGTTTTGGGCGTGGTTGCCAAGGGTAAGGGATTGATCATTCACCTGAAGGGCTGTCCAAACTTGGAGCATACTCTAAAACACTTTCCCGAGAGGGTGGTCCATGTGGATTGGGAAAATGCCCAAGGTAAATATCCTGCCCTTGTGCGCGTATGGACAAAGGACCGGGTGGGTATTTTGGGTGAAGTTGCCAGCACCTTTGCCAAACACAACGCCAACATACTCCAAGCTATCACCAAAAGCCTGCACACCGGAGAGGCGGTCATGGAATTTACGTTAGAACTCAACAACGCAGAACACTTAAAGAGAGTTCTCCAAGCCCTGAAGGAGTTGGAAGGAGTGGAAAAGGTGAGCAGGGTGGTTAGGGCTTGAACTCTTGCAAAATTCTGTCTGCACTAACCACACCCACAAAGCTCTTTTGAACCTTTCCGTCCTTTACCACCAAGGTGGTAGGCGTAGCCATCACACCCAAGCTCTTGGCAATCTTTTGCCCCTCCTCCGAGAAAACATCAATTCTTTTCACCTCCAGTTCTTTGCTTAGCCTTTCCACCTGAGGCTCCATAGCCTTGCATGCACCACATCTTTGGGAGTAAAAGTAAAGAACTCCGTCCTTTATTAGCTTTACCTCTGCACCTTTCATAGCCTTAGCCTTGTTCAAAACATAGAGTTTTAACCCGAGCCTCAGCAGAACTATAAAGGCAACCGCAAAGAACAGGATTTTTAAAAACTCTTCCATGACTATTTAACCATTTTAACAGCTTTCTTTAGCATATGGACTTCCTCCTCGGAGAGCTCCCTACACTTGCCCGGGCTTAGCTTTCCCAGTTTTATGGGACCTATGGCGGTGCGTTTGAGCCTTAAAACCTTGTGCCCAAAGTGGGCGGTAAATCTCTTAACTATGTGCTTTCTGCCCTCCGTAAAGACAATCTCCAAAAGGCTGTTTTCTCCTTCATACCTTATCAGCCTAACACCCACAGGCTTGGCAAACCCATCCTCCAAGACCGCTCCCTTTTTCATCTCCTCCAAAGTCTTTGGGCTAACTTTGCCCTTTACCAAAACTTGATAAGTCTTTGGCAGTTTATACCTCGGATGCATTATACGGTTTGCAAGCTCTCCGTCGTTTGTTAGGATCAAGAGTCCCTCTGCGTTGTAGTCAAGCCTTCCGGCAGGATAGACCTTCACGGGCAAGTCCTTGAGTAGCTCCTCTATGGTTCTCTTTCCCTCTTTAGACTTTCCAAGGGCGGTAAGATAACAGCAGGGTTTGTAGAGGGCAATGTATATGAACCTTGGCGGTTTTACCAGCTTTCCATCCACCTCTACCGTGTCCTTCTCAGGGTCAATCTTCCAGCCAAGCTCCTTTACCACCAGCCCATTGACCTTTACCCTCCCCTCAAGGATCAGTTGGTCTGCCTTTCGCCTTGAAGCAATCCCACACATAGATAGGTATTTGTTTAGCCTTACCAGTATCTCTCTTCCCTCCACGGGTCCCCTCTCATGTGGTAGCCTCTCTGTTCCCAAAAGCCCGGGACATCCTCCTTTAATATCTCAAGCCCCCACACATACTTGGCACTCTTCCAAGCGTAGAGCTTGGGAACCACAAGCCTCAGAGGGTAGCCATGCCTCTTGGGAATTACTTGCCCCATCATCTTGTAAGCTAAGATACTGTCTTCCTCATAGAGATGTTCCAAGGGTAGGTTTGTAGTGTAGCCCTCTAAACAATGCACCAAGACAAAGCCCGCATTGTCCTTTGGCTTTGCCCTTTTGAGAATTTCAAGGGTCTGAACGCCTTCCCATAGGATTTCCTTAACACTCCACCGTGTAACACAGTGAAAATCCGCCACCAGCTCCACCGAGGGCAGAGAAAGGAGCTCCTCGTAAGTTAATTCGAAAGGTTCCTCCACCTCACCCCAAACCTTGAACCTGTATGAGCCCATATCCCAGTCGGGAATATCATCCACTATGTCGTAGACTATGGGTGCGGAGATCCACCTCTGCCCAGGCGGTAGCCGGTCTTCCCTAAGGTTTATATCACTAACGATTTTTTTCTTCATGGCAGAATAAATTTTAAAGTATGGAAACTTGTCCCAAGTGCGGAGGGCTTTTAGAGGTTATTGAATGCTGTGGTGGTGGTATTTTCTTGTGCCCCGAGTGTGGTGAATACTTCTACCCAGGAGAGCTCATAGACCCTCAAAGTCCCTCTGAGGAGGTTTCAAAAGAAGCTCCCGGGCTACCTTCAGAGGTTCCTCCCCCTCCACCACCACACGATAAACCGCCCAAGAGATAGGTGCGTATAAGTTGAGCTTTTCTGAAAGCCCCTTTACCGCCTTTACCGTCTCTTTGCCCTCCACCACCTGTCCTATTTTCTCCTGTGCCTGTTCAAGGCTTAGCCCTTGCCCCAGCAAAAAGCCAAAGGTTCTGTTTCTTGACTTGGAAGAGGTGGAGGTTAAAACCAAGTCTCCCAAGCCAGAAAGTCCGTAGAAGGTTTGCACCTTTCCACCCAAAGCGGTGCCCAACCTAACCATTTCCACAAGCCCCCGGGTGATAAGACCAGCCCTTGCGTTGTCTCCAAAGCCAAGCCCGTCGGAGATACCGCAGGCTATGGCGATCACATTCTTTAACGCCCCCCCAAGCTCCACACCCACTACGTCCTCCGAGAGATAAACCCTAAAGGGCTCCGAGGAAAAGAGCTCTCTAACTTCCTTCAAAAGTGCCACATCCTCCCCCGCCAACACCACCGCACAGGGAAGTCCCTTTGCAGTTTCTTCCGCAAAGGAGGGACCAGAAAGGGCAAGAACTTTACAGTCTGGGAAAAGCTCCTTTAAAACCTCAGAGACCCTCTTGTTGGTGCCCACCTCCAAACCCTTTGACGCAGATATAAAGACCTTTTCCTTTAGACCTTTCCCTTCGAGCACTTTTCTTATGACCTGCACGGGCAAGGCTATAAGTATGTACTGGGAAAACTCTAAGACTTCCTCCAAGTGGGTGGTAGCCAAGGGCTTTTTTTCAAAGTCTATACCCCAATAAGGGTCCTTTCCCTCTTTGAGGGCTTCCACCACAGAAGGATTTTTGTCAAAGAACATAACTTCATTGCCTTTCCGAGATAGAACGAGCCCTAAGGCAGTGCCCCACCTTCCCGCTCCCAAGATGGCAACCTTACCCATGGGCAAAATCCAAAAGATGAAGCCTCTTTGGTCTTGTAAGGTCTATCTGATAGACCACTTTTCCCTTTAGCTTTTCTGAGCTTAAGAGCTTTTTGTTTAGGTCTTTGTCCCAGGAGATAAAGCTAAAGCCAGAGAGAGTTTTAAGCTCAAGCCTGTTTTCGTCGTAATTGTAATTTCTTGGCATCATCTCGCACTCGCACATAAAGGTAGGCGAAGGGAAACCTTCCCCAAAGGGCTCTAAGCTATGTAGCTTCTTTATAAGCTCGGGAGTGATCTCCTCCAGAGAAAGAGGAACATCTATCTCAAGGATCGTGGAAAAAGGCTCCACGTCTTTTAGGCTCTCCTCCACCAGGTCCATAAAGAGCCCTAACTTTTCCTTTTCCATGCTCAAACCCATGGCGTAAGAGTGCCCTCCCCACCGCAGGTAAAGGTGAGAAAACTGACTTAGCAGTGAATACACATCTATGCCGTTGGCACTTCTTACTGAACCTATTGCCTGATCACCCACCGCAAAGACCGCAGCGGGCTTTTGAAACTCCGCGGAGAGCCTACCCGCCACCAGCCCCGCCACACCACACGCCCAACTATCAAGCACCACCACCAAAAACTTTCTTTCTTTTTGATATAGGGCTTGTTTTAGGGCAAGCTCGTAAGCCCTTTCACTTATAAGCCTTCTCCTTTGGTTTATCTCCTCTATCTTGTTGGCAAAGGACCTTGCCCTGTCCTGATCCTCCGTCAGGAACAGCTTTAGGGCTATGGAGGGTCTTGAGACCCTACCGGGTGCGTTTATCCTTGGCACCAAAGAAAAGGTTATATCCCTTGAGGTTATGGTTCCGTTGAGTCCTACCCTTTCCATCAGGGCTTTTATTCCGTAAGCCCTTATCTGACCCTTTTGCACGTACTCCAAACACTTTATGCCGTAGGAAACTATTATTCGGTTTGTAAGGTTCAAGGGCATAAAGTCTGCCAAGGTGCCTATGGCGGGCAGGTAAAGGTCCAATCGTGGGTCGTAATCCACGTTTAGCTCTCTGGTAAGAAGGGCTATAAGATAAAAGACCAAACCAACGGAGGATAGCTCTTTAAGTTCCTTGGGTAAATACTGAGAGAGCTTTGGATTCAGCAGTATGGCGGGAGGGAGCTCCTCTCCCACGTTGTGATGGTCTATTACCACCGTGTCTTTTTTGAACTCTCTGAGCTCCTCTACTGCGGTGGTGCCGTTGTCTATGGTTATCAAAAGGTCTGCGTAGTGGGAAAGTTTGTTAATGAGCCCTTTGTTTAGACCGTAGCCCGACTGCCTGCTGGGAAGTAGTGGAACCACCGTTATGGGAAAGTTTTTCAACAACCTATAGAGCAGTGCGGTGCCAGTGATCCCATCCACGTCGTAATCTCCAAAGAGCACAATCCTTTCTCCTCTAACTATCGCTTTTTTTATTCTCTCCACCGTCAGGTCTATGTTTGGTATGTGGTGGGGTGGAAGTAGCTTTTTGAGCCGAAGGTCCAAGATGGACTGATCCTTTCCTCTGTTGGCAAGAATTTGAGCAACAACATCCCCCAGTTCAGAGACCACATCCTCCTCGGGCTTTATCATCTCGCTTAAAAGAACCCACTCTTTACCCGACAACCCTTTCATTCAAAAATTCCTCCGCCCATCTGCCAATGCTCCCCGCCCCCATAAAGACCAGCACGCAGTCCCTTAAGTTCTCCTCCAGATAGGAAAACACCTCCTCCTTGGTGGGTAAATAAACAGCCCCGCTTTTCTGAGCCAAATCCTCTGCCCTTACGCCCCAAAGGTTTTCCTCTCCGGCGGAGTATATATCTGTTAGGATGCAAAGGTCTGCGGATTTTAAAACCTTTGCAAACTCATCAAAGAGATAGTAGGTCCTTGAGTATCTGTGTGGTTGAAAGACGAGGACTACTTCCTTTTGAGGATAAAGCTCCCTCAGGCTATTCAGCACAGCCCTTATTTCCGTAGGATGGTGTCCGTAATCGTCATAGACCAAACAGCCTTTTAGCCCACCCTTTAGCTCCAACCTTCTCTCCGCATTTTTAAAGCTCTCCAGTGCTTCAAAAATCACCTTTGGTGGAATATCCATCTCCAAGCATACGCTTATGCAAGCTAAGGCATTATAAACATTGTGCCTTCCGGGAACTCCAAGCATTACACTGCCCAACTGTTTGTCCTTGTGTAGCACCTCAAAGGTATAATGTCCATTCTTCAAGTTTAGCCCAACAGCCCTGACCTGCGCGGGTTCTTCAATGCCGTAGGTGATGACCCTCCTTGAGATCCTCGGCAAAAGTTTTGTGCTATTTTGGTCGTCCAAGTTTATAACGCAAAAGCCATAAAAGGGCACACTGTTGGCAAACTCCAAAAAGGCATCCTTTATATCCTCCAGGTCCTTGTAAAAGCCCAAATGCTCCCTGTCTATGTTGGTTATTACCGCAACCGTTGGATGCAGTTTTAAAAAGGAACCGTCGCTTTCATCTGCCTCAGAAACAATAAGGTTGTCCTTTCCAAGCTTTGCGTTGCTACCAAATCTCCTTAGAATACCACCCACTATAACCGTTGGGTCATAACCCACCTCGTGCATCACATGGGCTATCATTGATGTGGTTGTGGTCTTTCCGTGGGAGCCACAGACCGCTATGCCCTCCCTCAGGCGAAAGAGCTCCGCCAACATCTCCCCCCGAGGGATCACAGGAATGCCCCTCTCCTTTGCCCCTCTAACCTCCGGGTTGTCCATAGAAACCGCCGAAGAATAAACCACCACCTGCGCATCCCCCAAGTTTTCCTCCCTGTGTCCTATAAACACCTTTGCCCCCATACTCCTCAAAAGTTCCGTGTTTTTGTTCTCCCTTAGGTCTGAGCCGGAGACCCTGTAGCCCATCTGCAAGAGCACCTGCGCGATCCCGCTCATACCTATTCCGCCAATACCCACAAAGTGAAAGTTTTTTATCTTTTCCCTGAACATAGCAAATGTATTTTAAATCTAAGTTTTCTCTTATTGGGCTTAAAGGTCATATCTCTTGTAAAAGAACCCTTTAACGATCTCCACAGATGCAAGATAAAATACCACAACGAGAAGAACAAAAAGGTAAAGAGGCATACTTAATGGTTTTAGCTCAAGCATTTTTCCTAAGGGTGTAAAGGGTATAATTATGCCAACCAGCCCAACTCCAAAAACTGTTAGAAGAAGCAAGCTGGAGGGTTTGCTTTTTAGAAAAAGCTTTTTTGTGCGCAGAGAGAGGATCACCAAGATCTGTGTAAAGAGACCCTCAAGAAACCATGCGGAACGAAAAATATCCGAAGAAACTTTCATCACATACAGTAAGAAAAGAAATGTGATGTAATCAAAAACTGAACTCAATAACCCAAAGGTGATCATAAACCTCTTTATAAAATTCATATCCCATTTTTTTGGGCTTTTTGTCCAATCTCTATCCACTTCGTCCGTTGGTATAGACATCACCGCTGTATCTGTTAGAAGGTTTGCCATTAAGACTTGCTTGGGCAACATAGGCAAAAATGGTACTATAAGCGATGCTCCAGCCATTGAAAACACATTACCAAAATTGGAGCTTGTCTGTAAAAAAAGATATTTCATAGTGTTTAAAAAGGTCTTTCTGCCCTCAAGCACTGCATCTATTATTGTTCTTAAATCCTGTCTTAAAAGAACGATATCTGCACTTTCCTTTGCCACATCTACTGCGTTTTCCACCGAGATAGCCACATCCGCACTTCTCATAGCACTAACATCGTTTATTCCATCTCCCAAATAACCCACCGTATAGCCAGCCTTTCTTAGGGCAAGCACAACCCTATCTTTTTGAGAAGGGGACAGTTCAGCAAATACAGAAGTTTCTCTGACTTTGTTTATGAGTGCCTCCTCAGGAAGGTTCTGGAGGTCATGACCATCCATGATGTTTCCACCAAGCCCCAACTCTTCCGACACATATTGAGCGACCAACTTGTTATCCCCCGTTATGATCTTTAGCTCTACCCCTAAGCTTAAAAGTTCTCTTACAAGCTCCTTAGCATCCTCTCTCAATGGATCGTGCATTATTGCAAAACCAAGGAATATTTCCCCCTTCTCATCAGAATAACTTATGTGTTCCTTTTCTATAGGTTTGAAGGCTACTGCAATCAATCTAAAGCCCCTTCTGCTATAGTCTGTGTAAATTTTTTCAATGTCTTTTAAAGCATGCTGGAGTTCAACCACCTCTCCTCCCAACTGTGCATAACTACACACTTCCAACAGATGAGAATAAGCCCCTTTGGTTATCAACAATTTTTCCTCCCCCTTTTTAACCAAAACAGACAATCTTTTCCTGTTAAAGTCATACGGAAGTTCGTCAAGCTTTTCAAAGTCTGAAAGATCTTGCGATTCCATGCTTTCTATTATTGCCTCGTCTATTGGGTTCTTATAGCCTGTTTGAAAGTATGAGTTTATATAAGCAAAGAGGGCTACCTTTTGGTCATCCTCATTCAGAACGTTTTTAAAGGCATAGATCTGCATCTTTCCTACTGTAAGGGTGCCCGTTTTATCACAACAAAGTAGGTTCATACTTCCAAAATTTTCTATGGATGCGAGGCGCTTAACTATTGCACCTTTTCGAGCCATATGCCTTGCGCCGTAAGATAGCCCCACACTAAAGACCGCTGGCAACAGCACTGGTGCTATGCCTATACCCAAGGAGAGGGCGAAGAGTAGAGAATTGATAACCCCCCTTCCGTAGTAAGCGTTTATAGTCAGCACCAAAAGTATGAGTATGGTTGCAGTTTCTAACAGCACATAACCGAAATGTCTAAGACCTCGTTCAAAGTCCGTTTCTCCTTTACCAAGCTTTAATTTCTCAACTATCTTTCCGTATTCGGTATCTTTGCCCGTTCTTAAAACCTTCATAATTCCAAAGCCACTGACCACATGGGTAGCCATATAGAGGTAGTCTCCCATCTTTTTCTCTACAGGATAAGCCTCCCCCGTCATCAAGGCCTCATTCACAAAAAGGTCTTTTTCCTTAATGAGAACTCCCTCCGCGGGAACTATATCTCCCGCCCGTAAGATCACTACGTCCTCTGGGACAATCTCATCCGCAGGAATTTCTATCTCTTTGTGGTCCCTTATCACACTTGAGCGAACTTTCACCATTGAAAGTAGCTTTTCTACAGCCCTATGAGCTTGTCTTTCCTGCCAAAAGTCCAAAAGTCCTCCAGTTAGAACTATACCCACGATAATTAGCGCACCTGTTTTTTCACCCAAAAAGGTGGACAGCATAGCGGTAAATAGGAGAAGAATGGTATAGGGATTTTTAAACTGATTTAGGAGGATTTCCCAATCTGCAAGTCTGCTTCTTTCTTTAACTCTGTTGTAGCCATACTTTTTTAGTCGTTTTCTGGCTTCCTCTGAAGATAGCCCTGAGATTTCAGAAGGTAAGTCCCCCATATAGGCTGTTCCCCCTTTGTGGCATAAAAATTATACTTCCTTCTTTCCAAGTCCTTCCTCAGCAGGTTAAAGTTTAAACCAAGCTTTTGTGTTTTATTATTATGTTTCCTGACCATGCTTATAGCTAAGCATCTTCCCTCTGCAAAGGACGCTCGTATATATATGTCCGTTGAAAGAACCTACTTAGGTTATATAAGGTTTTCCCTTTACACCCTGTCTTTTGCGGTTTTCCTGAGGAAATTAGAGGCACTTGCAGATATAACACAAAAGATACATGTATCCATATTTTTGGAAAATGTAGCTATAGTTTTATCCATAGTGGGCACTTTTCTTATAATCGCAGGCATTATTACCTTTTACTTTGACATAAAATACATAGAAGGAGGCATAGAAGTGTCTCCAAAGGAAACCACTGACCCAAGGATTTATATGGCTGCGGAAAGGACATTCCTTGCATGGATAAGAACCTCTATAGCCCTAATAGTCTTTGGCTTTGTTATAGAGAAGTTTGAATTTTTCTTAGAACAGTTAGAGAAGGTTTTCAACATCTCTCTGAAGGGTGATCACAGGGCTCTTGCCAGCGTGGGAGTTTTCATAATATTTATAGGACTATTCACGCTCATACTTGGCACAATAAACTTTTATAGGACCATAAAGCAGGTGGATATGGGTTATTATAGGACAAACACATGGCTTTATAAAATTTACGGTGCTGTAATATTCTTTGCATGTTTGGTCCTAACTCTTTATGCGCTCAGGATCATTTAATAAAAAGGGAGTTCCTTATCTTTGAAGGATTTTTCAGGCTTCTCTGAATTTCTCATCCAAGCTATAGCCCAATTTAAAAACTTCATATTCCATTTTTCAGGTTTTTTGTTCAATTTCCTTCGAACCTTGACAAAATCAAAAAAATATGTTAAAATAAAAGAAAAATAAAATAGCTGGAGGTTTAAAAGATGCCCGCACAGGGGGATTTTTGGTTCTTTGTGTTTATAGGACTTTTAATAGCCAACTTGGCGCTTTTGTTTTATGTAAAATTGGATTTTGATAAAAAGGTAAGCGTGCTTTCGCAGGAAGTAAAGGGTGTAAAGGAAAGTCTGCTTTATGTAAAACAAGATTTTGATAAAAGGATTATTGAACTTTTGCAGGAGGTAAATGACATAAAAGCAAACAACATAAGATTTGATAAAAATGTAGGTGAGGTTTCGCAAGAGGTAAAGAATGTAAAGGAAAGTCTGCTTCGTGCAAAACAAAACTTTGATGAAAAGATGGCAGAACTTTTGCAGGAGATAAATGGCATAAAAGCAAACGATATAAGAGAAATTAGAGAAAAGATAGAAAAATTGAGTGCAGAAATGAAACAATTAGAACAACAAACAAGGGAACGTATAGACCATATAGCCAAGCTTTTAACAGAACCTATCCTTGACGAAAGCGAGCTAAAGATATGATAAAGATAGACAATGTTCTAAAATATCTGAGATATAGGAAGGAGCTAAATGACAACGTTTTGAAATACCTAAAATACCTGAAAGAGTTAAGCAGAAAGATAGGCACTAGGGTTGATTTCTCTTATATTGAGGGTAAAAGGGGAAGAAAGAAGCAAGAGTTGGACTTTTTGTTTATTGAAGAAGATTGGCACATAGAAGAAGAAGTGGAACTTGCGAACAGAAAAGACCTGAGAACTTTCATTAAAAGCAGGACAAATCAGCTAAGGTCAGGTAAAGCCCTTTTCTTGGGAGTGGGGCTTTTTAAACATTCTGAAATTGAGAACGATAAGCCAACGAAAAGACAAAAAAGGCTAAAAATTTTTGCTCCTCTTTTTGTGGTTAATTTCGAAGTAGATGACCTAAGCGACCCAAAATCTATAAGCTTGGGACAGACCTTTTTAAACTACGACCTATTCGTAAGACTCTCTTCGGATGACGAGGAGGAAGGCTTTTCAGCTGACGAAAAACATATAGAGCGTGTGGAACTTATAAAGGAAATTGAAGAGAAGATGGAAGAAGTTGAGTCAATAAGAGAACTGAGAAACATAGCCATTGAATACATTCCCAAAATAAAGGAAGTGTTTAAGTCAGACCTTGAAGTAAGGATAATAAACAGCAACGAATTTGAAGAAAGCCAGAAAGATATAGATTATCTGAAAAGCAGAGAGGACACTTTTTATGCAGACTTATGCTATATTTTCCTGTCTAATTTTCCGTCGGAAATCTCCACATACAATTCTTTAAGGCTTATGATAGAGGAAATTGAAGAAAACGAAAGTTTTACAAACAGGGCTTTAGAAAAGCTATTCAGTGCGGTATTCTCTTCCAAATCAGAAAAGATACAAGAAATAGAAAAATTTAGACTGGAATATTTGGAATATTACTTGCCGATATATCTTTCTAAAAAGCAAAAAGAGGGATTGGAAAATGCCGTTCGCTATGAAATTTCTTACATTCAAGGACCGCCGGGCACTGGCAAAAGCCATGTTATAACAGCTTTGACACTTTTAAGTATTCTTAAAGGCTACAAAGTTTTAATAGTTTCTCAAAAAGCTCCCGCCATAAAGGTCTTACACGAAAAACTAACGGAAAAGCTTGGAAAGGGAGACGATTATTTACCATTTATTTATTACCACGACGAATACAGGGGAAAGCTTAAAGAATACATTTCCAAGCTAACATCATCCAATATTTATGAAGATGAACTACCTAATCTTGATACTAAGCTGAGGAACTTAGAGGGGAGACTCAATTCAAGTATAGAGAATTACAAGAGGGAGCTTAAGCATTACAAGGAAATATTGAGTTTAAACCATGAATTTTCAGAAGTTAGGGAGAGTTTGGAAAGGGAATTAGAAATATTCAACAAAAGCTTTTATGAAATAACAAAAAGGATGGATTTATATAATAAAAGTTTGAATGATAACTTTTTCAAGGCAAATTATAGAACTTTTGAAGTGTTGGAGAACTATGGGAATACAAGGCTTTTGCAAATAAGAAAGAAATTCCTTATAAAGGAAATCAAAAAGATTGATAAAGATGTAGATCAAAATCTTCTGATGAGAAAGCCTTTGTCCGATTACTTAGCCAAGCTTAGAAATGTCCTTGCCAATTATAAAAAAATGGTTAATGTTCGTGGCAAAATTCAACCCAAAAAAGACCCGAATGAACTGAAGGAAGAGCTTGAGGTACGCCGTAAGCAAATAATGGAAGATGCACAAGAATATTTAAGATTGCTAAACCTGAAAAGAATACTTGAAAATGCAGAAAAATATTCCAATGACCTCAACACCTTTAAACAGATTTTGCATTATCAAAAGGTGGATAGGATAAAAAAAGCAAAGGATAACATAGATTGGACTAACCTGTTGAAAGTTTTTAACATCTGGATCGTAGATATTCCCAATGTGGATAGAGTGCTTCCTATGGAGCCTGAGCTGTTTGATCTGGTAGTTGTTGATGAGTCCTCTCAGGTGAATTTGGCACAGGTGATCCCTGTTTTTTACAGGGCAAAAAGGATTTGCGTTGTGGGAGACCACAAGCAGTTGAGCCTTGAGTCCACTGGGCTTGGATTTGAGATAAGCAACAAGCTTGATTCATACACTTGGGAAAAATACAAGCCTGCAAACCTGAGTTATGAGGAAGCAAAGGAAAAGAGAATAACACTTACCAAGGCGTCTATCCTTGACTTTTTGAGGGAAAATAACTTTGGAATACCTGAGGTAATGTTGGACGAGCATTTTAGGTCTGTGCCCTCTCTTGCAAAGTTCACCAACAGAGAATTTTATGAAAACAAACTATCCATAATGACAGAAAAGCCCGAGTATGAGCTTAAAAGCTTCAAACACATAGAAACAGGAGGGCGTAGGTATGGAAGTTCAAAATTTGTTATAGAAGAAGTGGAAAAGGTTTTTGAGGTCATAAGGAGCCTTCTAAGTTCAAGGAGCTATCAGGATGTTCAGTTGCCCGATTATGTCCCAGAGGAATTCACCGTAGGGGTTGTTTGCTTTACAAGGGAACAATCGGAAAACATAAGAATAAGACTTTTTGAAGAAGGAATCGGAGACAGAGTTTATGCAGGCACTCCAGAGGAACTTCAGGGTCATGAGTTTGATGTGGTAATAATTTCAATGGCACTGGATAAAGCAAGCAATAGGAGTAAAAACCACTATGAAAACAAAAACAGGTTTAACGTGGCAACAAGTAGGGCTAAGTATTTCACCTTCTTAGTCTATGGAGGTTTGCCGGAAAACTTTGATTTAACTAAAAGATACATAGCCCACTTTAGTGGAGAAAAGCCTAATGTGGCTTTGGAGGAGGATAATCTCCGCTTTAGTCGGTCTAAATTTGAATCTGAGCTTGAGGAGTTCGTGTATGAAAATTGTTTGTTGCCTTTAAAAGAAAGCTTCAAGGAAGAACATGGAGTAGATATACACATATACAATCAATATAAAACCTGTGGCTATAGGTTGGACTTTGTTCTCTATAACAAAAACAATAAAAAATTTGTTGGCTTGGAGGTTGATGGTCCTCATCACTTTGAGGGGGATGGGTTGTCCAACTATGCAGACTGGCACATAGAAAGAATAGAAAAACTAAAGAGGGCTGGTTGGAACATAATAAACACGCCCTATTATAAGTGGTATTTGAAAGGCTGGTTGGACCCAGATTATCCCTTTGTGAAGAACGAGTTAGAAAGGATAAAGAAAGAATTGGAGCGTTATCTATTAGAATAGGCTATACTCCGGCAAGGAGGAAAGGTATTACCTTACCTGCCTACCTTTATAGCTACGCTATAGGCTCGTAGCTTTATCAGGAAGTCTCAAATATGGAACCAATCTCTCACCTGAGGTGTTTAAAAAAGATATAATTAATATCATCCCTTTTTGAAAGGAGGACCGCATGGCAAAGGGAACGGTAGCCTATAAAATTCTTGAAAGCCATTTGGTGAGCGGTAAGCTCATCCCTGGCGAGGAGATCGCCATCAAGATAGACCAGACCCTCACTCAGGATGCCACTGGAACCATGGCATACCTGCAATTTGAGGCGATGGGTGTGGATAGGGTAAGGACAGAATTATCTGTTAGCTACATAGACCACAACATGCTACAGACCGACTATAAGAACCCCGACGACCATAAATACCTTATGAGCGTGGCAAAAAGATACGGTATTTGGCTATCTAAGCCCGGCAACGGCATATGCCATCAGGTGCATTTGGAAAGGTTTGCCAAGCCCGGGAAGACACTGCTGGGCTCTGATTCCCACACCCCCACCTCCGGTGGCATAGGCATGATCGCCATCGGTGCCGGTGGTCTTGATGTGGCAAGTGCAATGGCAGGAGAGCCCTTTTATCTGAAGATGCCCAAGATCGTAGGCGTCCATCTGAAGGGCAAACTACCCGATTGGGTAACCGCCAAGGACATTATCCTTGAGCTCTTGCGTAGGCTTACGGTAAAGGGTGGTGTGGGCAAAATTTTTGAATACTTTGGAGAGGGTATAAAGGAGCTCTCCGTTCCGGAGAGGGCTACCATCACCAATATGGGTGCGGAACTTGGCGCCACCACTTCAATCTTCCCCTCCGACGAGATCACAAGGGCATACCTGAGAGCCCAAGGAAGGGAGGAGGATTGGATAGAACTCCTTCCGGACAACGATGCAGAGTACGACGAGGTTATAGAGATAGACCTGTCCCAGCTTGAGCCACTGATTGCTTGCCCCCACTCTCCGGACAATGTGGTGCCCGTCAGGGAGGTGGAAGGGATAAAGGTAGATCAGGTGGTCATAGGTTCTTGCACCAATTCCTCCTTTGTGGACCTAACGCGTGCTGCCAAGCTTTTGGAGGGCAGAAAGGTTCATCCCGACGTGGTCTTTGCGGTAGCCCCCGGCTCCAAGCAAGCCCTTGAGCTGATCACCCAAAATAGTGCCCTTTTGACCTTTCTAAAGGCTGGTGCAAGGATATTGGAAAGCGCCTGCGGTCCCTGTATAGGCATGGGCTTTGCGCCTCCCTCCGGTGGCGTTTCCATAAGGAGTTTTAACAGGAACTTTGAGGGTAGGTCTGGCACACCCGACGCAAAGGTGTATCTTGCATCCCCCGAGGTTTGCGTAGCCTGTGCCATTGCAGGACAGATCATAGACCCCAGGAAGTTGGGCGTTCAATGGGTGAAGGTGGAAATGCCAGAAAGATTCCCATACGGCGACGAAGCCTTTATAGAGCCACTACCGGAGGAAGAAGCTAAAAAGGTAGAAATATACAGAGGACCCAACATAAAACCACTGCCAGAGTTTGATGAACTACCAGAGAGCTTGGAGGGAGAGGTTTCCCTCATAGTGGGAGACAATATCACCACCGACCACATAATGCCCGCCGGTGCCAAAATCCTACCCCTCCGTTCCAACATCTACGCCATAAGCGAGTATGTATATCACTACGTGGACCCAGACTTTGTAAAAAGAGCAAAGGAAATTAGAGACCAAAAGGGCAAGGCAAACATCATAGTGGGCGGAGAGAACTACGGACAGGGTTCCTCCCGAGAGCATGCTGCGTTGGCTCCAAGGTTCTTGGGAGTTAGGGCGGTTTTGGCAAAGTCCTTTGCCCGTATTCATCACGCCAACTTGGTCAATTTTGGTATAGTGCCCTTGGAGTTCAAAAATAAGGAGGACTACAACAAGTTCTCCCTGGGCGATGAGATTTTGATCCCAGAGCTTGAAAGCAGGCTGAAGGAAGGTAAAGAAATTGTGGTTATAAACAAAACCACTGGAGAGGAGATAGTTTGCACCTACAACCTTACTCCAAAACAGGTTTCTGTGCTCCTCAAAGGTGGTCTTTTAAACTGGATCAAAAACAAACAGGGGGTAAAGGTATGAAGCTAAGAAAGATGGTTTCTGTGGTAGGTGCGGGAAATGTGGGGGAGCATACCGCCGCCCTCCTTGCCCTAAGGGGGTTGGTGGATGTGCGTATGTTTGACTTGCCCAGAAAGGATGGAGATAGGCTCATAGAACCCGTTAAAGGAAAAGCCTTGGACATTCAGCAGATGCTCTCTGCCCTCAACATTGACGGCAAAGTGGAAGGATACACTGTAAGCGCAGATGGAGAAGGCTATCAAGCTTTAGAGGGCTCCGACATAGTAGTTATAACTGCAGGCTTTCCAAGAAGACCGGGTATGTCAAGGGAAGATCTCTTGGAAAAGAACATATCCATCCTGTCGGTTATAGCCAGCAAAATAAGGGAATACGCTAAGGATGCCATAGTGATAGTGGTAACCAACCCAGTGGACCTGATGACCTATGCGGTTTATAGACTACTGGGCTTTGAACCCCAGAGGGTTATGGGGATGGCGGGCGTTTTGGATTCAGCCCGCTTTAAAACCTTCATCTCAAGGGAGATAGACGTTTCTCCTCAAGATATTCACGCCTATGTTATAGGAGGCCACGGTGACGAGATGGTTCCCTTGATCTCCATATCCAACGTGGGTGGCATACCCCTAAAGGACCTTCTAACCAAAGAAAAGCTTCAGGAACTTATAAAAAGAACTCAGTTTGGTGGTGGTGAGATCGTGGACCTGATGGGCACCTCCGCCTATCATGCTCCCGCTGCGTCCATAGTGGAAATGGTGGAAGCCGTAGTAACAAACAACAAACGCATACTGCCCTGCTCCGTCTATCTTGATGGAGAAGTAGGAGAATATTATGGAGTAAAGGGTGCCTGCGTAGGCGTGCCAGTCAAACTTGGCAACTGCGGAGTAGAAGAGGTCATCAAAATCCCCATGCTACCGGAAGAGCGCGAAATGTGGGAAAGGTCTGTGCAGTCGGTGGTAAAGAACTTAAAGGTGGTGGATGAACTTTTGAAGGTTATGGTTTAAAATCTATATCAATGGTGTTTTTACCTTGGAGGTATCTGGTCCCACCTGCCCTTTTGCTTTTGGGGGTGGGGTTATTCATCCTTTACAAGGGTTGGGAGAGGAGGAAAAACTTTGAGGTTTCTTACCTTGAGTGGGAAATAAGGAGATTGGTGCAATCGGGAGAGGAGGAGAAGGCTAAAAAGCTAATAGAGGAAGGGCTGAAAAAAGGGGGTGCCTTTAAGCCCCTCATTCTATCTTATACCTTGGATGGAAAGGAAGACAGTAAAAAACTTTTGGAGATAATCTCATCCCTGAAGGATGACCAAATAAAGTCCTTATACACCGAGAGGTTAGCCTTTGCATACTACAAAGAAGGACAAAAAGAAAAAGCCCTCGGCGTCCTCAACTCTATAGGAAAAGACAGCTTTAACTATTACTCTGCCCAACTGCTTAAGGCACAGGTGCTCTTAGAAAGCAACAGAAAAGAGGAGGCAAAGAAGGTCTTGGAGTCGGTCCTCAAAGAGGCAAAGGGAACTTATTGGTCTAACTTAGCCCAAGCCCTTTTAATGGAGATGTAGTTATGAGGCTCCTGATTGAAATAGGAACAGAAGAACTGCCCGCGGGTGTTATAAACATGGCTTTAGAAAGCCTCAAAGAGGGCATTGAAAAACTCTTAGGGGTAAAAGTTATAAAAACCTACGGCACACCCCGGCGTTTAGCCCTTCTGACAGAAGACTTTGAGAACACACCCACAGAAAAAGAGGAGATCATAGTCGGTCCTCCTGTTAGCATAGCTTACGAGGATGGGAAACCCACGAAGGCGCTTTTGGGATTTTTGCAAAAGGTCTCTGCCACTCAAGAGGAAGTGATAGAAGTTCAAAAGGGAGAAGGAAGGTATGTGGCGGTTCGTAGGGTTCAAAGGGAAAAGACGCCCTTGGAGAAATTGAAAGAGGAGTTTGAAGGTCTCTTAAAATTTATCCCTTTTCCCAAAAGGATGCGTTGGAATTCGGAAGGCTTAACCTTTTCAAGACCTATCCGATGGTTGTGTGCCCTCTACGGAGAGGAGGTTGTACCACTCCAATTTGGTAAAGTAAAGGCGGACAGGATCACCTACGGCCATAGATTTTTGCATAGTGGTCCCCTGGTTCTCAAAAATGCCGAGGAGTATGAACAAAAGCTAAAAAGTGCCTACGTGATCCCAGACTTCAAAGAGAGACTTGGCATGGTCTTAGAAATGTTAAGGGAAGAAGCTTACGCCTTAGGTTGCACGCCTCAGTATCCAGAGGGTCTTCCGGAGGAGGTGGCGAACCTCCTTGAGTTTCCCTTCTCTGTGGTAGGATGCTTTGAGGAAAAGTATTTAGAACTTCCCGAGAAGGTTTTAATCACAGTCCTTGCCCACCATCAGAGGTTTTTCTGCCTTGCCAACCAAGAGGGCAAGCTGGTGCCTTACTTTGTAGCCTTTAGCGGTAATACACCAAACGATTTGATAAAGACTGGCTACGAGAGGGTTGTAAGGGCAAGGCTTGAGGATGCCCTTTTCTTCTACAGGGAGGACCTAAAGACTCCCTTAGAAAATCTAATAGATGGGCTGAAGGGTGTGATCTTTCATCCAAAGGCGGGCAGTATGTGGGAGAAGACCCAAAGGCTTATGGAACTCTCAGAGAGGATCGCACGATCCCTTGGCTTTGGAGAGGATGTTGTAAAAAAGGTAAGAAGGGCTGCACTCCTTTCAAAGGCGGACCTGCTTACCAACATGGTAAAGGAGCTGGACGAACTTCAGGGATACATGGGTATGGTTTATGCAAGGGCTTTTGGAGAAGAGGAGGAGGTAGCTAAAGCACTCTACGAGCATTATCTCCCCAAAAGTGCCACAGACCCCTTGCCCGAGGGAGTGGTTTCCCAAATCCTCTCTTTGGCGGACAAGCTGGATAACATAGCAACCCTTTTGAGTGTGGGCGAGATGCCCTCCGGAAGTTCGGACCCATACGGGCTAAGGCGCAGTGCCTATGGTGTGTTCGCGATCCTTGATAACGGAGGTTATAACTTGAACCTGAGGGATGTGCTGGGATCTGTCCCGCAGAGTTTTGAGGAGTTCATGAAAAACAGGCTGGAAGCTTACTTGGAGCCCTACGGTTATGATGTTGTAAGGGCGGTTTTGGAGGTGAAGGATCCACTAAAACCCTTAGACGCAATAAGGCTTGCACAAATGCTTGCCAATTTGAAAGAAACGGAAAAATTTAAAGATATAGTAGAAGTCTACAGGAGGGTCGTTAAAATTCTTCCCAAGGGGTGGGAAGATGAACGTGTTGAGGAGGACCTTATGAAAGAAAAAGAAGAGAGGGAACTTTGGGAAAAGGTAAAGGGCTTGGAGGGTGAGAGGCTTGAACCCTTGGACCTTTGGGACCTTAAAGAACCCATAGACCGCTTCTTTGACAGGGTCCTCGTGATGGATAAAGACCAAGAAGTTAGAAGAAATAGATTAGCCCTCCTGCTTAGAATAAAAAAACTTTTTAACCGCTTTGGGGACCTTGAAAAAATAGTTTTGGAGGTATAGGCATGGAGCAGAAATTTTTGGTTTGGTTGGATGAGGTAGGCATAGAGGATGTGCCCTTGGTGGGTGGAAAGAACGCATCCCTCGGGGAGATGCTCAGAAACCTCTCAGAGCTTGGTATTAACATACCCTACGGTTTTGTGGTAACATCCAAAGCCTATTATGAGTTTTTGAGGTATAACAAGTTAGAAGAGAAAATAAGGAAGATTTTGGAGGGTTTGAACCCTAATGATGTACAGGACTTGGCAAAGAGAGCATACGAGGTTAGGGAACTTATAAAAGGCGGAGAATTTCCCCCAGAACTGGAGGAGTTGATAAAAAAATATTACTCTGAGCTCTCTCGGAGGTATAACTCCTTTGCGGTGGATGTGGCGGTTAGGTCTTCCGCCACCGCAGAGGATTTGCCTCATGCTTCCTTTGCAGGACAGCAGGATACATACCTAAACGTGGTTGGTGCGGAGAATGTGCTAACCGCTATAAAGAACGGTTTTGCGTCCCTCTTCACAGACAGGGCTATTTCTTACAGGGAGAGCTTTGGCTTTGACCACTTTAAGGTTGGCATAGCTATGGGTGTTCAAAAGATGGTAAGGTCCGATTTGGGTGCTTCCGGGGTGATGTTTACATTAGACACAGAATCGGGCTTTAAGGATGTGGTAGTTATAAATGCCACCTACGGGTTGGGTGAGCTTCTGGTTCAGGGCATGATAACCCCAGATGAGTATATGGTCTTCAAGCCTACCCTTCAAGCGGGATACTCGGCCATAATAGAGAAAAAGCTCGGTAGAAAGGATAGAAAAATGGTGTATGGGGTGGGGCACGAGAGAACAAAGATCGTCAATGTTCCACTCTCAGAGCAAAAGCAGTTTGCCCTCACCGATGAGGAGATTTTAAAACTGGCAAGATGGGGAGTTCTGATAGAGGAGTACTATTCCAAAAAGAACGGCAGATGGATGCCCATGGACATAGAGTGGGCAAAGGATGGGGTTTTAAACGAGCTCTTTGTGGTTCAGGCAAGACCAGAAACGGTGCATTCAAGGAAGGAGGAGAACGTACTAAAGGTCTATAAGATCAGCATGCCAGTAGAGGAGAGGGCTAAGAAAAGGATCTTATACGGCATTGCGGTGGGCGATAAGGTGGTTCATGGTAGAGTTAGGGTCATCCACGACCTAAAGGACGCGGGACAATTTCAAGAGGGAGAGATCCTGGTAACGGACATAACAGACCCAGACTGGGAACCCGTAATGAAAAAGGCAAGCGGTATAATTACCAATAGAGGAGGAAGAACTGCCCACGCAGCAATAGTGGCAAGGGAGCTGGGCATACCCGCGGTGGTGGGCACCCACAAGGCAACGGAAGTGCTAAGGACCGGTGATGAAATCACTCTCTCCTGCGCAGAGGGAGAGGTAGGATACATATACGAAGGCTACATACCTTACGAGGTAGAGGAGATCAACCTAAAGGAACTGCCCAGGACCAGAACCAAGGTTATGATGAACGTGGGCAACCCTGAATCCGCTTTTAAGTATTCCTCTATTCCCAACGATGGTGTGGGTCTTGCCCGTGAAGAGTTCATCATAGCAAACTACATAAAGATCCATCCCTTAGCCCTCCTCTATTATAGGGAGCTTAAAGCTTTAGTGGAAAAGCTTGAAGATTGCGGAGCAATAGATGAGAGGGGAGTTTGCTCTATGGCTTCCATATACAAGCATGCAGAGGAACCCCTTAAAAGCAAGCTGGCAAAGGGTAAAGATAAAAAACAGATTAACCTCAAAAGAACCATAGAGGAGATAGAAAGCCTAACCTTTGGTTATGAAGATAAGGCACAATACTTTGTTAAAAAGCTCTCCTACGGCATAGCAAAGATATCTGCTGCCTTTTATCCAAATCCTGTGATAGTACGCTTTTCTGACTTTAAGTCTAACGAATACAAAGGGCTTATAGGTGGTGAGCTCTTTGAACCAGAAGAGGAAAATCCCATGCTCGGATGGAGGGGCGCGTCAAGATACTATTCAGAGGTTTATAAACCCGCCTTTGGACTTGAATGTCAGGCAATACTGCGTGTGAGAAATAAGATGGGGCTTACCAACACCAAGGTGATGGTCCCCTTCTGTAGAACACCAGAGGAGGGTGAAAAGGTTCTCAAGGTGATGGAGGAATATGGGCTAAAAAGAGGGGAGAACGGTCTGGAAGTTTATGTGATGGCAGAACTTCCCTCCAACGTTGTCCTTGCGGACAGGTTTGCAGAGATCTTTGATGGCTTCTCCATAGGTTCCAACGACCTAACTCAGCTAACTCTTGGTTTGGACAGGGACTCGGGGCTCGTGGCACATCTTTACGATGAAAGGAACGAGGCGGTCAAAAGGCTAATATCACAACTCATAAACATTGCCAAAGAAAAGGGTAAAAAGGTAGGTATATGCGGTCAGGGACCCTCCGACTTCCCGGACTTTGCCCAGTTTTTGGTAGAAGAAGGTATAGACAGTATTTCACTAAACCCCGATTCCGTGTTAAAAACTTTATTAGTTATAGCAGATGCCGAAGCTAAAAATAAGAAGGTAGGGGTATGAAAGTTTTAGACCGTATAAGGACTTTAAGCTTTCCTTCTTTTAAAGTTAAAGGGGTTAAAAACTACTTGGCACTGCATGTTGGTAAAAGCTTTATAAGGCTTTTGGAGTTAGGAGAAGAGGGAAAGCCTATTTTCCAACCACAGGAGATCATCTTTGAAAATGGAGATGAAAATAAAAAACTCTCAGCCCTAAAAAAGATAGTAGCTGAATATGGATTACAGGGACATCGGGTTATAGCGGCGCTTCCCGCCACAGACGGAATACTAAAGCTCTATAAATACCCTTCCAAAATAAGCCAAAAAGATTTGAACAACGCCATAGATTGGGTGATAAAAAAAGAGATAAGTCAGATAAAAGAGGAAACCACTTACGATTACTTTATCTTACACGGAGAAAATGTCCTAAATGTGGCTTTGGTGCTTGCCCGTGCTGAATCTGTCAATAGGCTAACTAATTTAATCAGTTCCGCAGGGCTAAAGCCTGAGATCATAGACTATGAGGTGCTGGCTATAGTGAATTATGGCATATATCATAAGCTTGCCTTACCCTTTTCCATTTTATACATAGACTACGATTATTCTATACTTTTAACTTACAGCCCTTCCAATATATCCTACTCTGTAATACACTGGGATTATTTGGAATATAGTAAAGAGGCAGGATCACCCTCCACTTCTGAGGAACTTTTGGAAAGCTTTCTTGCGGAGGTGAGGAATCTGATTGTGATAAATGATATATTTAACGTTTATACTGCAGGTGTTGCTTTAAACAACGAAAGTTTCGTGGAGTATATACTTGAAAACTTGCCCATATTGGGGCTCTTGGACGCTGGCGAACTATCGCCTAACTTTCTTATCCCCTATACGCTTAGTTTAAGGGAGGGATAAAAATGATAAAGATCAATCTACTTAAGGAGAAGAAAACTAAAAAAACTTTACCACAACCCACACTGGCATCTCTGAAGGAGGTAAGGGTCAGTGATCTTTTAAAGTTGGATAAAGCGCAGTATTATCTCTCTGTTCTCCTTTGGATTTGCGTTTTGGGTATGGGTGGATGGTATTTGAAAACATCAAAGGAAATAACAGAAATAAAGCGAGAGATAGATCAGTTGCAGGCGGAAAAGAACAGATTAGAGGGCATGGCAAAGCGCATTTCGGAAGAAAAGAAGAAAATGGAGTCTGAAATATCCGCCTTAAGGGCACAATTGGATATGATAGAACGTAGTAAGGATATACTCATAGGTTTGAAAGCATTCTATAAACCCTTCAACGATAGCTTTGTTAGTTTTTCCAATTCCGTTCCTTCTGTTAGTTGGACGCTTACTTATAGTCAAAGTTTAGACATAGAGAATAGAAAACTAAAGACAGAATTTGACCTTTCTTCTTTTGATTATGCAAGCATAGGCTCTTATGCCAACAGCCTTAAAAAGAATAATGCGGAAGTTTTTATAAGTGGTATAGAAAGGAAAACAACACCAAATGGTTATGAATACTATTCCACAAAACTTGTCGCAGAAAAAAGCGTAGGAGGGGAGTGATGGAAAAGCTAAAAGCCCAGTGGTCCGCCCTTCCTCAGTGGCAGAAATTGTTTATACTTTTAATATTACCAATAGCCATTATAGGATACACCTACGCAATATTAATAACCCCTTTGAGGGAAGAGTTAGAAAAAAATAGAAAGGAAAAGGAAGAACTTGCCACACGCATAGCAGAGTTGAAGAGATTGACAGACCCAAAAGCTTTGGAACCCCTTAGAAAGCAAAGAGATGATTTAAAGGCTCAACTGGAAGTAAAGAGGCAAGAGCTTGAGTTAGTGGTTGGAGAGATCCCATCCACTAAGGATGCGGGCACTATATACAAAAAGTTGGGTGCTATAGCAAGCAAAAGCGGAGTAAGACTGCTTTCCGTAAGCCTTGCAAAGCCCAATGAGGTGGGCTACACCTTGGAAAAAACTCCAGAAGGGAAAGCATTAGTTAAGATAGCAAAAGAGCAAACACAACAACAGGGGCAACAGCAACAGCAAAAATCCCAGGAACAAAAACCACAGCAACCCTCTGATGTGGTAAAGCATCCCACCGCAGAGCTCAAAATATCCTTTGTGGGTAGTTATAGAAATATCGTAAATTTCTTAAACTCTTTGGAAATGGGAGGTTTTGTATCATATCCTTCTACATTTAAGGTGGATAGGTTTGAAAAGGGTATGCTGAAGGGAGATTTGACTATATTAATTATTATGAAGGAGGAAAAAATATGAGTTTCCTTTTTCTTCTTTCAATGGTCTTTTTATATTCCTACGCAAAAGAGCCCTTTACCGATTTGGAGGGTGTGGTGGGATATATGGTGGTTGAAAAAAACGGAAAGGTAGAGAACTATATGGTGGTTGAGGAAAAGGGAGGTGGTGTTAAGACTATAAAGGTTAATAAAAATCCCAAAGAGTTTTTAAAGAAGACGGAAGATGGCGCCCAAAAGAGATGAGCTAAGGGTAGGGGTTATTAGCTTAGGTTGTTCCAAAAACTTGGTAGATACGGAGGTTCTCCTTGGAAAGCTAAAGTCAGCCGGTGCAAAGCTGGTGGATGACCCCAAAAAGGCAAACACCATCATCATAAACACCTGTGGTTTTATAAACCCCGCCAAGGAGGAGGCAATAGACTACATACTTGAATACGCAGAAAACAAAAGGGTTATCGTTATGGGCTGTTTGGTGGAAAGATACAAAGAAGAACTACAAAAGGAAATACCAGAGGTTCAGGCATACTTTGGAACCGAGAGCTGGGACCAAATTATTGAGTTTTTGGGTTTAAAGAAGATGGAAAAAGTTCAAAGGCTATTAACCACCCCTAAATCTTACGCCTACCTTAAGATATCTGAGGGGTGCAACCGCCTTTGTTCCTTTTGTGCCATACCCTCCATCAGGGGCAAATACAGGTCAAAGGGCATACAGGAACTTGTAGAGGAAGCCAAATGGATAGCAGAAAACGGAGTAAAGGAACTGTGTTTGATCTCACAGGATACCACATATTACGGCAGAGATCTATACGGAAAGAACGCCCTGCTTAAACTCTTAGAAAAGCTGGAGGACATAGAAGGCATAGAGTGGATCCGGCTTCTGTATCTCTATCCCACAGACCTGAGCGACGGGCTTGTTGATTACATTAAAAACTCTTCAAAAGTCCTGCCGTACTTTGATATGCCATTGCAACACATCTCTAACAGAGTTTTAAAGAGCATGAGAAGGGGCTATGGCAAAAATTTTGTGGAAGGGCTTGTGGAAAGAATCTCTTCCAAAATACCCAACGCAGTTTTGAGAACAAGCTTCATAGTGGGCTATCCGGAGGAGGGTACAAAGGACTTTGAGGAACTGCTTGAGTTTGTTCAAAAGGGCTACTTCCATTGGGTGGGTGTGTTTAGCTATTCTCAGGAGGATGGCACTTTTGCAGAGTCTTTAGGGGACCCTATACCCGAGGAGGAAAAGGAGAGAAGAAGGGCGCTTGTTTACGAGGTTCAAAGCGAGGTTATAAAGGAAAAATACAGAGGACTTTTGGGTAAAAGCTTTAGGATACTAATAGATGGCTACGATGAGGAGATGAATATTGTGCCGGTGGGCAGGCTTTGGTTTCAAGCGCCAGAGGTGGATGGGTTGTGCTATTTAGAGGCAGAGAGGGTGGTTAAAGAGAGAGAGATGATAGATGTAGTGGCAAAGGACTTTAAAGAGCAAGACCTGTTGGTTGAAGAAAAAAGTGAGTGAGAAAAAGATGGTAGAGCTTGAGCTTTCCTCTTTACCAGTTCCTAAAAGCAATAGATATATAAGAAAGAAGGGTGGTGTAGTTTTTAAACCCCCAAGAGTTAAAAACTGGGAGACGAGGGCAGTGTGGGAAATAAAACAGCAGTATCAGGGAGAACCTTTGGAGGGCAAGCTTTCAATGGAAGTGATCCTAGTTTTGCCAAACCACAGAAAGAGGGATATTGACAACATGCTAAAGAGCTTGTGGGATGTCTTAGAAAAGGCTAAGGTTATAAAAAACGACAATCAAATTTACGAAATAAAAACATTAAAACGCATAGAAAAGGGAGCACAGAAAACTCTAATTTACATAAGCCCTATGGAATAATTCACTGGGTATTTCTTATATACTCAGTTGGGTCTAAGGGCACACCCTCTTTACTTCTAAGTTCAAAGTAAAGCACGCATTCTTCTCCTTCGTTCTTTCTTCCAACCAAAGCAATCTGTTGTTCCTTTGACACGCTATCTCCTCTCTTTACTAAATTTTTCTCGTTGTATGCGTATATGGAGATAAAATCTCCATGATCCACTATGACCATGTTTCCGTAGGCTTTGAGGTCTTCTCCACTGTATATGACCCTCCCACTATCAACTGCCCTTACTGGCTTTCCACAATCTGCGAATATGTTGATCCCTCTACCATTTTTGGAAACTTTACCATCCACAGGCATAGGCAGGCTATTTTTTGATATTTTTACTTCCACATCCTCTTGCTTTTTCTCTTGTGGCATTTCAGCCTCTGTTTTAGGTGTGCCCTCTTGCCTCTTTTCTTCTAAGGGTTTCTCTACTGGACGGACCGCCTGTCTTTTTTCCTCCACGGGAACTTTGACCACCGTTCCCTTTTTTAGCCATTTACCTTTTAGCCCTGGATTAAGTTCTTCCAATTCCCTTTGAGAAACACCGAGCTTCTTTGCCACATGCTCAAGCTTTGCACTCTTTTGAACCACATAAGTTTTGTAGGAGACCTTTGGCTCCTCCTCCTTTTTGACCTTTACGGGCACCTTTACCTCCGTTCCCGCGGAAAGCCACTTACCCTTCAGCTCTGGATTGAGCCTTTCCAATTCCTCTTTGGAAACTCCCAAGCTCTTAGCCACATGCTCAAGGCGACCTCCCTTTTTGATTTTGTATACCGTGTAGCTTTCTTCCCTTTTTTCCTTTTTCTGCTCTTGCTTTGGCACCTTGACCACCGTTCCCTTTGTTAGCCATTTACCTTTTAACTCTGGGTTAAGTTCTTCTAATTCTCTTTGGGAAACACCCAGCTTTTTTGCCACATGCTCAAGCTTTGCACTCTTTTGAATTACATAGGTTCCATACTCTTGGATCTCCTTTTTTTGTTTTTTGGCGGTGCCCTTGGCGGGTATTTTTAGTTCCTGCCCTTCTTTTACCTTTTCAGACTTTAGATTGTTAAAGCTCTTTAGCTCCTGTGCATCAACCCCAAATTTCTCAGCTATGCTCTGTAGTGTGTCTCCCTTTTTGACCTTGTATACGGCGTAGTCTTGCGTTTTGGCGGATGTCTTTTGAGGGATGCATAAATTTTCACCCACTTTCAGTTTGTTTGGATTTATGTTTTTATTAGCTTTTAATAGCTCTTGCACGCTAACTCCGTAGTTCTTTGCGATCTTTTCTAAGCTTTCTCCGCTTTTTACCTTGTGGTATTTGCACTCTTGAGAAAAGGCTGTTCCAAAAAGCAGGCTAATACTTAATATAAAAACCTCTTTCTTCATGGGTCGGCACCTCCTTTAAAATTTCCATCCGGTCCACCCTTGCGGACCTTGGTCCCTCCCACAGCTTCCATACGAACTGGGCTATAACCTCCTCATCGCCCTCCACAAAAACCTCAACCCTTCCGTCCGGTAGGTTGCGCACCCAACCGCTAAGTCCGTAGCCCTCTCCCAGGTTTTTTGTCCAGCTTCGAAAGCCTACTCCCTGCACCCAGCCAGACAGAAAAACTCTATAGGCAAACCTCATAGGTTTATTTTATACCACTTTCTAAAAACTCCAAACTTTCAAAAAACTCAAGAAAGGTATTATTAACATAAACAGAACCGTCAGAAAACAGCAGAAGATAGCCAAACTGTGGGTATTTTTCAATAAAATCCCATCTTTTTTTATCATCCATAGCAAAAAGGGCTGTAGATAACCCATCCGCCAAAGTGCAGTCTTCATAAGCTACAGTTATTTGCAATAGCTTTCCACCTTTACCGATTATGTGTTCCCTTCTGTAATTTCCTGATGTAGAAAGGCAAAGGTCTTTTTTATTGTAGCCTTGGGTTAAGATTTTGCCATTAATAGGGTTATACACCGCTAAAAGTCTTTTGTGCCCCCATACTCGTAGATCTCCCGCTATTGCGATAAAACCCTTGTCTGTTTTTATAAACTCATAAGCCTTCTGAATTGCAAAGCCCTTTCCTACGCCTCCCAATTCTATAGCCATGCCTTTCTCTTCAAGGAATACGCTACTGCCTTCTACCCTGACCTTTTTGTAATTCACCAGATTCCTTGCCTCGTCTTCGGAAATTTCCCTGAGCCTTCTTGCCCTTATGGTTATGGCACCTACTGTTATGTCAAAGGCTCCCTCTGTGAGCTCCGAGAGCCAAAGGGATTTTTTAATAATCTCCAAAGTATCCACGGACACCTCCACCGGTTCCACGCCCGCCTTCTGGTTGATCTTTGAAACCTCAGAATCTTCTATGTAATCGGAGAGTTTTTCCTCAAGCCCCTTCATAAACTTGTAGGTTTGATATGCCTTTTCGGAGGGCAGGTCTATTATAGCATAGGTGCCCATAAGGTGAAAAACCTTTTCCTGAGAGAAGACCAACAAGGGAAGAAAAAGAAATAACATCAAGCCCATGGCTTACTTCTCATTAGCATAAGCAGGGCGGAGTAAAGGATAATACCCTGCAAAACTACAAAAGATAAAAGTTTTAGAAGGGCAAAGTCTGGATGTAAAAATCTAATCAAAAAACCCGAAAGATTATCAAGGAATGAAAATAAAAATAACCCAATTCCCAAAGGAATGCTAAGGCTTGAACCTGCAAAAATCAAAAAATGCCCAACTGCCGCAGAAAAGACCGCCATTGAAATAAGGTGGGGATAAAAGACCTTAAACATACCCTCAAAGGTTTTAGCCTTTACGAACTTCTCCGGGTTTCCAAGATAATACTCCTTTATAGAACCTAAGGAAAAGCCCATCTTTGAATAGAAAGCCAAGAGGTTTATAAAAAAGAAGCCCATTAAAAGCAAGGAAAAAAAGAACATTAACAGTTTAAGTAGGTTTATGTCTGTATATTTGTCCTCCCTTGAAGTTAATAAGGCTAAGAGGGTGTAAAGGATTACAAACAGGTTTATAAGCTGAAAGCCTACAAAGGAAAAAAGCTTTAAGTAAGCAAAGGTAGGTGAAAGGTAGAGGATCAGGAGGTCTGAGTATAAATAAGATGCACAGGAAAGAAAGCCCAGGAGTAGGGCAAAAGCCTTTACAGAGGAGGGAAGAGATGTCAGGATAAAAAGGGCAAAGATGGTAAGTAAATAGAAGGCGTTTAAGAAGGTCTGAATGTGCAGGTCTTCTGAAAGCTGGGCTAAAGATATTCTTTCTGGAAATTCTGGGTCTTGGAAAAAGTATTTGTATAGTGTTTCATAAGAAAAGCCATATTTGCTGTAAAAGTATAACCAAGAGCTAAGCCAAAAGATCAGGCTGAGAAAGAGAAAGAAGATAACCATGTAATAAAGAGGCTTGTTTTTCTTTAGCTTGGCGGATATAAAAAATCTCATCTTTTACCCTCAAAGAGGACCTGCCAGACGGCCAAAACCTTGCGGGCGTTGTCGGTTATAGCCCTCGCGGTTATGGTGGAACCGGTTATGTTCGGAATGTCCCTTCTGTGCCTTAGTGTGCCCGGAGCCAACTCTTTGCCTTTGAAAACCTTAAGCCACTCCTCATCGGGCATGTATTCCAATGGTTCCTGAAAGGCAAGAACCTCCACCACATCCAACCTTCCCTCTGGAGTTATGGTGTATAGAACCACCTCCGGCTTTGTCCTTACCACATGGGCATCCGCGTAAGCGTAGGCTATGACCTCTTTCCCTCTCTTTACCAAATACCAAGATACGAGCCTTGTGTCAAGCTTCATGCCCGAGAGCCTCTGAAGTTCCTCCTGCTGTTCTTTTGAGAGGACAATATTTTTGACCTCTATCTGCGTGTTTGGGTATATCTCCGCCAAGGCTTTTTCTGGAGTTTTGAACTGCTTTGCCTGTGTAAAAAGGGGGAGGAGGAGAAGAAGCATGAGGAAGAGCCTGCCCAAGTAGTTTTTAGCCATTCTCTCCATCCTCCTTAGGATTTAAAACATAAAGCCAAGGGTTAGCCTGTATTCGTTTTCATTCTTCTTATTTGGGCTGTAGTTTAGCCTTGCGTAATCGGTTTTTATAGCCACCAAGGGGTGGGGCTTGTAGGATAGACCCACATTATACACCTTTAGCTTATGCCCTGCTGGCTTATTGGAACCTTGGGGAACCTTTGCGTGGGCGTCAAAGTCCTCATAAATGCCGAAAACATAGAGCTCTTGCTTGTCTATCTTGAATAGCCTGAATATATCGTATGCCACCTGCACATAATAGCCCCTTTGTTCGGATGGGATGGGTCTATTGGTTCTATTTGCACCCGCTTGAAGGTCATCGGTTATTTGCCTTGCGTTATTCACATCCACAAGGGCACCCACAAACCTAACATCCCAACCGCCATACTGCCACCAAAGGTGAGGGGAGATCATGGTCATGCTTCCAAGCTTTGTACCCCTTCTCAGTCCAAGCTGGCTATCTGAACCACCCTTAGACATCACATCCCCCGTCCAAAAAGAAAAGCCAACCCTTAGGTTATAGGGAAGTGTGTAATCAACCCTTCCAGTAAAGCCTATCCTATCCGCCACAGCCCTGGCACCCCTCTGTCTGATTGTTTTTAGTGGCTCCAATACATTGTAATCACCACCACCCTTTAACATCAAACCGTTGGTAATGTAAAACCTGTAGTCAAGGTTTTTGATGGTGCCATAAACACCAAGTCCCATCTCTTCCCAAGTGGAGAGCATTATGCGACGTTCAAAAAAGGGTCTTTCTGCACTTGGGAAGGTGGGTGGCTCATGTATCTCGTTTATGATGCCCACGGGCATGAGCAAAAGACCACCTCTCACCCCAAACTCTGGCCTGAAGTTGTAGTCCAAAAAGGCAAGCTCTGACTTAAAGTAGCCCCCACCAGTGCCATGACCACCAGAGGTGGAAGCATGCTCAAGCTCAAGTTCCGAGTTGAACTTTAACTTCTCATCAAAGGCATAACCAAGGTAGAGAATGATCCTTTGCATGTTTGCTATGCTCTTTGCACCCCCTCTTGCATCTACGCTGTTATTCCTAAAAGTTAGTTCTCCGTATCCACCTATGGAAACACCCCGAGGGTTAAACATAGCCTTTGATGCGGCGGGTCCCAAGCCGGAGTAGGTCTTTAGCTCAAGCTGTGGGACGGCAATCTCAAGCCTGAGCTTTCTTAGCTCCTCCTTCAGCACCTCCGTTTCCTGCTTTGTCTCCTCCACCTTCTTTTGCTCCTCCTTTAGTCTCTGAATTTCCTGCTGGAGCGTTCTTATCTGTTCCTCCATCTGTCGGATGCGCTCCTCAGTGCTCTGGGCAAAGGCTAACGAGGAAAACACTGCAGAGAGAAGCAAAACCTTTCTCATGCTACACCTCCTATTGAGATTTAGTTTCATTATCTATTTTAGCAAAATTGAAATGCAGTGTCAATATGATTCATGTCATTAGATTAGACTGTAGCTTTGCAGTCCTTAGCTTACTCCCAAGCCAAAAACTTAGAGGGATCTATGGGTTTGTTGCCTTTTATCACCTCATAGTGGAGGTGTGGTCCCGTGCTTCTTCCAGTGGAACCCACCCTTCCCACCACATCGCCAGCCTTTACCTTTTGCCCTTCCTTTACATCAACCTGGGAAAGGTGCCCATAAAGCGTAAGGTATCCGGAGGGATGGCTTATGATCACCGTCTTTCCGTAGTCTCCGTACCAACCAGCAAATTCTACCACTCCATCTGCGGTGGCAAGAACCTTACTACCCTTTGGTGCGGTTATATCTATGCCCGAGTGAAATTCATAACCCCTTCCAAAGGGATTTTTCCGCCAGCCAAGGTGAGAAGTGATCCTACCATATATCGGATAGCCCAAGGGTATGTCTTTGATGGAAGTGTGAAGGTAGTCTGCCCTCTCTTCCAAAAACTGAAGGTAAGAAAGGTCGTAGGACGCTTTATTGGTGCTTCCACCGCCCATCGGCAAAGAGCCCTTTATAACACCCCTCTTTGAAAGATAATCCTCCACCAAAAGAAGCTTACCCTCCAAACTTTTCAGCTTTGAGTTAAGCAAATGCCTTTCTTTCTCAATCTCTTGTTTTTTTGAAGCCACAGTTTTTATCTCTTGGGCAAGCTTGTGCTTTTCTACTTTGATTTCTTGCCTTTCAGAGAGGAATTTAAGGCTTGTAAGATGGGAAAATGTAGAAAATACTACAAAAGCTAAAACAAAAATACCAAGAGCCTTTAGGTAGCTCTTGCGAATTCTTATAGTTTTTGGCGGTTTTCCCTCATGATGGGCTATTATGATGGTTATATACTCCCTCATTCGGGGTATAATTATAGCATGCTTGGGAGGAAAAAAGAAACGGAGTTAAGTTCTCAGGAAGTGCGCACTATTTTGGGTCCCGGTTGCCTTTTTGAGGGAAACTTAACCATACCTGAGGGGCTTACCAGAATAGACGGGGAAGTCATTGGGAACATTAAAGGTAATGGTAGTTTAATAATTGGAGAGAGGGGGTCTGTAAAGGGGGACCTGAGCGTTGAAAATGTTGTGGTTTATGGAAAGGTTCATGGGAACATAAGGGCAAGGAGCCTTGAGATCAGGGCTTCTGGCAGGGTGGATGGAGACGTTCAGGTGCAAGAGCTTATGGTAGAAAAGGGCGCTATATATAACGGGAAGTGTAGCATGGGGGTGGGAGAGTATGAAGTGGGTTGAAATTCTGGGATGTTTATATTAGAATATTCTTATGTTTCAAATGCCAGAATTAGCACCGGAAGAGGCAAAGAGGCTTTTGGAAGAAGAAAAGGACAATGTGCTTTTGCTTGATGTTAGAACTCCGCCCGAGCATGTGCAGGTAAGGATACCCAACTCTTTGCTCATACCCCTCGATGAGCTCAGATTTGCCTACGCCAGTCTACCAAAGGATAAAAAGATCATAGTCTATTGTAGAAGTGGAGAGAGAAGCGCCTTTGCCACATACCTGCTTAGGCACTTTGGCTATGAAGCATACAATCTGGCGGGTGGTATTCTAACTTGGTCTTACGAAAAGGAATCGGGTATACCCGGATAGGTCTTACACACTGTTCCTTCGCAGATAACCACTCCATCTACATCCCTGCGGAGGACAAACTTAAAGGGTCTGAAAGCTTTTAACAGAGGTTCAAAGAAGTCTTTAGTCTCCACTTTGTATATGCCCTTAAGGTAGGCGTAAAGGCTTATCAGGTAAGAGGCGGAGGCTGTGGGCACCTCTTGAACAAAGCGGGCAAAGGCTTGTAGGTTCTTTTCCGCATAGTCAATGAGCTCCGTCTCTTGGGTTATACTTCCAAGCAGTAGCAGAAGATAGGGTGCGGAGCCGTTGACAGATTGGGTGGGCGTGTCCGCAATGTTTTTTAGTCTTACCTTTAAAAAGCCCTCTCCTTGTTCTTCTGTGTCAAAAAAGCCCCAGTTTTGCGGGTCCCAAAACTTTTCTATTGCCTGTTTGGTGAGTTTTAGGGCAACGTCTATCCATTCCCTTTCTTGTGTGATCTCATAGAGTGCCAAGAGTCCTCTTGCTAAGAATATGTAGTCCTCAGAAAAGCCCCTCACACCGTGGGTATGTTCCAAGCCCTCTTCTTTGTATAGCTCCTCAAGGAGCCTTTTTGCGGTAAGCTTGGAGAAGTCCTTTGCCCATGGGTCTCCAAAGGTTTTGTAATACTGAGCCATAGCCTCCAACATAAGCCCATTCCATCCGCTGTATATGGTTTTATCCACAAAGGGCTTTTCTCTTGTCTCTTCTCTGTATTTGAGCATCTTTCTTTTGGCACTTTCAAGGAGCGATTGGACCTCTTCTTTGGGCATGCCCAAAATTTCTGATATTTCATCCTCCTCCTTGTCTATGAAGAGCACATTCTTGGTGGGGTCATGGTGCATCTCCCCCTTTGGTTCTATGTCAAAGTGCAAGCTTGCCACCTTTAGCTCTTCGGGGGTTAGCACATCCTTTAGCTCTTCCAAAGAAAAGGTGTAGTATCCGCCCTCGTCCAAAAGCCCGATGTCTGCATCCTGGGATGCATAAAAGCCTCCCTTTGGGTCTGTGCCCTCCCTTTTGTAATAATCTACTATGCCCTTGGCAACATACTCGTAAATGGGCTTGGGAATAACTTGATAAGCCATAGAGTAAAGCTGTAAAAGTTCTGCGTTATCGTAAAGCATCTTTTCAAAGTGTGGGACGATCCAGTTTTGGTCTGTGGAGTATCTGAAAAAACCACCCAGCAGGTGGTCGTAGATGCCCCCCTTTGCCATGGCATCCAAAGAGAGCTCCACCACCTTTAAAAGCTGTGGGCTTTGGGTAAAGAAGTATCTGTAAAGTAAAAGCTCCCAAGCTTTGGCGTGGTGAAACTTGGGCGCATCCCCCAATCCTCCGTTTTGGTAATCTACACTCAAAAGAATATGATTGATGCCCCTGTCAAGGAGTTCTTCTCCCACATGATCTTTGTAGGACCGCACGCCGAAAAGCTCCAAGGCTTGGGATATTTGCTTGGCAGATTTTAAAACCCTTTCTCTGTCCTCCTTCCAAAGCTGGGCTATTCGCAGGAGAAGACTTTTAAAGCCCGGTCTTCCCCACCGGTCCTCTGGAGGAAAGTAGGTGCCACCAAAGAAGGCTTCCCCTTCGGGAGTGAGGAATACTGTGAGGGGCCAACCACCAGAGCCTGTGAGGGCTAAGACCACCTCCTGATAACGCCGGTCAATATCCGGTCTTTCGTCCCGGTCCACCTTTATGGCAACAAAGTTTTCGTTTATGATCTTTGCGATCTCTTCGTTTTCAAAGCTCTCGTGTGCCATCACATGACACCAATGGCACCACACACCCCCAATAGAAAGAAGGATGGGTTTATCTTCCTCTTTGGCTCTTTTGAAGGCGTCTTCCGACCACTCATGCCAATCTACCGGCTGGTGGGCGGATTTTCTAAGATAGGGACTTCTTGCGTTCTCTAACCTATTTTTTTGCATACCCTTAATATAGTCCTTCCTTTAGCAAATTCTATGAGGGAACTCAGCTTGAACCCAAAACTCTTGAATATATGACATCTACGTTTTTCAAAAAGCCCTTTGGGTCTATGAGCTGTTTTATTTCCTCCGCCGATAAAAATTCTCTTATAGCTTGGTCCTCTGCCAAAACATCCGCAAAAGCCCTCTTTTGGTTCCAGCTTTTCATAGCACAAGCCTGAACCATCTCATAAGCCCTGTCCCTTGGCACTCCCTTTTCCATAAGGCGCACCAGTACCTTTGAGGATGCGTAGAGCCCAAAGGAAAGCTCCATGTTCTTTATCATCCTCTCCCGGTCTATCACCAGCCCATCCAAAATCTGGATGAAAAGGTTCAGGATGTAATCCAAGGCGGTGGTGGCGTCCGGCAAGATCACCCTCTCCGCGGAGGAGTGGGATATGTCCCTTTCGTGCCATAGTGGCACGTTCTCCAAAGCGGTGGTAAGGTAGCCCCTTATGAGCCTTGCCAACCCACACACCCGCTCCGCATGGATAGGGTTTTTCTTGTGTGGCATGGCAGAAGAGCCCCTTTGCCCCTCGGTGAAGGGTTCCTGAAGCTCGCCTACTTCGGTGCGTTGAAGATGTCTGACCTCGGTGGCAAACCTCTCCAAGGATGTGGCGGTTATACCAATAGCCCACAGAACCTCCGCATGCCTGTCCCTTGGCACGATCTGGGTGGATACGGGCTCCACCTTTAGCCCGAGCTCCTCCAAGGCGAGCCTTTCTATCTCTGGGTCCAAGTTAGAGTATGTTCCCACCGCACCGGAGAGCTTGCCGTAGGATATGTTTTCCAAAGCCCTCGCAAGCCTATCCCTGTTTCTTTTCATCTCCTGATACCAACTTAAAAACTTCAGCCCCAAAGTCATGGGTTCCGCATGCACCCCATGAGTCCTGCCCATCATAATGGTGTCCTTTTCCCTCAGGGCAAGCTCCTTTAACTTTTCCAACAGCCGATCCACATCCTCAATGATCAGGTTTAGGGCTTGTTGTAGCTGTAAAGCTAAGGCGGTATCTACCACATCGGAGGAGGTTAGCCCCATATGAAAGTAGTGAGAGTATTCGAGTATTTGTTCCCCAATGGCGGACACAAAGGCGAGCACATCGTGCTTGTAGATCTTTTCGTAGTATTCTATTCTCTCAAGGGTCTTTTCATCTACCTTGACCCTCCTTTCTATCTCCTGCAAGGCTTGGGTGGGAATTTTCCCTTTCTTGTGCCATGCCCTACAAACCGCAAGCTCTACCTTTAGCCAAAGTTCAAACTTCCTCTTTTCCGACCAAAGTTCCTTGAAGGGTTTTCTTGTATATCTTGCGATCATGGTGCTTATATTTTATAGAAACTCGTAGATTATAATCGTAGGCTATGAAAATACCAAGGGCTTTAACCATAGCGGGCTCTGACAGTGGCGGAGGTGCTGGACTTCAGGCGGACCTAAAGACCTTTACTGCCCTTGGCGTTTATGGAATGTCTGCGGTAACCTCCATCACCGTCCAGAATACAGTAGGAGTTTTTGGAGTGGTGGATGTGCCCCCTGAGATGGTCTATAACCAAATAAAGGTGGTGGTTGAGGACATGGGAGTGGATGCGGTAAAAACGGGCATGCTCTCCCACGCGGGCATCATAGAGGCGGTAGCAAGGGCGGTTAAGGATTTTAAACTTGAAAAGCTGGTGGTGGACCCGGTGATGCGAGCCAAGTCCGGAGACCCACTCCTAAAAAGCTCCGACGAGGTTGCCCTAAAAGGGCTCCTTATCCCTCTGGCAACGGTAATCACCCCCAACATTCCCGAAGCGTGCGCCCTTGTGGGAAAGGACATAAAAACTTTGGAGGATATGGAAAGGGCTTGCAAAGAGATTTATTCTATGGGAGCCTCCGCGGTTTTGTTAAAGGGCGGTCATATGGAAGGAGACATTCTGGTGGATGTTTTTTATGATGGAACAAGCTTTGAGCATCTGAGCTACAAAAGGGTGCCCACTAAAAACACCCATGGGACAGGATGCACCTTGGCGTCTGCCATAGCGGGATACTTGGCAAAGGGTTTGGAGTTAAAAGAGGCGGTCAGAAAGGCAAGGGAGTATGTGCAGGGTGCCATAGAACACTCTTTGAGCCTTGGCAAAGGGCATGGACCTTTGAACCATATGTGGCAGTTTTATCCCTCTTTGTAGGCGGTTGCTTCTATCTCCACCAGGGCGTCCAGTGGCAGAGAGCTAACCTCTACCGTGCTCCTCACCGGCGGGACGCTAACATCCTTCAAAAGCTCCTGATACAACCTGTTAAAGTCCGAAAACTTAGAAAGGTCCTTCAGATACACCACCACCCTGACCACATCCTCCCACGAGTAGCCACAGGCGGAGAGTATGGCAGAGATGTTTTCAAAGGTCTGCTTAACCTGTTCTTCAAAGCCCTCCCTTAGCTTTCCCGTTTTTGGGTCTATGCCTATCTGCCCGGATACGAACAGAAAGTTTCCCACCTTTACTGCCTGAGAGTAAGGACCCACCGGCTTTGGCGCTTGGTCTGTGAAAATTCTCTGCTTCATTGCCACTTTTCCAGGTATAGCTTGGCAACCTCTTTGGCTAAGTTGTTCATCCTGCGTATGTATCTTGCCCTCTCTTGGACAGAAATTACGCCCCTTGCGTCCAACAGGTTAAAGGTATGGGAGCATTTCAGTAGGTGGTCGTAAGCGGGCAGGACCAATCCCTCCTGCAGTAGCCTTTTGGTTTCCTCCTCGTAGATCTCGTAGAGCTTAAAGAGCACCTCCGGGTTTGACTTTTCAAAGTTATAAACGCTCCACTCATACTCTGCCTTCTTGAAGACCTCTCCGTAGGTTAGCCACTCGTTCCATTTTATGTCAAAGATGTTATCCACCCCTTGCAAATACATGGCTATACGTTCCAAGCCGTAGGTGATCTCTACGGAGATCTCCTCCAAATCAAGCCCTCCCGCCTGTTGAAAGTAGGTAAATTGGGTTATCTCCATGCCATCCAACCACACCTCCCAACCAAGCCCCCAGGCACCAAGGGTAGGCGACTCCCAATCGTCCTCCACAAACCTTATATCATGCTCCTTTGGGTCTATACCGAGGGATGTTAAGCTCTCCAAATATAACTCCTGAGGGTTATCTGGTGCGGGCTTTAGGATAACCTGAAACTGAAAGTAGTGTTGAAGCCTGTTGGGATTTTCTCCATACCTTCCATCCTTTGGTCTTCTGGATGGTTCCACATAGGCGGTGTTCCAGGGCTTTGGTCCCAAAACCTTAAGAAAGGTGGCAGGGTTCATAGTCCCCGCACCCGTCTCTATATCATAGGGTTGCCATATGGCACAGCCCTTTTCCGCCCAAAACCTTTGAAGGTTGATTATTATGTCTTGAAAGAACATGTTAGAACCTGAACTCTTCCTTTAAAAGTTTTTGATAAAAGCCCATGGGCAAAAAGGCATGCCTGTGCATTTCATCGCTGTAAAGCTTTGTCTGGACCTTTACTTCCCTCTTAGGCTCCCTAACTTCATACTTTTTACTGCCCACCGAGATAGTCCACCAGTAGCCCGCATAACCCGGTATTACCGCAGTGTATAGATCCACCACAGGAAAGACCTTTCTCAAAGCCTTTTGGATACGCCTCACCATCTCTATGTGATAGTATATGGACTCCGTCTGTCCCACATAGATGCCGTCCTCCTTCAGAGCCCTATACACATACCTGAAGAACTCCTCGGTGGTTAGCACATGGGCAAATCCCACCGGGTCTGTGGAATCTACGATTATCACATCAAACTCGTTTTCATAATCCTGAATGTATTTGTAGCCATCCTCGTTTAGCACGATAGCCCTTGGGTCCTCAAAGGCGCATGCCATGGTGGGCAAAAATCTTTTGGAAACTTCTATAACCTCTCTGTCTATATCCACGAGGACCGCCCTCTTTACTTCCGGATGCTTTAGCACTTCTCTTAGCACTCCTCCGTCCCCTCCGCCCACGATCAGAACGGTTTCAGGGTTTGGATGGGCATACAAGGGCACATGTGCCATAAACTCATGGTATATGAACTCATACTTTTCATCACACTGGGCAACACCATCCAGCACCAGAACCTTTCCAAAATGTGGAGATTCTACAACCATAATTTCCTGGTAAGGACTTTTGCCCTTGTATAGCACCTTATCCACCGGATAGCAGTGTCTGATGGGTGCGTAAGGGTCCCTCTCCATAAAAAACACGTCCATCATCTCTACTCACCTCTTTTTGAGATTACTATTATCATAACCAAGGTTAAAAGCAAGCTGATCCCATTCAAAAGCATGGATACGCCATGCCATTTCATGAAGGCGGAATAATCCACAGCCTTTAGGGTGTCTGCGGTAGGAAGGACATAAAACCTATGAACCAAATGGATCAGCAAGTTTATAAGGGCTAAAAGGAAAAAGGTTTTGCTGACCTTCCAACCCAAAAGGGTGGAGATAAGCATAACCACTATACCTAAAGAGAAATAAACAGGGAATACCCTTTCTACCACCTTTCCCGCTTCCGTCCTCTCTAAAACCTTAAAGAGGGTGGGTGCCACATAAAAGCTAAAAAAGGCTCCAAGCCCAAGGTATGCACTGTTTAGAAATAAAAGTAGCTTATCCATCTCCACGCACCACCGGGAGATTGTAGGCTTTAAGCACACTTATTAGCTTTCTTTCGTTCTCCGGCTTCATCTCACACATGGGCAACCTAAACTCCTTTTCACACATGCCCAAAGCCCAGCATGCAGTCTTTACGGGAATAGGATTGGTCTCTATGAAAAGCACCTTGAAAAGCTCATAAAGGTAATAGTGCATCTCCCTTGCCTTTTTAAAGTCTCCCTTCAGGGCATGATCTACCATCTGTTTTACTTCCCGTGGCATTATGTTGTTTGCCACCGAGATCACTCCCTTTGCCCCCAAAGCCATCATAGGAAGGGTCAAGGAGTCATCCCCCGAGAGTATGGTAAAGTTGTCCCCCAACAGTCTCTTTAGCTCGGATATTCTGTCCATGTTTGGAGTGGATTCCTTTGAACCTATTATATTTTCGTGCTCCTTTGCCAGCCGGTATATGGTTTCCGGTGCAATCTCAACCCCAGTCCTTGAGGGTATGTTGTAAAGAATTATTGGGATGCTTACCTCTTCCGCAATGGCTTTGAAGTGTCTGTATAGCCCCTCTTGAGTGGGCTTGTTGTAGTAAGGAACAACCAGCAAACACGCGTCCGCTCCCACCCTTTGGGCATGGGTAGAGAGCTCTATCGCTTCGTGGGTGGCGTTTGCCCCCGCGCCCGCTATGATCTTTATCCTTCCCCTTGCTATTCTGACCGCTTCCTCTATGACCTTTTCGTGTTCTTCAAAGGTAAGGGTAGGAGACTCTCCGGTGGTTCCGCAAACCAAGATGGCGTCCGTGTGATTGTTGATGTGAAACTCTATCAAATTTTCCAGGGCTTGATAATCTACCTCTCCCCCCTTGAAAGGCGTTATTAGGGCAACGATGGAACCTTCAAACATGGAGTATGATTATAAAATAAAACTCTACACATCGGGCGAGAAATTACCCCATATTTGAGACTTCCTAAAAAGCTATAACAAGCCCCCTTCTTGCCAAAACTTTTTTCTTAAGAGATTTTCAACCCTTCTGAATTTCTCACCCGAGGTATTAAAATTGGTTTATAATTTCCCTAAGGAGGTTGTTATGAAAAAGCTTATTCTTTTGTCTGCACTCCTAAGCACCCTATCCTTTGCCCAGCAGAATTTTGCTTGCGTAGACGCAAACCGGATACTTCAGGAATCGGAGACTGCCAAAAAGGCTCAAAGTGAGCTAAGGGAAAAAGTCCAATCTTACCAAAAGAGCTTTGATGAAAAGGCAAAGAAGCTTGAAGAGTTGAAAAAGCAAATAGAAAGTAAGTCTATAAGCCAAAAGACAAGGGAAGAGAAGATAAGGGAGTATCAAAAAATAGAGTCGGAAGCCTTTGAGCTTCAGCAAAGGGCACAGAGGGAGTTAGCAGAGATGAAGGAAAAGCTTGAAGAGGACCTCACAAAGAAAGTAAAGGACATAGCACAAGACCTGTCAAAGAAAAACGGCTTTACCGGTGTTTTGGACTGTTCGGTTTTTGTATATAATGCCCCGGAGATAGATATAACCACAGAAGTTATAAAAAGGCTTGATAGAAAATGAGTATTAACAAAGAGCTTTTGGAACTTTTGGCTTGTCCTCTGTGTAAGGGTGATTTAAAGTGGGAGGAGAGCCTTTCCGTCTTAATCTGTGAAAGGTGTGGAGTCTTCTACCAAGTGGTGGATAATATCCCTATACTACTTCCCGATTCTGCAAAGCCTCTTTCAGAGCTTGGAAAAGTTCCCCCTCCGAACGAACGACCTTAACGGAGGGTGGAAGGATACGATCACCAAAGTGTATGTAATCCACCTTTTTTGTGTATTGCCTTTTAAAACCCTCCACCATTTGATAATCCGCCAAACTATCTCCCACATAAACCGCAAAGTCCAGGTTCATTCTTTCCATGCAAAAGTTCAAAGCATAAGGATTGGGCTTTCTGAGGCTTGGTTGTTCTATGGTGTCATCATCCACTACCACATCAAAAAACTCCCAGAGCTCAAACCTATCAAAGGCACCCTTTAGGTCCCGTCTTGGTCTTCCTGTTAAAATCCCAAGTGGAACCTCTAAATCCCTCAACTTTTTGAAAAAATCCCTGCTGAGAATGAGCCCTTCCATCTCTTTTAGCTTTTCATACTCTTGGTTGAAGGCTTCAATAACCTCCTCCAAGCCCGCGGACCCACCAAAGGTCTTTATGACTTCCAAAGTAGCCAAATAGTCATTGTTAATGCCCTTTTTGAACTTTATTTCCCTGACTAAGTCTATGTCCAGACCACTGCCTAAAAACCTTTCTGCAGTATTTTTTATAGCGTAATGGTAAGAATGGCTAACATCTATTATTACACCATCCACATCAAAGATTAACCCTTTCTTCATCTTTTATTAGGTTCTCCTCTGTTTTGGAAAGCAAAAACTTGGCAAAGCTGTTTGCTAAAAAGGTCGTCTTGCTGTCATCTGGGAATACTATGTAATACCACCTTCTTGCGTTAAAACCCCTTATTTTTACCTCCACTATGTTGCCCTCCCGCAGGTCCTTTTCCAAAAGACCTTTTGACAGAAAACTACAGCCATAGCCCCATTTCACCATGCTAAGTATGGACCTTCCGCAGTTGATCTCAATCCTTATGTTTAATTTCTCAAAGATCACTCCCAACCTCTCCAGCTCCTCCTTGACCACCTTTCTTGTGCCAGAACTAACCTCTCTAAAAATAAGCTCTGTGGAGTATAGGTCCTCGGGCTCTATTTCTCCCTCTTTGGCAAAAGGGTGGGATGGATAGGTAAAGAAGATGATCTCGTCATAGAACCAACGAATGGCACGGAACCTTTCTGATGGCTCCCTATCTATTATTCCAAGGTTTAAAACGCCAGAAGATAGACCTTCCTCTATCTGTTGAGAGTTTTCCACAAAAGCCCTTATGGAGATGCCGGGCATTTGGGAATGAAACTCCACCAAAAGTTCGGGAACTTTGTATTCGCTTAGAGTGGTGCTTATACCCACAAAGAGACTGTCTTTGAAATCCTTTTTGATCTTTGCCATTTCCTCCACCAAGCCCTCGTAGTCCTTTAGCAGTGCCTTGGTAAGTTCGTAAATCCGTTTTCCCTCTTCCGTTAGCACTATACGCCCACCCTGCCTCTGAAAGAGCTTGGCACCCACCATCTTTTCAAGGGATTTTATCTGTTGGGTAACTGCGGGTTGTGTGATGTATAGCATCTCGGATGCCCTTGAGAAGCTCCCAAGGTCCGCAACCGCCACAAAGGTCTTCAATTTTGTTAGGTCGATCATCGGATTAAAATATAATACAAAATTATAACGAGTTTAAGTAGAACTTATTTTGAGGAATTCCTTTACAGACTTTTCTATGCTGTCTCTAAGATCTCTCAACGCCCTCAGGTCTGTTAGGTCTTTCACCTCTTCCAAAACCCAATGTTCTCTCCTTTTGTGGTTTATATGATAAGGGCACTGATCTCTCGCCTCGGAGGATAGGGTAATGAGTATGTCAAGCTTTTCGTAGGGCACAAGGGAGCAATCAATGGGTTCAAGGTCTTGGGTGGGGTAGTCCTTCTCAGAGAGCACCTCAAGGACTGTTTGAGGAACTTCCCTTTCTGTTTGCACACCCGCAGAATAAACCTCTATGTTCAAAAGGGCAATGCGCGAAAGTTTTGTAAATATGGACTTTGCCATTGCAGCCCTCACATTACCTTTGGTAGATACAAAGCACAATTTCATAGGCTTGGTTATAATTTTACCATTATGTTGGAACTTTTGACCCAGAGGTTTAGCAAAGCGTTTTCCAAAGTAGAAAACAGCCGAAAGCTAACGGAAAAGCAAATAAACGACTTCTTAAGGGAGATAAGGTCTGCCCTTTTAGAAAGCGATGCGGACTACGAGGTAGTAAAGGATTTTCTAAAGAGGGTGAGGGAAAAGGCACTGCAAGAAGACCTTACCAAAAAGGTTTCACCCTTTGAACACCTGCTTTTGACCGTTTATGAGGAGTTGGTCAAAGTTTTGGGAGGGGCGGTATCCGAGTTAAAAAAGGGGACCGTTCTCTTTGTAGGTCTTCAGGGAACGGGAAAGACAACCACCATAGGAAAGTTGGCAAAGTATCTAAAAGACAAGGGCTTTAAGATGGCGGTATCCTCCACCGATGTTAGGCGTCCCGCTGCCATGCTCCAGCTCCAGAGGTTGGCAGAAAAGATAGAAGTGCCATACTATCACTTCGGTGAAGGGCTCTCCGCCCTTGAGATCGCCCAAAAGGCTCAAGCAAAGGCAAAGGAAGATGGCGTTGATTATCTCCTTTTGGACACAGCGGGAAGGCTACATATAGACGAGGAGCTAATGGAAGAGCTCAGTAGCATAAAGTCTGCAGTGTCTCCTTCGGAGGTGCTTTATGTGGCGGACGCCATGCAAGGGCAAGAAGCCCTTAGAACCGCCAAGGTCTTCCACGAAAAGGTTGGACTTACGGGTGCGGTGCTTACCAAGATGGACGGAGACGCAAGGGGGGGCGTTGCCTTCTCTTTGAGGTCTGCCCTTGGCATACCCATAAAGTTCGTGGGCGTAGGAGAAAAGTTAGAGGACATAGAGCCCTTCTATCCGGACAGAGTAGCCCAAAGGATCATGGGGCTCGGAGACATCGAAAGCCTTATAGAAAAGGCACAGCAGGCTATACCAGAGGACGAGGCACAGGTGCTCGCCACCAAGGTTCTAACGGGTAATTTTAACTTGGAGGACCTTTTAAAACAGTTTGAGTTTATGGAAAAAATGGGACCCCTTGATAAGCTCCTTGGAATGATCCCCGGTCTCTCCGCCCAGCTAAAAAACCTAAAAATAAACGAAAACATAATAAAAAAGAAAAAGGCAATAATCCTGTCTATGACTAAGGAAGAGAGGAGAAATCCACTCATAATAAACATGAGCAGGAAGCAGAGAATAGCCAAAGGCAGTGGGACCACCATTTCTGATGTAAATAAACTCCTCAAAGAGTATGAAGAAATGAAAAAAGTCATGAGGAAGCTAAGGAACGCCAAGGGACCAATGGGCATTCCAAGGTTGCCTTTTAGGATATAAGAATATGCTAAATAGCTAACATAATCTTTTCTTATAAACTCACAAAAAACTTTTTATGGTTTTTCTCCTAATTTTTTGCTAAACTGTGGGTAAAATTTCAAAAGGAGGTGTTCCTATGACAACGAGAAGGGAGCTTCTCAAGTTGGCGGGCTTTGGGGTGGTTTATGCCACCTTTTATAAGGGTTTTGCCCTTGCTCAGGAGAAGGTGAGCCCAGTTTTTGCCCTAAGGGGTGATGGCTCCGTGGTGGTTATTGACCCAAAGAAGGATGAGGTGATAGCCAAAATATCCACCGGTGGGAAGGGTGGAACCTTGGGCTCTCTAACAAAGGATGGGAAATATCTCTTTGTAGCCAACAATGCACCAGACCAAAGGACGGTAAGCGTAATAGATGCGGCAAATCTCCGCAAGGTAAAGGATATAGAAACGGGCTCCAGACCAAAGCATCCCATAGTTTCTCCCAATGGGAGAGTGGTTGCAATCAATCACTCAGGTATTGATGATGGCAAAAACCGCGTAGCCTTTATATCTCCAAGGGACTTGGAGGTTATAAATACGGTAGAACTGCCCGTTTTGAACACAGGGCACAAAGGAGACTTTAGCATGCACGGCACCTTTAGCCCCGATGGAAAATACTACTTCATAGGAAGCTACTCAGACAACAGGTTTTTCATCATATCCGCCTCGGACTTTTCGGTGGTAGCCCATGTGGATGTGGCGGGCAATCCTCACTACTTTGACTGCCACAAAAACACCCTTTGGGTAACGGTAGAATTCAACGAACCAAAAAAGGAAGCATCCAAGCCCATGGTATATGTCTATGATATCTCCAACCCAGCAAAGCCAAAGGAAATGATGGTTCTTGAGGTGGGACTTGACACCGACGAAATCTCCAACACTGCACGCATAGAAGGGCACCATGGAAATTTCACCAACGACGGAAAATACTTTATGGTTTGCAACAGAGGAGCTTCTCCCTTTGAAGGAACCACCGTTAGGGTATATACCAACGACGGAAAGCTGGTAAAAGCTATTAAGTCTGCGGTCAAGGGCGTAGGGCACGCTTATGTTTCTCCCAACGGAGAGTATGCGGTAATAACCCAATACGGAGACACTAAGATTGAGGTAGTGAGCCTGAAGAACTTTGAGACCATCAAGGTTATAGACACGGGAGTTGGAAAGCACATGGGACATGTGGTCTTTATGGAGGATGGTAGCAAGTTTTATGTCACCAACAGGGCGGCAGATTCGGTCTTTGTGATAGATGGAAAGAAATTTGAAATTATCAAAAGAATACAGACCGCAGAGGGCGGACAAGCACAGGGACAGGTGGTAAGGCATTTTTACGGCGTCTTTGAGAGGGTTATAAATCCATACTTGGCATAATGGCAAAAATTCCGGCGGTAGTTGTAAGCGGTTTCTTGGGCAGTGGGAAGACCACCTTTATTCTCAGGTCTCTCCTGCCCCGCCTAAAAGTAAGGAAAATTTCCGTAGTAGTCAATGACTTTGGAGAGATCAACTACGATAAGATCAGGCTATACCAAGAGGGTTTGGAGGTCTATGGTATAGAGGGCAACTGCTTTTGCTGTGAGTTAGGTGGAGAGTTTTTAAACACCCTTGCCAGCATAAAAAGGCAGGGCGTTGAATTTTTGGTGGTGGAGACCTCGGGCGTCTCGGACCCATCCCCCATCTACTACAGCTTGGAGTCTTCAGGCTTTAGCGTAGAGTTAATAATGGGCGTCTTTGCCCTGGATATAGAGGAAGGACTTTTGAAGCACCCCCTTCTGCAAGCCCAAATGGATGCATCCCACTGCTTTGTTCTTACTAAGGCGGACCTGCTACCGGAGAGAGAGGTTTTAAGAAAGCTAAAGCCCTTTCTTGAGTGGCAAAAGCCCACCTTTTTAGCAAAGGAAGGCTATGTGGAGGAGGACATAGAGAGCCTATTCGGGCAAGTTCAAGAAAAGCCGAGAGGTGGTGGAAAGCACCAAAGCTTTGAGTCTTACACCTTAAGGCTGAAGGGCTTTTACTCAAAGTTGGAGGTGGAGGAGTTTTTCAGAAAACTTCCCAGAAATATATACAGGGCAAAGGGTATAATCCAATGTTTGGAAAGCCCCCTTCCATTATCTCTCAACTACAGCTTTGGAAACCTAACGTGGGAAAGGCTTGAGGTGGAAGAGGAGCCCTTTTTGGTGTTCATAGGAGACAAGATAGCCCATAAACTCTTTGAAGAATTTCCAAGGTCCCAAAGGCTCAGCTACATACACGAAAAACAGTGTTTTCCCCTCGGCGATTTTGACGCAAGGGAAGGCGTAGGATACCTAAAGGGTAATTTGGTGGATGAGCTTGAAACTGCGGAGAAGCTTTTGGAAGAGTTGGAAGAGGAGGATTTCCTCTTTGTTTCGGGAGAGGCAGTAAGCTTTGAGGGATTTTCAGACATAAAAAAGTTCTGCGAGGATTTAAAGAATTCTCACTTTAAAAGGCTTGTTTTTTGGAAGGTTCCGAGTGGTGTGGTTAGCTACCTTTTAGAACATCTCCCACTGGACAAGCTGGTTTATCATCTCAGCAAACACTACCTTTTACCCAAGGCTCACCTTTCCCTCCGGGTGGATACCAAAGAAAAGGAGGAAGCACTTCTTTCTCTGATTTCCAAAAGTTCCGTCATTCGAGTTTATGATGATTTTTGAACCCTTTCAAAAACAAAGCAGAAATGAACACCAAAATCCCAAAGAGGGCTTGCAAAAAAACCAAACTAAAGCCCGTGGGAAGGTCTAAATAAAAGGACAAAACTATGCCCGCAGTGTTTATAACAGCCCCATAAACCCACGCAAACAAAAGCCCCTTTTTTAAAAGCAAAGAAACTAAGGCTGGTGCTACGAGGATTGAAAAAACAATCAAAACACCCACCAAGCTAACAGAACTGGTTATAGTCAAAGAAAAAAGCACAAAGAACGCCAACTCAGACAAAAAACCCTTTAGAAATTTCTCTCTTACATAGAGAAAAAATCCAAAAACCGCGTAAAGGATACCCGTTTTTATAACCTCCTCCCTTGGCACAAAGAGAATATCCTTAGCACTTAGCTTTAAAAACTCCTCCATGCCATGAGGAGACTTAGAAAGCACCAGAACCACCAAAGAAAAGCCGAGGGCATACAAAAGCCCTATAAAGGCTTCCGCGTAGTCCCTTAACCTTTGGGAAAGTAGCACAAACACACCGGCGAGTAAAGAGGATAAAAGGGAAAGAAGGTAAGAAGGTCTATCAAAGAGAAAGAGGGAGAGGGCGAGCCCCACCGCAGACGCTTGAGCTATGGCAATGTCTGTGAAGATGATCCCTCTCCTTACTACCTCCATTCCAAAGTATGCATGAATGCCCAAAAGCACAAAAGAGAGCAACAGGGCGTTGAGCAAAACATCCATCATTGGCTGAGCCTCTTTAGGATCTCGTCAAACAGAGAGAAAAGGTCTTTGGCTTCTGGCACCGCACCCACCTCGTGGGGCAAAATAACCACCTTGGCGTTTAGCCTTTGGGCTACAAATTGGGCAGTTCTTTTTTCGTGATAGACATCCTGAAGGATAAACTTTACTCCTTGGGCTTGGGAGATAAGACCTTCTATGTGCTTTCCAGTGGGAGGAATGCCCGGAAGGGGCTCCAAAGTGCCTACCAACACCATTCCGTATCTTTGCAAGAGATAGTCGTAGAGCTTGTGGTATTGGATAACCTTTATGCCTTTGAGCTTTGCAAACTCTCTATCCCACTCTGTTAGCCTTGCGTTCCATCTCCTTAGAAAGTCCTCAAGGTTTCCTCTGTAATGAGCACAGTTTGGGCTGTCCAACTGGCAGAGCCTTTCCGCTATTGCCCTTGCCAATGGGGGAATGTTGTGGGGGTCAAGCTGATAGTGAGGGTTTCCCTCCGGATGGACATCTCCCATAGTCCTTGAGATATTCGCTGGCTTTTCTATAAGTTCTACAAACTGGGAGAGGTCCAAATAGCCCTGCCTTCCGGGTTGGATTTTGGGATTGTTGGATTGTTGTAAAAGAGGGGGCAAAAAGCCCACCTCAAGGCTTGCCCCTTGAACTATAAGAAGGTCTGCGTCTCTCATTTTGGCTATGTGGGAGGGCTTTGGCACCACAAAGTGAGGGTCCTCCGTTCCTTTGGCGATCACATAAAGGCTCACCCGGTCTTTGCCAACTTCCTTCACGAGCTCTCCGATCCAAGGGTAAGTGGCAACCACCTTTAGCTTGGCAAAGCTGACGGTAAGAAAAAGCAAGAAAAGAGCCAAAACTCTCATGGCTTCACCTCCTTAAAAGGGATGGGCACCGTGGGCACCTATGGCAAAGTTAAACTGCAGGATAAATTCATTGACGGTCTCACGCTTTCCATCATGGAAGAATGCCCTGTTTTGTCCCACTTGGAACCTTATGCGGGAGAACTCGGTGGGGCTGTATTCCAGCATGGCGTAGTAGGCAGGTAGGTTGTCTGGCAGGTTCCTCTTTACTCCGTTCCTTTTCACATCGTTCTTGTTTATAAGGTTGTATTGAACGCCTGCCCTCCACCTTCTGTCAAACTTAAAGACCAATTGGGTATAAAAACCTCCTTGCTTCCTTTTGAGCTCAGCTGTTCGTAGGTTCCCTGTATTATCATCATATCCGTACCTGGTTCCCTTTTGGTCCCTGTAGAGATACTCTCCCTGCAAGGAGATGTCCCTGTAAGAGTCTATCATATACTTGGCGGTGAGGTCAAAGCCGTAAAGCTTGGTCTTTCCTGCCAAGGCGTGAGGATGGTCTGCATAAAGATGGTCTATCCTAGTATGCCCCGTTGCAAAGGAAAGCCCAGTCAGGAAAGAGAGATTGCCCACATCAAAGGAGGTCTTTACAAAGCCCAAATAGAGGTTTGGCTTTTTAGTGTCTCCTATGGTTATAGAAGTTGTAGGCGTGTTGATGTTATCAACCAATCTAAACCCTTCCGTTCCAAAGCTCTGCTCGTTTTCTCCTTGCAAGACTTCCACGCCAAAGAGTAAGTAGAAGGGTGTGGGTGCAAGCCAGTTTAATTGGACTCCCTTTTCCTTTAGTCCGTCATCTCCCAAGAAGACTTTATAAACAAGGGGTTGGTTGGCAAAGTCCCAAGCGTGGGGGTGTTGGGCGTTTAGCCTTCCAAAGGAGCTTCTGAACTTTCCAACCTTGAACTGAAAGCCAAAGGGAAGCCCTCTGGTAACTGCGTAGGCTTCCTCTACCTCTGCGCCATCTTCGGAGAAGGGAATGGTTGCATACAGGTCAAAGTATGGGTCTACAGGGGCATACAGATAAAGCTCTGCGTAGTTGAGGTTAAAGCCTCTCTTTTCGTTTAGGGTTCCGTGTCCGTGTCCGTTACCTTCGTGCCTGTGATATAGCCCGGGGATCTCCAAGTGCTTGAACTCTCGGTCGTTTTTGTTCCTTGCTACAAAAGAGGTATCCACGATCAAAGAAAGGCTAAGAAAGCTCCTCTGACTGGTGGGAGTGATCTGAAGGGCTTTTATCCTTTCGTCATATTTGCTCCTTAGCTGTAAGCTTCTGTCGGCGGGTGCTGACTCTTGTTCTTTTTTGACTTCTTGGGCAAAGGTAAAGCTAAAGATAGATAGTAAAAGCATAGCTTTTTTCATGGCTTTCACCTCCTGTGGTTTTTTGGGTTTTTGGATTTAAGGGATTTTTTGAGAGGCTTTAGCCCACAGGAGGTGCCCGAATGGGATATTTATAGGGAATTTCAAGCTTTGGGGTGGTCTCTTGGGTTTTTTCCTTCTTTACAAAAAGGACAAAACTTTCAAGCCTTGGCTGGAGTTTTACATCTTCCTTGTGCTGGGGTTGATGCTGGATTATACAGAGCTCACAGTCGTGGTGGAATTGATGGTCTTCGTGATGGTGCTCTGCAGTTTGGAAATCCACAAAGACCAGAAGAAAGGAAAGCAGAAGGGTAGCTAACTTTTTCATAACCTGAGTATAATTTTAACACAGTGAAAAAGTCGGGTGAAAAATTACCTCCATATTTGAGACTTCCTGAAAAAGCTATAACAAGCCCCCTCCTTGCTAAGACTTTTCTCTTAAGGGATTTCCAGCTTTTCTGAATTTCTCACCCAGCGTATTCGTTTTATTATATCTAAGAGATGGACGCCCTTAGAATAGCCCTACCCAAAGGTAGGCTCTTTGAGGAGACCTTGGAATTTTTTAAAGGCAGGGGCATCCTTGAGGAGACCTTTGAGGAGGGAAGAAGGCTTCAGGTTAAGGTAGGCGACTACGAGTTCCTTTTGGTAAAGCCCTTTGATGTGCCCGTGTATGTGGAAAACGGCGTGGCGGATTTGGGAGTGGTGGGTTATGATGTGCTGTTGGAGAGGGAGCCGGAAGTCTATGAGCTTTACGACCTTGGCATAGGCTTTTGTAGGTTGGTCATTGCGGGAAAGGAGGAAAGGCTTGAGCAATACAAAAAGGCATCCTTTTTGAGGGTTGCCACCAAGTACCCCAAGATCACCCGGGAGTTCTTTTTGGAAAAGGGAATAAAAACAAAGGTTATCTATCTTAACGGCTCTGTAGAGCTTGCCCCCCTTTTGAACCTGTCGGATGTGATAATGGATTTGGTCCAAACGGGCAGAACCTTAAAGGAAAATAACTTGGTGGTCTTTGAGGAGATCAGTCCATCCACCGCAAGGCTCATATGCAACAGGGCAAGCTACCGCAACAAAAAGGATGAGATCTTCTCCTTTCTCAGCAAAGTTCAATGGGAGCGTCCAAAGGAGGCAATTCAACCTCACCCGCGGGCAACCTAACAGTCCCCTTTGCCAAGCTTTCAATAAAGTCCAAGGCTAGCTCCAAGGTGCTAATATCCCTGCCATACAGTTTGGCAAGCTCTTCCAAGTTTGGTGGAGTAAATCCCTTTTGGGCTATGGCTTTGGCTATGGAATAGGTTTTCCTGTCTATCTCTGGATATATGTCTTTTATGTAAGTGATCACCTCCACCGAATAGACCACCACCCGGTCTTTGCTTGCCAACTCTCTGATCATCTCCTCTAACCTGAGCTGGTCGTAGGTTTTAACATGACCATCTACCTTTATGCCCGCTATCACCCGGTTGCCGTCAAAGATGGCGTGGTAAAAGACAAAGCTCTGTGGAACCTTTTCCCATCCTTGCTCTTCCGCCAGGCTCAAGAAAGCTCCCATAGCCTCCTCTCTGCTTGAAAAAATGCCTAAAAGGCTATCAAAGCCCTCGGGCTCTATTTGAACCTCCACTACTGTGCAGTCTCCCACTTGCCCTGTTTGCACACGGTAGCTTAGCTCCTGCCAATCTTTAAAAAGCTCGGAGATTTGCAAATCCACCTCTGCGGGTTCTCTAAAAAGCTTTCTCAATTTCATTGAAACAAGTTTAACTCAGAAAGGTGTATTACGCTATCCCTCTCAAACTGGTCCCTTTGGGACGGGTAATCTTTCCTGTAATGACAGCCTCTTGATTCTTTTCTTTGCAGGCTTGCCCACAGGGTAGCCAAGGCAGTGATGCTCATATCAAATAGCTGTCTGTTTTGAGGTGTTCTCTCCCACTCCTTCCAATCCCTGAGCCAATCTAAGAGCTTTTTCAAGCCTTCCTTCAAACTTTCCTCTTCCCTTTCAATTCCGCAGTGCCCCCACATGAGCCTTTTTAGATCCTCAAAGGTGTATTTAGGCTGGCGATTTCCTTGGGAGGAGTTTTTGAAGTGTCCCTTTGAGCCTTTGATGTGTTTTTGGTCTTGGTATATTCGGTAGGCGGTCCTGTAGCCAAAGACCAAGCCTTCCAAAAGGGAGTTGGACGCTAAACGGTTTGCCCCATGCACGCCAGTGCAGGCACACTCTCCAACGGCGTAGAGCCCCAAAAGGGCAGTTTGTCCGTAGGTGGATACTTCCAAGCCCCCTATGTAGTAGTGGGCACCGGGCACCACGGGCACGGGCTCTTTATATGGGTCAATGTGCCTCTCTAAAAGCTCAGAGTATATGACCGGGAACCTCTCCTTTAGGTCTATGCCTTTTTTTGCAATTGGTCTGAGGTCAAGGAAGACCCTTTCCCTTTCTTTTAGCTTTGAGTATATTGCCCTTGCCACCTGATCCCTTGGCAGTAGCTCATCCACAAAACGCTCACCCTTGCTATCTATAAGAATTGCCCCCTCCCCCCTGACCGCCTCAGAGATGAGGAAGGATGTGCCCTCCAAGAGGGTAGGATGAAACTGCACAAACTCTGGGTTCTTTATGGGAACGCCCTTCCTGAAGGCTATACATATGCCGTCCCCCTTTACATGTCCGGAGGAATGCAAGAACATAGAGCCTGCACCGCCCACCGCAAGCACCAAAAGGTTGGTCATCAAAACTCTAAGGCTCTCCTTTTCGTAGATCAAAGCACCCTCCACACACTCATCCCCCAAGATCTCCTGAAGTTCCCCCTCTATTATCCTTATTCCCCTCTCCTTTACTCTGTTCCAAAGGGTGGTGTATATTGCCTTTCCTGTGTAATCCTTTACCTTTAAAACCCTTGGGAAAGAGTGTCCCCCTTCTAAGGCAGGCTCTGGGTCAAAGACTACGCCCCATCTTTCAAGGTCTGCCACCCTTTGAACGCCCTCCTCCACCATAATAAGCAGAGCCTTAGGGTTGCAAAGACCCCTCCCCGCCCTTAGGGTATCCATAAAATGCAACGATGGGCTGTCCTGTGGATGCACCGCACAGGCTATACCACCTTGAGAATAAAAGGTGTTTCCTATGCCCCTGGTCAGCAGGGTAGGCTTTAGTCCAAGCTCAGAGAGAACCAAGGCACAGGTAAGCCCCCCTATACCACTTCCCACGATGAGGACTTCAACCTCTTCCTCCGGCAATAGGGTGGTATCAAAGTTGAGAAAATGCATGAGAGAAGGTTCTTAGTATAACATCCGTAAGCCTGTCTGGGTCGTGCCTTATAAAGTCTTCGTTTTCTCCTATAAGGTCTTCCGCGTAGACGGTGATCCCCTCCCTGGCGATCTTTGCCACATCGGGAATTACCGGTTCCTGCCCCTGTTCTATGTATCTTCTCAAAAGGCTATCGGAAGGCATCTTTGTATTTACGATGGCTACGTCTATCTTTGAAAGACCTGTTGCGGTCAAAAAGCCCTTTATATGGTCATAGGCGGTGTAGCTATCCGTCTCTCCCGGCTGGGTCATAGCATTTACCACAAAGACCTTGAGGGCTGGAGAGGTTTCCACCGCAGACTTTATGTCCTTTATGAGCAAATTGGGCACTATGCTGGTGTAAAGACTACCGGGACCAAAGATTATAAGGTCCGCACTCTGAAGCTTTGCTATGGCATCTATGGGAGGTTTGGCGTCCGCAGGCTCAATCCAAATTCGGACTATCTTAGCCTTACTACTTTTTCCGTATTCGGTTATGCTTTCCTCCCCTTCAACCACCTTTCCATCAGAAAACTCTGCCCAAAGATGAACGCTTTCTGTGGTGGCGGGTATGATCTCCCCTTTTGTTCTGAGTATTTGGGATGCCAAGTTTATGGCAGACAGAAAGCTTCCTGTTATGTCTGTCAGTGCCACAAGGAAGAGGTTTCCAAAGGAATGTCCCCCAAGTTCTTCCCCCTTGAACCTATACTGAAAGAGCTTCTGGAGGATCTCCTCTGTTTCCGAGAGGGCAACCAAGCAGTTTCTTATATCCCCCGGTGCGGGTATTTGATAAGCCTTCCTTATCCTCCCTGTGCTACCCCCACTATCTGCTACTGTTACTATTGCAGATAGCTCCTTTATCCGGCTACCAACTTCTTTTTTTAAACCTCTGAGAAGGTTTGAAAGTCCCGTTCCTCCACCCACACATACTACTTTCATCTAAACCTCCTTGAAAAAATATGCCCACAGATTATTTTAAACCCTACTATGCCCACACTTAACCTCAAAGAGATATTCAAAAGAACCGCCCGCTTTTCAGGTTTTTACAAAATAAAACCTGAAGAGTTAGACCTGCCACCAGAGTTGGGAGAGCTAAAGGGACCCGTGGAAGTGGAGGTTCAAATAGAGAAGGTGCCCCGGGGCTACGAGGTGCATCTGGGTATAAAAGGAAACATAGAGCTTGAGTGCAGTCGGTGCCTAACGCCCTTTGTAAAAGACCTTGAGAGCACGGAAATCCTCAGATTGGAAAAATATCCGGAAAAGCTCTCAATTAGTCTAAAGGCGCAGGACCTAAATGTCTTCTTTTTGGAGGATGAGGAAAATTTCAATCTGGCAGACCTTGTAAGAGAGCAGATCATACTTAGCCTTCCCACAAAGCCTCTGTGTAGTGTGGATTGTCAAATTCCCATACCTGAGGAACCCCAGGAAGATACAAGGTTTGGTGCCCTAAAAAAGCTCATACAAACCAAAAATTCTTTATAACCGAGTAAAAGGGAACTGTATGATTTATATCATGTGTTAAAATGCATAACTATGGAGGTGTGATATGGAAACTAAGAGGGCAATTTACAACACACCGGAGCACAAAGTTATCTTTTTTGAAGAGCTGACGCCCGCCAGTGCGGTGCAGGCAAACCAGGTGCTCATAATTCACAAGGGTGAGGGAATGCTCTTGGACCCCGGAGGTCATAAGGTCTTTTCCAAGCTCTTATCGGACATTTCTCTTTACATTCCCCCAAGCCAGATAAAATATATCTTTCTTTCCCACCAAGACCCAGACATAGTGGCATCCATAAATGGTTGGCTAATGACCACAAAGGCGCAGGCATACATATCTAAACTTTGGATGAGATTTCTGCCCCACTTTGGGCTTGACAGCCAGTTAGAAGATAGGGTTATTCCCATAGACGATGGTGGGACAAAGATCATCTTGGGTGGAGACTGTGAGCTTTTGATACTCCCCGCCCACTTTATGCACTCCCCGGGCAACTTTCAGGTCTATGATCCTTGCTCTAAGATCCTGTTCTCTGGAGACCTTGGGGCAAGCTTGGGACAGGATTACTTCTTTGTGGAGAACTTTGACGAGCACATAAAATACATGGAGGGCTTTCACAAAAGATACATGGCAAGCAATAAAGTTCTTAAGTTCTGGGCAAGCATGGTCCGGCAGTTGGATATAGAAATGATCGTCCCCCAGCACGGTGCCATATTCAAGGGCAAGGAAATGGTTGAACGCTTTATAAACTGGATTGAAAACCTACAGGTAGGTGTGGATTTAATAACGCAAGAAAGGTATAGGGTGCCGGTGTGATATAATTTCTTTGCCATGATAAAGGTTGAGATCGTAACGCCCAAAGGTTTGGCTTTTTCCAAGGAAGTTAATTCGGTAAATATTCCCACCGCAGAGGGAGAGATAGGCGTCTTGGAAAAACATATGTATTTGATGACACTTCTAAAGCCCGGTCTTGTGTATTTTGACGGAAAGGCAGAGGGAGGCATGGCGGTAACCTATGGCTTTGTGGATGTGACCCCGGAGAAGGTGATCATACTGGCAGAAGAGGCATACACCGTAGGAGAAATTGATGTAGGAAAAGAAAAAGAAGAGTTTGAAAAATGGGCAAGAAAGCTCGCCACCGCCCAAACAATGGAAGAAATAGAAGAGATCACAAAACAAATAGAGAGAGCAAGGACGCTGTTGGAGTTAGTGGAAAGGTTTGGAAGGGTTTAAAGAGTTTGAGTTTTTCCGAGGAAAGGTAAGGTTTATCCAGCCAAAACAGCATAGGCTCTCTGTAATAGAAATTCTCTTTTTATCAACTCTGAAAGGTATAAAAAAAAATCATGTAGTGGCGGACCTTGGCGCTGGCTTTGGCGCCCTGTCCATACCCATAGCCCTCAAGTTTAACTGCAACGTCCTTGCCATAGAAAGGGACCCAACCATGCTTTTACTCTTACGTAAGAATGTTGAAAATAATCATCTTCAGCATCGCGTGGAGATCTTGGAGGCGGATGTTAAGGAAATAGACAAAAAATTAAAACCCCAGAGTGTAAACTGTGTGGTTCTGAACCCACCCTTTTACCCAAAACAAAGTGCAACAGAAAACAATCCGTATCACACAGAAACGTATGGAAAGTTGGAGGATTTTTTGAGGGCAGGTGCCTATATTTTGAAAGATGGAGGCTTTATTAACCTGCTTGTTCCATCTTTTAGACTTTTGGAAGCTTGTAATATTATGGAAAATTTAAACATAAAGCCCGCATATTTAAAGTTTTTTCACTCATTTACAGACAAACATGCCAAGTTGGTTCGCATAGCCGGTGTAAAGAACCTAAATCCCAAGCTTGTAGTTGAAAGCCCATTGATAATAAACCACAAGGAAACTAAATACACACAAGAGGTGTGGGAAATTTTGGAGAGGTTTTTGTGATATAATTAACATATTATGAGACTACCTGAAAAGTTGGTGGAACGCATTGCAGATAGGATCATAAGAGAACTAACGGAGGAGAAGATCATTGAGGTGGAGGACCCTTATGTGTTTAAAAAGAAGATAATTGGCATTTTCAAAAAGGTGGAGGAGGAAGAAAAACTTCTTGATGAGAAAACGAGGGAGATCCTAAAGGAAAAGATGGACCTTGTGGAGGAGGCAAGCCTAGACTACAGGACCGCCTACAAGGCTGTTAGGAGCAAGCTTGCGGAGGAGATGAACATAAACATAAACAAGAGGGAAAGGATGAACCAGATAGCAGGGATGATAAAGGACTTAATAATAGAGGACGACACGGTGGAAATATACGAAGAACCTCATATTATAAGATCTCGGATAAGGACCATCCTGATGGAAGCCCTTAGGGAAGAGGAAGAAATAGACAAGGAAGTGAGGGAAAGAATAAAGTCTTACTCAAGGAGGATTGTGGAAGGAACGCCCGAGTGGAACCATCTTTACAAAAGAATATACGAAGATGCCCTGAAAAGAAGAGGGCTCCTTTAAGGCAGATAGGCTATCGGGTTCTGACGCATACCGTATCTTATCACCTCATAATGCAAGTGGGGACCAAAGGACCTGCCAGTATTACCTACTTTGCCTATGATCTGTGCCTTTACCACCCTGTCTCCATAACTAACGGATAGGCTTGAAAGGTGGGCATACAGCGTGGCAAAGCCATAACCATGGTAGATTATGACAGTGTATCCATAGCCCCTCAGCCAACCCGCATACACTACCCTACCATCTGCAGAGGTGCTAACCGGTGTGCCATAAGACACAGATACGTCTACGCCCGTATGAAACTCCTTACGCCTGCCCATAGCACGCCAACCATAATCGGAGGTTATAACCCCCACCACAGGCCAGATATCCGGTCTGACCATATCAACAGTTTTGATGTTTGCCAACTCCCTAAAGGCTTCTTCCACAGACATTTCCCTCTTTATAAGTTCATCCACCTTTTCCGTGTCCAGTTCCTTTAAAGGGTCAGAGTAAATTTCCGAGGGTTCTACGTTCGTTTTCCCAGGACCACCCACACCCAACTTTGTTATGGAGGTATTGCCAATCATTGAAAAACTTAGCATAAGTAGAAAAATAACTTTTTTCATAACAATTCCCCCTTGGGAAAAATATAACTAAAAGGAGCTTATTAGTCAAGGGTGCCCTTTAGCATACCCTCCAGAATCTCGTTTATAGACCTGTAGATTTGCTCGCTTAATCGTAGTCTTTCTAATCTCTCAAGGGAACTTTCCTGTTCAATTTTTTCTATTACACCCGCAAGGCTTACATCCTCTACCTTTCTATATATTCCCATAGCCTTTATCAGGCTAAGCTTTAGCTTTATATCAAACACTTTGTGATTTTTCACATCCAAAAGCAGAAAATTTTGTAGAAGTTTAAAAATAGAACTATCGTAATAGGCTACCCACCTTAGTATGGTTTGAAGGACCTTGGACATCCACAAAAACCGGTCGTAGCTTTTTAGGGCTAAGTAAGAGTATAGCTTGGCGGACACAAGGTCGTTCAGGATGAGAAGGTCTCCCGATTGGTGATAATCTATAGTCAACAAGTTAAAAGGTTCAAAAAAACCGCAGTAAGATTCCTCCGGATGGAAGCCCCTTTTTACAAAGATCTTGCACCTCCCAACAGTTCCATAAGCATAAGCCAGCAGGTCCCACTCTCCCACAACAAATTTTTTTATAACTATTACCTTTGCCTTTGCGGACACAAAAGAATTATACTGTGTTTGGTTTGAATATAATAATAAGATGAACCACCAATTGCTTTACGCTTGGGCGGATTTCGTGGAAAAAGTACGCCAATTCTTCCGTTCAAAGGGATACTTGGAGGTTTCCACACCCATTTTGCAAAGCTATCCCAATGCAGACCCTAATATAGAGCCACTCAAGGTAAACCTGACCTTAAAAGGTCAAACTAAAAGCTACTGGCTACATACCTCTCCGGAGCACGCTATGAAAAAACTGCTGGCGAGTTTTCCCAGAGATATGTTTCAGATAACAAAAGTGTTTAGAAACGGAGAGTATGGAAGATTGCACAGACCTGAATTTACCATGTTGGAGTTTTACAAGGTGGGGGCGGACTACAGAGGGCTCATAGAGGACTTGGAGGGGCTTTTAGGTCTCTTTGGCTTTGAAGACTTTCAGATTTTGGAGCTGGAGAAAGCCTTTGAAGAATACTTGGGCATAGTCTTATCTGAGGAGGAGGAGATATTAAAAAACAACCTAATGGCTTATGGCTATGACTTTGACGACAAGGAAGACTGGGAGACCATCTTTTATAGGCTCTATGTGGAGTTGGAAAGGCGTTTGGCTTCCGAAAAGCTCACCTTTTTAATAAAGTTTCCTTCAAAGCTTGCCATGTATGGGGTAGTGAAGGATGGTTATGCGGAAAGGTTTGAGCTTTACATAAAAGGCATAGAAATAGCTAACGGCTGGACGGAGGAGAGAGACCCTCAAAAGATAAGGGAAAGGATGAAAGAATGGATCAAAGGTAGAGACCTTCCCTTGGATGAAGAACTTTTGCAGGTTCTACCAAAAATTCCCGAGTTTTCTGGTTGTTCTGTGGGCTTGGAAAGGCTCTTTATGGCGGTTTATAATATAGAAAGTTTAGACCAAATCCCATGGATTTTTAAGGAGGAAGGCTTATGAACAACTTGAAGGAAGCCCTTGGTATTTTACTGAAAGAACAGTATGCACCATACCTTGTTTCCAGCTTGTATTTGCGCCTCGCCCCAGAGGATAGGACCGATAGGAAATACTTGGGGGTTTTTAAAAACATGGTAAAAGCCCAAAGGGAAAGCTTGGAGCTTAGAGGATTGGAGAGGGATGTGCTTAATTCTATAGTAGAAGACTTTGAAAGGATGGAAGAATTTTTAAGCGAGCCGGAGAACCTGAAGAACTGTAGGGGGATTGCCCTGTTTTCCTGCAGTGCCAAGAAGGTATTCGTTCCTATAAAGCTCCCTTACACCTACAGAAACAGACTTATGGTATCTCTAAATCCTTTAGTGAGGGAGATTGCCGCTATAGACGAGGAGCTGGGTACCATTGGCGTGCTTTTGATTGACAGAAAGCATGTTAGGTTTTTCCTAGTGGATTTTGAAGGCATTGGAGAGGTTTCTGACTTTTTGGAACCTTTGGCGACGAGGGCTCACAAGTTCCACAGCGGTGGTGCATCCCTAAAGGGTGCGCAGGGAACGTTTAAATACTCTATGCCCTCAAGGGCTTCTGCACCCAATATGGTTCAGCACGGAATGGGTGAGTATAGATTTCACATGAGGATCCAAGAGGAAAAACACAGGTTTTTCAAAATAGCCAACGATGCATTGATGGAAGCTTGGAAGGAGAACAAGTTTAACAGGCTTGTTATAGGAAGTATAAGAGAGGATATAAGAGAGATAGAAAACCATCTCCATCCTTATCTACTTAATATATTGGTGGGCTATGTGAAGCTTAATCCTTCGGAAGCAACGGAGCAGACCATAAGGTATGCGGTGTTGGACCTGTTGTGGCAAAAAGACAGAGAACAGGAAGAAGAGCTCGTAAATACACTATTGGACCTTGAGGGTAAAGGGCTTGCGGTAGAGGGATTGTCTAAGGTCTTAGAACAGTTATACATGGGTAATGTGAAGACCCTTTTGGTGTCGGAAAACTTTGAAAGGGCTGGCTACTTCTGTCCAACCTCCAACATTCCCGTGTTAGAGCCTAAGTGTCCCACAGAGGAAGAGCCCTATCCGGTTGAGGATGTGGTGGATGAGGTTATAGAGCTTGCCTTGGAAGAGAGGGCTGTTGTGGAGGTAATATTCAGGGAAGACCTTCAGAAGAAGTTTGATGGCGTGGGAGCCCTTCTGAGATGGAGGGTATAAACTTTCCTTTATGATAGAAAGGGTCATTGTGTTCATAGATGGTTCAAACATCTTTCACGCCATAAGGTCCTTGAACATAAAGATAGATTACAGCAGGTTGGTGAACTTTTTGGTTGAAGACAGAAGGCTTATTAGGGCTTACTTTTACGGCGCTGTGCCCCAAGAGAAGGATCTAAAGAAAAATTCCCCCGAATGGGAGAGCTTTCTCAGGCAAAAGCGTTTTTTGGAGGAGTTAGCCTTGCAGGGTCTAAAGGTAAAAACCGCCCGCCTGAGAAGGCTTCCAAGTGGAGAGTTCTTGGAAAAGGAAGTGGATATTATGTTAGCTACGGATATGCTGAGTTTGGCATACAAAAACGCATACGATACTGCCATATTGGTAACAGGCGACAGCGATTTTGCCTACACGGTGGAGGAAATTCAGGGCTTGGGCAAAAGGGTAGAAAACGCCTCCTTTAAAAGCACAAGTTCCTATCTTCTCAGAAAGGTATGCGACCGATTTACCCTTTTGGATGACTACCTTGACAGGTTCATAGTGGAAGAGAGGGTTGAGGTAAGTCAGGAGGTTAGCTTTTGGGAGAAGGTTCTTAGGCTATGGAAAAGGTAGTGTCCCTCAGGGTAAATTCTAAATGCCTGAAGGATCTTCCCTGTTATGAAGGGCTAAAAGAGGAGCATGCCATAACGGTGGGTGTCTTTGACGGTGTCCATCTTGGGCATCAGTATCTTTTAAAGAAGCTAATAGAAAATGCCCAAAGAAGAGGACTAAAGGGCTGTGTTCTGAGCTTTTATCCCCATCCCTCAAAGGTTCTCTCTCCAGGACAGCAACCCTGCGAGCTTACAGACCCCTTGGAGAGGGCTGAAAGAATGCTAAGGCTTGGCATAGACAGGGTGGTTTTTATAAACTTTGACAGAGAATTTTCCCGCATCAGGGCGGAGGACTTTTTAAAGCACGTGCTTTTTGAAAGGCTAAGGTGTAGGTATCTTCTTGTGGGGTATGACTGGAGGTTTGGCTACAGAAAGGAAGGAGAGGTGGAGTTGGCAAAGGAGATGGGGCAAAGGCTTGGCTTTGAAGTGGAAACTGCAGAGCCCTTTTACAAAAACGGGCACATAATAAGTAGCACATACATAAGGAGGCTTTTGCACAGCGGAAGATTGGAGGAAGCCAGTGAATATCTTGGAGAAAATTACTGGGTCAAGAGAAAAGTAGTCAGAGGTTCCGGCAGGGGCAGTTCCCTTGGCTATCCTACCGCCAACTTGGGACCCTCGGAAAATCTGTGTTTAAAAGAGGGTGTTTATGCGGTCAGGGTGAATGAGCAATTTTTGGGAGTAGCCAACTACGGCTTTAGACCCACCTTTGACGGAAAGGCAAAGGTTTTAGAAGTTCATATATTGGACTTTGAGGGAAACCTTCGCGGAGAAAGGCTAAAGGCGGAATTTTTGAGCTTTTTGAGAGAAGAAAAAAAGTTCTCCTCAAAGGATGAACTAATAAAACAGATAGAGAGGGATATAGCCATAGTGAAGGAAAAATTCGGGCGTTAAACTATGTTCTGTGATGTCCTCTTAAAGAAAAGCCATCTTTGAAAGTTATGCATGGGACAGGACACAAGACGAGGGAGAGCTTCTCATAAGGGCGATCATGTTTCACAACCCCGTGGAACTCTTAAGGGCTTTTTCAAGGGAAGAGCTTAAAAAGACCTTTCTTGAAAACTTGCACCGCTTTGACGATAAAAATCTAAACTTTTGGAAGTTTGCCCTTGAGGTTAGCGATGAAGAGCTTAACCGATACGCAAAGGGAAACTTTAGGTTTGGTCTCAGTGGGCATTCCAAAGAGGCTTCATTCTGCAGGACACGGGCGTTGGTCTCGTGGCGGAGAAAGATGGAAAGCTTTATAATGCTATTATTGGAGATCACTTAAGTTAAATGGTGAAGAGATAGAATGGCTGACCTTCTAAAATCTTTTTTGCAAAATGAACTCTGGGTATCAAAAATAAAGAGGAAGCTTCCATATATTTTTAGAATAGCTGAGATCGAAAGTTCCAGAGGCGGACACACAGGAATGGAAGTAGGAAGTTTACGAGAGAGAATAATAGTAGCTTTATTCATCTATAAGTTTGGCAAAGAAAACGTAATAACCAATATACCTATAACTTTCCCAGAGGCGGATGTTATACTAAGGGGACATGATAACCCTATATCTATAAAAACTAAATCTGACAAAGGTTTAAGTGGTGTTAAGATTGTCTGGACAGTTGATTGGCTAAAAGGAAGAATTTGTCAAAAACTATACTCCCAGTTGCGATCTAATATTTATTCAAGTAGTTTGGAACAATACAGGTGTTTTCTCTTATGTGCCTTTAAGAGTTCAGAGGGAAATCTTTAACTCTTACGGAGTTGAGAGATATTTTAAACTTCCCACGCGTGGAACAAACCCTAGAGGTATAGAAATAAATTCAGAAGCTCTTGGTGCTTGTATCAGCCATCCACTAAGCGTAAACGTAGAAATTGATTGGCGGATACTTGATAAAATAAACTATGATCCATATATCAGATGGGTTGAGCTATGGCAAGAAGAATAAATACTAAAACTTCCAAATTTGGAAGCGGCGGCAGGATAGCCCATGATTCATCACTATTCTATGAAAGAAAGATTTACAAAGAATTTTGCAACGAACCTGTCCAATATATGGAAAATAATCTGCCCAAAGAGATATTAAACAGGATATTTTGTAAGTCTTCAGAGAATATATCCGAGTTGCCTGACAACTCTATACATCTTATGATCACATCTCCTCCGTACAATGTTGGGAAAGAGTATGATCAAGATATGAGTCTTGAGGAGTATAGGGAATTCTTAAGAAGAGTGTGGAAAGAGGTTTACAGAGTGCTCGTTCCGGGTGGTAGGGCTTGTATAAACATTGCCAATATTGGTAGAAAACCCTACATACCACTGCACGCTTTTATCATAGAAGATATGCTTAACCTGGGATTTCTTATGAGAGGGGAGATAATATGGGTGAAAAAGGGTGGTGGTGCACTTTCAACTGCTTGGGGCACATGGATGTCTGCAAAAAATCCAACACTTCGGGATGAACACGAGTACATACTTGTATTTTCTAAGAAGTTCTTTGAAAGACCCAAAACGGAAAATAAGGAAGATACTATAACAAGAGGAGAGTTTTTGGAGTATACAAAGAGCGTGTGGTATATGAAACCTGAAACAGCAAAAAAGATAGGGCATCCTGCTCCTTTTCCTGTGGAACTTCCTTATAGACTTATTCAGCTTTACAGTTTTAAAGGAGATGTTGTGCTCGATCCTTTTATGGGTAGCGGACAAACTGCATTAGCATGTTTAAAAACAGGTAGGTTTTACATAGGGTACGAAATTAACGAAGATTATGTTAGGCTTGCGGAAAAAAGAATAAGGCAATGGTCAGTTAATGGAACAGCGCTTTGAACTCTGAATTAACTCCTCTCTCTGTCTTACCCTGCATTGTGAATTGTAGCGTAAGACAATCAAACACATTGCTAACCATTAACCAATTGTGAAAGGTAGCTTCCGTAAACAATCTCTCCGTTTTTCAAAAGAAAGAAAGATTTTTCCAGCTTGTCTTTTATTCCCTTCTTGTTTTCCAAAAAGTCAAGCAATGTTTTTGGCTCTCCGTGAGCCCTCAGCATATACTCCTTTTCTTCGCCGTTGTCAAAGATGATCTTTACGGGTAGGCAGTAGAACTTGGAGTATTCCCCCTTGTTGCAACGGTGGACCTCTCCGACCACCTCAATGGATACGCTCCTTGCCACTATATCCTCTTGCTTTAGCATTGGTAGAAATTATAAACAATCTGCCAGGTAGTCTGCAAGGTGCATAACCTTTTGGTTGGTTTTGTTTGCCTTTGTGCCATCCCTAAGGTTTAGCATACAGCCGGGGCAAGAGGTAAGCACCGCCTCCGCACCCGTCTTTTTTAGGTCTTCAATCTTCTCCTGTTGTATGCTTTTGGATAGCTTGGGGTTTGTTATGGAAAATAGCCCCGCAAAGCCACAGCAAGATTTATCCTTTTCACCCTTTATCAGTTGGTCGCCCTCTACCTTTTTTAGCAAGCCATAAAAGACTTTGTCGCTTACCTTCATGGCACTGTAAGAGTGGCAGGGCACATGGAAGGTGGTTTTTGTCCCTTTACCTTTAAAGGTTAGCTTGCTTTCAAAGAGTAGCTCCGCAAAGTCATAGACTTTTTTCTTCAGACCATAGTCCTCTTGGAGGGCACCCCCACAGGTGGGACAGGCTACCACCACTCCATCAAACTGGTATTTTTCCATTTCCTTCAGGTTGTGTTCCCTCAACCTTTCAAAGGCTTCTTTGTTGCCCGAGTAGTAATGCGGAGCACCACAGCATTTAATATCCTCTGGCACCACCACCGTCCAGCCCGCCCTGTTCATAAGCTTTATAACATTCTCCCCTGTCTTTGAGTAAAAGGCGTCTATCATACAGCCCGTAAAGAACAAAAGCACACCCTTTTCTTGCTCAGCCTTAAAGGTCTTTCCCCTCAGGCTAAAGGCTTTCCCGTCCGGCTTTGGCATAAACTTTACCGCCCCAGTGGGAAAAGGCACCTTTATTTCCTCAAAGGGCAACTTTTCCATAAGCTTGCCCGTTAGCTTGACTACCTTTCGTCCCACTTCCGACTGCAAAAGCTCCAAGCTTTTTAACCCGGCGGATTTAACAAAGGATTTCTCTTGAGTGTTTCTGACGGTAGCTATGATTTCTTTATACTCCACTCCGTTGGGACAGACCCACTCGCACCTTCTACACATGGCACACTGATCCAGGTGCTTGTATGCGTCTTCGTCTTTGAGCTCACCACTGAGAAGCATTTCCGCCAAGACGAGCCTTCCCCTTGCGTAGCCAGCCTCTTCTTGGATGTAGGGATAGGTGGGACATACGGACTTACACAGGGCACACTTCACACACTTTTGGGTTAGTTCCAAAGGAATTTCAACCATTGCTTTTAAAGATAACTTCTCAAATATGCAATGCTGTGATTAAGCTCACCTACGGCTCCACCACCACGCACTGATGGGCTTTCTTTAGGCTCTCCCTTACTCTTAAGACATTCTCAAGGCGCACATTTTCTATGTATTTCACATACTCTTGGTCCATTTTGTAGCCAAAGCCCATTACCTCCCAAAAGCCCAATTGAAAGGCTTGTCTGTTTCTGGTTTGCCTGTCCAAAAGATAGCCACCTATGATCTTCTTCTTGGCGAGCCCTAAATCTTCATTGGTGATCTCTGCCTCCTGCACCACCCAAAGCAGGTCCTTTAGGGCACTTTCTTTTTTGTCCGGAGAAGTGCCAATGTATGCAAAGACCCTCGGAGAGTATAGCCTTATGGGAAACATAGAGTAAGTAGCGTAAGCGTATCCCCTCTTTTCTCTGAGCTCATCAAAGAGCTTGGAGGTCATGCCATCCCCCAGTATATTGTTTAGAACCCTAAGGGCGAAAAAGTCCGGGCTATTCAGTGGAACTCCTTCAAAGGCACACAGGATGGTTGCCTGAGCACCTTGCCTTTGAACCTTTTCCACCAAGCTCTCCTTTATGGGTTTGTCCTCCGCCCTAAGGTTGAACTCGCCGTGTGGCAACTTGGAAAAGACAGCCCTGAACCTTTTTTCTAACTCTTCCAAGGGCATATCTCCCACCACAGCCACCACAATGTTTTTACCCTTCAGAACCTGTTGCCATCTTTTTATAAGGTCCTCCCTCTCTACCTTTTCCACATCCTCCTCCCTTCCTGCGGGAGCAACCTCATAATATGTTCCCCTGTAGGTTATTAACCTGAGCCTTTCCATGGCAAGCTCAAAGCCGCCTTCCCTCCTGGACCTTATGCCTGCTATGACCCTTCTTTTTTCCACCAGTAGCTGTTCCTCTGGAAAGGTGGGCTCCAAAAGGATGCTCTCTATTACCCTTAGCCCTTGCTCAAGCCCCTCCGGTCTTGTGGAAAAGGTCAAGTATATGTAATCGTCTGCGGTGGAGGTTTCTATGCTACCGCCCCAGTCCTCAAAGGCGCTGGCAATATCGTAGGAGCCAAAAGTCTTTGTCCCCTTGGTCAAAAGGCTTGCCATAAGGTTTGTGGTTCCCCTCTTCTCTTCCCCATGGGTGCCAGACTTTATGAAGACGATACCCGCCACTATGCCCCTACCCTTTGTCTCCTTTATGATCAACTTTACGCCGTTTTCTAAATTTACCTCTTTCAACTTTGCACCTCCGTAGGCTAAACTAAAAAGGAAAAAAATTATAAGAAGAAAGACGCTCATTTTTCTGGCACCATCAAAATTTCCGAGTAAGGCTTGCTGAGTATGTACTTTTCCAGCACACTCAAAACATCCTTCTTTCTGACGGACCTTATGTTGCTTTCAAAGTAAAGGTAGTAGTCCAAAAGCCCCACCACCGTCAAAGAGTAGCCAATGTAGTAAGCTTCCCTTTGAGCCCTCTCAAGGGCAAAGACCTCCGAGTTTATAATCCTCTGCTTTGCCTTTTGCACCTCCTCGTCGGTCAGGGTCTGAGGAAACTCTCGCAAAATCTGCATTACTCTTTCTTTTACCTCTTTATACCTGCTTGGCTCAAAGCTGGCGGAGATAACAAAAAGGTTATCCCTTGGTCTTGCAAAGTCTCCTGAAGATACCGAATATGCTAATCCCTTTTCCACCAATTCTTTGTAAAAGATGGATGTCCTGCCGTTTCCGAGGATCTGGTCCAGCACCAAAAGGGCGTAGTAGTCTTTTACTGCCACGGGCATTACCCTCCAGCCTATGATCCAGTATGCCCTCTCTAACCTTTTATCTTTTATTTCCTTAAAGCGGTTTTCCAACTGCTCAGGCTCTGGCACATACTGGGTTCTTTTTACGGGCTTTCCTGCCTCTTTACCAAAGGTCTCCTCCACAAAGCTTTTAACCTCCGAGGGCTCCACATTGCCCACCACCACGACCACCATATTCTGGGGCTGATAATAATTGTGGAAGAATTCCAAAAGTCCCTCCCTTGTGAACTTGCTTATGGTCTCTTCGTAGCCTATGATGGGGTGCCTGTAGGGAGAAGCTTTATAGCCCAGCTTTTCAAACTCTTCCCACAGAAGGTTTGTGGAGTCATCTTTGCCCCTTCGTAGTTCTTCTATCACTATGGGCTTTTCCTTTTCCACCATATCCTCAGAAAGCAAGGGCTTTTGGGTGAGCTGGTAGAGAACATCAAGGGCGGGCTTCCAATAGGGCTTTGCTACGGTTATGTAGTAAAAAGTGTATTCCTTGGAGGTGCCTGCGTTCATCCTACCACCCATGCCCTCCACCAACCTGTCTATATCTCCGTAAGGATACTTTTCAGAACCATTAAAGAGCATGTGTTCCAAAAAGTGTGCCATACCTTTCTGTTGGTAGCTTTCCTCTATGGAGCCCACCTTGAACCAAACCTGCAAAGAAACCGCCTCTGTGTCATCCCTATGTTTTACCACCAAAATGGCACCGTTTTTGAGTTTATACTTCGCCAAATCTTGCACCGCAAGGGCGTAAGTCATCAGAAACACCTCCAAAAGTAAAATGATAATAACTCTCACAAGGTAAAGATTTTAACCTCATCCAATTACTTTTCAACGGTAGGAATGAATTTAAAATATCTCCAATGCGCGTTTTGATAACAGGGTGTGCAGGCTTTATTGGTTCCCACCTTTGCGACAGGTTCTTGGCAGAAGGCTTTGAAGTTATAGGCATGGACAACTTCATCACTGGCAGTCCCGACAACATAGCCCATCTTTTGGGACATCCGAGGTTTAAGTTTATCCACTACAATGTGGTCAATTACATATACATAGAAGGTCCCCTGGACATTATCCTTCACTTTGCGTGCCCCGCCTCTCCGGTTGATTATCTCAACCATCCCATACACACCATGAAGGTGGATTCTTTGGGAACGCTGAACACTTTGGGACTTGCCAAGCTAAAATCCGCCCGTTATGTGTTTGCGTCCTCTTCAGAGGTATATGGAGACCCTTTAGTGCATCCCCAGAGGGAGGATTACTGGGGCAATGTGAGCCCGGTAGGGGTCCGAAGCGTCTATTCGGAAGCCAAAAGATTTTCGGAAGCCCTGTGCATGGCTTATCACCGGGAGCACGGGGTGGATGTTAGGGTTTTGAGAATATTCAACACCTACGGCGAGAGGATGAGGATCGGAGATGGCAGGGTGGTGCCCACCTTCCTGGACAAAGCCCTGAGGGGCGAGCCCATACCCGTCCACGGAGGAGGCACGCAAACCCGTAGCTTTTGCTACATAGAGGACATGGTGGAGGGCATATTCCGGGTGTCCATCAAGGATGGGATAGAGGGAGAGGTGATAAACCTGGGTAGCCCAGAGGAGGTAAGCATCCTTGACCTTGCAAGGATGGTGGTGGAGCTTACCAATTCTAACTCTCCCATACAAATTCTGGAGGCAAGGGAGGATGACCCAAAAAGAAGATGTCCGGACATCACAAAGGCAAAGAACCTTTTGGGCTGGGAGCCAAAAACCACCCTGAGGGATGGCTTGAAAAAAACCATAGAATGGTTAAAATCATACTTAAGGAGGTAAGAGATATGTTTCATATGCCAAATTTGACGGAGCTGTTGGTGATACTTCTCATAGTCTTTTTGCTCTTTGGGGCTGCAAAGCTGCCCGAGGTGGGCAGAGGTTTGGGAGAAGGCATAAGGAACTTTAAGAAAGCCCTCTCCGGTGAGACCGAGGAAGAAAAGAAGGTAAAAGAGGTTAAGGGCGAGGAGGTGAACAAAGAAAAGGTTTAAGTCGCCTTTAGGATCTTTGAAATTATTCCGTTTACAAACTTGCTGGGTTTCCTTCCCGCATATTTGTTGGTTATGTTCATGTAGTCTGTGATTACCACCTTTGGGTTTTTAACCTCTGTGTATAAAAGTTCTGCAACTGCCAACCTTAGGACAGTTCTTTCTATGTATCCGAGCCGGTCAAAGTCCCAGTTTTCCAAGTTATCGGATATGGTTTTATCTATATCCTCTGCATGTTCAAAGTATGTTCTTATAAGCTTACGCATGTATCTTCTCTGCTCGCTGTTTTTTACCCTGTTCATAGAAAGATACTCTTCAATAAGCTCCTCTATGCTACCGCCCCTTATGTCCCACTGATAGAGCACCAAGAAGGCGTCTTCCCTTGCCTTTGTCTTGTATATCATCTAAGGGTTTTAAAGAGATTGACCATCTCTATGGTGGAGAGCATGGCATCCCACCCTTTGTTGCCGTGTTTTGTGCCAGCCCTCTCTATTGCCTGTTCTAAGGTGTCTGCGGTTATGACCCCAAAGGAAACGGGCTTTCTGTGTTCCAAGCTGAGCATTGCCAGACCCTTTGAGACCTCATTGGCTATGTATTCAAAGTGGGGAGTGGCACCCCTTATGAGGACGCCCAAGGCTACCACGCCCTCTATGTCTTCCTTTACAAGTAGTTCCTTAACCGCCATGGGAATCTCCCAAGAACCCGGCACCCTAACAAGGGTAAGGTTTTCCTCTTCTCCTTCGTGTCTTAGAAAGCAGTCTATTGCACCCTCCACCAACCTTTCCACCAGGGTATGGTTAAACCTGCTCGCTACAATGCTTAGCTTTAGCCCTCTTGCGGTTAGCTTTCCTTCATAACTTCTCATGGCTAAGCCTCCAGTTGTCTATTAGCCTTGTGTTGCCTACATAAAGGGCAACCAAAATTCTATCGCCCTCCTTTACCTCCTCCACCGGGTTTAACTCCTCGTCCGTTATTTCCACATAATCAATCTTTCTAACATGGGGGTGTTTCGAAAGAAAATCCTTCATAGCTTCCTTTAGCAGGTTTGCGTCCGTGTTTCCGGACTGAAAGAGCTTTTGGGCAAGCAAAAAGGACCTGTAAATAGCCAAAGCACTTTGCCTCTCCTCCGGGCTCAAATACACATTCCTTGAACTGCAAGCGAGCCCATCCTCTTCCCTAACAGTGGGCACGGGCACCACCTCAACCGGTAAAGAGAGGTCCTTTACGAGCCTTTCCACCACCTTTAGCTGTTGGTAATCCTTTTCTCCAAAGTAAGCCCTGTCGGGTTGAACTATATGGAGCAACTTTAGAACCACTATGGCTACGCCGTTGAAGTGTCCGGGTCTGTAAGCACCCTCCAGCCTATCAGTAAGCCCGGGTATGTCTATCTTTACACTGGGTAGTTGAGGATACATCTCTTGATCTTCGGGGGCAAACACCACATCTACTCCCGCCTCCTCGCACATGGCAAGGTCCCTCTCCAAATCCCGTGGATACCTCTCGTAGTCTTCACTTACCCCAAACTGGATGGGGTTGACGTATATGCTAACCACAGTGACCTCGTTTTGGAGCTTTGAGAGCTTTACCAGTTCCATGTGCCCTCTGTGTAGGTATCCCATCGTAGGCACAAAGCCAACAGACAGATTGCTTCCATTACATCTCAATTCCTTCAAAAAACCTCTAATTTCCTTTATTTTCTTAAAGAGTTTCGGCATAGCTTTCCACCAAGCTAAATAATTATATCAGAGGTAAATCATACTCCCAGTTCAGCTAAGGAGTGAGTTTTTCCCTAAGGAGGTGGTAAAGATGGTGGTTTTTGAGAGGGAACAACTCAAGGATAAGAATATACTTTTCTATGACACAAGAGAGGTGCCCCTTCGCATAGAGGTTTCAGACAGAGAAATAAAGGTAATAGGCAGTAGCAGGGGGGTTGTCCTGCCCAAAGACTCCCTGAGGGCAAAGGCGATCCTTGATAGGCTCGGTATTGGGCGGGAGAGCGAGTTTTCGCAGGAGATATACTTATAATTTTTGCATGGAAGAGTTCAGAAGCGTTAGGGGTTTTCACGACATCTTTGGTGAGGTGCTTGAAAGGTTCAACGCGGTAAGGCAGACCGTAAGAAGGGTCCTTGAGCTCTATAACTTTGAGGAGATCATCCTGCCTGTGGTGGAGTATGCGGAGGTCTTTCAAAGAAGCATAGGAGAGGCAACGGACATTGTCCAGAAGGAGATGTTTGTATTTCCCGATAAAAAGGGAAGGCTGTTAGCACTTAGACCGGAGGGCACTGCGGGGGTGGTAAGAGCCTTTGTTCAAAACAGGATGTTTGCCCTAAAGCCCTATACGAAACTCTTTTACGAAGGACCCATGTTCAGGTATGAAAGACCTCAGGCGGGAAGATACCGTCAGTTCCATCAAATAGGGGGAGAGGTCTTTGGAAGCTTAGCCCCCCTCGTGGATGCGGAAGTTATAGGTATTGCCCACAAGGTGGTAAAGGAGCTAAAGATAGAGACAGTTGTAGAGGTCAATTCCATAGGCTGTAAGGTGTGCAGACCCGCATACAGGGAAGCCCTAACCCAATATTTGGAGCAGGTAGCCGGGCATCTGTGTGAAGACTGTATAGACAGAAAGGACAGAAATCCTCTAAGGGTTTTAGACTGCAAAGTGCCCACCTGCAAGTCTGCAGTTAAGGATGCACCCAAGATGGTGGATTTCCTATGTGAAGAATGCAGGGAACACTATCAAAAACTGCTTGAGTATTTGAACATCATGGGCATTCCCTATGTGGAAAACCCTAACTTGGTAAGAGGATTAGACTACTACACAAAAACCGTCTTTGAGGTAGTCTCCCGAGAACTTGGTATAACCATAATAGCGGGGGGAAGGTATGATTACCTTGTGGAGGAGATGGGCGGAGTGCCAACGCCTGCCATAGGCTTTGCAGTTGGTGTGGAAAGGTTGGCAATGTTGGTTAAAGAGCTTCCACAAAGACAGCCCCTTTATATGGTAATTCCTTTGGGAGAAGATACGGTGGGCTATGCCCTAAAGGTCTGCGAGCTTTTGAGAGAAAAGGGCAGGAGGGTAGAGCTCTCTTACAAAAGGACAGGCTTAAAAAAACAGTTGGAGCTGGCAAACAAGCTCAAGGCAGATTATGCGGTTATAGTGGGCGAGGATGAGATGAAGGAAGAGAGCCTGTCCATAAAGAATTTGCACACGGGAGAGCAAGTTAAGCTGAGCCTGAAGGAACTTTTTAGCCATGTGCTTTGAAGAACTAAAGCGAAGGCTTTTGGAAGGTATAGACCTTAGGCAGGGCAGACTTCATTTGGCTAAATTAAGTCAGGGGCGCTTTTTAGAGGAAGAGAACTACACCATCCATCTGAACGGAGAGAGACTGCTCTTTGCCAAAGTCTTTTACGGAAGAAAGCCCTACTACAAAGAGTGGGTGGAGCTCTTTAACATAGAGAATGGTTTTTTTGGCACAGAGGCGGAGGACCTACTTTTGGAGCTCTTCAGCAGATGCTTTAGAAGGCTCTTTGTGGAATACTACAACGACCCACAGACTACCAAAGAGTTAAAAAGTGGCATCCCACCCCAAGGGACCAGGCTCGGTAAAAAGCTAAAAAGCTTGGGCTACACCTACTTTAGAGATTGGTATTACCCAGAAGGTTGGATGGAGGGCGGTTATAAGCTTCAGGCGGAAAGGTTATAATCTTTTAGGTGAAAAGTGTAAGAAAAGTTCGGTGCCTAAGGGGTGAGCTAAGGGTTCCCTCCGACAAATCCATCTCCCACAGGGCGGTTATACTGCCAGCTTTGGCGGAGGGAGAAAGCTATGTTCAAAATTGGCTCTGGTCCAAAGATACCTTGGCAACCCTTAACATAATAAAAGCTTTGGGTGTTAAAGTCCGGCACAAAAACCGCACTTTAAGAATAAGGGGTTCAAACTTTGAGCTCTTAGAACCTCAAAGGGTCCTTGACGCAAAGAACTCGGGCACCACAGCCCGGCTCATGCTAGGTGTTTTGGCTACTCAGGGCTTTTTTGCGGTCCTCACGGGAGACCAAAGCTTGAGAAAAAGACCTATGCTCAGGGTGGTGGAACCATTAAGAAGGATGGGTGCCCACTTGGATGGCAGAGAAGGGGGAGACAAGCTACCCATTGCCATAAGGGGCGGAGCACTAAAGGGGATATCCCTCTTTAACAAAAAGGCATCCGCCCAGGTAAAATCCTGCGTGCTTTTGGCTGGGCTAAGGGCAGAGGGCACTACAGAGGTGTATGAGCCCTACCTTTCTCGGGACCACACTGAAAGGTTACTCTCCGCAATGGGTGTAAAGCTCATCTCCTACGATGGAAAGGATGGCAGGGTTGTAAAGCTGGAGGGAGGGCAGGCTTTGAAGGCTACGGAGATCTTTTGCCCTGCAGACCCATCTTCCGCCGCCTTTTTCACCGCGGGTGCTGTCCTCCTGGAAGGTAGCGAGGTTTTGCTTAGGGATGTCCTTGTAAATCCCACCAGGGATGGCTTTTTTAGAAAGCTAAGACAGATGGGTGCCCATGTGCAATACGAAAACCTAAGGGAAATATCCGGCGAGCCCGTTGCGGATGTGTATGTCAAATACTCGGGAGGGCTAAAGGCGGTGGATGTTCATCCGGAGGAGGTGCCAAGCCTTATTGACGAAATCCCAATACTTGCGATAGTTATGGCTCACGCACAGGGCGTTTCTACTGTTAGGGGTGCGGGAGAGCTTAGGGTAAAAGAGAGCGACCGCATAAGGGCAATCGTGGAGAACCTCAGAAGGATGGGTGCCAAGGTAGAGGAGTACGAGGACGGCTTTTCTATTGAGGGAGGAACTCCCTTACGAGGTGCCCTCATAAGAACCTACGGAGATCACAGAATAGCCATGGGTTTTGCCATTGCGGGACTTACCGCAGAAGGAGAAACCCAAATAGACGACCCAGAGTGCGTGGCAGTTTCATATCCTACTTTTTTCCAAGACTTAGAAAGGCTCACATGCTAAGGAAACTACTCTTTGAAGATATTCAATACAAGTTAGTATCCCTAATTGTGGGCTTTTTACTGTGGTTTGCAGTAAACTTTGGAACGAGGGCAAGCTTATCTGTGGAAAGAGAGGTAGAGCTGAAAAACGCCCAAAACAACTATATCTACAAGCTATCAAAGAAAAGGGTCAGGATAAAGGTTAGCTTTGTGGAAAGGCTCGTTTCAGAGGGTGCCTTGGAAAACATACAGCCCTTTGTGGATGTTAGAGGTTTAAATACCGGAAGGTATTCGGTAAAGGTAGAGGTGAGGAACCCTTATAAATTCTTGGTGTCTGTGGATAAGGTGGAACCGGAAAAGGTTGAAGTTATAATTCAAGAAGCCCCCCAAAGGGGGGAGAGATAGTTTTATCCACAGGAGAAGCTGTTTCCACAACCGCAGGAGCCACTCACATTGGGGTTCCTAATGGTAAATCCACCGCCCATGAAGTCCATAACATAGTCCAATTCTGCGTTATTCACATAGGGCATGGAGAATTGGTCTATGGCTATCTTGAGCCCAGGGTATTCAAAGACAAAGTCTGTTTCTTCTATGGTGTCGTCAAAGCCCATGGCATACTGAAAGCCAGAGCATCCGCCGGGAACAACCCTTATCCTGAGGATGGGTTCTTCTATGCTGTTTTCCTTAGCTATGCGTGCCACTTCCTGAACAGCCCTCTCGGTGGCAAAGAAGTTATAAGCTACCTTTTGCATGACTTACCTCCTTAAAAGTTTTACTTAAAAGATAATAGCCCTTTTATAGAATGCAATATGATGGTTATCACCTAATCCCTGCCAAGCTTTCCAATATGTATCTAAAACTCTTTGCGGATATGAGCTTTATGCCCACCCGGTCTGCCCACCTATGCAGTCCCTCATCTCCCGTTATTAGGATGGCGTCCAGTTCGTAAGCAAGCAGTAAAACATCCGCATCCTCCTTGCTGTCTATTATGCCCACCCTCAGAGCTTCTCTGTATTTTTCCCTGAGCTTGGTTATTATTTTGCCCGTTTCTGTCTCTGTTAGCCTTCCCGCCTCTTTTGCGTGCTCTTCTGCCACCCTCAAGCCCTTGTTTATTCTGTATCTGACCTCCTCTATGAACTCATACAAAAACTCCGCCGGGATCATAAGGTTATACCTCCTTGGGGAGCGTATTCGCACCACCAACTCAAACTTGGGCTTTAGCTCCCCAAGGGAGACCATCTTGTTGAACTCTTCATAAACCGAAAGGGGCATATAAAACTGAGCCTTTGAGTGATAAGCCAAAGAGAGAAAGTTCTCTATGGCACCCATCTGATCCCTCTCAAACTGAGAATACACATCCGGGTTTGTAAATACGCTTGTATCAAGCACGAAGATTTCCATCTCTGATTAAAATTATACCTGAACCTACGGAAAATCTACGAGGCTGAGGGTTTAAAATAAAAGCATGCGTTTTTATGGTATTCCGTCCGAAGACCGGGCTTTGGAGCTTTTGGCAGGGATGCCAGAGGGAAGGTGGGTGTTTGTGGAGAACTCTACACAAACAGAGTTAGATTTAGGGCAGGCGAGGGAAAAACTGAGGGAAATATTTTCGCTAATAAAGGGCTGTAAGGAGGGCAACAAACACATTCCACAGACTACTACCTTTATTTTTGTGCATACGCCCGATCATCCCAAGCACTTTAAGGTCTATGACCTCTCTTCCCTTGGCTGTAGTGTCAATATCAACCCGCCAAGGTGGGAATGCTATCTCCTTGAGAACAAATAAAAGAATATCCCAACCACAGGGAAGACAACCATCAAAAGGGCGGAGAGCTTGTAATCGTTGCCCGTCAGGAGCATAAAAAGGCTCCAAACCCAAAGCCCGGTGGTGGATGCTATGCGTTCGCTCAAAGAAAGAAAGGACATACGAAGGGAGACAGTTTCCAAGGGGAAAAGCTCCAAAAGTAAAACCCTTGAGGTAGTCCAAAGGTGAGAGAGGGAAAGACCACCCAAAAAGCCTACAAAGAGTAGCAGTTCCCTTGGTGCTAAATATAAAACAATCAAAAACAAAGACCAAAGGATAAAGCCGAGGGGAAATAAAAGCCGTGCCTTTAGTTTGTCCGTCAGTTTGCCAAAGAGCAGTCCGCCAAAGACACCACCCAAGGCGGAAAGCCCGATCACTTTGTATATTTCCTGATCCTCCAAGCCATAGGCATGCTTTAGGTATATGCCCATCATAGCAATTAACGTGTTTGCCACTTCTGTCAAGCTAAGAATGGCAAGGACCAAAAGCAAAAACTTTCTGTCCTTTAGCTCTTTTCGTAGGCTTATGGTGGTTTTTTGGGGTGGGTTTGGCAGGGAAAAGATGGCTGGCAGGGAGAGGAAGAGAAAAATTAGGGCGGTTTGGTAAAAGACCTCCGGCACCTTTAAAAACTCTGCTAAAAAGAGAAGGCTAAGGGCAGAGCCAAGGTATCCAAAGGCAACGCCCACGCCGGAGGCAGTTCCCTTGCTTTCAAAACCACCAAGCAGTGAATTGTAAAAGACCATAGCCTGCTGATGAAAGACCGCCATCAAAAGATAGAGAAAAAGGTTAAAAGTGGGAATGTGGAGGGTAAAGCTAAGAAAGACGCCAAGGACCGAGGTCAAAAGGGTAAAGAGAACAAAAAACCGCTTGCGGTATGCCCTGCTGTCTGCAAGCTTTGCAAGGGGGACTGCCATAAGAAAGGAGAGAAAAAAGGCAAAGCCATAGAGGGTAGAGTACAGCTTGGGGTCTATATGCTTTGTAATGTACAGTGGATAAAAGGTAGAAAAGACGATTGCACCAAGGATGGTTTCTCCTGTATCATAGAGGGCAAAGGAGAGAACTCTTCTCAAGTTGAATAGATTATAAAGGTTTTCCTTTTTCCCTTTACCTTGCTTGCGGGGATGTCTTCGCCCTTGAGGAGTTTTTCATAAACCTCTCTTTTTTCTTCGCCCTTTAGGGCAAAGACCACCACGCAGGAGGAGTTTAGGTATTGGTAGCTCAAGGAGATTCTTTGGGTGCCATCGGGGGCAACGGAGGTGCAAACCTTTGGAGTTATGGCAAGGCAGGGGGAGTTGGGAAAGAGGGATGCGGTGTGCCCGTCCTCTCCCACTCCAAGCAAGCACACATCCAAGCTCTGGGGAAGCTTTTGGGAGTAATCTGCGCAGGCATCCCTCAGGGGCAGTTCTGTATTCACATAGATTATCTTTGCCTTAGCTCCGAGGTTTTCCCGAATGTTTTTGTAGTTGCTTTGGGGAGAATTTAGGGGAACAAACCTTTCGTCAGTTAAATAAAAGTAAAGCCTTTCCCAAGGTAAGCATTCAAGGGAAAGCATCCTATAAAAGGGCATGGGTGTTTTTCCGCCCGCAAGGGCAATATGCACACGTTCTTTATTCTTCAAAAAGATTTTTATCAGTCTGACAAAGAGTCTTAAAAGCTTTTTCTCCATCAAAGGAACCAACTTCTTCCATCCCTCTGTATAAACTCTATGGCAAAATCTGGCAGTTTGCCACGGGGATAAACTCGTGGGGTATCTGCGGAAGAAGTTATAGGTTCCACCTTTTCCCACATTATTTCTATCTCGTCCGCCCTTATGAAAAGGCTCTGGTCTGAGTCAAGGATGTCCTCCAAAAGGGTCTCGTAAGCCTCCAGTAGGGGCTGTCCGAGGGATTCTTCCAAGTCATACTTCATGGTGGTTTCCACGGGGCAGGCTATAAAGCGACCGGTGGGTGGTCTTAGCTCAAAGGATATGCTGAGGAAGTTTTTGGGTGCCACCTGAAAGACTATTCTGTTCTGCTTGGGCATACAGTCCAAAAGGGAAATAAAGCTCTTGGGTATCTCCCTAAAGACTGTAGTTATCTGGGTTAGCTTTTTGCCGAGGGCTTTTCCGGTCATAAGGTAGAAGGGAACGCCCTGCCATCTTAAGTTTTCAATGTATCCCTTTGCTACCACTAAGGTTTCGGTCTTTGAGCCCTCCTTTGGGTATCCTTCATACTGTCCTTTTATAAACTCAGAAAAGCTTAAACTTCTCAGGAGCTTGACCTTTTCGTCCCTTATGAACTGGGGAGCCATGGCACAGGGTGGTTCCATGGTGGTAAAGGCAAGCATCTGCAAAAGGTGATTTTGGAGCATGTCCCTTATGGCTCCCACCTTATCGTAAAAGTCTATGCGATTTCCCACATCCACATCCTCCAAAGCTACGATCTGCACATGGTCTATAAAGTTCCTGTTCCATACGCCCTCAAAGATAGTGTTGGAAAACCTCAAGGAAAATATGTTCTGCACCGTGTCCTTTCCCAAGAAGTGGTCTATTCTGTATATTTCCTCCTCTACAAAAAACCTATAGAGAAGGCTGTTTAGCTTTCTGGCAGATTGCAGGTCAAAGCCAAAGGGCTTTTCCACCACCACCTTTCTTGGGTTTGAAAAGTTTCTGAGGAGCCTTCCCAAGTTGAGTATGGCGTCCTCATAAAGAAAGGGAGAGAGGGAAAGATAAAAGATCAGTTCATAACCCTTTAGCTTTTGTATTTCTTCGCCGAGTTTTTTGTAATCTTCCCAATTGACCGCGTCAAGGGGTATAAAATGGCAGAGTTTGGTAAAGCCCGCGTCCAAATTACAGGCAATGCTCTCCCAATCCTCCCTTTTGGAACGTGCTATGGAATAGACCACCTTTAGGTCATCCCTACGCTTTGCGATCCTTGCTAAGGCAGGAAAGAGCTTTTTTCCTGCTAAATCTCCCGTGCCACCAAATATAAAAAGGGCTTTGGGCTTACTCATCCTTCTTTATATCATGCCTTCCAAACTGATACCTGAGCACCGCCAAGAGCCTGTCTCTGAAGGAGTTTTCTTGCCTTGACCTAAAACGCATAAAAAGGGAAAGGGCTATAACAGGCACCGGCACTCCCAACTCCACCGCAGATAAGGTAGTCCATCTTCCTTCGCCCGTGTCTTCCACATAGGGCTTTATATCCTCCAATGTGCCAAATTCCTCAAAGGATCTTTGGGTTAGTTCCATAAGCCAAGACCTTATCACACTGCCCGTGTTGTAGATGCGTGCCACCTCCTTTAGGTCATAGTCAAATCCACTCTCCTTCAACAGTTCAAAGCCCTCGCCTATGGCTTGCATCATAGCATACTCTATGCCGTTATGCACCATCTTGGCAAAGTGTCCCGCTCCGGAGCCACCCAAATAGGCATAACCCTCTCCTTGGTAGGAAAGGTCTTTCAGGATTGGCTCCACAAAGTCAAAGGCTGGCTTGTCTCCTCCCACCATCAGGCAGTATCCAAGCTCCTCTCCATAAACGCCACCGCTCACTCCCACATCCAAAAAGTGTATTCCCTTAGCCTTAAGGCTCTCGTACCTTCTTTGGGATTCTTTGTAGTGGGAGTTTCCACCATCTATGACTATGTCTCCCTCTTCCAAAAAGTCTTCAAGCTGTCTTAAAACATCATCCACCGCAGAGTGGGGAACCATAATCCAAACTACCCTTTTTCCCTCAAATAAGTCCTTTACCTTGGAAAGGCTATCAAAGGTCAAAAAGTGTTGGCTTGCAATTTTGCGGTTTTCTTCCTTTGGGTCGTAGCCTCCCACCTTATGCCCTCTTTGGGCTAAGCGCTTTCCCAAACCCTTTCCCATCCTCCCAAGTCCTACAAAAAATATCTCCGCCATTTGAACCCTCCTGTTTTTATTTTAACTCTTCCACCTCTTAAAAAGCTCATGTTCTATCCTTAGGGCATCCAATACCTTACCTACTACAAAATCCACCATCTCCTGCACGCTTTTGGGTCTGTGATAAAAGGCGGGGCTTGCGGGGAGGATTATGCCACCCGCCCTTGCTACCCGTAGCATGTTCTCTATGTGAATGATCGAGTAGGGAGCCTCCCTTATGAGCAGAACAAGGGGTACCCTCTCCTTCAGGGCAGTTTCGCAGACCCGATGGATAAGGTTTTGATTTATGCCGTTAGCAACGGAGGAAAGGGTGCTCATAGAACAGGGTGCCACCACCACACCTTTATATTTGATGAGCCTAGAACCGCTGGCTATTCTGTCTCCCACAGCCCTTTCAGAAACCACCCTTACCTTGGGAAACTTCTCTTGGAGGTCCTTAACGGAGAGCTCAAGTTCCTCCTTTAGCACCAAAGCGCCCGCACTGGATGCTATGAGGTCTATTTGAAAACCCTTTTCGGACAGAACCTCCAAAAGCCTAAGCCCGTATATGCTTCCGCTGGCACCGGTAATGCAGAGGACTATACTTTCCAACCTTCAGCCCGCCTTAAAGCCCAAGAAAAAGCCACCCGCAAAGGCTGACGAAAAGGCAACGGTCTTTAGGGCACCTTTTACAAAGGCATCAACACCCTGAAAGAGGGATTTAAAGAGCACCCAAAACTGCCCCCAATTTATGTCAATAATTCCCTTACTCTGAAGCCAAAAGAGGGAGAGAAGATAGAGCCCTATGAACATGAGAAACAGGTTTATGAGCTTTTTTACCGCAAAGCCCACCACAAAGCCCGCAAAGCCCGCATAACCCAAGTCTGTAAGCAAGTCTTCCAAGCTCATTGGTACCTAAAGACGCTGGGGTTGAGGATGTCCGGGTAGTTGGTGGTCATCTCATAGTCAAAGAGCTGTTTCCTGATACGCTCCAGATCCCTCTTTTCTGGCTTGAAGGGATAGCTTTTTATATCCGTGGGGGAGCTGTCTCCGAAAGGTCTGTTGCAGGCAACCTCTGTGGTCTTTCCTCTGCAGCCGGAGGTTATGAAGGGTCTTCCGCCCCAAAAGAGTTCCTCAAAGGTGTCTTTGTCAATGCCAAAGTCTATAACCTGACCCTTTTCGTTGAACTTCATATCCTCATATCTGGCTATCTTATTGTCTATTAAATACCTTGCAAACTGAACCCTTCTATACTGAGGTGCAGGGCAGGGCTTTTCCTTCTCCATCATAGAACCCTCCTCTGGCCAGAAGGAGAAAAGGTGCGTCCTTGCTCCCAAATCCCTGACCTTTTGTATGGTCTCTATCATCTCCTGCTCTGTTTCTCCCAAGCCCACCACCAGATGGCATCCTGCATAGCCATCACCCATAACCTCACAAGCCCACTCTAAGACCTTCCAGAAGGTTTCCCACTTGTGGGGGCTGTTCATGGGCTTGCCCCTCAGCCTTTCAAAGACCTCGGGCGTTGCACAGTCTATGGCAACGGTGACGGTGTCTGCACCCAACTTTTTATAATCTAACATATCCTGGTAGGTGGTCCCCGTGGCGTTTATGAGTAAAGAGACAAATATCTTGTCTCCAAGTCTCCTTAAAACCCTTTCTAAGACCTCTTTGGTATCCCTTATAGCCCTTGGGTGGGTGATCTGGGCTATACAGAGCCTCTCCACATGTCCCACCTTTTCCGCCCTGTCTATGATCTCATCCAAGGCAACCGTAGGCCACTCAACCCTTATGAAGTTCTTCTTTGAATACTCCACTTCCCTTGCCTTTTGAAGCCCACAGTAGGCACACGTAGCATGACATCCAGAAGGATAGGTCAAAAGGGTGTTTATACAGCTGAGCTTAGTATTTCTATAAAACTGCCCGGGCACAAGCCCTAAGGTCATGGCGGCAGCCATGCTTATCTGAAGGTATTCTGGACTCTCTCTTTGAACGGTAAGGCTCTCCAAAAGGCTCCTGTGCATCTTTCACCTCCTATGGAAGTAATTATAACCCGTCTTATAATTTATTTGCATGGCACGTAAATATAAATACTTAACACTGCTCGACCTATACAAAGAGACCTTTATTCCAAATATCCACTGCCTGAAGGATATCTTAAAAAAGGTCTTCTACTTTCACGAAAGAAAAGGTAGAGAGTTTTCCCTTATACTCATTGATATTGATAACCTACGCCAGATAAACAAAGAAAAGGGCTACTTTGTGGGTAATAGGGTGCTTATGCTTGTGGCGGATGCAATAGGTAACAGCATAAGAAAAAGTGATATAGCGGGGAAATACAAAGGCGGGAGTTTTCTTATAATACTTCCGGAAACGAACAAAGAGGGAGCAAAGGTAGTTTCGGAGAGACTTGCAAAAAGGCTTGCGGATATACAAGTGGAGGGATGTTCTGTAAGTGCAACCATCACTCTATGTAGCTATCCAGAGGATGGAGGATTGCCCGAAGAACTTTTAAACTTTTTGGAGGAACAAACCGCAAAGGCAAAGGGTAAAAATAAACCGATAATAACATTTGAAAGCTTTAGAACACAAAAGAAAAGGGAAATAACCGCATGTGACCTCATCTCTGCCATTGAGGAAGATAGGGTGGTGCCCGCCTTTCAACCAATTCTTAACCTTAAGAAGGATTCCATTGAAGGCTACGAGGTTTTAATGCGTGTAAAAGACCAAGGTAATTATATTCCTGCTATGGCTTTTATAGACCAGATTTACGAACTTTCCTTCCTAACAGTTTTTGAGGAAATAATCTTTGATAAAGCTATAAATGCTTGGCTTGCAGGAAAGGTTAGGGGGAAGCTATTTTTTAACATGCCCTCTTGCTTTGTCAATTACTTGGCAAAGGGCAAGGCAAAGCTTGAGGATTTTAAAAAAGAGCTCACAAAAGCTTGTATTCCTGTAGAGGATGTGGTGATAGAGATTCCAGAGAGTAAAATCACAGCCACTACTGAAGAATTAATAGAGGTGGTCAATAACATAAGGGCTTTGGGTTTCAAGGTAGCAGTGGATGATTTTGGCATTGAAAACTCATCCGTTGAAAGGCTGTTAGAGACAAAGCCCGATATTGTAAAGATTGATGGGTTCTTTTTAAAAAAGGAGAGAAACATGCTTAGGTGGATCGTAAAAGGTTTAAAGAGATTGGGTTATGTGGTAGCCATAGAGCATGTGGAAAAGGCAGAGGACCTTGAGCTTGCCCAAAAGCTTGGAGCGGATTATGCCCAGGGCTTTTACATAGGCAGACCCGAGGTGTTAGCTTGAAGGACTTTTTGATCCCAGCCATTGACCTAAAGGAAGGGCGTTTGGTAAGGCTATACAAAGGACAAGAAAATCAAGCAAAGGTCTATTCGGAGAAGCCAGAGGAGGTGGCAAGGTTCTTTGAAGGGCTCGGTTTTTCTCGGCTCCATGTTGTTGATCTGGACGGTGCCCTTGGGGGTGTGCCAAGGAACCTACAGGCAATAAGGAACATAAGAAAGGTCTTTTCTGGAACTATTCAGGTGGGCGGTGGAATAAGGTCTATGGAAACTCTGAAAATCCTTGATGAAGAGGGTATAAACCTTTTTGTGGTTGGCACAGTGGCGCTCAAGAACCCTCAGCTTTTTGAAGAGATGCTAAGAGCCTTTCCCGGTAGGTTGATACTCTCGGTGGATAGCAAGGGAGGGAAGGTTTCCGTGGGCGGATGGAAGGAAGATAGCCCCTATACACCTCAGGATTTGGCTAAGGTCTGGGACCAAAAGCCCATATGGGGTTATCTTTACACGGTGGTGGAAAGGGATGGCACATTGGAGGGTGTGGACCCAAAGCCCTACGAGGAGTTCAGAAGGGTTTCAAAAAAGCCACTCCTTGCCAGCGGTGGGGTGGCAAGCCTGCAGGATCTGAAAAAGCTTTACGGTTTAGTGGAAGGAGTGGTGGTTGGAAAGGCAATCTACGAGGGTAAAATAGACCTTAGGGAACTAAAATAAAGCTATGGGGAAAATTGCGGTTCTGCTTTTAAACATGGGAGGACCAGATTCCTTAGATGCAATCAGACCTTTCTTATACAATCTATTTTCGGACCACGACATCGTAGAAATACCAAAACCCATCCAAAAACCTGTAGCCTTTTTTATATCCCTCTTTAGGGCAAAAAAGACGAGGCACTACTACGAGCTGATGGGAGGCAAATCTCCTCAGCGGGAACAAACAGAAGCCCAAGCCTTAGCCTTGCAAAAAATTCTGCCCGAGAACTTTCTTGTAAAACCTGCCATGAGATACTGGAAGCCCTTTATAGAGTCTGCGGTAAGGGAGTCCATAGAAGAGGGTGCAAAAGCCTTTGTGCTCCTTCCTATGTATCCCCAATACAGCAAAACCACCACCGGCTCTTCCTTTAACGAATTTGAAAGGGTCTATAAAAGGCTTGGCTTGAACCTTCCCGTTGTAAAAGTCCACTCCTATCACAACCACCCCCTTTACATAATGGCAATGGTGGAGAGGATCAAAGAGAGGGTAAAAGAACCCGAAAAATACTTTTTCCTCTTCAGTGCCCACAGCCTGCCGGTAAAAGTCATAGAGAGGGGAGACCCCTACAAAGACCAAACAGAGGAGACGGTAAGGCTAATTATGGAGCATTTTCCCGGAGTTAAGTATGCCCTGGGTTATCAGAGTAAGGTGGGACCTGTCAAGTGGCTGGAGCCGGAGACAGAGGAGCTCTTGGAAAAGGTCATAAAAGCCGGTCATAAAAGGATCGTTGTGGTGCCCGTTTCCTTTACCTGCGAGCACTCTGAAACCCTTTACGAACTTGACAATCAGTATGGCAACCTTGCCAAAGAGTTAGGAGTGGAAGAGTATGTGAGAATTTCCACTTTGCAGGATCACCCCACCTACATAGCCCTTCTCAAAGAGTTAGTTTTAGATGCTCAGAAAGGGCTTGAAGGGCAACCTTTGGGCTTGGCTCACAGCCAGTCCATAGCCTAAAGCTCTCCAAACCCTGATATACAAGCATCTTCAAACCGTCTGAGTATACAGCTCCCCTTTTTTCCGCCCACTCCTTTAGAAGGGTTTGCCTGTTGTAAAGCAGTTCAAAGACCACCTGCCCCTCTTTTATGAGGGAGTAATCAAAGAGCATATAGTCTTCCGTCAAGCCCACAGAGGTGGTGTTTATTATTAGGTCTGCGGTTGGCACAATCTCCTCTGGAGATTCCGCCACATCCACCCCAAAGCTTTGGGAAAGGCTTTTAGCCTTTTCCTTTGTTCTGTTCCACAAATAAACCTGTGCTTCCTCTTGCTTTAGGGCATAGAGCACCGCCCGGGCGGAACCCCCAGCCCCCAAAACTAAAACCCTCTTACCCTTTAACTCGGGAAGAATCTCTTTAAGGCTTTTTAAAAAACCAATCCAGTCAGTGTTGTAGCCTTCTGTTCTTTCCCCAAACTTGACCGTATTTACCGCTCCAATGCCTTTGGCATGCTCGTCCGCATAATCAACAAGCTCAAGGACCTTCTCCTTGTGTGGGATTGTAATATTCACACCTTTTATTCCCAGTGCCTTTAGCCCCTCAAGGGCAGTCTTTAGGTCCTCGGGTTTTACCTCAAAGGGGACATACACCGCGTTTAAGCCCAGATGCTCAAAGACTCTGTTTTGAAAGATGGGAGAAAGAGAATGGCTTATGGGATATCCAACGACGCCGTAGAGGGCGGTCCTTCCGGAGATTTTCATAAAAGATTGTGCTTGGGAACGGAGATTTCCACCTTTTTTACCCAGTCTAAATTGCCTTTGAGGGCAATGTCCACCACTTCCTTTACGCTAACATCCACTATAGGACAATCGGTGCATCCACCCTCGAACTGTAAATACACCTCACCCTCTTTGATATCCACAACCTTTAGGTTTCCGTGATGTTCCTTAAGGGCTGGTCTGATTTTTTCAAGGACCAGTTCAACCTCCTTTAGTTTTTCTCTTTCCATGACAGATCCTCCAACTCTCTAATTAAATTTTGGATTTTGATCCAGAGTTTTCCCTGATCTTCCTCATCCAACTCCATCAACCTAAAAAAGCCCTTTAGGGTTAGCTTGTCCGCCACCACATCAAGAAGGTCTTCCTCCTCCAGCCTGCCAAGCCCATAATCCCGCAGAATCTCCCTAACCTGTGGGTAGTCCTCCAAAAGTTCTTTGAGGTTTATGTCTAATGTAATCCTCTCCCTCATAGTTCTTTTACTTTTCTGACAAAGAGATGAAACTCGCCGTCTTCTTCGTACATGCCCAAAAACTCCTGCCCCGTAGCTTTGCACCAGGCGGGAATATCCTCCACCACGCCCGGGTCATCCGCTATCAACTCTAAAATCTGCCCTATTTGCATCTGCTTGATCATTTTAGAGGTCTCTGCCACGGGCACAGGGCAAAAGGTCCCCACCACATCATGAACCACATCGGGCTTTATCTTATCCAACTCCATAGGACGCTCCTTTGAGTATTTTAAAGCTTTCTAAGATCTCATCCTCCAAAGGCTCTCCGAGTATCACCCTTTCCTCGTCTTTCACCTTTATTATAACCTCGGCGGGTTCCCTCTTTGAGTACCTGCAAACCACACCCGCTATTAGGGGGTATTCTTCCTCTTTTGGCACTCCTTTAATTATAACAAGGGTGCCTTGTTGGTCCTTTCTCTGGGCATAGCCATAACGGTTTTTAAAACCACTCAGAAAATTAACCTCTCCCTCGTTCCTTGCCACCACAAGCTTGACGCCGGAGGGAAGTCTTAAGTGCCTTCCTACAGATAAAAGGACAAGGTCCTCCCTTGTTATGGAGCCTTCCCTTGCCAAGGTCTCTTTAAACTTCAGGGCATAGTTGGGGTCCGTCAGGTAGCAACAGCCTCCTGCGGGCTGTTCGTAATCTATGCCATACTTTTTTGCAAGGCTTATCTGCACCTTCCTGCCCCTTCCCCTTATGTCCAGTAGCCTTTCCCGATCCACCCAACCCATCCTTTCCGGCACCGTTGGTGGAAGTAGTTTGGCGGATAAGGGTCTGAGGACATAGCCCTCTAAGCCCGCCTCTTTTTCTATAAGCTTTAGTATGGGTAGCCTTTGGCTCATGGGTCTTTGACCCACCACCTCCCCGGTGATCACAAAGTGATAGCCCTCCCTATCCATGATCTCCTTTGCCTTTCTCAGCATCATTATCCGGCAGTCTATGCACGGATTTACGTTTTTACCGTAGCCATACTTTGGGTTCAGCAGTGTATTAACATACTCCTCGGAAACATCCACCACCTCTACGGGAACGCCCAACTGTGCCGCAGACTTTAGGGCAGGGTTCATATACTGGGAACCATCCTCTTTTTTTATTCCCAGCCTTCTCTTTTGCTCGGTTATACAAAAGCCCGTGTAAAAGTGCAGGGCATGGACAAAAACGCCCTGCTCCTGAAGTAGCTTTATTGCCAGTGTGCTATCTAACCCACCCGAAAGCAGTGCCAAAGCTTTTATTTGGCTCATAGGGATAGGAACTCGAACTCGGTTTTTTCTTCTTCTTCTTCCTCCTCATAACAGCCGGGGATCTTTTCTGCCTCTTCAAGCCTACCCTGCCTTATAAGGTAATCCTTGATGGCTACATGAAGGGTTTCCAGACCCAAGTTGGTGCAGTGGATCTTTTGAGGGGGAAGTCCGCCCAGCTCGTCAAAGATGTCCTTGTAGGTTAGGTTGAGGGCATAGTCTATGGTCTTGCCCTTGATCATCTCTGTAAGCTGAGAGGAGACCGCTATGGCAGAACCACAGCCAAAGGTTTTAAACCTTACATCCTCTATAACGTCTGTCTCGGGATTTACCTTTATGGTAAATAGCATGGCGTCTCCGCAGGCAGGATTTCCACACTGCCCAATGCCGTTGGCATCCTCCAAAACACCCACATTCCTTGGGTTCAAAAAGTGGTCCAGCACCTTCTCGCTGTATTCAAACATAGCTCGCACCTCCTAAGTTTGATGGATTTTATTTTAGGGAAAAAACAAAAGGTAGCAATGATAATTATCAAGGAGTAAGCTCAGAAATTTTAGCCCTTAAAAGTTCCACAGGGTCCTCCAAACTCAGCCCTAGATACTCCAAGAACTTCTCAATGCTTACCCACCTTTTTAGCACCATGCCTTGGGTGATAAGCCTTTCGAAAGGCTCTGGGTCCTTCACAAGCCCAAGGTCAAAGAGAAACTTTTGGAAGAAGCGGGCATACAGAAGGTGCAAGACCGCATGCTCTATGCCACCTATGTAGTAATCCACTGGCATCCAGCTTTCCACCTTTTTGGGGTCAAAGGGCAGTTTGTCGTTCTTTGGGTCGCAGTAGCGGAGGAAATACCAAGAAGAATCAAAGAAGGTGTCCATGGTGTCCGTTTCCCTTCTGGCGGGACCTCCACACTTGGGACAGGTGGTATTTACCCAATCCTCCACTTTCTCTAAAGGATTTCCGTGTCCGGTGATCTCCACCCTTTCGGGCAGGAGAACAGGGAGTTGCTCCTCCGGTACTGGCACAGTGCCACAGCTTGGACAGTAAATTATGGGAATGGGTGTGCCCCAGTATCTTTGGCGGGATATGTTCCAATCCCTTAGCCTGTATGTAATTTTGAACTCCGCCAAGCCCTTTTCCTTTAGCCACTGGGTTATCTCCCTTTTTGCCATCTCTGAGTCCATTCCGTCAAAGGGTCCGGAGTTTATAAGAATACCCGGGTCTTTGTAGGCTTTGCCCTCTAGCGAATCTGAGTCTTTGGGTTTGACTACCACCCTTATGGGAAGGTTGTACCTTTGGGCAAACTCATAGTCCCTTTGGTCGTGGGCGGGCACGCACATGATCGCCCCAGTGCCATACTCATAGAGCACATAGTTGGCGGTCCATACGGGGATCATCTCACCGTTGGCAGGGTTTTTCGCATACACTCCAAGAAAGACGCCCTCCTTTTCCTCTTGGGTTCCCCTCTCCCTTGAGGACATGTGCTTCATTTTATTAACAAACTCCTCCACTTCTTTCAGCTTACCTCCCTTCTTGGCAAGGGATAAAGTCAGTGGATGCTCGGGCGCCAGCACCAAAAAGGCGGCACCAAAAACCGTGTCCGGTCTTGTGGTAAAGACCTCTACGGGTAATTCATCCACATAGAACTTTATTATTGCCCCCTCAGACTTACCTATCCAGTTCCTTTGCTGGAGGATCACCCTTTCGGGCCACTTTCCTTCCAAGAGCCTTAGGTCTTCCAAAAGCCTCTCCGCATAATCGGTGATCTTTATATACCAAGAGGGCACGTTTCTCCTTACCACGGGCGTTCCACAACGCCAACACTTGCCCTCTATAACCTGTTCGTTTGCAAGGACCGTCTCATCGTTAGGGCACCAATTAACCTCCGCATCCTTTCTATAAACCAAGCCCTTTTCGTAGAGCTTTAAAAAGATCCACTGATTCCACTTGTAGTACTCTGGTTCGCAGGTAGCAATCTCCCTGTCCCAATCGTAAGAAAAGCCCAGGCTTTTGAGCTGCTGTTTCATGTAATTTATGTTTTCCTTGGTCCATTGGGCGGGATGCACTCCGTGTTTTAGTGCGGCGTTTTCCGCTGGCAGACCAAAGGCGTCCCATCCCATAGGATGCAAAACCCTTTTACCCTTCATCCTCAAAAAGCGCGCCAGGGCATCCCCAATGGTGTAATTCCTAACATGACCCATGTGAATACGCCCCGACGGGTACGGAAACATCTCAAGCACATAGACCTTATTCTCTCCCTCCTCCACCTTAAAAACTCCAAGCTCCTCCCAGAGCCTTTGCCACTTCTGCTCTACATCCCTTGGGTCGTAGCTTTTTTCCATAGGCTAAAATTATAAAATAGCGGATTGGCTTAATTATTACCAGAATAAAGCCTTTTGGCTACATCTCGGGCAAAGTAAGGGTCCCCTGTTCCCAAAGGAATATCCTGTACTCAAGACCTCAGCTCAGGTATGGATTGTGAAATCGTCTTCAGATGGCTCACCTTCTTTATTGTCATTTATAAAAGTTGACATCCTCTCTCATATCTTTCCTTCTCCTTATATTACAAACACTCCAGTTATGTTATGTGTTAAAATTACAATATGGAGCCGGGTGTAATTAACCCCATATACAGCCTTCTGAGCCTTATCTTTTGGTTCATATTCTTTTTCCTCTTTTTGACGCCTGCCTTACGCAGATACAGCCTTAACAAGGCAAGGGAAGCCCTCATCTCCACCCTTGAGGAGAAAAGAAATAGCAGGGTAATAACCCTCATACACCGCCAAGAGAGCGTAGGTTTTTTTGGAATACCTTTCATAAGATACATAAACATTGAAGACTCGGAGCAAGTTCTGAGGGCTATAAGGCTTACACCGCCAGATATGCCCATAGACCTCATCATTCACACGCCCGGGGGTTTAGCCCTTGCATCCACCCAGATCGCCAACGCCCTCGTCAGGCACAAGGGTCCAGTGAGGGTAATAATTCCCCATTATGCTATGTCTGGTGGCACTTTAATAGCCCTCGCTGCAGACGAGATTATAATGGACCCTAACGCGGTGCTCGGTCCCGTGGACCCACAACTGCAGGGCATACCCGCTGCCTCCGTACTAAAGGTTTTGGAGAAAAAGGAGCTAAAAGACATAGAAGACCAGACTTTGATAATGGCAGACGTAGCCCAAAAGGCGATAGATCAGATGGTGAATTATGTGATTTGGCTTTTGACGGAAAATGGCATGGAGGAGGAGAAGGCTAAGGCTATAGCCCAAGAGCTTGCCACCGGCAAATACACCCACGATTTCCCCCTTGGTGTTGATAAACTGAGGGAGCTTGGCTTGAATGTATCCACCGAAGTGCCAGAAGAGGTTTATCAACTGATGGAGCTTTACCCTCAGCCCATGGGTGCTCAGGTGCCTTCTGTGCAGTATATACCCGTGCCCTACAGAACGGAAAAGAAGTTATAATTTTATCCCATGGCAAAGGTGAAGGGTTTAAAGTGCAGAGAGTGTGGAAAGGAGTATCCTGCTGAACCTATCCATGTGTGTGATTTTTGCTTTGGACCCTTGGAGGTGGTTTATGATTACGAGGAGATAAAGAAAAACATCTCCAGGGAGAAGATAGAAAAGGGACCAAAGAGTCTTTGGAGATACATAGACCTTTTGCCCGTGGAGGAGCCAAAGGTAGGGCTTACCGCAGGCTACACACCTTTGAAGAAGGCTGAAAATTTAGGTAAAGTCCTCGGTCTTAAGAACCTCTACATAAAGGATGACTCGGTGAACCACCCCACCCTTTCCTTCAAAGATAGGGTGGTCTCCGTTGCCCTTTCAAAGGCGGTGGAGTTCGGCTTTGACACTGCAGCGTGTGCCTCTACGGGCAACCTTGCCAACTCAGTGGCGGCACACTGTGCCCAAGCTGGACTAAACTGTTTTGTGTTCATACCCGCAAACCTTGAATCTCAAAAGATCTATGGTAGCTTGGTTTTCTCTCCCACGGTGGTGGCGGTGGAGGGCAATTACGACGATGTGAATAGGCTATGCTCTGAGGTTGCCAACGAGCTATACTGGGCTTTTGTCAATATAAACATAAGACCATATTATGCGGAGGGTTCCAAGACCCTCGCCTTTGAGGTGGTAGAACAGCTGGGTTGGAGGGCACCGGATGCGGTGGTGGCTCCCGCTGCGTCGGGTTCTTTGGTGACAAAGATATGGAAAGGGCTGAAGGAGTTAAAGCTCGTGGGTATGCTAAATGAATTGAACACCAGGGTGTACGGTGCGCAGGCGGAAGGTTGCAGTCCCATTGCCCAAGCTTGGAGGGAAGGTAGGGACTACATAAAGCCCGTTAAACCCAACACCATAGCCAAGTCCATAGCCATAGGCAACCCGGCGGACGGCATCTATGCCCTTCAAGTTGCCAAAGAAAGCAGGGGAGATTGGGAAACTGCCACGGACGAGGAGATCATAGAAGGCATTAAATTGCTGGCAGAAACGGAGGGTATCTTCACCGAGACCGCAGGAGGAACTACCATTGCGGTCCTCAAGAAGTTGGCAGAAAGGGGTGCCTTCAAAGAGGATGAGGTGGTGGTAGCATACATCACTGGCAATGGCTACAAAACCTTGGAGGTCTTGGAAGGGCATGTAAAGGAAACTATAAAGATCAAGCCGAGCCTTTTGGACTTCAAAGAGAAAATTTTGGTTAGGGTTTGAGGCTACTTGGACTTCTTTTGACCTTGCTCTTTGTTTCTTGCACCCAAAGGGAGGTAATCCCTCCCCTCTCCCTTGAGACCTTAGACGGGAGCAAGGTATCTCTAAATCACTTTAAGGGAAAGAAGCTAATTCTCTATGTGTGGAGTAGGACCTGTGTGGGACACTCGGAGCAGTTAAAACTTCTCAACGAGCTCTCAGAGAAGAGAAAGGACCTTTACATCATATCTTATGCGGTAGCCATGGTGCGGGAGGATGTGGTCACGTCTTACAGAGATATAGGCATAAGCCCTAAATTTCTTACCGTTCTTGACCCAGAGGTGAAGTTCAACGAATACTACCGGATCGTCTTTCTTCCCTCCACCTATCTTTTTGACGAAAAGGGTAAGCTCATAAAGGCTTATCCGGGGTTGCCGAAAGACATTTTCTCAAGCGTCAATAGCTCCTCCTCCAACTCTCTTCTCTTTTCTTCTATAGTATCTTCTGGGCTTACCCTGATCTCTTTGCCTGCTAAAAATTGGGCTTTTGTAAAGGGATAGGGAATTACAAGTCTGTCCCAGGTGTTGAGGCGGAGGAACTTTTCAAACTTCACACAGACGGGGATGATCACCGCGCCGGTCTTTTGGGCTAAGAAAATCACGCCATCCTTTGCCTTAAAGGGTGGTCCCTTGGGACCATCTACCGTTATAGCTATGTTTTTGCCCTCTTTCAGGAGTTTCATTAGCTTTAAAAGGGCAAACCTTCCTCCCTTTCCTTCCCTTCCCTCCTCCGCGGAGCCCCTGACAGTTTCAAAGCCAAATCTCTTTAGAAGACCGTCCGCTATGTCTCCGTCCCTGAACCGGCTAACCAAGACCACTATACCCCTGTCTAAGCCAAAAAAAGCCAAGGATAAGGCGTATCCGTGCCATAGGGCGTATATTTTCCCTTTGTCCTTCTCAAAGTCATACCTGTTCTGCCACCTTATGGTCCTTGCCCACAACCTGAGAAGTAAGGATATGAAGGGCAGAAGAAGTATAACGAGCTCCCTTCTCAGTTTCCTTATCATTTTTCAAAGGCGATGTCTATGTTTGTTTTGAGCCACTTGGGGTCAAGCCAGTAAACAGGGTCCACCTCTTGCCCATGCACCAAGATGCCAAAGTGAAGATGGTCCCCCAGGGCAAGCCCCGTCCTACCCGTCCTTCCTATGATGTCCCCCTTCTTTAAATACTGCCCCTCCTTGACGGAACTCTCTGAAAGGTGCCCATAAAGGCTAAAGAGCCCAAGCCCGTGGTCTATCAAAACCACGTTGCCATATATACCCAATATGCCCACAAAGACAACCGCTCCATCGTTGGAAGCGGGAACAGGTGCCCTTTCTACCGAGGCAAAATCGTAGCCCATATGCCTGCTTTGGCTAACCTGCTGTCCCTTGTAGTAATAGAACCTCTCAACGCCATAAGTTGAGAGCACCTTGCTGTTTGGTAGCTGTAAAAAGGCACCCTTCCAGAGTTTTACAGGCTCGCTCTTTTGAGTTATCTCGGAGAGCTTCTTTACATCCCTATTTCTCCACTCTTCGTTTACCATCTTAAAGGCGGAGATGGGGTCTAACCCTTCGGCTTGCCCTCCCAAAAGGGGATAGATCACCGAGTTTATAAAGTCATCGGTTAGGTCTATCCTTTCCTTTTTAAAGTTTGCCCTTTTGATGGCTATCCTTAAAGTTCTTTGGGTTGAGTTGCCCACCTGGTCTTTGGCAGTTATGCGCAGGTCTATGCCCTCCACACCCAAAGTAGCCGGGAGAAGGGCAACATAACCCTCTGGAGAAACTGGGGTCATTAAAACTTTTTTACCATCCCATTCCAAAGATACCTCCGCACCATCGCTTTTCACCTTCAAAACGCCCACGGAACCCTCCCTTAGGCTTGTAGGATAGGAGAAAATTTCCAAAGAGGGTGGGGTTAGGTCTGCCTTTGCGTCAATGGTATATTCCCTTTCTCTAAGGAAGCCCGCGCTCACCCATAGCTTGACCTTGGCATCTCCCTCCTTTATTCCCAAGGCTTTGGCGTTTATGCTTATTTTCAAAAAGTCTGTCCCCTCTGGAAAATTCCCCTCAAAGAGCTTATAACTCTTTCCCTCCTGCTCTACATAGAGCTTGGCAGATTTTATTTTGCCGTTTTTCACCTTTAGGTTATACTCCTCCTCCGCTGGGATGAACTTTAAAGACTCCACACCCTCCAACTGGGGTCTTCCCCCAAGGGAGAGAAAGAGAGCATAGAAGCTCAAAAATAGCAAAGAGAGGATCGCAAGCCTTCTTATGAATTTTAAGAAGAGTGGTCTTCTGCGATGCTCATAGGAGTAGGGTTTATACCTATGCTTCACCAAAAACCTCCTGCAGGGAATAGACCTCAAGGCTTTTGTTGTGTTCTAAATAGCACCTTATTGCCTCTAACATGGCGTAGCCCCCTCTTACGGTGGTAGTGTAGGGAATGCCCTGCTGGACTGTTGCCCTGCGGATGTGATAGGCATCAGACCTTGCCCTTCTGCCGGTGGGTGTGTTTATAACCGCCCGCACCTCTCCGTTTTTGATCATATCCACTATGTTTGGTCTTCCCTCGGAGACCTTTAAAACCTGCTTAACATTTAGCCCCCTTTCCTTTAAAAATCGGTAGGTTCCTGCGGTTGCCAATACCTCAAAACCAAGGTCCAAGAATCCCTTTGCCAGCTCAAACACCTTGGGCTTATCCCTGTCCGCCACGCTTATGAAAACTCTGCCCTCTGTGGGCAACCTACTACCAGCCGCCAGCTGGGCTTTGTAATAAGCAAGACCAAACTTTTTGTCTATGCCCATCACCTCCCCCGTGCTCTTCATCTCCGGACCCAAAAGGGGGTCCACCTCAGGAAATCTGTTCCATGGGAAAACCACTTCCTTGACGGTGTAGTAATTCCAATCCTTTGGGAGAAAATCACTGCAATAATGGACATTGCCTTTTTCAAACCTTTCAAATACCTGGGGCACAAGTTCCCTTAGTTTTCTTCCCACGCACACCTTGGCGGCAAGCTTTGCCAAAGAATAGCCTACGCTCTTGCTAACAAAAGGCACAGTCCGAGAAGCCCTCGGATTTACCTCCAAAACATACACCTCTCCATCCTTTACCGCAAACTGAAGGTTGATGAGCCCCTTTACCTTTAGGGTTTTGGCTATGAGTTTGGTCTGCCTCTTTATCTCTTCCACCGTATCCTCTCCAAGGGTGTAGGGGGGAATAGACGCGGCGCTATCTCCCGAATGGACCCCAGCCTCCTCTATGTGCTCCATAACCGCACCTATCAAAAAGTCTTCACCATCTCCGAGGGCATCCACATCCACCTCCGCGCTGTCGGAGAGATACCTGTCCAAAAGGATGGGTCTTTGGTAGCTAACCTCCACCGCCTCTTGCAAATACTCAACCAGCTCCCCCTCTTCATAGACGATCCTCATAGCCCTGCCTCCAAGCACATAGGAGGGTCGCACAAGCAGTGGGTAGCCCAGCTCCTTTGCACGCCTCAGGGCTTCTTCTTTAGTTCTTGCAGTCAGGCTCTCGGGTTGCTTTAATCCAAGTTGGTTTATAAGGTCCCTGAACCTTTCCCTGTCTTCCGCTATGTCTATGCTCTCTGGGTCTGTGCCCAAGATGGGAACTTTTAAGTTCCTCAGAGGTATAGAAAGCTTTAAGGGTGTTTGTCCTCCAAACTGGATCAGAAGCCCGTCGGGTTTTTCTCTTCTTATCACCTCAAGGACATTTTCCAGAACGATGGGCTCAAAATACAGCCTGTCTGCGGTATCATAGTCGGTGGAGACGGTCTCCGGGTTGCAATTTACCATAACCGTCTGAACGCCCTCTTCCCTTAGGGCAAAGATGGCTTGGACGCAGGCATAGTCAAACTCTATGCCCTGACCTATTCGGTTTGGACCACTGCCAAGGATGATAACTTTCATTAAAAGGAAAATTTTAAACCAAAATGTTCTATCAACTCCTCAAGGTTATCAAAGGTAAGGTCTGGCTCAAAGTTTGCCCTTTTTAACTCATCCCTTGTATATTTGCCCGTGGTCATAAAGATGGTCTTTATACCTAACGCCTTGACGCCCAAGAGGTCTGTGTATATGTCGTCGCTTATGAGATAAACCTTCTCTCCCTCAAGCCCGTCCAGGGCATAGTTTATAAACTCCTTTGAAGGTTTTCCAAGGTTTGGAAGTTCCTCCGGGTAGCTGGTGGCGTGCTTTAACATTAATGCCACACTGCCCGCACCGGGGAAGTAAAGCCCATCGTCGTCCTTTACGATCCTGCTCAGGTTCACTGGAATGATCTTGGCGGATGCCAAAAAGACCGCAGAGACAGCCAGCTTTAGCTTATAAAAATCAAGGCTCCTGTCTTGGGCTACCACAACCCCCTGAACCCGATGGTCTTCAACCACCTCAATGCCCTCTTCCATAAGATACCTCTTTACTGGCTCCATACCTATGAGAAGGACCCTTTTAATGTTCATGGACCTAAGATATTTTGGCAGAACCTTAAGGGGGCTCACAAAGCGCCCCTCTTCCAACTCTAAGCCCTTTTCCCTTAAAATCTTCACAATTTCAGAGGGCGGTCTTGTGGAGTTGTTGGATACCACCCTAAAGGGGATACCTTTAGACCTTAATACTTCAAGGAACTCCTTTGCCCCCTTTATAGGGTTGAGCTTTTTATCCCCCACCAAGACGCCATCAAGGTCTATCAAAAAGATTTTCCCCTTCATTGTTTGAAGGGTATGCTGATCCAGAGCTCTTCAAAGCCCTCCCTTTCTTTTTTTATATCTACTTCAATCTTATTAACATCAAACTGGGAATATTTAGAGAAAACATAAACCAGGTCATCCCTAAGCCTTTCTATAAAATTGGGCGGTAGTCCTTTCCTTTCATAGGCAAGCACAAGGGTAAGCCTCCTCTTTGCCTCATCTTTGCTCTTATTGCGTCCAAATAAAAAGTCCAAGATCATTGCCATCTCCCAAACAGCTTCTCAAAGAGTCCCTTCCTCTGCCCATGATATACCATGGGAACCTCTTCTCCCGCTATTCTCCTCGCTATATCCATGAGTGCCCTTGACGCGGGATAGTCTTCCAAAACAATGGGTTCTCCTCTGTTGGTAAAATCCACAAGCTTTGGCTCCTCAGGTACAACACCTAAGAGGGGCGCCCTTAGGATTTCTACTACATCCTCCACAGAAAGCATTTGACCCTTTGCTACCGCATCCCATCTTATTCGGTTTATTATCAGCTTGTAATTGGTCTTTCCCATGTTTTCTAACATTCCTATGATCCTATCCGCATCCCTTACAGAGGATACTTCAGGATTTACCACCACCAAGGCACTGTCCGCGGGGGAAGATGCGATCTGAAAGCCCCTCTCTATTCCCGCGGGAGAGTCTATGAATATGTAATCATACTGCCCTGAGCTTTTTATATCCTCAACGAGCTTTAGCCACTTTTCTGGGTCTACAGCATCCTTGTTTTTGGTTTGATTGGCGGGCAAAAGCCACAGGCTAAAGCCCCTTTTGTCCTTGACTAAAGCTTTTTGAAAATCCACCCTTCCCTCAAGAACATCCAGCACATCATAGACAATCCTGTTTTCCAAACCCAGGATCATGTCAAGGTTTCTCAGCCCTATGTCTGCATCGATGCATAAGACCTTCTTTCCCATTTTTGCAAGGGCTACTGAGAGGTTGGCGGTTATGGTTGTCTTTCCTACACCTCCTTTGCCCGATGTGACCACAAAAACCTTTGTCATCTTTACACCCTTTCAAGAATTATAGCACCATCTTCCACCCTTGCAATCTCGGGATAACCGGGGGATATCCTCTCTTCCTCGTTAGATATGGCGATCCTTCTGCCTATTCTTATCTGTTGGGGCTCCATCCTTAAGGCTACCACCACCGCGCTTTCATCTCCGAGGGCTCCCGCTATAGCAATACCTCTAAGAGTGCCCATGACTATTATGTTTCCCGTTGCCACGATTTGGGCGTCCTTATTCACATTCCCAAGCACCAGCACATCCCCATTGTGCTCTATCCTTTGCCCCGACCTGAGATGTTTTTCTATGACCAAGAGCCTTGGCTCCGGAGCCTTCTCTTCTAAAGCCTTTTTAAGTTTCTTAATGTTCCTTACATCCTTCTTCGTTAAAAACTCTTCAACTTTCTTTGCCAGGGGGGAATCCCCCTCCACTAAGAAGTAGGCGCCCTCAGAAAGCTTAGAGTTAAGTATTTTCTCCAACTGTTCAAATACCGCTGATTCCTCCGCCCCCTCGGAGAACCTGATCAAGAGCACTGGTAAAGTTAAGCCCTTTATCTCAATCATTTTTTTCAACGCTCCGGGGGAGGGCCTCGAACCCCCAACCTGGTGGTTAACAGCCACCCGCTCTGCCCGTTGAGCTACCCCGGATGCACTATAAAATTATACCAAATTTTCCAAACCGTACTCCCTCATCTTACGCCAGAGAGTGGTTCGGTGGATGCCAAGCACTTTCGCCGCCAAGCTCTTGTTTCCTCCCACTTGCTCTAAAACCCTTTTGATCCTCTCCTTTTCCTCTTCCTCCCGCCCTTGGTGGTCCAACTGAAAGTCCTCCACCCTTATCATGGAACCCTTTGCTGTAATAACTGCCCTCTCTATTGTGTTCTCCAGCTCCCTTATGTTTCCGTAAAAGGGATAAGAAAGTAGCATTTTCATTGCCTCGGGGGAGATGCCCTTTAACCTTCTGTTGTATTTTTTGGAGAACTTCTGAAGAAAGTGTTCCACCAATATGGGAATATCCTCCCTTCTATCCCTCAGAGGTGGAATGGTTATCTTTATTACGCTCAGCCTGTAGTATAGGTCTTCCCTAAATTTGCCCCTTTGAACCATTTCCCATAAGTTTTTGTTGGTGCTGGCTATGATCCGAACGTTGGCTTTGCGGAATTTGGTGTCTCCGAGCCTCTCAAACTCCTTGTCTTGAACTAAATGCAAGATCTTTGCCTGAAGGCTCAGGGGCATGTCTCCTATTTCATCCAAAAGTAGCGTTCCTCCCTCTGCCAATTCTACCTTTCCGGGTTTGTCCTTTATGGCACCGGTGAACGCGCCCTTCATGTAGCCAAAGAGCTCCGCCTCTAAGAGCCCCTCCGGTATTGCACTGCAGTTGATCTTCACAAAGGGTTTGTCCCTTCTGGGAGAAAGGTAATGTATGTATTTAGCCAGAAGATTTTTACCCGTTCCCGTCTCCCCCTCTATTAACACATTGGTATCGTACTCCGCCACGCTTTGGGCAAGCTCAAGGACCTTTTGCATAGCCTTGCTTTTGAAAACAAGGACGTTTTCTTCCCCGAGGGTGCAGCTTAGCACCTCCTGAATGGGATGCAAAGATACCACATACCCAAAGCCCGAGCTCATAGGGGACACCAACACAGAAGCCTTTTGCTTTCCGCAGGGTGTTTCCACATAAACATCCGCCCTTTCACCCTCCGGCGGTAGCTCCTCCAAGGAGAGTTCTATAAGCTCCTTTATGTTCTTACCTACCAAGCCCTCTTCCTCTTGCCTGCATAGCATCCTGTGGGCTATTTGGTTGTGCTCCAGCACATAGCCCTCTTTATCCACCACAAGGATGGCTTCCACTATGGAGTTGAGTATAGCTTCTTTGTGTGCCCTTTGCCTTTCTGCCTCCACTATGCAGTGGACCACATTGCTAACATCCCTGAAGGTTTCCACAAAGTAGCCATTCTTTACAAAGCTCATGCTCCAGCACACATGCCTGCCAGACGCAGTCTCCACATCATAGACCTGAACACCCTCTCCCTCCTCCTTTACAAACTTTGCGGGACAGCTTTGGCAGATAGAAAAGAGCCCCCTGCACCCTTCCCCTATTTTTAACTTGTCTCCTAAAATTTCTTTGGCAGATGGGTTTGCATAAACTACCCTTAACCTTTGGTCTAAGACAAGGACCCCCTCAAAAAAACTTTCAAAGACTTCAAAGTCCATCAAGTTTTATTTTATGTCCCAGTCGGTGGGAATGTTGCCCATCATCTTTAAACTACCCTCAAAGGCGGACATATACTTCATGGCGGTGATCATGGAGCCCTTAAACTTTAGCCTTTTGGTTAGCATGGCAGCCTTTGGTCCCATATCTCCTGTGGCAAGCTTTTTCCAGTTATCCAAGCTTGCCCAGAGTTCAAAGTCATAATCCTTTGAGTCTGCCCTTCCTGCTTCAACTGCCTCCCCGTTTTTCACTATAAGATGGACCGCGTCTCCTTCTTTCCCCTCTATGTAATACTTTATGCTGGCGGAAAAGTCCTTTAGCTCCTTTTTGAGCTTTTGATTTTTGTTCCACTCCTCTTTGTAAGCCTTTATCCAATCTTCCGAAAGGAACTTGTGCATTTTCTCCTCCTTTAAAAAGGGGGCAGGTGTGCCCCCGCATGGCTTTACTTACCCGCCACTTCCCTTAAAACCTTAAAGATTTCGTTAAAAGACACCTCATCGTTGTTGACAAAGACGCCCACATTGCCCACTACGCAAACCGAATACTTGGGACCGGTCAGAGCCCAGCCTATCAGAGGTGTCCATTCTTGCCCAGAGAAGGCGGTGTAGCCCTGAGTTTGCATCTCTGCCATCATTGTGTTGGCGGCGCACATCATCGCAGCCATCGCTGCGTGCTCTTCGGATATGTTGCCCTTGTAGGCAATTAGCTTACCATCGGGAGAAAACTCTCCCGCAGCCCAAACGCCCTTTACACCCATAAGTTTGTCCAAGTTTGCCATGGTTCTCACCTCCTTTTAGATGTATTTGGACAATACTTCAAAGGTCTTGTCAAAGTCAGCCTTAGAAAGCTCCACAAAAACACCCACATTGCCCATTATGCAGGCGGCGTATTTTCCACCAGCCACCGCAAAGCCGTATACAGGGTAGAAGCCTCCTTGACCGGTGTATGCACTCCAGCCCTTTGCTTGCATGTTGCCCATGAGCTTGTTGGCAGCGCACATCATGGCTGCGATCTCTGCCGACTTCTCGTCAATGTTGCCGTAGTAGGCAATCAGCCTACCATCATCTGCAAATTCCCCAGCTGCAACGGCACCGGGTATGGACATAAGCTCTTTGAGCTTGCTTAGTGTTGCATGGTTCGCACCTCCTTAAAGGTTTTTCACTTTATACACGTGCAAAAATGGTGCCAAAAGGGTGCAGTGTTAAAAGGCTTTATTTTTAAGCTTTTTGAAAGGGTATCCTTTTAGATTGCGTTGCATGTTGCAACATATGATGCAACAGCATTTTAGGTGAAAATATTCATTATGAAATTGCGGGTTCAATACAGAGGAAAGGAGTTAGAGTTGGAGTTTGAAGGGGACAAGGTAAAAGCAAAGGACCTTTTAAAGGCTATGAACCTCTCAAGGGAGTATGCCTTTGTGGTGGTTAATGGAGAAGTGGTGGAGGAGGGCTTTTACATAAAGGAGGGAGACCAAGTGCGGGTGATAAATGCTATTTCGGGAGGGTAGGGTTAAGATTAAAAACTTATGAAAAAATGTGCCAAGTGTTCCCAAAAGGCGGTTGTCTATTTGCCCCACCATAGGCTTGCCCTGTGCAAAGGGCATTACCTTGAGTGGTTTGAAAGGAGGGTGGAGAGGACAATAAGAGAGTTTAGGATGTTTTCAAGAGAAGATAGGGTTTTAGTGGCGGTATCCGGTGGGAAGGACAGCCTTTCCCTTTGGCATGCCCTCCACAAGCTCGGCTACCAAGCGGATGGGCTCTATATAAACTTGGGCATAGGAGATTATTCCAAGCTATCGGAGGAGAAAGCCAAGAAGTTTGCCCAGGGCTTAGGAAGGACCCTGCATGTAATAAGGCTCAAGGATTTGGTGGAGGATATACCAACCCTAAAGGAGATGGAAAAAAGACCTGCATGTTCTGTGTGTGGAAATCTCAAAAGGTATTACATGAACAAAAGTGCCAAAGAGCTTGGTTTTTCGGTGATCGCCACAGGGCACAACTTGGACGATGAAGGCGCCACCCTTATGGGAAACGTCCTCTCTTGGAACTTAGGCTACCTGCAAAGGCAGTATCCAGTTTTAAAGGAGGGCAACGGCTTTGTGAAGAAGGTAAAACCCCTGTGCCTTATCACAGAGAAGGAAAGTGCCCTGTATGCCCTCCTTTCCAACATAGACTTTGTGGAGGAAGAATGTCCCTACTCGGTGGATGCTTCTTCAATTGAGCAGAAGCTTTTGCTCTCTCAGATAGAGGAAAAGAGCCCCGGCACCAAGCTCAGGTTCTACTTAGAGTTTTTGAGAAAGGTTCAACCCCTTTTTAGGCAGGAAGAAAAACTTGAGCTAAAGCAATGTTCCATTTGCGGTGAGCCCACCTCTGGGGACGTATGCACTGTTTGTAGACTAAAGCAAAGGCTCACCCTCTCTGAAAAAGGACAAGGTTTTTAAAGACTTTACACAACCCAAAGACCATCTCCCTTGTCCTTTCAATGCTTTGGCTGTTGTCTATCACATAGTGGGCTTTTTTTAGCTTCTCTTCAGGTGGAAGTTGTTTTTGCCATCTTCTTTCAAAGTCCTCCAAGGACATGCCTTTTGCGAGAACCCTCTGTTTGCAAATCCCATAGGGTGCATAAACCAAAACCACAAAGTCGTACCTGCCTTGTGTTTTTTTCTCCAAAACCAAGGACGCCTCCACCATGGCTATGGCATGCTCGGGCAGTTTTTTAAACTCCTCATTCAATCGTTCATAAAGGGCAGAGTGGGTGATCCTTTCCAAAAGCAAGAGCTTTTCTCTGTCTGCAAACACAATGTCCGCAAGCTTTTTTGTGTTTATGTTTCCCCCTCGGTCTAATATTTCATACCCAAAGGCTTTCAGAACCTCTTCATACACCTTTCCCCTCTCCTCATAAAATCCCTTTACTATGCGGTCTGCATCAAAGACATAAAAACCGCACTCCTTGAAAAACTCCGCTAAGGTGGATTTTCCAGAACCTATGTTGCCAGTTAGGGCTATTCTAAGCATTGAAAATATATGATACAATTTCCTTGTGGTTGAGGGCAACTATCTCTTGGTGCGGATCTTTATGAGGGAGGATGAGGAGCTTGAGGGAGAAAGGCTATATTCTAAGCTTTTAAAGCTTTTAAAAAGCAAAGGTGTGGGTGGTGCAACGGTTTTGAAGGCTATAATGGGCTACGGAACCACGGGCGAGTATCACTACGAGGGCATTGAGGTGCTATCTTACAACCTTCCTGTGGTGGTGGAGTTTGTGGAAAAGGAGGAGAAGGTCCATAGCCTTTTGGAGGAGCTCGTAAAGTATGTAAAAAAAGGGCTCATAAGTATCGAAAGGGCACAAGTATGGGTGTCTTCTTAGCCATAGCCGTAGGTGGGGCTATCGGTTCCCTTTTAAGGTTTTATCTTTCAAAGTTTTTGCAAAAAAAGTTCGGCGTGGAATTTCCTGTGGGAACCTTGATGGTCAATTTAACGGGTGCCTTTTTTATTGGCTTTTTCTTCTCCTACTTGGTGGGAAAGTTGGATATATCCGTAGAACTCAGGGCTTTTTTGATAACGGGGCTGGCGGGTGGTTTTACCACCTTTTCCACCTTTTCTTACGAGAGCTTTAACCTGATAGTAAACGGGGAGTATTTGAAGTTTCTTGCCTACTTTATGGGCACAAACCTTGTGGGTTTGTCTTTGACCTTTTTGGGCTACAATGTGGGTAGATGGCTATGAAGTGCGAAGAGGCGGTTTTGGTGCGCATATTTTTTGGAGAGGATGATAAATACGGAGGAAAGCCCCTTTACAAGCATCTGGTGGAATTTTGCAAGGATAGAGGCATAGCGGGTGCCACCGTCTTCAGGGGCATCTTGGGTTATGGCAAATCTTCCGTGCTACATAAGGCAAGTCCCTTCAAACTCTCCTCGGACCTCCCCATAGTGGTGGAGATCATAGACTGCCAAGAAAAAATTGACCAAGTGCTCCCTGAGATCGCCCAGATGGTTAAGGATGGGCTTATAACCATGGAGAAGGTTAAGGTGATTAGGGCATGACCCTGCTTAGGCTTGGCACCAGAAAGAGCAAATTAGCCCTTTGGCAGGCGAACTTTGTTAAAGAAAAGTTAGAGGCTTTGGGTTGCAAGGTGGAGCTTGTGCCCATTACAACCACTGGGGACAAAATCTTGGACGCACCTTTGGCAAAGATTGGCGGAAAGGGGCTCTTTGTAAAGGAGATAGAGAATGCCCTCCTTGCGGGTGAAATAGACCTGGCGGTGCATTCCCTAAAGGATGTGCCCATGATAATACCCGAGGGATTAACCCTCTCTGCCATAACGGAAAGGGAGGAGCCATACGATGTGCTAATATCAAGGAATGGCAAGAAGTTGGAGGAGTTGCCCTCTGGTGCAGTGGTAGGCACTTCATCTTTACGCAGGCAGGTGCAAATAAAGAGAAGAAGAAGGGACCTAAGGGTGGAAATTCTGAGGGGAAATGTGGATACACGCCTGAGAAAGCTAAAGGAAGGACTGTATGATGCCATAGTTTTAGCCTATGCGGGAGTAAAGAGGATGGGCTTTTCTGGTGAAGTTAGCCAGGTTTTGGAGGATTTTATCCCCGCAGTGGGACAGGGTAGTTTGGCAATAGAGACCAGGGCTGAGGATGAGAGGGTTATTAACTTTGTAAAAGTGCTCAATCACGAGGAGAGTCGGCTCAGGGCTGTGTGTGAGAGGGCTTTTTTGAGGGAATTGCAAGGAGGCTGTCAGGTGCCCATAGGGGCTTACGCTTGGATAGAGGGGGATCGTATAAAAATAAAGGGTTTCATCTCGGACTTGGAAGACGAGAGGTTTTTGGAGGGTTATGAAGAGGGTAGCTTGCAGGAAGCGGAGGAGGTGGGAAAAAGGTTAGCCCAGAGGCTATTAAGAGAAGGAGGGGAGGAAATACTAAAAGAAATCTATGGTTTATAATCTTTTCCATGAAAGAGTTTTGGTATTGGGCGGAAGAGTATGATAAAAAGCTAATTACCAGTGCCCTTGAGGCGGGGGCAAAGGTAATCATTCTAAACGACCCAG
>Ga0308407_1000013_pt1 | contig 208282 bp, 187 predicted proteins | sample HotsprSampleMSe2_FD_203476 | JGI IMG/M metagenome (GOLD analysis project Ga0308407, IMG submission 203476) | Hot spring phototrophic mat microbial communities from Mushroom Spring, Yellowstone National Park, Wyoming, United States - 20060911_MSe2 ...
CGCAGCGGCGACCCGCTGATCCCGTCCGGCCGACGGCCTTCGGGCGGCCTCAGCTCCCGGAACGGTGCAGAAGCCGGGCCCGCAACTCGCCCAACCCCTCGTCGTGAAGGAGGCGCCCGGCCTCCTCGTCCGACATTCCCTCCAGCATCTCGCGCAGCCGCTCGCGTTCCGCGCGCTGGTGTCGCACCACCTCCCGGCGCAGCAGCGCCTGAGCATAGCGCAGACGGTCCTCCCGCGTTCGGCAGACCAGGCGCGGTACGGGTGCCGGACGCCCGTCTTTCAGATGCACCATGGTGACGTGGCAACTGTTGGTCTTGCGAACACGCCCGGAAGGGATGTCCTCGGCGAACACCTCGATCTCCACATCCATCGAGGTCCGCCCCGCGTAAACCACACGGGCCACCAGGGTGAGCAGCTCCCCCACAAAGATCGGCTCGTGGAAGTCCACACGGTCCACCGCCGCCGTCACGCACAGCCCCCCGCAGAAGCGCGCCGCGCAGACATATGCCAGGCTGTCCACCAGTTTGAGCATCTCCCCGCCGTGCACGTTGCCGAGCGCGTTGGCGTGATGCGGAAGCATCAGCTCGGACACCCGCACCTCGGTCTCGTCCGCGAACTTTTCCTGCCTCGTGTCTGCGTTCATCTCAGCGGAAGCTCCGGCGCGGCCCTCGCCGCCTTCAGATTGTCCCGGGCCACCTCCAGATAGCCCGGATCGATCTCGAACCCCACGAACGGCACGCCCAGCCGCAGCGCGGCCAGGGCGCTGTGCCCGATCCCGAGGAACGGGTCCATCGCCAGGCGGATGCGCTCCACGCCGTGGAGCCGCATGCACATCTCCGGCAGCTCCGGCGGAAACGTGGCCGGGTGCGGTCTCTGGGCGTCACGGCTGCGAATGGTGCGGTAAGGGATGAACCAGGTGTTCCCCCGGCAGCGCATCCCTCCCGCGGCCGACCTCCATCGCTCGATGTTGGACGGGTCGCGGTAGGGCACTCCGACGGCCAGCCGGTCCAGCTCGACATCCCCGTTCAGCGTCAGATGAAAGATGTATTCGTGGCAGTCGTTCAGAAAGCGCGGACTGTTGATGGGCTTGTAATGGCCGACACAGATATCGCCCGTCAGGCCCGGATAGTCTCCGGTATCCTTCTTCTGGATGGCGATGGACTTGATCCAGTGAATGGTGTTCTGCAGCACGAAGTGACGGCGCATCACGGAGAGGACATCGAACGGCACCCAGGGATCCCGCGGCTTGCCCCCCACGTTCAGGAAGAAGGAGCCTTTCGGGGAGAGCACCCGGCGCACCTCCGCCGCCCAGCGGTCCGTCCAGAGCAGGTAGTCCTCGCGCGAGATACTGTCATCGTATCCCCGGTACTCGATACCCAGGTTGTACGGGGGTGAGGTGACGACAACATCGACGCCGCCGTCCTCGAGCAGGCGGCGCATTCCGCTCAGGCAGTCTTCGTTGAAGAGGCGGCAGGAGTCCGCGATCACATCTCCCTGCGCCATTCCAGCGACCGGATCAGCGTGGCCTGGTCGGCGTAGTCCAGATCGCCCCCCACCGGCATTCCGTGCGCGATGCGGGTGACTCGAAGTCCGAGCGGCTTGAGGATGCCCGCCAGATACATTGCCGTGGCGTCTCCCTCGATGGTCGGGTTCGTCGCGATGATCACCTCGCGGAACGCTCCATGCGCGATCCGCTGCTGGAGCTCCCGGATCCGCAGCATCTCTGCGGAGACGCCGTCCATCGGGGAGATGACTCCCTGCAGCACGTGGTAGAGACCGCGGTACTCGCTGGTGCGCTCGAAGGCCACGAGGTCCCGCGTGTCGGCCACGACGCACAGCAGCCCCTGGTCACGGTTCGGATCGCGGCAGATCTCGCACAGGTCCTGATCGGTGTAGTTGAAGCACACCCGGCAGGTGTGGACGTGGGATTTCGCCTCCAGCACGGCATCCGCCAGGGCCCGGGCCTCCTCGTCCGTCATCCTCAGGATGTGAAAGGCGAGCCGCTGAGCCGACTTCGGGCCGACCCCGGGAAGCTTCTCCAGCTCTCCCACCAGTCTCGAAAGCGGCCGTGTCAGATAGGACGGCATGGCAGACGAAGGGCGGGCTCAGAGGCCGGGGATGTCCAGCCCCTGCGGGAGCCCGAGGCCGCCGGTGAGGTCCCGCACGCGTTCGGCGCGCAGGTCGTGCACCTTCTCCAGCGCTTCCCGGACCGCGGTCACCACCAGGTCTTCGAGCATCTCCACATCATCGGGGTCCACCACCTGGGGGTCGATGCTGATGTCGAGCAGCTCGCCTTTGCCCGTGACGACCGCGCGGACCATCCCGCCCCCGGACGTGCCCTCCAGGCGCTCGGCGGCCAGTTCTTCCTCCAGGCGCTGGGCGTCCTCCGCCATCTTCTGCGCCTGCTTCATCAGATCTCCGAAACCGCCCAGATTCCCGAATCCTCTTGCCATTATTCTGGTATCCTGCTGACAGTGTGCCGCGGCGCCGTGCGCCCGCCGGGCCGCTCAGTCGCCTGCGAAGGGGTCTTTCTCGTCCAGCACCTCTCCGCCGAACGTGCGGATGACCTCCTCCACGAGCGGGATGACTCCGGAGCCGTCGCGGGGCTTCGCCTCGCCCCCTTCTGCGGGCGGGACAGGCTCCGGCCCGGCCGCACCGGGCGCGGGAGCCCCTCCCGTCCGGGCCAGTCTCGCCCTCACCCGGACCGATGCGCCGGTGACCTTCGCAAAAGCGGCCTCGATCCTGGCGAGCGACTCGGGAGATTCCGTCCTGCTGACGTGGAACGTCCGGTCGCCCTCGAACTCGATGGTGACGGTGCCATCTTCCACCGCTCCCACGCGGCCGTCCTTCAGTATAGCACACAGGCTGGTGTTCGCCCTGTCGGCGCGGAGCGCGTTGATGACCTGCGGCCAGGCTTTCCGGAACAGCTCCAGGTCCGCCGAAGCGCCCGCGGGCGCCGCCGCTGATGGCCGCTCCGGCGCCGCAGACGGGGACTCCCCGCCAGAAGGAGCAACCCGGGGCGGCGCCGCCGGCCCCGCCGGAGACACCGCGGAAGCCGGAGCGGGGGCGGCCGCCGGGGCGATCCCCGGCGCGGCGGCCTCTCCCGCCGGCGAGGCTTGCAGGGCGGACAGCAGGGCCACCTCGATGGCCAGATCGGCCCGCTCCCAGTGCCGCAGCCCCGCCTCAGCCTCAGAAAGATGATAGACCAGCTTCAGAAGCCGGCCCGCCAGCGCATCATTCCCCCCCTCTCCCCGGGCAAGCGCCGACTCCAGACGGCTCCGTGCCTCCTCCACCAGCGCCGAAAGAAGCCGGGAGGGATCCGCCCCGCCATCCCAGCACGCCCGCAGCCGCTCCAGTACCCCCCGCGGATCCCCTTCGAGCAGGCTGTCCAGAAGACGCGCGGTCTCTTCCTGAGGAAGGGCGCCCAGCACCCTGCGGGCATCCTCCACCGTCACGTGCTCGCCTGAGAACGCGATGACCTGCTCCAGCAGGCTCAGGCCGTCGCGCCAGCTGCCCTGCGCGTGCGCCGCGATCAGCGCCGCCGCGCCGTCTTCGATCTCCACTCCCTCCTGCTGACAGACCCACCTGAGACGGTCCTCCACCTGGCGGGGCGTGCCTCTGTGGAAGTCGAACTGCTGGCAGCGGCTGCGGATGGTGACGGGGATCTTCGACGGCTCGGTGGTCGCAAGAACGAAGATGGCATGCGGCGGAGGCTCTTCCAGCGTTTTCAGGAAGGCGTCCTTGGCGTGGTCGGAGAGCTGGTGAGCCTCGTCCAGGATGACCACCCGGTAGCGCCCCTCCATCGGACGGTAGCGGACGCTCTCGCAGATGCTCTCCATCTCGGCCACGCCGCGATTGCTGGCCGCATCCACCTCCGCCACATCCACGGCAGTCCCCTGAGCGATGGCGACACACATGGGGCAGCGGTTGCACGGTGAGGGCGTGGGGCCTTCCGCGCAGTTCACGGCCTTGGCCAGCAGGCGGGCCACGGTGGTCTTGCCCGTGCCGCGCGAGCCGGTGAAAAGATAGGCCTGCCCGATGGTGCCGCGCCGGATGGCATTCTGGAGCGTGCGGGTGACGTGCTCCTGCCCGGCCACGTCCTCGAACGTCTGAGACCGGTATTTCCTGTAAAGGGCGATGTATGGCATCAGGGACGCGTCTGCCTCCTTCCCTCCCGCCGGAGGAGCCGCCTGCCGCGCGTGCCGGGCTGTGGGTCCGCGTATCGTGCACCCGGCCTCGATCCGTCCCCGCGGCAGCCCTCCGCCCGGCCCGGCTCCGGCCGGGGCGCGCCGGCGGCACACGCCTGACCTGCTTACCGCTGCTTCCTCCCGGACCTGACGGGGTTCACAGGCAGCACGTTGCACCGGGCCCGGCCTTCAACGTCGCCCGGAGCGGCCGCTTGCCTCAAGAATCGGACCTCAGCTCGGGGATTCCGCCCCGCGTAAAGCGGTTTTCGGGTTACAGGGCACCGCTAGTTCCCCGCCTAGCACGATACATCTGTCATTGTCTCGCAGTCGGGCGCAAAACCGCAACAGGTGGCCCGGGGGGGCGCGGCCAGAGATCTGCGCAGGTATTTTCACCGGGTTTGCGCGGCAGGTCAGGGCAGGCGGGCTCACTGGCACGCGAATTGCAGCACCCGTCAGTGCTTCACCTGAGACGTGCCTGGAAGGGAAGTGTCAAAAAAAGCGTTCCGGGGCGTCCGGCGAATGTTATAATTGGCCTGGCAAGCTCTGCTGAGCCTTATTGCCGGGTTTGGCACGGAACTTGCAAGCACAGTCAGGTGAGGCCGGGAGCCCCCCGGGGCCTGGTGAGCCTCCGGATCCGGTCCGAGGGGGCCGGTTGCGGAAGCCGCCGGTTGCTGAGGGCTCCGGGAAAGCACTGCCGAGCGCAGAGACAAAATCTTTTTCTTTTCGAAAGAAAGGAAGAACCGCTTCGCAGGAGGGTCTCGGTACGCTATAATGGCTGTAGCCGAGATCTCTCGAGCGAAAGGAGGAATCAAAGGACATGCGTAAACTGCTTACCGTACTTGCTGCCATTGGCGTCCTGTCCACGATGTTCGTGGGGGCCGCGGTTGCCCATCCCGACTGGACGATCCTGATCACCGTTGGAACCGGTCCGACCTTCAACGCCCCGGACAACTGGAACGGCACGCGCCTGCAGATGGGGACCAGGGCGAATGCGACCGACGGAAGGGATATCGGTCTCGACGGGATGCCCGCCTTCCAGGACGACCCGCTGTTCGACAAGGCAAAGGCTGCCTGGTATCGGCCGGAGTTCGAGGTGCCCTTCACGCCCTTCGCGGGCCGCGACTTCAAGGCCCCGCTGAGACCCGGGGAGATCAAGGTGTGGAAGGACCTGCTCGTCTGGGCCGACACGAACTACGAGCCGTCCACCATCACGGTCTACTTCTACACGCCCGACAGGTCGCTGTTCCCGGATCAGATCGGCGGTAGGCCCGTTCGTCTGAGCGTGAACCTGACCTACGCGCCGGCGGGTTATGCCGGTCCGACCCGGTGGGTGTTCCCGGATCCGGTTCCCGGCACGGGCAGGGACCGGCTCATCGGCCAGGTCACGCTTCCCGTGATCCCCGGCGTGAAGAGCGCCAACCCGGTCAGTGGAGAGGGTCCGCTGTCGGCCACGCAGGTGGCAGGCTACCGCATGGACGTCGTGGTTCCTGAGCCCGGCAGCATGCTGGTGCTGGCCAGCGGAATCACCGGCCTGATGGGCCTGATCGCCCGCCGCCGCTCCGCCTGAAACGGATCCCGGCTGACAGTCGATCGGTTCTCGGCCTGACAGGCTGACGCAAAATCAGGAATCGGAAACTGGAGCCACCCCGGGTCATCCGGGGTGGCTCTGCGTGTACGGGGCCCCGGCAGGAGAAAGACCCTTCCCCGCGCAACCACTCCAGCGGACATCGCTTCCGGTCTCGACGGCCGGGCGCGGCGCACACGTAGAGGAGCACAGGAGCTCGAGCACGATGAGCCTGCAGGATTACGGACTCTTCGAGGAGGGCGGGCGGGTGTTTCGCATCACGCGCCCGGACACGCCGGCCCCCTGGGTGAACTATATCGGCAACGGCCGGCTGATGGGCCTGGTCTCGCACACCGGGGGAGGATACACGTACTGGAGATGCCCGCGGGACAGCCGCATCACCCGGCACCGCTACAACGCCCTTCCCTGGGACCGTCCGGGACGCTACCTCTACATCCGGAACGAGGAGGGCCGCTTCTGGTCCCCCACCTGGCAGCCGGTCCCTCTGCCGCTGGACGCCTATTCCTGCCGCCATTCGATGGGCTGGACGGCGATCGAATCCGGGTTCGACGGCATCCGGGCATCCGTTCTGTATTTCGTCCCGCCGGATGACGACGTGGAGATCTGGCGCGTCCGCCTGAGCGAGACGCAGGGACGCGGGCGCGACCTTCGCATCACCTCTTACGTCGAGCTCTGCCTCGGGCACGCCCTGGTGGACCTGATCAACCAGCCGAACGACCAGCACTTCAACCGCACACACTGGGACAGCGAGCGTCAGATCCTGTTCGCCACCAAGGACTACTGGGTGCAGTACCGCACCGCGACGGTGGCTCAGCCGAACCAGGCCTGGGACCGCGAGGTGTTCTTCGCCACGTCGCTGCCGGTCGAGACGTTCGACTCCCGGAAGGACACCTTTATCGGAAGGTGGCGTTCGGAAAGCGACCCGGAAGGCGTCGAACGCGGGAGGCTCCGGAACACCGAGATCACGGCCGGCGACGCCTGCGCGGCGCTGCAGTCTTCCGTGATGCTGGGACCGGGGGAGCAGACGGAGTTCACGGTGCTGCTGGGTGTGGTCCCGCGGGGGGAGCGCGAGGCCGCACGCCGGCTGGTGGAGCTGGGGCGCGACCCTGTGTGGGTGGAAGGCGAGCTCAGGCGCGTGGAGGACTGGTGGAGCGGGTTTCTGGATGCTCTGGAAGTCCAGACCCCCGACCCCGACGTCGACGTGCTGATGAACTACTGGCTGCGGAAGCAGACCTGGGCCACCTACCACGCCACGCGGAGCGCGGGGTACTACCACGGGGGGCTTCTGTTCGGCACCGGCGTGCGCGACAGCGCGCAGGATCTGCTGGGTCCCATCATCGCGGAACCGGCCATGGCCGAGGGGAAGATCCTGAACATCCTCCGCCACCAGTTCTCCGACGGCAGCACGCTGCACAACTGGTTCCCCCTGACGGACGAAGGAGAGAAGACCGGGCACTCGGACACTCCGCTGTGGATCCCCCTTGCTGTGACGTCGTACATCCGCGAGACCGGGGATTTCAGCTACCTGGAGCGCAGGGCGCCCTGGCAGGACGGCGGGGAGGACACCGTGCTGGAACACCTCGTCCGGTCGCTCGATTACACGCTCCAGCACCGGATGTCCCCGCGCAATCTGCCCCTTTTCGGTCCGGGAGACTGGAACGACACTCTGGACTACGTCGGCAGGAAAGGCATCGGCGAGAGCGTCTGGGTGGCGGAGTTCCTCTGCTACGGGCTGCGGGAGACCGCCGGGCTTCTGCGCCGGACCGGGCAGGACGGGAGAGCCGAGGGGTACGAGCGGTGGTATGCGGCGGTGGCGGACGCCGTCAACACCCTGGCCTGGGACGGGGAATGGTACGTGCGCGGTTTCCGCGACGACGGCGGGGTCATCGGCAGCTCCCGCAACACGGAGGGCCGGATCTTCCTGAACGCCCAGAGCTGGGCGGTCATCAGCGGCGTGGCGCCGCCGGACCGTGCCAGACTCGCAATGGACAGCGCGCGCCGGCTCTGCGGTACCTCCCGGGGGCCGAAGATCCTGGCTCCCGCCTACCGGACGGTGGATCCCGGCATCGGGCTAGCCACGCGCTGCGTTCCCGGCAAGAAGGAGAACGGCGCCGTCTTCAACCATCCGGTGAGCTGGGCCATCCTGGCCGAGGCGATGCTGGGAAACGCGGGACGGGCCTGGGAGTATTTCCGGCAGACGATGCCGATGACGCAGGCTTCGGACCCGGACATCTACCTGATGGAGCCCTACGTCTACAGCGAGTACGTCACCAGCGACGAGCATCCCGAGTTCGGGCAGGCGTCCCACTCGTGGCTGACCGGATCCGCGGTGTGGATGTTCCGGGCGATGCTGGACTGGATCCTGGGAGTCCGGCCGGACTATGACGGCCTGACCGTCTCGCCCCTCCTGCCGCCGCGGTGGCCCGGGGCACGCGTGCGGCGGAGGTTCCGCGGGTGCGTCTACGACATCCGCATCGTGCGGGACGCGGCGGAACGGGAAGGACCGCGCATCCTGCTGGACGGGACTCCCCACGCCGGCCCGCTGCCGGTCGGGCCTGCAGGCACCGTTTTCCGGGTGGAATGCCGTGTGGGGACAGGCGACCGAAAGGAGTCAGGCGATGGCTGAGCGCAGGGAGAAGAGCCGGAGGAGCTTTCTCGGGGCGGCGCTTTCCGCCGCGCTGGGAGCCCTCAGCGCGGCTGCCGCCAGGGCCCGGGAAGCGCTCGAAACCGAAGGGCGGCTGACATCCTCGGGACAGATCCTGCGGACGGAGGTCTCCCTGGGCGACCCGCCCCGGGAACCTCTGGACACGATGATCCACTTCCGCCGCTCCGACGACAACCGCGGCCGCGCGATCACCCACCAGATCCTCTCCCTCACGCACGAAGAAAAGGGCACGCACTCCTATCCGTGGACGGTCTACGCCCATCTGGGGACCCACCACGAAGAGGGTGACGCGTGCGTCCTGTGCTCGCGGCTGCACAAATACGGCCCCGGATGGTCGTCCGGGCTCCACTCCGAGGTGTTCAACCACAACCGCGCCGTGTCCATCGGGGTGAACGTGGAGATGGGCAACGACTACGAGGGCAAGGAGCCCACCCGGATCATCGGGGTCAACGTGCAGGCGGTCGGCCCCCTGCCCGCCGATCACGGCATCCACATCCACGACGGGAACGGGCGGTTCCGGAAGGGCCTGAGCATCGAGGGTGCCTGCGACGTGGCGATCGAGCTCAGGGGAAAGCACGCGGTCGGCATGGATATGGGCGGGTGCCAGCTCCGGCTCGGCGATGGCGGAGAGATCGCCCTCGACGGCAAAGGAGAGGTCATCCTGCGCTACCGCGATGGAGCCGTGCAGTTTCTGAGGGGTGGAAGGGTCTGCGCGTCGATCCCTCTGGAAGCCAGCGCTGACGAAGAAGCCTGAAGCGCGCGCCCGTCCACCGGCCGGGCGCTGCGAGAGCTCAGTACTCCACGGTTTCGCGCTTGAGCAGCCGCAGCGATAGCAGCACCGTGAGCAGGATGATGACGAACCCGACGCTCGCGATTGCCGCCGCGTAGCCGAAATCGTTCTCCGCGAACCCCTTCTGATACAGGTATGTCAGGATGACATCAGTGTCGCTGTTCGGCTGGTTCAGGTTCATCACGTAGACGAGACCGAACAGGTTCAGGGCGTGGATGACCAGGTAGAGCACCCCCAGCTTGAACACCTCCCACACCAGCGGAAGCGTCACGTGCCGGAACTTCTGCCAGGAACCCGCGCCGTCCAGTTCCGCCGCTTCCAAGTAGGCGGGAGGGATGTTCTGAACCCCGGCGGAGAACAGCAGGATGTAGAACCCCAGGCTGGCCCAGATGCTGGTGGCGATGATGGCATACAGGGCCGTCCGGCTGTCGCCCAGCCAGGTCCTCTGCAGCGACTCCAGTCCGGCCAGCCTGAGCGCTGCGTTCAGCAGCCCGTAATCGTGGTCGTAGATGAAATACCACAGGGTGGCGACCGCCACCACGGAGATGACGTTCGGAAACAGATAGACCGCCCGGAAGAACCCTGCTCCCCTCACTCGGCCGGCCAGCACCACGGCGAAGAACAGCGCAAGCGGCAGCGTCACCACCGCGCTGACCGCCAGGAAGATGACGTTGTGGCCAAGGTAGCGCAGAAACTGAGGCGGGTCCTCCGTAATCAGGTCCCGGAAGTTGGCGAGTCCAACGAACTGGCGCGTTTCCGACAGCCCGCTCCACCGGTAAAGGGAGAGATGGAACGCCTGCGCCATCGGATACAGGACGAAGACGCCGTACAGCAGCACCGCCGGCGCAAGCATCAGGATGATGAAGGTTGTCCGTCCCCGGTTCACGGCAGCAAAGGCCTTCGCCGCGACACTGCCCGCGCCCTTCCCCGGGCGGCCGGGGGCGGGCGGCAGGCTTTCGCTCTCAGCAGTTGTAGCGCGCTGTCACCGTGGTGCGGATACCGCCGCGAGGGGTAAACTCACCCCGCACCTCGCACCAGCGGGGACGGCAGGCGGCGACGATGTCGTCCAGGATGGTGTTCGTCAGGTGCTCGTAGAAGACGCCCCGGTTTCGGTAGTTCAGCAGGTAGTACTTCAGGCTTTTCAGCTCGATGCAGAGCCGGTCCGGGCAGTAGGTGATGACGATGGTCCCGAAATCCGGGAGGCCCGTCTTCGGGCAAACGCTGGTGAACTCCGGGCAGGATATCTCGATGCGGTACTCCCGCCCGGGAAACTGGTTTTCGAAGGTTTCGAGTCTGTACTGCTCTTCGCTCATCCCCTGGAACGCTTCCGTCAGAAACTGACCCTGACAGGCTGGCGCGCTTCTTCCTCCACCGGGAAGTAATCCCTGGCGCGGAAGCCGAACCACCCGGCCACGATGTTCGCCGGGAACACCTGCGTCATGGTGTTCAGCATCATGACGGCGTCATTGTAGACTTCCCGCGCCTGTGCGATCTGCTGCTCCGTGTTGGCGAGCTCGTTCTGCAGGCTCAGAAAGTTCTGGTTGGCTTTCAGGTCCGGGTAGGCTTCCGCCACGGCGAAAAGGCTTTTGAGCGCGGCGGTCAGCATGTTGTTGGCTTCCGCCTGATCGGTCACCGTCCGGGCATGCATCATGCTGGCGCGCGCTTCGGCGACCTTCTCGAAAATCTCCTTCTCGTGCGCCGCATAGCCTGTGACCGTCTCCACCAGGTTGGGGATCAGGTCGAAGCGCCGGCGCAGCTGGACATCGATCTGCCCCCAGGCGTTCTCCACCCTGTTGCGCAGGGAGACCAGCCGGTTGTAGAGGGCGATCCCCCACAGGACGATGAGAGCGGCAATAACGGCCAGCGCCGCCAGAAAGCCCGCCACCAGTACCATCGGCACAGTCCCTTTCCGGGCCAGCCGGAAGGCCGGCCGCCCCGGACATGCTACGGGCAGCGGCCGCGTTCGTCAAGCGGCCGGCTTTTATGCCTTTTTCAGCAGCCTTCCCTCGAAGTCCGGCAGCGAGACGCGCCCGGGCCCGGCGAGCATGATCAGCAGGGCCATGGCGCCCGCCAGCAGGTGAAACTCCCAGCCTTCGCCCTGCTTTGCGCCGAACCAGTTCATAAAGAAGCCGTGCTGAGCGTGCACCTTCACCGCAGCGACGATCATGACGATGAGCACGCCGAGAGCGGACAGCCTCGGAAGGACCCCGAAGATGAGCCCCAGCCCGCCGAAGAACTCGGCGATGATGGCCAGCCAGGCCAGAAACGCCGGGATGCCCATCCCGGCCATCGCGTCAACGAAACCGCCAGGGCCGCTGCCGCCGAACCACCCGAGGAGCTTCTGCGCCCCGTGCGCCCAGATCATCACCCCGAGCGCCACCCTGACCGCCAGAAGACCAATATCGAGGCCCGTCACAGGCGAGTTTCTGGATGCATCCATCAGCTCCTGACCTCCTGTTCGATCTCCACTTTTTTGCGGGACCATTCCCGCTTTCCGCTTTCAAACAAAGCGTTCTGCGGACAGGTTCCCGGCGCAGGACGGCGATACCCTGCCTGCGCGAGGGGGGAAAACCGCCTGCGACCGGAGGAAAATATCTGCTGAAGCCGGCGCAGGGCCGGATGGAGCGCGGCACCGTTCTCGAAGGAAGGCCAGAGGGGCCGCCTCCAGGCAAGCTTCCTGAATTCCTTTGCGGCCGGAAGCGATCCGGCCGGTGGTTGCTGCACGAGGAGAGGACAACAGAATGGCTGAGACTCTTGCCATCCATGGAGGCCCGAAAGCCAAGACAACTCCCCCCATCCCGATGTACCCCGGCGGGCTGGAGATCGGGGAGGAGGAGAAGGCCCAGGTGCTGGAGGTGCTGGAGCGGAAGTACCTCTTCCGCTACTACGGCCCGGAGGAGTATCCCTCCAAGGTCCGCGAGCTGGAGATCGCGTTCGCGGAGAAGATGGGGGCAAAGCATGCGCTTGCCGTCAACTCCTGCACCAGCGCCCTGATCAGCGCCCTTGTGGCCTGCGGGGTGGGTCCGGGTGACGAGGTCATCGTCAACGGCTACACGTTCTTTGCCTCCTGTGCGGCCATCGTGGCCGCCAAGGCCATCCCCGTGATCTGCGACATTGACGACAGCTTCACAATGGACCCTGAGGATCTCGAGCGGCGCATCACCCCGCAGACAAGGGCCGTCATCGCAGTGCACATGCGGGGCGCCCCCTGCGACATGGACCGCATCACGGAGATCTGCAGGCGGCACAATCTGAAGCTGATCGAGGACGTGGCTCAGGCTTGCGGAGGTTCCTACAAGGGAAAACGGCTGGGGACCTTCGGCGATGTGGGCTGCTTCAGCTTCCAGTATCACAAGATCATCACGGCCGGAGAGGGCGGGATGGCCATCACGGACGACCCGCTCATCTACGACCGCCTGATGGGCTACCACGATACCGCGGCTTGCTGGCGTCCGGACCGGTTCGGCGAGGAGCGCTACAAGGGCGAGCTGTTCGTCGGCGAGAACTACCGGATGAGCGAGCTGACCGGCGCCGTCATGCTGGCTCAACTTGCCAAACTGGACGGGCTGCTGGAGCGGATGCGCCGGAACAAGAAGCGCATCAAAGATCAGATCGCCGGCCTTCCCGGCATCACGTTCCGGCGCCTGAACGACGAGCAGGGGGACACCGCCATCTGCCTGATGTTCATGCTGGACGATGCGGCGAAGGTGCAGCCGTTCTGCGAAGCCCTGCAGGCGGAGGGCGTGGAAGCAAAGGGCGTGTTCGACAAGGGGATCCCGGACTGGCACATCTACGCCCACTGGAAGCACATCATCAACATGGCCAGCACGACGCCCGTCGGGTGCCCGTACACCTGCCCCTACTACAAGGGAGAGCTGCCGAAATACAGCGAGGACATGTGCCCGAACACGCTCGCCTACCTGTCGCGGGCCATCCATCTGGACATTCCTCCCCAGATGACCGAAGAGGACTGCGACATGACCGCAAAGGCCATCCGCAAGGTGGCCGAAGCGCTTCTGTAGGGGCTGGCCGGCGGGCAGCGGGAAGCAGGCAGTGTGGGCGGTCTTGAAGGAGGAGGGCCGTCCGGATGCGATGACGGACTGCCGGCGCCCGGACGCAGCAACCGGGAAGGCGTCACGGCCCGGGAGCCTTCGCGGCAGAGGCCGGCAGGCTGGAACGAACGGCTGCATTCGAGGGGAGAAAGACGGTGAGGAGACTGGATGTCTGTCTGGAGATGGTCTTCACGGACCTGCCGGCCGAGGAGCGGATCGCCCGGATCGCTCAGGCCGGGTACCGGGCCGTGGAGTTCTGGTTCCACGACGCCACCTTTGACGGCTCCGGATGCCCTCCGGGCACCGGTAAAGACGCAGACGCCGTGCGGCAGGCGTGCGAGCAGGCCGGCGTTGAGCTGAACAATGTGGTGGTGAACGCGCCGGACGGAAGCTTCGGCGGCTCTCCCGTGGACTCGCGCGACCTTCAGAAGTATCTGGAGCGCACGGAAGAGGTGATCGCCTTCGCGAAGCGCGCGGGATGCTCGAAAGCCATCACCTGCACCGGAAACCTGGTGCCCGGTCTGGAGCGTCCGGCGATGCGCGCCAATCTGGAGAAGGCGCTCGGCGCGGCAGCGGAGATCGCTGAGAGGAACGGCTTCACGCTGCTTCTTGAGCCCCTGAACACCCACGTGGACCACCCCGGCTACTATCTGGACTCCTCCAGCGAGGGCGCACAGATCGTGCGGGCCATCGGCAGCCCCTCCCTGAAACTGCTCTACGACGTGTACCATATGCAGATCATGGAGGGGAATATCATCGCCAGCATCCGGCGTCACGCGGATGTCATCGGGCATTTCCACTCGGCGGGAGTCCCGGGCCGCCACGAGCACTTCGAAACGGAGCTGAACTATCCGGCCATCCTGAAGGCCATCGAACAGACCGGATACGAAGGCTGCTTCGGCCTGGAGTACCAGCCTGCGATGCAGGACCATCTCGATTCGCTGGTCAGGGTGCGCGAGTATCTGGAAGGCCGGGCCTGACCTGCGGGAGAAGGAGGGCTGCTTTTCGTGAACCTTTCGCCGATGTGCGTGCTGTCGCCGGAGGATATCGCGGCCATCCACGAGGCGACCGTGGACATCCTGGCGTCCTGCGGGGTGCGGGTGCAGAGCTCCCGCATGCTTCAGCTGCTCGCGGACAGAGGCCTCGAGGTGGACACTCAGTCGGGCATCGTCCGGTTTCCGCGGGGCAGCGTCGAGGATGCCATCGCCAGCACCCCGCGCAGCTTCGAGGTGTTCGGGCGGGACGGGGAGCCGGCGTTCGTCCTGGGAGACGGGACACCGCGCGTCGCGGCCGGCCATAACGCCATCTTCTGGGTGGACAGCGAAACAGGCCAGACCCGGCCCTCCACCGTGCGCGACGTGGAGCAGTTCGCGCATCTGTGCGAGCTGCTGGACAACATCGACATGATCGGCATCCCTGTCATGCCGCAGGACGTTCCCCTCCCGGCGGCCACGCTGCTCTACGGCGTCCGGGCGTGCATACAGCACAGCCGCAAGCCGATCTACTACTCCACCGACCGCCCAGAGGTGAACCGGGCCATCATCCGGATGCTGCAGCGTGCCTTCCGGGGGGATCTGGCTCGGCAGGTCTACGCCATCACCCAGGTCTCCCCCACCAGCCCGCTCTGGTGGGAGGAGGGGGTGCTGGAGCAGATCATCGAGACCGTGGAGACCGGCGTGCCGATCGCCATCCTGCCCGAACCGAACGCCGGCGTCTCCGCGCCTTTCACGCTCGCGGGGCTTCTGACCGTCAACAACGCGGAGTGCCTTTCGGGCATGGCGATGATCCAGCTTCTGAAACCGGGGGCAAAGGCGCTGTACGCCAACTCGTGGACGACGACGGACATGCGGAGCGGCGCCGCGCTGGTGGGATCCTGCGAGACGACTGTGTGCCGCATCGCCGGGGCGCAGCTGGCGCGATTCTACAACCTGCCCTGCCACACCACGGCCCCGAACTCGGACAACCACGCTCACGACGAGCAGAACGCCTGGGAGAAGACGCTCAGCCAGTTCTGCGCCATTGCCGCCGGCAACGACCTGATCGTCAACTGCGGAATGTTCGCCACAGGGATGACCTGCAGCCACGAGCAGCTGCTGATGGACGACGAGATCTCCGCCATGGCCCGCCGGATCGCGGCCGGAGTGCGGGTGAACGCCGACACCATCGGGGCGGACCTCATCAAGAGCGTGGGGCCCGCCGGGACGGGCTACATCACCTCCGATCACACGATGCGATGGCTCCGGTCGGACGAGTATCTGACGCCGCGCCTTGCCGTCCGCGGCAGCCGCGCCATCTGGGAGTCGGCCGGGGCGAAGGATACCTACCAGATCGCGCGCGACGAGGTCGCCCGCCTGCTGCAGGAGCCGGCGGCTCCGATGGATTCTGCCCGGCTGGAGGCGGTGAGCCAGGTGGTGGACGAGTTCGTGCGGGGAGCGTAGCTGCGGTGGCGCTGGCGGTCTCCGGCTGGATGCGGGACGAACTCGAGCGGCGCAAGGAGCTTTACCGGCGGCTGTTCGCAGGCCTGCCGCTGGACCGGGCGCCGATAGACGTCCGGGTCTCCATCCCCCCGGAGCACACGACTCGCGAGCTGTTTCAGGACGGGGAAAAGCAGCTTCAGGCGGCCCTCGCCTCCGCCACGGCCACGTGGGAGATGCTTCCGGACACGGACGCCATTCCCGCAATGCGCCCGGACGTGGGATGCTCCTGTCTGGCGAGCGCGTTCGGCTGCGAGTATTACTGGGGCTCCAACCCGGACCAGACCCCGGGCATCAAAGCCCCCATCATCACCGATCTGGAAAAGCAGGTCGACACTCTTGCCGTGCCGGACCCTTTCACGGACGGCTGGCTGCCGGAGGGGCTCCGGCGCATCCGGATGTTTGCCGAAGCGGGCGAGGGGTTCATCCCGGTATCGCTTCTGGACGCCGCCGGGGGGGTGAACGTGGCGGCCGACCTGATGGGCGTCACGGAGCTGCTGGTGGCGTTCCACACCGCGCCGGGGGCGCTGCACCGTCTGCTGGACAAGGTGCAGGAGCTCTATCTGGCCACCATCCGGGCCGGTATCGACGCGGCGGGCGGCCAGGAGAACATCACCACGGTGGACTTCCCCGACACCTGGTTCCCGGAAGGGTTCAAGGGACACGCAAGCGACGACATCTCCGCAAGCTTCGGGCCGGACATCTACCGCGAGTTCAGCGCGCCCTATCACGCCCGCGTGTTCCGCGAGTTCGGGTGCGGGGGACTCCACAACTGCGGCCCGAATCCCTGTCACGAGGCCTACTTCGAACACGAGTATTCTCCGCGCTCGCTGGACCTGGCGTCGCCGTACAGCGACGGCGACCTGCCCCGGCTGCGAGACTCGGTCCGGGGGCGGGGGTTCATCTATCTTTACTGGGACGGGGAGCGCGACCCGGTGGAGTGGTACCGCTCGCTGATGGAGACGATGGCGCCGGACGTGCTGGTGGTTCCCGTGGTGATGCTCGCTCCGGACCGGGACCCGGCGGACGTCTGCAGGAGGATGCGGCCCATCTCGCTCGAATACGCTAAGCGAATGCGCTGGGGCTGGGACCGCCTGTCCGGAAGCGGTGCGCCGGGCCGCGCGGAGGAGACTGGAAACGGATAGGCAAAAGACTGCCGCCCAGCCTCGCCGGGGGAGGTCTTCCGGCGAAACTCTACCGGTCGTTTCCGCTTTGCGCCGGGCACCCCGTCCGGAGCAGCACGGCCCGCGCTACCTGAAGCCTGTCCTCCAGCCCGGACTTGCGCAGGATGCTGCTGACGTGGTTCTTCACGGTCTGCTGCGCGATGTTCAGGCGCGCCGCGATCTCCTTGTTCGAGAGCCCGTCCGCGATCATCCGGCAGATCAGCTCCTCGCGCTCCGTCAGACCGGCCTGCGGAATGAGGTCGGATGAGGAGTCCCGCGTGTTGAAAAGCGCCTCCATCACGCGCGCCGTCGCCGGGCCGTCCACCCAGTAACGCCCGTCCCTGACCGCGCGCACCGCGTTCACCAGCTCCGCCGTCGTGTCGGAAAGCCGGATGGCCCCCCGCGCCCCTGCGCGGATGGCCTGCACAACGCAGTCCGCCGGATCCGAAGGGTCCGAGCTCCCCCGGTGACGGCACTGGGAGGTCCCCCGCAACACCGAGCAGTTGCGCTCGCTCTGGTCGGCGACGGCGATGATACGCACTCCCGGGAACTGCGTGTTGATGAGCCGGATGGCGGTCACCACGTTCGTATCCCCCAGGGAGGTATCGAGAAGCACCACGTGGGGAGACTGGGAGCGGCACAGGCGCAGACACTGGTCGAGGTCCGCCGCCTCGCCCACGACTTCGATATCGGACTCCTGCTTCAGGATGTTGAGCAGACCCTGACGGACGAGAGGATAATCGTCCACGATCAGGACCCGGATGGTTCCCAACGACATAAGCGCTATCTTCCGGGGGGCGGAATGCCCGATTCTTCTGAAAGTGCCCTCCGGCGGCGGCTCTTCGGCAGGCTCGCCATCGGCACTGAAAAGCTTTTGCAACAGGCTTCTTTCAAGGCCATGTTACCCGATTTCCGCCGGAAACGCAGGACAAAAGTACTATGGCGCGTTGTCCCCGTCGCGCCAGCGGGCGGTCACTGCCGGTGCGGCACGCCGTTGCCCGCCCGCCTGAGCGGCGGGCACTCTCCGCGCGGTGCGGTCCGGGCACCCTGCCGGAGATCGCCCTTTGGACGGGGCAGGGGGTTCGTGGTATCATCCATTGGCGGATGCGCGACGGGTGAGGCGGGAAACGGGCCGCATCCCGGCGTGCGTATGGACTTCAGGAGAAGTCCCGGCGCTCCGGACCGCGCCAGGCGTCCGTCCTCAGCCGCGGAGCGCCGCGGCCGCACAGGTTTGACTCGGACCCGTCCATCACCATGAAAATTCTTCAGCTTCTCTCATCCAACGAGCGCGAGCTGCGCCGCTTCCGCAAGGTCGTCGAGAAGATCAACAGCCTGGAGCCCTCGATGAAGGCTCTCACGGATGCGCAGCTGCGGGCCAAGACAGACGAGTTCCGCGCGCGCCTGGAGAAAGGCGATACACTGGACGACCTGCTGCCGGAGGCGTTCGCCGTGGTGCGCGAGGCCGGCTGCCGGGTCATCGGCCCGGACAAGGCCCGGCACTTCGACGTGCAGCTGATCGGCGGAATGGTGCTGCACGAAGGGCGCATCGCGGAGATGAAGACCGGCGAGGGCAAGACCCTTACCGCCACCCTGCCCCTCTACCTGAACGCGCTGGAGGGCAAGGGGGCGCATCTGGTCACCGTGAACGACTTCCTGGCACGGCGCGACGCTCGGTGGTACGGCCCGATCTATCACTTCCTGGGCATCACGGTGGGCGCCATCCGCGGCGCCAGCGCCGAGACCGGAGAGCTGGGCGGCTCCTACGTGTACGACCCGGACTACCGTGCGGAAGGACCGGATGACTGGGACTGCCTGCGGCCCGTGTCGCGTCGCGAGGCGTATCTGTGCGACATCACCTACGGCACCAACAACGAGTTCGGGTTCGACTATCTGCGGGACAACATGGCCCCTTCTCTCGCCCATCTGGTCCAGCGGGAGCTTCACTACGCCATCGTGGACGAGGTGGACTCCATCCTGATCGACGAAGCCCGCACGCCGCTCATCATCTCCGGCGTCGCCCAGCAGGCAACGGACATCTACTACACCATGGACCGCGCTGTGCGCCGGCTGGTGCGGGACCGGCACTACACGGTGGACGAGAAGGCCAGGACGGCCATGCTCACGGACGAGGGCGTCCGGTATCTGGAGGAGATTCTGGGCGTCCCGAACCTGAGCGAGGACTTCCAGCTCATGAGCCACGCCTCCAGCGCCCTGAAAGCCCACGCCGTGTTCAAGCGCGACGTGGACTATGTGGTGAAGGACGGCCAGGTCATCATCGTGGACGAGTTCACCGGGCGCCTGATGTTCGGGCGGCGCTGGAGCGACGGGCTGCATCAGGCGGTGGAGGCCAAGGAAGGCTGCAAGATCGAGCACGAATCGCAGACTCTGGCCACCATCACCTTCCAGAACTATTTCCGCCTGTACAGGAAACTGGCGGGCATGACCGGCACCGCCAAGACCGAGGAGAACGAGTTTCGCAAGATCTACGGGCTGGACGTCGTTCAGATCCCCACGAACCGCCCGATGATCCGCGTGGACCATCCCGACGCCGTCTACAAGACCGAAGAGAGCAAGATGCGCGGCATCACGGCGGAGGTCCTGCGCTGCGCCGTGCGCCAGCAGCCGGTGCTGGTGGGAACGCGCTCCATCGAGGTTTCGGAGCGGGTCAGCGCCCGGATGCTGCCGGAGCGGCTGCAGGTTCTTTGCGCAACGCTGCTGCTCCGGAGCCGGCTGGAATCCTCGAAGACCGTGGCGGACAAGAAAGAGGCGCGCGACCTTCTGAACAGCCGGTTCGAGGAGCTGAGCCTCGCGCGTCTCAGCCCGCTCGCCCGGGAGCTGGGCGTGAAGCTGGACATGACCGACCCGGAGAACCTGGACGAGCTGTGCGGCCTGCTGGGTGTCGCGCCGGAACACAGAGACCGCCTGCGCCAGCTGCTGAAGGAGGGCATTCCGCACAACGTCCTGAACGCCAAGTATCACGAGCGCGAGGCGGAGATCATCGCGGAGGCGGGCCGCAAGGGCGCCGTGACCATCGCGACCAACATGGCGGGACGCGGCGTGGACATCATCCTGGGAGGCGCGGACCAGGATGCGGGGCCGGGACAGCGCAGCCCCGAGGCGCTGGAGGTGGTGGCGCTGGGCGGCCTGCACATCGTCGGCACCGAGCGGCACGAGTCGCGCCGCATCGACAACCAGCTGCGGGGGCGCGCCGGGCGCCAGGGCGACCCCGGCTCCAGCCGCTTCTTCGTGTCGTTCGAGGATGAGCTGATGCGGCTGTTCGGGGACAAGACCCAGAGCCCGCTGCTGGCCAGCTGGCAGGAGGATCAGGCGCTGGACAACAGCCGCCTGCTCTCCCGTGCCATCGAGCGCGCGCAGAAGAAGGTGGAGGAGCACAACTTCGCCATCCGCAAACACGTGCTGCAGTACGACGACGTGATGAACAAGCAGCGCGAGATCATCTACGGGCAGAGGCGGATGGTGCTGGAGGGCAAGGAGGTGAAGAACACCATCCTGGAATACCTCCACAACACCGTCCAGGCATCCATCGACAGTTTCTGCAACCGGGAGATCCCCCGCTCGGAATGGGATTTCCAGAGCCTTTTCAACACGCTGGATTCCATCTTCCCCCTCTCCCTTTACGCGACGGTGGATGACCTGAAAAGCCGGTCACTGGAGGAGCTCTCCGAGTTCCTGAACGCGATCGTGGACCGCACCTACGCGGACAAGGAGCAGCAGATCGGCCCCGAGGTGATGCGGGAGATCGAACGCTCCATCATGCTGCAGGTCATAGACCGCAAGTGGATGGAGCACCTGGACAATATGGACTTCCTGCGGGAGGGCATCGGGCTGCGCGGATACGCCCAGCAGGACCCGGTCATCGCCTACCAGAAGGAAGCGTTCGAGATGTTCGGGCAGATGATCGACAGCATCCAGGAAGAGGTGGCCCGGATCATCTACAGGGTGCAGATCGCCCCGGAACCGGTCCGGCGGCCCATGTTCCGGCCCACATCCTTCAGCGGCGCGGGAGACGCTCTGGCGCCTTTGAAGGAGAGCGGCGGCCCCAGGCCCGTCTCAGGGAAGGTGGGCCGCAACGATCCCTGTCCGTGCGGAAGCGGCAAGAAGTTCAAGCACTGCTGCCTGGGCAAGCAGCCCGTCTCGTGAGAGCCGGGAGGCCGCGTTTCCGTCCTCTGATTCGTCCGGTTGCGAGGCAGGCGGGCGCGCGCCGCTGGTCGCGCAAGCGGAGCCTCTTCGAGCTGAGCCCTGCCACCGCGCAGGGCTTTTGAGCATCTAAGAACAGGAAGACGCCCCGCGTTCGGGGAACCCGGATGGGGCTGCTCCGGTTATTGCGGGGGGAAAGGCCGCGTCAGGGAAAGGGACTTGAAATACAGGCGATTCGGAAAAACCGGGCTGCAGGTGCCGGTGTTCACATTCGGCGCGATGCGAATCCCCGGAGTGCCGGAAGACGAAGCTCTGCGGACCATCTTCAGGGCGGTGGAGCTGGGAATAACACACCTCGAGACGGCCCGCGGCTACGGCTCCAGTGAGGAGCTTCTGGGCAAGGCGATGCCGCATCTGCCCAGAGAGGAGCTGATCATCACCACCAAGATCCCTCCCACGGAGACCGCGGACGAGATGCGGCGCTTTATCGAGGAGTCGCTGCGCCGGATGAACATCTCCCGGATCGACAACTTCGACCTGCACGGCATCAACACGCCCGAGCTTCTCGAGCGCTCGGTGCGAAAAGGCGGCTGCATGGACGCGGTGCGCAGGGCGCAGGACGAAGGGCTTATCGGGCACGTGGGCTTTTCCACGCACGCTCCGCTTCAGGTCATTCTGGATGCCCTGGAGACGCGTGAGTTCGAGAGCGTGAACCTGCACTATTACTACTTCAACCAGCGGAACTTTCCCGCCGTGCGCCGGGCTTTCGAGCTGGATATGGGGGTGCTGATCATCTCGCCAACGGACAAGGGTGGTCAGCTCTTCCGCCCGTCCGAGACGCTCCGGGAACTCACCGCTCCGCTGACCCCCATCCAGGCCAACGCCCGGTGGCTGCTGTCGCAGCCGGAAGTCTCGACCCTGACACTCGGGGCGGCGCATCCCGAGGAGTTCGACGAGCATGTTGCGGTGGCGGACCGGGACGGCCCTCTGACGCAGGAAGAACAGGCGATCTTCGACAGGCTGGAAGAGCGCTTCCGGATGCTGGGAACGGACCGGTGCACGGTCTGCCACGAGTGCCTGCCCTGCCCCGAGGGCATCAACATCCCAGAGGTCCTGCGGCTGCGCAACCTTGCAGCCGCATTCGATATGGTGGAGTTCGGGAAGTATCGATACAACCTGTTCGAGAACGCGGGACACTGGTTCCCGGGAACCCGGGCCGACCGCTGCACGGAGTGCGGCGACTGTCTGCCGCGCTGCCCGGAGAAACTGGATATCCCGCGTCTCCTCTTCGAAACGCACGAGATGCTGGCCGGAGAGCCCGGCAAGAGGATGTGGAGGACCTGACCCCGCGATTCTCTTCGCCCGGGACCGCCGCCGCAGGCGGCTATCCGGCACGCAGCTTTGTGATCATTCAGGAAAGGACGGAAAAGGACAACATGTCGAGCGCAGTTGCTGTCAGTGAGGCCACGTTCGAGCAGGAGGTGCTGAAGTCGGACGTCCCCGTCGTGGTGGACTTCTGGGCGCCCTGGTGCGGCCCGTGCCGTCAGATCGCTCCGCTGCTGGACCAGCTGGCTCAGGAGTACGCTGGCAGGGTGAAGATCGTGAAGGTGAACGTGGATGACGAGCGGTCGCTCGCCATCCGTTACGGCGTGATGAGCATTCCCACGCTGATCTTCTTCAAGCAGGGTGCCGCGGTTGACCAGTCGGTGGGTCTTCTGCCGAAGGACCATCTGGCCCGGAAGCTGGAAGCCCTCCTGAACTAGCCGGGAAGGCTGCGGCTGCCGATGCGGGACGCGCCGGCCGGCGCGTCCCATCGCTTTGAGTGGAGGGCCGCCCGGCCCCTGCCAGAGAGGTTCCGCACGTAGCCTCAGAGCCTCACGTCGATGATGGCGCTCACGCCCACAGCCTTGACACGGCTGACATCCGTCACGCTGATGCTGTCCACCGGCACAAGCGGACGGACCCGGAAGGTGCGGCCTGAAAAGTTCGCCTCGAGCTGCGCCACGGCCTTGCACTGCTCCACCTGCTCGCGCGGGCCGGTAACCTGCGCGGCACCGAGATAGGTCCCGCTTCCCAGGCTGAGGATGGGCACCACCTTGGTCGCCTGATCGGGCGCAAGTTTTTTGTTGCCGGTCAGATCGTTGATGAACTTGTCCAGCTGCCCGCCGAACTGCGTCACGAGCACGGCGATCCCTCCCGCCTTGATGACGCTCCCCAGATCCAGGGCGGCCACCCGGCCCGGCAGGCTCACCGCAACCACGAGAGCCGCCACCAGCGCCACCATTGCCATCCGGATTGCGAATGTCTTTGCCCGCATCTGCTGATACCTCTTCTTTTTTCTCCCCCGCCCCCGGGCGCTGCCCGCCCGGCGGTCCGGGAGACGTTGTTCTGCTTCTTTAGACGGACGGCAGCACAGAAACGGGGCCCGGACTCATCGGCGAGCCGTCCGGGCCCCGTTTTACTCTATGCCGTTACAGTTTCTGATGCCGCAGGGACTCAGAAGTCCATGGACACCTGAGCGACCGCCACGGCTCCCTTGGCCTCATTGGCTCCGTACGGCAGGGCGCTGCCCTTGCCGTCGAAGTCGATGATCTGATACAGGAGCTTCAGGCGGGTGTTCTCGGCCAGCATCTGCTTGTAGGTGACAGTGTAGTAGTTCTCAGCCGGCGAAGCCCCGACAGCCGGGTCCCACTTGACCCACTCGCCCTCGAGGCCGAGAGAGCCCTTCTGACCCATCGGGAACGTAATGCCAGCCTTGTACTGCTGCAGCTTGTCATCCGCGCCGAGCGGCAGAGCCGCCAGAGCGCTGGTATTGGTGCGGCCCTGGTTCTCGATGCCCTCATACCAGGCACCGTAGGCCATCACGTTGATCTTGCCGAACGCGTAGTTCAGACCGACCGACGGCCCCTCGATGTTGACGGGGTTCTGCCAGCGGCCGACACGCGCCCAGTCGCCCGGAGCGGCGAAGTTCGGCTCGACACGCTTGTAGGCGACCTTCACGCCCAGAGCGCCGATCGCGCCGTTCAGCTTGGCCTCCCAGGCCTTGTTGTCGTCATCGATCTTCACCGTGCCAAGCGGCGCGGTGGAGTCCACGCTGGAGTCGGACTGGGTGTAGGCGCCCGACAGCTCCCAGCCGCCGAACGGCACCTTCACGTCCACGCCCCAGATGTCCGCCTGGTCGAAGTACTTGACTCCGCCCACCGGGAGGCTTTCGCCGACAGCAAGGTAGGTGGCGCCCACGTTCAGCTTGCCGACGTCGAACCCGATGCGGACACCGGCGCTCTGCTCAGGAGAGCGCAGACCGCCGGCAGCCATCCGGAGCAGGCTGCTCATCGGGGCCACGTTCGGGCGGGCGGCGTAGTTGAACAGGCCGTTGTTGGAGCTGTTCTTGGCGGCGAACGCCAGGATGTTCACTCCACCCCAGGTCCACTCGGCCTTGCCGCCGTCCACGTAGAAGTTGCCGTCGTCGGTCTTCCAGTTGTCGGTATAGCTGTCAACGTCGTACTTCGCCAGAGTCCACTTGGTGAACTGGATGGGGAAGCGGCCGACCGTGACATCCGCGCCGAACACCGGGACGGTGCCGTAGGCCAGGAACAGGCCGACATCGTCAACATCCGGAACCGCAAAGCGGCCCACGGACGTCAGCGACGTAACCGTGCTGTTCAGATAGTTCAGGTAGTTGCCGACAGTCAGCACCGCCTTCGCGGTGGCATCTCCGTGAGCGTAGCTGAAGATGATGTCGGCGTCCCGCACGAAGTAGATGTTCTCCAGCAGGTTGTTGTCAGGCGACAGCTGGCGGCCGTCATAGTCGTAGACGCCGGCCCTGTTGCCGCTGTCAGCATACTCGCCGACCGCGAAGAAGGTCACCTTCGCGTTGATCTTCAGCTTGCGGTGATAGTCCTCCAGCACGGCGACGCGCTCTTCAAGGCTCGCGACATCCCTCTTGAGGGCGTCCAGGTCCACACCGATCTGAACCAGCTCATCCTTGAACTCGTTGATGAGCTTGTTCAGGTTCGAGACGTCCTGGGCCTCGGGAATCTTGATACCCTTGACCGCGTCGTCTATCCACTGCTTGATCTGGGCCTCGGACGGCCCGGTCGCTCCGGGCATCTTCGGGATCATGTCGGCGATCACCGGAATGGCGCGGGAGATGGCCATCGCGAACTCGTAGCGAGTCATCGCGCGCTTGCCACCGAACGTGCCATCCGGGTAGCCGATGATGATCCCGTGATCCTGGAGCTGGCTGACGGCCTCGTAGGCCCAGTGATCGATCGGAACGTCAGCGAAGGGGCCCTGAGCGAAGCTCGGAGCGGCCACCGCCAGCGTCAGACCGATCAGGGCTACGAACATAGCCTTCTTGGTCATTGCTTTCCTCCTAGAATGACTTGACCAGCTTGCCTCCGCCCCGGCTTTTCGGAGCCGGCCGAAGGCTTCTGCGGGATACTGCGCATTCCAGGGAGGGTGAGGAGGCTATCTGCAGTCGGTCCGGCGGATGACAGTGACCATGTTTCCTGTTCACCCCGCCAGTCCTCCCGCAAGAGGAGCTGGACCGCACCTTCCCTAGCGCGCTCACGCCGTTCCTGCCGGAACTCCCGGGCGCCCGCCGCTGCTCGCCTTCGCGGCGTTCGCCCGTCCACAGCGAACGGCACATCCTGCCCGCGTATGATAGCCGTCTGTGCCAGATTTGTCAATACATCAAGCCGGCTTCATTGCGCGGGCAACAAACTGTTACCGTTTCTTTGCGGGGCCTGACCCGGTATTTTCCACAGGTTAGTTTTCCGCATTCCGCCCGTTGTGAAACAGCCATCAGCCGGAATCTTCGACGGACTCAAGCCACCGCTCCGCCAGCACCACCGCCGCCCAGTCGTCCACCGGCTCCGGCGGCACCAGCATTCCACCGGGGATTAGACGCCGGATCCCCCCCGGAGGATTCTCGCGGAAGTATCTTTTTCTGGCGTCCAGAGAGCTGAACTCCTCGTCCACCAGCACCACCTCTGGCATCCCCTCGCGCGCCCTGAGGATTTTCGCCAGCCTCCTCCCGTTGGTCCCGCCGCCCACCAGGACCTTCTCGGCGGAGACGCAGGCCAGCAACTCCTCCACCGTCCGCACCAGATCCTGCGTTCCGCAGACGGTCCGGGCCAGCACGCCCTCCCGGGAAACCGCCGCCACGCCGCACTTGGCGCGTCCCGGGTCCACCGCGATGACGGCGCCCCCGCGCAGGGTCATCGCCTCTGGACCGAGAACTCCAGTTCCAGCGGCCCGGCGCTGGTCACGGAGCTCTTCGCGCGGGCGCACAGGCGCACCGGTCCCTTCGCCTCGCGGATGTCGGCCACAAGCGCCGCCAGGCGGTCCACATCCATCTCGAAGTAGACCGGCTCCCCTCCCGCCTTGAGCCTGGGGATGAGGTCCGCCTCAGCCGCCGCCGAGCGTACCCGGGTGGCCAGGAACTCCCGCACCTCCTGCGAGATGGTCTGATTGGAGAGCCGCCCGTCCAGGTTGACGCAGCCCAGCAGATCCCCCGCGGAAAGGATGGGCTTGTTGCGGAACAGCCGCACCGCCACCGGGACCGTCTCGCCGGCGATGCTGTTGCCGGGAGCGGTGATCTGCATCACGACCGATTCCCTGCTTTCGTGGATCTGCTCGGCGATGGCCGCCACGCTCTGAGGCTCCTGGAAACGCTCCTCGCGTCCGCCCTCCACCGGACGGAACACCGCAGGAGCGATGATGACGGCGCGCCCGTTGGGCCCCTTCCTGGCTCCCCGCGCCTCCGCCTTCGCGCTCGCCACCTCCAGCGCCCTGTACACGTTCGCCCGGATCTCCGACAGCCGGGGAGAGTAGTCCACCACCATGCGCGCGACCTCCTCCCCCGCTCCGAAGATGATGGGACGCTCCCGGAGCTCACGGTAGCCCGCCAGCGTGATTCCGGCGCGCTTCTGGGCCTGCAGCACCAGGCGGTTCTGTTCCGCAAGGATGCGCGCGGCCTTGCGGATGTCTTCCTGCGCCCTGGCCACGTCCCGCCGGGCCTGGATCAGGCGGGCCTGCTCTTCAGCCAGGCGCTTTTCGTAATCCTTCAGGCGGCCCTGCTGCTCGCGGATCTTGCGGTCCAGCTGAGCCTCCGTCTTCCGGGCCTTCAGCAGATCTTCGGTGGCTTTTTTCAGGCTCTCCCGGGCTCTGGCGAGCGCGGCCTCTGCCTCCCGCGCCGAAGCCATCGCCTTCTCCGCGGTCCGGACCGCGTTCCTGCGGCGCTCCTCCAGCTCGCGTGTCTCGCGCCTGAGGCGGCGGTTCTCCGCCAGCACCCTGGGCCCTTCGAGCACCACACGCGTGTACTCCCGGTTTACCGCCAGAAGGAGCCCCAGAGTCAGGGCGGCGATGAGCATGCCGGTGATGGAGGTCACCACGATGGCGGTGTGCCGGGGCCGCAGGCCCAGCAACGACAGCCGGGCCTTGCCCATCCGGCGCCCGAGCAGATCGCCCACGTAGGCGATCAGCCCCGCCCCTCCGATCAGAGCCGCAAGCAGGATGACCGTGTAGCCCATACCTTCCCTATACGTGGAAGACGGTCAGCGCGATGCCCGCCTCAGCAGCAGCAGACCCACCGTCAGGAAGACGACATCCGCCATGAAGCTTCCTGCGATCGGGCTGATCTGGCCGGCCTTCGCCAGCGCGCTGGAATACTGCCACACCATCCAGTAAGCGAAGATCAGCCCGATGCTCAGACCGAACCCCACCGCCGCTCCGCCGCGGTGCGGACGCAGGCCCAGCGGCGCGGCGATGAGGGCGAACACCAGGCTGGCCAGAGGCACGGCCAGTTTGTTGTAGAGTTCCACTTCCAGCTTGAGTGTGTCGCCGCCGGTCCGCTTCATCCGCTGAATGCGCTGCGCCAGCTGCCTGAAGTTCAGCTCGTCCGGATCCCGCTGCTCTTCCATCACCTCCTCCGGGGTGCGGTTGATGTTCACGGCCCGGGTGCTCCACTCCCGGAACGTGTTCACCGTTGCCCCTCCGTCCGGGTCGAGCGTGCGCATGGCGCCGTTGTAGAGGCGCCACTCGGTGCCCCGCTCCCATCGAGCGCGCTCGGCGAAGAAGTAGACCTGAGGCCCCTGCCCGGTGAAGCCGGTGAAAATGGTCACGTTGCGCAGCTCGCGGGTCTGCGGATCCATTCCCCCATTGACGAAGACCACCGAGTTGTAGCGCCCCCCCTCCACATCGGAGATGATGAACGCTTTTTGCAGGGGGGTGATCTCCCCGAGCGCCCGCTCCCGGAGCTCCGTGGACCTCCGCTGCGCCTGCGGGGCCAGCCCCTCGCTGAGCAGGTAGCTGATCAGGGTGACTACCACCGCGACCGCCACAACCGGGCGCATGATGCGCCACAGGCTCACACCCCCCGCCCAAAGCGCCACCATCTCGCTGTCCGAGGACATGCGGGAGAACGCCAGGAGCACCGCCAGCAGGACGCTCATCGGGAGCGTCATCACGATGACCGAGGGCAGATACAGAAGGAAAAGCTCGGCCACCACCGGGAACGGCACGCCCTGAACCAGCAGACCGGTGAGCCGGGAAAGATACCCCCCTGCGAAGAACAGGCTGGTGAACGCCGCCACCCCGAACAGCAGGGGAGGGATCAGCTCTCTCAGCATCAACCGGTCGACGGTCCGCAACCTGTCCCCCTCCCGCTACAGCGTGAAGTTCTCGCCCAGATAGTATTTCCGGGCAAGAGGGTCGTTGAGGATGGTCTCCTCCGTCCCGGAGCAGACCACCCGTCCCTCGGCCACAATGTAGGAGCGGTCCGTGATGCTGAGCGTCTCCCGGACGTTGTGATCCGAGATGACAACTCCGATGCCCCGCGAAGCCAGCTTGCGGATCATCTGCTGGATGTCGCTGATGGCGATGGGGTCCACTCCGGTGAACGGCTCATCCAGCAGCAAGAAGCCGGGTTCCGCGGCCAGGGCCCGGGCGATCTCCACGCGTCTGCGCTCACCCCCGGAAAGCGCGTTCCCCCGGACGCCCGCCCGCCCGGCCACGCCGAAATCCTCCAGAAGGCGCATCGCCCGGTCGCGGCGCTCGCCGGCAGGGACTCCGCGGCTTTCCAGGTACAGCATCACGTTCTGGAACACGGTCAGCTTGCGGAAGATGGACGCCTCCTGCGGCAGATAACCGATGCCCAGCCGGCTCCGCCGGAAGATGGGCTGAGAGGTGATGTCGTAGCCGTCCAGAAGCACCCGGCCGGACTCCGGCCGGACCAGCCCCAGGATCATGTAGAACGTGGTGGTCTTCCCCGCTCCGTTCGGGCCGAGCATACCCACCACCTCCCCTCGCTCCGCGGAGAAGCTGAGGCTGTTGACCACCCGGCGGCCCCGGTAGCTTTTGACCAGCTCCTGGCAGACGATGCTCACAGGGTCACTTCCCCGGCCCCGCCCCTTCCTGCGCTCGCGCCTTCGGAGTGGCCCGGACCTCCGCCGGCTGGCCTTCCACACGGAAGCGCGTCTCATCCGGTCCGGCCTTCATATAGTAGGTCACCCGCGCCGCCCGCATGACGCCGGGCTCCTCCAGATCGGGGCTGGCCAGCGTCACCACCACATCCCCCTCGAAGACCAGGGTGGAGTCTTTGCCGCTGTAGACCGCGCTGCGCGACGTCACCCGGACCGGCTGGCCGTCCGGAGTGAGGGAGCGCACATTCACGTTGCCGGCCGCATCGATCCTGGAGACAAAATCCGCCCGGCTGCCGGCCTGACGGTTGAGATGCACTACGATCCGGTCAGCCTCGACGAAGAAGGCTCCGTCCGAGGTCTGCGCGGTGGGCCGGCCGCCCGAGAGCACCCACTGACGGTCGGAGATGTCCATCGTCCGGGCCGTGACGCGCACCGCTCCCACGGTCCGGGAGCTCTTGCCGGACTCCGGGGCGGCGACGGTGCCGGCCGCCAGCGCCAACATGGCCCCCAGCGCCAGAATGCTTCCGCCGAGCCGGACGTCCTTCGCTGTGTTCATCGTTTGCTCTCCTGAGGCCTCTCTGGAAGCCCGATGACCGCCGTCACCCTCTCCTTGGCGGTGAGGCGGATGCGGTCGAGATTCATATCCGTCTCCAGCCTGTCCGCCTGAAATGAGCCCGCTGCGTTCGAACCCCGCACGTTCCCGGCGGCAACCACCCGGTCGGTCTTCAGATCCACGGTCACCGAGTCCGCACGGAACCAGGCGCCGGCCTCATCGCTTTTCGCGGTCACACCTCCCCAGGCGTGCAGCCTGCGGGTTTCGGCGTTTGCCGTCAGTGCCCCGAACGACAGCATCAGACGCCTGCCCCGCTCCCCGAACACCTCCACCTCGCCGCTGCGGACCGTGGCGCGCGCGGCGGACTGATCCAGATCCGTCCGCTCGGCAAGGATGCGCCACAGGGGCCTGCCGCGCTCGTCCTCCTGGACCGTCTCGGAGCGCTCGATGGTGACTCCCAGCGCGGGACGCTCCCGCGCAGGCGGAGGCTGCTCCTCCGGGGGACGGCGTTTTCCGCACCCGGCGGCGCTCGCCAGCATAAATGCGCACAGAAGGATGGCAGCGCGTCTCAGATCTGGCATCAGCGGACAGCGCGGCGGCTCACCCGGCGCCGCCCCCGGAGCGAATCCCTTTCCGTAAAAATGAGACTCCCGCCGGCCGCGGAAGCGTTTCCCGGCGGCACTGGCGGCCGCTGACGCCCGGGACGGCCGCGGTCATTATAACCCCCGGCGTCCCGCAAGTCACTTTGCGCGCCGCAGCGGGGCGGGCGTCGCGGTCCGGGCGGTCTATTCTGTACAATAAGGCGGCCGCGCCGGCAGCGGCGGGCAGGGGACCGCCCGGAGTCCACATTTGCGAACACGACCCATGAGGGACGAAGCCATCCGCGTGCTTCATCTGCTGCGACCGTCGGCGGGCGGGATGCGCACCCACGTCCGCACGCTTCTGGAGCATCACGACCTTTCCCGGCTGCAGGTGACCCTGGCGGCTCCGGCCGGGATGCGGGAGGCCCTTTACTCCGGGCTGGAAGACCGCGCGGGTTTCCGGGCACTGGAGATGACCGATCCGGCGGTTCCTTTCGGTCTGATCTACTGCAGCTTCCTGCTCTCCACGCTGATCAGGAAAGAGAGGTTCCATATCATCCACGCCCACGGGGTGCGGGCGACCCTGGCGGCGGCGCTGGCCGGCGGCGGGGGGCGCGTCCGCCTGGCCACCCTGCACCGTCCCCTGCCGCGCCCACTCAACCCCGCCGCCCGGTCCACGCTGACGCTGGCGCTGAGGGCCATGGACCACGTGGTCGCGCCCGCCGAGAAGATCCGCCGCGAGCTGCTGAATGCGGGGCTGGACCGGTCGCGGGTGTCCCTGATCCCGGAGGGGGTGGACCCGCCCTGTGTCCCGGAGGAGCGGCGCCTCCGGGCTCTCCGGAGTCTGGGACTGGACCCGGACCGTCCCGTGGTGCTGTTTCCGGCGCGTCTTTGTCCGGGCACGCGCTTCCAGGAGGTGACGGGGAGCGCCGGGGCCATTCTCCGGCTGGCTCCCGGGGCGCAGGTGGTCCTCGCGGGGGAGGGGCCGGGGGACGCATCGTCCCGGCGCCTGCAGCGGGCGCTCGTCCGGATGGGAGCCATCTGCACGGGACCGGTGGAGGATCTGGCCCCCCTGCTCGCAGCGGCTTCGGTCGTCGTGGCGCCCGTGCCCTGTCCGGACCTCTCGCGAACCCTTCTGGAGGCGATGGCCCTGGGGATCCCTGCGGTCTGTTCCGACAGCGGCGACGCGACGGGTCCCGTGCAGGACGGCGTGACCGGCAGGGTGGTGCCGGAAGGAGATTTCGCCGCGGTCGCTGAGGCGGCGGTCCGGCTGCTGCACCGGCGGGACGAGGCTGAGAGACTCGGCCGGGCGGCCCGCGAACGGGTGCGCACCGAGCACTCGGGACAGCAGATGGCGCGGAGGCTGGAAATTCTTTACGAGAACCTGCTTGCCCGCGCGGAACGAGGCGGCGCTTGCCCGGCCCGGCTGTGAGGCTGCTGACTGCCCTGTGCGCTCTGATGGCGGTCTTCCCGGCCGGGCCCGCCCACCCGGGCCCCTCCGTCCCGCGCCCTGGACCGGGTGTTCTGCTCATCCTTGTGCCGGGGCTGACGCTCGACGATGTAAAGGAGTTGCCGGGGCTGCGGCGCCTTGCCCGAGAGGGATGCTCCGCGCTGATGAGCAGCCGCATCGGACGGCCTGTGAGTGTGCCGCTCGTCCCCGCGGATTTCGACCCGCTCCTCTCCGGTTACCTGACGCTGGCCTCCGGCAGCCGGGCAGCCTGCGGCGACGCGGCCGCGCTGATCCTTCAGGATTCCGAGCGCGTCGGCGGACGGACGGCCCTTCAGGTCTGGGAACAGAGGACCGGCGGCCGGGGCGAGGGATACATGCTGTTCGCGCCGGAGTTCCAGGCGGAGGTGCGGCGCGCGCGGGCGGCCCCCTATCCGCTGGAGCCCGGGGCGCTGGGAAGCCATCTGGCGGCCCGGGGCATTCCCGCCTGCGTCCTGGGGAACGCAGACCTCCCGGACGTCCGCCTGCGCCCCGCAGCGCTGTTCTTGCTGGAAAAGACCGGCCGGGCCCGCTCCGGCATCGTGGATTCCCGGATGACCCTCCGGGACCCGGCCTTCCCTTACGGGCTTCGAACCGACACTGCGGCTCTGCTGAAGGCCGTGGCGGACTGTCTGCCGCAGCACCGGTTCATCGTGGTTGAGACGGGGGACGCCTTCCGCTACGCCCGCTACGAGGCGGAGACCCTGCCGGGAGCGCGCGCCGCCTTGCGGCGCCGGGTGATGCAAAGCGTGGACTCCCTCGTCTCCGGCTGCGCCGCCCTGCTGCCGGAGGGATGGCGCCTGGTGGTGGCCTCCCCGGGGCAGTTGTCCGACGAGGAGGACCCGGGCGCGTCTTCGCTGGCGCCCCTGCTGAGCTACCGGAACGGGGAGGGGCCGGGGCTGCTGACCTCCGGCTCCACCCGAAGGCCCGGAGTGGTGGCGAACACGGACCTGGCCACCGCGATCGCCCACTGGCTGGGGGCGCCCGGACGCATCGGGGGCGGGCAGCCGATCGAAGCCGTGCGCTCAGCGTCTCCGCTCCCGGGGCTCGACGCCATCCGCGCGGAGGCGGAGCGCCAGTCGCGCTCGCGGGGCGCCGTGCGGGTGTTCGTTTACGCCTCGTCGCTCGCGCTGGCGGCGGCCGCCGCCCTGGCCTGCTCCGGCGCGGCACGGGAACGGCTGGCGGCGGCCCTTGCGCTGGCTCCGGCGGCCGCGCTGACCGGTCTTCTCGCCGCCGGAGCGGTAAAACCGCCCGTGGCCGCAGGAGCGGAGACGGGAGCCATTGCGGCCGCGCTTGCGTTCGCCGCATTCAGGTTGCGCAAGACGCGTCTGCCCGTAGCCCCCTGGCTGGCCCTGCTGTCGGTCGCGGCGGTCGGTTCCTTCTGCGCGCTGGGCCGGCTGGCCGGGGCGCCCGCAAGCTACGAGGTCCAGGGAGGAGCCCGCTACTACGGCCTGGGGAACGAGTACGGAGGTCTGTTCGCCGGAGCGGCGGCGCTTCTGGCGGGGACACTGACCGCGCGCGGCGTGGCCGGGACCGTGGCGGGAGCTCTCCTCATGCTTGCCGCCGCCGTGTTCGCGGGACATCCCGGCCTCGGGGCGAATGCCGGCGTGATGCTGGGCTGTCTGGCGGGTCTGGCGGCGGTTCTTGGCTCCGGTCTCCCCCGGCGGCGGTGGCCGGCCGCGCTGGCGGCCCTCTCCGCCGGCGGGGCGGTGCTGGCCGGGCTCGCGGTTGCGGATTCCTTCCGCCCTGAAAGCCAGCAGTCCCACTTCGGACGGGCCATCGCCGGAATACGGCAGGACGGCGCGCAGGCCGCGCTGGACATCGTACTGCGCAAGGCCGGACTGAACCTCACGCTGCTCCAGCGGAGCCCGTGGGCTCTGCTGCTGGCGGCATCTGCGGGCGGAGCGGCGTTCACGGGCCGCAGACTGAGACGCGCCACGCCGGCGGCAGGCGCGCTGTGGGCGACCGCGGCCGCGCTTCTGGCATTCAACGACTCCGGGGTGCTTGCCGCCGCCGCTGCTTCTCTGTGGATCCTTCCCGCCCTGCTCGACGGCGATAACCCGGCTGAAAAAACTCTGAAAAAAGTCGGATAACCTCCCCGAAACCGCTTGAGAAGCCCTTCCCGTATTTGTTACTATGGGTCAGGGCCGGTCTGCCCGGATCTCCGCGGCCGGCTGTTCCACTCCCCCGTGTGCCTGCCGGAGCGCGAAAAAGGTGTCGGCGCGCGTCGCTGACGCGAACCCCGACGGTGAGCCGGCACCGTCAAAATTAGCGGGTAGAAAAGCGACTGAGACTCGCTTTCTGCGGGTAAAGCATTAGGGGGAGAGTGTCTGCGGCGTTCGCGGACGGTTGCGGCGAGAAGCGAGGGGAACACGCGGGAACATAACGGCAGATAGCGTCGTTTATGTAAGGGTGTACCGCGTTACGAGGTCAGTAAAAAGGTCGAACGAGGGGTCACGAGGAAAGGACAAGGATCAGGAGTGAGTACTGCGGTGAAGGATCTCAAGAGCAGCCGGCGCAGCTCGGGGACGGATGCCCGGAGGGATGACCCGGTGAATCACAGCTCGACGAGGACCTGCCTGCCGCCGGTCGGCCGGCGCAGTCTCCTGACGCACGAGCAGGAGATCGAGCTGGCCAAGCGCATCCGCAAGGGGGATCTGAAGGCCAAGCAGCAGCTGGTCGAGTCGAACCTGGGTCTGGTCATCAGCATCGCCAAGAAGCACGACTTCCGCGCCATCCCGTTCGAGGATCTGGTGCAGGAAGGCGTGATCGGGCTGATGAAGGCCGCCACCAAGTTCGATCCCTCCAAGGGATACAAGTTCAGCACCTACGCCACCCACTGGGTGAAGCAGACCATCAGCCGCGCCATCGCGAACCAGAGCCGCACTATCCGGGTGCCGAACTATCTGGCGGCCGCGCTGCGGAAGATGGAGCAGGTGCGCTCCACGCTGGAGTCCGAATACAACCGCCCGCCCACGAACGAGGAGCTGGCGAAGGCGACGGGCGTTTCCGTGCGCCGTCTGCTGGACCTGCAGAAGGTGGCCGCTGAGCCGGTGTCTCTGGAGAGCCTGGTATCCGCGGACGCCGAGACTCCGCTGGTACAGCTTCTGCCGGATCTGAACGTGGAGGATCCGGAGCAGAGTGTGCTGGTGACGGCACGCCGCGAGGCCAGCGAAAGCCTGCTGGATTGCCTGGAGGAGCGCGAGCGCATGGTCATCGCCAAGCGGTTCGGGTTCGAAGGCGGCCGGGCGCGCAGTTTGCAGCAGATCGGCGGGGAGATGAACCTCTCCCGGGAGCGCGTGCGGCAGATCGAACTGAAGGCGCTCAAGAAGCTCCGGGACGCCGCCCGGGGCAGCCAGCTGGCGGAGCAGGTGAAGTAACGGGCCAAGACATCCGCGCCACGGGTTGCAGGGAGCACGGCAGAGCCGTGCTCCCTGTCTTTGTGCTGACGGCCCGGCAAGCGATGGCGAAGGCCCGGCAGCCAAACGCCGACCCCTCCTCCCGCCCGCAAGGAGCGAACACCCCGCAGCACGAAGCAGGAAAACCCAGCCGGGCAGAGTAGTCTTACGGCGGCATCTCCAGCGGGAGGACAAAGTTCACGATCTCGCAGACTCCATCTTCGACCAGCCGGCTGCGGAGCTGTCTCCCGATCCTGACCGGGCTCGCGCTCATCCCCGTCAACGTCTATTTCCTCCTGTACATCGAGCAGGGGCGCAAAGGCGTGGGGCCCTTCCCATCCACCCTGTCCCTGTTTGCCAACTGCGTCCTGTTCCTTCTGATCCTCACCGCGTCGAACCGTGCGGTCGCGAAAAGATGGCCCGGCCGTGCGTTCTCGCAGGGCGAGCTCCTGACAGTCTACGTGATGCTGGTCATCTCGACCGCCATCATGAGCTTCGACTTCGTGGACGTCCTTCCCCCGATGATGACCTACCCTTTCCGGATGGCCACTCCGGAGAACCGCTGGCGCGAGATCATCTGGCCGTACGTCCCTGAGTGGATCACCGTGCGCGACCCGCAGGCTCTGGAGGCCTGGTACCGGGGTCACAGCAGTCTTTACGAGTGGAGGAACCTTCGGCCCTGGCTTCTGCCGCTGGGAGTCTGGAGCGTGGTGATCCTGGTGATGCTGTTCGTGATGTTCTGCATCAACACGATCGTGCGGGTGCAGTGGATGCGCAGCGACCGGCTCACCTTCCCTATCGTGACGCTCCCTCTGCAGTTGACGGACCCGGACGACCGCCTTCTCGCCAGCCGCCTGATGTGGATGGGCTTCGGGATCGCGGGAGGGATCACGTTTCTGAACGGGATGCACCAGCTCTATCCCACCCTGCCGTACATCCCGGTCAAGATGACCAACGTCAGCTCCTACTTTGTCGCCAGCCCCTGGAACGCGATGGGCACCACCTACGTCTCGTTCTACCCGTTCGCCATCGGGCTGGGATTCCTGCTTCCCGTCAACACGCTCTTCTCCTGCTGGTTCTTCTACCTGATGTGGCGGGCGGTCCGGATCGTGATGGCGGCGTTCGGGTACGCGGGTGACCCTTCTTTCCCCCACGCCGACCATCAGGCGCTGGGGGCATACTACATGATCGCCCTGTTCGCCCTCTGGGCGGGGCGGAGGCATCTCGCCGCCGTCCTGAAGGCGGCGGTCTCGGGGAAACCGGGCCCTGAAGAGGACACAGGCCCGATGCGCTACCGCACCGCCGTGCTGGGAGCGCTTCTGGGAACCGCCGCACTGACGGTCTTCTTCCATCTGATCGGGATACGGATGTGGGTGGCGGCGGCGGGCGTGCTGCTGTACCTGCTGATGATCCTGGCGATCGCCCGGGTGCACGCCGAGTTCGGACCGCCCTCGCACGAACTGTATGCCATGGGGCCGCAGGTCGCGATGGTCGACGTGCTGGGAACCACCGCGTTCACCAGGGCGGACCTGAACGGACTCAGCTGGTTCTGGTGGTTCAACCGCGCCTATGACAGCCAGCCGATCGCCTATCAGCTGGACGGCATGCGGATCGCCGACCGCAGCGGAGTGACCCAGCGCGCCATGGCCGCAGCCATGGCGCTGGCGTCCGTCGCGGCGCTCATCAGCGGCTTCTGGATCTACCTGCACTTCGCCTACGAGCGTGGCGCGGAGGTGGGGATGGCGGCATTCGTCCACATGTATGGCCGGGAGGCGTTCGCCAATCAGGTGGTCCGGTGGGTGGAATCGCCGACCGGGCCCGACGCAGCCCGGACCCTGGCCATCGGCTGGGGAATGCTGTTCGCCTGGCTTCTGTATTTCGCAACACTGAGGATCGCCTGGTGGCCCCTGCATCCGCTGGGATTCGCCGTCAGCACGAGCTGGACAATGGGCACCCTGTGGTTTCCCATGTTCATCGCCTGGTGCGCAAAGGTCCTTGCGTTCCGCCTGGGCGGACTGAAAGCCTACCGGGTGGCACTGCAGTTCTTTCTGGGGCTGCTGCTGGGGGACTTCACGGTGGGCATCCTGTGGCCGGTGGCGGGCTGGCTGCTCGACGTGGACACGTACTGCTTCACTCAGTGAGCCCGAATCACCCGTGCCTTCGGAATTCCCGCCGAAGGTCGCATACCGGCGGGCTCCGGTGGGATAATGGAGCAGAGATGGGCGCTACGCAGCGGACTGGTGAAGGAGGCGGAGTGGCCGGGGGCGGCGAGGGGAAGTCCCGGCCGGGCACTGCCGGATGGATGGTATGGACCATGCTGGCGGCCGGGGTGTTGGCGCTCTGGCTGATCCCCCTGGACCAGCTCCCGACGGCCTGTCTGACGCGGCGCCTGACCGGGGTTCCCTGTCCCACCTGCGGAGTGGGGCGATCCCTGCACGCTCTGGTTCACGGCGACATCGCGGGATCGCTTCACTATCACCCGCTCGTTCTGCCGTTCCTGGCGGGGGGATTCATCTGGTGGATAACGGTCGTCCGGCCGGCCAACCGGGCCGGACGCAGCGTTCCTGCTCGCCTGCAGATGGCCGCCGTGGGAGCGGCGGTGGTCATCCTGGTTGTGGTCTGGCTGCTGCGGCTGAGCTTTTCTTCCGTGCCGTGAGCACCCGCCCGGGCATTTCTAGCTTATGCCACCCGGTCTTGTCCACAGTGAGGCCCAGGTAGTGCGTGCTGGCGCCCACCCAGACCAGGGCGGCGTCTCCGAGCCGCCCGGCAGGGATGGCGACCTCGAGCGTCCTGCCCTTCCAGACGGCCCGCACTCCCGGAGGCTGGACCTTCCCCGACGCGCTGACGCTCATCTCCATAGCCCGGAATCCCGAATATCCCAGCGCGCGCGCCTGGAACCGCGCGGTGACGCCCCGGCCACGGCTGCCCGCAGTCTCCATCCTGAGATAGAGGTTGCGCGAATCCCTTGCCACCGAAAGGCCGGTGATATCAGCTCCGCGGCGCAGGGCCCTTCCCACGGTGTCTGCCTCCGGGCTCGACACCTGGGGGTCCAGGGTCTCCCACACGTCTGTCCGGCCGTCCGGCAGGACCAGCCCGTCCGGAAAGACCGCCACCGCGCGCGAAGGCACCCGTCCATACAGCTCGCTGGAGCGCACGAAGCTGCGCAGGAACGACCCCATCACGGCAGTCTGGGAGCGGTACTCCTCGATGGCCGCCCTCTTCGCTTCGATCTCGTGCGGCCGCAGGGGGAACAGCTCCCAGTGCGTCCCCTCCGACATCAGGGGCTGCGGAGGAACAAGCGGCCGCGAAGGCGAGGGCCCTCTGGGAGCCGGCCACTGTCCGCGATGGACAAGATACGTCATCAGCGCGGGATGCCCTTCCTTCAGGCGCCCCTCCATCTCCAGCTCTGCAAGGGCGGCGGTGGTGAATGCATAGGCGGCGTAGTGGTCCGGATGGTCGTCCAGAGGGCTCGTGACGCACACGAGAGACGGGCGCCACTGCGAGATGACCTCCTTCAGAATCCGCAGCAGCTCCTGGCCGGTGTAGGGAGCGCCGGGTGTGTGAGCCTGTGCGTAGGGACACCGGGAGACCCCGGTATACCCGGACTTCCACGGCTCAGACCAGTTGCCGCTCCACAGGCGCGTGAGCCCTCTGTCCGGAAACCCCAGAAAATCCAGGTCCGACGGCCTCAACCCCAGCCGGATTCCCGCCAGCATGGCCTCCCGCTGGCGCTCCGCGCCGAACTCAACGAGGTCCTCCGGTGTGGGACGGATCTTCCGTTCCTCGCGGCCGGCCGCCACCTTGAAGGCGTCGCCGTTCGTCAGGAAGACCACCCGCACCTGTCCGCCGGCCCCCCTGACCCGCGCAATCAGACCGCCGCAGCCCAGCGTCTCATCGTCGGGATGGGGAGAGATGACCAGCAGGCGCGTCTCGCCGGGCAGACGCAGGGTCGCCGGAAGGGTTCCCCCGCTCTGAAGGGAGTTGGCCGCCTGAATGCGGATCGCGACCCCCGCCGCCGCAATCGCCCAAAGCAATACCGCCAGGCCGCCCAGACGGCTCAACACGCGCAGAGCGGCGCGATGAGACAGGGAGCCGGGAGAGGAATGCATCGGGTTGCCTCGCCGCTTCATCTTGCGCCGCAAACTGCTGGAAAAGAAGATCTGGCCCGGTCTGCCGGCCCCTCCCGGCAACGGGACCGGGCCATTCGCGCCTGTAAGAACATTACCCCGCCCTTGAAGAAGCCTTTCTCCGGGCGGGAGCACCGGGCAACGGAGAAAAATGGCGGAGCGAGTGGGATTCGAACCCACGAGCGAGTTTTGAGACCCGCTACACGATTTCCAGTCGTGCTCCTTCGACCAGCTCGGACATCGCTCCTTGCGCAGCCGATTCTAGCACGCCCGGCATACCCCCGTCAATCGGCCCCTTCCTTCTCCCGGTCCGTCATCTCCGGCGGCACGATCAGCCGGTCCTCCACGCGTTCGTCGGACTCGACCCGTCCGTCCCGGAACCGCACGATCCTGCGGGCGTGCCGGGCGATATCGGGCTCGTGAGTCACCATCACGATGGTCTTGCCCGCTTCGTTCAGCCTCTGGAGGATCCCCATGATCTGGACTCCCGTGCGGGTGTCCAGGTTTCCCGTCGGCTCATCGGCGAACAGGATGGGAGGATCGTTCACGAGCGCCCGCGCGATGGCCACCCGCTGCTGCTCCCCACCCGAGAGCTCCGCCGGGCTGTGCCGGAGCCTGTGCTGCAGGCCGACTGTCTCGAGGGCCCTCAGCGGCGCGTCCTTCGGAGGGCGGCGGCCGCGCGCATACAGGAGCGGGAGCTTCACGTTCCCCAGAGCGCTCATCCGCGGCAGCAGGTTGAAGTTCTGAAAAACGAAGCCGATCTTGCGGTTGCGGATCTCGGCCAGCGCCGCATCCGGCAGACGCTCCACCTCCCTCCCCTCCAGGAAGTATCTTCCCCGCGTGGGACGGTCCAGGCAGCCGATGATGTTCATCAGGGTGGACTTGCCGGACCCGGACGGGCCCATGATGGCCACGAACTCACCTGCCGCGATATCCAGGGAGACATCGGTGAGCGCGGGCACCTCCACCCGCCCCTGCCGGTAGATCTTGCTGACGCTGCGGACGCAGATCAGAGGCTGCATCGCCTGCGGCCCCTCTCACGGCTCAGTGCCGGTCCGCCGGCCCTGCCCGGGAGAGCTCCGGCTTTCAGACGGGACCGGACCCCGCGGGCGCCCGGACGACCCGGATGCCCAGCTCCTCGAGCTGTGCCGGATCCACTTCGGAGGGGGCGCCCATCATAGGGTCGATCCCTCCGCCCATCTTCGGGAACGCGATGACCTCGCGGATGTTCTCCTCGTCCGTAAGATACATGATGAGCCGGTCTATTCCGGGCGCTATCCCTGCGTGCGGAGGCGCCCCGAGCTCGAACGCCTCCAGCATGTGCCCGAACTGGGACTGGATCTGCTCGTCCGTGTAACCGAGCTTCCGGAAGATCGCTTTCTGCAGCTCGGGTTTGTGGATCCGCACCGACCCGGATGCCCATTCCGAACCGTTGCAGACCAGGTCGTAGCAGAACGAGCGCATCGCGGCCGGGTCGGTGTCCAGCAGGTCTATGTGCTCGGGCCTGGGCATGGCGAACGGGTTGTGAGCGAACGTCCAGCGGGAGCTCTCTTCGTCCCATTCGAACACCGGGAAGTCCGTTATCCAGCAGAACGCAAGGGTGTCCGGGCCGGCAAGCCCGAGCCGCCCCGCGATCTCCCGTCGCAGCCTGTCCAGCGCCTTCGCCACGACGGCCGGCCGGTCAGCGACGAAGGCGATCAGGTCCCCCGGCTCCGCCCCGGCCGCCCGTACCAGCCCTCTCACCTCGTCCTCCGAGAGGAACTTGGCGATCGGTGACCGGACCGACCCGCCTTCCTCCACCAGAAGATAGGCCATGCCTCCCGCGCCGGCGTCCTTCGCCATCCCGGTCAGTTCGTCGATCTGGCTCCGGGAAAGAGAGGCTCCTCCGGGGTAGCGCACGGCCTTCACCTGCCCGCCGGACTCCACAGCGTTGCGGAACACCCCGAACCCGCAACCCGCAACGATCCCGCCGCAGTCCACCAGCTCCAGCCCGTAGCGCACATCCGGCTTGTCCGTCCCGAAACGGGCTAGGGCTTCATCATAGGTCAGGCGCGGGAACGGCTTGATCAGCCGTTTGCTGGAGAACTTCTCGACCACGTCCACGGTCAGCGCCTCGACCACCTCCAGAACATCATCCTGGGTGGCGAAGCTCATCTCCAGGTCCAGCTGAGTGAACTCGGGCTGGCGGTCGGCCCGCTGCGCTTCGTCGCGGAAACACTTGGCGATCTGGAAATACTTCTCGAACCCCGCCACCATCAGCAGCTGTTTGAACTGCTGCGGAGCCTGCGGCAGAGCATAGAACAGGCCGGGCTGGAGGCGGTAGGGGACCAGGTAGTCCCGGGCGCCCTCCGGCGTGCTCTTCGTCATCACCGGGGTTTCCACCTCGATGAAGCCGCGGGAGTACATGAACTCCCGGATGTGGCGCACCACATCGCTTCGCAGCTTCATCTTCCGGAACATGGAAGGGCGGCGCAGGTCCAGGTAGCGATACTTCAGGCGCAGCTCCTCGTTGACGGGCGCTTCCTGGTCGATCTGGAAGGGCAGGGGCTTCGCCGGGTTGAGCACCTCGACGGAGTCCACCAGCACCTCCACCTCTCCGGTGGCCAGGTTGGGGTTCTCCGTTCCGGCAGGTCTCCTGCGGACCTCGCCCTGCAGCTCCAGCACCCACTCGCTGTGCACCGCCTGGGCCGTCCGGTGCGCCTCCGGCGACGAGCCGGGGTCGATGACCGTCTGCACGATGCCCGTCCGGTCGCGCAGATCGATGAAGATGAGCCCGCCGTGATTGCGCACGCTGTGCGCCCAGCCATCCAGCACGACCCTCCGGCCAACGTGCTCCGTGCGAAGCTCTCCGCAGTAGATTGTCCTTTTCAGCATCCTCTCTCCTGAACACCGGCGCCAGACGCCCGCGCCGCCCCTCCTTACAGCCTTCCTATCGTCTGCGCTTCCGGCGTCTGAAGGTAGTCGCGCATCATCTCCGGGCACCCTTCCAGAGGGAGCCGCCACTGCTGCTGGGCCAGCATGTCCCTTGCGGTCACCTGACCGGCCGTCAGCTCGTCCTCCCCCAGGATCAGCGCGAATCGCGCCCCGGACTTGCCGGCTTTCTTCATCTGCGCTTTCAGGCTCCGGCCGCCGTACTCCATCTCGCAGGCAAACCCCTGACGCCTCAACCGGTCGGCAAGAGCAAGGCCCGCCACCTGCGCCCGTTCACCCACCCGCACCAGGAAGATGTCCGGAGCCGGTTCGCCGCCATTCAGCGCTCCGCGCGCCTCCAGCACCAGCAACAGACGCTCGATGCCCATTCCGAAACCGAACGCCGGGGTGGGCGGGCCGCCGATCTGCTCCACCAGCCCGTCATATCTCCCGCCGCCGCAGACCGTGTTCTGCGCACCCAGGGCGTCGGTCTGGAACTCGAACACCGTCCGGGTGTAATAGTCGAACCCCCGTACCAGCCGGTGGTCCACCTCGTATCGCAGGCCGAGCGCCTCCAGTCCCTCGCGCACCCGCGCGAAATGCTCCGCCGACTCTTTGTCCAGGTAGTCCACGAGATGCGGCACGTCCCGGGTCAGCTCGCGGCAGCGCTCCTCCTTGCAGTCCAGCATGCGCAGGGGGTTTTTCTCGTAGCGAACCCGGCAGCTCTCGCACAGCTCGCCAACGAACGGCTCCACGCTCTGTTTCAGCGCCTGGACGAACGCGCGTCTGGACTCCGGCACGCCCGTGCTGTTGATCTTCAGGCAGAACGGTGCGGCCCCGGCATCCGTCAGAAACCGTGCCGCCATTCCTATCACCTCGGCATCCAGGGTGGGGTCATCTGAGCCGATAGCCTCGACGCCGAACTGGTGATGCTGGCGGTAGCGGCCGGCCTGCGGGCGCTCGTAGCGGAACACACTGTAGATGTAGAACAGTCTGGTGGGCAGCCCCTCGGCTCCCAGCGAATGCTCCACCCAGGCCCGCACGATGGGCGCGGTGCTCTCCGGCCTGAGCGTGAGGCTTCGCCCGGAGCGGTCCGTGAAGGTGTACATCTCCTTGGAGACGATATCGGTCTCCTCGCCGATGCTGCGCGTGAACAGCTCCGTCTCTTCGAAGACCGGGGTGCGGATCTCCCGGAACCCGTAGAGCCGGCAGCAATCCCGAAACTTCTGTTCGAGCGTCTGCCACTGCCAGGACCGGTCCGGCGTGATGTCGTTGGTGCCTCTGGGAGCCCTGTAGCGCATGCGAGTGACGTTCCTGCGGACCCGCGCAGGCCGCTTCGCCGGGCGGGAGCGGTCCCCGCCCGGTGACCGGTGTCCCCGGGAGTGCGAGCTGGCACCGTCGGATGGAGCCGCTCGCGGGCGGGCCGAAACTGCATTCTAGCGTTCGGCCAGCGGGTCTGTCAATGCGGAATCGAGGCCCCCAGCTGCGACACCGGCACGCAGACGAGCCCCCGGCGTTTCAGGACGTCCAGAATCTCCGGCAGCGCTTCGGCCGTGGCGCGGCTCCCGATGTGGAACAGCACCACGTCGCCCGGCCCGACCCGCCCGAGAACGCGCTCACGGATCTCTTCCGCCGTGATCCCCTTTTTGAAGGAGTCCCAGGAGTCCACGGTCCAGTAGACGCAGCGGTACCCCTCCCCGGCGGCAACCTCGAGCACCCGGCGGTCCCGCGAGCCGAACGGAGGCCGGAACCAGGGCTTCGTCGAGACGCCCGAGACGGCGGCGATGGCCTCCTCCCCCCTGCGCAGCTCCTCGCGGATGGCATCGTCGCTCAGGCCGCGGAGGTCCGGATGGCTGAACGTGTGGTTGCCGATCTCGTGGCCCGCTGCCGCGATCGCCTTCACCAGCTCCGGGTTGCGCTGCGCGAAGCGGCCTGTCAGAAAGAACGTGCAGCGCACATCGTGCTGACGCAGCGTCTGCAGGATGCTCCAGCCCGGTTCTGCCGCGGCCCCCGCGTCGAAGGTCAACGCCACGCGCCCTTCATCCGGCAGGCTCCGGACGGCGCGGACGGATGACGGCCTTCCAGGCGCGGAGCGCGGAACAGGGCCGGAGGGTGAGGGGCGGGACGGGCCCGCAGAGACGGGAAGCCGGGGTCTGGCCGGACGGGCCGGGGTCGTGGAGGTTCTGCCGGGCGGTTTCTCCGCCCCGCGGGAGACGGCGGCCGGACGCTCCCCCGGCGCCACGTGATCCGGCGGCCGGCCCACGGTGCCGGCCTGACGCGTCAGGAAGAGCAGCAGACCCGTGGCGGCCCCTCCGAGAGCCACCATCAGCAGCGCCGGCAGCAGGGCACACGACCTGCGCACCGGGGGACCGGCCGCCTTCCTCCGGCTCGCGGCGGCGGAGGGCCTGCGGCCGCTCATGTGAGCCGCTCCTCTAGCGCCGGGCCTGGGTGCCGCCGGACTGCATCGACGCCAGCTTCTCCCGCAGGAAGTCCACCGCCATCCGCAGCTGAGGATCGTATTTCAGGCGGTCCTCCTCGAGGTCGGCATCGTCCGGAAGAGCCTCCGGGTCTGGCATCTGCACGACGATGTCCGGCTGGATCCCCAGCTTGTGGATGTCCGTCCCACCGGGGGTCAGGTACTTCGCTGTCGTGATGCGCACCGCGCCGTCACCCGGCATCGGCACGACCGTCTGCACCCTGCCCTTGCCGAAGGTCTTGGTGCCGATCAGCGTGCCCACTTTGTTGTCCCTGATGGCGCCAGCCACGATTTCGGAGGCGCTGGCCGAGAACTCGTCCACCAGGACGACCAGAGGATAGGCCCGGTGGTTGTGCTTGGACGGGTCCACCTCCAGCAGGCTCCGGCGTCCCTGGCGCTCCTGGATGATCACCACGGGGCCGCTCTGGATGAAACGGCTTCCGATGTCCACCGCGGACTCGAGCAGCCCGCCCGGATTGCCCCGCAGGTCCAGAATGAGCGCCCTCAAGTTCTTCTTCTCAAGCTCCGTCAGCGCGGCGTCCATCTGCGCGTCCGCCTTGCTGTTGAACTGCCGGAGCTGCAGCCAGCCGATGCCGTTCTGCGGGTCGAGCAGGTCGTACTCCACCATCCTGTAGTCCACCACCTGGCGGACGATGGTGATCTCGATGGGCTTCGGTTCGCGCGCGCGCTGGAGGGTCAGGGTGACCTTCGTGTTCTCCGGCCCGCGGATCATCTTGACCACCTGCTCGATGTCCATGTCCGCCACCGACTTGCCGTCCACCTTGAGGATGATGTCCCCCTTGCGGACGCCGGCTTTGATGGCGGGGCACCCCGGCAGAGGCTCTTTCACATAGACCTGGCCCTGCCTGTTCGTGTTCAGCTGCGCGCCGATGCCGACGAAGTTGCCTTCGTTCTCCTCCCGCATCTTCTTATACTCTTCAGGATCCAGGAATCCCGTATACGGGTCATCCAGCGCGCCCAGGATCCCGCGGATGGCCATGTAGGTGAGCTGCTGGACATTCAGCGAGGGCTTCTGCGTCTCCACCCTGCCGGAGACGCTGTTCGTCGGCGTCTTGACCACAGTGGTCTCCATCACGGACGCCTCGGGGTAGAAACGCTCCAGGATGGTGTTCAGCGTCTCCTGGTAGGTGGTGCGGACCGGCAGGTTCTCCACCTTCGGGCCCGAGGGTCTCTCCAGGAGCATCTCCATCCGGTCCGGGATGGCCAGCAGAGCCGACGTGACCGGCCTGCCGCTCTCCGCCGCGGCCCGTACGTCGTTGAAGGCAAACCCGGCCACGAAGAACCCGGTGAACACGATGAAGGCAGCAACGGCAGTGCGAAGTCGTGTGCTCATTTCGGCAGGGTCAAGATCCTTTCCCATCCGTCAGGCGGCCGGCCTCTTCGCCACCGCCAGAGCCCGCTCCAGCTGCCGGTCCTCCGGCGATCCCGGAGCCGCGGACGCCGGCAGCGCGACCACCGCGTCCGGCTTCACCCCCGTCCGGTGGAAGTCCGCTCCGCCGGGCGGCACGAACTTGCCCGTGGTCAGCGTATAGCCCGTGCCGTCGGCAAGCTGAAAGGCGGTCCTTTCGAAGGCGTTGCCCCACGTGCGCTCGCCGATCAGGCGGGCCCCCGCGGAGTCCCTCAACGCCGCCGCCAGCAGCTCCGCCGCTCCCTCCGTGCCCCTGTTGACCAGCGCCGCCGCCACACGGAAGTCGAACGCCTCTCCGCCCGGCGGGCGGGCGACCAGTGCCTCCTTGCGGTCCCGGCTCCTCAGCACCGTGCCCAGCTTCTTGCCCGGCATAAACAGCCCGGCCGCGGCCTGCGCCGCGGCAAGCGAGCCGCCCGGGCAGTTTCGCAGATCCACGACCAGCGTACGGACCCCCCGTCCACGCAGACTTTTCAGCTCGCCTTCGAGCGCTTCCGCGGTGGCGGGCGTGAAAAGATGGATGCGCACATAGCCGATGCCGTCTTCCAGCACACGCGACTCCACCGTCTTGGCTTCCACCTCGGCGGTGCTGACCGTGACGGCCAGCTCCCTGCCGTCGCGGCGCACCTTCAAGCCGAGAGGCTCCTGCTGAGGCGTGGTCAGCTTCGTGAACGCCTCATCGAGCGAGATGGCCCTCTTGCGCAGCTCCTCGGCGTCTTTGACGGCCCTTCGCTTGTCGCCAGGGGACGCGGCGTGATCCCGGGTGACCTTCATCGCCTCGCTGTAAGGGTCGTGGCTCATCACCCACTTGCCGTCTACCTCCACGATGACATCCCCGGGCCGCAGCCCGGCTTTCGCGGCCGAGGACCCTTCGATGGGTGCCACGACGGTGAGCTCCTGCTCGGTCCAGTCTGGCTTCTTCTGTTCGCGGATCATCAGAACGGCGCCAATCCCGTTGAACCGGCCGAGAGCCATCTCCCGGTAGGCCTGGACCTGCTTCTCGTCCAGGAACCGGGAACCGGGATCGCCCAGGCTCGAGACCATGTAGCGCACCGCCCCGTGAGCCATTCGGGAATTCTCGAACGGGTTGACGTCCTCGACGTAGTAGTCCTTGACCACTTTGAGGACCTTGCCCACCAGGACGACCGGGCTCAGGTCCGTGTCCAGGCCGGCGCTGACATCCGCAGAGGCCGTCACGCCTTCCACGGCCATCAGGGCGGCGGGATCGGCTCCGGGGTGGGTACGCTCACAGGCGCGGCGCAGGCTGGCATCGGCGACGAAGCCCGCTCCCAGCGCCGCCAGGGCAACAAGGGAGAAAAGAAAACCGCGATTGGTCAGGGACATGCGATAACTCACTCCGCGGCAGCGCGTGAGGGAAACCCGCCTCCAAGCCTCATTATACCACACCACACCACCCCTCCCCTTACCCTCTACCTGCTTCCTCCGGCGATCATCCTCTAAGACGCATGCTCCGCCGTCACGGTTCCTGCCCCCGGACGGCGCCGGATGCCGCAGGCACGTTTCCCATGACATCATCCGGACAGGATGGATCACGTGCCGGACCCAGCACAGACAGCGGCGGACACAGCGGTCCCCGCGGCCCGCGACGGAACGCTGGCCGTGCTTGCCGCGGCGCTGTTGTGGAGCACCGGAGGCGCCTGCATTAAGGCGCTCGACGGATACAGTCCGTGGACTGTGCTCTCGGGGCGGTCTCTGCTGAGCTCTCTGTTTTTCCTCGTGCTGCTGCGGGGCAGGCCCCGGCTGTCGTCCGGGGCGGGGCTGTGGCCCGTTGCGGGGGCCGTCTCGTATGGGCTGGTGGTCACGACGTTCGTTCTGGCCAACCGCCTGACCACGGCGGCGAACGCCATCATCCTGCAGTACACCTCCATCCTGTGGATCGCGCTTTTCGGATGGCTGATGGTGCGGGAGCGCCCCAATCGCCGGGAATACGCGGCCATGGCCGTGGGGGTCCTCGGGGTGGCCCTGTGCGTGGGGCACGGGCTGCAGCTGTTCGTCCTTGCTTCCGGAGAAGGCAGTCACCGGGCGCTGCTGGGGGACGCGGTGGCGCTGGCTTCGGGGTTCTGCTTCGCCATCACCACGGTGGCGCTCCGGCGCATCGGCAAGGCCGTGGCCGGGTCCGGCCCTCAGGGCGGGGAGCCGGCGCTGGTCTGCCTGTTCTACGGCAACCTGCTCGCGGGAATCATCGGCCTTCCCTGGCTTGTGCGGGAGATCGGCGGACCGGGCATCACCGGGCAAGACCACGCGCTCGGCTGGGCCGTGCTCGCGTGGCTGGGGTTCGGTCAGCTCGGCGCGGGCTACTGGTTCTACCAGCAGGGTTTGAAGACCACGCGGGCGCTCACCGCATCGCTGCTGTCGCTTGCGGAACCGCTGGTGAACCCCCTGCTGGTCTTTCTGACGGTCAGGGAGCTTCCCACGCCCGGAACGATGGCCGGGGGGGCGCTGGTGATCGTGTCGCTCGCCCTGACGCTGACCGCCCGGCCGCCCTCGCGGAGCCCCGGATGAAGAAGCCCCGTGTGGTGGTGATCGGGGCCGGAGCCGCAGGGCTGATGGCCGCCGGAAGCGCCGCGCAGGCGGGCGCCCGGGTCCTGGTGCTGGAGCGCAACACGCGCGTGGGGCGCAAACTGCGCATCTGCGGCAAGGGACGGGCGAACGTCACGAACACCGCCGACATCCCCGGGTTCGTCACGGCTTTCGGACCGAACGGGCGGTTCCTGTACGGCGCGTTCTCCCGCTTTTTCCGCGACGACCTCGTCGCGCTTCTGGAGTCTCTCGGGGTGCCCTGCAAGGTGGAGCGGGGCGGGCGGGTGTTTCCGCAGTCCGACGACGCCGACCACGTCGCCGACGCGCTGGAGCGTTGGGCCCGCTCACTGGGAGCCGTGTTCCGCCTGGGAGCCCGCGCGCGGCGCCTGGCGGTGGAGGACGGACGCATCCGCGGGGTGGAGCTGGAGAATGGCGAGACCGTCCCTGCGGACAGAGTGATCCTGGCAACGGGCGGAATCACCTATCCGGCCACGGGCTCGACGGGCGATGGCTACCGCTTGGCTGCAGAGGCCGGGCATACCATCATCAGACCGCGGCACGCGCTCACCGCCATGAACTGTGCCGAAAAGTGGGTGCTCGAGGTGGCCGGGCTCAGCCTGCGCAACGTGCAGGCCGCCATCTACGCCCCGGAGCGTCAGGCGCAAAGGCCCGTGGGCCGGGAGTTCGGCGAGATGTGCTTCACCCACCGGGGCGTCTCGGGGCCCATCATCCTGACCCTGAGCCGCCGGGTGGTGGACCTCGTGGGACGCACGCCGCTCATCCTCTCCATCGACCTGAAGCCCGCCCTGACGCGCGAGCAGCTGGAGGCACGCCTGCTGCGCGAGATGACCGGCTCCAACCGTCACCTGCGGAACTACCTGCCGGGACTCCTCCCGCGCTCCCTGGCGCGCGCCTTTCCGGGGGTCCTGGGGCTGGACGAGCACGCTCCCCTCAACCGCGTGACCCGGGAGCAGCGCCAGAGGCTCATGCAGGGCCTGAAAGACCTTCGCCTGAGCATAGTAAAGCTTGCTCCGCCGGAGGAAGCCATCGTGACGGCCGGCGGGGTGGCCATCGGCGAGGTCGACCCCCGCACCATGCAGTCGCGGGTGGTGGAGGGACTCTATCTGGCGGGAGAGGTTCTGGACATCGACGGCACTACCGGCGGCTACAACCTGCAGGCCGCCTTCAGCACGGGGTGGGTGGCCGGCCAAAACGCAGCGCAGGGGGCTCCATTCGTCCCCCTGCGAGAAAGAGACCCCCTCCGGAGCGGCAAGCCCGGCGAGGATGCGGCCGAGCGTCAGTCGCGCGAGTCGCGCTCCACGGTGGAGATCCCCAGCGGACAGTAAAGCCCGCACCGCCCCGTGATGGCCGTTGCGATGGGAATCAGCCCCAGCAGTCCCAGCCAGCTTCCATAATACAGTCCGGCTCCGATGATGACCGCTCCGAGTGCGATCCGGATGTTCCGGTCGATTCTTCCGATATTGCGTTCCATTACGTGTCACTCCCGGGGAGCAGACTGCTCCCCTCTGACATCAACGTGTGCGAAGCGGGAAAAGTTCGCCGGATCCGGCCGGCGTCGAAGCGTTCAGAGGCGGCGCGGATCGTACCAGTCCTTTCCGGCGGCCTGATCCCAGGTCTGTTCGAACTTCATCCAGCGGGCCGACCCGTCCGCGAACACGTAGTTCGCCCCTCCGGTGTGGGCAGCGATGTTGACGCTTTTCGGCAGCTGGCGGACCGGGTCCCATTCCCTGCCCTGAACCATCGGGTTGGTCTCGCGCGGAGGCGACCCCCAGAACATCGGCATGAAATGGTCCTTCGCCACGTTCCACGACAGTTCCGCCACCACAATGGTACTGGACGGGTAAGTCACCTGTCCCATCTTCAGGCCCCAGTACGGCGGATGGTTCGGCGTGAAATAGGCGTTGATCCCGTACGACGTGCGGCGGCGCATCGCTGGATCACCGCTGTCCCAGAGCGCGGAGGAGTCCGACGGACACCGGTTGAGAAGGTCCGCGCGCGAATAGGGACGCACCGTGTCCAGCCAGGAGATCTCGGAGTACATCGCCCCGGACATCATCATCCGGGCATACGGGTAGCCATCGCGGTTGTCCGAGCAATACATCGTGATGGCCATCCCAATCTGGCGGCAGTTGGCCAGACAGCTTGCCGCGCGGGCCCGCTCCCGGGTGCGGCTGAAGACAGGAAACAGGATGGCGGCCAGAATCGCGATGATGGCGATGACGACGAGCAGCTCGATGAGCGTGAAGCCTTTTCGTTGACTGTCTGCGCGCATGACGGCGTCCCCTCCGGTCAGAAAGATTCTGAAGGGGTTGTAGCACGAAACGCGAAAGCGTGGCAACCTCAATCGCTTCCCGGCACCGAAGAAGGGGCGGCCTTCTCCGTCCGTGTGACGGGAAGCGGGGCGCCCGGATGACTCGCTCTGCCGGAGAGGGTCACGGCCTGGCCGTTCTGGCGGCCTCGATCAGGATGTCAGCCACCTCCGGCCTCGAGAACTCCATCGGCGGACGCTCGCCCGCCGCAAGCATCTCGCGGACCTTCGTTCCGGAGAGCGAGACCCGGTCCTCAGGGCCGTGAGGGCAGGTCTTGGTGCTGGCCATCCCCTCGCACCGGTTGCACCAGAACGAATGCTCGAAGTTCAGGATGGTGATCCCCAGCTCATCCTGCGTGAACTGCTCGAAGATTCGCTGTGCGTCGTAGGTGCCGTAGTAGTTGCCCACGCCCGCATGGTCGCGTCCCACGATAAAGTGCGTGCAGCCGTAGTTCTTCCGCACCATGGCGTGCAGGATGGCCTCCCTGGGCCCGCCGTAGCGCATCGCTGCCGGCATCACCGAGAGCAGCACCCGGTCCTTCGGGAAATAGCCTTCGATGAGCGCTTCGTAGCAGCGCATGCGGACGGCGGCGGGGATGTCGTCGGACTTGGTCTCGCCCACCAGAGGGTGCAGCAGAAGCCCGTCCACGATCTCCAGGGCGCATTTGATAATGTATTCGTGCGCCCGGTGCACCGGGTTGCGCGTCTGGAAGCCGACCACCGTTTTCCAGCCCAGGCGGTCGAACTCTGCGCGCGTCTGAGCGGGCTCCCGGCGGTACTCCCGGAAATCGGAGTGCCCGGGACGGCGCAGCATCGTCACCGGCCCTCCCACCAGAAGCTCCTTCTGCGCGTAAAGTGCCGCCACACCGGGGTGCGCCTCGTCCTCCGTGCGGAACACCTCGCGCGCCTCGCGGCGGGGATCGTAATCGAACACCTCGCGCACCGTCATCACGGCGTAGACCCGGCCGTCCGGCCCCTCCAGAGACAGCCGCTCGTTCTCCCGCAGGCCCCGCGCCGTCTCCCTCCCGATGGACAGCGTGATGGGGATGCCCCACACCTCGCCGCCGCTCAGGCGCATCTCTCCGACGCAGCGCTCGTAGTCCGCCTGCGTCATGAAGCCCTCCAGCGGGCTGAAGGCCCCGCAGGCCAGCATCTCCAGGTCGGAGAACTCACGGGCGTTCAGCGAGAGGCGCCGCAGCCCTTCCGCCTCCCGGAGCAGTTCGCCGGCCTCCTCCGGAGAGGCCATCAGATCCACCAGTTTTCCGCCGTGCGGCACAGAGCTCATATTCCGTCCGTTGTTCCCTTCCTGCTCAGATCTCCCAGCTGAGGGCCTGCGGCCGCACGAACCGTCCCGCCGCAAGCGCCTCGATGAAGACGTCAAAACAGATCAGCTGCATCTCCACCCTCCGTTCGAGCTCCAGCCTGCCGGGAGACTCCGTCGTGATCAACTGGAGCACGCCGTGGTGCCAGAAGTAGACCGCCTTCGGCAGTTCCGAACGGCGCAGCGGCCCCCTCGGCACGATGATCCCGCCGGAAGCGGGCAGCCCCTCGATCATCTCTGACTCCTCAACCGGACATCCGCTCCGCCGGAGCGCGGCGATCATCTCCTCCGCCAGGCTGGTCCGTCCCGGCCGCACGCGCTCGTAGAGGTACATCCCGAACGTGTCAATGTCCTCGTGGAGGTCCAGCGTAAAATCGAACCGCTGCCCGGCGAGGGCCGCCTCCACGATGCGGATCTCCTCTGCCTGCCCCTCCTTCATGAACTCCCGGTTCAGGTCTTTTCCCTCCCAGTTCTCCCGGGTGTTCAGTTCCCATCCGGTGGGGTTGTCGCAGGGGAAAAGCAGGATGTCGGCGTCCAGCCTCGCGGCGTTCTCGCGGAGACGCCGCATTCCCTCCAGAAGCGCCTCGGGAGCCGCAGGCTCGTCCCCGTGCATCCCCGAGGAGATGCAGATCCGCTGGGTCCCCGCGCCCAGATGCATCCGCATAAAATGGATCGGGTAGCGGCCCATCGGGCATTCGAACTCCCCGGCGGTCTCGAACGTTGCGCCGGTCTCCTGCGCCCTCCGGCGGAACCGCTCCATAAGCTCGCGATACGAACGCTGCCTCTTCATCCACGTGCCAACCGGAGTATAGCGAACAGCTTGCAGATCAGCGAGGAAGTGCGGGCGAGGATCAGTATCGAATGACCTTCAGCGGTCCCTCCCCGCTCACCAGCGGCCACAGCACGGGGTCCTGCAGGACCCCCGCCAGGTCGGCCGCCCGCCCGTCCACCGTCATCGCACGGCGCACCAGCCGTATCCCGTGGCTGTAATCCACGTAGCGGTCCGTGTGGACGATACTGAGAGGCTGGACGGGGCGCCCGTCAGGATGGTGCCACCCGTAGATGGCCACACGCCCGGGCCGCTCCAGAAGGCGGTTCGTGATGACGACATCCTTCTTACCGCCCGCCACCAGCGCGCCCGCGGCGGCCCCCCGGATCCGCGCATCCAGGATCCTGCTGTGCCGGAGCATGGTCGCGATGGACTCCCGTTCGTGTGTCAGCGGGTCCGGCGGCACCTTCAGGGCGGCCTGACGGTGGATCTCGTCCGATATCCTCGGGGTCGGCAGAAGACATCCGAGAGCGTCGGCCACCCTCTGCGCCGACTGCGGCGTCAGGCAGATGCGCACGCTGTCCGCGTCGCTGCCAACGGCCAGAACATCGGGCAGGACCTGCAGCTCCGCCGCGCGCCGCCGCCCGTCGGAGCACTCCGCCTCCAGCCGGACCGCCCGCCAGATGCGCATCCGCGACGGAACGTTGCCGTGGAGGATCTGCTCCACGAGAGCAGCCTCCCGTTCTTCCAGCGGCCTGCCCTCCAACGATCGCAGAAGCTCCGTGCCGCCCGGCGCATCTGCGGGACGCGCGGGAAGGCCGGGAACGGGCAGGGCTGAGCACGCGGCGACGAGCGCGGCGGCGAGCGGCAGAAGGGGCGGCATCAGTTATGGACCATAACGAGCGAGCCGGGCCCCAGCAGGCTCTGGACTTCTCTGGCGAGCTCCGGAGTCACGCTGACCCGGACATCGCTTCGGATGGTGTACTCCTCGGGCCACTGCCCCACCTTGAAGAATACCTTCGCCTTGCCGCTGTGGCGCGAAAGCATCTCCTGAAGCAGGGGCAGCCGGGCGGAGCAGTTCTCGTCCACCCGGATGGTGATGGCGGGAGTAGACTCGAAAAGCTGGCTCAGGGGGATCGTCCTCTCCGCGCCCGGGGCCGCCGCTGCGTCCACCAGCGGCTCCACCGATTCGGCGATCAGCTCCACCGGTCCCCTCTCCTCGCCCCGGTTGTCGCCGTGCTGGACCTTCGCCTTCACCAGAACCAGCCGGTCGTGCTCCAGAAGGCCCTCCGCCCCGGCGAACACCCTTGGGAAGACCAGCACCCGGACCGGCCCGGTGAGGTCTTCCAGCGTCACGATGGCCATCTTCTCTTTCTTTGTGCGGGTAAAAAGATGGCGCACGGCCGTGATGACCCCTCCGACCGCAACGATGGCGCCATCTTCCGTCTCCGGCAGCTCCTGGATGGCGCAGGTGGTCCGCTGCTTCAGCAGTTTCAGGTGCTCATTCAGCGGGTGGTCGCTGATGTAGAGCCCCAGCAGCTCCTTTTCCATCGCCAGAAGCTCGGCCCGGTCGAACTCCGGACAGTCGGGAATCTCCACGCTGGGAGCGGCGCAGGAAAGATCGTCCGAGCCCTCGAACAGCCCGGCCTGCCCGTTGCGGGCGCTCCGGGCGGAGCGGGCCAGCCGCGCCAGCAGGGTCTCCGCGCATTCCACCAGCGCCCGCCGGTTGGGATGCAGGCAGGACAGGGCTCCGGCCTTCGCCAGGCACTCGAACGCGGCGCGGTTGAACCCTGACAGCGGCGACACCCTGGCGATGAAATCCGCCACGTCCCGGAACTCTCCACCCCGCTCCCGCTCCGCGACAATGCCCTCCACCAGCGCCCGCCCGCAGTTCTTGATGGCGGAAAGGCCGAAGCGGATGCTTTTGCCCTCTTCGATGGTGAAGTCTGCCCGCGACCGGTTGATGTCCGGCGCCAGCACCTCGATCCCCAGGCGGCGGGCCTCCTCCACATAGATCGCCACCTTGTCCTGGTTCTCCGCGTGGCAGGCCAGCAGCGCGGTGAAGTACTCGATGGGATAGTTGGCCTTCAGGTAGGCGGTCTGGTACGCCAGCGTGCCGTAGCACACGGCGTGCGCCTTGTTGAAGGCATATCCGGCGAACGGCTCGATGACGTCGAAGATCCTCTCAGCGGTCTGCCGGTCCAGGCCGTTCGCCAGCGCGCCCTGCACGAAGTTGTCGCGCTCCTGCGCCATCTTGACCGGGTCCTTCTTACCCATGGCCCGTCGCAGGATGTCCGCCTGCCCCAGATCGAACCCCGCGATGGCCTGGACGATCTGCATCACCTGGTCCTGGTAAACGATAACCCCGTAGGTCTCGGAAAGGATGGGCTCCAGGCGCTCGTGCGCGTATTCGATCTTGCGCCGCCCGAACTTGGCGTCGATGTATTCGGGGATGTGCGCCATCGGCCCGGGGCGGTAAAGCGCCACCATCGCCGCAAGCTCGGAGATGCTCTGGGGCTTGAGCTCCCGGATGTAGCGGCGCATCCCGGCGCTCTCCAGCTGGAACAGGCCCGTCGTCTCCGCGCGTCCCAGCAGATCGTAGGCCTTCGGGTCGTCCACGGGGATGTCCGCCAGGTCCAGATCCACCCCCCGCTGCTCCTTCACCAGGTCCAGGCACTTCTGGATGATGGAGAGATTGATCAGCCCCAGGAAGTCCATCTTCAGCAGGCCGATCTTGCCCAGGTCGTTCATATCGTGCTGGGCCACCAGGCCGCCTTCCGCGGACCTCTGAAGCGGCACGTATTCGACGAGCGGGCGGTCGGCAATGACCACCCCTGCCGCGTGCGTCGAGGCGTGCCGGCTGATGCCTTCCAGCTTGCGGGCCATATCCACCAGCCTGCGCGTCGTCTCCTCGGTCTCGTAGGCCCGGCGCAGATCGGGATTGGCCTCCAGGGCGCGGTCAATGGTGGTCCCGGGGACGGACGGGATCATCTTTGCCACGCGGTCCACCTCAGCCAGCGGGATCTCCATGGCCCGGCCGGCGTCCCGGATGGCCGCGCGCGCCGCCAGAGTCCCGAAGGTGATGATCTGCGCCACATGGTCCCGTCCGTACCGGCGCGCCGCATATTCGATCATCTCTCCGCGCCGGTCGTCCTGAAAGTCGAAGTCCACGTCCGGCATCTGGATGCGCTTGGGGTTCAGAAAGCGCTCGAAGGTGAGCCGGTGGAAGATGGGATCCACGTTCGTGATCCCCAGGCAGTAGCAGACCAGCGATCCCGCCGCCGACCCGCGCACCCCCGCCAGAATGCGGTTGTCGCGCGCATACTTCGCAAAATCCTGAACGATGAGCAGATACTGCGCGAACCGGCACTGAATGATGGTCTGCAGCTCGTATTCCAGGCGGTCGCGAACCTCCTGCGAGGCGTCCGGGTAGCGCCGCTCCAGCCCCTCGTAAGCAAGGATGCGCAGATGCTCCTCGGGAGTGCGCCCTTCCGGCAGGGGAAGCGAGGGAAGGGGCTTCAGGTCGAAGGAGAGCTCCACATTGCAGCGTTCCGCGATCTCCACCGTGTGCTCGATGGCGCCCGGGAAGTCCCGGAACCGGCGCGCCATCTCTTCCGGGCTTTTGAAGTGGAACTCCCGGGTGTCCATGAACATCTCGGGAGGATTGCTGATGGTCTTGCCCGTCTGAATGCACAGCAGCAGCTTATGCGGCTCGGCGTCTTCTTCGTCCAGGTAGTGGACGTCGTTGGTGGCCACCAGCGGAGCCCGCAGCCGCGCGGAGGTGGCCAGAAGGAACTCGTTCAGGCGCTTCTGCTCGGGGATGTCGTGGTCCTGGAGCTCCAGGTAGTAGTTGTCGTCGCCGAAGATCTCCCGGTGCTCCTCGATGGTCCGGAGAGCCTCGCGGTCCTCCCCCTCCATCACCCGCTGAGCCACCTCGCCCGCCAGGCAGCTGGAGAGGCAGATCAGCCCCTCGGAGTGGGCGCTCAGGAGCTCACGGTCCACCCGCGGCTTGTAGTAGAACCCTTCCAGATGCCCGGCCGTGACCAGCTTTATCAGATTGCGGTAGCCCGTGAGGTCCTTTGCCAGGAGAAGAAGATGGAAATAGTTCGCTCCGGAGCCTCTCGGGTCGCGCGAGGTCCGGCTGCCCCGGGCCACGTAGACTTCGCAGCCAAGGATAGGCTTGATCCCCGCCTCCCGGGCCGCCTCGTAGAACTGCACCGCACCGTAGAGCACCCCGTGGTCCGTGAGGGCGACCGCGGGCATGTCCATCGCCGCCGCCTTCTGCACCATCCCCCTGATGCGGCAGGCGCCGTCCAGCAGGCTGTATTCCGAATGGTTGTGAAGATGGACGAATCGAGGCGACGCCATCGTGGCTGGGTCCTCCCGTGCTCGAGCGATTCCTTCGCCGGTCACTGCGGGGAAAGGCGCACTTCCGGCGCGGCCACCCCCTCCGCCTTACCCCTGCGGCGCACGTCTCATTGTAAAGCCCCGGACGCCGTTTTGCCAGTGAGAAGACGGAAATCCAGACCGGCAGCGGCCGGGCGCTTGGCTCTTCGCGGGCCCGCCCTGCCCGCTTGCGGATCTCACTCCGGGCTAAGGGAAACCCTCAGGATCTGTGCGGAGCACGGGCCGACGCGGACCGCCATCCGCCGGGCAGCCGGGATGCGGTCCTCCCGGATGTGGGCTCCCGGGAGATCCAGGTCCGGCCCGTGCAGGGTGCGCCGCAGGGCGGTGCTCTCCGCAGGATCGGCTCCCAGGTCCACGTCCACATCCACGTCGCGGTCCGTAGAGCGGTTCAGCAGCAGGACGAAAAGATCGCTCTCTGTCCTGCTGGCCAGAGCCGCCACCACCGGCACATCGTCCCGGTCCGGGGCGAGCGCGTTGAAGTGCGTGGCCCAGGCATTGCCCGCCGAGGCGTAACGAAACACCGGAGTCCTGAGCGCGCTCCCGACGATGCGATCACCGTACATCCCGTTCCAGAACTCGAACGCGCGCCCCGCCTCCTTCAGCTCGAGCCTCGTCGTCATCGCGCCGCAGGGATAGTCGCCGATGATATGGTGCAGATGCGCCCGCGGGCATCCGGCAGAGGCCATCGCCCTGAGGGCGTCCACGGCGAACAGCGCCTGCTCGAAGGTGACGGCGCTCATCGCTCCGTGCCCCCGCTCCACATCCGTGAAGTAGACGGCCGCCTCGTCCAGATACGCAACTCCGGGGCCTTCGATGATCAGCGCGAGCCCGGCTCGCCGAAGTCCCTCCGGAAGCCTGCCGCCGGCCAGCAGCCGCTCCCAGCGGCCCTCCGCGACGGAGGCGAATCCGCCGAAGACGTCGCCGCCGGGCTTCCGCAGCTCCACCCGGACCGCTCCGGCGCGGCTCGAGCGGGCCCAGACCGCGGCGGTGAGCGAGATGGTCCCCTCCGGCACGGCGAACTCCTGAACTACCTCCACCGGCCCTTCGCCCCTGCGCAGGTCCACGCGCAGCCCCCGGCCGCCCCTCCTCGCCGCCCGCAGGCTGGCGGCTGCAGATCCCCCGCGCACCGTCCAGCCCTCCAGGCCGGATTCGAAGGAACCGTTCTGCAGCTCAGCCAGCTTTCGGAGCTGGGGTCCCCAGCACCGGATGTTCCACTCCGTGAACTCCAGCGGCATCCTGTACGCGAGAGGCGGGTCCAGATACCCCGCCAGTCTGGGGTTTGCGCGCCCCAGGCGCGCGTCCAGGATGTTCTCCAGATTGTGAGCCGCCCAGGCGAGGGAACCCCCGTTCGCGGACGCATACGGGTAGAAATGCTCCTGGACCGCGTCGATCACTCCTGCGCCGGCGAGCTCGTTCAGGGCGCGCGTCCAGGCAATGTTGGTACGGCGGTCAGGCGTGTCCACCGGCTGCATGTTGTTGCCCATCACGGGGAACCCCACGGCGACGATGTAGAGCTTCAGGCCGGCAAGTCCGGGATGCCGCTTCTGCGCTGCCGCCAGCTCCTCGCGGAGCGCCCGGGCATACACCTCCACCGTCCGCGCGTAGACATCCGGAGGCCAGTCCGTAAACGCCTGCCCCCAGTTCTCGTTCCCCATCTCGTAGTGCAGGACGGGCCGCTTCCCCTCGAGGGCGCGCTGGATGGTGATGACACGGAACAGCTCGAGCGCCTCCTCCAGCGTCCCGAAATGGTAGTCCGTGTTCCCGCAGGGGTTGGGCGCGGTGTGGCGGTAGCGGATCCTCTCATCCAGCGCGGCGTCCGGGGGCGGAGGGCCCTGCAGCCCTTCCGTCCCGCCCTGAAGGTTCAGCGTGTAATAGGCCTCCCCGCCCAGGGCATCGCAGAAATCCAGAAACTGCTGCACCGTCACCCAGCCCGGCCGCGGCGACTTCCAGTTATAGAGATCGGCCTGGCACCCGTTCGGAAACCGGAACGACGTGAAGCCCATGCGGCGCACGCGCTCCAGCGTCCCGGGATCGGACAGAAGAGCGGCATCCCCGACGCTGACGTTCACTCCGAACAGCTGCGGCGAAAGAGGCCGGACGGTCTCTTCCGGCCGGATGGTCAGCGAGGCGCTCTCGACGGCCAGCCCCCGGGGCTCCCCGGAGGCCGCGGCGGCGAGCGAGGTGCAGATGACGGCGGCAAGCAGCGCTGCGTTCCTCATCGGTGGTCTCCCCCCGGCCGGGAGTTCGCGCACACACCGCTCCAACCCTTCCGGGTTTTCATCGTTCTGGCGGAAGTGTTGCTCCGGGAGGCTCCCGGCGTGGAACAATGAAGTTGGGCCGGCCGGCGGTCCTGCGCGCGCCGGGCGGCCACAGCCAGGAGCCTGATCCACAATGAGCCAGATCCTCGAACGGGTGAACGAAATATGCGACCGGCTGGACGCGGCCCTGCGGGACATCCTCTCCTCGCTGGAGAGCCCGTCCGCCCGCGAGTCGGCCGAGCAGCTCGCTTCCGTCAGGCTCGCCGTGGAGAGCCTGCAGTCCAAGGGCGTCGCCGTCCCGGAACAGCTCAGCAGCCTGCTCGCCTCACTCGAGGAGGAAGCCCGCAAGACCGGGGAGAACCGCAGGGCGCTGGAGGCCATCCGGGAGCGCTTGCGGGTCTGGAACGGCCTGGCCGCCTCCGGCACAGGCGAACCTCCCTCCCGCCGGGAGGCCGCGCCTGCCCCCGGGATCAGCGAGGAGGACCTGGAGCCGCTCATCATCGAGGCCCTCGTGGAGGCCGGAGGATGCGCCCGCGCGGACGACGTGCTGGCGGCGGTGGAGGAGCGGCTCGGCCCGTCGCTGGGAGAATCCGAGCTTCAGCCCGGCCCTAACGGACGCCCCCGGTGGCATGCGACCGCGGAGTGGGCGCATCAGAACCTTCTGGACCGCGGCGTGGCGGAGGTCGGCGACCAGGCGGGAGTCTGGCAGCTCTCGCCGCAGTTCGCCAGAAAGATCGCCTGAACCCTAACAGGCGGGGCCGCACACGGCCCCGCCCCGCTCCGGCCGGTCAGGCCGCGCTTCTGGAAGACCCCTCCAGAGGCGCGTACTCCTCCAGCAGCACCTTGCCCGGGTCGAGCCCCGGCCGCACCATCGCTTCCAGTTCGTCCTCGGTGTCCGGCAGCGCATCGATCTGCTCGCTCAGCATATCCAGCCACCCCGCGTCCCTGTCCGAGATCTCCAGCCTGCCGGCCGAGTGCGCGCTGCGAAGAACGCGCGCAGCCTCCGCCGCCCCCCGGCGCACCCGCAGATAGGGGGTGGGCTCCTCCACGATGGCTGAAGCGAGCTCCAGCACCACGTCCGGCCGCAGCACATAGGCCTGCGGATCGAAGCGCGAATCCGACTCCACCAGCCACTGCTGCAGCAGCCGGGCCTGCTCCGGTCCGCCGGCCGAGGCGGTGTTCATCAGACGCGCGGCATACACCAGCTGTTCCAGCGACACCGTGGGGGCCATCCCTCCCAGGAGCCGGACGTTCTGGACGGACTCATTGCTCCAGAGGTCGGCAAGCGCCTGAGAGATGTTTCCCACCGGCGAAAGGTGGGCGCAGGCGGCCTGGCTGCCCTCCATCGAGATTGGATACCCGGTGATCGCCTTGATGTAGGGGCCTTCGTAGGCGCAGTCCTTGCCCGGACCCACGGCGCCCCTCTCGAACGCCACCAGCGACCGCGACACGGTCATCACGCGGATGATGGCCGCCCAGACGCGGGGAATGTAGCGCTTTTCCGCCAGCACCATCGCGGTGTTGCCGAACCCGCAGGCGCTGTCTCCGGCGGGGACGGCTCCGTGGCGCCTGGCGGCGGCCACGATCATGTCCCAGAGAAAGGCCATGTCGCGGGCCCCCATCACCCCCAGCGAGTAGGCGGCGGCCGCGACGTCCGCGTTCAGCACGGCATCGTCGTGCACCTCTTTGCCTCCGGTGGACTCGATGGAGAGCATGTCGGCTCCCGCCGCGGCACACAGCTCGAAGCTGCGGGTCATACTCTCCCAGAGGTGTCCGCCGCGCATCCTCGGCGGCCTTTCGTGCTCACGGATGTCGTTGGGGGTGACGCGCAGGGCGCCGCGCAGCCCGTCGCTCGCGGCGAAGTGATCCAGAGTCTCACGCAGGATAGCCGTGACTTCGGCTCCCCACTCGGGGTTGAGGGTCATCGGGGGCAGCAGCTCGAACTCCACCACCAGCCCGGGCGCGTTCAGCTCCACAGCCCGGCGGCAGGCCTCCTCGATCATGCCCGCGTACTGCGAGCGCACCTCGGGCATGGTGTCCGCGGTGATCTCCATGGGCGGCAGGGTGAAATTCAGCTCCGGATACACCTGTCCCCCACCGATGACCATTCCGTTCTTCAGCCGCAGCGGACGCGGCGCGGTGCCGTAGAGGAAGTCGTCCTGCGACATGACAGCCAGTCTCGAATACCGTTCCATCGAGCGCCTCCTGATGCGGCCCGGCTGATTGCGGACCATTTCCATGGTCGCGCAGAGGCGCTGACGGGGTCTGGTGTCAGGGTTGCGGATCTCTGGGAATCTGGTGGCGGGCGCCGGTAATACCGTAGCGTTGGTGATTTCGTGCTGCGGCCGGGCTAGCGAAGCCCTGAGCGCTCCCTCTGCCGGTACTCGGACGGGGTGCAGCCCGCGATCCGGCGGAAAACCTTGGTGAAGTAGCTCTGATCCGGGAAGCCGCATTCGTGCGCGATCGCGGCCAGGCTCATTTCCGAGGTCTTCAAAAGCTCGCGCGCGCGGTCGACGCGCATCTGGGCCACCAGACGGGTGAAGGTCATCCCGAACCGCTCCCGCACCACGCGGGAGAAGTGCGAAGGGGACATGCAGGCCACGCGCGCAGCCTCGTCCCGCGAGATCTCGCCGCTCAGGTTCTCGCCGATGTAGGCGAGCGCCGCGTTCAGCAGGACTCCCTGCGGGTAGCGGCGATAGGTGCGGATGGAGTCCATGATGCGCTCCAGCATGTCCACCAGCCACCGGGTCAGTTCTTCCTCGCCGTCGATACCGGACAGGCGCGCCAGGCTGGAGTAGTTCGCCCCCAGAAGCCCGGCGGGGTCGGCTCCCGCCTCCACGGCCGAGCGGGACATGCTGACCACCAGCTCCAGGATGAAGCTCTTCAGCAGATCCTGCCTCCCTCTGCCGAAGAAGTAGATGCCGACCAGGATGCGGTTCAGTATGGCCCGTTCCCCGGCGCGGTCGCCCCTGCGCACGGCGGCCAGCAGCCCGGCCTCCTCGCGCAGGTAGATCTCGCGGATGGAGTCGTAGGCCCGCCCCTTGAGCTCGTGGATGGCCTCCGCCATGCGCGACTCCCGGTCCGCCTCCCGCCGGCGCAGCTCCAGATGCGCCGCGTTGGTCAGGTTGGCGTCGCCGGCCATCCTCTGCAGCAGGAGCGCCGACTGGCGGATGCGCGCGCTCTGACGCTCCGCGGAATCCTCCTCGATCCGGACCCCGTCCACCACCAGTCCGCCGGTGATCTCGGCGTTGATCATCAGCGGCACCCCCCAGAGCAGCCGTCCGCGGGGGCACAGATGCAGAAACGGCTCTCCCCACCGGGCGGTCTCGTGGAAGGCCAGGCGGCGTGCCTGCCGGCAGGCATCGTCATCGGGAGGACAGGCGCAGCGTGAGCATCCGCCGGTGATCCGCCCTTCGGCGTCGCAGACGGCCACGGGCAGCCCGGTGCGCAGCAGATAATCCTGGCAAAGAGTCTGGATGCGGGGATCCATCGCTTCCCAGAGGCATTATATCCCCGGCTGCGGGAATGCTTTTTCGGCGAACCCCTTGACAGGACGGGACCCGGTATCGTACACTACTTGAGAAAGTTAGCGGGACCATGTTTTGTCCCGCAGCTTTCGCCGGAAACGTCGAAGCAAAGAAAGGGAGGAAAACAACCGTGAAACGTTCTCTGCTTGCTGGTCTTGCTCTGGCGCTGGCAGCCGTTCAGCCGGCAGCGGCCTGGCAGCTTGTCGCGGGAGCCAGTGCCGGAGTCTTTGTCCAGCCCTCGTTCCAGAACCCGTCCTCCGCGACGCTGGTCTTTGGCCCTGAGAATCTCAGAGAGTCGCCAGAACTGAACTGGCTGTATCCCGCTCAGGTCCAGGCGGTCGTTGGAGATGACTTCAGATATTTCCTGGAAATGTCTGCCACTTTCGATGGATCGGCGTGGAGCGGCGACTGGAGCATCTTCTATTATGCTAACGAGGGAAGCCGTTGGCCCTCTGACCCCTTCGAGCCGGTCCGGCGGGATCTTGTCAAAGGTTCCTTCCAGACCGCCTCGTTTGGACTGAACTCCATCGGAGAGATCGACTTCGCCGCCGACCTTCTGAGCGACGGCGAGGTGACGTTCCCGGATGGGAGCACGGGTCAGCTGAGCGACTACGGAATCACGAACCAGCTCCTTCTCACCGGAAACTTCCGCTTCACCGGTGAGGAGTTCGAGGATGGCGATTTCGCCTACGGCGTGGTGAAGCTGGCCGTGCAGCCGATTCCCGAGCCCGTCTTCTTCCAGATGGGAACGCTGGCGGCCCTGAGCGGCCTCGGCCTCCTGAGGCTCCGCCGCAGGAGCTGACCGCTTCCCGATCCGACCGAAACAACTTCTCTCACGCGGCCGGGGGCGCCGTGCCCGGGTGCCCCCAAAATCCCTTTTGCCGGCACGGGGAAGGCCGGCAGGGCCCCCTTCCAGGCCGGAGCGGGTTTTGATGGCTTCCCGGACTGGCCCGGAGTGCCCGGAGAAGACGCGGTTGGCGTGATACTTTTCGTGCCAGCCTTTTGACAGCGCGGCGGGGCGACTGTCACCATAAAATTGTCTTCTTATTCTTCCCCTGGAAGGACAATCTAAGACCTAGGACGCTTCAGAAAAGGAGACTTTAGAACAATGAGACGTTTACTTCTTTCCGTTCTCGCGATCGTGCTTGCGGCAGCCGTGCCGGCTGCGGCCTGGACGCCTGTTGGCACCGTTCAGGGCTACCTGATCATTGCCAACACTCTTACCGATGTTCAGATGGTTCATTTGGTGGACAGTGTAGCGCTTTTTGGTGGGGGGTACCCCGTGCTGACGCCTGTTCCCGGAAATCCGTTCGAGACCTTGATGAACAGCGCCGGGGAAGACATCCTGGTCCAAATCACTGGCTTCCTCCCGACTGTTAGCGGAAATCAAGTCACCTTCCCCGGGGGAAACGGACTTAACCTGCGACTGAGGTCGCAGCTATCTGCCCTCAATCAGACTCTGGGCACTGCGTATCAATCGGGAAGTTATTCTCAGTCAGGCTCGTTGATTAGTTTCGAAGCATACTATGTGAACCCTGATGGAAGAATTTTTCTTCCCAACAACTCAGGGCTTGACTGGATGCAGAATTACGGCATCACCAACCAGCTCCGTCTCACGGGAACGGCTGATTTCGGCGACGTGCGGTATATCGATGGGTATGCTCCCTATTTTCCCTTCGTCCCCGTCACGATGACCCTCTCGGTCCAGCCGATTCCCGAGCCCGTCTTCTTCCAGATGGGAACGCTGGCGGCCCTGAGCGGCCTCGGCCTCCTGAGGCTCCGCCGCAGGAGCTGATCACGGCCGCGGGAATCGTTCCTCCTCATTCACACTGAACACGGGGGCCGGATGACAGGCCGGCCCCCTTTTTCGGGCGCGGCAGGTTCGCCGCACGCCGCCGGGCGGTTCCTCGATACCCGGCCGGCCGCCCCTCACTGGACCCTGCAGACGGACGGCCCCGGGCTCACAGACCGTAGTCATACGGCCGGAAGTTGCGGGCCGCCAGCTCGCCCGGCTTCACCCTCTGGACGTGGCCGTCCGCGAAAGCGGCGTTCGCCCCCTTCTGATGCACCGGATTGTAACCGTCCATCGCGGCTCCCGCTGACAGCTCCGTGACGGGCCGGACCGGCGCGGCGTCCGGGACGGTCCCCGTCACGAGGAAACGTCCGTCCTGCGACCGGGCGGAGGAAGCGCCGCCGGCGCCGGGGTCGTTCGAGTCGATCAGCAGGACTGTCTGCGAGGGGAACTCGACTTGTCCTTCCGGCATCATCGACAGCGGGCCGCTCATCTGGTAGCTGAGTCCCAGCTGAGGGCCCCGGGGATCCGACGGGCAGACGAAGACGTCCGGCGTGCGCACATAGCTGAAGAGAGCGCCCCGCGTCACGTCGCCGCCTCCACCGGCCCGGTAGCCGCTCCAGGACGGCCCGGACTGATCGTCCTGGATTGCAGGCGGATACCGGCCGCGGTTGTCGTCGGCATACATCATCATCGCCTTCGCCAGCTGGTTCAGGTTGTTGAGGCAAGCGACGGCCCGCCCCTTCTCACGCGCCTGGGAGAAGACCGGGAAAAGCATCCCGGCAAGGATGGAGATGATGGCGATGACCACCAGCAGTTCGATGAGGGTGAACCCTCGCAGCGGCCGGGTCTTCATCGCAGATCCCTCCGGAGTCCAACCACCCTCTGAAGGCTCTCCCCGTGAGGGCCTCTACTTTTCTGACGGTCCCGGTGCGCGTTTCGTTCACTCCCCCGGTTCGTCTGCCCCCCGGCCCGGACCCTGCCCCTCACTCTCCGGCGCTGAGAGCTCGAAGGATCACTTCGCGCGACCGGTCCAGGACGGTCACGTGGTCGGCCTCCGGGAGCCGGACGTAAACGCCGCCGGGAGCAGTCTGCGCCAGGCGGCTGGACATCTCCGGCGGGACGATGTCATCCTGTCCCCCGTGGATGATCAGCAGGCGCGGGGCGCGGCCGTGCCGCACCATCCGCTGAAGCAGCGCACAGTTGTCGTATCGGTGGCGCAGCAGCAGACACAGGGGCCATCCCACACGCCTGCGGGCCAGCTCCAGAGAGGATGTGAACGGCGCGAGGAGGACGATCTGCTCCAGACCGCGTCCCCGGGCGAAGAGGAGAGCGGCCGCGCTCCCCAGCGAATGCCCGATCACCACCGTCCGCCGTTCGAGCTCCCTCTCCGGCGTTCCCAGACGCTCCGCCAGAGCGCGGAACGCCTCCTGCGAGGCACGGGCGATGCTTTCCGGCGACGGCCTTCCCTCGCAGTTGCCGTAGCCCGGATACTCCACCATCAGCAGACATAAGCCCGCCTCGCGCAGATATGCGGCCTGATCCACCCAGTCCAGCGCGGACGATGCGTTCCCGTGGAACAGCACCGCCACGCGAAGGCGGCCGCCGTCCGCGCCGGACGAAGGAAGGGCCAGATAGGACTCCTGCGCCAGAGCCTTGCCTCCCGGCCCGTCGATGGAGTAGCGCAAAGGCTCGACGCCGCGCGGCAGACCTCCCCGGACGGCGATGCGGCTGGGCAGGGGATGGTAGATGAGAGCCTCCTGGAACGCGTACAGGAACCAGACGAGACCGGCGGCCGCCGCGAGAAGGAACAGGACTGCGCCCACCCCGCGGCGCGCCCCCTCACTCATAGCGCAGAGCCGTGATGGGGTCGACGGAGGCGGCACGCACGGCCGGATACAGCCCGAAGATCACCCCCACGCCGCACGCGACGGACAGGCTCAGAAGGATGGCCTGAACGCTGACCACCGTGGTCCATCCGGCATAGCGGGAGATGGCCGCCGCCCCGCCCACGCCCAGCGCCACACCGATGAGACCCCCCAGCACCGTGATGACCAGCGCCTCCAGCAGGAACTGGCGGAGCACGTCGCCGCGCGTGGCTCCCACGCAGCGGCGGATACCGATCTCACGGGTGCGCTGAGTCACCGTGGCCAGCATGATGTTCATGATCCCGATACCTCCCACCACCAGAGAGATGCCCGCGATGGCGCCCATCACGATGTTGAAGACCCTCTGCGTCTCTTGGCTCTGGCGGATGAGCTCAGCGGGGACCTCGATGGAGTAGTCGTCCACTCCGCGGTGGCGCCGCTTCAGCATCCTGTCCAGAATCTGCGCGGTCTCCGTCGCGGCGGCCTCGGAGCCGGACTGGATGATGATGGCGCTCAGAGGACTGACCTCCATCGCCTGCCTGGCGGTCATGGCCCGCAGCGTCCGCACGACCGCCCTCACGTTCGAGGGCACCGGCTGCTCGGAGTACATCACAAAGGCGCGGATGGAGACCGTGAGCGGGATGTAGATGTCGAAGTTCTGGTCCGGGATCTCCACCACGGTCCTGGAGGGGATGACCTTCCCGGCGATCGCGCCCACCACCGTGAACGGGATGCCGGACAGCTTGACCGTCTTGCCGACCGGGTCTTCGAAGCCGAACAGCCTGCGGCGGATCCCTGAGCCCAAGACGCACACGCGCGCGGCCAGCCTTTCGTCCTCCTCCGTCAGGAACCGGCCGCGGGCCATCTCGGAGCGAGTCACCTCGAGCAGGCCCGGGGAGGCGCCCAGCACCCGGACGGAGACCGGCGGCCCCTCCACTCCCAGCTCCGCCTGAACCTGACGGACGGCCACCACGCGCGTCGCATACTGCAGCGTCTGCCGCGCGGCCAGCGCATCCCCGTACGTCAGGCCGTAGGGCGATTTTTCCTGCGCCTTCTCGAGAGAGGCTCCGGCGAGCGGCTTGCGCAACACACGCACCACGTCCACCCCCAGCAGCCGGAGCTGCTCCAGGGCTTCCCTGCGGGCGCCCTCCCCGATGGAGACCATTGCGATGACGGCCGCCACCCCGAAGATGACCCCCAGCATGGTCAGAAACGAGCGCAGTTTGTGCGCCAGAAGCTCCCGTAACCCGCTGAGTATGGACTGCCAGACGCTCACGCCCTCAGCTTTTCGACCTCGCCGGAGCCGGCAGGGGGAGCGCAGCCGGCTTCTCCTGCCGCCCGGCCGGGGACTCCTGGCGGGAGGGATCCTTCAGAGCCACGACCTCCCCTTTCCTCAGCCCCCTTCGGATGGCCACGAACGTCTCGTTGCGCTTGCCCGTCTCGACCTCTCTGGGAACGAACGACGCCCCCCGTTTCACGTAGACCAGCCTCTTCCCCTCCTTCTCGAAGACCGCCTCGATCGGGACATAGACGGTATCCTTCACACGGTCCGAGATGATCTCGACGTTGGCGGTCATGCCCGGGCGGATCGGGGAGACGCCGGATGTGTTGATCTTGATGGTCACTTCAAAATTCTTGCGTCCGGGCGTCCCTGAGGTCTCCCAGGGAGATGCCTCGGTGGCCAGGCTGGAGATCTCCTGCACCGCGCCGGAGTAGGTCTTCCCGGGCAGCGCATCCAGAGTGAGCCGCACGCTCTGCCCGACCTTCACCCGCGCGATGTCCGCCTCCTCCACCTGCGCTTTGACCAGCATGCTGGAAAGGTCCGGCAGCTGCAGGATCTGCTGCTGCGGGAAGACGGAGTCCCCCTCTTTGAACTTTCTCCTGCCGTCCGGGGTCCAGACCTTCTGGATGACGACCAGGCCGCCCTTCGGAGCGAGAATGCGGCTCTTCCTGAGACGCCCCTGGGCCTCCTTCAGCCGGATCGCAGCCATCTCGGCGGAGAACTCCACGTTGCGGACCTCGGCCTGCTTCTGGCTTTCGCGGCTCTCCACCTCTTTGCGCTTGAGCGCCAGAGCCTTCTCCTGTTTGGTCACGTTGAACTGCTTGCTGCGCACGTCGATCTCCGCGACCTCCACCTCCGACTGGGGGATGAGCCTGTCCGCCGCCAGACGTTTCTTCTTCTCCAGCTGGGCCTGGGCCCGCTCCAGCTCGGCGCGGTCGAAGTTGAGCTGAGCTTCCTGCTGCTCCACTTCGGTGCGGTTGGACTCCTTCTGGATCTCGAACTCCAGCTTCGCTTTCTCCACCTGTGCCCGGGCGTTGTTGTACTCCAGTGTGGCCGTCCGAACGGCCTCCCGCAGCGGTGCATCGTCCAGCTGCACCAGACGCTCGCCGGGCGACACGGAGCGCCCCTCGGGGACAAGGTAGATGATCTTGCCCTCGATCTCCGAGGAGACCAGCACACTCCTCTCCGCTTCCACGCTGCCAAGCTGCCTGACGCTGACGACCAGCTCCCCGCGGCGCGCCTGTGCGGTGGGGATGAAGACCTCCTTCCTCTCCCCGAGAAACCAGCGAGCCCACTGCCCGGGGAGCACCTTCGCGCCTGCCCAGAGCGCGGCCGCGAGGATGACCGTAATGACCACCGGCTTTCCCAGCCGCCTCCAGGGGATGCTCCGCAGCCCCCGTTTCCGTTCTTCTGCGACGTCCATGTTCCGCCCTAAGAGCCCAGACGCTCAGCCAGATCCCGCCCCACCGCCCTCTCCAGGGCGATCTGCGCAAGGAAATAGTCTATCTCCGCCGAAAGCAGGCTGCTGCGCGTCTGAGTGAGTGCCACCTGCGCCTCCAGGATGTCCCGGTTCGTCACCAGCCCCTCCTCCACCATCCTGCGCGCCAGCTCCAGGTTGTCCTGCGCCACCTTCAGGTTGGCCGAGTAGATGTCGAGTGTTGCGGCCACGGCCTCCAGACGGCGCACGGCGGCCAGCACCTCTGAGGTGATCCGCTCCCGCAGGAACGCCTCGTCCACCTTCAGCTGCTCCAGGTTGCGCAGGGCGATCTCCCTGCGCTCCCGCCGGCCGACCGCCCCGAGTGGCAGCGAGTACTCCAGCCCCCCCGCCCAGTAGCTCTGCGACTGGAAGTCCCCGCCTCCCGCCAGCCCGAGCCCCGCGCGGGTGTAGGAGGCCACCACATCCAGAGATGGCCGCAGATCGTCTCCCGCGACGCGATAATCCAGCTCCTGACGCCGGATGGCGATCTGCTGGGCCTTCAGGTCCCTCCGCGTCGCCAGCGCCTCCTCCACCAGCTTCCGGGCATCCGGCTGGATACGCTCCGCGAACGCGGTGTCCACCAGGTCCGTCTCCTGTCCGACCGGCAGACCCATCGCCAGAAGCAGGGCGTCCAGAGCGTCCCGGTAGGCCCGCTGCCGCTCGACCAGCGCATCCCGGCTCTGCGCCAGACGGATCTCCGCCCGGGACAGCTCGATCTCCGCCACCAGCCCCTCTTCCAGCCGTCTGCGCGCCATACGCACCGTCTCCTGCGCGATCTCCACATCCGCTTGGCTGACTTTGATGAGATCGCGGGCGCGCACGGCGTTAAGGTACGCCCGGACAGCGGCCTCGGCCGCCTCCTGACGCGCCAGCCAGAACGCGTTCTCCTGCACTGCGAGCGCAAGCTCCGCGGAGACCACGCTCACGTTGGCCGGGGAAAGCCCTCCCCCCTGGCGCGACAGAGGGCGGCGATACTGGAGGCGCAGATTGGATGTGGCTCCGCTGGAGGCCGCAGGCACCACCGACGCCGACAGGGCATCTCCGGCGCGGCTCTGCCACTCCAGCCGCGCCCCGGCCGCCGCGGCGGTCTCACCGGCCCCCCCGCCCACGGACGCCTGGCTGATGCCGGCGAAGACCGATGTGTCCACCAGATCCCGGGCGGAGGCCAGCCCCGAGACCGCGGCCAGATACGACACGCGCGCCTGCTTCAGCTGGGGATTGTTCCTGAGGCTGATGCGGACGGCGTCCCGGAGCGTCAGAGAGGCCGGAACGCGCCCGGCTTCCGTCGCCTCCGGCCCGGCGGCGGGGGACGTTCCAGCCGCTGCGGCCCCGACGGCGGAAAAGAGCAGCGCCCCCGTCACATTGGCTACGATGAAGGAACGGACGGTCAACAAAGAACCTCACCCCCCATCAGCGGGGAATATCGCAGTTCTCCACCACCGGTAAGCCTTACCCGGATCGTCCCGTCCTCCCTGCCCGCCATTCCATCCCGCCTGCAACGGCGGCGGGACGCCGCCTTTGCAGCGCCCCGCTCCTCCGGACTCAACACCGGTAACAGGCAGTAAGGAAAGACTACTGCGCCATCTTGAACGTGTGCATCCCCTGAGGCATGTGGCACAGGCTGCACTTCACGCCTTCCGGAACCTTCGGATGCGACGGTTTGGCCACCGCATCCGCGTGGCAGTCCATGCACAGCGCGTTCTGCGGCTTCTTCAACATGGCCACGTTCTCCGACCCCTTGCCGTGCACCTCGTGGCAGGTGGTGCAGCCCACCTCGGAGACGGCGTGCTTCGAGAGCAGCCACTCGTTGTACTGCTGGTTCATCCCGGGGCCCTTGACCTCCGCCAGCTTCAGGAAGTCCTTCAGGTTATCACCCCACTTCATCCCGACAGGATGCTTGAAGCTGGGATCCTTCACGCTGACGCCCTCGGAATGGCACTTCCCGCAGATCATGGCCTGTCTGTCGAAGGGGAGCGCGGAGATCTGGCCGATCTTGGTCTTGTCGCCGGTGGTGGCGTGCGCGCTGCCGGGTCCGTGGCACGCCTCGCACTGCACCCCCGCCTCGTTGTAGCTTTTCTTTGCCGCGTCGTATCCGGTCACGTGGCAGGGCACGCACTGGGCCGTGGCATCCACCACCTGAAGCGGCTTCCACCGCTTCTCGTTGACGAACCACTTGCCGGGGAGGGTCTTGCCATCCTTGCCGATGTAGGCCTGCGAGCGCTTCCCGACGCCCAGCACCATGTGGATGTCCGGCCTGTTCACGGGACAGTCTTCCCCGAAGTCCGCCACGATGGCGCCCGGGTCCGAGGCCTTCAACAGGGCCTTCGGATGCGCGGTCTTCTCGAACGCCTCGACCAGCTCTTTGTGCGTCGCTTTATGGCAGACGACGCACAGCTTTGAGCCGGAGTATGTGGCATCGGCGGGCGGCTGAGCCACCGCGATATGCGTCACCGTCAACACCGCGCCCGCGGCGGCGACCGCCGCCGCTGCGGCGAATAGAGCGTTCTTCCGTGGCTTGCTCATCGTTCAGACCCCTTCAACCCGGGCCGCGCCCGGCGTCGTCACCCACCCCGCTTCAGGATACCCCACCGGTTAGACCGCGCTCAATGGCCCTTTGGTACGGTCCGCGGGCGGCAGGGCGAGGCTCCTTCAGAAGCTGACGGCCCCCAGCCAGTCGTGAAGCAGGAACCACATCCGCCCGATGAGAAGCGACATCCGGGCCATCACCGTGGCCCCGAACATCGCCCCGAAGCCGAGCATCAGCATCCACCTCCCGATCTGCGCCGCCTTCGCCGCCCGCCTGTGCTTTTCGTAATCGAAACTGAAGAAGAAGTAGCTCATCACCGTGAGCAGGACGAACAGGAAGATGGCGTTGTTCACCGCCTCCGGGACGCTCAGGCCCGGACTATCGCCCACTGGAGGATGCGGGATGACGGGCTTCAGGCTGGCGGCGATCTTCGGGAAGTTCGAGCCGGCAAAATCCTGGAACATCCAGCCCACGGCCAGCCCCATCACCGCCCCGAACGCAAGGCGGCTGATCCAGTTGTGCTTCTGGGAGTAGACAAAGTAGAACATCGCACCGCCCGTCAGCGCGAACGCCCACCACCAGCGCCCCTCGTTCCACATCGGCCCCCACCATTTGGGGATCAGGATCTCACTGACCACCAGGAACAGCCCGTATCCCACCGCCAGGCCGAGGTAGAAGTGCTCGAACAGGCGGTAGATGACGTTCTCGCGGTACAGGAAGGTGTAGATGGCCAGGGTGCAGACGGCGCCGGACCACACCACCGCGCGCTGCACCGCCTCCGGATCGGAGAAGAACTGCAGGATCGCCTCTCTCATCGTCCGGCCCCTCCGGCCCGGCGGGATGCGAAATACCCGACATTGGCCAGCACGATGAGCAAGATCATCAGAAGCTCCGCCAGCGACAGCGAGTTGGACCAGCGCACCCCGCTTCGCGGGTCGTTCAACAGCGTCTCGTACTGCGCGCCGCCCACCAGCCCGGGCAGCATGCCGACCAGCTGCTTCGCATCCAGAGGGTCGTATCCCTGAGCCACCATCACCGCCGTCGGGGCATAGGCGATGGGCGTGCCGTAAACCGCCTGAATGAAGGCCACCCAGAGCATTATGTTGCCGACCGGCGTGATATGGCATACGAAGCCGACGTCGTCGATGTTCTTCACGCCCTTCATCGCGGGCAGCTCCGAAAGCGGCGTCCCGCGGTAGTCCTCTTTGACGGTGCCCGGGATGTCCTTCGCCATCGACTTCAGGAACGCCACCATCGGAACGGCCTTCCATCCCCAGTTCACCCAGTCCCGGCCGTAGACCTTGCCGTATTCCTTCGCCAGGCGCTCCGCGGTGTTCTGCATCAGCGTGGTGGTCTGCGGCGCCCAGGGCAGGATGGCGAACGGCACGCCGTTGCGGAACAGATGCCGCATCATGGCTTCGGTCTGCGGAAGGCTTTCAGCCAGCGTCCCGGCCCCCCAGTCGCCGGACAGGATGGCCAGCTTGCCCCGGGGTATCGCTTCCACCGTGTCATAGACCCCCCGGACCTCGGGCGTGATGGCCGTCGGCAGCCGGAACCGGACGAACATCGGCAGGGCGATGACGACCACCAGCAGCAGATACATCACCCGGCGGTCGATTCTCTGCATCCGCTCGAACACGCTCACCGGGTCAGACCTCCTTCTCGAAATAGCTGCCCCGCTCCAGAGACAGCCAGATCCTGAGCCCCATCGCGAGCGCGCCCACGGCGATCCCGAACTCGATTCCTCTCTGCGCGGCCGCGTTCGGCTTCCACAGGATCCACTGGCTGATGTTCTCGAGCCGGAGATTGGCAAGCGGCCCCCAGTCCGGCTGGATCCAGCTGGTCAGCCAGATGCCCACCGGCACCTGGCCCAGCATCACCAGGAAGGCGGCGGCCATCATGATGGTGGCTTCCACGCTGCGGATGCGGAAGGCGCGGTAAGCGGCGGAGATGATGAAGAACGCGATGAGCGAGAACATCGCGGCATCCAGCGAGAACAGCCACCCGTCGGTGGCGATGAGCCACAGGCCCTGCCACACCGGGCTTTCCTGCCCCGGGCCGAAGCGCTGGAAGAAGCCGATGACGGCCATCGTGATGACGCCGACAAAGAAGAAGACGCTGAACCCCCAGTTCTTCCGGGCCTGCAGGATGTTCTTCCCGTGGATGTGCACCAGGTTGGTGAGCCCCAGCGCAAACGTGAAGCCCGCGATCACCTGCCAGGCGTTCGTCAACCCCTGCATGTAGGGCGAAAGGAAGTTCTGGTCCGGATCCAGCCCTGAGTAGAGCAGCTCGAAGACCCGGCGTCCGAGCGGCCCGGCGGACATCAGGAACGGCTCGGCGGAGGAGCGCGGCGCGATGAGGAACTCCAGGCTGAAATAGAGCCCTCCGATGAACGTCACGGCCGCGATCAGCGGCTTGCGCGCCCGGCGCGGCACGAACGTCAGCCCGAAGATGAACAGCGCCCCCGTAACCAGCGCCCCGAGGATGAAGAGCGTCTTCTCCGGATTGTCCGTGTGCGGTCCCCAGAAGGAAACCATCCCTACTTACCTACCTTGAACCACTCGAGCAGGATGGATCCCGCCGGCACCCAGGGCGATATGCTGACCCCGATGACGCCGGCGATGAGCGCGGCGATGATCACCAGCTTGCCCAGGTCCTGCCCCACCAGGCTCCCCAGGAGCGTCGGCTCCTTGGAGAGGTAAGCGCTTCCGGCGTAGTATTCGTCTCCGATGATACAGTAGTCGCAGGCGGCTATGAAGAACGGCAGCTGCGTGATCTGGGGGGTGCCGGCCACCTGCAGGGCGCCGATATGGTGCCCGGTCTCCGCCAGAATGAGCGCCTCCGCGAAGAAGCTCCCGAAGTAGAAACAGCTGGCCACCCTCTCCCGGGACATCAGCCCGATGGAGGCGGAGGCGTACGCGAACTGCTGGTCCGAGAGAAATTTGATGTCATCCTGCTCGTAGAGCTCCGGCGCGCCCTCCCGGGCGTAGGCCTCCCGGGCGACATCCTGGGCGATGGTGTAAAGCACCGCATCCGCAAGCGCCACCATCACCCGTGTCCGGAACTTGGCCGCCAGCTTGATGATGTGGGACAGAATGGACAGCGATTGAAGCCCCACGATGTCCAGACCGTGAATGCCCGGGGAGTAAAAGATCGGGCGGCCCATCTCCGTGGCGCGGCCGACGGCCTCATCGATGGCCGACAGACCGGGGATCCTGCGGATGAACAGCTCCCGTCCCCTCCGCGCGGACAGGATCTTCCACAGAATGAAGAACACGATCAGGCCTTCGAAGACCAGGACCGGAAGCGTGGCGTGACTCACCCTGACGCCTCCCCTCGCGCATCGCGAAGCTCTTCGATGCGGTCGATCATCAGCTCGATCCCTTCCGGGTGATAGAGCAGGCGCGCGAGCTTCTGCATCCCTTCCGCGCCGAGCGCCGGGCCGAGCACCGGGGTCGCCGCCACCAGCGCCTGCCCGGCCAGCCTCGAGAGCGGCCGGTGCATCTCGAGCATCAGAATGACGGGCACGGACAGCCCGAGCCGCACCACGCGGCGCGCCAGCGCATCCGCCGTCTCCAGCGCCTCCTCCCGGCTGAGCGGGGCGTGCAGGTCGATCACGCGGCCTCCTTCCCTGCCGCCTCCGCCCGCAACCGCCGCACCGCCTCGAGCACAGCCTCCCGATCGGAGCCGAAACGCAGGAACACCCCCCGGAACGCCTCCAGCCGGGAGCGACGTGCGAGCGGCGAAAGCTTCACCCCGTCCTCCGCCAGCCACACCGTGCGCACCCGCTCCCAGGAGATCTCCTGCCGGCTGAAAAGGCAGACCGCGGAGGCTCCGCCGCGGCGCAGCTCGTAGCGCACGGGAAACAGATAGTCGGAGATGGACGCCGCCACGAGCCCCGCCGCCAGAAGACCGGCCAGAGGCGATCCCAGCACGCTGGAGCCCGCGAATGCGGTCAGTAGAAGGCAGGGAACGACGGCGAGCAGCATGGCGGGCCGCTCGCGCAGGCGATGGGTCCTCCAGGAGAAGACGACGGGATCGTTCACGAAGCTATCGGCACGCGTTGTCATCGAGCGCTCGCCAGGCGGGTGCGGCTCTCCCCCGTCCGCTGTATTCAGCGCTGCAGGGGATGAATTCCTCTCCCGCATCCGGGGCGCGGGAACAGTTTTCGCTACCGGGCTGCCAATCCTGCCGGGCGGGGGCCCGGCGGCACGAAAACGCCCGGGCCGGCGGACCTCAGATCCGCTCGGGGCTTTCGACGGGGCGGACATTCCGCTTGCCGCGACCGGCCATCAACTCCATGGCGCGCGCGGCCACGTTCTCCGCCGTCAGTCCGACCTCGCGGCGCTGCGCCTGCTGCGAGTCGTGCTCCACGAAGCGGTCCGGCACACCGACACGCCGGACCCTGCACTCCGGCGCCTCCGACGCCAGAAGCTCCAGCACAGCGCTTCCGAACCCGCCCGCGAGCGCGTTCTCCTCCAGCACCACCATGCGCCCGCACTTCCGGGCGGCCTTGCAGATGCGCTGCTCGTCCAGCGGCTTCACGAAACGAGCGTCGATCACCTCCGGGGAGACACCCCCCGCCTCCAGCAGCTCGGCCGCCTCCTGCGCCACCGCGACGCAGCTTCCGCACGCCACCAGAGCCACATCCGACCCCTCACGAAGAGTCCTCCCCCGTCCGATGGGGATGGCGCGGGGCTCGCGCTTCTGCCACGGCGCCGGGCACGACCCGCGCGGATACCGGATGGCGATCGGTCCATCGTGCTGGACGGCAGTCAAAAGCATGTCCGCCAGCTCCTGCAGGTCCGAGGGGGCCATGATGACGATCCCCGGCATCAGGCGAAGGTATGAAAGGTCGAACACGCCCTGATGCGTCGCCCCGTCGTCCCCCACGAGGCCGGCCCGGTCCAGGCAGAAGATCACGGGCAGATGCTGGATGCAGACGTCGTGCAGGATCTGGTCGAACGCCCGCTGCAGGAACGTCGAGTAGATGGCCACCACCGGCCGCAGCCCGGAAGCGGCCAGGCCTGCCGCGAAGGTCACGGCGTGCTGCTCCGCGATGGCCACATCGTAGTAGCGGTCCGGAAAGCGCTCGGCGAACGCCGCAAGGCCCGTTCCGTCCGGCATGGCGGCCGTGATGGCCACGATGCGCCCGTCCGCCTCCGCCAGCTCGAGCAGGGTCTGGCTGAACGCGCTGGTCCAGGTGGGGTTGCCGCCCTCCTTTTTCTGAAACTTTCCGCAGCCGCTGTCGAAGGGTGTGACTCCGTGGAACACGCGGGCATCGTTCTCGGCATACTCCACTCCCTTGCCCTTGGTGGTCACCACGTGGACCAGCACCGGCTCCCTCATCTCCCGCACCGCACGGAATATTTCGATAAGCTCTTCCGTGTTGTGCCCGTCGATGGGTCCCAGGTAGGTGAATCCCAGGTTCTCGAAGACCGGCCCCTCGCCCGGCGAGACCAGGTGCGCCATCCCCAGCTTCAGCCCTTCGGCGGCCTGCTCGATGGCCCTGCGCCCCACCTTCAGGTGCTGGATGAAGTCCTTTGCCCTCTGCTCGAGGCTGTGCAGCAGCGGCTGGCTGCGAAGGCGGGCCAGATGATACGACAGAGCGCCCACCGCCTGCGCGATGGACATTGAGTTGTCGTTGAGGATGACCTTGATGTTGGCCTTCAGCTCGCCCGCATGGTTCAGAGCCTCCAGCGCCATGCCCGCGGTGAGAGCGGAATCGCCGATCACTGCCACCACGTCCTCGCCGCCGCCCCTCAGGTCGCGCGCTTCCGCGAACCCCAGCGCCGCAGAGATGGATGTCCCGGCGTGCCCTGCCCCGAACACGTCGTAGGGGCTCTCCTCGCGCCGCAGAAAACCGGAAAGCCCGCCGCCCTGACGGATAGTGTGGAACTGATCCCGCCGCCCGGTCAGCAGCTTGTGAGGATACGCCTGATGGCCGGTGTCGAAGATGATGATGTCTTCCGGCGCGTTCCAGACGGTGTGCAGGGCGATGGTGAGCTCCACGGTGCCGAGGTTGCTGGCAAGGTGCCCTCCCGTCTTGCTGACGACCTCGAGGATGAGCTCCCGGATCTCGGCGGCGAGAACGCGCCGCTCCTGCGGCGTCAGGCCCTTCAGGTCGGCCGGGCTTTCGATGCGTTCCAGCACGCCCTTCATATCTTCAGTCAAGATAACACTTCTCCTCGAGCGGCTCTCCCGGCCATCAGGCGCTCCGCGACCAGGATGTCCTCCAGACGGTCCAGATCCTCCCCGACCGCTGCATCCGGGCAGATGAGCGCACGCAGCGTCCCTCCGATGGCGCGCCCGGCCGCCCGCTCCACCGCAGGGATGTCCAGCGCGCCCGGCCACACCTTCTGCGCGATCAAAGCCCGCAGCAGGGTGGACAGACCGATCATCGCCGCCAGTCTGAAAGGCCGCTTGCGCGCCCGGTAGATCTCCTCGATCCGGTCCCGGCTCTTGAGCGCGAAGCTCCTGCTGATCAGAACGGCGTTTCCGCCCGTAAAAGTCCCTTCCCGCAGCCGCAGATACGTGCGCCGCAGGCCGGGGAAGCTTTTCTCGCAGTCCTCCCTGCGGACCACCGGGTAGACAAAGTCCGCCTGCAGGGCAAGCCCCCTCTCCACCAGACGCCGGACCGCCTCCCCAGTTATCATCGGGATGTCCGAGCTTGCGACCAGCACCATGTCCCCGTCTTCGCCGGCCGCCTCCAGACCCCGGATCAGATTCTCCAGGAAGCTTGTGCCCGGTTGGACGGTGACTTCGGCATCGCTGTCGAAGGCGCCCACGACGACCCGCCTGCGGACGCAGCCCGAATCCCGGAGAGCGTCCAGCACCCGGTCGGCCATTCTCCGGCCCGCCAGCGGCGCCTCCGCGCGCCAGCTGACATTGTACCTTTCTTTCAGCTCTTCGTCCGCCGGGGCTCCCGCAAGCACCACGCAATCCAGCCGGGGCACGCTCACCGATGCTCTCCTTCTACGGCGGTCGAGGAGGCCACCGCGCTCCAGACGTCGCCGAAGCCTCCGGCCGCGCCCTCCGCCGCAGCCCGCGTGGGGAAGACGCCGAACACCGCGCTCCCGCTGCCGCACAGCAGGGCCGCCTCCGCCCCGGCCTCCAGCAGCCTCTGTTTGAGGCGGGCGATCTGCGGATACCGGGAGAAGACCACGGCCTCGAAGGTGTTGCCCAGAGACGCGAGCAGCGCCTCCCGGTCGTTGTCCTCCAGAGCGCGGGCCGCCCGGTCCGCAAACGCCGTGGAAGCGCAAGCGCCGGACCGGTCCAGCTCGGCGTAAGCCCAGGCGGTGGAGACCCCGGCGTCCGGCCGGACGATGAGAAAGTGCAGCGACAGCCCGGAGACGATCTCCCGGAGCCGCTCTCCGCGGCCTTCCCCCAGGGCCAGGCGCCCGTCCAGAAAGAAGGGGACGTCCGAGCCCAGCCCGGCGGCCAGAGCGGACAAATCCCCGTCAAGTCCGTATAGCCGGGCCGCCCCCCGGAGCGCCGCCGCCGCGTTGGACGACCCGCCGCCCAGCCCGGACTGCAGCGGGATGCGCTTCCGGAGCCGGATGCTCATTCCGCGGCAGTCCCCGCACTCGCGGCGCACCATCTCCACCGCCCGCACCGCAAGGTTGGCATCTCCCCCGGGTGCGTCGCCCTCCTCGATGGTCAGGCGGACCTCCGGTTCGCCGGTGAGCGACAGCTCCAGCTCATCGGCCAGGTCTGTGCGGCAGAACACGGTGCGGATCTCGTGGTATCCGTCCGCGCGCGGGTGTCCGACATCCAGCGCGAGGTTGATTTTGGCGGGGGAGACGAGGGACAGAGTCATCGATCCGGTGGACCTTCTTCCGCCCGCATTATACACGCGGCGCCGGCCCGGCGACTTTGACCGGAAGGCCGCCGCTCCGTAAGTTTTTCGCTACGGAAGCTTGAGGAAACGGCAACGACGCAACAACCTTCCCGAACCTGCCCCGTTCTACACTGAACAGGGACGTTGGCGATCCAACGCCGCATTGCCTCCGTCTAGCCGCATCACAGGGAGAAATTCCAATGAGACGCATTCTTGCCGCTATACTCGCAATCCTGGCGCTCGCCTCCGGCGCGCAGGCGTCCGTGGGGCTGCAGACCATAACACTGTGGGACTTTCAGGACCACTACTGGAGCGACGTGTGGCAGGACTGGATCGTGGAGCCGGAATACACTCCGGAGATCGGGGAGGGATCCTGGGAGGCGCAGGGAGTCGCCGTCTGGGACCCTGACGAGCAGGACTACCGCGATCCCGAGAACGTGCTGGAGCTGAACTCCAGCAGCGATCCCATCCACGAGATCAACGAGTTCATGGGATACGCTCTGGACTTTGACAACTCCCCGGCCCAGGGCACGGGCAACAAGACCGCCGGCGCGCGCTTCAACGTTTCCACGAAGGCTTACACGGGGATCGTCATCAGCTTCGACATCCGTCACAAATACCGCTCGCCGCGGCACGCGCGCGTGCAGTACACCGTGGACGGTGTCAACTGGATCGACAGCGCCGTCTTCGAAGCTGACAACCCGAACGAGGCGGACCACTGGTACAACGGCCGAACCGTGGACCTCTCCGGGGTCCCCGGTGTCTCGGACAACCCGAACTTCGCCTTCCGGGTCGTGGCCGAGTTCGGGCCTTCGGGAGGGTACGAGGCGTCCAAGAGCGGGGCGGTCTACCGGCAGCGCGACAATTTCCGGTTCGACATGGTCCGCGTGAGCGGCATCCCCATCGGGACGCCCAGGGCCTATCTCATCAGCAACCGCGACACCCGCCACGAGATCATCTCCATCGCCAAGGACAACTTCCTGTTCTCCGTCTGGGGACGGGTGAGCGGTCTTGACGGCGGCGGCTTCACGCTGGACGACGGCTCAGGCGCTCCGGTGCGCGTGCTTGCTCAGGGCGTCCAGGCCATCGCCGAAGGAGACTACGCAAAGGCCACCGGCTCGCTGGACGACAGCGGCGGCACGGTGGTCCTGCGGTCTTCCGCTGCGCAGGTGGAGAAGCTGGACTGAAACATTTCCCGCGTTCCCGCCCGTCACGGGCGGTTTCCATAACAAGGCAGAAGGAGAAGAAACGACACAGATGATCAGACACATCGCCAGACTGGCGGTCCTTGGAAGCCTCATCGTGATGATGACAGCCGGGTCTCACGCAGCCAGCGTCATCACCCTGTGGGACTTCCAGGACTACTATCAGGATCCCGTCTTCCTGAACTGGGTGGTCACGCCGCGCTACCATCCGAGCATCGGCAGCGGCAACTGGTCGGTGCAGGGTACGGCCGTGGTGGACCCGGCTCAGCAGGACTACCGCGACCCGGACAACCCGCTGGAAACGACTTCCAGCAGCGATCCCATCCACCTGATCAACGAGTTCATGGGATACGCGCTGGACCTGGACAACGCCCCGCCGCAGGGGACCGGCAACAAGACCGCCGGAATCCGCTTCGACGTGTCCACCGTCGGCTACGAGAACATCGTGGTGAGCTTCGACATCCGGCACAAGTACCGCTCGCCCCGGCACGCCCGCGTGCAGTACACCGTGGACGGGGTGAACTGGGTGGACAGCCTCCTGTTCGAGGCAGACAACCCGAACGAGGCCGACTACTGGTACAACGGCCGGACGGTGGACCTTTCCGGCGTTCCCGGAGTGGCCGACAACCCGAACTTCGGCTTCCGCATCGTGGCCGAGTTCGGTCCCTCCGGACTGTACGAAGCGTCCAAGACGGGCGCGTCCTTCCGGCAGAGAGACCTGTTCCGCTTCGATATGGTGCAGGTGTCGGGCACGGTGATTCCGGAGCCCGCCTCACTGCTCACCCTGGGACTCGGGGCGGCAGGACTGCTCGGTGGCATCCGCCTGAAGAGGCGTTGACATATCCGCCGGGCCGGGGGCGGGGCCTGTCCTCCCCCGGCCCGCTTCCATCCGTTCCTCAGGAAATCTGTCCACGGCGCAAGGACGGCTGAACGATGAAAAGGCATCCCTCACCCGTTTCCGGTTTCACTCTCATCGAGCTGCTGGTGGTCATCGCGGTGATCGCGATTCTGGCGTCCATCCTGTTTCCGGTGTTCGCCTCGGCGAAAAAGAGAGCGCAGCAGTCCACCTGCGCGTCCAACATGCGGCAGATCGGGATGGCGATGAGCATGTACACGGCGGACAACAAAGACCGCTTTCCGCCCCCTAAAGCCCCCAGCCCGAAGAACCCTGCCTCCATGATCACCTGGGGCAAATACTACTGGATGTTCACCATCAACCGGTACACCAACGGGAAGCCTGCCTCCTGGGACCGTCCGGCTGAGAGCTTCTTCGTCTGTCCGACGGAGCCGGTGAAGCACGCCCTGTCCGGGTCGCGCACGGAGAACATCTTCCCCGAGCCGGCCACGTCCTGGGGCCTCAGGCGGAATCAGTACAGGGTGCTGGAGTTCTGGTGCAGCTACAGCATCAACGAATGGATCGTCGACGACGCGCCGGGGTTCGGATTTCCTTTCCTGGGCTCCTGGGAGAATCCGGCCGGGTCTTTCATGGTGCTGGAATCCAGCGACACGGAGATCGAGGGCGACGAGCTGGACGAGCTGCGCTGGCCTCACCAGGGGGGGACGAACATCCTGTACATAGACGGTCACGTTCAGTGGCACAGGGTGGAGTACACCGGCCCGATCACCAGCAACCCGCAGACCGGCCTCAGGATGACATCGGCCGACCCGCGTTACTGGAAGTTCCCCCCGGCCAGCTCCGAGGGCGACGACGACCGCGGACCGTGGACTCCGAGGGGAGACGACTGATGCGAGGCGCCACTCTTACTCTCTTTCCGGCTGCCGCAGTGGCGGCCTGTTTACTGGTCGCAGGCTGTTCTCCGTCGGGTGAGGCCGGCACGGGCGGGGCGGGCGAGCCTCCCGTGATCGGCGTCCGGCCGGCCATCTCGACCGAGCCTGTTCCCAGCGACGCCGACGACCCGGCCATCTGGGTCCACCCGGCGGACCCGGCACGCAGCCTGATCCTGGGAACGGACAAGGACGACGCGAACGGCGGGCTGTATGTGTTCGACCTGAACGGAAAGCTGGCGCAGTCGCTGCCGGGCATCGCCCGCCCGAACAACGTTGACGTGGAATACGGCTTCCGGCTGGGCGGGGAGGAGACCGACATCGCCGTGCTGACGGAGCGGGGCAAGCGGAGACTGCGGGTCTTTGCCATCGACCGCAGGACCGGCCGTCTCACGGACGTCACAGGCTCGACCGCCGTCTTCACGGGCGAGGAGGGGGAAAAGGCGGCGCCGATGGGCATCGCGCTCTACCGCCGGTCCCGGGACGGGGCGGTGTTCGCCATCGTCAGCCGGAAGGCCGGAGACTCCGGCAGTTATCTGGGACAGTATCTGCTGACGGACGACGGAAAGGGCAGGGTGGACTGCCGCGAGGTGAGGCGCTTCGGCGAGTTCAGCGGCACGGGCGAGATCGAGGCGGTGGCGGTGGACGACGAGGCAGGGTTCGTCTACTTTGCCGACGAATCCGCCGGAATCCGGAAGTACCGGGCCGACCCCGACGCTCCGGATGCGGGAAGCCAGCTGGCCTTCTTCGCCCAAAAGGGACGCAAGGGGGACCGTGAAGGGCTGGCCCTTTACTCTCTCCCGGATGGCCAGGGGTATCTGATCAGCACCGACCAGATCAAAGACGGCTCCCGTTATTTCCTTTATCCCCGCGACGGGGGCGGCGGGCACCGGCACGAACCCGCTCTGGCGGTGGTGGAGGGGGGCGCGGACGACACCGACGGGATCGAAGCCACCTCCCGCCCGCTGGGGGAACGCTTCCCGGAGGGGATCCTTGTCGTGATGAACAGCAGGGACCGCAACTTCCTGGTGTTCGACTGGCGGGATATCCGGAAGGCGCTTCCGCGCTAGCGGCCACCGGCTTGCGCCGGCAGGGATTGCGGGTAAGATGTGAGCGGCCGCCCTCCCGGGGGCGGCCGCCATTTCAGGGAGACTTATCCGCAGTATGGGCATACTGGTCGGCAAGGATACGCGGCTGATGGTGCAGGGGTTCACCGGGCGCGAAGGGCAGTTCCACTCCCGGCAGATGCTGGAATACGGCACGAACATCGTGGCCGGCGTTACGCCGGGAAAGGGCGGCAGCGAAGAGCTGGGAGTCCCCGTCTTTGACACCGTGCGCGAGGCGCGCGACGCAACCGGCGCCAACGCGACCGTCATCTTCGTCCCGGCCCGCTTCTGCCGGGACGCGATCATCGAGGCGGTGGATGCCGGGATCCCGCTGATCGTCTGCATCACCGAGGGAATCCCCGCTCAGGATACGGTCTATGCCGTGAACCTGGTGCGGCAGCGGGGGCTCCAGATGATCGGGCCGAACTGCCCGGGCATCATCACTCCGGGCGAATGCAAGGTGGGAATCCTGCCCGGCGACATCTTCGTGCCTGGCCCCGTCGGGCTGGTCTCGCGCAGCGGCACGCTGACGTACGAGATCGTGGACGAGCTCAGCCGGGCCGGTCTGGGACAGTCGACCTGTGTCGGGATCGGAGGCGATCAGACGCCCGGAATGACATTCCTGGACGTGCTGCCGCTGTTCGAACAGGATCCTCAGACCCGTGCCGTGGTTCTGGTGGGCGAGATTGGCGGCTCGGACGAGGAACTGGCGGCGGAATACATCTCCCGTCAGATGACAAAGCCGGTGGTCGGGTTCATCTCCGGGCGCTCCGCGCCCCCCGGGAAACGGATGGGGCACGCGGGGGCCATCATCAGCGGGCGGACGGGTACGCCGCAGGCCAAGGTGGAGGCCCTGACTGCCGCCGGCGTGAAAGTGGCGGACACCACTCACGACATTCCTGCGCTGGTCCGGGAGGCGCTCGCCTGACGCTGGTCTGATACGGGCGGGTGCGCTCAGCCCCCTGCCGTCCTGCGCCGGCGGGAACGGCCGGCGGAAGGGATCTGAACCGGAGGGAGCCAGTGACACGGATCGCCTTCATCGGAATGGGCGCGATGGGCGCCCCCATGGCGGGCAACCTGCTGAAGGCGGGTTTCCCGGTCATCGTCCACAATCGCACGCGGGAACGGGAGGAACCCCTTGCGGCCCTGGGAGCCATGCGGGCGGCCAGCCCGGCAGAGGCGGCGGCCCGGGCGGACATCGTCTTCACCTGCGTCAGCGACGTGCCGGACGTGGAGGAGGTCATCTGCGGCCCGCGCGGTGTGCTGCAGGGCATCGGGGCCGGCAGGCTGGTGGTGGACACGAGCACCATCGGCCCGAAGGCGGCACGCGCCATCGCCGCCCGCTGCGCGGAAGCGGGCGTCCGCTTTATGGACGCGCCCGTCTCGGGCGGACCGCTCGGCGCGCAGCAGGCCACGCTCTCCATCATGGCGGGCGGAGAGGCGACCGACCTGGAAGAGGCGTTTCCGGCGCTCAGGGCGATGGGCAGGACCATCGTCCACTGCGGGCCGGTGGGAACGGGGCAGGCCACCAAGCTGGTGAACCAGATCGTGGGGGCGTGCACGTTCTGCGCGGTGGCGGAGGGGCTGACTTTTTCGAAGGCCGCCGGTCTGGACGGAGCGAAGACCATCGAGGCGGTGGGAGGCGGCGCCGCGGGCAGCTGGATGATGACCAATCTGGCTCCGCCGATGCTGGCCGGCGATTTCGAAGGCGGGTTCAAGGTGTCCCTGCAGGCGAAAGACCTGCGTCTGGTGCTCGCCGAAGCGGACGAGATGGGGCTGCCTCTGCCCATAACGCGCCTGGTGTCACAGCTGCTCGCGTGGCTGGAGCAGAACGGTCACGGGCAGCACGGGACGCAGAGCATCATCGCCGCCTACGAGGCGATCCGGGGATCCCCGAAGGACTAGCTCCCCCGCAGGCTACTTTCTCAGCCGTGCCCTGATCGTATCCAGATGGCGATACACATCCCGACGGTCACCCACCTTCAGAATGACCAGAAGGGATTCGAGAGAACGGATGCTGTAAATGACGCGGTATTCCCCGCATCGAATCCGCAGGGCATCCAGACCGGTCATTTTTTCGGCGCCGGCCGGACGGGGACACTCAGCAAGCGACTCGATCAGGCGGGCAATCTCCCTGCGAGCGGGAAGAGGCAACCGGCTCAACTCCCGCGCGGCGCCGGGATGCACCAGAATGCGAAGACCCAACGCATCAGAGCCCCTGGCTGGCCTTTATCTGCTCCCAGGGAACAGCTTCTCCGGTCTCCTGGAACTGACGGAGCCTCTTGCGGACAGCAGGCAGATCCCGCGCATCCTGCAGAAAATCCAGCACCTCCTCGAGGAGCTCCAGATCTTCCACAGGGACGATAGCAACCACGGGCTCGCCCCTGCGGGTCACTTTTAGCCGTTCGCGCCGCTGGCGCACCCGGTCTATCAGTTTCGAAAGCCCTCCCCGAACCTGCCCGGATGATACGGTCGCCATTGCCTGCCCTCCCTGTGTGACCGGCCCACCCTCCCGCTTTCAGTATACCTGATTTGGCCCCCGGATCTGCCGCCCACAGGTAAAGTAACCGGTTACAGAAGGATTCGACGGCGCGCGCGTCGAAAGCCGCCGCGAATGCGCCGCCGTCGGCTGCGGCGCGAGGCGGCAGGCGGCGGACCGTGCATACACCATCGAACATCCCGGTCAGGACCCCGTCACCATCACCGCACGGCGAGTCTCCCGCGCGAGCCTTCACCCTGCGCGCCCTGGTCCTGGGGGTCATCGTCACCACCATCATCAACCTCTGGCTGCATCACGCCGAACTGACGCTTTCCGGACGCGGTCACAGCGCGATCTCCAACACGAGCATCCCGCTCGGCGCCTTCGACGTGCTGTTCGCGCTGGCGGCGGTGAACCTGCTGGTGGGCTTCGCCGCGCCGTCCCTGCGCCTGCGCCGCGGCGAACTGATCACCATCTACACCATGTCCGCCGTCTCGACGGTGCTTTCCAGCTCCGGCGGACTTCATTTCCTGCTGCCCGCCCTGACGAGCCCGTTCTTCTTCGCCACGCGCGAGAACCGCTGGGCAGAACTATTCCATCCGCACATCCCGGACTGGATGGCGGTGAAAGACCGGAACGCGCTGACCGGCTTCTACTACGGCAACAGGGAGGTGGACTGGGGAGCCTGGCTGGGTCCGCTGGCTTCCTGGCTGGGATTCTTGACGGTGTTCGCGTTCTCGACGCTGTGCCTGTCGCTCATTTTGCGCAGGCTCTGGGTGGACAACGAGAAGCTGCCGTTTCCCACCGTCACTCTTCCGCTGGAGCTGACCCGCGAAGGAATCCCCCTGTTCCGCAACCGCCTGTTCTGGGCGGGGCTGGCGCTGACACTGGGACTCCAGGTGCTGAACACGTTGAGCTGGAACATCCCTCAGGTACCTTCCCTGAACACACGGGGCATCCGGCTGGAGAACTGGCAGCTTTCGCCCCCCTGGGATTCCATCGCTTCCACGCAGCTCAGCGTCTTCGGGTTCGCGGTGGGCATCGGCTATCTTCTCTCCACGGAGGTGGCGTTCAGCTGCTGGTTCTTCTTCCTGATCACGCGGGCGGAGATCGTGTGGGGTAAGATGAGCGGCTGGTCCCTGGGCGCGGCCCAGGGGGCGCTCAGCGCGTTCCCGTGGATCGGGCATCAGGGAGCCGGGGCCTATCTGGGCATCACTCTGGCGCTGCTGTGGATGGGCCGGCGCTATTTCGCTTCGGTCTGGCGCTGCGCAATCGGCCGCCCGCCGAAGGGTTTCGAGGACGAGGCGCGCGTCTACCGTTTCGCGGTGGCAGGCTTTGCGGCCTCGCTGGCGGCAATGGCCGCGTTCTGCATCGCCGGCGGCATCCAGCCGCGGACGGCGGTGGTGTTTCTGCTGTTGACGATCACGTATCTGATCGCGGCGACCCGCACCAGGGCGGAGACCGGAAACGTCTGGCCCACCGGCCCGGACGTGGACGCGTACTCGCTGATGTACACCGTGGGCGGCACGCGCATCTTCTCCCCCGCGGACCTGACGGTGCTGCTGTTCGTGCGCAGCGCCACGGCCGCGCAGGACTTCCGCGGAGCCTGCATGCCTCACCAGCTGGACGCCCTGAAGATGGGACCGGAAGGCGGCCTGCGGGTGGGTCAGGTGGCGCTGGCGCTGATGCTGGCGACCGTTCTTGGAGTGGTCATCAGCGCCATCATCGCGGTGACCCTGTTCACCCACCTTGGAGCGGTCGCGCGCATCGACGCCTGGCGCGGTCTGGCGGGGCTGAGAGCGTTCGATGCCGCCAGCACCCTGATGCACACTCCGCGCGATCCGGACCCGGCGGGAACGGCCGCAGTGGGCTTCGGGATTCTGACGGTCTTCGCGCTCATGGCGGCGCGGGTGCAGTGGGTCTGGTGGCCCTTCCATCCCCTGGGCTACGCGATGGCCAACACTCCCCCGATGAACTCCGCCTGGGTCTCCATCCTGGTGGCCTGGGCCGCCAAGGTGATCATTGTCCGCACGGGCGGAATGCGGCTTTACCGGCAGGCCCTGCCTTTCTTCCTGGGGCTGATCGCGGGAGACTTTCTGGGAGGCGGCTCCACCACTCTGGCCGCCATCCTGTTTGGAACAAACGCCTATCCGGCGAACTGGTGACCCGCAGAAAAAGGTCCGGCGGCCCCTACGGGCCGCCGGACGCTGCGCACGGGGATTTGCGTCCCGGTCTTTCTACAACTCCGGATCAGGCGCCGGAAGAGGGCCCATCGGACCCCGGGGCGGGGGTCCGCCCGGAGGGGGTGGCCCTGCCGGCCTGTCGTCCCGGCCGGGCAGCCGCGGCCAGATCCGTATGCGCCGCTCCTGCCGCTCTCTCAGGATCTCTGTCAGCCTGCGGTTCTGCTCCGGGGTCAGCAGGGCGCGGACGCCGGTCCAGAACTCGATGCCTTCGATGATCACCCGGGTGCGCAGGGAGCCGATGCGCTGAACCAGTTCTCTGGCCCGCTGCACGTCCGGCCGGTCTTGCAGCAGCTCTTCCGAAAGCTGGCGGTACAGCGGCGGGAGCTGCTCCATCGACTCCCTCACATTCCTGCCCGCCGCCTCGGCCAGCTGGCGGATCTTCTCCTTCTGAGCCTCGTTCAGCAGCAGCGCATCGGAGATGCGCTGCATCTCTTTTCCGGCGACCGGCGGGAGCATCAGCCCCACCTGCGGATCCCCCTCTCCCGGCGGAGGCGCAGGCCCGAACCCCGGCCCGGCGCCCCCGGGCGGAGGACCGACGCGCGGCGGCGCTCCGGGGCCGGCCGGGGGCATCTGCGCGAAAGCCATCGCGCCTGCCCCCGCGAGCGTAACCGCCAGCACCGGCCAGATCATGAGTCTCTTGCTGTTCACGGTGGATCAACCTCCTGTGCCGGCTATCCTTCCGCAGGAGCCCGGGGGGCCCTATCGCCGGCCTGACTTCGCACGCCGGACACGCTCCAGCCCCTCTCGCGCCGCGGCGCATCGGGGGTCGACCTGGAGCGCCCTGAGATACGCAGCCTCTGCACGCGCCGGATCCTTCAGCTTCTCCTCGTAAATGCCTGCCATCCGCAAGGGGATGCTGAGCCAGTGGGGGGCCAGCTCGCCCGCCTGTCGATAAGCGGCGAGGGACTCCTCGTAGCGCCCCAGGTCCTCGTGAATGCGTCCGATGAAGTAAAGGGGCGTTCCCTGCCCCGGCGCAAGAGCCGCGGCCCGGGTGAACTCGTGGAGAGCGCCCTGCAGATCCTTCCCGGTCTCGTAAAGAGCCCGGGCATACTCCAGACGGTGGCCATAGCCCATCGGGTCGAGCGCCACCGCCCTGCGCAGCTCCTCGATCGAATCATTGCTCCGCCCGCGCGCGGCCAGCACCGACGCCAGCTGGCGGCGCAGCAGGACAGCGCCGGGACGGTCAGCGAGAGCTTCCCGCAGGATACGCTCAGCCTCCTCCGGCCGTCCGCCCTTCATCAGCTCCTGCGCCCGGGCCGCGATCTTCCGGTCTTCCGGGCTGAAGGCGGGGACGGCGGGCGCCAGCGCCTGCGCCACCACCCGCTCCAGATACGGTATCTGCTCCAGGCTGACCTCCCCCCGGATCAGGCTTGTCGCTACCCCGCGGTTGTCCGCCGCAATGCCGAACAGCCAGCGCCCGTCGGGCGAGGCGTAGGCGGCACCCCGCCCCGGAGCCGAGTCCTGGCTCAGAAGCTCCTCCCACCGGAGCCGCTCCATCTCCTTTTCGAAGTGCTCCAAGATCCGGGGCTGCGACCGCCGCCCCCTTCCCCGTTCCCCGGCCGGGCAGTATCGCCGGATGACCACCTGCTCGATGCCCGACAGCCCGGGGGAGCTCTGCTTCGCGCGCTCCAGCAGAGGTCCTTCCAGCCGGATCTCCCGGATCAACCGCGCGCCCGCGGGATGCCGGATGCCGGGCTCGTCAACCGTTCCGGCGCTGACGGGAGCGGCGAGCGCCGCCAGCGCCGCGAGGAAGATGTACCCCGCAGCGCGTCCCCCTCTCACAGCCAGTCCTCCGCGCTGATGTCGTAGACCCACGCCACCGGATCCGTATACTGCTCGGCCGCGGCCACCAGAGGGGACAGACCGGTGAGTGCCAGCTCCGCCGCAGGCTCGTCCAGCACATCGTCAGGATTCGCCGCCAGGGCCAGAGGGCTTTCCGGATCCGGCTCCAGACTTGCGACGGCCACCCCGGGCGCAGGTTCAGGCGGCGCCGGGAGATTGTCCGCCGGGACCGCCGGACGCGCGGGCGGGGATCCGGAAGCGCGGATCCGCACGGGCGCAGCGGTACGAGCGGGACGTGGGCCGGTCACTGCCGGAGGAGCTGCGACCGGCTGCGCCGGAACCGCAACAGCCACCTCAGTCCCCCCGGGCTGCAGAGCCGGCTCCGGAGCTCTGAGCTCCCCTCTCACAGCGGGCGGCACCGTCGGGCGCGAGACGGCAAGGTCCTCTCCCGAGGGTCCCCGCCACACGAGCAGGGCTGACAGGACAACGATTCCGGCAGCGGCCGCGGCGGGAAGGGGCTTCCACCACCACGCCGGAAGCGCGCGGCGCACCCGGGACGGCCCGGACTGCTCCAGCAGCCGCTCGCGCAGCCGCTCCCAGCCGCCCGCAGGCGGCGCTTCGCGCTTCAGCAGCTTCAGGGTCTCCAGCGCGCTCTCCGTCTCCGCCAGCAGGGAGCGGCACGCGGCGCAGGAATCGAGGTGACGCCCCACCTGCGCCCGCGCATCCTCAGGCAGGCGGCCATCAATATAGAGCGAGATTCTTTTTCGGACCCCTCGGCAGGTCACTTTCCGATTCCTCCAGCCCGTCGAGACGGGGGGCAAGCGCCTTGCGGAACGATTCCCTCGCCCGGTGCAGCCGAACATTCAGAGATGTCAGCGAGCAGCCCAGCACGGATGCGATCTCCTCGTAGGAGAGCCCCTCGATATGCTTCAGCACGACCAGGATGCGGTAGTGAGGCGGCATCGCCAGAAGCGCCGCCTGCACCGCCTCCCGCGCCAGATTCCGGTCCAGCTGTTCCTGAGGATCGCCCCGTTCCCCGGCGGCGGCCTCCCAACGGGATTCTTCCCTGAGAGCATCCGCGGAGACAGTGGGCTTCCTCCGGCGGATCTCGTCCAGCGCCACGTTCGCCGCGATGCGGTAGAGCCAGGTGGAGAAGCGCGCCTCGCCTTTGAACTCCTTCAGCGCCCGGTGCGCTCGCAGGAAGACCTCCTGCCGGATGTCCTCGGCGTCTTCACGGCTGCCCACCATCCGGAGTGCCACGTTGAACACCGCCGGAGAGAACCGCTCGTAAAGCTCGCCGAAGGCATCCAGGTCGCCGGCCTGTGCTCTTTCGACGAGGCGTTTTTCATCCTGCTCCAAGCGCTTGCCCTCAGGTGAGCTGTTCCATGCTTTTGGACGCGGCGCCTCGCGCCGCCCTTAACATCGTGGCAGGCGGCGCCCCTCCGCGGCAACGTTCACCGGCGCTGCCGCGGAGGGAGACGCGCGCGACTTCGCCCGCACCGCAGGCACATCCCCGGGGCGGGGAACAGGTGGGCGCCCGAAGCGATGCTGGACCCGTCAGCCGAGATAACGGGCCGTTTCAGGAAGCAGCCCCAGCGTCGCCGCCCGTCTTACCGCCTGGATACGGTTGTTGACGTGGAGCTTCTCGTAGATGCGGGCCAGGTGGAAATCCACCGTCCTTTTGGAGCAGAACAACTCCGATGCCACCTCCTTGTTGGACTTGCCCTCCAGGACAAGCTCCAACACCTCCGCTTCACGGGGGGTCAACCGGATCTTCCGGTCCAGCGTTCCCGTGGATTCCCTCCAATCAGGAGTTTCCATAAGCTTCACCCTCACCAGAAGACGGCCTCGCGCTGTGCTACCCGCGGCTCCAGGTCCATCCATGGGGGCCCCTGCACTTCTTCCGAGCGCGAAAGCCGCCGGAGCTCGCCGGGAAAAGAGGCCCGCCGCCTTGCAGCGATCCCGCGTCCCTGCGGAGCGCGTCAGGCCCTTTCCCGGGCGGCATTCTGCGGATATTCTACCGCCTGCCCGCCGGTTTTGCAAGCCTCCCGCGTCTTGCAGGCCCTGTACGGCGGGAACAGGAACGGCTGTCAAATCTGGTATAATGAGCCGGCGCGCGGGCGGGGCCCGCGCGAGCCCACGGGAAAGCGATGCCCACACTCGGCATTGAAGAGGAAGTCTTTGTCACCGAACCGGCGCGGCCGACGCTCCGGTCGCTGTACTACCTCGCCAGGCTGCTGGCGCGCAATCCGCGGTTCTATTACGTCCACTCGGCATCGAACTTCGCGCGCCTCAGGGATGTCCGCCGGGGCCTGATGGGAGGTGTGGAGGTCTCGACGGGAGTTCACACCGACCCGGACTGCCTGCTCGAGGATCTCCGCGCGCGCCGGAGGGATTTGGCTTCCGTGGCGGACGGCCTCATCGTGCCTGTGGGCCATCTGCTGGAGCAGGACACGCCCACCAACGTCTGCGGGCTCCAGGTGCATCTGGGCGACCTTCCGGACAAGGACCGTGCTTACCGCAACATCGTCCATTTCCTGCCGCTTCTTCTGCTCCTGACTGCGAGCTCGCCGGCCGTCAGCGGCCGGCGGGTGGGTCAGTCTTGCCGGGTGCTGTACTCGTTCGCCATCGGCCCCCTGCGAGAGGACCGCGGCTACCGCTTCCAGGACATCATCTACTCCAGGAGGCTGGGAACCGTGGAGGTCAGGGTGCCGGACCCGGCGTGGGACCTCGAGCGCATCCGATGGCTGGTGCGCTCCCTTGTGGCCGTCGCCACCCTGGAGCAAGCGAAGCCGTTCGACCGGGACCGGTATAACGAGATGCGCATCGCTTCTGCGCGCGACGGACACAACGCGCAGACGCGGGAGCTCTACCGCGAGCTCCGGGAGATCATCCCCGTCCCGGAGGAGCTGTTCGAGCGGACCCCCGCGGACGAGATCTGGGAGATCTACGAGCGCCGCGGGGCGGTGGCGGCCTACCGCGAAGCCGACCGCGGATACCGGGGCGGGGCCGCCGCAGGGGAAGCGCCAGAACCCCGCCGCGCGCCGGCACTCCCCGTCGCGGCGGCGGCCGGTTTTCTGGGTTACTACATCCCCCGCCTGCCGTATTACGCCTGGAAGGGACTTGTCGAATGAACGGGGCTCTTCTGGCAACGGCCGGGCTGGTGCTTCTTTTCGGAGCAGCGCTGCTGTTTTTGCGCACGGTGTGGTTCCACCGCGACCCGAAGCGGTCTCCGGAGGAGTCCGGAGGGGTCCTGATCGCTCCGGCGGACGGGATGGTGGTGTATGCGCGTCCTTTCCGGCACGGCCGGGTGGTGTCGGAGAAGCTGGGGGAGCGCATCCCCGTCACGGAGATCACAGGCACCTCAACGGGCGAGGAGCACGGCTGGATGCTCGGCATCTACATGTCTCCGCTGGATGTGCACTTCAACTACGCCCCGTGCGCCGGAGTGGTGCACGCCATCCATCATCAGCGCGCCTCGCTCAACCTCCCGATGCTGGACCTCTGGGAATACATCAAGATGGTGTGGTTCAGGCGGCTGGTGCAGCTGTTCGGGCGACGCTTTCACCTGGAGAACGAGCGGACGACGCTGTTCCTGGACGGCGAGAGGGTGCGGCTGGCGCTGGTGCTCATCGCGGACAAGTTCGTCAGTAAGATAAACTGCTTCGTCTCCGCCGGACAGAAGGTGGCGTGCTCGGAGAAGCTGGCGTTCATCGGACGGGGCTCGCAGGTGGATGTGGTGATCTTCGACGAGAACGTGCGGCTGGAGGTCAGCCCCGGGATGCGGGTGCGGGGCGGAGAGACGGTCATCGCGAGGATCGGGGAGAAGGAGCCATGCTGAAGCTGGCGGGAGTGCTGCTGGCGGCAGTCCTGGCGGCGGGCGTCGCCTATCAGACGTGGCAGACCGCTGAGATGAGAAAAGAGATCCGCCAGCTGTCCCGCCAGATCGCCGCTGAGACCGTTCCCGCTTCCGGGCAGGTGGACGACGCCGCTATGGCCCGGGCGGGCGAGACCCTGGAGCAGGCCGCGAAGGCCGCGCGGAGCGGAGACCTTGCGCGCGCCCGCAGCCTGGCCCGCAGCGGGTATCTTTTGCTCGACCCGGACTCGCGGGCGGCGCTGGAGGCCGCGCCGTTGATACGGGAGCTGACCGGAGGAGCCGCCGAGTTCCTCAAGAAGCAGCTCGGAGGCCTGTACGAGCCGCAGAAATCAAAGGAAGGAAGCCGGTGAGAGAGGCCCCCGCAACAACGGACCGGGACGTGAAGGTCGCCGCAATCATTCCCGCATACAACGAGGAGCCGCGGATCCGCCGGGTTCTGGAGGCGGCGGCCGCCGCTTCGCTGGTGGACGAGGTGCTGGTGGTCAGCGACGGGTCGACGGACGGCACCTTCCGTGCCGCGCGGGAGATCCCCGGCGTGCGCGCGGTGGAACTGGAGTCCAACCGCGGAAAGGCGGCGGCGATGAGCGAGGGAGCGCTGCGGACGGACGCGGACGTGCTCGTGTTTCTGGACGCCGACCTGCATGGACTGAAGCCCGAGCATGTGGACGCGCTGGCCCGGCCGCTGGTGGAGGGACGTGCCGACATGTGCGTGGGCGTCTTCCGCGGCGGACGTCTGCTGACAGACCTGGCCCAGAAGATCGCTCCCGTCATCTCCGGGCAGCGGGCCATCCGCAGGGATCTTTTCCTCGCGATCCCGGACCTTCCTTCGCTCCGTATGGGTGTGGAGATCGCGCTGACCCGGTGGGCGCGCTGGGCCGGCATCCGCGTGAGCACCACGGTCATCGGGGGTGTGACGCACTCGATGAAGGAAGAAAAGCTCGGCCCGGTCCGCGGCCTCGCTTCGCGGATCGCGATGTATGCGGACATCGGACGGGTGATGATGGACGGCCGGAAGCTGCGGGAGCACGCGCGGGCGTTGAAGACGCTTCGCGAGGTATGCGGGGCTGACGAAAAGCCGTCCGCGGCGCCGCCGCGCAGGCGCTGACGCCGCCTGCCGGGAAGGGCCTCCCTTGAAGAACCTGCAGGCAGCCCGCGTTTTCGAGAACATCGCCGCGCTGATGGAGATCGCCGGCGAGAGCCCCTTCAAGGTCAAAGCCTACCGCAACGCCGCCGAAACCTTCGCCTCGCTGACCGACGAACTGGAGCAGCTGGCGGCGCGCGGCGAGCTCAGGAGCATCCCCGGCGTGGGCGAGGCCATCGAGAAGAAGACGCTCGAGATCCTGGAGACTGGCACCTGCGCTCTCTACGAGCGTCTGAAACAGCAGTTCCCCCTGACCATCCTGGAGCTTCTGGAGCTGCCGGGAGTGGGAGCCAGGACGGTGCGCGCCCTCTACGAAGGGCTGGGGGTGGACAGCCTGGAGGCTCTGGAGAAGGCCGCCCGCGAGGGACGGGTCCGCCAGCTTCCCCGGATGGGAGCCAGAGCGGAGGAGCGCATCCTGGAGAGCATCCGGCGGTTACGCGCGCGGCCTTCGGGGATCCCGCTTGCGCGGGCTCTGCCCCTTGCGGAGGCGATCGCTTCGCGGCTGGCCTGTGCGCCCGGCATCGCGCACGCGGTCGCGGCGGGGGGAGCGCGGCGGTATGCGGAGCTGACGTCGCGCATCACGGTGGCCGCCGTGGCGGAAGACCCGCAGGGGGCGCTGCAGGCGTTCCTGCGGGAGACCGGCGCAACCCTGCTCGAGAACGGGCCGGAGCGTGTTCTTGCGAGGCTGCCGGGGGGCGAAGAGGCGGAGTGCTTCGCGGGCCGTCCGGAAGATGCGGGAGCGGCGCTCGTGCGGGCCACGGGGTCGGAGGCGCATCTGGTCCGGCTGGAGGCGCTCGCCCGGGACAGAAGCCTGACGTTCGAAGGGACAAGGCTGCTGGATTCGCGCGGAGAGCCCGTCCGGAGTCCGGACGAAGAGTCGTTCTACGCCGCGCTCGGGATGGGCTTCGTGCCGCCCGAGCTTCGCGAGGACCGGGGCGAGGTGGAGGCGGCTCTCAGGGGCGATCTTCCGGAGCTGGTGCAGGTGCCGGACCTGAAGGGGGACCTTCACGCGCACACTGTCTTTTCGGACGGCGGAGCGACCCTGGAGCAGATGGCCACCGCCACGCAGGCGCTGGGCTATGAGTACCTTGCCATCACCGACCATTCACAGGCCCTGACGGTGGCGCGGGGGTTGACTCCAGAGCGTCTGAGGGAGCAGGGCAGGCTGATCGACGCTTACAACGGCTCCAGCCCGGGCATCCGGCTTCTAAAGGGTGTGGAGGTGGACATCCGTGCGGACGGCACGCTGGACATGCCGGACGCCGCTCTCTCGGAGCTGGACTGGGTGGTGGCCAGCATCCACTCGCATTTCGCCCTGAGCCGCGAGGAGATGACCGCCCGGGCCGTGCGCGCTCTATCGTCCCCGTTCGTCCACGTGCAGGCGCATCCCACCGGGCGGCTCATCGGCTCGCGCGATCCCCACGCCGTCGATGTGGACGCTCTGATCGAAGCCGCCGCCCGGGCGGGCAAAGCGCTGGAGATCAATTCCTATCCGGAGCGGTTGGACCTGAGCGCTGAAAACGCCCGCCGCGCGGCGGATGCGGGCGTGAAGATCGTCGTGGCGACGGACAGCCACCATCCGGCGCACCTGCAGAAGATCTCGTACGGTATCGGCACGGCCCGGCGGGCCGGTCTGACACGCGACGACGTACTGAACACGCTCCCGCTGGACGCCCTGCTGGAATGGGCGCGCTCCCGGAGCTAGACCCGGACTCAGGCTCCCTCCCTCAGCCAGCGAGCGGCGTCCACCGCGTGGTAGGTGAGGATGAGGTCGGCCCCGGCGCGGCGGATGCCCGTCAGGATCTCGAGCACGGTGCGCCGCTCGTCGAGCCAGCCGTTCGCGGCCGCCGCCTTCACCATGGTATACTCCCCGCTCACGTTGTAGGCGGCGACGGGCAGATCCGTGACGGAGCGGGCGTCGCTGACGATGTCCAGGTAGGCCAGCGCGGGCTTCACCATGATGATGTCCGCCCCCTCGTCCACATCCGCCAGGATCTCCCGGACAGCCTCGCGGCGGTTTGCCGGGTCCATCTGGTAGGAGCGCCGGTCGCCGAACTGCGGGGCGCTCTCAGCGGCGTCACGGAACGGCCCGTAGAACGCGGAGGCGAACTTTGCGGCGTAGCTCATGATGGCGGTGTTCTGGAAGCCGGCGGTGTCGAGGGCGTCCCGGATGGCGCCCACGCGGCCGTCCATCATGTCCGAGGGAGCGACGATGTCGGCTCCGGCCTCGGCGTGCGAGACGGCCGTGCGGGCCAGAAGCTCCAGGGTGGCGTCATTGTCCACATCTCTGCCGCGGAGCACCCCGCAGTGGCCATGGCTTGTGTACTCGCACAGGCAGACGTCGGTGATCACCAGAAGGTCCGGGACACGCGATTTCAGCAGCCTCACGGCCTTCTGAACGACGCCTTCTCTCGCCCAGGCGCCGCTCCCCTCTTCGTCCTTCGACGGCGGCAGGCCGAACAGCAGAACGGCCCGGATCCCGGCTTCCCGCGCCCGGGCAGCCTCCGCGGCCAGCAGGTCGGCCGAAAAGCGATAGATCCCCGGCATGGAAGGCACTTCAACCTTCACATCCAGGCCCGGCGCCACGAACATCGGGTAAATGAAGTCTGCCGGCGAAAGCCCGGTCTCGCGCACCATCTCCCGGATGCTTTCATTCGCTCTGAGACGGCGCAGTCTTGTCTGGGGATAGGCCATGGTCTCGCTCTGGAGTGTATAAAGTCCCGGTGCCGGCGCGGACGGCCGGCGTCTGGATTATAGTCCATTGCGCGGGCGCCCACACGGGCAACCGCGGGAGTGCGGCGCCAGGATGATCGCTTATCTGAAAGGCAATGTGGTGCGCGTGGGTGCATCCTTCTGCGTGCTGGAGGCGGGAGGGGTGGGCTACCGCGTGCAGGCTCCCGCGCCGGCGCTGGCCGCCATGCGGGAGGGAGAGACCGCGGCCCTCCATATCTACACCAGCGTCCGCGAGGACGCCATCGAGCTGTTCGGCTTTCCTTCGGAGCTGGAGCAGCAGCTTTTCGAGACGCTCATCAGCGTGACGGGGGTGGGCCCGCGGATGGCGCTGGGAATGCTCTCCGCGATGAGCGTGCGGGAGATCGCCTCGGCCGCGCGCGATGACGGAGCGCGGCTGCAGGCCATTCCGGGCATCGGAAGAAAGACCGCCCAGCGCATCGCGCTGGAGGTGGGGGAGAAGCTGCAGGAGCTTGCTCTGGCCGCAGCGGCGGAGCAACCGGCGGAAGCGGACGCGATGGCGGACGTGCTGGAGGGGCTGGTGGCGCTCGGCTACAGCCGCAACGACGCACGGCGGGCGGCTCAGGAGGCGCGGAAGAGCCTGCCGCGGGAAACGAGCGCCGCAGCGCTTCTGAAGGAAGCCCTGAACGTTCTCAACCGCTAGCGCCGGGAGGCGTGCGGGCGGCTTCCGGCGGGCGGTCCGCGATGAGCGCGTCCAGTGAGATGCTGCCCGCTCCCGTGAGGGCCAGGCAGGCGGACATCGCGAAGTAGGCCAGGGCCAGCTCTCTGGCGGAGATGGGGTCTCCGGCATGCGCCACGAAGGCGGCGACGTTCATCGTCAGGAAGACGAAGAACGCGGCAAGTCGCGTGGCCAGGCCCAGGACCAGCAGCAGCCCCCCCGCGAACTCGGAGCCTGCGGCAAGCCAGGCGAACACTTCCGGCAGCGGGAACCCCATCTCCCCCACCCGCTGGATGAAGGCCGGCATGTTGCCGCCGAAGATCTTCTGATAGCCGTGCATGGCGATGCCGGCCCCGCACATGACGCGGAGCCAGAGAAGCCCGAGCGAGGTGGAGTTGTCTCTGTCGATCACGGCACCCCCCTCCTTTCTGCCGGGGTCTGCGAACGGCGCGGGTCCGGTAGCGGCCCGTCCATCCTGCATCTACCAGGCTATTTCCGCTGACTTCGGCCCGGGACGCATTGTTCCCGGGGGCTGCGCTGACGCCCCCTGCGGCTAGCACCCGCCAGACGGCAACGATGACGGTGGTCTGGACTGACGGGCTCCCCTCTTCCACGGAAATGGCGGTATCATGAACCCTCCCCCGCAACATCCGCACCTCCGGATGCGCAGCGGGCGCCCCAAGCATCCGATAATAAGCGCGGTTGAAGGTGTGCCGGAACCCCGGGAGGGTTCCCGTCAGTCTTACCCGCGACGGCTGCGGGGCGTGAGGGATCGAGAAGAACACTTGCGCCGGGGGCTTGGAGGGTGTATTGTGTTGTATCCCGACGCCCCGGCAGAGGGCGCGCGGCGGACGCGGGAGAAGGACCCTTCCGCGATCCGGCGCAGCAGGAATGCGCTCCTTCGACGCCCACGAAGCCGAGCGCGCTCAGCCGCCATCGCCCGCGCGGCGCGGCCGGATGCTCCGGCACGATGCGGCGGCCCCGAAACAGATGCTTCCCGGAACATTCAGGCAACCGCACAGAAGCGTATGGCCGGTCCTGCTCGCTCTGCTCGGCGCGGCGCTGAGCGGGGCGCCAGCCCTCGCCGTCAGAATCCCCGCAACGGTCTTCGTCACCGGGCAGGAGGTGCGCGGGCAAGCCTTTCTGGAAGACGGCCGGATCTGGGCGCCGGCTGAAGCTTTGAGCCGGGCCGCGGAAACGGCCCTGGAGCCATCCGCAGGCGGGTTCACCGTCGCGGGGAGCGGCGCCCCCGTCCCCGCGCGGAACGAGAACGGCATCGCCTACGCGGACGCGGAGGCGTTCGCGGAAGCCGTCGGCGGCGTGGCGCGGCGTTCGGGCGGGCGTCTGGACATTCTGGCCCGGGCGGCGGATGTGCGCTTCGCCGGCGGACGGCTCTCAGTCCTGTGCACGCTTCCCGTCAACTACAGCGTCCACCGCCTGAGCGCCCCGGAGCGGCTGTATGTGGACCTGAACGATGTCATTCTGCCGGGACCGGGAGGGGAGACGCGTTCCGAGAAGTCGCCGGTGCGGGCCCTCCGGCTGTCGCAGTATGCGCCGCGGACGGTGCGCGTGGCCGCCGAGACGGCCGGAAGACTGCACTACATCATCCAGTCGCCGCCGCGCGCCCGGCAGGTGGTCATCGCACTGACTGCCGAGTCCCCCGCTGGCGGCGGCGAGCCGAAAGCGGCCTCCGCCCCGGGGGAGGCCGCCGCGCTCCGGCAGGACATCCGGACAATCCGGAGCGTTCGGCTCGAAGAGGATGACGACGGCGTGCGTTTCATCGTCACCGCGGACGGTCCCCTGGCTCCGCAGGAAGACCGCGACGCGTCGACCGGGCAGCACTGGCTGGATTTTGAACCCGCCCTGCTGGAAGGCGAGGCTCCGGAGCTCCTGCCTCAGGGCCGCCTGCTCTCCGCGGCGAAGCTGGTGCAGTTCCGCGCGGGCGTGCCGAAGCTCCGGCTCGTGGCACAGACGCGACGCGTGCTCGCCACCCGCGTGACGGGCGGAGAGGGACCGGAGCAGGTCATCTGGAGCCTTTCCATCCCGGAGGGCGCCGGGGGGGACTGGAAGCGCAAGGTCGTCATCCTGGACCCGGGACACGGCGGCAGGGACACGGGCGCCCGGGGAAACGGGCTGAACGAGAAAGATGTGAACCTGTCCATCGCCCTGCTGGCCGCGGAAGAGGGACGAAGGCGCGGGCTGGACATCGTCCTGACCCGCGAAAAGGATGTGCAGATGAGCCTCCGGGCCCGGACGGACCTGATCTCCCGCTATGACACCACCCTGTTCGTCAGCATCCACAACAACTCCAACACCCGTCCGAACAGCGTCTCCGGGACTGAGGTGTACTATCATATGCAGGACGCGGATTCCCGCGCTCTGGCCGAAGCCATCCACGACAGCATCGTCGCGCAGGCCGGGACGAAGCCGCGAGGGGCGCGTTCGGACTCCCGGCTTTACAGCACCGGTCTGTTCGTCCTTCGCAACTCCCCCGTCCCGGCCGCGCTGGTGGAGGTGGGCTACATCAACCACTCGGGCGATGCGGCCCGGCTGAAGGACCCCTCCTTCCTGAAGACGGTTGCGAAAGCCATCATCGATGGGATAGTGTCCTATCTCGGAGGTCTGACCCCCGCCCGCGATCCGGCGGAGCCAGCGCCGGCGAAGCAGCAGGGGGCGGGGAAAGAGCAATGATGCTTCAGCGCCGGTTGCGTGTTCTTGTGCTGTTGGCGGCGGCAGCCCTCGCGGGAGGCTGCGGCGCCCCCACCCGGCAACAGCAGCCCGAAACGCCCGGGGGCGGCCTGCCGGCCCCGCAGAAGCCTGTCGAAGCGCAGGTGACCATCTTCGTCCCCGTGCTCGTGAACGACGAGACCAGGCTGGAGCGGCGCTCCGTTCCCGTCAGCGCCGCGAATCCCGGACCGAAGGAGACCCTGCAGGCGCTGCTGGACTACCGCATCGCCGGGCAGAGGATGTTCCCCGAGGGGGTCCGGGTGCTGGAGTTCACGGTGGACAGGAACGGCGTGGCCGTGGTGAACCTCTCCCCGGAGATTCTGGACTACCAGGGCGGCAGCATGGAAGAGTCGGGGGCGCTCAACGCGCTGGTGATGACGGCCGCGCAGTTCGACGGCGTGAGATCGGTGCGCTTCCTGTGTGACGGCAGGGAGATGGAGACGCTGGGAGGCCACGCCGACCTGACCGAACCGCTGGTCCCCGACCGGCGCCTGCTTCTGGAGCCGCAGTGAGCGCGGTGCGGCTGGGTATCTTCGACTCGGGGGTGGGCGGGCTTTCGGTGGCGCGGGCCATCTTGCAGAGGCGTCCCTGTGCCAGCCTGCTGTACTTTGCGGATACGGCGCATGTCCCCTATGGAGACCGCCCCCTGGACGAAGTCCGCTCGTACGCGCTGGAGATCACGGGGTTTCTGGCCGCCCGGGGAGCGGGTGCGGTTCTGATGGCGTGCAACATGTCAAGCGCCTGCGCCCTGGACGACGCTCGCCGGGAGAACCCCGGGCTTCCCGTGCTGGGCGTGGTGCAGGCAGGCGCCCGGGCCGCTCTCCGCGAAGGAGCGGACACCATCGCCGTTCTGGCCACGGCGGGCACGGTGGCCAGCGGCGGCTACGCGCGGGCCGTGCACCGTATCGACGCGGGCGTCCGCGTCGTGCAGGTGGCCTGCCCGGAGTTCGTGCCGCTCATCGAGTCCGGCGAACTGGACGGGCCGCAGGTGGAGCGCGCCGCGGCACGGTATCTGGGGGAGGCTCTGGAAAGCGGAGCCCGGGTGATCGTGCTGGGCTGCACGCATTATCCGTTCCTGCTTCCGGTGCTGCGGCGGCTGGCGCCGCCTGACACCGTGTTCGTGGACCCCGCCGGAGAGGCCGCGGAGGAGGCTCTGCGGACCATCGGAGACAGGCTGGACGAGCGCACTCCCTCCCGCTACTTCCTCTCTGCGCCGTCCGCCACGTTCCGGCCGCTCGGGTCACGCTTTCTGGGCCGGACGCTGCCGGCGCTCGAGCTGGCGGAATGGTCGCGGGAGCGGGGACGCGCCCGGCTGACGGCGACAGGGACGGACGCCGCCATCTTCGAAGCCGCGACGGAGGAGGTCTGAACCGATGCCGAGAGTGGACGGCCGCGCCGCGGACGAGCTGCGCCCCTGCCGCATCACGCGAAACTACATCAAGCATGCGGAAGGCTCCTGCCTCATCGAGATGGGAGACACCCGCGTCGTCTGTACAGCCACGGTGGAAGAGCGGGTCCCTCTCTGGCGGAAGGGGCAGGGCGCGGGATGGGTGACCGCGGAATACGGAATGATCCCGCGGTCGTGCAAGGAGCGGAACCAGCGGGAGGCATCGCGCGGGGGACCGGGCGGGCGGACGTTCGAGATCCAGCGTCTGGTGGGGCGCGCTCTGCGCTCGGTGGTCAACCTGGAGGCGATGGGCGAGCGGACCATATGGCTGGACTGCGATGTCATCCAGGCCGACGGCGGAACGCGGACGGCCTCGGTCACCGGCGCGTTCGTGGCTCTGTGGGACGCTTTCGGATGGATGATGGAGAACCGGATGCTGGAGCGCCGGCCCATCACGCAGTATCTGGCGGCAGTGAGCGTGGGCATCGTGTCGGGGACTGAACTGCTGGACCTGTGCTATGAAGAGGACTGCCTGGCGCAGGTGGACCTGAACCTGGTGATGACCGCGGACGGAAAGATCGTCGAAGTCCAGGGAACGGCGGAGGCGGCTCCGTTCGGCAAGGACCGGCTTTTCAAGATGCTGGACCTGGGAGAGCGGGGCATCCGGCAGCTGATGGCCATCCAGAAGAGAGCTCTGGAGGGGAACTGAGCCTTGCGATGCGTCTGATCGTGGCAACCTCCAACCCGCACAAGGTGGACGAGATCCGCAACATCGCGGGCGGCTGCGGCGCGGAAGTGGAACTGGTGGCGCTCGGAGAGCTGGAACAGAAGTTGGAGCTTCCGGAGGAGGACGGGGAGACCTTTCTGGAAAACGCCCGGAAGAAGGCGCTGCACGTGGCCCGGATGACGGGCGAGGCGGCGCTTGCGGACGATTCCGGGCTCTGCGTGGACGCTCTGGGAGGCGAGCCCGGCGTGCGCTCGAACCGCTTTCTGGGCGCAGACAGCACGCCCGAGGAGCGCAACGAGGCCATTCTCAGGCTGCTCGGGCGGATTCCGGACGAGCAGAGGGGGGCCCGGTTCGCCTGCGCCGCCTGCATCGCCTTTCCGGACGGCCGCACCCTGGAGGCGCTTGAGACCTGTTCCGGAACGATCGCCCGCCGCCCGTCGGGAACGGGTGGATTCGGATACGACCCCATCTTCTATCTGCCCGAACTCGGCTGCACGCTGGCCGAGGTGCCGCAGGAGACCAAGAACTCCGTCAGTCATCGCGGGAAAGCCGTACGCGAGGTGCTGCGGCTCTTGCGCGAGCGGTCCGGAGACGCGTCCCGGGACCCCTGACCGGGAGCGAAGGGCCGTCCGCCTGAGGCGGGCGGCGGCAACTGATCAACGGCAGAATCGGGAGCACCCGTTGCGGGAGGTTGAGACTCCAGATATAATCGAAGCATCCAAATATGTAGATGGATAGATAAAAGCCCCTGAAGGGGCGGGGGAGGCTCCCGTGGACTGGAGAACCGAATACCGGCCTCTGGCCATCATCACCGCCGTTTTTCTCCTTTTCTTCTTCCTCCCGGCGGGCACGGCGCGGTTCGACTCGGCCGTGCTGGAAGCCCTGCACCTGGCGAAATGGTATGCCCGCGAACACGTTCTGCTCTGTCTGATTCCGGCATTTTTCATCGCGGGCGCCATCGCCGTCTTTGTCAGCCAGGCGTCGGTCATCCGCTACCTTGGCCCCCGGGCCAACCGGATGCTGGCGTACGGGGTGGCTTCGGTCTCAGGAACCCTGCTCGCGGTCTGCTCCTGCACGGTGCTGCCGTTGTTCGCGGGCATCTACCGGATGGGCGCAGGGCTGGGGCCGGCGACAGCGTTCCTGTACTCCGGGCCCGCCATCAATGTGCTGGCCATCATCCTGACCGCGCGTGTCCTCGGGCTGGAGATGGGCGTGGCGAGGACTGTCGGGGCGGTCGCTTTCAGCGTGATCATCGGCCTTCTGATGCACCTGATCTTCCGGAAAGAGGAGCAGACCCGGGCCGAGGCGGCAATGGCGCTTCCGGAGGAAGAACCGTCGCGTCCTCTCTGGCAGAACGCGGTGTTTTTCGCGCTGCTGGTCGCCATTCTGGTGTTCGCCAACTGGGGAAAGCCGGCCGCCGGTGCCGGGGCGTGGGCAGCCATCTACGCGGCGAAGTGGCAGATAACGGCGGCGGCGGCAGCGGCGCTCGCCGCGGTGATGGCGCTGTGGATGAGGGTGGAAGTCTGGAAACTGGCGGCCGTTGCGGCGGCGGTCTTTCTGACGGCACTCCTGGTGCCCGGCGAGCCTCTTGCGCCCTTCAGCGCCGGCGTCATCGGCCTGAGCATCATCACCAGCAAACGCACGGACGAGGCCGGCGCGTGGTTCGAGTCGAGCTGGAGCTTCGCGAAGCAGATTCTGCCCCTTCTGCTGATGGGGGTGCTGGTGGCAGGGCTCCTGCTGGGGCGCCCCGGTCACGAAGGTCTCATTCCTTCGGAATGGGTATCGAGGGCGGTGGGCGGCAACAGCCTGCAGGCCAACCTGTTCGCATCCGTGATCGGCGCGTTCATGTATTTCGCCACCCTCACGGAGGTGCCGATCCTGCAGGGGCTTCTGGGCAGCGGCATGGGCAAGGGCCCGGCACTGGCGCTTCTTCTGGCGGGACCGGCACTTTCGCTGCCGAACATGCTGGTCATCCGCTCCATTATGGGCACCCGGAAGACGGTGGTCTTTGTCGCGCTGGTAGTCGTGATGGCGACCGCTGCCGGGATGATCTACGGCGCGCTGGGCTGAACGAGCGCAAAGAAGCGTGCTAGCAGGGAGAGGGATGTGGTATCATCAACGTATATGAATAGATCGATGAAAGATCCGGCAGAACTGGCGGAGCTGTTCCGGGCTCTCGGGGATTCCACGCGTCTGCGCATTGTGCAGCTGCTGGCCAGCGAAGGCGAGATGTGCGTCTGCAGGATCTTTCCGGAGCTGGGACTGCCGCAATCCACAATCTCGCACCATCTGGCCACCCTGCGTCATGCCGGGCTGGTCCGGCAGCGGAGGGAAGGGCAGATGATCTTCTACTCCCTGCGAGATTCCGCGCTGCTGGAGCAGGCTCTGGAGCTTGTGGGGAAGTTGCGCGCGGCCGCACGCTCGCTGGAAGCATCGGCCGCAGTCTGAAATCGCAAGAGGCGCGGAATCGCTTCCCGCCTCTTCGAAATCCGGGACGAGGACGGTCACTCAACAATGAGGCACAGGCTTCTAATCCTTGGAGTCATCGCGGCCATCGCCGCGCTTTCCGCCGTGAAGAGCTTCGGTCCTGACCGCGCGGCCAGCAGCAGCTGCTGCCCGGAACTGCCGCCCGTACACGAGAGCCACACCGCCCCGGAACCCGGCGGCTCCGGCGCGCCGGACGCGATCCCGTCCGGCAAGCCCGTCTGGGTGCTGGCGCATTCGGACTGGTGCGCGCAATGCCAGGAGATGTCGAAGGTCGCCGGAAAAGTGGCGCCCGCGTTCGCTGGACAGGTGGAATTCCTGGAACTGAAGGTGGACGATCCCCGGCAGCAAGATCTGGTCCGGGAGCTGAAGGTCAGCGTGATCCCGACGTCCATCTTCCTGGATTCCAGGGGGAAAGAGGTGGACCGGGTGCTCGGGGTCATACCGGAACCTGAGCTCAAACGCAGGCTGCAGTCTCTGTCGGAGGAACGCTAGCGCCTTGCTCGAGAATCTCCCGGGGTTCATCGCGTCGGGGTCGCTGCTGGCCTACCTTCTGGTGGCCGCAGCCGGCGTCATCACCAGCATAGGCCCCTGCAACCTGGCGATGGTGCCGGTGGTCGTGGCCTTCGTGGGGGGCAGCGGCCAGGCGTCACGCAGCCGCGCCGCCCTGCTCTCCACGGCATTCGCGCTCGGGGCGGCCGCGACGTTCACTCTGCTGGGCGTGGCCGCCTCTCTGGTGGGAGGACTGTTCGGCCCGAACAGAAGCTTGCTCTACTACGTGGTGAGCGCCGTCTGCCTCCTCCTGGGACTCAACATGCTGGGAGCTCTGCAACTGCGGCTGCCCGGCGTCAGCGTTCAGGGGGCGGCAGGCCGAGTGGGCCAGGGGCTGCCGGGAGCGTTTCTGCTGGGGATGGTCGTGGGGCTGGGAGGGTCCCAGTGCGGCACTCCCGCGCTTGCGGCCATCCTGTCCGTCGCGATGGCCCAGGGCAAGCTGGCCTACGGCGCCGGTCTGCTTTTCGCCTACGGGTTGGGGCGGGGAGTTCCGATCGTGCTTGCGGGAGCCTCGGCGGGAGCGATGGCCTCCTCACCACGTCTGGCCGCGTTATCGGCTGTCTTCGAGAAAGCTGCTGGTGCGGTGATGATCGCCGTGGGGCTCTTCTTTTTCTGGAAAGCCTGAATGAGGTTCGGGAAGGATGCGCAAAGTCCTTGTTCTCTTGACGGTTCCGTTGGTCGCCCTGGCAGCGGCCTTCGCAGCGATGGCGGCGGCGCCGGAGCGGAAGGTGGCGCCCGAGTTCGCGCTCAGGGATCAGACGGGCAAGCTGCACGAGCTGAAGAAGCTCCGGGGCAAGGTGGTGGTGCTGGATTTCGGCCGGGTCATCTGCCTGGGCTGTCAGCAGGCTCTTGCAGACCTTGGCCAACTGGACAGGGAATTTCGGGACAAAGGGCTTGTGGTGCTTTCCGTGAACCTGGGGGTGCCTGCGGACGTCGTGAAGCGGTTTGCCGCGGAGAAAAAGCTGGAATTCCCCTTCCTGGAAGACCCGGGGTACGAAGTGACGCGCCTGTACGGGGTGCGCAGCATCCCCCATATTGTCCTGATCGACAGAAAAGGCCGGGCCGCCAGAGCTTTCACCGGCTACGATGCGGAGACGAAACAGGCTCTGGCCGCGGAGATACGCAAGCTTCTGGCCGAAAAATAGCGGCCACGGCGCGATCCGGGGCGCGACACAGCACGGATGAGGAGGTCAACGTGAGCTCTGTAACAGAAAGGTGCGGTTGCCAGTCAGACGGCGTGCTCCTGTTTTCATGCTCGGGCGGCTCGAACGTGGGACAGCTCGCCAACGAGGCGGCAAAGGCTCTTACGCAACTGGGCCAGGGCAGGATGTCCTGTGTGGTGGGACTTGCGGCTCACCTTCCCGATTTCGACGAAAAAGCCGAGTTCTCCGAGACCATTGTGGCGATCGACGGGTGCGAGACGGCCTGTGCCCGCAAAGCGGTGGAGCATCTGGAGCACAGGGTGGACGTGCACGTCATCGTCACGGAGCTCGGCATCGAAAAGAACCACCGCTTCGACCTGACACGGGAGCAGATAGCCGCCGTGGCGGGGGCGGTGGCGGACCGGCTGAACGCGCTGTCGGGCAGGGTGGGCTGCTGTGCGGATACGGAGGAACGCAGATGAAGATCAGGATCTTTGGACCGGGCTGTATGAAGTGCAGGGAGACGGAGAAGATCGTCCGAAACGTGCTGGCGGAAACAGGCATCGAGGCGGACGTGGAGAAGGTCGAAGACGTCAACTCGATGGTCGCGGCGGGAGTTCTGGCGACACCCGCTGTGGAGATTGACGGCCAGGTGAAGATCGCGGGCCGGGTGCCCAGGCCGGAAGACATCAAAAAGCTGCTCGGCGCCTGAGGGAAGCGGCACCCGGCGCCGATCCCTCAGCCGGCTCTCCGCGAGAGGACCGTCCCGGGCGAAGCGCCCCGGGCCCGCTGATACGGCTCCGGTGTAAAGAAACGCCCCGCCTTTCCGGCGGGGGCGCCTGTAACGATCTTCGAGGCTCTGCCCGCTTCAGGGAGAGGCCTTTCAGTGCTCCTTTTCCATCATCATCCGCACGGACGTGATCAGCGTATTCAGCTCGGAGGCCGCTTCGGCGGACTGCTTCCGCAGACACTTCTGAAGCGCCTGAAGCACGGGGAGCGCCTGCGGACCATCCAGCCGGATTTCGCGCGCGGCTTTTTTTGTCCATATCCGCACGCCAAGGAGAGCCCTGTCCGAAGAGCTCCCGGGCGGGCCCGGCAGACAGCCCTGCGCGCAGTCCAGAACTTCCCGGCCGGCGATGACCCGCCGGGCAAACCGCAAAATCTGACGGTCCCCGTGCGCCCGGACGAACGCGTCGGCGTCCTCCGTCTTCGCCGCCAGTATGACCGGGAAGACGGGCCGGTCGGTCGGACCAAGAAAGTCCAGACAGACCACCTGGCCCGCCGGCCAGCGGGGGGGTCCGGACGGCTGCGACGACCCGGAGCCTGGCCCGGCCTGACCGCACGCCAGAGCAACAGGAACAACCGCCACAGCCATCACGACTGCCTTCAGTAAGCTCATCTTTATGCCGGACCCCTTTCCCGCTCTGGCGGACAGACGAATCTTCAGGTTCTCAGGAGGAGCGCCTTCCGGCGCGGCGGCGGGAGGCCACAACGCCCAGCCCGCTCATCCCGAGCAGCGCTCCCATCTGCAGGAATACCGGCTCGGGCACCAGGCAGTTCTGGCAAGCATCCGACATCGTCCAGTCCTGGAAGTACTGGGTCAACCTCGCCTGAGTCAGCCAGGCCGGGTTTGCCAGCTCGTTCCAGCCGTTGACGGTGACATTGCCGTTCTGGGCGATGTTGAACCCGTAAGTGCCGGTCCACAGCACGCTGAAGTTCTTCGTGCCCGTCTCCCAGCAGACAAGGTTCAGCTCGGCCAGCCAGCTGACCGGGGCACTCGACTTCAGCCTCTTTGGCTGGTCGTAGAAAGTGATACCCTGGCCGCCGTTGAACTGGTAGGTTTTGTACCAGAACTGAGGATAGTTGTTGTTATCTTTCCCCTGAAGGGTAGTGTTCCAATAGAACGGGTCATAGTCCCCCGTCATGTCCAGTTCCCCAGGATCGAAGTAAGGAGTGTTTGCCCCTGCGTTTGTGTTCAGCGGGTGGGTGGTGCTGATCAGCTGCACCCACCGGATCTCGATGCCGTTCCGCAGCGGCGGATAATTCCCGGAAAACGAACCCTGCACGGTGACCCCTCCCAGGGTTCCATCATCATAGACAGCAGGGTTAGCCAGGATGAGCCTGCCGACGTTCTGGCCGCAGGCCAGGATGTTCTTGTCGACGGCAGCGGCATCTGCCACCCCTGCAGCGAGCAGGAGCACTGCCGCCAGGGCTACCGCTCGAATGACGCTCTTCAATGCAGATCCCTACCTTTCTTCCGATTGCGAATCCGCCTGCCCTGTTCCGGTCGCCCGCGGCATCCGCGCACTCCGCGCCCTGACCGCTCGCCCGTCACGACAGAGCGGATTCTACTGCTAATGACACGCAGCTAGACTACCAGACGCTGTCTCTCGGGTCAAGGCATTTTCCGGAAATCAGGTAGAATTACTTGGTACTCTTCTGTCCGAATCTCCCCGCGCGGCGGCGGGAGGCCACAACGCCCAGCCCGCTCATCCCGAGCAGCGCTCCCATCTGCAGGAATACCGGCTCGGGCACCAGGCAGGCCTCGCACGCATCCACCATCGTCCAGCCGTCAAAGTACTGGTTCAGCCGCTCCTGTGTCAGCCAGACCGGGTTCCGCAGGATTTCGTAGCTAATGATGCTCGGCCGAAAAGGTTGGTCCTGCTCGAAACCGTAGGTTACTGTTCCGAGGACCCCGAACTTCTTCGAGCCCTTCTCCCAGCAGACGAGACTCAGTTCCGCCTTCCACGTGTACGGCTTATCCCGCGGGAGCTCGTCGCCGCGAAATGGTCCAAAAAAGTTCAGACGGTATTCCGCATAATCATCCCTCTGAACCGGCCCGGACCTGTGGGTTCGGTAGAAATACTCGTCCCTCAGCGAGCCGGATCGAGTCCTGACGCTTGTGTTCCAGTAGAAGGGGTCGCCATCGCCGAGAGGGTCCCGCTCCCCCGGATAAAAATAGGGAGTGTTCGGTTGCGCATCGGTATGGAGCGGATGAGTCGTGCTTACCAGCTGAACCCAGCGCAACTCCACCCCTTCTTTGAGAAGCGGGTAATACCCTGTGGCGTATGCTGAAAAAATCCGGTCGCCACCCAGGGTATTTAGGTGATGCTCAATTTTGAACTCCCCGACTACCTTGCCGCAGATCTTGACGTCATACAGATCAAATCGCGGGTTAACGACCTCGAATGCCGCATTGACCTGTCCTGCCGCCAGCACGAGAGCAACTGCCAGAGGTCCCGCGCACCAGCGGCTCGGTCGCATCTCTTGCGAATGCCGGATCATCTTGAGACCGCACACCTCCTCGAGTCACGCCGCGGAGGGGATTTCGTCCTGCCGATTCAGTTTTTCCGCACGGGCAGCCCCCTGGCCGCGGACGTAATGAGATTGGAAGTCGTTATCTTCGTCAAAATTCGATAAACTAGCGGCGCCCGCGCTGTCAAGCAGGGCGGCCGGAATTCAGGTATTCTTACCGGGTCCGCCGGCCGGCTTCTCGGCCCGCGCGGCGGCGGGAGGCTCCGGAACCATCGGGCCGGGCCAGCGCCCGAGTCCCGATTTGCATTGCCGTTGCCGGCCAAAAAGGCGGAAAAACCCCTAGTGGCAGGGAGGGCGCCCGGGTCTGTTGCGCTCTCCCGCCGAAGACGCGATCACCGGACGGGGGTTCAAGAACCGCGCAATGGCAACCAGGGGTACGCTGCTTGTCGGCTATGATGTCGAGAAGACCACGGAATGCGCCGCCTTCCTGGAGCGGATGGCGGCCATCCACGAGGAGATGAACGCTCCCTGCACGGTCTTCGCTCTGGGCAGCTGTCTGCTCGCCGAGCCCGACGCGTTCGAAGCTGCGGCGCACAACCCCCTCATCGACATGGCCCAGCACACCTGGTCGCACATCCCCCTGAAGACCGTGGTCATCGAGGACGGCGACACGGTGGAGGTGATCCGCGGGGGCTCGCCGGAACAGATCCGCGACGAGGTCACCCGCGCCAGCCAGGCCATCGAGAGCATCTGCGGTGTCTCCTGCTGCGGCATCACCGGCCCGTGGGCCTACTATCGCGGCCTGGCCGACCGCCCGGACGTGCTGGAGATCCTCCACGATACCGGAATCCGCTACGTCCGCAGCTACGGGCGAAACGAGAAGGATTTTCAGCCCGTCTCCACGGCCATCCAGCCGTTCTGGTATGCTCCGCAGGGTTTCCCCGATATGCTGGAATGCATGGTGCACGGCTGGAACGACATCTATCTGCGGAGCAAGGTGGGCTGGAGCAATTTGAAGGGATTCCTGGACCAGATGAAGGCGGACCTGGACCACGCAGCGGAGCGCGGACTGGTCTTCAGCTGGGGATCGCACGACTGGTCCTCGCTGCGGGAGGACCCCTCTCTGTCGCTCATCCGCGCCGTCTTGACCCACGCGCGTTCGATCGGGATGCAGGTACTGAACTACCGGCAGTTCTGGACGCGGATGGAGGCCCTGCGGACCCGCGCCGGCAACCCCCGTAGCGCCCGCGCCCTGGCCTGACCGGGCCGGTCCCGGCAGCCGCCGCGGCGCCCGCCGCTCAAAGGGGCATCAGCGGCCACCTCCCGGAGAGGCGGATGCGGCCGGCCGCTGCGGAGAACGGTCTTCGCCGTTGCCTGCGGCACTTTTCCGGATCGGACGCTTGACAGAAGAAGGATTGGTGGTATAGTATAGATGTAACGTGCAGTTACAGGTAACGTGCATCGCCCGGAGGCCAGTTCAGTGAAGATCGCCGTCACCGCGCAGGGCAAAGACCCGGACTCCGCCATCGATCCCAGACTGGGGCGGGCACAGGCGTTCGTAATCTGCGATACCGGGACCGGACGGTACGAGAGCGCGGACAACACTCAGAACCTGAAGGCCGCACAGGGAGCCGGCATCCAGAGCGCCAGCAATCTGGCCCGTCTGGGAATCAGCGCCGTCATAACCGGCCATTGCGGGCCGAAGGCGTTCGGCCTGCTGCAGTCTGCGCGGATTTCGGTGATCACCGGCGCATCGGGCACTGAGCGCGAAGCGATCGAGGCTTATCTGAGCGGGCATCTCAAGCCCGCCGCGGCTCCCGACGTGGAGCCTCACCGGTGACCCCGCAAGGGGAGTTCAGGGCTGCTCCGGCAGGAGCTGCCCGGCGACGACGGCCGGACGGACGGGCCGGCCAGGGAGGTACGAAAATGCCACTGCGAGATGGAACAGGTCCTCTGGGCCAGGGGCCGATGACCGGTCGCGGACTGGGACCCTGTTCGGGCAATCCGGCCCCCTTCGCTGCCGGCCGCGGGAGGTTCTTCTGCCGCGGCGGGGGCCGGGGCCCGGGGCTCGGCCTCGGGCTGGGTCTCGGGCGCGGATGGGGCGCGCGCTGGTTCTCCGGAGCCGGAGCGGAATCCGGAGAGCAGGATGAGAAGAGCTTCATCCGCGACCGGATAAGCGTCCTGGAAAGCGCTCTGGCGGCCCTGAAGAAACGGCTCACGGACCTGGAGCAGGACAGGGGCTGAACTTCCGAAGAGGATTCGGGGCGGTCCGCTGCCGGGCTTCAGACACCCTCCGGCTCCCGGAGCGATGGCGCTGTTCGCTGAAAGCGGCATCCAGGTCATCGCCGGGGCCCCTGCGCTCGACGCGGAGGCGGTGGCGCGGTGTTTTCTGGAAGGGTCGCTGGTGACGGGCGATAACGCCTGCAGCCATTAGCGGCGGCAGCAAAACTGCCAGGACTCAAGGCAATGCCCAGAGGATACTGCCACAGACACGGTCAACAGGGCCCCTGCACCTGCTCCATGGGCAACCTCTACCGGTTCGTGGAACCGCTGGTGCTCTATGTGCTGCAGACGAAGGGCCGCTCCCACGGTTACGACCTTGCGGGGGAGCTGGCGGGACACGCTCTCACCGACTCCGGCATCGATGCGCCGGCCCTTTACCGGACTCTGCGCAACCTGGAGCAGAACGGGCATGTGGTCTCGGAGTGGGACACATCTCAAGCGGGCCCGGCCCGCAGGGTGTACCGGCTGACCGAGTCGGGACGCAGGCATCTGGGAGAGTGGCTGGTGGTGCTGGAGCGTCTGACCGAGGGACTGGAGCGCCTGACGGAGTCCATCCGTCAGGCCCTGTCTGCCGACGCCCTCCCTCCGGCGCGCTGAGGAGGGGCGCCGGGGGGCAGGCCGCCGTTCGCGGCCCCCGGATCTCACTGGAGCATGCCCCTGCCGTTCAGATAAGCGTCCAGCGCCCGGGCGAAGTTGCCGGGCTTACCCATTTCGCGCGAAAGAGCGCGGGCGGCAATCAGCTGCTCCCGGGAGAGGCTCGCGGCGACCCTGTCCCGGGCCTCGGCAGTCGTCGTATCCTCGGACGCAGCGCCGGACACCGCCAGATCCAGCAAAGCATATGCCAGAAGGTCGTCAGGGGGGACGCCGCGGCCCAGCATGTACAGGAAGCCTAGCCTGGACCGGGCGCGGGCGTTGCCCTCCTCCGCGGCCAGGCGGTAATACTTCACGGCCTCCGAGTAGTCCTGGGGGACACCACGCCCCTCCTCATAACACCTTCCAAGGCCGAAAAACCCGAGAGGGTGTCTCTGATCCGCGGCTCTGCGGAACCAGTACAAAGCCTCGCGGCCGTCCTGCGCCACACCACGGCCACTGTAATACATCATCCCGAGATAGAACTGCGCTTCCGCGTGTCCGTGCTCCGCAGCCTTGCGGTACCATTTCACGGCCTCCACCTCGTCCCTGGCCACACCCTGGCCTTCGGCATACATCCTCCCCAGGCTGCATTGCGCCTTCGCATCACCCTGCTCGGCTGCCTTGCGATACCATTTCAAAGCTTCTGCGTAATTTCGATCCACGCCACGCCCCAGCGCATACATTCTGGCGAGGTTGAACTGTGCGTAAGGGTGGCCTTGCTTTGCGGCCTTGCGATACCATCTCACGGCCTCCGAATAGTCCCGGGGCACCCCCTGGCCTTCGGCATACATCAACCCAAGGTTGTTTTGCGCCTTGGCATCGCCCTGCTCTGCGGCCAGGCGGTACCACTTCGCAGCCGCTGCATAGTCCTGCTGGACGCCGCGGCCGCGGTAAAACATCATTCCGAGGTTGAACTGGGCGTAAGAATGCCCCTGCTCCGCGGCCAGGCGATACCATTTGACGGCCTCCCCGTAGTCCTGCGCCACTCCCTGGCCTTCCTCGTACATCACGCCGACCATGAACTGCGCAACGGAGCTCCCCGCCTTCGCCAGCGCCAACAGCTCGCTCGAGGCCGCAGCAAAATTCCCCCGCCAGTAAGCGTCCAGCGCCTCATCCAGGCCTGCGATGGCCGGTCCTCCGATGAGGACCGCCCCTGCAAGAACGATCGCCGCGCGGTGGCTGACCCTGCTCTTCACCAACTGGCCCTCCCTTCCAGTTCGCGTTTCAGCCGGCCGCTGCCATCACCTGGCGCCGGCCCCGGAAATTCCCCGCTTTCTATCATCCCCGCCCGGTGCCGGTTTGTCAAGGCAGGAGCAAGCCCGGACGGGAGGGGAAGGCGGGGTACGGCGGGGCCTCAGGCGTTTCCCGCAAGGGGCCGCAAAGGTTGGAAAGGGGGGCAAACAGAGGTCAGAACGCGGCCGGGGGACGGTCAGCCAGCGTCGCGGCCGCCCCAGCCGTGGGTGTGCGGCAGGTAGTCCCTCCACGCCTGGTTGCGCTTGCCGTCCATATACTTGGTGAGACTGACGAAGGGCACCCAGCGCGGCCGGCGCGGAGGACGGGCCAGATGGAACCCCACCTCCGCGAGCGTCTTGTCGCCCTTCTTGCCGTTGCATCGCTTGCAGCAGCAGACCAGGTTCTCCCACTCCGTCCGGCCTCCCAGACGCCGGGGCACCACGTGGTCCACCGTGAGGTCACCGGCGGTCTGCCCGCAGTACTGGCAGGTGTAGTTGTCGCGCGCGAAGATGGAACGCCGCGAGAGCCGCAGTCGCGGCATCGGGCGCTTGACGTGATATTTCAGCCGCACGACCGACGGGCTGACGATGGCCTCCCGGGTGGTGTGCAGCGTCACGGAATCGGTGTGCAGCACATCCACCTTGCCCAGGCAGATCAGGCCGATGGCCCGCCGGATGTTGCAGATGTTGATGGGTTCGTAGTCGCTGTTCAGGACCAGAACGTCCTGGTTCAAAGGATCCATGTCTTTCGCGCTTCTGATGCTCCCGGCCCGGGGCCGGCGATCTCCTCTAAAAAAGATCCGCCCCACACTTCCTCTCAGTATGGGGCGGATGCCGGAACCTCATGCACGGCAACGGACGTGTCCGGACGGCGTATGCCGGAACACGAACTCATCGGCGCGACGGTAAAAGCCCGCCGCCACCCCGCAAACCGAGTGCGAACGTCTGGGAAACACTCTGACCTCTCGAAAGCCGGCCGGGAGGCCGTCCGTCGCCTACTTCCGCCCGCGGCGGAAGGCTGCCAACTTCATTATAGAAAACTGCGGGCGCCGCTGTCAACGCGGCACGCACAGCGTCCAGTCCCGCCGGCGGGACAGCGCGCGGCGCGGGCGACGGCCGGGTCCTCGCGGCGAATCCGGGGGGTGACGGTCCGGCGCGGGGCCAGTCAGTCCTTCCGGCGCGGCAGCGCGCGGGTGGAGCCGCCCGTGATGCCCCCGTCCACCAGGAGAGTCTGAGCGGTGATGTAGCGGCTGGCTTCGGAGGCCAGGAACACGACGGCTCCGTCCAGGTCGGCGGGCTCGCCCGGGCGTTTCAGCGGGATGCGCTCGCAGAGATACTCCACCCACTCGCGGTCCTGGTAGAGGACGCGGGTCTGGTCCGTCTCGAACCATCCCGGCGCCAGGCAGTTCACCGTGATGCCATAGGGCCCCCAGTCGTCAGCGAGGCTCATGGTGAGCTGCTTCACGCCGCCCCGGCTGGCCCCGTAGGGGGCAAGCCCCGCGTATCCGAAGACGCAGGTCACGGAGCCGATGTTGATGATGCGGCCGTAGCGGCGCTCCGCCATCCTGCGCGCCACGGCCTGCGCCACGAAGAACGTGCCGCGCAGGTTGGTGTCGAGCACGGTGTTCCAGTCGTCCCAGGTGACATCGAAGGCGGGCTTGCGGATGTTGCAGCCCGCGTTGTTGACCAGGATGTCCACCTTGCCGAAGTGCTCCCAGGCGTCGCTGGCCATCCGCTGGATGCTGTGGTAATCCCGCACATCCAGCTCCAGGGGAAGGGCGCGCCGGCCCATCTGCCCGATCTCCCGGCAGAACGGCTCCAGCGACTCCTTGCTCCGGCTGGTGACCACAAGGTCGGCTCCGGCCCGCGCAAGCGCCCGGCCGAACTGCTGCCCGAGCCCGCGGCTGGCCCCGGTGACGATGGCCACCCGCCCGGTCAGGTCGAAAATGCTCGTATCGCCCACGCTCTGTGCCTCCCTTTCCGCCGTCATGGCTCAAGGATCACTTTCATCAGTCCCGCCTCCCGCCCGTGCAGCCGGGCGAACCAGCCGGGGCCCTCTTCCAGCGGCCTGACGGCGCTGATGAGAGGGTCCACCCGTACCTGCCCGGAGGCGATCAACTCCAGACAGCGGGGATATTCACCGGCAGAGGCACAGGAGCCCTGCAAGGTCAGTTCGCGGGTCACCGTCCACTGAAGCGGCAGAGCAACCTCCGGAGCCAGATTGCCCACCAGCGTCACCCAGCCGCCCTTCCTCACCGAGAGGACAGCCGTCCGAAGCGCCGCCGCGTTGCCCGCCGCGTCGAAAGCCAGGTCCACGCCATCCCGCTCCGTCAGCGAGCGTGCGACGGCCGGCACATCGCAGGAGGATGCGTCCAGGCAGCCATCGGCGCCCAGTTCGCGGGCAAGCTCCAGCCGCCCCGGGTCAACATCCGCGGCCAGGACCCGCGGGCAGCCTCCGGCTTTCAGAACCTGCAACAGCAGCAGGCCGATCATTCCCGCACCCACCACCAGCGCGCAGCGGGCCGGTCCGGCGGGCGAGATGCGGACAGCGTGCGCGCCGATGGACACGGCCTCCACCATCGCGGCCCAGGGGAACGGGATGGCATCCGGCAGCCGGTACAGGATGCGCTCCGGCACCGCGACATACTCCGCGAACGCTCCATCGCGCCGATACTCCCCGCAGGAGACTCCCAGCACCCGCCTGCGGTCGCACAGGTTGACCCGCCCCTCCCGGCAGAACGAACACTGGCCGCAGTAGATGGTCGAATCGAACGTGACCCGCTCCCCCTCCTTCCACCCTGACACGCCCGGCCCGAGCGCCGCGATCTCTCCCGCCGCCTCGTGGCCCATGATGACGGGCGGGATGCGCCTGCCGGTGCTGCCGTCCATGCCGTGCACGTCGCTGCCGCAGATTCCGCACGCGCGGACGCGAACCAGCACTTCGCCCGGCCCGGGCTGCGGGTCCGGCACATCGCGCAGGGCGAACCGCCCGTATTCCTCCAGAACCAGAGCTCTCATCGCGCCCTCCCACAGTGCCAGTATAATCCGCGGCTCGCCCGGCCGCCCGCGGGAGGAGCAGGAGCCGGGTCAGGACACTGCGGAACCTGCGGATTGCCGGGGCGGGCAGGGGGCACGTATAATGGGGAAGGCGCCGGGGGCGGGGTGTGGCGCAGTTTGGCAGCGCGTCCGCTTTGGGAGCGGAAGGTCGCCGGTTCAAATCCGGCCACCCCGATGTCTGAAACAGGCCGTACAGCAAAAAAGCGGGCGACCGGGCTCGAACCGGCGACATCCAGCTTGGAAGGCTAGCGCTCTACCAACTGAGCTACGCCCGCTTGCACAGCGATTATACCATGACTTTCCGCGCAATGCGCACTCCTGCGCGGCGGAGGTCCCGGTTGCGCGCCCCCGTAGCTCAGGGGATAGAGCAACTGCCTTCTAAGCAGTGGGCCACAGGTTCGAATCCTGTCGGGGGCGCTTTGCGGTGCGGTCCGCGCATCCCCCCGGCGGCAGGGCGCCGGTTCAGGATGCCCGCTCCCGCGACTCCTCGAGGTCCATCGTGACGGTCACCTTTTTCCCCTCCCTCCACAGGACCAGCTTCATCTTCTGCCCCACCCTCGCCTGAACGAACACTCCCACGACGTCGTCAGCCGTGAGGATCTTCTGTCCATCGATCTCCAGAATCACATCGCCCGCCTCGATCCCCGCGCGCGAGGCGGGGCTGGGCTGTTCCACCCGCACGATGAGCGCCCCCTCGGCCGCCGGCATCCCGAGCCGCCCGGCGATGCGCGTGGTCAGGTCGCGCACGTAGAATCCGGGCCACGGGCGGCGCACCTTGCCGTACTGTTCGATCTCCTTCACCACCCAGCGTACCGTCGAGACCGGGGTGGCGAACCCGATGCCCTGAGCCTCCGAGATGATGGCCGTGTTGATCCCGATGACCTGTCCTCGAAGGTTGCACAGGGGACCGCCGGAATTTCCCGGGTTGATCGCGGCGTCGGTCTGGATCATGTTCTGCAAAATGGTGCCCCCGGGGCTTTTCAGGCTGCGGCCGGTGGCGCTGACCACCCCCACCGTGACCGTGTTCTTGAACCCGAAGGGGTTCCCGATGGCCACCACCCAGCTTCCGATGACCGGCGCATCCGGCGCGGCCAGCGTCGCCTGAGGCAGATTCCTGCCATCGATCTTCAGGAGGGCAAGGTCGCTCGGCGGGTCGCTCCCCAGCACCTCCGCCTCGAACGCCTGCTTGTCGGGGAGGGTGACGGTGATGCGGGAGGCACCCTGGATGACGTGATGGTTGGTGAGCACCAGACCCTTCGCGCCGTCGATGATGACGCCGGAGCCTTGTCCGGACGGGACCTCCTCCGCCTGGGGCTCCCCGAAGAACCCCCAGAAGTCGCCGAAGGAGAAGCGGTAGCGGCGGGCGGTGGTGTCGATGTTCACCACCGCCGGTCCCACCCGGCGTACGGCCTCGATGACCGGGCTCCGCTCGTCCGGCTCGGCCACGGCTGAGACCGCTGGCCCCTGGAGCAGGGCGGGGGCGGGCCGGCTGACCGTCCAGACCCGGGGAGGCTCCGGGCGCCCCCCGGCCAGTCTGACGCCCAGAAAAGCGCCCGCCGCAGACAGTCCGAACACCGCCGCCAACAGGAGCAGGATGTGACGTCTCTCCATGGTCATCCCCGTTCATACCTCCGCTGATAAGAGCAGTTAGCACGCGGGGCCGTTTTTCCGCAAGGGCTACGGCGGGCCCCGGCGCTTGCGGCGCTCGTCAATCGCCGGTACCATGCGCCGGGGCCGGAGCGGGGCGGGACCGCCCCGGAAGACGTCGAGGAGTGAACTGCAGAGCTTGACCAGAGAAGAAGTCGCTGAGATCGAACAGGCGCCGGTGATCGGCGTGCTGAGCTACCAGGGTGATGTGAGGGAGCATCTCGCGGCGGTGGAGGCGGCCGGGGCGAGAGCGGTGCCGGTGAAGCTGCCCGGGCAGCTTGCCGGGCTGGCGGGGCTCATCATTCCCGGCGGCGAAAGCACCACCATCGGAAAACTGATGACCCACTTCGGGATGGACAGGGCCATCCGGGAGCGCTACGAGCAGGGCATGGCCCTTTTCGGCACCTGCGCGGGGCTAATTCTGATGGCCCGGGAGATCGAGGGCAGCGAGCAGCCGCGTCTGGGTCTCATGGACATCACGGCGCGCCGGAACGCCTTCGGACGGCAGGTGCAGAGCTTCGAAACAGACCTGGAGGTCCCGGACCTGGGCGGCGGGCCGCTGCGCGCCGTGTTCATCCGTGCCCCCTATATCTCCTCCGCGGGCGAAGGGGTTCATGTGATGGCCAGCTTCAATGACCGCATCGTCCTGGCGCGGCAGGGCCGTCTGCTGGCCGCCGCCTTCCATCCGGAGCTGGTGGGAGAAACACGGCTCCACCACTACTTCCTGGACATCGCCACGGGGAAGGTGTGACCGTGCCCGCCGGAGGCTCGGCCGGACGCGTGAGCTCCGCTCTGGCCGTTCTTGTTGCGGCCGCCCTCGTGACCGCGGTTGCCGGCGGGTTTGTGCTCCGGCTGAGACCGGAGGCCATCGCGCCGCCGGAGCGTCCCCGCCGGGTGGTGCCGGTGCTCCAGAGGGAGGGAGACGGCAGCGAACGCCTCGCAGTCTCCCCCGACGGCCGGGCAGCCGCCTGCCTGGACTCCGGGGGCCGGCTTCACGTCTACCGCCCGGACGGGACCCTGGCCCTGAGCCGCCGCTACCGCGGGGCTTTTCTGGTGGACCTGGCTGACGGAGGCCGGCGGGCTATCCTGGGCGGATCCGGCCGCAGCGGATGGTGGGTGCGGATCGTGGACGCGCGCGGAAACACCGTCTGGCGCCAGACGGGCGCGGGCGCCGTCCGCGGAGTGGCCATCACACCCGACGGCGCCTCGGCGTTCGCGGCTGTGGACGGAGCCCGGATCTATGTCTTCGACCTGAGCCGGTCCGCCCGCTGGCGCCGCGTCCGCGCGGATTTCCAGCCCGGGCCGATCCGTTACAATCCTGTGGCCGACGCGCTGCTCACCGAGACCGGCGACCCTCCCGGATTCGGGATGCTCGGGATGGACGGCCGGAAGCGCTGGTGGATCCGCCGCGGAGCCGGACGCCTCTGGCTGGACACAGGCGCACAGGGATCCCTGATCCTGGCGGCTTTCGAGGAGCCGGGCATCCGTCCGCGCGCCGGGTTCGCGCTTTACACGGCGATGGGGCGCAGGCTCTGCACAGTCTCGCTGGAAGGTTTCGAGCCGCGCGCCGCCGTCTCCGCGGACGGCAGCCGGGTGGCGCTGAGCTACCGCAGGAAACTGGTCTCCGGGGAAAAACGGGTGATGGAGCGCCGCGTCGGCGTCTGGACGCCGCGGGGGCGGAGGGTCTGGGAGGTCGGGGGGCTGTTCTTCAAACCGGTCCTCGCAGGGCTGGTGGAAGACCCGCCGGGAGTGGTGGTCGCCGAGGAATACACCCTTCTGTCCGCACTGGACGCGGGCGGGAGGCTGGCCTGGAGGGGACCGGCGCTGCGGGACCCACTGGTGTATCTGGTGCACGATGAATCGTGGAAGCTGGCCTGGGCACGCTTCCGGGATGGATCGCTGGAGCTCTGGAGCCTGTGAGTTGGGGATTTCCGGCTTTCTGTGTGGCAGGATCATTTTGACGGCCCCCGCCCGCAGCGACCGGGAGAGGCCGGAAGGAGAACGGACATGGGAGTCCTAGACGTGCTTCGGAAGCTCGGCATCCTCCGGGTCGGGGCTGAAAGCGCCGTTTACACCGGCGCTGCCGACCGCCCTTTGAGCCTGATGGAAGATGACGTCCTCGACTCGAAGAAGGACGTTGTGGAGCTGAAGTTCGGGAAGAAGGACGACGGCCGGGAGAACGCAGCCGGCGGCTGACAGCGGCTCGCCATCGCTCCGGGACTTTCGGACGGCCGCCCCTGGTGGCGGCCGTCCGGCCGTTTCACCGGCCCGGCCAGCAGGAGCGCAGGGGCCGGGCGGTGTATCATAAAGCATCCTGAAGAACGTTGAGGAAACCCGAATGAGCCGAGTCTACAACTTCAGCGCGGGGCCGGCCGTGCTGCCGGAAGAGGTTCTTGAGCAGGCTGCCGCGGAGATGCTCGACTGGCACGGATGCGGGATGTCCGTCATGGAGATGAGCCACCGGGGCAAGGAGTTCATCGGCATTGCCGCTCAGGCGGAGGCGGATCTGCGCGAGCTGCTGAAGATCCCGGACAACTACAGGGTGCTGTTCCTCCAGGGAGGAGCCACCGGCCAGTTCGCGGCGGTCCCCTTGAACCTGCTTCGAGGAAAAGAAAGCGCGGACTACATCAATACCGGAAGCTGGTCCAAGAAGGCCATCTCCGAAGCGAAGAAATACTGCAGGGTGAACGTGGCGGCTTCCTCGGAGGACACCAACTTCACCACCATTCCGCCGCGCGAGAGCTGGAAGCTGGACCCCGGCGCAGCTTACGTGCACTACACCTCCAACGAGACGATCGGCGGTGTGGAGTTCCAGGAGACGCCCGATGTCGGGGATGTTCCGCTGGCATGCGACATGAGCTCCAACTTCCTTTCGCGCCCCGTGGATGTTTCGCGTTACGGGGTCATTTACGCCGGGGCGCAGAAGAACATCGGACCGGCGGGGGTGACGGTGGTCATCGTCCGGGACGACCTGATGGGCTCTCCTCTACCCTGCACACCCACCCTGTTCGACTACAAGATCCAGGCAGAGAACGACTCCATGTACAACACCCCGCCGTGCTACGCGATCTATATCGCGGGGCTGGTGTTCCAGCACGTGAAGAAGCTGGGCGGAGTGGAGGCGGTGGAGCAGAGGAACATCGAGAAGGCGAAGCTGCTGTACGACCTGATCGATTCATCGGAGTTCTACCGATCGCCTGTGGACAGGGCCTGCCGGTCGCGGATGAACGTGCCGTTCACCCTGGCCAACCCCGATCTGGACGAGACCTTCCTGAAGGAAGCGAAAGAGCACGGGCTGGTGCAGCTGAAGGGGCACCGGTCGGTGGGCGGCATGCGCGCCAGCATCTACAACGCAATGCCCATCGAAGGGGTCAGGGCGCTCTGCGACTTCATGCGCGATTTCGAGCGCCGCTACGGCTGATCCCGCCCCCGATTCGCCGCACCGGGCGGCGGCGCGGGCTCCGGCTGACGGACGAAGGGCGCCGGCAAGGGATGCCTGCGCCCTTCTTGATGCAGATCACGGCCGCGAGACCCATTCCCTCGACCGGGCGGGGTAGAACCGCCAGGGGCGGTCGGCTCCGTGGCGGATGCCGACGCGCGTGGTCGCGATGATCTCTCCAGGATCCCAGCCGTCCGCCAGAAGCCGCAGAGGCGGACGGTCCAGAGGATGACCGTCCAGCCTCCGGTCGATGGCCATCCCCTGACAGATCTTGCCCGGCCCGCTGAGCAGGTCCCGGGGGGCGTCCCGGCCGCGCAGCCGGCCCATGATATCTAGCCCGGCGAGCGGCTCCAGCGCCCGGACCAGCACCGCCTCCCCGCGCCCCTCGGGGCCCGTGACGATGTTCAGGCAGAAGTGATTCCCGTACGTGAAATAGACGTATGCGTGCCCGGGCGGCCCGAACATGGCTTCATTCCGGGCGGTCCTGCCGCGGTAGGAGTGCGAAGCGGGGTCGTCCTGAAGATACGCCTCCGTCTCCACGATGCGGCCCGCAAGGAGCCGCCCTTCCAGATCCCGCACCAGTACGGCCCCCAGAAGCGCCCGCGCCGCTTCCAGGGCATCCAGCCGCCAGAGGTCCTCGGCCGGGGAGCGCAGCCGCGAACAGCCGAAGACCTCTGCATCCCGGCCGGTCCCGGAGATCTCTCCGCCGGACGGCGCCTGCCGCATCACGCGCCCGTCACTTCGCTCCAGCGGCCGGGACTGGCGTAGCAGGTCTCAAGGACCCGCTGGGTCTCCAGCCCGTCCGCGAGCGACGGATCGCCCGGAAGCCCCTCGACCACCCGCCGCACGAACTCGTAGACGCTGTGGATATGGAAGCGCATCCATCCGGGGGTGAGCTTCGGTCCCGGCAGCGAGGCCGGGGCGGGATAGCGCTGCACGCACTCGATGGCGGTGAACCCCTTCAGCCCGCCCAGTTCGCCCCCCGGGGCCGCGTTGTCGTAGAAGCGCAGCCACTCCGGCTCCATCAGATCGAACAGCAGCGCCCCCTTCTCGCCGCGGATATCAAGCGTCAGATCGTCATTGGCACCCACCGCCAGTTTGCTGGCCTCCAGAGTCCCCACCGCGCCGCAGCGCATCTCCGCAAGCAGGAAGGTGGCGTCGTCCCCTTCCACCTTCCGCATTCCTCCCTTCCCGTCGGGGCGCTCCGGTATGGCCGTGACCGGATGGGCCAGGACGCGGCGGAAATCTCCGAGAAGCCACCGGGCCAGATCGATGATGTGCGAGCCCAGGTCCACCAGCACGCCGCCGCCGGCAGACCGGTCCGTCTTCCAGTGCAGAGGGCGGGCGGGATCGGCATTCGTGGAGTGCAGATAGCGGAAGCTGAAGGTGTAGATGCGCCCCAGCCGCCCTTCCCGGAGCAGCTGCCGGGCGCGCATCAGAGCCGGAACGAAGCGGTAGTTGAACGCCATCTGGCGCGTCCTTCCATCGTCGGCCTCCCTGCCGGCGTCCACGATCCGCTCAGCCTCCTCCAGGGAGGCGGCAAGCGGCTTGTCGATATAGAGATGCTTGCCCGCCCGGATGGCGTCCAGCGCCACCTGCCCGTGCAGGCTGTTCGGCACGCAGCAGCTGATGATGTGGATGTCCTCGCGCTCCAGCAGTTGGCGATAGTCCGCGGTGGCGAACTCGAACCCGGCCTGCCGGACGGCGAGCTCCTGTGAGGCGGGAGTGCGCACAGCGCAGCCGACCATTCTCAGCTTCGCGGGAGACGGCTCGTACAGCATCGGAAGGGACTGATAGGCATACGTGTGCATCCGTCCCATGAAGCCATAGCCGACCACGCCCACGCCCAGTGTCTTCATAAGCCTCCGTCCCGTGTCAGGCGGCAAACCGCAATCCGCCCTTTCGTCGCTCCGATCGCTGCCATCAGACTTTACGCCCGGGCCGGCCCGCGCCGCAAGCCTTCGGAGAAAGACGATCCAGGCTTTGCGGTCACAGGGGGAATCGTGGAATAACTCAGGTGGCGGCCGACGCCGCGCTGCCTCCCCGCTCCGGCGCGCACCGGCCCGATTTGACGCCGGGTCCCGCCGGCCACCCGTGACTCCAACGTCGAGAAAGGGAAGCCCCGTATGTTCGGATTCGCCCCGAGAAGGAAGGAAAGCACCCGCTGGCAGGACGTTCCGCCAGCCGACCTTCAGGAAGCCGCAAGACCTCTGCTGGAACTGGCTCTGACAGCCATCAAGTCCCACGGAGAGCTGGTCATATCCCCCGGCTCGGAGAAAGGGGCCAGATACCTCGAGTATCTGCTCGGGGTCTCGCAGCGTCTGAGCTCCGCCTGCAAGCCCGGCCGCATCCAGAAGCTGACGGACACTTTTGGAGAGGAAGCCGCCGACTTCGGAGAGTGGCAACGCACGGAAGTGGCCAATCTCATCTCGGAGATGCACGACGCGGTGAGGCATCTCATCCAGGATGTCCGGGAGTCGCTGGATGGCAGGGAAGAGGTGGTGGAGAATGTGGGCACGCTGGCGAAGCGGCTGGAAGACCTGGGGCAGGTGACGGACATCGCGCAGCTGCGTGCCGCACTTCGCACGGAGATCGCCGCCGCCCGCCACCTGGTCCAGCAGCAGACGGCCGCGCTGAAGAAGCAGCGGTCCGAGATGGAGCGGGTGGTGGACACCCTGACCCGGCGGCTGAACACCGTGGAGGCCCAGCGCAACACCGACCCGGTGACCCGTGTGGCCAGCCGGAACGCGTTCGAGTTCCAGGGAGCCTGCGTGGCTCAGAAGGTGGCCTACGGGGAAGGACCTTACTCGCTTGCGCTCGTGGACATGGACGGCCTGAAGAGGCTCAACGACACTCTCGGGCATCAGGCCGGCGATGCCGCCCTGCAGTATTTCGCCGGAGAGCTGATCCGCGCGGTGGGAAGGAGCGCGTTCGTCGCCCGGGTGGGGGGCGACGAGTTCGCCGTCATCCTGCCCGGCGTTCCGACCGCCCTTGCCGCCAGCCTGAGCCGCCTTTGCGAGAAGTTGGCGCGCGGCCCGGTCACCGTGAAGGGCGCGAAACAGAGCTGGGAGATCAAGACAGGCTGCTCGGCGGGAGTCTGCCCGTTCAAATCCGGGGCGGCGCTTTCAGACGTGATGGCGCTCGCGGACAGCGCCCTCTACGAGGCGAAGCGGCAGGGGGGCAACAGGGTGCAGACGGCGTTCGCGGCGGGTAAGGCGGCCTGACGCTTCAGGATCCCGCCCGGCACCAGCGGAGCAGCCGCAGCCCGTTCGCGACCACGATCAGACTGGCGCCCATATCGGCGAACACGGCCATCCAGAGGGTGGCCGCGCCCGCCACCGCGAGCGCGAAGAACACCGCCTTGATGCCGATGGCGATGGCGATGTTCTGCCAGAGGACGGCCGCCGTCTGCCGGCTGGTGCGCAGGAACTCCGGAACCTTGCGCAGATCGTCCTCCATCAGCGCCACGTCGGCCGTCTCCAGCGCCGTGTCCGAGCCCGCAGCCCCCATCGCAAAGCCCGTGTGCGCCCGCGCGAGCGCGGGCGCATCGTTCACGCCGTCTCCCACCATCCCCACCCGTCCGAACCGCTCGGCCAGCCGCTCCACGCACTGCGCCTTTTCGCCGGGCAGCAGCCCGCCGAACGCCTCGTCCACGCCGGCCTCCGCGGCGATGGCGTCCACGGTCTTCTGAGCGTCACCGGACAGGAGCACGGTATGCAGCCCCGCGGCGCGCAGCTGCGCAACGGCCTCACGGCTGGCGGGCCGCAGGCTGTCCGCCACACCGAACACGGCCACCGGCTCATTCTCGGACATCAGGACGAAGGCCGTCTTGCCCTGGTTCTCCAGACGCTCAAGATGCCGCTCCACGCCGGGACTGCAGGTCCCGTTGTGCTCCGCCAGCCGGTGGTTGCCGAGCAGCAGGGTCCGCCCGTCCACCCGTCCGCGGACTCCCATCCCGGGAAGCGCCTCGAAATCGAAAGCTGGCTGGAGCCTCATCAGGCGTTCCGCCTCGAACGCGGCCCGCTCCTCGTCCGAGGCAGAAGAGGGCAGCCCCATCCGAGCCCACCCGGCCACGATGGCGGAGGCGATGGGATGTTCCGAGCGGATGTTCAGGCTGGCCGCCAGCCGCAGGGCGTCCTCTTCGGACATCCCGTTGAGGCTGACGACGTCCGTCAGACGGGGACGGCCCTCGGTCAAGGTGCCGGTTTTGTCAAAGGCGATCGCACGGAGCAGCCTGCCCTGCTCCAGGTGTTCGCCTCCCTTCACCAGGATGCCGCAGCGCGCCGCCGCCGTCAGACCGCTGACGATGGTCACCGGAGTGGCCAGAACCAGCGCGCACGGGCATGCGATGACCAGCAACACCAGAGCGCGGTAAACCCACGGAAGCGCCGGCTCACCCAGCAACAGCGGCGGAACGGCGGCCACCACCAGCCCCGACAGCACGACCGCCGGGGTATACCAGGCCGCGAAACGGTCCACGAACCGCTGGACGGGCGCCCGCCGCGCCATCGCCTCCCGCACGATCCGGACGATGCGGTCCAGTGTGGTGCTGCCGCTCGCGGCGGTCACCTCGAAGACCAGCGCCCCCGGGCCGTTGATGGTGCCGGCGAAAAGCGCGTCCCCCGGAGACTTCTCCACAGGCAGGGACTCCCCCGTGATGGGAGACTGGTCCACGGCGGAGGTGCCCTCGATGACGATGCCGTCCAGCGGGATACGCTCGCCCGGACGCACCTCCACCAGGTCCCCGCAGCGCACCTGCTCGACCGGAGCGGGGGCAAAGATCCCCTGCGACGAGCGGACCCGGGCCACGTCCGGAACCATCCTGATGAGCGCCTGCACGGCACGCCGCGCCCGTCCGGCCGCGCGAGCCTCGATGAGCTCCGCCAGGGCGAACAGGAACGTGACCATCGCGGCTTCGGGCCATTTGCCGATGGCCACGGCGCCCGCCACGGCCACGGTCATCAAGAAGTTGATGTTCAGCACGAACCCGCGGACCGCCTTCAACCCCTTTACCAGGGGCTGGCGCCCTCCGCTGACGAGTGCCACAATCGCAAGCGCAACCACCGGAAGCGAGCGTTCGTCCCCGGTGACCCACGCCGCCGCCTCGGAGGAGACGGCCGCAATTCCTGAAACCGCCAGCCAGACTCCTTCCCTGCGGTCCGCCTCCCGGCTACCGGCTGCGGTTGCCTCTGGAGGGTGCGGAGTCGCTCCGTCTCCGGCCGCAAGACGGGCGCCCAGTCCGAGAGGTTTCAGCGCCGTCAGCAGGTCCCGCTCGTCGGCCAGTGAGTGCATCACCTCCACCCGGCGGCGGGTGAGGTCAGCGAGGACCTCGAGGACACCCTCCATCCGCTCCAGCCGGGACCGCACGAGGCGTTCCTCTTCGGGGCAGTCCATCCGGGCGATGTAGAGGACCGAACGTTTCATCATCGAGGGCAAGGCCGGGCCCGGCCGGGGCGCGGCTCTTCAACATTCATTGTAACGCCGGGCACCGGCGGCGCGCATCCCTGCGGGGCAGGGAAAAGCCCCGGCAGACACCTCTGCCGGGGCTCCCGTTCAAGCCGGTGCGTCAGCGACGGGCTTCACCAGCGGCTGCGGCCTCCACCGTAACCCCCGCCGTATCCGCCGCTGCGGCCGCCGCCGTTGCGGCTGCGCTCGGGGCGCGGGCGGGCCTCGTTCACCGTCAGGGGCCTTCCGCCCACTTCCCGGCCGTTCAGGGCGTCAATCGCTCCCTGAGCGTTCTCCGCCGGAAGGTCCACGAACGCGAAACCTTTGTCGGTGATGACGCGCACGGCCTCGATGGGCCCGTGCGGCTCGAAGAGAGTCCTGAGTTCGGACTCAGTGGTGCTGTAGCTCATGTTGCCCACGTAAAGAGACTTGGTCGCCATTGGTTGGATACTCCTGTCCTCTGGTCTGATGCTGCTCGATTGCAGCCGGTACACAACCCGGTGATTTTCAGAGCAGGCCGAGACAGAGCACATACAATGCTGAAGTCATTCACGGGGCCCGAATCAGTTCGCAGAGACTACGAGGTGAAAGGGAGGACCATGCGCCTGTTGAGAGGTTGTGACACATCAGCTTAGCATGGTCCTCCCGCAGACCGCCACACCCTGGCGGATCTTTTTTCGATTATTTCGAGAGCGCCCTCACTTCCACTTGATGGTGCATCCGACGGGCGGGGTCTCGGCCACCGGAGGAGGGCTGCCGGCCAGCACGGCGTCCAGCGCTTCCCGCAGGTAGTGCCTCCTGACGCCGGAGGGGTCGTCGTAGTTATCGTCCGGGGCGCCGTGATAGGCCAGCTTGCCGGAAGAATCGAACAGGAAGACCTCCGGAGTGCGCTCCGCGCCGTATGCCCGCGCGACCTCCTGGGTCTCATCGAACAGATACGGGAACGGATAGGCCTTCATCTTCGCCCTTGACTGCATCTCGGGGAAGCTGTCGGCCGGGTATTTCACCGGGTCGTTCGCGTTGATCAGCGCGAAGCGCGCGCCCCTGGGCGCGTAGTCCCGGGCGATCTGGATCAATCTGTCCTCCCAGGCAAGCACGTACGGGCAATGGTTGCAGCTGAAAACGATGGCCAGGGCACCGGCGCCGTTCTTCAGCGAATCCAGGGACACGGTGGTGCCGTCGACGTTTTTCAGTTCGAACGCGGGGGCATCAGCCCCGATCCTCAATGCCATGACGTCAGTTCCTCCTCAATCTCCTGTCCTCCCGTCCGCACGCCGCAGAGCCTTCCGGATGAGCTCTTCCGGCGGAAGCGGCGAGAAGCGGCCGTCGGGTGTGCGGTAGACCCTGCAGAATAACCCCACCGGGCTTGCCGCGGCTCCCTCGGGGTCGATGTCCCGGCCGTCCACCCGGATGGTGGGCGAGCCGGGAAAGTCCAGCCGCCGCGCCTCCTCGTCCGTCTCGACGCGCGTGATGCGCACGTCCGCTTTCAGCCCCTCCCGCCGCAACAGCTCCCGAAGCCGCTCGAGCGCCGGTCCGTGGGACGGGCACTCCTCAAAGTACAGGAACTCAATCTCCATGATCGATGGCCCCTCTGCCCGCCTCCGCCCGCCCCGGAAGTTGAGACGGCGGCAGCCCCGTGGTATGATTCAGTTTACCCCTCGCAGGGGCGCGCAGCACGATGGCCGATCTTTTCGACCAGCCGAGCCGGTCCGGCGAGCCAGGGGGCAGACAGCCCCTGGCAGCCCGAATGCGCCCGCTGACGCTGGACGAGTTCGTCGGCCAGCGGCACATCGTGGGCGAGGGGACCCTGCTCCGGCGCGCCATCGAGGCGGACGAACTGCCCTCGCTGATTCTGTACGGCCCCCCGGGGAGCGGCAAGACCACCCTTGCCGCCATCATCCGGAACAGCAGCAAGGCGGCGTTCGAATCCTTCAGCGCCGTGACGTCCGGCGTGGCGGAGATCCGCGAGGTGATCCGGCGGGCCAGAGAGCGCAGGAAGCTGTACGGCCAGCGCACCATCCTGTTCGTGGATGAGATCCACCGGTTCAACAAAGCGCAGCAGGACGCGTTCCTCCCCCACATCGAGGACGGCACCATCATCCTGCTGGGAGCCACCACCGAGAACCCGTACTTCGAGATCAACTCTCCGATCATCTCGCGCGCCCGCGTGTTCCAGCTTCAGCCGCTCTCGAAGGATGACATAAAGACACTGGTCCTCAGGGCTTTGACCGATCGGGAACGGGGTCTGGGAGAGCTCGCCTGCGCCATCGAGGATGACGCCCTGGAGCATCTGGTCGACGTGGCCGGCGGCGACGCCCGCGCCGCACTGAACGCCCTGGAAGCCGCCGCGCTGAACTGTCCGCCCGGCGCGGACGGATCCAGGGTCATTACCCGAGGTCTGGTGGAGGATGCTCTGCAGCAGAGGGCGCTGCCCTACGACAGGGCGGGAGACTCCCACTACGACACCATATCCGCGTTCATCAAGAGCATGCGGGGCTCCGATCCGGACGCCGCCGTGTACTGGCTGGCCCGGATGCTGGCTGCCGGGGAGGATCCGCGGTTCATCGCACGCCGGATCGTCATCCAGGCGGCGGAGGATGTGGGGAACGCCGACCCCATGGCGCTGGTCATCGCCACCGCCGCCGCGCACGCGGTGGAGTACGTTGGAATGCCGGAGGCGCAGATCCCGCTTGCGCAGGCGGCCATTTATCTGGCCTGCGCCCCCAAGTCCAACGCCAGCTATCTGGCCATCACCCGGGCCATGGAGGACGTACGCAACCGTCCGCCCGCGTCCGTTCCGCCGCACCTGAGGAGCACGGGCTACCGGGGAGCGGAGCAGCTGGGGCACGGCGTGGGCTATCTGTATCCCCACGACTACCCGATGGGACAGGTGGAGCAGGAGTATCTCCCCCCCGGCGCAAAGTCGCGTCCCTACTGGGAGCCCACAGAGCACGGACTGGAACGCAAGATCGCCGAGCGCCTGAAGATGTGGAAGGACGAACTGGAGCGCCGGCGCCGCGAGGGTTCTTCCGGCGGCTAGACCCCCCTGCCGGTCTCAGAACCCCGCAAAAAGACCTCCGCTTCCCCTCAAATCCCCGCGGCGGGCCGCCGACAATAGTAGCGTCCCCGGTGAAGGCTTGGACGCGACAGCCGGAACCCGGGGCACCCTCCGGCGCCACGGATGGCGGCGGCGCGGCCGGATGCGGCGCGACAGCGCCCGCTTCCGGTCCATCGGGCAGCCGTGTGACCTGACCGACCCCATACGGCCTCTTTCTTCGCACGGACGCGAGCGGCGCGCGGACGCGGTCTGCACGGCCCGGGGCGCGCCTCCTGAAGAGAGTCTTGCGAAAAGAGGTGACAGAAGTGCTTCGCATCCTGGACGATCCCTCACGCGCCGTCCTGGCGCGCGCGATGGACGCCTGCGCGGTGCGCAACCGGGTGATCGCATCCAACATCGCCAACGCCGACACGCCCGGCTACCGCCGCGCCTACGTCCGGTTCGAAGAGAGTCTCAAACAGATGCTGGCGGAGGGGGGACCGCGCGACGTCGGGGATGCCCGGCGCCTGACCCCGTCGGTGGAGGAAGACACCACCCCTTCGGCGCGCCTGGACGGCAACAACGTCAACCTTGACGCGGAGATGGCCGACCTGGCCCGCAACAGCATCGAATACAACGCCCTGGTCGAGCTCTACCGGCTCAAGGGGCAGATGATCTCGACGGTCATCAACGGAGGGACCCGCTAATGCCGCGTCTGTCCGCATTCGACATCAGCGCGATGGGCCTGAGCGCCCAGCGTCAGAGGCTGGATGTGCTGGCCGAGAACATCGCCAACGTGAACACCACCCGCACGCCCGAGGGCGGCCCGTACCGCCGCAAGCAGGTGGTCTTCGAGACTGTGCTTGCCGGTTACGGCCCCGGGGCGGGGGAGCCGCAGGGCGTCCTAGTCTCGGAGGTCACGACGGACCCGGCTCCGCCCAGGACCGTCTACGAGCCCGGGCATCCGGACGCTGACGAGCGCGGGTTCGTCAGGCTGCCCAACGTGAACATCGTGGACGAGATGGTGGACCTCATCAGCGCGACCCGCTCCTACGAGGCCAACGTCACCGCCCTGAACGCCACGAAGGGCATGCTGATGAAGGCGCTCGAGATCGGGCGCAGGTAAGGAGCGCGGACCATGGCCATCGAAGCCATACGTTCCGGCGGCGGGGGGTTCACCCCGGCCCGGCAGGCGGCCTCCCGGGGCGATGGCGGCGAGTTCGCCGCCGCCATCACCGACATGGCCAGGCAGGTCTCCGCGCTTGAGTCTCAGGCCAACGAGATGGCCCTGAAGATCGCGTCCGGGGACCTGGCCGAACTGCACAATGCGATGATCGCCATGCAGAAGGCCAGCACCGCGCTCGAGCTGACCGTGCAGGTGCGAAACAAGGTTCTGGAAGCTTACCAGGAGATCATGCGGATGCAGATCTGATGCTGCCGTCCGGGGGCCGGGAAGCGCTGGCGAGCGGTTCGGACCGCCCCCCTCCAACTGCGGAGGAGGTCTGCGGCCGCACCGGGACCGGCCTCGTGTCCCGCCCTGCGCCCCCGAGAGGGAGTCAGAGCGCATCGGTGCTGAAGAGGGATGGAAAACAGACTCCGGTCGTTCTTTCAGCTCTGGACCAACCTCACACCTCCGCAGAGGGTGATCGTCTCCTTCTTCGCGGCGGCGGTGGTGGTGGCGACGGTGGTCATCGCCATGGTGGCCAGCCGTCCGGACTACACCGTGCTGTTCTCGAACCTGCGGCCGGAGGATGCCGCCGCCATTGTCCAGAAGCTGCGCGACTCCAAGGTGCCCTACCGCGTGACGGCGAACGGGACGGCTATCGAGGTGCCTTCGGCCAGCGTCTACGAGGTGCGTCTGAACCTGGCCGGGCAGGGACTGCCGCAGGGCGGCAATGTGGGCTTCGAGATCTTCGACAAGAGCTCGCTCGGCGTGACCGACTTCTCCCAGAAGATGAGCTACCTGCGCGCCCTGCAGGGAGAGCTTCAGCGCACCATCAGCTCGCTGGACGGCGTCTCTGACGCGCGGGTGCACATCGTGCTGCCGGACGACAGCCTTTACGCATCGGAAAAGAGGGACGCTTCGGCATCCGTGCTGCTCAGGCTGGACGGGTCGCGGCCTCCGTCCGACGAACAGGTGGCGGGCATCGTCAATCTGGTGAGCGCCGCGGTGGAGGGGCTGCGGCCCGAGCGGGTCAGCGTGGTGGACACGCGCGGGAACGTGCTGGCCGATGGATTCGGACAGGGGCGGGACTCCCTGAGGCTGACGGCGACCCAGCTGGACATCAAGCGCGCCACGGAGCGCGCCATCCGCGCCGATGTGGAGAGCATGCTGGACCGCGTGGCCGGGCCGGGCAAGGCCGTGGTGCGCGTGAGCGCCCGGATGTCCTTCGACCAGAAGCAGACCACCAGCGAGATCTTCGAGCCCGCGGCAGGCGGAACACAGGGAGTCGTCGCCAGTCAGGAGCGCACTCGGGAGGTCTACGGGCCGGGAGCCCGCGGGGCCGGCGGCATCCCTGGCACGGCATCCAACGTTCAGCCGCCCCTCCAGCGACCGGCGGCTCCCCCGGCCGGAGGTCAGCCCGGCTACGAGCGCCAACAGGAGAGCACCCGTTTCAACGTGTCCCGGCGCACCGAAACGGTGGAAGGGGCGCCCGGTCAGCTGGAGCAGCTCAGCGTGGCGGTCATGGTGGACCGGGAGGTGGGGCCGGAAAAGCTGGCCGCCATCCGGCAGGCCGCCTCCGCGGCCGCCGGCATCGACCCGGCGCGGGGCGACCGGATCGTGGTGGAGAGCGTGGAGTTTCCAAAGGAGGAGGCCGCCGGCAAGGCTCCTCTGGCCGCCAGCCTGGGCAGATATCTGAACATCGGGCGCAACGCGCTGGCCATCCTGCTTCTGGCCGGATTCGCGCTGTTCATCCGCGGCGCCCTGGCAAAGCAGAACATCACCGTCGAAAACCTTCGGCCGGAGCTGGCGGAGCTCGGTCCGGGAGGCCAGGCCGCGCCGGCGCTGGAGCAGGCGTCAGCGGCCCAGCCCGCCGGACTGCAGAAAACGGAGATGCCGGAGCTGACCATCCCTCTGGAGAGCGCCAAGGAGCTGGCCAGGCAGCAGCCGCAGGAGATCGCGAACGTCGTCCGGACCTGGATGTCCGACGAGCGGAGGGCCGCGTGAGTTGAGTCAGGCGGAATCCCAGCAGCTCGAGCAGTCGGAAGGGCAGGCAGCGGCAAAACCGCGGAAGCGCCTGACGGGGACCCAGAAGGCCGCCATCCTGCTCATCACGCTGGGCGCGGAAGCGTCTGCGGAGGTGTTCAGGCTCCTGAAGCAGGAGGAGGTGGAGAAGCTGGCCAATGAGCTGGTCCGCCAGGAGCGGGTGGACGTGGAGACCAAGCGTCAGGTCTTCGAGGAGTTCGAGACGCTCTACTCCACCAGCAGTCTGCTGTCCCAGGGGGGTGTGGAATACGCTCGCAGCGTGCTGGAGCAGGCGCTGGGCCCGCAGAAGGCGCAGTCCCTGCTCGAGCGGATCATCACGGCCCGGGGCTCCGAACCTTCGGACTGGCTGCAGCACGCGGATCCCCAGCAGCTGGCCCGGTGGCTGGCCAGCGAGCAGCCGCAGACCATCGCGCTGGTGGTCACCCAGCTTCCCCCGGCCCGCGCCGCGCAGCTGCTCTCGACCCTGCCTGCCGAAGTGCGCTCGGAGGTGACCCTGAAGATCGCCCGCATGCAGTCCGCCTCAGCGGAGGTCATCGCCCAGATCGAGGACAGCCTGCGTTCGCGGCTGAGCGGGATGGATGCGGACGCGCAGAGGACGGTGAGCGGAGTGCAGGCGCTGGTGGAGATCCTGAACTCGGCGGAGCGCTCCCTGGAACGCAGCGTGCTGGAATCGCTCGCCCAGCACGACGCCGCGCTTGCGGAGGAGGTGAAGCGAAAGCTGTTCGTCTTCGAGGACATCCTTCTGCTGGAGGACCGCGCGCTGCAGATGGTGCTGCGGGAGGTGGAGCAGGACGACCTGCGGCTGGCGCTGCGCGGCGCGCAGGAGAGCGTCAAGGAAAAGATCTTCAAGAACATGTCCGAGCGCGCCTCCGCCACGATCAAGGAGGACCTGGAAACGATGGGGCCGGTGCGCGTCCGGGACGTGGAGGCGGCGCAGCAGCGCATCGCCCTTGTCATCCGCTCGCTGGAGGAGCGCGGGGAGATCGTCATCGCCCGCGGCGAAGGCGAGGGGGCCGAAGAGTTTGTCTGAGGAGGCGGTGTTGGCTCGCGGCAGCGGATTCGTCTTCGACCCGGCCCGCATTCTGAGCTCCGCCATCTCCCCGGAGGAGAAGGCGCGCGGCATCGTCGAGCAGGCGCGGCAAGAGGCGGAACGGGTGGTCGGCGAAGCGCGGGACTCCGCCGAGCGCACGCGCCGAGCCGCGTGGGAGGAAGGCTTCGCGGAGGGATTCCGTCAGGCCGCCGAGCAGTGGAAGCAGATCCTGGAGGAGGCCGCGCGCGAACGCGACTCTGTCGTCCAGCAGCTGGAGGAGCTCTCCGCCTCGATCGAGCGGGAGTGCCTGAAGCTGGCGCTTCAGATCGCCGAGAAGATCGTCCGGCACGAGATCGAGACGCACCCGGACACGGTCAAGGACATCCTGGCGCTGGCGCTGCGGCAGCTCAGGGACCGGGCGAACGTCCGCATCCTGGTGAACCGGGCGGACCTGGAGGCGGTGAGGGCCGCTCGGGAAGACATCGCCCGCTGGGCCGAGGGGCTGCGCAACGTGGAGATCATCGAGGAGCCCCGTGTCGAGCGCGGCGGAGTGGTCGTCGAGTCCTCAGACGGCATCCTGGACGCCCGGCCGTCCGTTCAGCTGGACGAGCTGCGGCGCAAGATGGAGGAGGCGGACGGAACGTGATCCGCATCGTTCCTCCACGCCTCGAGCGTTACCATCGCGCCATCCGGCGCGCAAACGCCGTCCGCCTGAACGGCCGCCTGACGCGGGTGGTGGGAGTGCTGGTGGAGTCTGCGGGTCCGGCCGCCCGCATCGGCGAGATCTGCGAGATCCATTATTCGCGCAACGACCCCCCGATGCTGGCCGAGGTGGTGGGCTTCCGGGAGGATCGCGTGCTGCTGATGCCCTACGGCGAGATCGCCCGCCTTGCGCGGCACGCGGAGGTGGTGGCCACCGGACGGTCGCTCTACGTTCCGGGCTCGGAGGCTCTCCTGGGACGCGTGCTGGACGGGCTGGGACGTCCCTTGGACGGACGGCCGCCGGTGGAGGCGGACGAGCTGCTGCCCGTCCTGAGAGAACCTCCCCATCCCCTTCTGCGGGAGCGCATCCGCGAGCCGCTTTCGCTGGGAGTGCGCTCCATCGACGGGCTGATCACCTGCGGAACGGGGCAGAGGGTGGGGGTCTTCGCCGGGAGCGGCGTGGGCAAGAGCACCCTGCTCGGCATGATCGCCCGGAACACCGAGGCCGACGTCAACGTCATCGGCCTGATCGGCGAACGGGGCCGGGAGGTGCGCGACTTCATCGAGCGCGATCTGGGAGAGGAGGGGCTCCGGCGCTCGGTGGTGGTGGTGGCGACCTCCGACCAGGTCTCCGTTCAGCGTCTGCGCGGAGCCCAGGTGGCCACGGCGATCGCGGAGTATTTCCGGGACCGGGGCAGGCGGGTGCTCCTGATGCTGGACTCGGTCACGCGCATCGCCTGGGCCCAGAGGGAGATCGGCCTTGCGGCGGGCGAGCCGCCCACCACGCGGGGCTACACCCCCTCCGTGTTCGCCATGCTTCCGAAGCTGCTGGAGCGGGCGGGGATGTCCGACCGGGGATCCATCACCGGCCTTTACACGGTCCTGGTGGACGGGGACGACATGAACGAGCCGGTCGCCGACGCCGTGCGGGCCATCCTGGACGGCCACATCGTGCTGTCAAGGGCGCTGGCGCACCAGAACCACTATCCCGCCGTGGAGGTGCTGGCCAGCGTGAGCCGGGTGATGCCGGAGATCACCACCTCATCCCATCGCTCGGCCGCCGGGCATCTCCGGAGGCTGCTGGCAGCCTACCGGGACAGCGAGGACCTCATCAACATCGGCGCCTACGTCCGCGGTTCCAACCCGCTGATCGACGAGGCCATCGACCTTCTGCCCGGGATCCGCGCCTTCCTGCAGCAGGACGTGGAAGAACGGTGCAGCCTGCAGGAGACCGTCTCCCGCCTGGAAGCCCTGACAGGCAAACGCGACGCCCCCGGAGAGGATGAATGAGACGCTTCGCATTCCGCCTGGAGCACGTACTGAAGCTGCGAAGGGCAAGGGAGGATGCGGCCCTGGCCGAGCTGGCCTCCGCGCGCAGAACGCTCGCGCTGGAGCAGATGGCGCTGGAGCAGAGGCGCGCCCGCGCCCGCCGGGCCCTGCAGGAGGCACGCAGGCGCCGGGAGCAGGGGGAGGACCCGGCGCTCGCCGCCGGACTGACGGCGTTCCTGGAAGCGCTGGAAGACGACGTGCGACTTCAGGAAGAGGCCGTGAGCATGGCGGAAGAAGAAGTCCAGTCGCGGCTGCAGGCCGCGCTGGAGGCGATGAAGGAGCGCAAAGCGATGGAGAAGCTTCGCGAGCGGCGCCTTGCGGAGCACCTGGCCGAGGCCGCGCGGGAAGACATCCGGGCGATGGACGAGGCGGCCGCGCTGCGTGCCGCCTCCACCCGCTGACGCAGGCCGCGCAGCCGGCGGGTAAGACAAAAAAAAGAGGCCTGCGGCACGATCCGCAGGCCGGAGTCAAACTCGTGACAGAAGGAGAAAAGGATGAAAAGGTTTCCGCCCGAGTAAGGGTGCAAAATGCGTGCCAAACCGGGCGCCTCACCCCGCAGTCAGCTCAAAAAGTGTCACCTCCGGGCGGCAGAGCAATCGAAGCGGCAGGAAGCTGGAGCCGATCCCGCGGCTGATGTAGACCTGGGTATCCCCCGGGTCCATCCGGATGATGCGAGCCAGGCGTTCTCCGCCGAACAGACCGCTCGACAACCTCTTTCCGTAGCCCGACCGCGTCAACAGAGGACCGTAGGCCGGCAGCACGATTTGCCCTCCGTGGGTGTGCCCGCTCAGCACCAGATCGCATCCGGCCTCGACAGCAGCCACGATAATGGAAGGAGAGTGGGCGAGAAGCAGGACGAACGCGCCGGCGGGTGCGCCGTCCAGAGCGGCGCGCAGGTCGTCCAGCCCCGTGTGCGGATCTTCCACCCCCGCGAGCACCATCAGCGCCTCCTCCCGGCGGAGCAGCCGGTGCTCGTTCTCCAGCACCGTGATCCCCGCGTCCCGCAGGACGCGCTTCACCCCGGCCCACACGAGGGGGTAACGGACATCGGCGTTCCCCGAGATCGCAAACGCGCCTTCCATGGCCCCGGCGCCGCGGACGATGCCCGCCAGCTCCCGGGCGGCCGCCTCGTCCTGCGTCAGATCCCCCGTCAGCACCACCACATCCGGCCGCAGACCCCGCACAATGCGGCCGATGGCGCGCTCCCGGCGGCCGAGGTGCGTCATATGGAGGTCGCTGAGCTGAAGGATGCGGAACCCCTCGAACGCCGCGGGCAGCCTCGGGCAGACCACCCGCCTGCGCACGAGCGAAGGGGAATAGGCCTGCGCCGCCATCAGGGCGACCAGCGCCACCGCGGCGGCAAGGCCAACGGCAAGAGGCGGGACCATGCGGAGCCGGCTCCGGGTCAGGCGGCGGGCCCGCCGCAGAGATGCTCGATCAGCAACCGCACTCCCGCGCCGGAGGCTCCTTTCTCGATGATGCCGTTGTCCTGCGAGAGGAACGCCGGGCCCGCGATGTCGATATGCGCCCACGGACGCCCGTCCGTGAACTCCTGGAGCAGCAGCGCCGCGGTGATGGCGCCCCCTTCGCGGCCCCCCGTGTTCTTCATATCCGCCACCTGACTTTCGATGAGGTAGCGGTAGTCCTCCGAAAGCGGCAGCGGCCAGATCCGGTCACCGCACACGCGGGAGCAGGCCTTCAGACGCTCGACCAGCTCCTCGTTGTTGGACATCAGGCCGCTGTATACGCGGCCGAGAGCCCAGACGCACGCTCCGGTCAGGGTGGCCAGGTCGATCAGCTCGTCGCAGCCCGCCCGGACCGCATAGCACAGAGCGTCCGCCAGGGTCAGCCTTCCCTCGGCATCGGTGTTCTCGATCTCGATGGTCCTGCCGTTCATCGCCCGGACCACGTCGCCGGGGCGCATGGCGCTCCCGGACGGCATGTTCTCCACCGCCGGCACGATCGCCAGCACCTCCCTCCCCGGGCGAAGCTGTGCCACGGCCTGCATCGCCGCCAGCACCGCCGCCGCTCCGGACATGTCGTCCTTCATGGTGACCATGCTCTCCGCGGATTTCAGCGAGAGCCCTCCCGAATCGAAGGTCACTCCCTTGCCGATGATGGCCACGCGGCCGTCCGGCGTGCCTTCCGGCCGGTAGCGCAGCGTGATGAACTTCGGAGCCTCCTGCGACCCCCGCGCCACCGCCAGGTAGCAGCCCATCCCCAGGCGCTCCGCGTCCGCGCGCTCCAGGATCAGGGCCTCGAGCCCCCTTGCGGCGGCCATCTGCGTGGCCAGAAGCGCAAGGGCGGACGGAGTGATATGGTTCGCCGGGGAGTTGACCAGGTCGCGGGCAAAGTTGACCGCCCGGGACACCACCTCTCCCCTCTGGACCCCCGCCCGGACGGAGGGCATCCGCGAGGAGTCCATCTCCGCCACCAGGAGCTCCTCGATGCCCCGGGGGTCCGGCTCGCTCTTGTATTTCAGGAACTCGTAGGTCCCGAGCGCGGCCCCCTCCACCGTCGCCTGGGCCGCCCGCGCCGGCTCGAGCCCGCCCGCACCGGCCCCGTGCACAATGGTGGCCACGCGGCGGGCGCGCGCTTCTCTGGCCCTGCGCAGCGCCGCCGAGGATGCCCGGCGCACCGTCTCCAGGTCCAGCCTGCCGGCCTCCCCCAGCCCGGTCAGCACCACCCGTCCCGCCGGCAGCCGTCCGTGGGTATGCACCAGCAGGGTCTGCCCGGGCTTGCCTTCGAAACCCTCCTCGCGGATGAGCCGCGAGAGCAGCCCGTCCAGGGCGCGGTCCACCGCACCGGCCGCTCCTCCAGGGGAGCTCACCCCCTGGAACAGGTTCACGACGGCGGCGTCACATTCGATCTCGGTGATGGATGCGTTGAGCGATGAGATGATCATTGCCGGCGGAGAGTCTCCCGTCAGGAGTGGGGGCCGCAAGCCTCAGATGATCTTCGCGATGCTGGCGAGGCTCCGCGGGTCAAGACGCGATACGTCCCGGATCTCGAAGCGGTTCCCGTGGATGTCCGTCAGGATGATGCGGTTGCGCGGGAGGCGCAGCACATTGTCCCGCAGGTTGCGCAGATGGAACTCCCTGCGCCCCTTGTCCGTCTCCACGTCCAGCCGGAACACGCCGAACTCCTCCTTGCACGAGCGCACCCTGCGGATCCTTGCTGTGAAATAGCGCTGCTCGAGCTCGGCCTCCAGAAGCTGACGCGCCTCGATGGGCAGGCTGCGGATATCGCGCAGCATGCCGATCTCGTTCTCGTTCATGTCGAAGAACGTAATGTACTCGTTCTTGCGCGTCAGCGGGAACGCCCGCCGGGCCTCCACCTGCGGATAGCTGCGGTCGCCCACCGTGATCGCCAGGGAATCCCCCACGCGGTGAACGGTAAGGATGGCAGGGTCCAGGAAGCGGACCTCCAGATCCAGCTTCACTTCCGGAACGTCCGGATCCTGCTGAAACTCCTGCATGCTCCTCGCCTCCCCTACACCGCCACACGGGCGCGGGTCAGATCCGTCTGCATCTGCACCAGCCTCCAGTAATGCCCGCGCAGGTCCAGCAGCTCGTCGTGCGTGCCCACCTCCACGATCCGCCCGTCATCGATGACAACGATCCGGTCAGCCTTGCGAAGCGTCGAGAGCCGGTGCGCGATGGCGAAGGTGGTGCGGTTCTGCACGAGCCGCTCGATAGCCTCCTGGATCTGCTTCTCCGTCTCCGTGTCCACGGCGCTGGTGGCTTCGTCGAAGATCAGGATGCGCGGATCGTGCAGGATGGCCCGCGCGATGGAGATCCTCTGCCGCTCGCCTCCCGAAAGGCGGCCGCCGCGCTCGCCGACCTGCGTGTCGTAGCCGTCCGGAAACTTCATGATGAAGTCGTGCGCGTTCGCCGCCTTGGCCGCCCGCATGATCTCCTCGGGAGTCGCGTCCGGCTTGCCGTAGGCGATGTTCTCCGCGATGGTGCCGCTGAACAGGAACGGCTCCTGCAGCACCACGCCGATCTGGCTGCGCAGATCGCTCAGCCGGACGGCCCGCACGTCCACGCCGTCGATCAGCACCTGACCCATCTGTGGATCGTAGAAGCGGCAGACCAGGTTGATGAACGTGCTCTTGCCCGCCCCGGTCTTGCCCACGAGGCCGATCATCTCCCCGGGCCGCACATGCAGGCTGACATCCTTCAGGATGGGCTTGTTGCGGTCGTAGCCGAAGTAGACGTTACGGAACTCCACGTCGCCCTGGATGTGCGGCAGGGGAACCGCGTTCTCGGTGTCCGCGACCTCCGGCTCCGTGTCCAGCACCTCGAAGATGCGCTCAGCCGCAGTCAGGGACCGCGGCACGGAATCCGCCAGGTTCGTCAACCACTGGAGCGGGCCGTAGAACATCCCCAGGTAGCCCGTAAACATCATCAGGCGGCCGAAGCTCATCTCGCCGTTCACCACCATAATTCCGCCCACCAGCCACACGGGATACTGGCCGAACTCGATGATGACGGAGAGGGTGGGCATCAGCAGGTTCACGAGACGGGCCGCCGAGTATTCGCTCTCGAACAGCGCCTCCGAGCTCTCGCCGAAGCGCCGGACCTCCCGCCCCTCCTGCGCGAACGCCCGCACCACCCGGATTCCGGACAGCGAGTCGCTGAGCATGGCATTCAGCCTGCTCCACGACGTCCAGAACCGCGTGTAGACAAATGTCAAACGGCGGGTGGACAGCAGCGTGATGGCGGCCACGATGGGCGCGGGCGAAAGCGCGATGAGCGCAAGCGGCCAGCTCGTCAGGAACAGCAGGACACAGATGATGATCAGCTGGAGCAGGAAGATCAGAAAATACTGCGCGCTGCCCACCAGAAACCCCTGAAGGGCTCCCGTGTCCTGGGTCACACGGCTCATGACGGCGCCAATCTGCCTGCGGTCGAAGTAGGCGAGGGACAGCCTCTGCAGGGCGTTATAGAGCTGGCGGCGCACGTCGAGCGTCACCTTCCCGCCCAGCCACGCCGTCAGCTGCATCCGCCACACGCCGGTGCCGTATGCGACCAGCCGCGCCAGAAGCAGCACCCCGACGAGGATCAGCAGCCAGGTGATGCGCGTGCGGGCCGACGCCGTCTTGTCCACCGGCACCAGGGCGAGGTCGAACATGTAGCGGTTGATGAACGGCGGGGCCATGCTCACCACCGTGCTGACCAGGAGCAGCACGGAGGTGGCGATGGCGGTGAGATAGTAGGGCTTCAGATATCCCAGAAGCCGCCGCAGCACCTTCCCCTTGTCCAGACAGTGGGGGCAGACACGGCTGTAGCCCGGCAGAGCCCTTCCGCAGGAAGGGCAGCTTTCGCCCTCCTCACCCTCCTCCGGCTCGGGCTCCTCCTCGCCGTTGGCGATGGCCTGCAGGCTCCGTGCCACGCGCCCGAACTTCCCGGACAGGGTGTTGGAGTAGTGCAGCAGCACCACCTTCTGGCCGTCGTTGGACGCCACCAGGACGCCGCCGCCCACCAGAGGTTCGGCGTCGATCTGCTGGATCTGGGAATACGGGACCTCCACGAGAACGGAGGCCTGGTCCGGGGTGGGATCGAAAACGGCGACCCGGTCGTCCAGGGCGACCAGCCAGCGCTCACCGAAGCGTCCGTCTCTTGTGATGTCCGTGGAAGCCGCAAGCCGCACCTGGTTGCGAGACTTGCCCATTGCGCCCAGCGCCCGCTCCACGGACCGGGGTAAGTTGTCGCTGATCAGCATCGCGCGCACGCCCCTGCCCCACCGGCTGGAGCGCCCGAGAGCCGGCGCAGGCACGCTCTCGACTGGCGCGGGATCCGGTGACGGCATGGCCCGCGGCGGCGCTTTTGCACGAGACCTCGCGCGCGCCGTCCGCAGGTCCGCGGGCGCCCAGAACTCCTTCCTTCAGGATTTTACACGCCCCGTCCGGGGGTGTAAACGAAAGTTGCCCGGAGAAAGCAACCTGCGCCAAAATAGTTCGCCGCCGCCCGGACCCGGCGCGCCGCCCGCCTGAGTGACGGTGGCCGTACGGGCGCAAGGAGGCCCGGATGACCGTCGCTGAAGCCGTCGGACTTATCGAGACGCTGGCCCCTCCGGCCCTGGCCCTGCCCGGCGACCCGGGAGGGCTGCACACCGGGGCGCCGGAGGCGCCCGTCTCGCGCATCGCCGTCTGCCTGGACGCCACCGCACGCGCCCTCCAGGGCGCGAAAACGGCCGGTGCGCAGATGATGCTGGCGCACCACCCCCTGATCTACCATCCGCAGGCGTCGCTTGCGGAGTCCGATGCCCACGCCCGGCTCATCTGCGAGTTCGTGAGGGCGGGGATGGCGCTCTACTGCGCGCACACGGCCTGGGACGTCGCCCCCGGAGGACTGAACGACGAGCTGGCGGACCTTCTGGGTCTGCGAGAGGCCTCGCCGCTTCGCGTGACCGCCTCGCAGAACCTGCTCAAGCTGGCCGTCTACGTGCCGGAAGAGGCCGTGGACGCCGTGCGGCTGGCGATCGGAGATGCGGGAGCGGGACAGCTCGGCAACTACTCCCACTGCAGCTTCCGCTCCCGCGGCGTCGGATCGTTCCGGCCAATGGAGGGGGCATCCCCGCACATCGGGGAGGTGGGCCGGCTGGAGGACGTTTCCGAATGGAAGGTTGAGGCGGTCGTGGAGGAGAGCCGCCTGTCCGCGGTGCTGGATGCGATGCGCCGCGCCCACCCGTACGAGGAGATCGCCTACGACCTTTTCGAGATGCGCGTCCCCGGGCGGCAGGCGGGGCTGGGACGCATCGGCTCGCTGGAGAAGCCGGCTCCCCTGTGCGAGGTGGAGGACCGTGTGTCTGAAGCGCTGGGAGAATCGGCCCTGCGGACGTGGGGCGACCCGGGACGGATGGTGTGCCGGGTGGCCGTTTGCGGCGGTTCCGGAGGAGACCTGGTGCGCGACGCGGCCTCCGCAGGGGCGGATGTCCTTGTGACGAGCGAGATCCGCCACCATCAGATCCTCGAGGCGCGGGCTGCGGGTCTGGCCCTCATCGACGCCACCCATGCTGCTACGGAGACCCCCGGAATGCGCCGCCTTGCCCGGCGCCTGAAGGAGACCGCCGGTGACGCGCTGGACGTGATCTTTCTGGACTGAACCGCCGGTGCCGCCTCAGGCCGCGACGCCCGCTTTGCCCGACTCGCCGAGCGCCTCGAGCACGGCGCCGCACCAGGGGCCCGGATGGAACTCCAGCGTCTGGCCTGACCGGGTCTTGTGATCCAGAACCAGACGTCCGTCCTGATAGACGCACACGACACCCGTCCGCAGGAGGATGATCCGCAGCCCGCTGAAGTCCGCCCCGCCCCTGAACAACCGTCCGTAGCTCGTCGGCCGGCCTTCGGTCAGGGACAGCCGGGCGGCGGCGCGGGCGATTCTGGCCGCATCATCCATCAAAGTCGCCTCCCCGGCACGCCGCGCTCACTGCAAGACTCGCGGCATGCCACTCCCATGGTCCGCCGCCCCCGTCACGCCGTGGTGAGGGGAAAAACAAAATCCGCTCAGCGTTCTGTCAAATTTCTGTGACACACGGGGGCGGGCCGACGGCTGTTGCCCGGCGGTCCCCAGGCTCAGCTCCAGTATTTGCGGTCCAGGCTGCGATACTGGATGGCCTCGCCGACATGCGCGCCCGAGATCTCCTCCTCGCCGGCCAGATCGGCGATGGTGCGGCTGACCTTCAGTATGCGGTCGTAGGCCCGTGCGGAGAGGTTGAGCTGTCCGATGGCGCCGCGCAGCAGGGTGCGCACAGTCTCCGAAAGCCGGCAGAAGTCGCGGATCTGACGCGACCCCATCTGGGCGTTGCAGAAGATTCCCGTCCCTTCGAACCGCCGCCGCTGAATCTCCCGCGCCCGGCGCACGCGCTCGCGGATGGCCTCCGAGCTTTCGCCGTCCGCCCTCTGCATCAGCTCGTCCTGCCTGAGACGCGGCACCTCCACGTGGATGTCCAGCCGGTCCAGAAGGGGCCCGGAGATACGCTGCAGATACTGCCGGATCTGCTTCGGCGTGCAGGTGCACTGGACGCGGGTGTCATTGAAGAATCCGCAGGGGCACGGATTCATCGCAGCCACCAGCATGAAGCGGGCGGGGTAGGTCAGGGAGCCTGAAGCGCGGCTGATGGTGACCACGCCGTCCTCCAGCGGCTGGCGCAGCACCTCCAGCACATCGCGCCGGAACTCGGGAAACTCGTCCAGGAACAGAACGCCGTTGTGGGCAAGGCTGACCTCTCCCGGCCGGGGATGCGCCCCGCCGCCGGACAGCCCGGCGTTGGAGATGGTGTGGTGGGGGCTTCGGAAGGGACGGCGCGTCACCAGCGCCTCGTCCGCCCGCAGCACGCCCGCCACGGAGTAGATCTGCGTGGTCTGGAGCGCCTCGTCCAGCTCCATCGGCGGGAGGATGGTGGGCAGCCGTCGCGCCAGCATCGTCTTCCCGGAGCCGGGAGGCCCCACCATCAGCAGGTTATGCCCTCCCGCCGCAGCCACCTCCAGAGCCCTTTTCGCGACGTGCTGGCTCTTCACGTCCGAGAAGTCCACGCTGTAAGATGGCTGCTCCAGCTGGGCATCCCGGATGGTGGCGACGACGGGCTCCGCCGCGAACCCTCCCTGCAGCAGGTCGAAGACCTCGGAGAGACTGGAGACGCCGTAGACCGGCGGGCCCTGGACGATGGCCGCTTCCCGGGCGTTGGCGGCCGGAACGATCAGGCGGCCCACCGAATCGCCTCTGGCCTTCATGGCGATCGGCAGGACCCCCGCCGCGGAACGAAGGGTTCCATCGAGAGAGAGCTCCCCGACGAACAGGCTCCCCTCCAGACGCTCCATCTCCAGCTGGCCGGTGGCCGCCAGGATGCCCACCGCGATGGGCAGGTCGAACGAGGGCCCCTCCTTGCGGACGTCGGCGGGGGCAAGATTGATTGTGATGCGCCGCTGGGGAAAGTCGAAGCCGGAGTTGCGGATGGCGCTTCGCACGCGCTCCCGCGATTCCTGCACCGCCGCGTCCGGCAACCCGACGATGTTGAACGCGGGCAGTCCTCCGGCGATGTCCACCTCCACATCCACCAGATAGGCGTCCACTCCGAGCACTGCGCTGGAAGACACGCGCGCGAGCATGAGCTGTCCCTTCCCCCTGCAACAGGGCTCGCCGCCCGCCCGGGACGGCGGGGCGGCGGCGGCCCATTATAATGGAGATGAGAGGACTCCTGTCAAGCTCCGGCGCGCTCCGGCCCGAGATTGCGGAACAGGAACAGCCCCTCCTTTCCCGGAGCCACAATATCCAGGCGGCCGTCTCCGTCGATATCTCCGGCCCACATGAAGATGCCGGTCCCGGAGTGCTCCCCCGCCGTGCCGTAGTCGATGACGCACTTGGTGAATCCCTCCCCGTTCCACTTGAAATAGAAGAGCCCCACGATCTCCGTCTCTCCGGGCTCTCTCCCGCAATGGGCGCGGTAGCGGTTGCCGGTGAGCAGCTCGCGCTGGCCGTCACCGTCCACGTCCACCCAGAGCATCTCGTGGTATTGCGAGAACCAGGGATCGATGGGATGCCGGGTCCAGATCCGCCTTCCGTCCGGGCCCTGCTCCTGCGTCCAGTAGTCCAGCCCGTAGCCGTGAGCCTGCCCGGCCACGATCTCCGGGACGCCGTCCCCGTTGACGTCCTCCACCAGGACCGGCACGCTGACGGTGCCGAGCTGGAACTCCGGATGAAACGTCCAGGGACCCGTCAGCGCATCCGTCCCGGGAGCCTCCCACCACCCGCCGGGGGTGACGAGCGCCATAGTCCCGTCGCCGGAAATGTCGCCGAAGCCCAGTCCGTGCCCCTGCGGATCCGCCGAGATGACGAACTCGCGGAACCGCCCCGCCGGCCGGCCGGACGCGTCCCGCTCCAGCTTGAAGACGCGCAGGGGATTGCCGGGCGTGTTCGGGACGATCTCCAGCTCGCCGTCTCCGTCCACATCCCAGGCGCGTGTGGTCTCGATGGATCCCACGAAAGCGATCTCGTGCGTCTTCCACTCGCCTCCGCCCGGCCCCGGGTTCTCGCGCCAGACGAGCGTCTGACCCCACCAGCCGCCCGTCACGAAGTCCGGATACCCATCGCCGTTAATGTCCATCGGGATGGTGGAGAAGTCGTCGTAGTACTCTCCCTCCGCGCGGACCTCGCACAGCCTGTGCCGGGTCCAGTCCGGGCCGCGGTACCAGTATCCGCCGCAGACGATGTCCGGCACTCCGTCCCCGTCCACGTCGAAGACACCCGCCGACTCGAACGCCTCGCCGTCTATCTTCAGCTTCTGCCACTCGATACGCCTCTGCAATGCCGTGCCCTCCGGATGTCAGGATGCCTGCAGATTGCCGTTCGCGCAGGCAAGTTCTGCTTCCTGCACCGGACTGGCACGTCCGCAAGAGGGGCCGGCGGGACGCCGGGAGAAACCTGAAAGCGTGGCGCATCCGCTTGCGGGGCGCCGGTATACGTCCTATAATACTACCACTCCTCCCGGGCGCGGCGGCGCGCCCGGGCATCCCGGAATGGAGCCGAAATGCCGAACCTGATCCACGTCTGGGCCGAACCAGACCTGTATCTGCTGGCCGACGAGGACCTCGTGGCCTCCTGTGAGGGCGTGACACGCAAGGTCTGCCCCATCCAGAAGGAGCCGGAGCCGGTCATCTTCCCGGAAAAGCCCTGGGAAGGCGTGGGGCCGGACGGGCGGGTCACATCCCTTCAGGACCCGTTCTACGGAACGGTGTTGTACGATCCGGAACGTCGGCTGTTCCGTTGCTGGTACAACGCGTACGACCGCTTCCAGAACCGGGTCTGCGCCCCTCCACACGGCAGCCAGGGCTATTCCTGCTGCTACGCTGAAAGCCCGGACGGCATCCACTGGGAGAAGCCGGTGGTGGGAGAGGTGCTGCACGATGGATCGCTGGAGAACAACCTGGTGCGCTTCCGGGAGGACGCCGCCGACGGGACCAGCAGCCTGGGAGAGCAGGTCTGGAACGTGCTTCCTTACAGCTCGCCGGGATCAGAAGACCGGTTCGTGGCCTCCCTCTACACCCACTACAGCGACCCGCTCTTCCCGACCGGCATCACGTTCTGCTACAGCCCGGACGGCCTGCGGTGGAGGATGCGCTATCCGCCGCCCCTGATGCTGGAGGGGGACTGCCACGGGTTCGCCTGGGACCCGCTCCAGCGCTGCTACATTCTGACCACACGCTCCCACCAACACATGAACCTCTGCCGCCGGTGGGGCCGGCCCTGGAAGCGGCACATCGCCATGACCCGAAGCCGGGACCTTATCCACTGGACCGCAATGGAGACCGTCCTGGAGGGGGACGAACCGGACCCGGAGGACGCCCAGCTCTACCTGATGTATGTCATCCCCTACGGCCACGCATATCTCGGCGAGCTCCTGATGTTCTACGCCCACGAGATGGTGCTGGACACCCAGCTGGTCCTGAGCCGCGACCTGCGCTCCTGGCAGCGCGTGGGAGACCGGCGGCCCATTCTTGAGCGGGGAGAGAAAGGCAGCTGGGACTGCAGGCACGTGGCCCTGACGCACAACCCCCCGCACCCGGAGGGCGGCCGGATGAGGTTCTGGTTCGGCGGCAAGAACACGCCGCACTACCAGGCCGGATACGGCGCGCTGGGTACCGGTACGCTGAGGAGGGACGGGTTCGTCTGCCTGGAGGCGGGAGAGGAGGAGGGGATCGTCAACACCATCCCCTTCCGGCCGCCCCGGCCCAACTCCGCCTGCTGGATCATCCTGAACGTGGACGCAAGCGAAGGGGAGGTGCTGGTGGAGGTGACGGACGTGGACGGCCATCCGCTGGACAGGGTGACGAAAGCGGACTGCGAGCCCATCCGGGGAGACAACACGCGCGCGCTGGTGAACTTTCCCGCCATACCGGGCAACTTCTTCGACCGCGGCAACTTCCTGCGCTTCGCGCAGGACATCCGGCTCCGGTTCTACCTGCGAAACGCCAGGCTCTATGCGTTCAAGCTGAGCAACTACTCGCCGGTCTGGCCACAGAAGGACTGAGCGGCAAAGGAGGCTCCGGAAAGCATGTCGTCAGGCTACAGCACGTCCGCCCTGAGTCCGATGGCCGTCATCGACGTCAGCGAGGAGTGGGGGCAATACATCAACTCGGTCTGCGTGACGCAGACGGGAGCGTGGCTCATCAGCGTGACCGTGAACACGCCGCAGGGGGGCTTGGTCTATATCCGCCGCAGCGAGGACCGCGGACAGACCTGGGAGCCCCGCGTCTACGCCGTGCCGCCCGGAGCGCTCGAGGCCGGCCGGAGCATCGAGATGGGGCAGCTCCTTCCGGTCGAGCCGGGAGGGATCAGGCGCATCTACCAGTTTCACGTCCAGCATACCCGGAAGAACACGCGGTTCGGGCAGCTGCGCTACACGGTCAGCCACGACGACGGGCGCAGCTGGGAAGGGCCCGGCGGTCCGGGCACGCTTTTCGAGCTCCCGTCTCCGCCCTACGCGCTCTCGCCGGAGAGTGACGGATGGCATCTGATGGCGCCCGGCGTGATGCTGGAGAGCGGAGAGTGGCTCCTTCCGATGAATATCTCCACCGACCCTCTTCCCCTGGGCGAGATCCGTTCGGAGCTGGTCTTCGGCCTCACCAGGAACATCTTCACGGCGCGGAATCCGGCGGAGGTCGAGATGGAGTTCCACCCGCCGCCGCCGAACGGCGTCTTCGTCCCGTACGAACGGGAGCCGGGCCGTTCTCTGGGGCAGGAGCCTCAGGTGGTCCCCCTTTCGGACGGCAGGCTCTTCTGCGTCTGCCGCACGGGAAACGGCTGTCTTTACTTTACGGTCTCCAAGGATGGCGGCCGCACCTGGGACCCGGCCCGGCCGCTCCGCTACCGGGACGGCGGGGAGAGGATGCTCCATCCGAACGCTCCCTGCCCGCTCTGCAGGCTGCCGAATGGCACTTGCGCTCTGCTGTTCTGCAACAACGACGGCACGGCCTTCGGCGGGGAGGACCCGTTCGATCACACGAAGAACCGCCAGCCGTTGTACGTCTCCATCGGACGGGAGACGGGCAGGATGGAGGGTCAGCCGCTGGAGTTCGGCGAGCCGCGCCTGCTGTGCAGCATCGAGGGATTCGAACCGCAGGCGCGCTGGCGCGACCTGACCTACGGCTTCCTGCTGGAGGACCGGGGGGAATTCTTCCACTTCTACAACGCCGTCTGGCGGTTCATCCAGGTGAACCGGGTCGACCCGGCGCTGCTGGGGCTGGAGGGTCAGTTGGCGGTGACCCGGTGAGAACGGGGCTTATCGCAGCGGAAGAGCATCCCCGCGCGCAATCTGGAACACGGAGCTGACTGCAATGAGACATCCCACCGTTCAGGAGCTTTTCGACCTGTCGGGCAGGACGGCGCTGGTCACGGGAGGGGCACGGAACCTGGGGTTCGATATGGCCCTTGCGCTGGCCGAGGCGGGAGCCGATGTGGCCATCACGTCGCGCAACCTGGAGAGCGCCCGTGAGTCCGCCGAACGGATCGCCGCAGCCACAGGGCGCAGGGCGCTGGCTCTGGAGCTGGATGTCACCAGCGAAGAGCAGGCGGCCGCAGCGGTGGAGGAGGCGCTCCGGCAATTCGGGAAGCTGGACATTCTGGTCAACAATGCCGGCAACGTCAGCAGCACGCCGGACAACGCTCCCCTGGAAAAGCGGCCGCTTCAGGAGTGGATGAACACCGTCCAGGTGAACCTGACGGGCACCTTCCTGGTGAGCAAGCACGCGGCGGCGAAGGCCATGATCCCGGCTCGCAGCGGCAACATCATCAACATCGCCTCCATCTCCGGGATGATCGGGCGCGACCGGCGCGTCTATGCCGGGACGGAGATGGGCGGCAGCACGGTGGACTATGCAGCCGCGAAGGGCGGGGTCATCAACCTGACCCGCGACATGGCGGCCTGGCTGGCGCGCTACAACATCCGGGTCAACTGCATATCGCCCGGAGGGTTCTGGCGCAATCAGCCCGAGCCGTTCGTGAAGGCCTACAGCGATGCCACCCCGATGGGCCGGATGGGCCAGGACGGCAGGGAGATGAAGGGGCCCGTCGTCTTCCTGGCCTCCGAGGCGTCCAGTTACTGCACCGGGATCAACCTGGTGGTGGACGGCGGGTTCACCTGCTGGTAGAAAGGAGCCCCGAAATGAGCGGAAGCTGGAGGGACCAGAGTGCGCTGGTGGTGGGCTTCGGCTCCATCGGACGCCGGCACACCCGGGTGCTCCGCGGGCTGGGCGTGAAGGACGTCCGGCTGGTGGAGCCGATGGAGGAACGCCGGCGCGCGGCCGGCGGCGAGCCGGGAGTGACCCGGGCCTACGGGGCCCTGGAGGATGGTCTGGCCGGAGGTCCGGACACGGTGTTTCTCTGCTCGCCCACGGCGGACCACGTCCCGCAGGCCATGGCGGCCCTGCGGGCGGGCTGTCACGTGTTCGTCGAGAAGCCCCTTTCGCTCTCAATGGACGGACTGGATGAGCTGGAGGACCTGTCGCGCCGGACGGGCAGGAAGGTGATGGTGGGGCAGTGCTACCGCTTCCATGCCGGCTGCAGGAAGCTGAAGGAGTGGCTGGAGGCGGGGAGGCTCGGGCGTCTTCTGTGCGTGCGCAGCATCTTCGGCGAGTACATCCCCGATGCGATGCCGGACTACAGAACCCGCTACGTCTCGAAATACAGCGGGGCCTACGAGCTGATGCACGCCGTCGACCTGGCGGTCTGGTACGCCGGGACGGATCCCGCGCTCGTGATGGGGCTGGACCGGAAGGTGGGGGACGAAGAGATGGAGTCTCCGGACCTCGTGGAGATGATCGTCGAGTTCGAGGGATGCCGGACGGCCAGTGTGCATATGGACTTCTTCCAGCGGGCCCGGCACATCGAGGTCGAGCTGTTCGGGACGCAGGGGACCGCCGCGCTCGAGTTCGGGAGGTGGGAGCGGTGCACGGCCTCGCTGCACGAGGCGTCGCGCCGGGAGTGGCAGACCGAGGAGCTGGACACGGACCGGGACGATATGTTCCGCGCCGAGGACTCGGAGTTCCTGAGGGCCTGTGCGGGCGAAGGGGAGGTCTCCGTGCCGGTCAGCGAGGGGCGCAAGGCGGTGGAGGTGATGCTGGCGGCGCAGGAATCTTCGAGGACGGGAAAGGCCGTCCGGCTGTGACGGGAGGGAAGGAACGGATGAACGGGCTGAAGGCAGGATTGCTGGCGGTGATGATGGTGGCGGCGGGATGCGCCCTGCAGGCTGACCCGGCTGGGCCGGCGATGGACGTCGGTTCCGGGCTGCAGCTGTTCGTGGACGACTCTCTGGTGGAATCGATGCGGGGGGTCTCCCTGCGTCTGCACCACCCCGTGCCGCGCGAGGTCTGCCTGTCGCTGGACGCACCCTGGGAGGGACCGGAAAGCGCCTACGCCACCGTGCTGAAGGATCACCAGGGACGCTACCGGCTCTACTACCGCGGCGGAGGGGAGCGCACCCAGGAGGTCACCTGTGTGGCGTTCAGTGACGACGGTATCCACTGGACGCGCCCGGACCTCGGGCTGTACGAGTTCGAGGGCTCGCGGGCGAACAACATCGTCTTCCGGGCTCCGGGACGCAGGTCGTACGGCGAGTGCCACAACTTCACCCCGTTTCTGGACACCAACCCTGCCGCCAGGCCGGAGGAGCGCTACAAGGCCATCGCGCTGGGAAAGAGGCTGCTTGCGGACGGCGAAGACGTGCACGCGCTCGGCACGCTGGTCTCTCCGGACGGCCTCCGCTGGTCGCCCGAGCGGGCCCGCGTGATCATCACGGAGGGGAGGTTCGACTCTCAGAACCTTGCGTTCTGGGACTCCACGAAGAAGAAGTACGCCTGCTACCTGCGCGACGGCCGGGAGTATCCGGGAGGCGTGAAGGTCCGGAGCGTCCGCGTGGCCTACTCCGAGGACTTCCAGACATGGACGCACCCGGAGTGGCTGGACTTCGGCGACGCACCGCCCGAGCACTTCTATACGAACGCCATCGGGCCGTACCACCGCAATCCGGCGCTTTACCTGGGGTTCCCCATGCGCTTCGTGCCGGGCCGCACGACCATCGGCGACCCTCCGCGGCGGACGGACGGGCTGTCCGACGCGGTGCTGATCTCGAGCAGGGACGGGCTCCACTTCAGCCGCACCTTCCTGGAGGCTTTCATCCGTCCGGGCCTGGATCCCCTGAACTGGGGCAACGCGCACGGCAACCAGACGCCCGCAGCGGGACTGCTGCAGCTCACCCCGGAGGAGGTCTCCATCTACTGGCTGGAGCACTACGGCGCCACTCCGCGCCTCCGGCGGGGCACTCTGCGGACGGACGGGTTCGCCTCGGTCAACGCGCCTTACGCCGGCGGGGAGCTCGTCACAAAGCCCCTGACGTTCCGGGGAGGCCGTCTGGTGATCAACTATTCCACGTCCGCCGCCGGCAGCGTCCGTGTGGAGGTCCAGAACGCGGACGGGCGGCCGGTCAGCGGGTTTGCGCTGGAGGACTGCACGGAGATCTACGGCGACGAGATCGAGCGCACCGTCAGCTGGAAGGGAGGCTCCCTGGCCCATCTCGCCGGGGAGACGGTGCGGCTGCGCTTCGTCCTGAAGGACGCGGACCTCTACTCGCTGCGCTTCACCGACTGAGCCGGGAAGTCACAGAGCGCCTCCCAGCCCGGGCGGCCAGCAGCCGTCCAGGCGGTGCTCTCCGTTTCGCGGCCGGAACAGACCCTCGAGCCGGGGAAGCCACTCCGCGTTCGCGTCCGGCGTGTACTGCGGCGAGTTCAACTCCAGGCCGTTGATGAAATCCACGTGAGCCGCCAGAAGCGCCGCGTGGATGGCGCTGTAGCCGGGGTTCGTGAGATCCTGGAGCGATAGCAGCATCCCCCGGCGGCGCGCCCACGCCGCGGCCACCAGCGCGAAGCTGTGCCCCTTGCAGGTCTTCAGCGCCAGTCCGGACCAACCCTGCTCCCGCGCCAGCTGAAGCGACTCAAAGGACGTCAATCCCTCGTCCAGAAGCACCGGCTTCCGGCGCGCCACCGCCGTCCAGTCCACCGGATGGGCACGGATGTCGCGGGGGGTGGGCTGCTCCAGATACTCCAGGGCGTCATAGGCCTCGGCGTCCCGCGCGCGAAGCATCTCCAGATACTCCAGCACGCTCCGGGCGTCCGGATTGGCTTCGTTGGAGTCCACGCTGAGCCTCGGCCTCTCTGCTCCAAACCGCCGGGCCGCCCTGAAGACTTCCGACGTCCGCCCGGCATCGTCGGCATTGGAGCGTCCCAGCACCTTGACCTTGAAGCACCGGTATCCCCTCGCGCGCACCCACGGACGGACATCCCGCTCCAAGTCGTCTCCGCGGCTGACGATGAGCCAGGCCGGAAGACGGCTCACCGGAGGACGCAAAAGGGCGCGGATGGCCCGGCACGCTCCGCCCTCCAGCACCGCATCCGCCTCCGGCAGCGGCACATCCCGGTCATAGAACCGGAACGCGCTGATCCCCAGAGCCTGCCCGCAGCCGTCGTGGATCGCCGCGTCGAACGGGCTGGCGCACATCGCCAGCGCCAGAGCGGGCATCGCGGCGGTCTCCCGGCACACGGAGCGATGGAGACGAAGCCCCAGCTCCAGCGGATGCGCCGCTTCCTCTCCCGTGAGGCCGCGCAGGCCGGCGGCGATCCTCTCGCACTGACGCCTAAGCCGCCAGTCCCGCTCCCGGTGAGACAGCGACACATCCGGCCAGGCCCACAGGCCGCTGAGATAGACACTGCCCCGGCCTGTCGCCTCCCGCCCGTTGCAGACCAGTGTCACCCGGACCCGCGCCTCGGTGATCCGCGTGATGGAACCGGAGCTGATCTGGAGCGGTTTCCGGAACGGACGCTCGAAGAACTCGACCGCCGCCTCCAGCACCCGGGCCTCCAGTCTGTCGGGGAAGCCGCCCACACCGTCCGCCTTCCCGGGCTATTCGAACAGCACGGGATTGAACTTCCGCGGGTCATGGTTGCTGCCGCGCGGCCGGAACCCCCAGGCGCTGGTCTGCATCCAGTGCTCGCCCACCACGTCGATCCGGGATGAGGCGAAGTCGTTGCGGACGACGTTCACCAGCCAGATCTGACCCGCAGGAGTCCCGCCGACACCCAGCGTGGCATACGGGATCCGGATCTCCGCGGTCCAGCGGTCCGCTCCTCTGGCCGTCCGGACCTGCCAGTCCGGGTTCGGGGTGCGGTCCTGCGCGGTCGCAGGCTGCTGATAGCTGAACGAGCGGACGCCGGCGGCGTTGGCCACGAACTGCCAGTAGGGGCGCCCCAGACAGTCCGTGTTGACGAACACCTCCACCGAGTCGTCCTCCCAGACATCCGAGCCCTCCTGCGTCCGGGTCACCCGCATCCTGTCCACTGACGATTCGTGGCAGAGCACCCCCACGTAAAACGCCTGGCGGGTGTAGAGAAGCCGCACCTCCGTCTGATCCTCCGCCTGGCCGGCGTCGGTGGAGAGCCCGAATCCCGTCACCATCGGCGCCGACTGCCACAGCCGATCCGAGAGGTCCCCCTTCATATCCGGCTCCCGGTCCGCGAAACGGGCCACCGCCGGCTCGCGGAAGCGCTCTTGCCACTGCTCGACGTACGCCTCCACGTTCTGCAGGAACGGAAGAGCCTCTTTCACCGCATGGGCCTCCAGCAGAGCCCGCTTCCTCCCTTCCCCGGCCCAGACGGCGGCCCGCTCCCCCTGCTTGAGCGACGCCGCCAGCATCACACGCTGCCGGTGCGTCTCCCACCAGTGTTCGGGAAAGCTCAGGCCGGTGATCGTCCGCGCCGCCTCGACGGTTTTGCGCTGCGGCTCCAGGAAATACTCCTCCAGCGCGCCGCTGCCGGCATAGTGGTCGAAGAGACTCTCGCGGCGGGCTCCCTCGTGCACGACAGGAAGCAGCTTCTCCATTTTCGCGATCAACGCCAGCGCCTGTCCGGCATCGGCCGGGTCGCGAAGGCGCGGCGGCCAGGCCGGCTCGGGCTGGTTCCTGCCATCGCCCGCAAGCTCCGGAGAGACCGCGAACAGGGATTTCAGGCTGGAAAGCGCATCGTCGAACTGCATCGCCGCGTCCACCTGTCCGGGGCCGAACACCAGGCTGTAGATCCGCCTGCGGTGCTTCTGCCAGTCGTGAAGCTCGGGCGCCCACGCCCAGAGGTCGATGACGTCGGCCACCCAGTCGTCCGGCCACACCGATCCTCCCCAGGGCTGGACGGCGGCAACGTAGCGGCCGGCGTTGCGCAGCTCCTCCCAGCGCGGGTTGTGCCAACCCTCGGAGAGGGGCATCAGCTCCACGTAGGGCCGGCCCCCGTCCGCGCGCTCCGGGGCGCTGCCCCTGTGCAGAAAGCCGCCCCTCGGCCGCGGCCAGTTGTGCCACCAGCAGGGGAGACTCTTCAGGCCCACCCTGCGGGCCGTCTCCACCGATTCCTTCGATGGCAGCACGGTGAAGAACAGCAGTGCCTCGCTCATCCCGGGGATGCGCATGACGTTCCGGTTGGTCTGCGTGTCGATGCTCTTGTAGGACTCCTTCCCCGGTGTCATGGCGATCATCTCGCCGGTAATGCCGTGCCGCTTCCCCAGCTCCACCACGCGGCGCACCAGGTCCAGAGGGGTGCCGATGCGCTCGTCGCCTCCCGGATCGTCTATGGAGATCCACAGACCATCCACCCCCAGCTCGATGAACTCCGCGAAGGTTTTCAGAACCGCCTCGCGCCTCGGCTCCGGGACCGCGCAGTCCACGACCCCGTAGACCACCATCCCCCGCCGGCGCGCCTCGCGAAGGACCCGGCGCATCCTCTCCCTGTCCAGCGGATGCCCGGGAGGGGTGCCGTAGACTCCCGGGCCGTCCCGGAGATCGACATAGTTGACGCGCGCGCGGGCGAACAGGTCGAAAGTGCCGGGCCGGTCGTAGCCCGGAAGGACGGCGTGCGGACGTCCGCGCCATTTCACGCTGGACCAGTCGCGGACGGCCACGCGGGGCAGGGCGAGCCCGGCCTTCCCGGACTGCAGGAGCTGGCTCAACGTGTCCTGTCCGTAGATGCAGGACCGGGGATTGCTCCCCAGCACCAGCGCGACCGCACGTCCCTGGAAGCGGCCCGAGCGGAGCTGGTAACCGTCGTGCGTGGCCGGCACGCGGTAAGGATCGACGTTCCACTCCTTCGCCACCGCGGACGCAAGACGGCAGGTGGAGACCTGGCCGACCACCACCGCCGCCTTGCCGGCGGCGGGCTTCTGCTCCCGCACGACGGGCCAGTCCAGCCCGTAGCGGAGCCTCACCCACTTCTGAAGAGACTCCGCGGCATACTGCTCGGGCTCCGTGGCGGACTCGCCGATCAGCGTGCCGTCCGCCGGGAGCTCGAGATCCCGGCCGCCCAGGTCCGCGAACGCCTTCGGGACGGGAAAAACGTCCCGGAAGACGTCCCTGCCCGTCCATGCCGCCGCGGCCGCCGGCACTGAGAGCAGGGCCATCGCGGCGGCCGCCGCCCCGATTCTCATCAATGCGCCTGTGTCCAAGTCGTCACACCTCGCTGTTCATCCGGATACCGCCGGCCGGGGCGGTCCCGCCGGGTATACCGCGTAGAGCTTCGTCGCCCGGCTCCGCAGCAGAAGCCGCACCGGCCGCCCCCGCAACCGCGAGACATCCGGGGATTTCCTCCAGGAAAGGATGTGGGCCGTGTCGTTCGCGTGGAGCAGATCGCTGTCCGCAAGGCCGTATCCCTCCAGCTCGCGGCCGTCCTCCCCCAGCAAGGCCGCCCTCGCGCATCCGCTGGCGGAGGTGTCAATGTTCACGGCGATGGTCTCCCCGCCCACCTCGAACGGCCGGGTGACCAGCTCGCCCCCCGTGTAATCGCTGTCCGCCGAGACGAACCCGTCCAACCTCTGCCGCAGACGGAAGGCGATGGGGTCCCCGACCTCCACCGGGTGCTTGGGCCGGGGGCTGTCCGGGGTGCGGTCCTGACCGTGTGTGCGGTCCCATCCGCAGTAGTACTGATAAAGCGAGTGGCCACCGGGCACAGCCCCGATCAGCATATGGATCTGCCGCGACGCCCTGCCTCCTTCCAGATCCAGACGGACATAGGGCTCGCGGATGGAGCGGTCCCAGTGCACGCCGTCGCGGCTGGCAGAGAACTGGACATCGATGACACCGTCGTTGATGAACCCCTCCGGCGGCGCGGGATAGTGGTAATAGATGGAGGGGAACGAAAGATAGACTCCCGGGGCATAGTGGATGGTGGCCGACTGGTACAGGTCGCATTCCGGGGGATCCTGCTCGTCGCACTTCAGCACGGCGGGCAGTTCTCTGTTGATGGGCGGGAGCGGCTCGATGATCGACCCGCCCGGCCCCGGCCGGCGCATCCCCGGGGGCCAGCGGTCCGGACGGTCCTCTTCCACGGGAATGGGCTGGAAGATGTCCTCCGTCTCCGCGTACACCACCATCCGGCTGCCCTTCGCGGGCGGGATGGGGCGCTCCGCATCGTTACCGCGGCAGTAGATGCGGTACTTGCGGATCTCCGGGTCCCAGAACACGGACATGTGGTTGTCCAGATGAAACCGCAGGATCTCGCCGGGAGCGCGTTTGAAGCGCACCCCGTCCGCGGACGTCATCACCCACATCCCCACATAGGGCCATTCGCCGACGAACTTGATGCGCTCCTCCTCCGGGCCGTTCGGGTCCACGAAGACGCACATCTCGTCGGGACGCAGGTCCTGGATGTCCACCAGATTGTTGGCCGTGGATCCCAGGAACTCCACCGCCCCCAGCTGCGGACGCTCCCATGTCACCCCGTCCTCGCTGACGGCGAGCGCCACGGCCCTTGTCCACTCGCTGAGGACCACGGCGTAATACATCCGCCAGAGGCCCTTCCACCGGAAGACCACCGAAGCGCGCGTGACCCTCTTCTCCCAGGGATGCTCCACCAGCAGGCACGGACCGCATTTCTCCGGCGGGTTGAGCCGGAGCGTGACGCCCTCCATCCTCTCGACGTCGAGGCCATCCACGAACAGCAGCCGGCGGTCTTCGAACAGCACGGCTATCCTCCCTGCTTCTCCTCCAGAACGCTCTTGAGCATCGGCTCCAGAGCGCCCCACCGCTCGCGCGCCCGTCCGTGGAGCGATGGGTCCGATGTCAGCACCACCATGTCGCCCAGTTCCAGCCGGCCGAGATCCAGCGTCAGGGAGCCCGTCTCTTTGCTGAGCTCGAGCGGCGTCAGCTTTCCGCCCTCGACACGGAAGGCGGACCTGATTTCCAGCCAGGGCGGAGGGGTGAAGGTCAGCGTGGCCTTCTCCACCGGCTGGAAGATGGTGCCCTGCCGGTCCGAAGAGTGGTTCCGGTTGAACAGCGTGACAATGGCGGTGTCCGGACCGGCGAAAAGGGTCCGGGAGACCACCCAGAACGGCTTCACGCTCGCGAACGGGTCGTTCAGTGAGCCGGGCTGCGCCGCCGGGCAGGCAACGCCGAGCTCCGGAAGCAGAGTGCGCGCCTCCGCGTTCAGCCGGGCCAGCTCGCGCATCAGCGCCTTCGCCTCCGGCTCCCCGGAGCCGCAGCCGTAGCACTCGCCGTAGGGCGTGAACCACCAGTAGGAGATCCCTTTGGCCCCCGCGCCCAGCGCCATATAGAACTCAACCCTCTTCTCTTCCGGAGTCGGATAGCGAAACGGTTCCCGGTCCGGGAACCTGTACGAGGTGGAGTTCAGGATCACGTGCGTCGGGCGCGGCTCGGCGGCCAGACGGGCGTACTCGGCCGTGCCCATCACATACATCGGAGTGTAGAACTGGGAGATCCGCTCCGGGTGCTTCTCGTAGACGCCGCGCAGGTTCTCGATGTAGTAAGGGTCGAGAGCCAGGATGTCCGGGATGCTGCCGTAGGTGAGGTAGTTGAACGGGACGTAAGTGTTGTCGATGTTCAGCAGACAGAGCGTGCGGCGGTCGCGCAGCGTCCAGTCGCGCTGACGCGCCACTACACCCTGCCCCATTGAGCCGAGCCGCAGCTCGGCGGGCTCCAGGCCGCTGGCGAAGTAGTCGTGCGCGTCCGGCTCGTCCATCACGAAGCGGGCGTATGTCCAGGGACTGCGGATGTCCTGCTTTGTCGGATCGCGGCTCATCACGCGCAACCCCATCTCCTGCAGCAGCGCGAACCCCTCGTCCGAGCCCACCAGATACCCGCTCTGCTCCCCGGCCATCAGCATGTGCGTGTTGAACAGATGGTCGCGGAACGTGCGGCAGGTGTCCCTCGCCCGCTCGGCGACGCTGTTGCCGTAGTTGCGGTATCCCCACATGCCCAGCGCAAAGAAGTCGTCCCGCGCGCGCACAACGTTCCTGGCGGTCTGCCCCGTGGAGTCCGTCACCTCGAAGAGATGGAACGAGCCGAACTCGAGCGGGGCGGGCAGGTCCAGCACGACGGGGAGGAACCCTCTGCTGCTGCCGCGTGCGTTCGACGGGAGAGACAGAGCGCGGCCGTCCAGGCGCACCTCCCGGACGCGGAAATCCCGGCCATCCGTGCGGCGGAGATAGAGATATATCCGGCGGATGTCCGGGCTGAAGTTGACGGCCGCAAGGCGCAGTGCGGGGTCATCGGAGGTCCGGACCGTCAGTTCGCCCGACTGCCAGCCCGGCCCGCTCAGCCGCACGCGCAGACGCTCCTGCTGCGGGGCCGCCTGCAGGCGGATGTTCACCTCCGCCGCGGCGCCCGGCGGCACCGGATCCGGGCGCACCTGATACCAGACCGGACGCCCGAGCCGGTCCAGCGTCTCGCGCAACTGCGGCGGTGTCTTCGCGACCGGGTTCAGCAGGTAGCCCGCGGAGGCCGTGCCGCCGTGCTCCCCGTGCTCCGGCACGATCTGCGCGGCCAGATCCACCCCCTCCAGCCAGACGCCCGAGACCTCCAGCGGGCGGTCGGATGTGTTTTTGACAAAAAACCGCAGCACCGCTCCGTGCGGAAGATCCGAGCCGTCCGGGCGCGCAAGGCCCATCTCCACCCTCAGCCTCCATCCGCCCAGGGTGTACGTCAGCATCTCCGGGAGCATCCGGTCCCGGATGAAGACGCCGCCCGAGAGTTGAGCCGCCTGGCCGGGCGACGGCGCAGGCATCGCCGGTATCAGCGCGGCGAGGCACAGGGCCGCTGCCGGGCATCGGAACACGGTCTTCATCGCACGCTCTCCCTTTTCCCCGCCGTCCGGCCGGGGCCACTGGTAGTATGATGGGACTTATCCAGCGGCGGCGCGGTCACCTTCCGAACGCTTTCCGGAGCAGTTCTCAAGGCCACGGGAACTCCGGAGCCCTCGCCCCTGTGACACCGCTGATGATGGCCCAGATGACCGCCATCCCGAACTCACCCAGCACCATTCCCAGAAACCAGGGCCTGGCCTTCAGAAAGAGCCTCATTCCCCCGTAGCGCAGTATTAAGACCTTGATGACCCAGGCGGCCAGGCAGGAGAACCAGAACACGGACATCGTCCACGACACGCAGAGGGCGTATCCCAGCGGATGCAGCGGCCACCAGAAGAACGCGCTCCGCATACAGGAGAGAAACACCGTGAACGCGGCGCCCACAGTGAACCAGAACAGACCCTCCCGCGTGGCGGGCGCGGCATCCCGCATCTGCGCTTCGTATTCTGAGAGCGTCCAGTAAGCGTGGCCCTGATAGACGTACTGATACAGGTTGATTCCGCCGCGGTTGTAAGGCAGCCAGATATGATATGCCCCGGCGATCAGCATGGCCGCGAGAATGCCCATCCCGAAGACCGCAAGCATGGTGCGGCGGCGAGTCTGTATGGAATCGCTGATCTTCAGGCCGTCCAGGAAACCCGTCAGGAGCAGTCCACGCTGCTCGCGCAGGAAGACGGTATCGAAGAACGGCAGAAGCGCCAGGTTCTGCGCGCCGAGCGAGCTCATCGGGGCGAACATCCGGTAGACGTCCACGGGGCGGAACGAGGTCTCGGTCATCAGGACGCCCGCCTCCGCCGTGCTCCTTGCCAGCACCAGAGCCACCACGAACAGGCAGACGCCGAACTCCAGCAGCGCCACCGCCGGCGAAAGCCCGGCCTTCCAGGTCCACAGGACGATGACCGCCAGGCTGCCGAACAGTCCCCAGAACGCCACCGGGTATGGCAGCATCTCCCGCGAGTCGTCCACCCGCTCGCGCCCGAACGCGGAGGCCACCACCCGCTTCAGGTGGGGACGGGCCGCCCACAGCAGATAAGCCGCCAGAACGAAGTACGCCCCCACCGTCTGATACGCCACATACAGGTGCGTGCCGTAAACCGGCATCCGGCGGATTTCCATCCCGAACGACCCGGCCACCACGTCCTGGAACCGGGCGAACAGAGCGAAAAACCAGAGGGAGAACAGCACCTCCGTGGGCAGCAGAAAGAAGAAGCCCACGGCGGCGAACGAGAAGAAGACCCCGAACCAGTAGATGGAGTCCCATGGCGGGGTCACCAGATAGGTGTTCAGGAAGATGCTGAGCGGGATGTGTGGCACGCTGGGAGCGATGTTGTGGAGGCCGTTCAGAGTGAAGACCACCGCCGGGGCCGCGGCGCCTCCCCAGAGCAGGCGGTTGCGCAGCAGGTGCTGCGGGCCGTCCGGGCGCACCATCTCCACGGGAAGCTGCACCAGCGGGAAGGTGAGCCGCTCGTTCTCCACCCACTGACGGCGCAGGATGCTGGCCAGGCAAAGGAACGCAAAGAACACCAGCAGCACCAGCGCGCTCCAGGCCGCAAGCGGCACTGCCCAGAGATGCCACGGGATCTCCTCGCCTTCCCAGAGGCCCTCGAAATACCCGCGGGAGACCGGCTGAATGCCCGTCTTCGAAGGGTCGTAGGCCACCATCCACGGCTTCAGGTGCGGATCGTAAAGCTCGTGCCACTCATTGGCCCTGTTGGCGTAGTAGTTGGTGGTGACGAACAGCGGCAGCACCTTCTCCATCAGCCCGCGGGAGCTGATCATTGCGGCCACCAGGATCATGCAGTAGATGACCAGAATCTCCGAAGCATTGAGCCCGAAAAGCCCGCCCACCTTCCGCAGCGCCAGGCGCAGCAGCACGATGAAGAGCAGAATGCCCACAACGGCGGGCGGCATCTGCAGGAACCCGATCTGGATCCCCTGCACCACCAGCTCCGCGTAGCTGACCAGCAGGCAGGTGCCGGCCACCAGCGCCAGCCCCAGAACAATGGCCTTCGCGGAGACGCCTCCTTCTGGAGACTCCTCCGCTATGGCCGCGCCGTCCGCGCCGGTCCGTTCCTCCATCCCAAGAGCCAACCTGTCAGCGTCCCTCCAACCGTTCTTCTCCGCCGACAGGCGGACGGACCGCGACACCTGCCCGCACCAGCTTCTCCAGAGCATCCCCGGCGCGCCGCCGGATGCCGTACAGCCTTGCCGGGTCCAGCTCGTAGTCCGTCAGCGAAGGGCAGGCCGCCCGCACCGCGGCCAGAGCCCGTCTGCCTTCGGCGGCCAGCCTCCGGCCGCCAGCAGCCCGTCCGGCGTCCTCCATCGCGCTCTCCAGCATCCGGAAAAGGTCGTAATCCTCGACCCCCTCCCGAATCATCTCCCAGCGGATGGACTCCACGGGGCCGGAAACGAGAGGCTTCTCCGAGGGCCTGCGGGTCGCCGGATACAGCAGGAACCCGTCTCCGTTGCCGAAGGGCCTGCGCCGTCCGTCCTCCGAATAGGTCATCGGCTCATCCCACGGACTGGCGCTCCAGAACATGGTCTCCCAGTAGAGGATGCCGGTAACTCCCCATGCATAGGTCATCCAGTGGAAGATTCGATGCGCGGCGGCAGGGTAATCGATGAAATAGTTCGGATACGGATGCCGGGGACCCGTGCAGACATACCACCACACTTCGTCCCCGGCTTCCTGCCTTTCACGGCACCGGACGGCGTCATAGGCGTCCAGCACCGGCGTCCAGATGTCCACGGATCCTATCAGCTCGTCCTCCACCTGCTCGGTCAGGAGGATCTTCAGCTCCGGGTCCGCCTCCCGCCAGATCTTCGCCTCCTGCGCCACCAGCCGGTACTGAGGGGGATCCGGCTCGTCGTAGATGTAGTTGTAGCCCTTCGCGAGCCATCCCTTTTCGCGGAGATGAGCGCTGAGCTGTCTGAGGAACTGCAGCTTGAGATCCTCGTAACCGTCTTCGCCCGGGCCCTTGCCGCCCACTCCTCTCCGGAACGAACCGGGCAGCATGAAGGAGTTGAAAAGAGGGAGATATTTCTGTGCGCCTTCGTCGAACCGCGTGAAGTCCAGCCGCACCGCTCCGTCCCTGACCAGAACTTCCACATCGTGTGTCTGGAAGGCGTTGAACGGCGCGATCCTGTGTTCGTGGAAGGTGCGGTTCAGAAGCTCCTCCGTCCTCCGGACCGCTTCCACATCGTCCATATCGATGCCGTGCCACTCGCACAGCGCCTTCAGACCGCGCCACGTGCCGTATGCCGTGCGAAGGTACGGCAGGCGCGGAAGCTCGAAGTCCCAGACGCGCAGCGTGACAGGGACGGTCACCGGCTCCTCGCCGGACGGCGCCACAGTCACCTCTCCGGAATCCTCTCCGGCGGGAGTGTCAGGCGGCACCCGCACCGTGAACCAGAACGCGGTGGACCTCCCCGCGGGCAGGCAGACCGGAGCGGTGAGCGGAACCAGCGGGTCCGGATAGTCTCCCGGCAGGACATCGGGACTGCTCGGGAGCGTCACCGGCACCGTTGCCGCCATCCGAACCGATACCGCCTCCGGCGGGATGTCCCCGGGTCCGCGCAGGCCTGTCGCCGTGACGGCGACGTCCTTCAGGGGGCGGGCGGGGGTCAGGACGATCTGGAACGGCTCGAACTCATTTCTGGCAGCGGCCAGACGCACCGGCCCGCTCCGGCGGGCAGAGGGGCGGCTGTCCGGGAAGACCTTCTCCGTTGCGCTCGCCTCCCACACACTGCCCCAGGGCCTTTCGGCGAGGACCCTGCCCCTCACCGCGGGACGGGCGGGAGGCACCGGCAGGAAATAGCTTCCCAGAAACAGAGCCTGCCCTGAGGGCAGCTCCCCGAAGACGTCCACCCCGACCCCGCAAAGGCCGTGCGGGATCGGCAGTCGGGCGCGGAGAGAGGCTCCTGCTGCGGGAGAAAGCGACACCTCCCGGAGCCGGACGGTCCGCTCGAACACGGATGGATGCGCGCTTAGCCGCGGCCGCAGGACTACCGGCGCCGGGCCGGCCGCCTGCAGGCTCAACCGCACGTCCGCCGTCCCCTGGTCCGGTCTGGCAGTGGCGCTCATCCGGACGCTGACGGGCGCCCGCGGGCCGGTGAGCAGGTTGCCGGAAATTTGGCCGGGCATCGCTGCGGACACCGGCGCGGCGGTCCAGATGGAGCGCTCGGGGCGGGCCCGCCTGTTGCGGGCGAAGTTGATGCGGGGGATCTTCAGGCTGCCCGGACGCAGGCCGAGGTCGCTCCAGGGGATGGCCATCTCCACCGTCCACTGCCCCTCGCCGCGCGAGGCGGCCGCCCGCCAGCCGGAAGGGACGGGCCAGAGCGGATGGTCTCCCGGGGGGGTGCGCACCAGGGCGGCCCGCGCTCCCGACGCGGACACCACGAACTGAAGGAAGTGCCGCCGCCCGCGGTACGGGTCGATCAGCACCTCCACAGAATCGTCGCGCCAGGGCTTCTCCGGCTCCGACAGGCTGAGGGCGCCCATGAACGGCTCGAAGCAGCGGAAGGCGACATAGAGAGCAGCGTCATCCCGGGCCAGATAGACCTGTGTCGCAGCCCGCGCGGGCGAGGTGCTGTCTGCCAGCTTCAGGGCGGGAACCGCCGGCGCGCCCCTCCAGCAGGCATCATCCAGCGTGCCGTCCATCCGGGGCGCCCCGGCCGTCGGCCGGCACTGCACGCCGGGATCCACGGCAAGGGATGCCGGCGTTGCCGGGGCGGCGGCGCGGCACACGGCCGAAAGAGCGGCGATCAGGGTGACAGGCAGCAGTCTCACCGGACAGAAGACCTCCAGTCCCGCTCCGTGCGGCCGGAGAATTTCGCGCGCCCCCGGAGGAAAACGCCGGCCGCAACGGGAATTGGTAGTATAATAGTATAAAAGTCCTCCGTTGCCAAGGTGAAACAGCGGCCCGGAGGAAAAACCGGCATCGGCAAGGCACGGCACGACGCCGGTGCGACCCGCGGCTGCTGCCGCGACCGGAGAGCAAACGATGTCAATGAGGAGCAAAGGCTTCACCCTTATCGAGCTGCTGGTGGTCATAGCGATCATCGCCATCCTGGCCGCCATCCTGGCCGCCATCCTGTTCCCTGTGTTCGCCCAGGCGCGCGAGCGGGCGCGGATGTCGGCTTGCCTGTCCCACGGAAAGCAGCTCGGGCTCGCCACAATGATGTACGTGGACGACCACAGCGGCCGCCTGCCCAACTACGCGCCGGAAGGGGTTCCTCTTGGCATCTTCGAGAGTCCGAAAGGCGGAGCGAAAGTCCAGTTCACTTCGCGGCGATGGTCGTTCCGGGTGCATCCCGGCTTCTCCAGATACCTCAAGGACGACAAGATCTGGATCTGCCCCAGCAGAGGCAACGGGCAGTATTACGGCAAGCGCTACGCCTACGGCTACCTCCAGACCTGGATACCCAACTGCCAGCACGACGTGGCCGTCAGTGTCGGGTTCGACACGGGATGGTGGGACCCCGTCAACGACCGTCCCCGCACCCTCACCGAGCTGGACGGGCTGAACGGCCGCGGTCTCTCGCAGAGGGTCATGTGGTACTGCGTGGTCCTGAACTGGCCGGACTCCAGCATGCCGGGAATGGACCTGCCGCTCAAGCCGCACAGGGAAGGAAGCATCTACGTACACGGTGACGGCCACGCGCGCTACCGCGAGGTGGGCAACGGCGCGGTTCCGAAGGACTACTAGCCCGTCCGTCTTGTTCCGCAGACACGCAAGCGGCGGGGGCGGCCGGGCGGCCGCCCCCGTCTCCCCGTCTCAGGACTCCGTGGGCGGACTCCCCGCAGCGCTGGAAGAGGGGTGGCCGGCGCTCCCTCAGGAACGCTCGTCCGCGGCGGCCCGGGCCGGTGATGCCCCGGACCGGCGGCTTCCCCCCGGCGCGAACGGCAGGCTGAAGAGGTATCCGGCAAGCAGGCTCGCCCCCAGCGAGAAGGGCAGGATGTACGTGAAGCTGATGTATGCATCCCGCCCGGTCAGCGCCTTCACGATCTCCGAGTAATACGAGACCAGCACACCCACCAGAAACCCCGAGCCCATCGCCGCCCAGGCCCCCGCCGCATTGGACCGCTTCATGAAGAACGCCATCAGAAACAGCGCCGCCACCGGGGCGATGAAGAACAGATTCACCTTCTGGGCCACCTCCATGAAGTTGCCCTTGATGTACTGCTGCACGAATGCGACCAGGATCGCCAGAGTGCCGACGGCGATACCCACGCCCCGGGCCCGCGCCACGGTGCCCCGGGCGGTCGACACCCGCGCGAACCGCTCCGGGAAGTCCACCATCAGCACGGTGGTCACCGAGTTGACCCCGGAGGACACGCTGGACATGGCCGCGGAGAAGAGCGCCGCCAGAAGCAGCCCGGACACCACCGGAGGGAGCACGTGCGCGATGAACCAGGGAAAAAGCTTGTCGGCGCCGTGAGTGAGCACGTACAGCCTGCCCTCGAGCCCTCCGAGCCTGCGGGCCTCCCCGGCCGCGTCGGCACCCAGCCCCAGCCCTCCGGGCCCGTCCACCGGCGGGATGAGCTGAGGGTTATGCGTGAAGAAGCCGAGCAGCGCAAATCCCACCAGAGCCAGCGACACCCCCAGCAACAGTCCCGCCACGGCGTTGGTCAGGAAGCTGCGCCGGGCGCTGGCTGCGTCCCGGGTGCTCAGGCAGCGCTGGATGGTCAGCTGATCGGAGCTGGAAGCGGCAATCCACCAGATGAACTGATGCAGCACGATCCCGAACACCGTGATGCGCTGCTAGAGGCTGGTGGGGAACACCGGGGTGGGCTTCCAGCCCAGGTCCAGACCGCGCAGGTCCGGCCACCAGGCCGTAACGCTACCGGACTGCCACATCACGTAGAAAATGACGGCCAGCGTCCCGCCGAAAAGGATGAGCGCCTGCATCACGTCCGTCACCACAACCGCCCGGAAGCCGCCCATCGTGGTGTAGGCCGTCGTCACCGCCCCGACCACCACCAGAAGGAGGGGAACCGGAACGCCTGTCATGGCCGACAGGGCCACGATGCAGGTGAACACCACCAGCCCGAGCCAGGACAGCCGCGTCAGCACGAACAGCAGCGCCGCCGCGCGCCGGATGCCCGTCCCGAACTGCCGCTCCAGCAGCTCGTAGCCCGATACGATGGGCGCGGCCATGATGCGGGGGATGACAAGATACCCGATGATGGGATAGGCCATCCAGATGGACAGAGCGCCCCAGAGCACACCGGGCCCGTTCTTGATGATCTCCCCCGGGGTGGTCAGATAGGTGATGGTGCTGACCAGGGTGGCCATCACCGAGAGGCCCACCGCGATCCAGTTCTGCGTCCGCCCTCCGAGAAAATACTCGCCCGGATCGGTCTGCCGCCGCGAATAGTGCCAGCCGACCAGCAAGACCGCCACGAAATAGAGGGCGACCACTCCGTAGTCCAGAGCGGTCAGCCCCCCGTGTAACCCGGCCGCCGTCAAGAATGATCTCCCGTCATCGCATCAGGCCCGGCCCGTCTCCCTGCGCCTCCAGCAGGTCCAGACAGAGGCGGAGCGTACGGGCCGCCTGGGCGATACCGGTGCGCATCGGGGGACCGCCCGCCAGGGCCGCGAGAAAGGCGGCCGCCTGCCTGCGCAGCGCCTCCGCGTAGTCAGCGCCAAACAGATGCACATGCTCCCAGGAGGAGGCTCCCTTCCTCCACACCTCGCACTCGAAGCCCGGCTCCCGCACCCTGAGGGCCGCCTCGGGCCCGGCGAAATCGTACAGGTTCTCGTTGACGGGCTGGTACTGATTGACGTGCAGCACCCCGATGGCCGGGCACTCCTCGAAGTCGAAACAGGCGGCGACGGTGTCGTCCACGTCCACCCCGGCAAGCGCAAGATGCCGGGCGAACCCGCGCATCGAGCGGACCGGCCCCGCGTACCACTGAATCAGGTCCAGAAAATGGCTGGCGAAATCCAGGGTGCAGCCCCCGCCCTTTTCCCGGGAGGCATAGTAGATGTCGCGGTAGTCCGGCCGGTAGGCCGCAAACGGCTGACCGGCCGCGACCCGCACGCTCAGGACCGGCCCGATCTGCCCGGAACGCACCAGGTCGTGGGCGTATTCATGAGCGGGATGATACCGGCGCACGTAGGCGATGCCCGCGACCGCTCCGGGACGCCTGTGCGCTTCCTCCAGCAGCTCCGGGACGCCGTCCCAGCTGGCGGCGAGAGGCTTTTCACAGAGGACGGGCACTCCTCCCCGCGGGCAGCGCATCAGGAAGGGGACGTGCAGATGGGAGGGCACACAGATGACGACTCCGTCGTAGCGGCTGAGGTCCGTCTCGTCCCACGCAGTGCCCGGCGTCTGCGCCCCGTGCTCCCGGGCCAGAGCCAGACGCCGTTCGTCGGCATCTATGACGGCGATGGATGTTTGCGGGTCGGCGGAGGAGAACGCCCGGACCTGCTTCAGTCCGATGCTGCCCGCCCCGACGATCAGAATGCGCGCGCTCAACGCCCGGCCTCCTTTCCCGCAGCCGGCTTCGCGGGAACCTCCGCTTCCGCCTGTTCGCAGCCTACAGGAGAAGATTCGAGAGAGCCGCGCCGGAAACCCTTTTCTGGAACTCCTCCATCAGACTCCGGCAGTAACTGTTGAGCCCCGTGACGTCCGCCCCAATGTTCAGGAAGGTGTAGCCGAGGTCCAGCAGCTGCTCCAGGTTGTCCGGGTTCGCGACGGTGCCCGCGAACTTGCCGTGCTTCCGGGCCACCTGTGCCACGCGGCGCCGCGCCTCCACCACCCGGGGATGTTCGAAGTCCCCCGGCACGCCGAGGCTGTGGCTGAAGTCGGCAGGCCCGAAGAACAGGATGTCGATGCCCTCCAGCGAGGCGATGGCATCCAGATCCGCCAGCGGTTCGGGATCCTCGATCTGCACGGCGACAAAGCGCTGCTCGTTGGACTCGCGGATGTAGTCCGCCAGATCGACATTGCAGTAGATGCCATCCGCGTTGCCGCCGTCCAGGGGGCGGCGGCCCAGAGGCTGGAAGCGGGTCATGCGGACAACTTCCCGGGCGTCCTCCACGCTGCGGATATGGGGAACCATGATGCCGGCCGCATCCAGCTCCAGAGGCCGGATGTAATCGCTGTACGCCCCGCGGGTCACCCGCACGAGGACGTCGGTGTTCTGGGTCTTGGCCGCCCAGATCTGCTTCTCGACGATATCCCAGTCGTTGGCGGTGTGCTCCAGGTCGCTCCAGATGCAGTCGAACCCGAACACTCCCACCAGTTCCGCCAGGCGGGCGCAACTGGAGTTCAACTTGAAGCAGCTGGCGACTTCTCCCGCGCGCAGCTTCGTCAGCACGCGGCTCGGTCTCATATGCCTGGACGTCTCGGTTACCTCCCCCGCCGGATCCGGCAGTGCACGCGCCCTCGCCGGGCGTCAGGTGCCGGCCCCTCCGGCGCTTGATCGCTCAAACAGCTTCACGCGCCAACAGGCGCGGCCTAGCGCGCAGAACTCCCGTTCCCCTCTGCCGGATGGCCGCCGTTTTTCTCCAGCTCCGCATCCCAGGTGTGGATGTGCCGGCGCATCACGTCCTTGGCAGCCTCGACGTCGCGGGCGCGCAGTGCGGCAAGCAGCTCGCGGTGTCCAGCCGCCGTCCGGTCGCGGGCATCCATCCCTACCAGCCTCTGCGCCCGCTGGAAGAAGCGGCCCAGGAAGGCGCCGAACTCGCTCAGGATGGGGTTGTCAGCGATCTCCAGAAGCTGCCGGTGGAAATCCAGGTCCAGCTCGGAGAACTCCTCCAGCGTGCCCGCCTCGCTGATGCGCCGGTTGCACTCCTCCAGCTGCAGCAGACTGACCTCGTCCAGGTTCCGCACCACCAGATCCATCAGCCCCACCTCGATGATCAGGCGCGCCTGGATGAAATGATCCAGGGCAGGATCGTTGCGGAGGATTGCAAAAGAGATGTGGTCCACCATGGAGGAGTAATCGAGCGACGAGACGTACATCCCGTCCCCGACCTTGATCTCGATCAGCCCGACAGCCTCGAGCGACTTCAGAGCCTCCCGCAGGATGTTGCGGCTGACGTTCAGGCTGGAGGTCAGGACCTTCTCCGACGGAAGGCGATCACCCGGTCCGAGGTTGTTGGAGGAGATGTAGTCCTTGATGCTCTCCATCACCCGGGTGGTGAGATTCACCCGTCTCACAGGCTGGATCTGCTTCATTGATACTATTATCCTTCCACCTGTATCTTATCCTGTCAGCGGCCGGATGTGCCATAAGTGCTGGCAGATCGATTCCCGGACCGGGGCTCCGGGACGGCAAGACTGTCCGCCGGAAGGTGAGCGGCCTCCTCCAGCGTCCTGTCCGGCTCCGGGCCGGCCGGGCGGATTTCTGGAAGTTTCGTTGTTCCCCGCCCTCTATTATGCCGGAAAACAGCAAATCTCATTCGCCCGCCCGGCCGCAGCCCTGACCGGTTTGTCGAACAAGGCGGCGAGGCTTCTCAGTAGTCGCCGATCCCCGCCAGCGTCTCGATCAGATCCCACCGGCTCTCGAGGGTGGGCGGGTTGGTGGCCGGGTTCAGAGCGCCCGTGGCCTTCACATAGTCGAACGGGTTCACGGAGTGACCCGTCGCCTTCACCAGTATCGGACGTCCCGATCCGTCATCCACAGTGAACTGATCGCCCGTGAAGAACTCGTTAAAATTCACTTTGCCGAAGACGGCGAAGCGGAAATTGTTCCGGGCCTGCGCCATGATGGGGTCGCGGGCCGCCCTGTTGTTGATGGTCACCACTGGAAGCGGCGTGCTCTCGAAATCGTATTCGTAGTCCACACCGTCAATGCCGATGATCAGTCTGTCCACATAGGCCCACACGGCCGACTGGTCGTACCACCAGGGGCCGTAGCGGGTGTCGATAACCTGGCCGGAGCCGATCTTGATGGCGATGGAGGTCCCGGTCTGGTTGGCGATCTGGAGGGTCGTGGGGTTCATTGGATCGCGATAGTCGCCGACATACGGCGTGGCGAGCTTCATTGTTTCACCGGCGGAATCGTAGCGCTTGCGAAGCCACTCCCAGTTTCCGTAGTAGTTCGAGCTCGACGTTCCGACCATCTCCCACCAGCCGTTCGGATCCATCAGGTCCCACCTCTGCCACTGCCGCAGATTGAGCGGCCAGGTGGCGCTGCCGCTGTAGCCCGCCGGCTTCACGGTGTAGCCGCCGGGATAGAACCAGAAACGGCGCTGCTGTGCCGAGGGACTGCCGCTGTCGGTGATGATCTCGATCATCGGCGGGCGCCCGCGGTCGTAGTCCCGGTAATGGATGTAGGTCCAGTATTCGAAGCGGGTGATCCGCTTCAGCTCGACCCCCCTGAAACTGTTGGTTCCGAGATAGATCTTCGACAGCGGATTGTTGTCGCTGTAGAACACCTGCATCTTGAAGGAGCCATCGCCCGCCGGGGGAAGGCCGGGGCCGGTCACGAACTCGGCGACGGGCATCTGGGCGGGCTCGGCGGGAGTGTCCCATCCCCCCTTCACGCCCTGCTGCATGGCCAGCTTCCAGCCCTGAGCCTCCATGTTAGCGGGAGTGACGACGATGGTGTCCGCGCTGGCGGCGCCGGCCGCAAAGACCGCAATCGCCCCGGCGGCAAGGCATTCGACGAAGGCACGTCTCATGGTCATCTGATCCTCCTGTCCAGAAGCGGCCGCTACCCGCCGGCGGCAGGGCGGCGCTGCAAACTCTGTGCGGCCGGCCGGGCTCGTCTCCCGGCGCGGCCGCCGGTCCTTCGCGCGGGGCGCGGCAGCGCTTGTCCGGACGCCCCGCGCTGGATAGTCCGTGTTACTTCCGGTGGCGCCGCACCAGCCCGCCGAACGCGCCGAGCCCGAGGGCGAGCGCGGTCAGCGAGGCCGGCTCGGGAACCACCTCGAAGTCGTATACGTACTCCACGCCGTCGATGCCGATGACCAGCAGGTCCACGAAGCCGTTGATGCTGCTGGACGTCTGCCACCAGGCCCCGTAACGGCTGTCCTGGGCCTTGCCCGCGCCGATCTTGACACTCAGGCTGGTGCCGGTCTGGTTGGCCAGCTGAAGGTTCACCAGAGGATCCAGGTAGTCACCGACATAGGGCGTCGCGAGCTTAGCCCCGGGATAGCGGCCGACCACCCAGCTCCAGTTGCCGAAGTAGTTGGTGCTGCTGGTGCCGACCAGCTCCCAGCGGCCGGAGGCGGACATCAGGTCCCACTCCTGCCAAACGTTCAACTGGACGTTCTGGTTGCCGTTCGCCCCCCAGGGGTAGAACCAGAACCGCCTCTGCTGAGCACTGGTGCCGCTGTCCGTGATTAGCTCGATCATCGGCGGCTGGCCATTGGGGTAGTCGCGGTTGGTCGTGAAGGTGTAATACTTGAACGATGTGATGTTCGCGAGCGGGACGCCGCTGTGGTTGTTGGTGCCGAGATAGACCTTCGAAAGCGGGTCCGTGTCGCTGTAGCCCGTGCGCATCTGGAACGAGCCGGAGCCGGCGGGCGGCGCGCCGGGGCCGTTGACAAACTGCGCGGTGGGCGCGAGCGTGGACGTGCCCTGCCGGGACGCATAGACCCATCCCTGCAAATCGCCCGGATACACCACAACGGCGCCGGCGGGAGCCAGAACGCCGACCAGAAGTGCGGCGGCGATCACGGCCACCAACGGAAGCGCGAACCGCTTCATCATCTTTCCTCCTTTACTGCACTGGATGCACAACCGGCCCTTCAGGGGCCTGGAAATGCCTGAAGTTGCCTCCCCCCGTCCGGTCGCGCCGGACCGGGAGGCCAATGCGGCCATTGTAACACGGCTGACTTCCCGGCAGGCGCCACCCTCTCTCTGGCCGCAGGCCGCGGCAGTCAGCCAATGATACTACAATTACGCGTAAGCCCTTTCCTCTCTCCTGTCAAGCAGGTTTTTCTACCGGGTTCCCTCAGAGATGCTTCACCCGCCCGCCGTACCGCCTCCAGAGCCGCTGGTTGGCCACGCCAAAGTCCGGAGTGTTGATGCTGCGGATGACCGGCACGTCGAACCCCTCCCCCAGCAGGCGCTTCACCGCTGTGGACATGATGGAGTGCAGGGTGAAGCTCAGCAGGACGCAGCTTTCCATCGGAAGGGCGAGGATGGGGTTGACGTTGGCCAGCCCGCCGGCGCGGAAGAAGCCGTCCTAAGTGGCCAGCCGGGAGTGCACACCGGTGCCGATGATGTGCACCAGGCGATCCTGCTTCGTCGCCTCCGCGATGATCGCGGCAGCGCGCTCGATCGCCTCCAGCTGACTGCCGGCGATCCATTCCAGCAGCTCCTGCAGCTTCCGCAGATCCTGCAGCGTCACGGGGGATCCGTCCATCGTCTCCTCCTCTCTTTCGATCGGTTCCGTGCCCTCGGAGGCTACGGCGGCGGCCCGCAAAGGCTTGCGCCCGGCCTTTCCCTGCCGCGGGGAGGGAACAGGAAATCATAGGATAATACTACAGCAAAGGGGAGCCAGCATGACATCCGCAGACGAGCGCTTCAGAACCGGCCCGGACCTGGTCATCCACGCCCCGGACGATCCCCGGGGCCCGGACGGGCAGAACCAGCACCTCAACGCCATCGCCACGCCCGGCGGCGCCCTGCTGGCCACCTGGACATCGGCCAGCGTCGAGGGGGCAGACGACCAGCGCGTGCTTTTCAGCCGATCCACGGACCGGGGCGCCACGTGGCCGCCGCCGGAGGTCCTGGACGGTGCGGGCCCGGACGACCCGCCCGGGACGGGGATGGAGAGCTGGCAGTTCCTGATCGCCTGTCCCGGCGTGCTGCCCGGGGGAGGGTCGCGCATCTGGTGCTTCTACACCAAAAACGTCGGAGTGGATGACGGGCGGGCGGCCGATACCGGCGTGCTCCGGGGGCGGTTCTCGGACGACGACGGCGCCTCCTGGAGCCGCGACGCGTTCGATTACCCGATCGCCCCTGACGCCATCAGCCACCCTGACGCCGCCGTCCCGCCCGTGTGGATCGTCTACCAGAACCCCACCCCTCTGCCGGACGGAAGCGTCATCGCCGGATTCACCCGGTGGGCCAGCAACGCCGTAGACCCCTGCCCGGACATGCTCCGCCGGATGTCCGAGTGCTGCTTCCTGCGATTCGAGAACATCCTCACACAGCCCGATCCGGCGAAGCTCCTGGTGACCACCTGGCCCGCCCGGCCTTTCGGTCTCCGGGTGGATAGCCCGGAGCGCCCGGGGGTGAGCGTGGCGCAGGAGCCCTCAGTCCAGCCGCTGCCCGACGGCAGGTTGATCTGCGTGATGAGGACCCTGCGGGGGATGCTGTACTTCTCCCTTTCGGAGGATGGCGGAAGGAGCTGGGAGGACCCCCGCCCCCTGAGATTCTCCCCGGAGGGAGAACCGCTGGAGAACCCCCTCGCGCCCGCCCCGCTCTACCGGCTGCGCGACGGGCGGTATCTGCTGGTGTTCTTCAACAACGACGGAAGCGGTCACGGTGGCCGCGGGCCCACGGATGCCGTCAACGTGCGCAATCCCGCCTGGATCACCGTGGGACGCTTCATACCCGGCGAAAGGGAGCACCCTGTGCGGTTTGGCCCTCCGAAGGTTTTCGCGGACACAGGGTGGGTGCCCGCTCCGGGAACGGACCGCACCCACGTGGCCTCTTACTGCAGCCTGGTGGAAACGGAGCGGGAGCGGCTGCTGTTCTACCCGGACAGAAAGACCTATCTGCTGGCCAAACGGCTCACGGACGGTTTTCTTGCCGGCTGCGATCCCGGCCGGCCGTTCTGACATCCGGAGGGACGCCGGGGCCCCGGCCCTGGTCCCGGTCCCCGGCTTGCGTCAGCCCGGGATACAGGAACGCATCCCCGTCCACACGCGCGCCGCGGAGGAAATACTGGACGGGCCCCCTGCCGGGATGCCGGGCGCGCGGAGGGCGGGTCGCCAGGTCGCGCTCCTGCATCCGGGCGATGCCGTCCCAGCTGACGCCCAGACGCGCTGCCTCCCGCAGGTCTTCCAGAGGACAGTCTCCGGGCGCCGGACCGGACGCCAGAAGGTCCGTGGCCTCCTCCGGGTCGTTCACCATGTCGAACAGCCGCGGCGGCGCCTCCGGGAACTCCACATACTTCCAGCGCCCGTCCCGGGCCATCCGGAATGCCGTCTGCTTCAGAGGGGTGAGCAACTCAGAGCGGGCGTAGCGGCGGCGGTAGCCGGACGCGTCCCCTCCCAGCAGCGGCGCCAAGCTCAGTCCGTCCAGACCCTCAGGGACCGGAGCGCCCCCGAGCTCGCACAGGGTCGGGAACAGGTCCGTCAGCTCGACCGGGCGCGCGACGCGCACGCCGGAGGCAATGTCCGGCCCGGAGATCATCAGGGGGACGCGGGCGGAGGCATCGTAGTAGGTGCGTTTGCACCAGAGTCCCTTCTGCGCGCACATGTCGCCGTGGTCGCTCAGGTAGATGACGTAAGTCCCGTCCAGCAGCCCGGCCTTCCGCAGGCCGTCCAGGAGCTCCGCGATGCAATCCTCCACGTACTCCACGCAGGCGTAGTAGGCCGCCAGCGCCCGGACCTGGTCTTCCTCCGGGAACTCCAGCAGGCGGAAATCCTCCACGATGTAGCGGTCGTGCGGATGCAGGGTGTCCGGATAGCCGGGTGGTTTCGGAGGAAGCGAGGTCACCTGGCGGGCCGCCCTGCGGAAGTAGCGCCCGGGAGCGGTCAGCGGGAAATGAGGGCGGCTGTATCCCGCCACCAGCAGCCACGGGCGCTCCGGCTCCCGGTCCGCGTGCTCCAGAAGGAACGCCAGCGACTCGCGCGTGACGTTGGCGTCCGCGAGGAGGCTCTCGGGGATCTCCGTCTCGCCCGCCCAAGGGAAGCGCCCCACAGAATGGCTGCACCAGCGCCCGTCCCAGGTGTCCACGGGGTCGGGCTGATGGAAACAGAAACGGTCCACGCACAGGTCACCGTAAGGCCGGTGCTGGAACCCGCCCATCCACCGCGGCCCGGCGAGGTGCATCTTCCCGACCAGCGCGGTCGTATAGCCGTGCCTGCCGAGATGCCCGGAAAAGGTGAGATGCTCCTCCCCGAGCTCGCAGCTGTTGTTCCACGCTTTGAGGGCTCCGACGTAGCGGCCGGTCAGCATCGAGAGCCGGCTGGGCACACAGAGGGGAGCCTGGCAGTATGCGGCATCGAACACGGTCGATCGCTCCGCCAGAGCGTCCAGCGCCTGCGTCCGCGCGAGGCGGTCTCCGGCATACCCGGCGATTCCGGGGTTGTGCTGGTCGGTCTGGATGATGAGGAAGTTCGGGCGCTTCAACTGCACTGCTCTCCTGTCTTCTCTTTCAGAAATGCGCGGGCGGCCCGCCGTTATCCTGCACCGCAGGGCCGCTCGCGCGCCGCCCGGTCATCATATTATCCCACCTTTTGACCTTCGGCGAAGGAGGCGGCCTGGCGGAAGACGAAGACTGATGCGAGCAAGACCATGGCCGTCGGCGAGCGACCCCTGAACCTTCTGATCCTGTGCCCGGACCAGCTCCGGGCCGACTATCTGGGCTGCTACGGGCATCCGCGCATCGGCACGGCCCGGCTGGACGCCCTTGCGGCGGAGGGCGCTCTGCTGGAGCGCGCGTACTGCGCCGCGCCTCTGTGCGGCCCCAGCCGAATCAGCTTCGTCACCTCCACGCGTCTCTCCGAGCACAACCACCGGAACTACGGCTCGACCGTGGACTTCGGCGTCCCGAACCTCGTGCGCAGCCTGAAGGAGGCCGGCTACCGGACGGGCATGTTCGGCAAGAACCACTGCTTCCAGCAGGATCAGCTGCCGGAGATCTGGGACGAGCTGGACGAGGTCTGCCAGGGCAACTACGACGCCCATCCCCTGTACCGGCGGTCGTTCGACGCGTTCCCGATGGATCCGGACAGCGCCTTCGCCTCCGACGCGCGCATCACGCGGGAGGCGTCCGGGTTCATCGGCCGGCAGGAGGCGGGGCGGCCGTGGCTCTGCTGGGTGAACTGGCAGAGCCCCCACCCGGCGTTCACCTGCCCGGAGCCGTTCTTCTCCCTGTTCGACCCCGGGCAGATCGCGCTGCCGGAAGGATACCGGACCCCCGCCCGCGGCGAGCCGCGCCGCGTGCGCAACTGGCGCATCTCCAGCCGCGCGCAGGAGGCCTCCGGGGATGAGGTCCGGCGCGCCATCGCGGCGTACATGGGACAGGTGCGCTGGGTCGACCATCTGGCCGGGCAGATCCTGGACGCCCTGGCCGCCTCGGGGCAGGAGGGCTCCACGCTGGCCGTCTTCTTAGCGGACCACGGGGAGCTTCTCGGCGACCACGGATGCTTTCACAAGATCCCCGTCTTCTATGATTGCCTGACGCGCATCCCCGTGATCCTTCGTCACCCCGAAGGGCTTTATCGCGGGCGGTTCCGCGGCCTGGTGGAGGAGGTGGACCTGGCTCCGACGCTGCTGGAGGCCTGCAGGGCTCCCGTGCCTGCGGCGTTCACCGGCGAAAGCCTCCACGAACGGTTGGTCTCCCGGAGGCTGGACGCTGCCGATGGGCGGCCCACAGCGCTGGTGGAGGCCGGGATCAAAGCTCCCACCTGGCCGGAGCCCTGGCCGGAGCCGCAGAAGGCTCCCTTCCCGCCCCACAGCTTCGGTCCCGGTGCGATGATCACCGACGGCAGATACAAGCTGAGCGTCTATTACGACGACACCCCCGAGCTCTACGACCTCGAGGCCGATCCCCGCGAGCTCGAGAACCGTTTCGAGGACCGGGCGCTAGAAGAGGTCCGGGAGCGCCTGACGCTGGAGATGTGCCGCCGGATGCTGGGGGCCGGAGTGCGGGCCCGGCTGACGCCGGTCTGGCCCGAGGGGCCGGACCCGCGCGACACGCCGATGGAGACGGCAGTCCTGAGAGAACGCCTGCGCCGCAGGGGGGAGGGATCGGAATGCCCCCTGACATTCTGGTGCTCATGACCGATCAGCACCGCGCGGACTGGGTGGGCGCGCCGGGAGCAACCCACGTGCGCACGCCCGTAATCGATTCCCTCGCCGCGCAGGGGATGGCGCTCTCGCGCTGCTATACGCCGTCGCCTCTGTGCATGCCCGCGCGCGCTTCGTTCATCACGGGGATGTATCCCCACAGCCACGGAATGTGGGAAAACGCGGGGCGCATCCCGGACCCGCGGGACAGCTTTCTGCACGGTCTCAGGGAGGCGGGCTACCGCACCTGCCACGTCGGGAAGAGCCACCTTTACCCGCATGGTAGAGGCAGCGATCTCCGGGAGGAGGAGCCGTTCATGCGGGCGCTGGGATGGGACGACATCCTGGAATGCACGGGGCCCCTCTCGACGCAGACCACCACGTCCCTCCTGACGGACTGGATGAAGGAGCAGGGAATCTACGAGCTGTTTCTCGAGGATTACCGGAGGCGCGCGGAGGTGGGAATGAACCGGGCTCTCTGGCCCTCCCCGCTGCCGGAGGGGAAGCATCCGGATGATTTCATCGCGCAGCTGGCGGCAGACTTCATCCAGCGGTCGGACACCGGGCGCCCGCTGTACCTCTTCGTGGGTTTTGGCGGCCCGCACAGCCCGTGGGACCCTCCGCAGCGCTTCGACCGCTACGATCCCGGCTCCATGCCCGCGCCTCTGCCCCGCGATCCGGCGCCGGTTTGGCTCGGCGGCGCGGCGCTGGAACACCACCAGGAGATGATGAGCCTCAACCCGGACATCTCCGCAGACCAGTGGCTGCGCGTGCGCAGCCTGTACAGCGCCCGCGTGGAGCACGTGGACTCCCTGATGGGCCGGGTGCTGGAGGCCTGGACGGCCCGGCGCGGAACCGGCACATGGATCATCTTCTGGAGCGATCACGGAGAGATGGCCGGCGACAAGGGACGCTGCTCGAAGAGCGTGTTCTACGAAGGAAGCGTCCGAGTGCCCGCGATCATCCGGCCGCCGGGAGGCGCCTGCCCGCCGGCATTCTCCGGGCTGACCTCGCTTCTGGACCTGACCGCGACGATCCTGGACGCCGCCGGGTGTGGACGGGACCTTCCCAATGTGTTCGGCCGCTCGCTCGCATCGGACCCGCAAGGATGGGAAGGCAGAAGGGCGGTGTTCAGCGAAGTTGGGGAAAGGACCATGGCCTTCGACGGCCGCTTCAAACTGGTCTGCGACAGCCACGGGCGCACTCTGAAGCTGTTCGACCTTCAGGAAGACGCGGCGGAATCCCTGAACCTGGCCGGCCATCCGGCTTACGTCCGGACGGAGGAGCGGCTGCGCGGGGAGATGCTGGCGTTCCTGCTGGGGACGGCGCATCGCCAGTGGAGAGAGATCAACGGCTGACGCCTCCGGGGGCGCCGATGCTGCTCCGGAAGGCGGATCGGACTTCGCGAAAGGAAAGGACTGGAGTGAAGAGATGAGCATTGTGCCTGCTGGGCCGCTCGGCGGCCTGATGTTCGCCAAGGACTTCATCCCGGCGCGGGAGAGCAGCTGGGACCGGACGGGCCGCAACGCGGACGCCTGGCGCATCGAGCCCGGCGAGACCCGGGTGCTGGCGGACCTGAAGGGTCCGGGCGTGATCAGCCACATCTGGTTCACCATCAACTCCCCGGACAATATGTACCTCCGCAAGCTGCTGCTCCGGATGTTCTGGGACGGCGAGGAGCACCCGTCCGTGGAGACGCCGGTGGGGGATTTCTTCGGGCTGGGCCACGCCCGCACCTACAGCTACCAGTGCTCGCCGTTCAACACCAGCTGCCATCAGCGGGGACAGATCGGCGGCGGATGCGCGATGAACTGCTGGTTCCAGATGCCGTTCCGCAAGAGCGCCCGCATCGAGATCGTCAACGAGCAGTCGGAACCGGTGCGGTCGTTCTACTTCTACATCGACTATCAGAAGCACGCCTCGCTGCCGGACGACATCGTCTATTTCCACGCGAGCTGGCGGAGGGAGAACCCGTGCGACGGCTGGACGGGCGAGGGCAGCTTCTGGGGATCGCCGAGCTGGCAGCAGCGGGAGCGCGGGCCCGAGGGAGTGAACCTGAGCGACGAAGGCAACTACCTGATCCTGGAAGCCGAGGGCCGCGGCCATTACGTGGGCGTGAACCTGTCCATTGACCATCAGGCCCGGGGATGGTGGGGAGAAGGCGACGATATGATCTTCGTGGACCGCGACGGCGAGCGCATCTGGCCGCCGGACATGCACGGCACCGGAAGCGAGGACTACCTGTGCCAGGCCTGGGGGATGCAGAAGAACGCCTATCTCTACAACGGTATGAGCTGGTGCGAGTTCGACGATAACTTCAACGACTGGGGCAAGGTGTGCGTGTACCGCTACCATATCCTGGACCCCATCCCGTTCCGGAAGAACATCCGGGTGTCCATCGAGCACGGCCACGCCAACGACCGCAGCGACGACTGGTGCAGCGTGGCTTACTGGTATCAGACGGAGCCGCACAGACCGTTCGCCCCGATGCTTCCGGCAGAGCTCAGGCTGCCGAACTGGTGACGATGACCGGGGGCCGCTCGCCGGGCGGCCCCTTCCAGCAAAAGGATTCGCCCGCAGCGATGACCGCCGCAGAACAGGACAGACAGAGACGGCTGGAATGGTTCCGCGCCGCGCGATTCGGAATGTTCGTGCACTGGGGGCTGTATTCCCTGATCGGGCGGCACGAATGGGCCATGAACCGCGAGCGCATCCCCGTCGAGGAGTACGAGCGGCTGGCGGACGCCTTCCGGCCGCTCCCCCGCCCCGCCACGATGTGGGCTCAGCTGGCGGTGGAGACCGGGATGCGCTACATCGTGATGACCGCCAAGCACCACGAGGGGTACTGTCTGTGGGACAGCGAGCTGACGGACTACAACTCCGTGAGGCGCGGCCCCGGGCGGGACCTGGTGGCGGAGTTCGTCGAGGCCGCGCGCGAGGCGGGACTCCGGGTGGGCCTTTACTACAGCCTGAACGACTGGCACCATCCCGACGGGCGTGAATGCCTGTATGACGAGGAAGCGCGAAAGCGCTTCGTGGAGTACACCCACGCGCTGGTGCGGGAGCTCTGCTCCAACTACGGAAAGATCGACATCCTCTGGTACGACTGCCCTTACCCCCTGACGGCTCAGGGCTGGGAATCGGAGCGGATGAACGCCATGGTGCGCTCCCTGCAGCCGGACATCCTCATCAACAACCGCTCCCGCATCCCTGAGGATTTCGAGACGCCGGAGCAGCACATCACCCCGGCGAAAGGCGGCCGTGCGTGGGAGTCCTGCATGACGCTGAACGACAGCTGGGGCTACACGCCGATAGACCGCAACTACAAGACCGCCTGGCAGGTGGTGCGGATGCTGCGCCAGGTGGCATCGCACGGCGGCAACCTTTTGCTGAACATCGGGCCTGCGCCGGACGGAAGCATCCCGCCGGTCTACCGGGAAGTGTTCGGCCAGGTGGGGCGCTGGCTGGAGAAGAACGGGCCGGCCATCTACGACGCCAGCGAGCCGATGGTGCAGGACTGGCAGGCGACGGGCGATTTCACCCGCCGCGGCAACACGGCCTATTTCCACTGCAACCGGTGGCCGGGCAGCACGCTGGTCATCGGCGGATTCGAGACGAAGGTCCTTTCGGTACGGTATCCGGGAGGGCCCGCTGTGGAGTTCGAGCAGACACCCGGGCGGCTCATCCTGAAAGGGCTCCCGATGGAAGCTCCCGATCATCTGGCCACGGTCTTCGAGATCGAGTGCGACGGAGAGCCCCGGCAGCGGCTCTCCCCCCTGATGCAGGCTCCGGACGAAGACCTTGAATCTTGGTACAAGCACTGACGGACCGTCCGGGGAGAGGGGGCGGCGAGGAGTTGAAGTCCAGGCGGGACCCTGTGCTGGCTGTGACGGCGGCTCTGTGTATCTGCGCGGGAGCAGCCGCTGAGACGGGCGGGCTCAGGGTGCTGGCGGCGCAGTTCCGGGCCGGCATCCCTCATCCCGCGTCGGACGCGCTCCGGGCATCGATGGCCGCCGGAGCGATCGACCCGGTCCTCCACCCCCGGCGGGAGTTCACGCGTCCGGCGCCCGGCGGGGCGATGTCATTCCCGGAAGCCGGAAGGCTCCCGGTCCGGGCCGCAGGCATCGCGCGGAGCGGCGCTACCCGAAAGCTCCTCCAGCCGCCGCGAGAGCCGCTCCAGCTCGCGCGCCGTCTCCCCCGCCGTCCGCGCGAAGCGAGCGAACGCTCGGAACGCCTCGACGGCGGCCCAGAGCACGAGCGCGCACAGCAGAAGCACCAGCGCCGTCACGACGGCAAGGGCGGTCGGATTGTCCAGGATGCCCACCGGATCTGTCACTCCCGCCACATTGAACACCCCGGCAGGTCTCGGGCGCAAGGGCCCGGGGCGTGGCCGGGCAGGAGATGGCGCCGCGGGGGTGGAATCCTGTCTGCAGGAGATGCTGCGTCGCGAGCATCCATCCGGTATGCGTCAGGAGTAGAGCCGTTGTCCGAGACAGCGCCGCCCGTTGAGACCCTGGAGGCCCACCTGAACTCCTTCGACCCGCAGGAGCGCAGAGCCGCGCTCCTGCAGCTGGTTGAGCTCGCCCGGCAGGGGCAGACCGGCCTTCCGGAGCCACGGCCGGAGGTCAACCTGCACATCCACACGTTCTTCAGTTTCAACTGCGAGGGCTGGTCGCCCACCCGGGTCGCGTGGGAAGCGCGGAAATACGGACTGGAAGCGGCGGGCAAGGTGGATTTCGACGTGCTGGAAGGAATGGAGGAGTTCCTGGAGGCCGGAGAGATCCTCAGTCTGAAGACGGTGTGCGGGCTGGAGACGCGTGTCTTCATCCGGGAGCTTGCGGACCGGGTCATCAACTCTCCGGGCGAGCCGGGCATCGCCTACTTTATGGCTGCCGGATGCACCCGCCGTCCCGCCGCCGGAACGCAGGCTGCGGACACCCTGGCCGGGTTTTACCGCACGGCGCGGGCGCGCAACGAGGAGATGATGGCCCGGGTGAACGCCTGTCTGGGCGATGTGCGGCTGGACTATCGCCGCGACGTCCTGTCGCTCACCCCCGCGAAGAACGCCACCGAACGGCACCTGCTGGCGGCCTACAACCAGAAAGCGCGCGAGGTCTTCCCGGACGAGGGAGAACTCTGCCGGTTCTGGGCGGAGAAGCTGGGAATCCCGTATCCGGACGCCTGCGAGCTTGTGCGCCATCCCTTGAGGCTGCAGGAGACCATCCGGGGCAGGCTGATGAAGAAGGGCGGCGCGGGCTACGTTCCCCCGGACGCCGGGTCCTTCCCGTCCGTGGAAACCGTCTCGGACTTCGCGCGCGAGATCGGAGCGCTCCCCTGCCTCACCTGGCTGGACGGGACGAACCCCGGGGAGGAGGACGCGGGCGAGCTGGTGGAGCTAATGCTTTCAAAGGGCTGCGTGTGCGCCAACATCATCCCGGACCGCAACTGGAACATAGCGGACCCGCACGAGAAAGCGCTGAAGCTGCGCAAGCTGGACGAGTTCATCCGCGCGTGCCGCGACCAGGGGCTTCCCATCGCGGTGGGCACCGAGATGAACCGCGCCGGCCAGCCGTTCGTGGACGACTTCCGCGCGCCGGAGCTGCGGCCGTACGTTCAGGACTTCCTGGACGGCGCGCATTTCTTCTGGGGGCATACCCTGCTTGCGCGCCACGCGGACTACGGGTATTTCAGCCCCCGCGTTCAGGACGCCTTCGGTGGGGCCCGCAGACGCCGGAACAAGTTCTTCCAGCTGGTGGGGGAGCTGCCCTATCCCTCCGCCCGGAAGCTGGCCGAGCTGCCCTCGAAGGACCTGGACCCGGAGCACCTGCTGGTCTGGCTGAAGGAAGGATAGGCCTGGCTCAGCCGTCCCGCGGCGCGGGGGGAGCCAGCAGCTCCAGCACGGCCTGCACCATCCCGCCGATGGTATGCGGCTCCGCCTCCGCGTGGACCGGCAGTCCCATCTCCCGCGCCGTGCGCGTGGTGACCGGACCGATGGACACCACCCTGACCGTCTCCGGAAGCCGGAAGCCGGGGTCGTCCAGTCCGGCCAGCCTGACGAAGTTGCGCACCGTGGAGGAGCTGGTGAAGGTCACGGCATCCACCGCCCCGGCCGCCAGCATCAGCCGCAGCTCCGCCGAATCCGTATCCGCGGCGACTGTGCGGTAGCAGGGCACCACGTCCACCTCGCAGCCGTGCCGGCGAAGCTGCTCCGGAATGAGCTCCCGCGCCTCCGCCGCTCGCGGAATCAGCACGCGGACCCCGGGACGCTTCTCCGGAAACTCCTCCACGAACGCCTCGCCGACGAAACGCCCGGGGACGAAATCCACCGTCAGCGAACGCTCCTCAACCGCCCGGCGGGTGCCCTCCCCCATGACGCCGATCTGAATGCCCGCCAGCGCCCTCACGTCGCCGCCCAGCCGGAAGATCCGGTCCAGGAAGAAGCGCACGCCGTTCGCGCTCGTGAACACCACCCAGTCGTAGCTTTCCAGCTCTTCGATGGCGCGGTCCAGACGCTCCAGCGCATCCGATTCCTCCAGAGGCCTGCAAGCGATGACCGGAAATTCGATCACCCCCGCGCCGAGCGCCTCCAGGGCCTCCGTGAGGTCGCTCGCCTGCTCCCGGGAGCGTGTGACCACCACGTGACGGCCCGAAAGCGGGCGGATGTCGAACCAGCGAAGCTTCTCTCTGAGCCGCACGACTTCGCCCACCACGAGGATGGCGGGAGGCTTGACCGCATCCTCTTCCGCCGCCTGCGCGATGGAGCGGAGCGGTGCCGTCACCGTATGCTGCTCCGGCCGGGTCCCCCACTCGATGACCGCCGCCGGAGCGTCGGCCGGCCGGCCGTTGTCGATGAGCCGCGAGACGATCTGAGCGAGGTTTCCGACGCCCATCAGGAAGACCAGTGTGTCCACGCCCCGCGCCAGAGCCTGCCAGTCCAGCGAGGACTCCTCTTTTGCGGGATCCTCGTGGCCGGTTACGATGCCGAGCGAGCTGGCGCAGTCCCGATGGGTGACCGGGATGCCGGCGTAAGCGGGAACGGCGATGGCGGACGTGACGCCCGGGATCACCTCGAAGGGCACCCCGGCCGCCGCCAGCGCCTCGGCCTCCTCGCCGCCGCGGCCGAAGACGAACGGGTCGCCTCCCTTCACCCGGGCCACCACCCTGCCCTCCCGGCCGTGGCTCACCAGCAGCTCGTTGATCTCCTCCTGTCTCAGGGTGTGACGGTCCGGGGTCTTTCCCGCATAGATCAGTTCCGCATCTTCCCGGGCGTGGCGCAGAATGGCCGGATGGACCAGCCGGTCGTACACGATCACGTCGGCGGCGGCGATGGCCTGTGCGCCTTTGAGGGTGAGCAGGCCCGGATCCCCCGGGCCCGCCCCCACAAGATACACCCTGCCGGAGCCGGCGGGGACCTTCATCGCGGAGCTCTCTTTCCTCTGGTTCGCGCCCGCCCGGGCTGCGCGGCGATCTCCCGGACGGCTGTTGTTTACGACGCCCTCTTCGGGCTACAATGCCTCTCAGTCCAGTGAGCAAATATATACCCGACAGGCAGGAATTCGCACGGCGAGCCGGGCGCGGCAATCTGGTGGCCGTGTACCGCGAGATTCTGGCAGACACGGAGACGCCCGTGTCCGCGTTCCGCAAGGCGGCCAGAGGAGGGCATGCGTTCCTTCTGGAGTCCGTGGAGGGCGGGGAACGCATCGGGCGCTACTCGTTCCTGGGAAGCGAGCCGTTCTGCGTGATCCGCACGCGGGGGAACGATGTGCGCGTGCTGGAGGACGGCGGGGAACGGGAGTTTCACCTGCAGGACGGACAGGACCCGCTGGACGTCCTGAAAGAGCACCTGGGGCGCTACCGGTGGGTGGGCGGAGAGGACCTTCCGGCCTTCTGCGGGGGCGCGGTGGGCTACATGGGCTACGATACCGTGCGGCACTTCGAGTCCCTCCCGGGGACACCGGTGGACGACGCCGGCCTGGACGACTGCGTGTTCCTGCTGACGGACAGCCTGCTGATCTTCGACCACGTCCGGCACCGGCTGAAGGTCCTGGTGAACGCGCGGGTGGAAGGTGACCCGGACGCAGCCTACGACCGGGCCGTCCGGCGGATCGACGAGCTGATCGAGCGGCTTCGCCAGCCGCTGGAAGCCCCTCCTCCCCCCGGCGGCGGCCCGGCGCCGCTCGACATCACCCCGAACGTCACGCCGGATCAGTATATCGAGGCGGTGCGCCGCTGCAAGGAATACATCGTGGCCGGCGACGTCATTCAGGTGGTGCTCTCGCAGCGCCTGTCCGTGCCCGTGCGCTCCCATCCGTTCGATATCTACCGCGCCCTGCGCTCCATCAACCCGTCGCCCTACATGTACTACCTGAGTCTGGACGGGCTTCACATCGCCGGGAGCTCCCCGGAGATCCTGGTCAGGCTGGAAGACGGCACGGTCACGACGCGTCCCATTGCCGGGACCCGTCCGCGGGGACGCTCCAGCGAGGAGGATGCCGCCCTGGAGCAGGAGCTGCTGGCCGACGAGAAGGAGAAGGCCGAGCACATCATGCTGGTGGACCTGGGGCGCAACGACCTTGGCCGCGTGTGCGAGTACGGGACCGTCCGGGTGGACGACCTGATGACCATCGAACGATACTCGCACGTGATGCACATCGTCAGCAACGTGACCGGCCGCCTCGCTCCGGGCAGAGACGCGTTCGACGTGCTGAGGGCCACGTTCCCGGCGGGGACTGTCTCCGGGGCGCCCAAGATCCGGGCGATGGAGATCATCGACGAGCTGGAGACGACGCGCCGCGGTCCGTATGCGGGGGCGCTGGGCTACGTGTCTTTCTCGGGCGACCTGGATATGGCCATCACCATCCGCACCATTCTTGTGAAAGACGGGGTGGCCACGGTGCAGGCCGGCGCGGGCATTGTGGCCGACTCCGTCGAGGAGAGGGAGCACCAGGAGTGCATGAACAAGGCGCGGGCGCTGGTGCGCGCGCTGGAGATCGCGGAGGGCGGGCTGGAGTGAGGCCGCGCCTGGCCGGCGGCCACGGGCCCGGGGCCCGGGAGGGGACCTGCAGCCGATGATTCTGGTCATAGACAACTACGACAGCTTCACATACAACCTGGTGCAATACCTGGGAGAGATGGGCGAGGAGCTGGTGGTCTACCGGAACGACGAGATCACCGTGGACGAGATCGAGCGGATGTCTCCGGACCGCATCGTCATTTCGCCCGGACCCTGCACCCCCAGGGAGGCCGGGGTCTCGGTGGAGACCATACGGCGGCTGGCCGGGAAGGTGCCGCTTCTGGGCGTGTGTCTGGGGCATCAGTCCATTGGAGCGGCCTTCGGGGGGGAGATCGTCCGCGCCCGGGCGCCGATGCACGGCAAGACCTCCCTCATCCACCATGACGGCAAAGGGGTGTTCAGCGGTCTGGAGAACCCGTTCGTCGCCACCCGCTATCATTCCCTGGTCATCCGGAGAGAGAGCGTGCCGGAGTGCCTGAAGGTGAGCGCCTGGACCGAGGACGGCGAGATCATGGGGGTGCGGCACCGGGAGTTCCCAGTGGAGGGCGTGCAGTTTCATCCGGAGTCTATCCTGACCCGGGCCGGCAAAGAGCTGTTGCGAAACTTCGTCTCCGGCGCGTGGGAGCCCGAGGCCGGGGCGGCGGAGGCGGCCCGGTGATCGCCGAAGCGATCCGCCGCCTTGTGGCGCAGGAGAGTCTGAGCCGCCAGGAGGCGTTCGATGCGATGTCGGCGATCATGGAGGGGGAGGCCACTCCGGCGCAGATCGCCGCGTTCGTCACGGCCCTTCGCATGAAGGGAGAGACCAGCGAGGAGGTGTGCGGACTGGCGCAAGCGATGCGCGAGCACTCCCTGAAGGTTCCGGTGACGCGTCCAGCAGTGGTGGACACCTGCGGCACGGGGGGAGCGCGGCTGAAGGCGTTCAACATCTCCACCACGGCGGCGTTCATCGCGGCCGGGGCGGGAGCGGCGGTGGCCAAGCACGGCAACCGGGCGGCTTCCAGCAGCTGCGGCAGCGCCGACGTGCTCGAGGCGCTGGGGGTGGAGATCGACCTGCAGCCGGAGCAGGTGGGCGCCATCATCGACGAACTGGGCGTAGGTTTCCTGTTCGCGCGAACCTTCCACCCGGCCATGAAGCACGCCGCGGGTCCCCGGCGCGAGATCGGGATCCGGACGGTCTTCAACATCCTGGGACCGCTGACCAACCCGGCGGGAGCGAAGCGTCAGGTGGTGGGCGTGTTCGAGGAATGGGCCTGCGAACTGCTGGCCGGCGCCCTGCTGCAGCTCGGAGCCGAGCACGCTCTGGTGGTCCACGGACGCGAAGGGATCGACGAGATCGCCACGTTCGGCGAGACCCTCGTCGGCGAGGTGAGGGACGGAGACGTCAACCTGTGGACCGTGCGTCCTCAGGATGTCGGTCTGAAGCCGCGCCGGCCGGAGGAGGTGGCCGGAGGTGACCCGGCCCGCAACGCCGGGATCTTCCTCGAAGTCCTCGCCGGAGGGGCTCCGGCGGCCCGGGAGATCGCCTGTCTTAATGCCGGTGCCGCGCTCTACGTGAGCGGGCTGGCGGAGTCCCTGGAGCAGGGGCTGGGGCTGGCCGACCGCGCCGTCAGCGACGGCGCCGCGCGCGAAGTCTTTGAATCCTACCGATCCCGGACGCAGGCGGTCCCGAAGCCATGATTCTGGACGAGATTCTCGAACACAAGCGGGTGGAGGTGGCGGGGCGGATGGAGGAGACACCGCTGGAGGATCTGCAGCGCGAAGCCTCCCGCGCTCCCGCCGCCAGACCGTTCGCCGGAGCCCTCCGTCAGGCCGTCCAGGGCGCGCGGCGGGCCGAGCTGGCCGCCGGCCGCGATCCTTCCCTCCCCCCCGCAATGCCCCGGGTGATCGCCGAGATCAAGGGACGCTCGCCGAGCCGGGGCACCATCCGAAAGACCGTGGATGCCGCCTCCATTGCGGAGCAGTACGCCTCCGCCGGAGCGGCCTGCATCTCGGTGCTCACGGACACCCGCTTTTTCGCCGGGGCGCTGGAACGCATCCCCGAGGTCCGCGACGCCGTGGACCTGCCCGTGCTGCAGAAGGACTTCATCATAGACCCCTATCAGGTGTACGAGGCCCGCTGCATCGGCGCCGACTGCATCCTGTTGATCGTCGCCGCGCTACCCGGGACGCTGCTGCGGGATCTTCTGGCGCTTTCAGCGGAGCTGGGACTGGACGCGCTGGTGGAGACGCACACCGCGGAAGAAATGGAGGCGGCGCTCGGCGCGGGGGCGAAGCTGGTGGGCATCAACAACCGGGACCTGCGGACCTTCCAGGTTTCGCTGGAGACGACGGAGCGCCTGGCGCCGATGGTGCCCGCGGACAGGGTGCTGATCGGGGAGAGCGGCATTTTCGCCCGGGAGGATGTGGAGCGCCTCGCGCTTGCCGGCGTGGACGGCGTGCTTGTGGGCGAGGCGCTTATGAGCGCCGCGGACATCCCCGCGAAGATGCGGGAGCTGTTCGGTTGACCCGGGTCAAGATTTGTGGTATCACGACTCTTGAGGATGCCCTGTGCGCCGTCCGCGCCGGGGCCGACGCCCTGGGATTCGTTTTCGCAGACAGCCCCAGGCGGGTGACGCCCGCCGCCGCTCGCGACATCATCCAGCAGCTGCCGCCTTTCGTCACCCCCGCAGGGGTCTTCGTGGGCGACGATCCTCAGGCCGGCCCCATTGCGGATCAGTGCGGCCTGCGGGCACTGCAGCTGCACACCGGATACAGCGCAGGGTTCGTGCGGGAACTTCGTGAGAGCGGACGCGTCCTGATCCTTGGTGTCCGCGTGAAGGATGAACGGTCGCTGGAGGAGATTCCGGGCGTGGAGTGGGCAAGCGCTCTGCTTCTCGACTCTCACGTCCCCGGCACGGCCGGCGGGACGGGCAAGACGTTCGACTGGGGACTGTGCTCCGGGGCTGTCCGGACGGGGTTGCCGGTGATCCTTTCGGGCGGTCTGACGCCGGACAACGTGGCCAAAGCGATCCGGGCTGTCCGTCCGTACGCGGTGGATGTGTCGAGCGGGGTGGAATCGGCTCCGGGGCGCAAGGACCCGGAGAGAGTGAGGCTGTTCATTGAGCGGGCCAGATCAGCAGAGCCTTCTTCTTGAGCCCCCGTCCGAATGGCACTTCGGACCGTACGGGGGCCGTTTCGTGCCGGAGACGCTGGTCCCGGCGCTGGACGAGCTGGCGCAGGCATACGAGTCGTGCCGGGCGGATCCGTCGTTTGCCGCCGAGTTTTCCCTGTATCTTCGCGACTATGTGGGACGCCCCACAATCCTCTACTACGCCCGCAAGCTGACCGAACACCTGGGCGGCGCGCGCATCTTCCTGAAGAGGGAGGACCTCTGCCATACCGGCTCGCACAAACTGAACAACGTGATGGGGCAGCTGCTGGTGGCGCGGCGGATGGGCAAGCCCCGGATCATCGCGGAGACGGGCGCCGGGCAGCACGGCGTGGCGACCGCCACGGTCTGCGCCCTGTTCGGACTGGACTGCGTGGTTTACATGGGCGAGGAAGACGTCCGTCGTCAGGCCCTGAACGTTTTCCGGATGGAGCTGCTGGGAGCCAGGTGCATCCCGGTGACGTCCGGTTCGCGCACGCTGAAGGACGCCATCAACGAAGCCATGCGCGACTGGGTGACGAACGTGCGCACGACGCACTACGTCATCGGGACGTGCATGGGGCCCTATCCGTATCCGCGGATGGTGCGCGACTTCCAGTCGGTCATCGGGCGGGAGACTCGGGACCAGATGCTGAACCTCTGCGGGCGGCTGCCGGACTACGTTCTGGCCTGCGTCGGCGGAGGCTCCAACGCCATCGGCATCTTCCATCCTTTCCTGGAGGACGAGGAGGTGAGGCTGATCGGAGTGGAGGCGGGCGGCTCCGGCGTCGAGACGGGCAAGCACGCCGCCACGCTTTCCGCCGGCTCACCGGGCGTGCTGCACGGCTATTACAGCTACATCCTGCAGGACGAGAACGGACAGGTGGTGGAGACCCATTCGGTTTCGGCGGGGCTGGACTACCCCGGAGTGGGGCCGGAGCACAGCTGGCTGAAGGAGACGGGCCGGGCCGAGTATGTGGCGGCCACGGACGCCGAGGCGCTGGATGCCTTCCGGAAGCTGGCCGCGCTGGAAGGGATCATCCCGGCGCTGGAATCGGCGCATGCGGTGGCGCACGCCATGAAGCTGGCTCCCACGCTGCCGCCGGACAAGATCATTGTCATCAACCTCTCCGGCAGGGGAGACAAGGACGTGGAGACGGTGTCCCGACTGATGGAGAACAGAGATGAGCCGGATCAGCCGTCGCTTTTCTGAGCTCAGGGAGCGCGGAGAGAAGGCGCTGGTGCCGTTCATCACGGGCGGGGACCCCGGCATCCTGGCCACGGACCCGCTGGTGCTGGAGATGGAGGAGGCCGGGGCGGACATCGTCGAGATCGGCATCCCGTTCTCCGATCCGCTGGCGGACGGGCGGAGCAATCAGGCGGCCTACACGAGGGCGCTGGAGAGGGGGGTGCGGCCGCGCGACGTGCTGGACGCCGTGGCCCGGATCCGGCGCGTCAGCGAGATCCCCATTGTCCTGATGACCTATTTCAACCCCGTGGTCCGCTACGGACTCTCCCGGTTCGCCGGGGATGCGGCGGAGGCGGGGGTGGACGGCATCATTGCCACGGACCTGACGCCGGAAGAGGCCGGCCCGTGGGTGCGCGAGGCGCGGCGGGCCGGTCTGGACACCATCTTCCTTCTGGCTCCCACCAGCACCGCGGATCGGATAGCCCGTGTTTGCGAGCTGAGCACCGGCTTCGTGTACTGTGTCTCGCGGGTCGGGATCACCGGGGCCCAGGCGAGCATCCCTGACGAACTCGGTGAACTGGTTATGAAAATCCGCTCGCATACCGATAAACCTGTTGTGGTTGGATTCGGTATCTCCAGCCGGGATCAGGTGCAGCAGGTATGCGCGATCGCTGACGGCGCCGTTGTGGGCAGCGCGCTGGTGGATTTCATCCACTCCAGACACCGCCACGACGACTTCCTGCCGCAGGTGGGGGCGTTCGTGCGCGAGCTGAAGGCGGGCACGCGCCCTGCGGCGGTGGGATCGCGTTAGGAAGAGGCTTGCGGGACTGTCGCCGCGCTCCCGGCGAAGCCGCCCTTGCAGGCAGGAGAGGGAGCCCGTGTATACCAGAGAACAGTTCGCCAAAATGATGGATTACACGCTCCTGCGCGCGACGTCGACGCGGGAGGATGTGATCCGGCTCTGCGGGGAAGCGGCGCGGCACCATTTCGCGAGCGTGTGCATCCTGCCCTGCTGGGTGGCGACCGCCGCCCGGCACCTGGAAGGTTCGGACGTGAAGGTGGGCACGGTGGTGAGCTTCCCGCTGGGGGCGGACAGCCGTCCCGCGAAGGTGGCGGCGGCCCGGGTGTGCCTGCAGCGGGGCGCGCAGGAGCTGGATGTGGTCATCAACATCTCCGCGGTCAAGAGCGGGGAGTGGGACATGGTGGAGCGGGAAGTCCGCGACCTGGTCCAGACGGTGCGGCTGTCCGAGATGGTGGACGAAGACAAGCGCGCGCAGATCAAGTTTATCATCGAGACCTGCTTTCTCACCGATCAGGAGAAGCGCATCGCCTGCGAGATCATCCGCGACGCGGGCGCGGACTTCATCAAGACATCCACCGGGATGGGCTCCGCCGGAGCATGCGTGGATGACATCCGCCTCATCCGCCGCGTGGTGGGCCCGTCCATGGGCGTGAAGGCCGCCGGCGGGATCAGGACCGTGGAGCAGACGCTGGAGCTGCTGGATGCGGGCGCGAACCGGATCGGCACCAGCGCGGCCGTCCAGCTGCTGGAAGCTTACGACCCGGAGAAGATCATCGCCGAGGCGCGCGAGCAAGGATAGACCGGCATTCCCCTTTACCGCGCCACAGCCATCGTCCTCAGACGCCGAAGCTTTCAGGAGACGGACAAGCTCCTGACCCTCTTCACACGGGAGTACGGCAAGGTTCCCGCAATCGCGAAGGGCGCCCGCCGGCCCCAGAGCCGTCTGGTGGGGGCCACGGAGCCGCTGGTCTATCTGCGCGCCCAGCTCGCCACCGGGCGCGACCTGGACATCCTCACCGAAGCATCGCTCAGGCACCCGTTCTCCGGGCTCAGGGAAAGCCCGGAGCGCATCGAAGCGGCGCTCTACGCTGCGGAGCTCACCGACGCGCTGCTGGAGGAGCGCCAGGGCGCTCCGGAGCTGTTCGACCTGCTGCTCTCCACTCTGTATCTGCTGGAGGGGGCCTCGCGCGCGGCTGTCGCGATCCGGCGGTTCGAGGCGCAGGCTCTGGATGCCGCCGGCTACACCCCCGAGCTGCGCTGCTGCGTGTCCTGCCGCGCGAGGCGGCCGGACGACCGGGGCGCCGCGTTCTGTGCCGGTCTGGGAGGGATTCTGTGCTCCCGTTGCCGGGGCGGACGCCAGGACCTCGTCACCGCAACCGCAGGGGCGCTGAACACTCTGGAGAAGCTTCTGCGGCTCCCGGCCCATGCCGTCGCCTCTTTCGAAATCCCCCCTGAAGAGGACGCCCGGATCAGGACCATCCTGCGAGCGCACCGGGAGCACCACGTCGAGCGCCGGGTCCGCTCCTGCGCCCCCTGACCGTAATGGCGCCCTGAAGTGGGTGCGGGCTCCGGAAGAGGCTCCGGAGCCCGTCTTGCTTACCCAGGGGTCCGTCGTGCGTGCGGAAACTGCTTACCCTGCCCGCTACTTCCGGGGGCCCGCCGGCTTGCCGGACGCTGCCGGCCTGTCCTGATCACCGGCCGGCCGTTCGCGCCGCTCGCCCATTTCGGCCCGGCGCTTCCTGCGCTGCTCCTCGATCCACTGCTCCCGCTTTTTCTTCTGCTCCGGCGTCAGCACCCGGTCCACTTCCGCCTGACGGGCCTGAATCAGCTCCATCATGCGGGACCGGCGCTGCTCCCGGGTCAGATCGGCATCGCGCAGCTCTTTCGCCTTCTGGCGGTATTTCTCGTCAATGGCATCCAGCTGCTTTCTCTGCTGCGCGGTGAGGCCGATGGCTTTGTACATCTCCTCCCGGTTCTTGCCCCACTCGCGCATTGCGGCTGCCGGCCTCTGGCCCGGAGCCGGTTTCGCGGCCGTCTGGCCGCTCTGGTTCTTCGCCGGAGCCTCAGAGGCGCCGGACCGGGCTTCAACTGCCGCCACCTGCCAACCAAGAACCGCCACGGCCACCGCCGCCGGCATCAGGATGCTGCTGATCCGCATTGTGCTGCCTCCTGCATCGGGCCTGAAACGTTCGGGATTTGCCAGTTCACGAAGTTAGACGTGCCGGCTCCTCCCGCCTTAACATCCCCCTGGCCAAAAAACAAAAAAGACCGCGGGCCAGGGCGCGCAACCCGGACCCGCGTCCGTACCTTCCCGGAGCGGAAGAGTGCTCAGCCCGCCCCGCGTTTGGATTTGAGATATTCGTCAATGGCGATGGCGCTCCGGCGGCCGGCGCCCATTGCGGTGATGACCGTGGCGGCTCCGGTAGCAACGTCGCCCCCGGCAAACACCCCCGGGATGGACGTCGCGCCCGTCTGCTCGTCCACCACGATGCCTCCCCATTTCTCCACGGCCAGGCCCTCTGTAGTCTGGCGGATGAGGGGGTTCGGCGTCTGTCCCACGGCGATGATGGCGGTATCCACCTCCATCTCGAACTCGCTTCCCGGGACGGGATGCGGGCGGCGCCGCCCGCTTTCGTCGGGCTCTCCCAGCTCCATCCGGATGCAGCGCATCTTCTTCAGCCAGCCGTTCTCGTCGCCGAGGAACTCCACGGGATTGGTCAGGAGCTGAAACTTCACACCTTCCTCCTCCGCGTGGTGCACCTCTTCGGCCCGCGCCGGCATCTCTTCGCGCGACCGGCGGTAGACGATGGTCACCTCCTCCGCCCCCAGCCTGAGAGCGGTGCGGGCGGCGTCCATCGCGGTGTTTCCCGCTCCGATGACCGCGCAGCGCCGGGGGCGCTTCAGAGGGGTGCCCTCCAGCGGGAAGTCCTTCGCCTTCATCAGGTTCACACGGGTGAGGAACTCGTTGGCGGCATAGACCCCGTTCAGCTCTTCGCCGGGGATGTTCAGGAACACCGGCGCCCCCGCTCCCGTGCCGATGAACACGGCGTCGAACCCGCTTTCCAGAAGCTGCTGGATGGTGAACGTGCGCCCCACCACCGTGTTCGTGTAGAACTCCACGCCCATCCTGCGGATGCTCTCGATCTGCGCGTCCAGGATGCTGCGGGGCAGGCGGAACTCCGGGATGCCGTAGCGCAGCACTCCGCCCAGCTCGTGCAGGGCCTCGAACACGCAGACGCGGTATCCGCGCGCGGCCAGGTCGCCCGCGCAGGTGAGCCCGGCCGGCCCGCTTCCCACCACGGCAACGCGCTGGGCGTCCGGAGCGGGCTGCGGGCGGTCGCCGTTGTGCGCGACGTTCTCCCGCGCCCAGTCCGCGACGAACCGCTCGAGCCGTCCGATGGCCACCGGGCCGTTGACCCTGGCCATGACGCAATACTTCTCGCACTGCTCTTCCTGCGGGCACACGCGCCCGCAGACGGCGGCCAGCGCGTTGGCCTGCGCCACCACCTCGGCCGCTTCCCGGAAACGCCGCTCGGCCACCAGCTGGATGAACGCCGGAATGTCTATGTTCACAGGACATCCGCGAACGCACGGCTTGTTCTTGCAGGCCAGGCAGCGCGCGGCCTCCTCGACCGCCATCTCCTCGGTGTAGCCCAGAGCCACCTCTTCGAAGTTGCGCGCCCGGGTCTGCGGGTCCTGCTCGGGCATGGGTGTCCGCGGCTTTCGTTCACGCTTTGCCACTTCGAGCCTCCAGCGCCGCCCGCTCTTCCTCGCGGTAGATGGTCTTACGCGCCCGGAGCGTATCCCAGTCCACCAGATGGCCGTCGAACTCCGGACCGTCCACGCACGTGAACTTCGCTTCTCCACCCACAGTCACCCGGCACCCTCCGCACATTCCCGTGCCGTCCACCATCACCGGGTCCAGGCTCACGGTGGTCGGAATCCCCTTCTCGCGGGTCAGACGGCAGACGGCGTGCATCATTGGGAGCGGCCCGATGGCGTAACAGTGGTCCACCCGCTCCCGCTCAGCGAGGCCGGCGAGCGCCTCCGTCACCAGACCGCGGCTGCCGTAAGAGCCGTCGTCGGTCATCACGATGAGCTCATCGGAGGCCTCGCGCATTTCGCGCTCCAGGATCAGAAGGTCCTTCGTGCGCGCTCCGATGATGCCGACCACGCGGTTGCCCGCGTGCTTCAGGGCGCGCGCGACGGGGAGCATGACCGCTATGCCGACCCCTCCGCCAACACATGCCACCGTCCCGAAACGGCGGATGTCGCTGGGAGTGCCGAGCGGGCCCACCAGGTCCTTGACCTGCTGCCCCTCTTCCAGCGCCCCCAGCTCCCGGGTGGTGGCTCCCACCTCCTGGAAGATGATGGTGATGGTCCCCCGCGCCCGGTCCGCGTGGGAGATGGTGAGGGGAATGCGTTCCGAACGCTCCTGAGGGCGGATCAGCAGGAACTGACCGGGCCGCGCGCTGGCCGCGACGAGCGGCGCCCGGATGACCATCCTCACGACGCTTTCGGAGAGCCGCTCCTTCTCAAGGATCTCGAACCGGTAGCTGGACGGGCTCAGAAGCCCTTCCAGACGGCAGACGTGGCCGTTGCCGCTGATCCAGTCCCCGCTCCCGCGGGAGCCCTCCGGCAATCCGCTGTCCATTTCAGTCGTGTCTCTCTTTCCTGAAGCGATTGCAGAGCCTTGCCTGAGAAGGCGGGCGGGCTGCAGCCGCCCTCCGGCCGCAGCCCCGCCCTCCTCTCCCTGCCCCGGCGGAAGTCAGACCCAGCCGCGGGCGCGCATGGCCTCCGCCACACGCTGAACGGCCACCATGTAAGCCGCCGTGCGCATGTCGGTCTCGTATTCCAGCGACATGTCCAGCACGGAGGCGAAGGCCGTCGTCATCTTCTTGTCCAGCCTCTCGTGGACCAGCTCCTCCTCCCAGTAGTAGCCGGTCTCGTTCTGCACCCATTCGAAGTAGGAGACCGTCACGCCGCCCGCGTTGCACAGGAAGTCCGGGATGACGAACACCCCTTTCCGGTAAAGGATGTCGTCCGCCCCGGGGGTGGTGGGCCCGTTGGCCAGCTCCGCGACGATCTTCGCCCGGATGTTCTCCGCGTTGCGCTCCGTGATGACATCCTCCAGCGCGGACGGAGCCAGCACATCCACCTCCAGCTCCAGAAGCGCCTCGTTGGAGATGGGCTGCGAGCCGGGATAACCCTCCAGAGAACCGTTGGTCAGCTTGTAGCGCACCAGGTCGTGCGCGTCAGCCCCGTCCGGCAGATAGATGCCGCCTCGGCTGTCGCTGACGGCCACGACCCTGCATCCGAGAAGGTCCTGGAACAGGGTGGCGGCATACTGGCCGGCGTTCCCGAACCCCTGAATGGCGACGGTGGCCTTCGTCAGGTCGATGTTCAGGTACCGCGCGGCCTCGCGCACGGTATAGGCGCCGCCCCTGGCGGTTGCATCGCCGCGCCCCTCGGACCCTCCGACGCACAGAGGCTTGCCCGTGATGACGCCGGGAGCATTGTGCCCCGTGATGATGCTGTATTCGTCCATCATCCACGCCATGATCTGCGGCGTGGTGTAGACGTCCGGCGCCGGGATGTCGCGGTCCGGGCCGATGAAGCGCCCGAGCGCGCGGATGTAGCCGCGGCTCAGCCGCTCCAGTTCACCGGGGGACATCTTCTTCGGATCACAGATGACGCCGCCCTTGCCCCCGCCCAGGGGGATGTCCACAACGGCGGTCTTCCAGGTCATCCACGCCGCCAGAGCCCTGACCGTGTCGATGGTCTCGTCCGGGTGGAAACGGATCCCGCCCTTGTTCGGACCCCGGGCGTCGTTGTACTGCACCCGGAACCCCCTGAACACCCTGACGGACCCGTCGTCCATCTTCACGGGGATGGTGACGTGCAGCTCCCGCATCGGTTCGCGGAGAGCCTGATGAATGGCGGGATCAAGCTGCAGCTTCGCTGCGGCCTTGTCCAGCTGGTGCTGTGCAATCTGGAACGGGTTGTCGTGCTGGACCCGCTCTGCTGCGACCGACATGTGCGTTGAACCTCCTCGATCCGGTTTTCCGCAGCCACAACGGCTCACGCTGCCGTTTGCGGAAAATGGCCATGAGGGCTGTCGCGAGGGTCCACGCACACCGTCGTGCCGGTCCGGCCATTGACGCCCCTGTCAATAACGCTATGCGGTTGGGCTGGCGCGAGTCTGGACGCGCGCAGCCTGCTCCCGGAGGCACACCCGCGCGAGTATGGACCTGGCCGGGGCAACGCTAGCGGGAGTCGCGGCAGCATCGTCGCTGCCCTCCCGACCTGTCATTGTATCACGAGTGCCCGGGAGCCAACAAGGGGAATCCGCAAAAAGCCTTACGCGAACGCAAAGGGGGGCAAAAGCTCCCGCTGCAGGGAGCATTCAGGCGGACGGCTCCTCCAGATAGCAGAGAGCCCTCCTCTCTGCGGCATCCACCACCAGCGCCGCGGTCGTCCCGCAGACCCGGCGCAGGTCGATCAGCCGGATCGCCCCGTGAAGAAGCGCCCACTCAGGAAGCAGCTCCTCCAGAGCATTCGGGCCGTGCACAAAGAACTCTGCGGCGAACCGGCACTCCGGCTGATCGGGATACAGCGGAACATAAAGAATGCCGTCTTCCACCAGATCCTGGAAGAAGTGCGTGCCGTACGAAACCTCCGGCGTGTGGCCCCCGCGGGAGCGGGCCACCTCCACCAGGACGGCCGCGTTGTTGATGTCCGCGTAAGTGACGTTCACTCCCAGCTCGATGTTGCTGCTCCCCCACCTTCCGGGCCCCATCAGCATCACGCGCATTCCCTCCAGCCGGGGATGCCGGTTCAGACGCCCCACCACCCGGCCCACCTGCGGCTTCAGGTCGAGGGGGAGCTCCGAATACCAGTCCGGGTCGATATAAACGATGTGCGTGATCCCCCGGACGACTCCGGGAGCGGCGCACCTGCGCGCCTCGAAGAGCACGCGCTCCGCGGCAAGCTCCTCCGGAATCCTCGCTTCCTCTGCCCCGCCCGGCAGCGACAGGGTCCGGCACTGGAGCAGGTTGATGCGGACCCGCCCGTCCTCCCGGAAGGAGACCGTGAACTCCGTGTCCACCGGATGCCCGTAGGCCTCCTGCAGAGCCGCCAGCATCCGTCTCATCACGTTCGGGAAGTCCGTTCGACGGATGAGGTTGTTCAGCGTGACCACCGGACGCGCGCCGCGGGGAACCCTCCCGGCCGAGACGGGATCCGCAAGATGTCCATCCTGCAGCCACGAGAACAGAAGATGCGCATGCTTCAGAAGCTGTCCTTCCCGGACCAGCTCGTCGACCGGCACCGTCACGAACTCGTTGCGGGAGATGTCCAGCGCATCCACGTTGTGCTGGGAGTACTTCAGGATGCGCCCGGCATCCACCTCCGGCCTCAGGGAGGGATGGCTCAGAAAGACGGTCCGCGGATACTCGCCGCCCACCCGGTCCACGGCCCGGGTCCCCAGGCCCACCACCACCCGCAGCATCCCCTGAGAAGCATCCAGTTCATCGCTCCATACATACGGACTGTGCGAGAACCCCACGCCGGCCACCGGCGGAAGGAAGAACCTTCCGACGGGCCCGCCCGCCACCCGCTGCACCAGGATGGCCATCTGCTCGTCCGAGTCGGCAAGGTTGTGTTTGAGCCTGTAGGCCAGGGCATCCGGACTCAGCGCGCTGGCATAGACCTGCTTTACAGCGTTCATGAACGCCTCCAGCCGGTCCGGGAGGTGGCCCTGGTTCGGGCAGAACACGCTGTCGTACTTTCCGGCAAAGGCGTTTCCTAAATCGTCCTCCAGCAGACTGGAGGAGCGGACGATGATGGGGGCCTGCCCGAAGTAGTCCAGCATCCTGGAGAACTGTTCCACCACGTCCGGAGGGAAGCGCCCGGCCATGAAACGCTCCCTGAGCGACGGGAACGTCTCCGCCGCCGCGTGGATGTCCCTGCTCTGCCGCAGGCGGAGGCTGAACAGGTTGTTGTCGACCAGGAAGCTGAAGAAGATATCGGAGCCGATGTAGAACGAGTCGTGGGGCTCCAGAAGCCCGTCCATCTCCGGAAGGCGGGAGAGGATCTTCCGGGCCAGGATCATCCCCGCCGCCTTGCCCCCGATGCGCCCGCTGCCGATCATTCGCTCCCTGATTTCCAGCAGGTCGGATGCGTCCACGTAACGCTCGGCCACCTCCAGAAGGGCCGGCCTCTCCCCGAAGACCATCCGGAGAAGCTCATCGCGCAGCGCCCGGACCTCGGGGTCCGAGAGGTCCCGCAGGTCCCGTCCGGAATCGCGAAGCTGCGCCAGCCGGCCGAACAGCCTGTCCCACGGCGCCGTCCCGGCCGCAGGGGACCCGCCGAGCGGGGCCGATCGAAGCGACGACAGGATCTCCGCAGCCTGCCCGCTCTCGAAGACCGGGATACAATCGTCGTCCCGGAAGAGGTGGGGCAGGAACATGGTCGGGGAATAACGGTCCAGCGCCTTCAGGGGATGAAGAAAGGTCTGCCCTCCCCGCTGGAAGACATCCACCAGCACCTGCGTGGTGTCCCGGATGCGCGCGACGGTCCGGTCCAGATGCGCCCCGCGCCTCAGCGCGAAATACGTCACCGTGTCCAGTTCGTACAGGTAGGGGCAGGCGACCCGGAAGAAGTTGGCGATGGACTCATCGGTCCCCCAGCAGGAGACGAGATCCGAGAGGTTGTCGAACACGTAAAACACGTCCCTGCCGTAGCGCCCGATGCGGTTGTGGGCCTCCTGGGCGAACGCATCGAACCCGATGCAGGGGTCGAGCGTCGTAACCTCGACGCCGTCCATCGCGGGAAGCACCGGTGGGTGCTGCGCAAAACGGAAATAGACCAGCTTCCTGCCCGCATCCAGCGACGCGCGGGCAAACCGCTCCGCAAGGCGCCGGTACACATCCAGATCGTCCACCTGCCAGACGATGTTGTCCCCCGGGATGATGGCGCTCAGCAGGCGGTCGACGGACTGGATGCCAGTAGACGGAGCTGGATGCACGGTTTCCTCCCGGCTCATGATAGCCCACCCCGGCAGGAGGCGGCCCGAACTTCGCGGAAGAGGTTCCGCGAGGGGCGTCCGCGCGGGACGCTCCCGGAGCCGGAAGCTGATGACGGAACCGAAACGCTTCATCTTGGTGGGGCTCGGCGGCTGGGGGGCCTACTGGCTCCGTCAGGTGCTGCCCCGGCTCTGCTCCGCAGGGCTGACAGCCCCCGCCGCGTGCGTCGACATCGATCCGGGCACGTTCCCGGACGCGTGCAGGTTGCCGGGCCTCTCGGAGCAGATGTGCTACACCGACGCTGAGAAGGCCTTCCGCGAAAACCCGGCCGACTTCGCCATCATCGTGGTCCCTCCCCGGTGGCACGAGCGATACGTGGACCTGGCGCTGGAGCACGGGCTGGACATCCTGTGCGAGAAGCCCATCGCCGACACGATGGAGGGCTGCGCCAGAGTGTTCCGCAAAGTCTCTTCGGCCGGCCGTAAGATGATGGTCACCATGAGCCACCGCTTCGACCAGGACAAGCAGACGCTAGAGCGGGCCATCCGTTCCGGGCGATACGGCGAGCTGGACTATCTGATCGGCCGCAACACATGGATGTGCCGGGCTTACGGCACGTGGGGCGCGTTCCGCTACGAGATGCCCGACCCTCTGCTCATAGAAGGCACCGTCCACCACTTCGACATCATGCGCTCTCTTGCCGGCTCGAACGCGCGGACCGTCTACGCATCCACGTGGAACCCCTGCTGGTCCGAGTTCAAAGGAGACGCCCAGGCGCTGGTCACGGTGGTGATGGAGAACGGCGTCCGCGTGTTCTACGAAGGCGCCAAGAACAACGCCTCCAGCCTGAACGGATGGACATCGGACTACTGGCGCGCGGAATGCCGCGATGGCACACTGGTGCTGGACAGGCGGCGCCTCACGGCGGTCACGGGCACGGTGGGAGTGGACTCGGTGACCACGGAGATCCCTCTGGAGCGTCAGGAAGTCTGGATGAACCCCTGGCTCGCGGAGATGTTCGTGGGCTGGCTGAACGGAGGCCCCGAGCCTCCCTGCACGCTCGAGGACAACATCCAGTGCTGCGCGCTGATGTTCGCCGCCGTCAAAAGCGCGCACACGGGTCAGGCGGTGGATGTGCAGGAGTTCCTCCGGGAAAGTCTGGAGGCCGCCGGCTGAAACTTCCGGGAGGAATCAGGAAGCCGCTGACGTGCCCGAAGGGCCGGAGAGGATCAGCCCCAGGGGGCGGTTCAGGGCGGACAGGACACTGGCGGCGGCGGCGCGGTAGGGATCGCCGCGCCTGACGGCGGCAACTCCGTAGTAGAGGCTCACTTCGCGGGGGGTCGCGATGGCGACGGAGGAGATCATGAGGGTCTCGGAGTTCGGCGGCCGGAACTCTCTTACGTCTTCTACGGCGATGCGGTAGCCGGCGGGAAGGCACTCCCCGGCGGAGGCCGCGCAGGCGTCCGCCGCAAGCCGCACCAGTGACCCGAGCCCGGCCAGACCCTTCAGCATCCTGGAAAACTCCCGGCCGCCGTAGGACAGGCGCACTTCCACGGAGCTTTCCAGCCCGGAGGCGCTGTAGCTGATCTGTTCGATGCGGATGCGCCCGCCGGAAGCAGCGGGCTGAGGGACGGGCGCTGGAAGGGGCTCCGCTCGCCGCGATTCCCCCGGCGTTTCGCTGACTTCCGCCGCCGCTGCGCTTCGATGGATCATCTTCATGGCGGTGCATTCGCGGCTTGCGCGGTTCAGCAGGTCGTCGATGGTGGCGGCGTAGTGCGTGGCCTCCCGCTCGCGGGTGCGCCTCCCGCCGGAGACGCCGTAGCTGATGCCGATATCATCCGCAATATCTTCTAAACGAAGCCTGCTTACCCGGTCCTGCGCGCGCCTGGCGAGATCAAGCGCATCTTCCCTCCCACGCAGCGTACCTATGACGAACTCATCCCCGCCGACCCGGCAGAGCAGATCAGTTTCGGGATCCATCAAACCGTCCAGCAGGGAAGCGATCGATTTGAGGACCGTATCGCCCACGACGTGGCCATACTTTTTGTTGAACGCGCCGAACTGATCGATATCGAAGAAAATGATCGAGATTTCGGAGCCTCCGGCGAGGGCATTGATGCACCACTCACGCAGCGTGTCTGACCAGGGCAGACCTGTGACAGGATCCGTGAATCTGCTCAAGTCTGGAAGCAGATCCCCAACGGAGACGAGTCCCACCAGCGCCCCGTTCTCTTCCACGATGAGCCGGTGATGGCCGGTCCGGGCCATAATATCAGCCGCAGCGCGGATGCCCGTGTCGGGGGAGATGCTCTGAAAGTCGCGCCGCATGACGGCGCTGATGCGCTCGGCAGGATCCCGGCCCAGCAGGTCGCGCTCCTCCACAAGCCCCACCAGGGCCTCGTCCGTGACGACCGGCAGAGCGCCGATGCCGTGGCCCTGCATCAGGATGATGGCCGACTTGACACTGCTGGAGGGATGAACGGTGATGATGTCCAGGGACATGATCTCCCGGACGCTCTTCATTGGGTGACCTGCCCTCCGCTTCCCGCCGTTCTTGAGTTCTGTCAGAAAGCGCTCCGACTTACCGGCCTCCTTTCCGGATCCTTCAGAAGAGTATACCACGCGCCTCTGGCGCCCTCGAACGGAGTAAAGTACGGGTTTTTCGGTAGCGCAGGGCCCGGGCGTCAAGCCTGAAGTGCCTCTTTCACCCCTTCGTCTGATTCAGCTGCCGCAAAAGCTCCCGGACGTCTTCATTCAGGAAACGGTACGCCCGGTTCATCCTCTCTTCCACCGGGATCAGCCCCGAAAACGGCTCCGGATACTGCACATCCAGCTCCACGTAGAGCTGGCTCAGATCCGTGAAGAACGGCTCGATCCGGAGATCATATGCGCCGTCCGACCGCAAGACCACGCGGAATCCCGTTCCCTGGCGCCCCTCTCCCAGAAGCGCCAGCTGGCTGCGGAAGCCGGCGAACACACTGTTCTCCAGCACTTCCGCCGCTGTCTCCCCCTCGCTGGGCAGGAACGCCGTGAGCTTCACTCCGAACGTCAGGAACTGCTGGATGTTGAGATGCGTGCAGACGATGTCGAACAGGTCCAGAGTGCGCTCCTTCGCCGGTTCGAAGTGAAAGATGTTGTTGTCGTTGACCTGGATGCGACCCGGCTGAGGAATCTGGCCGCCCTGGACGACGCAGTCGTTGTCCGGGTTCGCCATCCGGATGCCATCCGGCAGGTGCTGCAGTGTCTGAAAGGGGTAGCGGTCGGTGACGGTGGCATAAAGGCGGTTCAGCTCTCCCGGAGAGAACTGACGCGCCGGAAAAAGCACGCCGGTCGTCAGACGGCGGCAGTTCAGCAGTTCGACATTCAACGACATGGGCGGCCTCCATTCCGCGCCGGCCGCTCCTGAAGGCCGCGCGCTGCCGCCATTGTACCATGGCGGGGCCGGCATTGAGACGAGCGCCCTACTTCACCAGGATACCCGGCCGGTAGACGGGCCCAGCCGGGCCCTGCACCTTGCGCAGCGGCCAGTCCGGCGTTATCGTCAAGACTTCCGGGTGCGGCTCCATGGCCAGTATCGTGTCCTCGGACTTGGCTCCGGTCACCGTCGGGTTCCACGCAAACGCCTGGAACGGAGCGATCACCTCCGTCCCGTCGGCGGTGACGCGGAACTCGCGCGCCCGGTACCCCGTGGGGCCGCCCTGGTGATGAAGCTTCCATTCCTCCGGATAGCCCTGCTCCTCGTAAGCCTTGAGACCGGCCCGGAACGCCTCGCCCACGCTCACCCCCGGGACGGTGTGTGCCATCATTGCGGCATCCACGGCGCACGCCGCCTGATGCCGGCTGATGAGCTCGGCGGAGGACTTCCCGAAATGCACAATGCGCGTCAGCGAGCAGATGAGCCCCTTCCAGCGGGCCCCGCAGGAGATGAGGCACATCTTTTCGATGCGCTTCTGAGTGGGCACCGGGTGCCGGAACCGGATGATGCGGTCGTCTGCGGCCACAAGGATGGTCTGCGGAATCACTCCCTGGGACATCAGTAGAAGGGAGAGCATACCCGCCACCTCGTTCTCCGTCTGCCCGACCTCCAGACGGTCCGCCACCTCCTGCACCACGATGCCGGCGATCTTTCCCAGAGTGCGGTAGTTCTCCACCTCCTCCTCCGTCAGCGAGGCGCGCAGAGGGTACATCAGCGGTTCGATGCACAAGCGTCCCGGCAGGGGCACATCGCAGCCCCACTCGTCCGCTCCGACCAGAGCCGTTATCCGTTCCTGCAG